>Ga0164290_1000054_pt1 | contig 412638 bp, 314 predicted proteins | sample Micstemetagenome_FD_108782 | JGI IMG/M metagenome (GOLD analysis project Ga0164290, IMG submission 108782) | Contaminated culture microbial community from soil near Moab, Utah, USA - Microcoleus steenstrupii SON62 (Illumina Assembly) | ecosystem: Environmental > Terrestrial > Soil > Soil crust... | reverse complement strand
GTAGTCCCCAAGATTTTCGTAAACATTCCCAATATTATTAAGGTTAGAAGCAATACCATCTTTGTTTCCAATTTCTTCATTGATGTGTAATGCTTTTGAGTAATACTCTAAGGCTTTGGGGTATTCGGTAAGTTTATAGTAAACAATCCCTATATTCCCAAGGTTAATTGCAATACCACCATTGTTTCCAAATTCTTCATCAGTGTGTAATGCTTTTGAATAATACTCTAATGCTTTGTGGTAGTCCGAAAGATTCATGTAAACAATCCCAACATTCCCAAGGTTAGTCGCAATACCATCTTTGTTACCAATTTCTTCATAGATGAGTAATGCGTTTGAGCAATACTCTAATGCTTTGGGGTAGTCCGAAAGATTTCTGTAAACAATCCCAATATTCCCAAGGTTACTTGCAATACCTCCTTTGTTTCCAATTTCTTCATTGATATGTAATGCTTTTGAATGATACTCTAATGCTTTGGGGTAGCCTGAAAGAGATTGGTAAACAATCCCAAGAATGTTATAGACATTTGCAAGAGATTTTGCATCTTTTTGGATTGCTTGTTGTTCCAAGAGTTCGTAAGCAAATACCTTTGCTTCTTGATTTTGAGAAGTTCTCCACAAAGTATCTAATTTCTCTATTGCTTGTTTGATTTCTTCGGGGGTCATAGTGGTTTAGGAAGATTGGAAAGGAATATTTCCATACGAATATACGAAAATAAGGGCATTCAGCCGCTATCTGAAGATAGTGGCAATTCAAAACATTGGATTATGTAACCCCTCTCCCCGTACCCTCTCCCCAAAGGGGCGAGGGAGTTATCGTGTTTTTGTAGAAACGCACGGCCGTTCGTCTCTACGGTATTTTGATAGAACGGTCTGGGTTCTCCTCTTGAGGGGTGCCGTCTTCGGCGGGGTGGAATCGTCAGAATGACTCCCTCTCCCCTTAAGGGAGAGGGTTGGGTGAGGGGTCATTCAACATAAATGGGCAACTGTAAAGGTTGCCCCTACCAATTCTGGGTTCCCCTCTTGAGTGGTGCCACGAAGTGGTAGAGTGGAATCGTCAGAATGACTCCCACTCCCCTTGAGGGAGAGGGTTGGGGTGAGGGGTCATTCAATATAAATGGGCAACTGTAAAGGTTGCCCCTACCAATTCTGGGTTCCCCTCTTGAGTGGTGCCACGAAGTGGTAGAGTGGAATCGTCAGAATGACTCCCTCTCCCCTTGAGGGAGAGGGTTGGGGTGAGGGGTCATTCAACATAAATGGGCAACTGTAAAGGTTGCCCCTACCAATTCTGGGTTCCCCTCTTGAGGGGTGCCACGAAGTGGTAGAGTGGAATCGTCAGAATGACTCCTTCTCCCCTTGAGGGAGAGGGTTGGGTGAGGGGTCATTCAACATAAATGGGCAACTGTAAAGGTTGCCCCTACCAATTCTGGGTTCCCCTCTTGAGGGGTGCCGTCATCGGCTGGGTGGAATCTCTACAGTATGTGTATATTTATATTCAACTGTTTTTTAATGGTTTCAAGAGCCTTAAGCAACGTATTTTGTGAATAAAATACAAGAATTTATTAATAAGATAGAACTTCTCAAACATTTTTTCTTGCGAAACTTTGTCAATTCAAAAAATTTCTGTATTTTTGTAGGATTTTTCCAATAAAACATTGAAATAAAATGAAAAGAACATACCAACCAAGCAAAAGAAAACGTGTGAACAAACATGGTTTTCGTCTAAGAATGTCTACAAAAAGTGGTAGAAAAGTATTAGCACTTCGCCGTGCTAAAGGACGCCATAAGTTAACTGTAAGTGATAAATAGAATGAAAATCCGATCTCTGAAGGGATCTACTACTTTTCAACAATTATCAATGAATGGAAGGAAGGTTCGACACCAATCACTTTTATTGATAGCAGAAAAGGTAGAAGGCTCTCAGACTATAGAATTCGGAATTTCTGTTAAAAAAAAAGTGCCCGCAGAGCCGTTTTACGTAATAGAATAAAACGACTTTTGCGGGTTTGTTTTGTTTCTCAGATGCAATCATCAATGTTATTGCAGGACAATGATGAACTTGCCTACAATCGGTTTTTATTGGTGTGGACTGCTGAAAATGAGCATCCACAATTAGTTCGTATGGAGATAGTTAGTTCCACACTTGAGGTGTGTATGAAAAAGCTCATCAAACCACAAAGCTAAAAATGAAAACCATTGCTCTTTTCCTCTTGAAGGTCTATAAACGATTACTATCGCCCCTACTCCCCAATTCTTGTCGTTTCTATCCAACGTGTTCGGAATATAGCCGACAAGCTATCGAAAAATATGGAGTACTCAAAGGTACGCGACTGAGTATCGTTCGCATTTCAAAATGTCATCCCTTCCACAAAGGTGGGGTTGACGAAGTTCCATAAAATTGAAGGTTATTCCCTTGGATAAAAAATCGCTCATAGGTATAGGTCTTATTTTCGCAATCGTCGTTGGTTGGATGATGTATATGTCGTTCTCCTCAAGACCTATTGAACAAACACCTCCACAAAAAACTCAAAGTAAAAAAACAGATAGTAGTACTATTACAACAGTTGAAGATAAAATTCTCACAAGTACTGTTCCCGATTCAGTGTTAAAAGGACTATCTGACTCTGCAAAAACCTCGCTTAAAGAAACTATCGCAATTGAAAACAAATTCGGTAAACTTCTTGCTCCATATACCAAAAGTAATGAACAATTGGTACGAATTGAAACTGACAACTATGTTGTTTTTATCAGTTCAAAAGGTGGAACATTTAAATATTTTTCTTTAAAAAACTTTAAACCTTGGTTTGGGATTGACTCAACCAATCTACGTACACAACTCATTCGCGAAAATTCTCGTCAGTTTTATGAGATTTTCACAACTATAGAAGGTAAAGTTGTTCGTACTAATAACCTCGACTTCCAATTGTCTTCAACAAAAAACATCAAAATTACTGGCTCAGATTCGTTAAAGTTCACTGCTACATTCCAAGCTGACAATGGTGCCAAAATGGTCAAAACATTTACGTTGTATGGAGACAAATATGGAATTGTTCGTACAATGAATGTTGTAGATTTTGATAAAATCATTGCTAATCAAAAAATAGATTTTGCTTGGGAAAATGGTCTTAACTACCAAGAACGTAACTCTGTTGATGAATCGAATTCATCTGTAGCAATGGCGAATTTGAATGGATCTATTGAGGAAATTGATGCATCGGATTTGAATCAAAAGAAACAAACAAGTGCTACTGGAACTATCAACTATATGGCTGTGAAATCGAAGTATTTCCTCGCTGCAATGGTAGATAATGCACCTAATTCTGAAACAACTGTTTATCTCGAAGGAAAACGTTCTTCCGCTCCAAACGAAGGAATGATTGAAACCTATGATGTTTCGATGAGAGTACCTTATAGAGGATCGAAACAATCCTATAGCCATACTCTATATGTTGGTCCATTGGATTATGATGTAGTCAAAATCTATGGCTTAGAAGCAACGGTTAACTTAGGATGGAAGTTTTTGGTACGTCCTATAGGTGAATACTTTATGTTACCAATTATCAATTTCATCTACAAATACATTGGTAATTTCGGTATCGCAATTATTTTGTTCTCTGTTCTAATCAAAATTCTTTTGTATCCTCTTTCCATAGGTCAGATGCAATCTGCTGTAAAAATGCAATTGTTACAACCTGAGGCAACGAAAATTCGTGAGAAATACAAAGATAGTATGCAAGAGCAACAAAAAGCTATGATGGCGTTGTATAGCGAATATGGCGTTAATCCTATGGGAGGATGTTTGCCAATGGTATTACAAATGCCAATTCTCTATGCTTTGTGGGCGGTATTAAGTGCGGCAATTGATTTGCGTCAAGCAGATTTTGTTTTTTGGATTCATGACCTTTCTATTCCAGATGTGATTTTGCATTTGCCGTTCAAATTACCGTTATTGGGAATTGATCAATTCTCTGGGTTGGCATTATTGATGGGTGCAACGTTGTTCATTCAGCAAAAAATGACTATAACCGATCCTAATCAAAAGATGATGATCTATTTGATGCCATTTATGTTTACGTTTATGTTTTCTTCTTTCCCAGCTGGTTTGAACTTGTATTACTTTATGTTCAATTTGTTGGGTATACTGCAACAACTTTATATCACGAAGGTATCGTCTAAAAATCTTACTTTAGCAGATATGAAAAAAATGCCGAAAAAGGAGTCTTGGTTGCAGAAGAAAATGGCTGAAGCTCAAGAAATTGCTTCTTCTCAAGGTAGAACTGTTCCGGGTATGCCTAAACAACAAGCATCGAGCGACAAATCGAATGTCAAAAAAGCTAATTACAAAAATAAAAAATAAGATTTTTAACCCGAAATAGAATATATTTCGGGTTTTTCGTTCTTATACTATTGATGAATGTTTCTTTCTTTTCTATCGGGTAAAATTTTATGGAAAATGTCTTGTATGTTGCTGCATCATTAGCCTTAGTGTGTTTAGGTGCATTTCTACTCTATGCTATTCGCTTTTTGATGCGTACTACTCAATCGTTGGTACATATCGAGCAGTCATTGGATAAAGTGTCTTTAACTACAGACAAATTAGAGAAAAATCTTCAGGTTACTCTGAACGAAGCAAATTTGACATTGCAACAAACACGCGAATCCTTAGTGAAAGCAGATAATGCGATAGTGTCAATTTCACAATTAGCAGTTACTACTGAAACTCGTTTACAAGAAATGGAACAAGTCATTGCCACATCGAATCAAATTGTATCAACAGTAAGAAATTTTGAGCAGAAAATCGTTGACAAAATTGATGGTCCGGTGATGGGAACGCTCAATGTCGTTTCTGCTTTGTACAAAGGAATTGGAGCAATGATTTCAGCATTCCGTTCGCCAAAACCCTCTGCTCCAATCTACGTTCATTCTGAAAATGAAGACGTTCAATCAAACGAACAAGCTCCGAAACAACAATCTCAATCTAATGGAATTCCTATTGACAGTATTGTCGATGGAGTCGTTGCAGTAACCAAAATCTTTCAACAATTTACGAAAAAGTAAGATGGTACAAATAGATATTGATTATTTAGGAAATTTACGCACAATTGCGTTACACACACCTTCGAACACAGAATTAGTTACCGACGCTCCCAAAGATAATCAGGGAATGGGCGAATCATTTTCACCAACAGATTTACTTGCCACTGCGTATGGTACTTGCGTACTTACCATAATGGGAATAGCAGCTCGTACCCATTCTATCGACCTATCAGGTGCATCGATTACAGTCGAAAAACATATGAAATCCGAACCAAAACGTATGGTCGGGCAGCTGAATGCTCACATCACCTTCGCACGAGAATATACCGAAAAAGAAATGGCTATATTGATGGCAATTCCACGCTCATGCCCAGTAAGTCTTAGCCTCCACCCAGATATCATCATTAATATTACACATTCAATCAAAGCATCGTAAGGTAATTGTAATTTACAATTTTTCTACCTTTGAGAAAATAAAAAGGGGTGTTTTTCAGTCTTTAGGGATGAAAAATACGTATTAACTATTAAAAAAGTAAGAATATGCCATACGATCCAATGATTGTTCAGCCAATGAGAGAAGAACTCACTTCTGTTGGTGTGAAAGAATTACGTACTATATCTGAAGTAGATGAAGCAATGAAAGCAGAAGGAACTGCCTTAGTTGTTGTCAATTCAGTGTGCGGATGTGCTGCTGGTGGTGCAAGACCGGGTGTGAAACTCGCTTTACAACATTCAGTGAAACCAGACAACATTTATACTGTTTTTGCAGGTCAAGATGTAGAAGCAACTCAACGAATGAGAGATTATTTTACTGATCAACCTCCTTCATCTCCATCAATTGCAATGTTCAAAGATGGTCAATTAGTTGCAATGATGCACCGTCATCATATCGAAGGTGCAATGCCAGAGCAAATTGCTCAAGCACTAACTGGTGCATTTGATAAAATTTGTGCATAAACAATAAACGTATGAAGGTTTCTCAGCACATTGTAGAATCTCCTACAACTGTCGTGGCGGTAAGTACACTTGTACTTACTGCCTTTTTTTATTTAGCACCACAGTTTCTTTCGCCGTTAGTCTTAGGTGCTATAGTCGTATTTTTACTCTATCCTTTTCGTCAACACTCTTTGTTAGCAAAACGATTGCTCACAACATCTATCGTGTTGTATATAACATGGATTGCATTTGAGTTGAACTATAGTTTAGTACCATTTATAGTTTCTTTCATAGGTGCTTATCTTTTAGAACCGATTGTTGTTCGATTAGAAAAGAAAGGTTTACCCCGTTATGTCGTTGCAACGATTGTTGTTCTCATGATTGTAGGGGTTGTTACTGTATTTTCAATCTACTTTTTTCCAATTCTCTTTCAACAATTAGATTCCGTTGTAAAGCAAGTTCGCGATTGGTTCACTGTTCATACTCTCAAAGATCAACAACAGTTTTTTGATTTTCTTACTTCTTTAGGTATCCCAGAACAAAACTCTCGAGATTTTATTACGACTCATGTTGTTCCCAAATTAGAAACGATTTTGCAGTCATTTCTCTATGGTGTTTTGAATTTGTTAACCTCGGTTTCAGTAATTGCAGGACATCTAATCAATATCATTTTAGTTCCTGTACTGTTGTTCTATTTTATTAAAGATATGCCATCATTTCAAGAAGGTTTTAGAAATCTTGCATTACGACTTCGACCATCTTCTTTACCAGTGTTACAAAACATCCATAGCATCATCAATTCGTATATTTCATGGCAAATTATTTCTGGAATTATAGTCTCAATCACCTGTTCAACAGCGTTTTCTTTGATGGGAGTGCCATACGGAATAGTTCTTGGAGTACTATGTGGATTATTAAACCCAATACCTACTATTGGATTGATTATATGTATTGTGCTAAGTATTTTAACTGTTATCATTGTTAATCCACCTAATGTACTTTCTTCAATATTGACAATTATAATCACCATCAATGCCATTCATTTTATAAATTCGTACTTCATAGAACCAAAAGTATTAGGTGAAAAAGTTGGGTTAAATCCTATAGTGTTGTTTGGTTCATTATTTGTTTTTGGTCATTTTTTTGGCATCATTGGGCTTATTGTTGCAATTCCAACAACTGCAATTATCCTTCTCTTTTTTAAAGAATGGATGAAATTCAAAGACCCAGATGAAGAAGTTGAAAAAGGAGTGAATGAAACGACCGTTTGATTTACGAAGTGATACCGTAACGAAGCCATCACAAGCTATGCGTGAGGCAATGGCAAAGGCTGAAGTTGGAGACGATGTATACCACGAAGACCCCTCCGTCAATGCCTTAGAAGAATTTGTTGCTCAGCTATGTCAAAAGGAAGCAGCCCTCTTTGTTCCGTCAGGCACAATGGGTAATCAACTTGCCATAATGACAGAAACTCGGACTGGTGATGAAATTCTCATTGACTCAGAAGCACATATCTACTACTACGAAACTGCTGCACCTTCGATATTATCGAGAGTACAATTACGCCCATTTCATTCGAACAAAGCTATTCCAAATTTTGACGAATTGGAACATTTTGTTCGTGATGATATTTACTATTTACCAACCTCATCGATGCTGTGTTTGGAAAACACCCACAACCGATATGCAGGAGCTGTAATAGACAAAGAAACGATAACCAAAGGTCGAACATTTTGTAACAACCATAATCTGCACTACCATTGTGATGGAGCCAGAATTTGGAATGCGGCTGTTGCATTGGAATGCCCAGTTTCGGAACTTACGAAAGACTTTGACACAATTTCTGTATGCTTTTCCAAAGGATTGGGAGCACCTATTGGCTCTGCATTGGTGGGTAGCAAAGAAACTATCAAAAAAGCACTTAAATTACGCAAGATTCTTGGCGGTGGAATGCGTCAAGCAGGTATCATAGCCCAAGGTGCCTATTTTGCTCTTCAACATAATTATGAGCGAATTGCAGAAAGCCACAATCAAGCCAAATCACTTTACATTTAATTGAATAATCAGTTCGATTTTCTATCAATTAGTCAACCACAAACTAATATTGTATTGCTTCAATTTACGACAGATGTACTTGCAAATCAGTTTTTGCATCTATGTAAAGAAGATGTAATACTTGGTTCTAAATTTGGAATAGGGTTAATTCGTTTAGTGTTTCATTTAGATATTCCATCCGAATATTTAGACGAACTCTTTACAAGAATTATCAATATTTTAAAGAAATTACAACCGTGAACAATCCTCATTTTGCCTCTTCTTCACTCGATGCTGTATCTTTAATTCAGTCCAATTCTCGCGTTTTTGTGCAAAGTGTCGCAGCTGCACCTCAAGAATTACTCAAAGCGTTAGTTTCAAGGCATAACGAATTACAAAATGTTGAGTTAGTTCATTTACATACTGAAGGATTTGCAGATTATACATTTCCTGAATATGCTAATTCTTTTAGAACTAATTGTTTATTTATCGGTTCAAATACTCGTAAGGCAGTACAAAGTGGGAATGCAGATTTCACCCCAGTGTTTTTGAGTGAAGTTCCGTTGTTGTTTCGTTCAGGTATTTTGCCCTTGGATTACGCACTTATCCAAGTTTCTCCGCCAGATGCTCACGGCTATTGTTCTTTGGGAGTTTCGATAGATATATCTATCGCAGCAATTGAAGTTGCGAAGGTAGTAATTGCTCAAATTAATCCCAAAATGCCTCGTACACATGGTGATGGATTTATCCACGTTTCTGAATTGGATATTGCTTTTCTTTGTGATACTCCGTTGGTGGAAGTTGCTCCATCTGAGCCAGATGAAGTGGAAAAAACCATTGGTGCCTATTGTGCAGAATTGATTGAAAATGGTTCGACTTTGCAAATGGGAATAGGAGCAATTCCCAATGCGGTTTTGGCAGCACTTCACTCGCATAGTCGCTTGGGAGTGCATACGGAAATGTTTTCTGATGGGCTTATTCCGCTTATCGAATCAGGTGTTGTTACGAACGAGGAAAAGGTCATCGAACCTGGAAAGGTTGTTACTGGGTTTGTGATGGGTACGAAAAAATTGTACGATTATATTGATGACAATCCGCTTATCGCAATGAAGGATATCAGCTATGTGAATGATACCTCTATTATTCGTCAAAATCCGAAAGTTATCGCTATTAATAGTGCTATCGAAGTTGATATTACTGGACAGGTATGTGCTGATTCCATCGGAACGAAAATGTATTCTGGTGTTGGTGGACAAATGGACTTTATTCGTGGAGCATCATTATCTAAAGGTGGAAAACCAATTATCGCCTTACCATCACAAACCTCCAAAGGTCAATCTCGCATTACAACCCAATTGCATCCGGGAGCTGGAGTTGTTACCACCCGTTCACACGTTCATTATATCGTTACCGAATTTGGCGTTGCATATCTCTACGGCAAATCACTCCGTCAACGAGCTAAAGCACTTATCGCTATAGCTCATCCAAACCATCGCGAAGAATTAGAGCGGTACGTCCAAGAAACCTGGAAATACTAAGACTTCACTCATTGGTCAGTTGACGTAAAATCTTTCCATTAAAGTCAATTTCGTAGAGGTCAGATTTTTCCTTATATGTGAATCTATTCATTGAAATTAGTATAGTATTCTGTGGTGTAATATTAAAATTCCCAACTTGTAAAGCACATAACTGATTTTTATAATCAATAGTTGTATGAAGCACAGCCTTTCCTGAAGCTAATGTTTCTTCAACATCGTAAATATACATTTTCCAAAATTGTTGATTAGGATATAGTGTGTCAAAAAACCCATATTCATTAAATACTAAGTATTTTTCGTTTGGTGAAAATACACCTCTAGATTTCTGATTATTAATATCTGTAATTTTGATTGAATTAATATAAAGCACAGTATCAGATTTCATTTTCATTAATCTGTATTTTCCACTACTGCTAACTGCATACTGATAAAAAGATTTATCTACAGGTTGAATTTGAGACCAATCTTGAAACTTATAGACACCAAAATCTTGAATATCAAATAAATCATTATTGGGACTTGAGGTAGATAACCATTGTTTCTTTAGCATTCCCAGATTATTTACTTTGATGTCAATTTCATTACTTGGTGTTACATCAACAAAAGATTTATCCTTTTTATTTAACCTAAAATATGAAACTTTTGTTTGTGATAACATTGAATCTTGATATTTTATGTAAGTAATTTCAAATAAAGCTATATTATCGTCATATGGACATATATGAATTGAACAAAAAGGTGAAGTAATATAACCATCCAGCAAACTATGAATGTCTAATCTTTCTAAATTTTTAGTTAACACATTGTAAAGATAGATTTCAAAACCTTTATCACTTGAATTTAAAGAATAAACGAATATGTAATCACCATTATTAAAGCTATTTTCTATTCCATACAAACTTGTGAAATGACTATTTAGATGTCCAATTGGAACTTTACAAGAATCATCGTATGAAGTAGGAATAATGTTTGATGAATTACACGATAACAACAAAATTCCGATAAACAAAGAATAGAGTATTTTCATAGGTGCCTCAAAACCGCAATTAGGTATGTGAAGAATGAATTATAACATAATAGTTTAGTGAAATATACGACAATAATTTCCTTGAAAAAAAATTTTTCTAAAAATACTTAATTGAAAATTGCTCCAAAGATGGCATCAAGTATTAGAATTGAGGCAGCAGAGATGGTAAAAGCTCGAACGGTTGATTGTCCAACCCCTTCTGCACCACCTTGAGTAGAAAAACCGACATAACAACCAATGAGTGCCGTTACACCACCAAAAAGTGAGGATTTGAAGAGAGAAGTATACACTTCTGCCATAGAGAAGAATCGTTGGACTGATTCGAAAAAGGTAAGTGAACTGAAGTCAAATTTGATATTGGTAAGCACAAATGCGCCAGCTAAGGCAACAATATTCGAAAATACTGCCAACACAGGCATCATCGTGAGAGCAGCAACCACTCGAGGCATTGCCAAATAACGATTTTTGTCAATCGCCATCATTTCCAAAGCATCAAGTTGTTCAGAAACGGACATAGTACCAATTTGAGCTGCAATACCACCACCAACACGTCCAGCAATGACTAATGCAGTCAAAACTGGCGTTAATTCGGTTAAGACCACCGTCGAAATAGATCCACCAATAAATGGACGTGCAATAGCAATGAGATTGAATTTTGCGAAAAGATTTGTTGCCTGTAATGCTGCAATAGCACCAGTAAAAGCACCAATAAGAACAACCAAGGGCAATGACTCAGCTCCAACAATGCTCATTTGTTCAATGATTAATTTTCGGTCTTTGAAGCATCGAGGAATATAGCGAACAACATTTGCAATAAGCAAAGAAAGATTGCCAAATTCCTTGAAAAAATTTAAAATAAGTCTGCCAAAGCGCTCAAAAAATGGTAACATTTGATTTTTAATGGTTTCTGAAAATGGTGGTAATCTTTAATGGATATCCAATCTCCGCCCCATTCCCAACCTAAGGAAATGAATAGCTGAACGATTGGTCCATCTTTGAGTAGCGTCCCTGAAGCATTAGGTTCGTATGTACCTGTTGGTGGATGAATTTCATCGCGAATATACCACGGATTTTGTACCGGATTGATATCGACTGCTCTGCCATACGAATGAAGCGAAAGAGTATTTGTTCCAGCAATTGGTCGGTAATTGAATGCAGATGAATTATTTGCCAACATGGACGCATCATCATCCCACGAAAACTTTTGTATCGGAATGACAGAATGCACAGGAAATTTGATTTCTTTGATAAGTGCAAACACTTGAATAACATCTTGCTCAATATCTCTATCAACTACGATTTGACCTTGATGAAGTTGTTCATCAAAATCGTAATACTGAACATTCAACGTTACCAAATTATCTAATATATCTTGAGGACATTTATAATGAGCGATACATTCTTCGTGTGTAAAATTAGCATCTATAATCATATCAATATCGTTTCCTTGAAGATTTGGGTTTAGCTTTGGTTGTTGCATTGGTTAATGGAGTATCTGAAATGAAAGAAATCTCATCACGCAATTCGGCAGCTCGTTCAAAATCCAAATCACGTGCCGCTTTTTTCATTTCTTCATATAATTGATCCAAGACATCCTTTTTCTGTTCTTCAGTGAGATATTTGATAAGAGGTTCGGCAGTATTGCGAATCTTAGCATTCTGATAATCCGTTATTTTCCCTTGTCGAGAAGCTTGAATATCAGCAACTGAAGTTGAACTCAATATTTCTTCAATAGATTTGTAGATAGTAACAGGATTGATATTATGTTTTTCGTTATATTCCATTTGTATTTTACGACGTCGATTGGTTACATCAATCAATTTCTGCATCGATTTGGTCATTTTAGCTGCATAAAGAATCACCAAACCGTCAACATTTCTGGCAGTTCTACCAGCAGTTTGCAGAAGAGAGCGTTCTGAACGCAAAAAACCTTCTTTATCTGCATCCAAAATGGCCACCAACGACACCTCTGGCATATCCAATCCTTCACGCAACAAATTCACACCTATGAGGACATCGTACTTGCCCAAACGTAAATCTCGAATGATTTCAACACGTTCCAAAGCATCGATATCAGAATGAATATAGGCTACATTTATCTGTAAATTCTTCAAATAATCTGTCAAATCTTCAGCCATTCGTTTAGTCAATGTTGTAACAATAACGCGTTCTTTTTTGATAGCTCTTTTTCTTATTTCTGCTAACAAATCATCAATTTGATTATGAACAGGTCGTAATGATATTTGTGGATCTAAAAGACCTGTTGGACGTATTATTTGTTCTACAACAACACCATTTGTCTGGTCTAACTCATAATCTGCTGGAGTAGCGGAAACATAGATAACTTGATTGGTTAACTTTGTAAATTCCTCAAAAGTCAAAGGTCTATTTTCTTTGGCAGAAGGCAAACGAAAACCATGCTCAACCAGGGTAGTTTTCCTGACTCTATCACCATTATACATTCCTCGAACTTGTGGAACAGTAATGTGAGATTCATCAAGTATAAGAAGATAATCATCTGGAAAATAATTCATTAAACAGGAAGGAGTATCACCAAATGTACGTCCACTTAAGTGCATTGAATAGTTTTCAACTCCAGAGCAATATCCAACTTCTTTCATCATTTCGATATCAAAAAGTGTTCGTTGTTCCAAACGTTGAGCTTCCACCAATTTACCTTGTTCTCGTAATTCTTCCAATCTTTCGACTAACTCTTCTTTGATTTTTACGATAGCTTTTTCCAATTGAGGACGAGATGTAACGAAGATTTTCGCAGGATAAAGTATAATTTGGTCACGACTTTCTAAAACCTTTCCTTCGGGCTGTTTTACAATGGAAATTTTCTCAATTTCATCTCCCCAGAATTCTATTCGAATCGTTTTTTCTTCTTCGAAAGCAGGCATCACTTCGATAACATCACCACGAACACGATAGGTACCACGACCAAGTTCGAAATCATTGCGTTCATAATACAATTCTGCTAATTTGTATAAAAATTCTTTTCTTCCAAAGGATGTACCTACCTTCAATGGAGTGAGCATCGCAGCAAAATCTTCACGTGTTCCAATACCATAAATACATGATACTGACGCAACAACAATAACATCACGACGCCCATCAACCAATGCACTTGTCGCACGGATACGTAAACGATCAATCTCATCATTGATAGAAAAATCTTTTTCGATATAAACATCAGTTTTGGCAATATAAGCTTCTGGCTGATAGTAATCGTAATAAGAGATAAAAAACTCAACAGCATTATTTGGAAAAAAACTTTTCAACTCACCATATAATTGAGCGGCTAAGGTTTTATTCGGTGAAATAACTAACGTAGGTTTTTGAACTTGTTGAATAACATTCGAAATAGTAAATGTCTTGCCAGAACCAGTAACTCCTAAGAGCACTTGTGCTTCATCCCCACGTTGAACACCCTCCACTAATTCTTTTATGGCTTGGGGTTGATCACCAGATGGTTTGTAAGTAGAAACAAGTTGAAAAGGTTCTTGAGGCATTAGAGATTTGGGTAATGTTGGTAGATGAATGTCAAAACTGTTTTTCCAACTGCTGATAAAGTGGTTTCGCTAATATTTTCCATAGTGTCATCAGAAGTATGCCAATATCTTCTTCGAGGATTGAAGGCTCTATTTCCAACTAATTCTGCATCGATTATATCCACTGAAGGAATCCCCATTTCCATAAAAGGAATATGGTCATCGTAAATATCTGTTCCAATTTGATTGACAAAGGTACCGTTTCCAACCTCTGCACCAACACTCCATATTGAACGAATTAAAGAAGGAGCTGAGCGATTAGAATTTCTTTCGATTATAAATTGAGCTTCTTTATCACCTACTAAATCTAATATTATCACATGTGAGGGTCTATTCAAAGGAGTTAGTCTTTGGGTGTAGTATTTCGATCCACGGCAAAAATACTCCAAACTTCCATGCAATCCTAGATCTTCTCCGTCGAAAAGAACTATATCTACATTCACTGGAGGTTTTTCAGTTTTAAAAGACTTTGCCATAGAAAGTAAAACCCCTACTCCAGAACCCCCATCATTAGCTGCATCAAAAGATTTAGCAGCTTTTTTGGGGTTAGGATCTTCATCTGCTAATGGACGAGAATCCCAATGAGCACCTAAAAGCAACACCTTAGAAGGATTATCTCCTTTAAATCGAGCTATGATATTGAACAGTTGTACTTTCTCTCCTTCAATATAGTCTTCAAAACTTTGTACAAATACTGAATCTGCGTATAGAGATAATTCAGCTATTAAATAGTCTTTGCATTTTAAGTGAAAAGGAGTATTGGGTACTCTTGGTCCAAAAGATACCTGTTTTGCTACAGATTCGTAAGCATATTTACCATCAAATAATGGAACTGTTTTTGAAATCTTTGGTTTTGCATGAACAATCTCTTTGGAGATAGGAACAGTTTCTTTTGTACAAGAAGTTATAAGTACAAATACTACAAGTATGTGTACTATAAGGTTTAATTTCATTATATTAGCTTTCTTTTCAATAAATTACTACAAAAATAGGTGAAATTCTATGAATGATACTACTTTACAAGAAAAACTTCTCAAAATTCGATGTTTAGTTATGGACATTGACGGTACTATGACGGATAGTGGCGTTTACTATTCTGCTGAAGGAGAACAATTGAAAAGATTTTCAATTCGAGATGGAATGGGAATAAATTTATGGCATAGAGCAGGTCATATTTCTGCTATTCTAACCAGCGAAAGTTCACCTATCGTTACTGCAAGAGCAAAAAAACTCACAATTCAACATGTATTACTTGGCTCAAGACATAAAACAGAATCTGTACGAAATCTTGCAAAGGAATTACAAATTGATTTATCAGAAATAGCCTATATTGGAGACGACATTAATGATTTACAAGCTATGTCTATTGTTGGAGTAAGCGGGTGTCCATCTGATGCAGTTCAGTCTATTAAAGATGTTGCTACATTTAACTTATCTGTACTTGGTGGTCATGGTGCCGTTCGTGAATTTGTAGAAATTATACTAATAGCACAGAATAAACCAATCACATTACCAGATTCATGGTAATTTTGCAAATAATGAAAAGTTTGTTTGAATCGTCTGTAAACTAAAACAACAAAGATACACAAATACAATTTATACTATTGGAGGTTTATTATGTCAAAACACATTGATTCTTATTCAAAAGGATTTATTATCGGAGCAGTAGTTGGAGGAGCAATTGGTGCAATAACTGCATTATTATTTGCTCCCAAAAGTGGTGAAGAATTGCGAAGAGATATTACTGAAAAATCTTCTGAATTGTATCACAAAGCAGGGAATTTGGCGCAAGATGCATCTTATGAACTTTCTAATGTAATCAACACTGGAAAACGCAAAGCAGAAGATATAATATATTCTGCAAGAGAACAAGCAGATGCTCTAATTGCAAATGCGGAGCAAACTATTAAAGATGCACGCACAAAAATTACAACTACTAAAAATACAGTTACAGATGGAATGTCAAATTTGAAAGCTGCAACATCAGCTGGAATTGACACCTTTAAAGATGAGTTACAAAATGGAAATAAACTTTCCTAAATATGAAATATTTTTGTATATTTGTAATTGCATTATTTTTTTGACCTTCTAAATAAGGAGTTTTTATGAATTCAACATACGTCGTAAATCCAGTTGAAGTTCGTATGAAAGAGTCAGCGAATGGAAGTATTTACAAATCAATCGTTGTCATGGGAATTCGTTCCCGTCAAGTCAATGACAAAATCAAAACTCAATTGACTCAACGAATGATTCACATTGTTGATGATATCGATGATATTGAAACGACAAATTTAGACAAATTAGCTATTTCAAAAGAGTTTGATCGCTTACCGAAACCAACTTTTATAGCAATGAAAGAAATTTTTACAGATAGACTTGATATCAGATCAATCGAAAAGTAACTAATAATCCTACATGGTAAATTCCCTTTAAGATATTTTCTTAAAGGGAATTTTTTTTGAAAAGTTTTGATTCATTTTTGTATTTTTGCACATCATTTTTTAATCTATCTATTACTTTACTACTGTATGTATACTATCAAAAATCACCTCTTAAAAGAATTACAAGAAATTGAATCTAGTGGATTGTATAAAAAAGAACGTATTATAACCACAGAACAAGCAGCCGAAATTGGAGTTGAAGGTACTAATGGAAAAGTACTTAATTTTTGTGCTAATAATTATTTAGGACTTTCTTCGAACAAATCTGTCATTGAGGCTTCAAAAAAAGCCTTAGATACTCATGGATACGGCATGTCCTCTGTTCGATTTATTTGCGGTACACAAGATATTCATAAAGAATTAGAAGCAAAGATTGCAACTTTTTGTCAGACAGATGACACAATTCTTTATGCTGCCTGTTTTGATGCCAATGGCGGTGTTTTTGAACCATTACTTTCTGAAGAAGACGCTATTGTGTCTGATGCTTTAAATCATGCTTCTATTATTGATGGAATACGTTTGTGTAAAGCAAAACGCTATCGTTATGCAAGTTGTGATATGCAAGATTTAGAAACACAATTAAAAACTGCTCGAGAAAATGGAGCTCGTTTTATAATGATTGCAACTGATGCTGTGTTTTCTATGGATGGAACCATTGCTCCATTAGATAAAATTTGTGCCTTAGCTGAACAATACGAAGCATTGGTGATGGTAGATGAGTGCCATTCAATGGGATTTATGGGTAAAACAGGTCGTGGAGTAATTGAACATTGCGGAGTTACTGGAAAAGTTGATATTATTACCGGCACCTTAGGGAAAGCTCTCGGAGGTGGTATAGGTGGATTTACTACTGGAAGAAAAGAAATCATTGATATATTACGCCAACGTTCACGCCCATATTTGTTTAGTAATTCCCTACCACCATCAGTGGTTGGTTCATCTATAGAAGTATTTAATCTTCTTAGTTCAACAACCAAATTACGTGATACATTAGAAGAAAATACTCTTTATTTTCGTTCAAAAATGAGTGCATTGGGGTTTGATATTAAAGGTGAAACACATCCGATTGTTCCTGTTATGCTTTATGATGCTCCATTAGCACAAAAAATGGCAGATGAACTACTCAAAGAAAATATTTATGTTATTGGATTTTTCTATCCAGTTGTGCCAAAAGGGCAAGCTAGAATTCGAGTTCAGATATCTGCCGCTCATTCTAAAGAGCAGCTAGACCATGCTATTTCTGCATTTGAAAAAATTGGAAAAAGTCTAGGTGTTATTCAATAATCTTCTTCTACAGATTCTACATTATAAATCGGAATAATATGAAATTGTATTATTCCGATTTGTATACAATTGACCTTCCAGACGGACATCGTTTCCCAATGTCCAAATATACAAAATTACGTCACAATCTTTTAGATAAAGGTATAGTCGCAGAATCTGATTTACAATCAGTAATTCCTTGTTCAAAAGAAACTCTTTGCCTAGCACATTCAGAACACTATGTAGATTCCATTTTTTCTGGAACTGCTGATTATATGACAATTCGAAAAATTGGCTTTCCTTGGAGTGAATCGTTAGTTCGAAGGTCTTGTGCCACTGTAGGGGGGGCAATTTCTTCTGCGTATACTGCATTAGAAATTGGAATATCAGGTAACTTAGCTGGAGGAACTCATCACGCGATGACCTCATCGGGAGAAGGATTTTGTGTGTTTAATGATTTTGCAGTTGTTTCAAGATTGTTACTGCAAGAAAAAACTGTGAAAAAAATTGCCATTGTCGATTTAGATGTTCATCAAGGAAATGGTAATTCTGAAATATTAAGTAATGATGAGAATGTCTTTATTTTTAGTATGCATGGAGAAAAAAATTATCCGTTTACTAAAGTTCCTTCTACCATCGATGTTGGTTTAAAAGACCATACCACTGATGATGAATATTTACAAAAATTACACACTATTTTACCTTCAATTTATGAATTTTCACCAGATATAATTCTCTATCAAGCAGGAGTAGACCCTCTCAAAGAAGATGCTTTGGGAAGACTTGATTTATCGATGAATGGATTAAAAGAACGAGATATTCTGGTTTTCGAATCTGCATTTTCGAGAGGAATTCCTGTCTCCATAGCTATTGGTGGAGGTTACTGCAAAAACATCGATGTAACTGTCGATGCATACTCTCAAATTTTCTCTTCTGCCATAAAGGTTTTTGAATAACTATAACAAATAAACGTTTTATACTATTCGTCAATTCAGAAAAATAATCACGATTTTTTAACTACTAAACGAAAAGTACAATGAATTTTGATAAACTAACACTTTTAGCACAACAAACGTTAGAAGGTTCTAAGGAAATAACACATAGTTATTCTCATTCCTCGATTGAACCAATTCACATTTTTGCATCTTTAATGCAATCATCAGCACCAATCATAGATGCTATAGTTTCTAAAATTGGCTTGAACAAATCATTTATACTTATTAAAATTACTGAAGCTCTTTCTAAAATCCCTACTTCCAAAGTTTCAAATGGTAATCAATTTGCATTAACAGCAGATTCTATGAGTGTTTTACAAATCTCTCAAAAAATTGCATTAGAATTGGGAGATGAATTTATTACAATTGAACATTTACTCATTGCTTTGGCAGAAGAATCTTCAAAATATGGTACATTTGTTCGAGGTTTAGGTTTCTCTAAAAAAGCAATAGAATCAATTCTCCCTGAATTACGAGGAACTCAAAAAAAAGCAACAAGTGCGTCTGCCGAAGACCAATATCGTTCGCTATACAAATATGGAAAAGTTTTAAATGATTTGGCAAGTAAAGGCAAAATTGATCCTGTTATTGGAAGAGAGGATGAAATTAGAAGAGTACTTCAAGTTCTTTCTCGTAGAACAAAAAACAATCCTGTTCTTATTGGTGAACCTGGTGTAGGGAAAACTGCTATTGTAGAGGGAATAGCTCAAAGAATTGTCGATGGTGATGTTCCAGATGGATTAAAAACGAAAAAAATAATCACTTTAGATATGGCATCCATTATTGCTGGTGCCTCATACAGAGGACAATTTGAGGAACGATTGAAGGCTATTATTGACGAAGTAATACAATCAGATGGTGAAGTCATTTTATTTATTGATGAATTGCATACTGTTGTTGGAGCGGGAGCATCGGGTGGGACAGTTGATGCTGCAAACATACTCAAACCAGCTTTGGCCAGAGGCGAACTTCGAGCTATTGGTGCTACTACTTTAAACGAATATCAAAAATACATCGAAAAAGATCCTGCTTTAGAACGTCGTTTTCAAAAAGTTTTAGTAGAAGAACCCTCCATCGATTCTTCAATTTCAATTTTACGAGGAATCAAAGAAAAGTACGAATTACATCATGGTGTTAGAATTACTGATGGTGCATTAGTTGCTGCTGTTCAATTGTCTGATAGGTATATCAATGAACGTTTTTTACCAGATAAAGCGATTGATTTGATTGATGAAGCGGCTTCTAAATTGAGAATAGAAATTGATTCAATGCCAGAAGAATTAGATATGATAGAACGAAGAATTCGACAATTAGAAATTGAAAAGTTAGCTTTAGAAAATGAATTAAAAAAGAATAGTATTGATTAAGAGGATAATTTTATACTTCCTGAATTTTCATTGAATTCTACTAATGAATCTATTTCTAATAATTTAACAACTGACAAAACCCAATCATAATGTTCATTCATTTGCAGTAAGTCTAATAACTCATTAATAGAAATAGGTGATTGATTCGTGACAACTTTTAAAATGCTACCTCTCCATATTCTTCTAGGAAATCCCAAGTATGATGGTTCGATTTTTTTTGTAACCTGTTTGAAAACTAACTTTTTACTAGAAAGACATTTTAAAGTTAGTGGACAATCTTCACAGATTGGAGCTGATTTTTTACAAAACAACCTCGCAACATCCATAATAGCCTGAAAAAATTCAGATGTATTTTCTTTTGGCAACATTTTTTTCAAACCTTCACGAATATTCTTTTCATTGATTACATCTGTGGTAAAGTGTAGTTGCGAAAAAAATCGTGAAAAGACTCTAATGACGTTAACATCTACAACAACAGTGGGAATTCTGAAGGCAAAACACATAATTGCAGAGGCTGTATAATCACCGATACCTGGTAAAGTACGTAATTGGTCATAATTTGAAGGAATATTTCCATTTCTTTCGTTAACTATTACTTCACACGTTCTTTTCAAACGTAATGCACGTGAATTATACCCTAAACCATTCCATATTTTTACTATTTCTTCCTTGCTTGCTGAAGCTACATCAAAAATAGTTGGATATATTGCCATGAATTCTGAGTATTTTTCTACAACTCTTGAAACTTGTGTTTGTTGCAACATTGTTTCCGATACTAAGACTTTATATGGTTCTGGTGTATATCCTCGCCATGGTAAGGAAATTGTAGCATCTGAAAAAAACTTAAGAAGCGTTTTGACGAAAAAAGTCTTCGATGTCACTGTTTAGGTATAAATAATATCATCAACTTGTATTTCTGCATAGGGAAAGTCTCCTGATGGCAGGTTCCAAAGAAACACAACCTTTGTTGGTACTCTAATTTTGTCAATAGTTCTATATCGTGAACAACGTAATGTAAATTTTTCATTCGAGAAAGTTGCTTTAAAATCCCTAAATTTATCTTCAGTTTCAAATTGTATGATTTCGCCTTCTTCATTAAAACAAACTAACGCAGAAGCTGAATTTCTTCCATCTCGAATGACAATTTTTGCAGATAAATCAGTGTTTTCAACCCAATGAATAGAATTACTTGGTAGCAAGGCTGTCGGAAACCAAACACTTTCGGTCAAAAATCGCACTAACATTGAGATTGTAGTTTCATTTCCTTTTGGTTCATTCAAAACTATTGACCCCCAAAAGCGAAGTTGACCTTCCCCTTTTTTATCTAAGTAAGACAAAACCGCAGTTTTTCTGAAAATTAATGATTGAGAAAGTATTGCTTTCCACACAAAACCCGGTTGTTTCGTCGTAAAAAACTGTTTAGCCTTTAAACGAGACCATTGATGATTTTCTCGAGAACGAAATTGTCCTCGTTGATATACCATTGCAGAGGAAAGGTACTTTTGATTCTCAGGTAATGAGTTTTTAAAATACTTTTGAACAATAGGTGGAAGGTTAGAAATTGATTGTTCTGTAAACACTCTGTTTTCCGTTTCCATTGTATTTTGGAGTTGAGATATTTTATGTTTATAATATCGAATTCCACTCAAATATGTGACAAAATGTAGCACTAGAATTGTTGCTACCGACGTAATTAGTATTATCTCTTGTTGCATAAATTGTAATCAATGACCGTATTTTTTCCTAAATTTACTACTTTTTTTTAGATTAACCATCATTTTTTCAAACTATCGAATGACAAATACAAAAATTAAGTCCTATACACTCCAAAATGGATTACGAGTAAATCTCTATCAAATTAAAAGAACTCCGACAGTTTGTGTTACAATTGGCTATCATGTTGGGTCAAAAAATGAGACAAAAGGTATGACAGGAATTGCTCATTTATTCGAGCATTTAATGTTTGATAATGTGAATGTTTCTTCTTTTGATAAGCTCTATGATTTGTGCGGATTGTATTCAGGAGCTGAAAATAATGCCTATACAACCTATGACCAAACTATATATTACATTAGTTTGCCTAATCATCAATTAGAACTTGGTTTGTGGTTAGAAGCTCAACGAATGAATAAATTTACAATCAACAGTGATGCTTTAAAAACTCAACAAAGTGTGGTAACAGAAGAGATAAATCAAAATGTATTTAATCAACCATATGGGTTGTTATCAACAAAGATGAATGAAATGATGTTTGAGAATGGGTGTTTTTATAATTGGGAAGTATATGGTTCTATTGAAGATGTCAATAATTTTAACTTAGAAAAAGCTCAGGATTTTTATAATTCATATTACTCACCGTCAAATGCTGTTATAACAATTGTTGGTGATTTTGAATTTTCGAACACTGAACAATTAATAGAAAAACATTTCGGAGTTATTGCTAAAAAAGTCGGTTCCATGAAACCTTATGAGTTCTCTTCTTCACAATGTTTAACTAATCAACGTTCAGTGTATACTGATGCAATTCCTTTAGAAGGTGTTAATCTTAGTTTTCATATTCCAAAAAAGTATTCTGAAAGTTATTTGATTGGAAATTTTGTAAGTGCAATGATCGGTAAAGGGAAAAGTACAACATTATACAATTCTTTAGTACGTGAAAAGCAACTTTGCTCTGAAGTGTATTCTTATATTGATGCTCGTGAAGAAAGTTCAATTCTTAATATTCAAGCTATTGCTTCTGATGAGAGCATCACTGCAGAACAAATTGAAGAATCATTGCAATCAACCTTACATTCAGTTTTACAAAAAGGTTTTACAGAGAATGAACTCCAAAAAATTCAAAACAAATCCTTAACTTCTCATGCGTACCAAACTCAATTAGTAGAAGGAGTTGCTGATTTTGTTACAACAACAACCTTGTTGAAAGATCAACCAGAATATATTTTTACATTAGAAGAACAATATTCTCACATCAATTTGGAACAATGTAATCAGTTTGTTCAAACCTTTCTTCATTTACCAAAGTCAAATACTTTATTGATGAAAAAATCTAATGATTAAGAAGGTTTCTGAGGACATTCTGAGCTATCTTAAAGATGCTTCAAATTTAACAGGTTTTGCAGATGCTGTTTACATCCCTGAAACAAAACAAGAAGCTCAAGAATTGATTCGTTCTCTCTATGAAAATGCAATACCCATCACAGTAAGTGGATCTGGAACGGGTTTGACTGGTTCAAGAGTTCCTAATGGAGGAGTTATAATTTCAACTGAACGTCTTACGGCAATGTCATTTGACGAAACAACGAATTTGCTTACTGTTGAACCCGGAATAGTTTTTAGAGATGTAAACGATTATTTAGAGCAATATTCACGATTTTTACCTCCTAACCCAACAGAATGGCTTTGTTCAATTGGTGGAGCTGTTTCCACAAACGCTTCTGGATCAAGAACTTTCAAATATGGAGCAATGAGAGAATGGGTGCATTCAATGGAAGTAATATTGTCTAATGGTGAAATAATATCTATAGTTTGTGATTCTATTAAAAATAATTCCTATTCTGTTATTTCTCAAAATGGAACAGACTATTCTTTTGAAATTCAAACAGTACCAATCCCTTCTACAAAACATGCTGCAGGGTATTATGTTGCACCATCGATGAGAGCTACAGATTTATTTGTAGGCTCAGAAGGAACATTAGGTTTTATTCAATCAATTACTTTAAAAACCCTTCCGAAAGAAGAAGTACTTTTAGGTGGAATTGTATTTTTTGATAACTACGAACAGTTATTGAAATTTGTACGTTTTATACGAACAATTTCCCAAAAAGAACAATCAGATTCCTTACAGGCTCGCCTTATAGAATTTTTTGATGAACATTCTTTGAATCTCTTAAGAAAATTTTATCAGGAAATACCCATCTCAGCAAAAGGGGCAATCTGGTTTGAACAAGAATCTACTGAAGAAAAAATGGATGGCCAGATTGATGAATGGTGGAAAATCATTGTAGAATATTCATCATTAGCAGATGAAACATGGTTTGCTCAAAATGACATTGAACATAGAAAATTAGCTGAATTTCGGCATAAACTACCTTCTGAAGTGTATGAAGTAATTGGAAAAGGCAGTATTGCAAAAATAGGAACAGATATGGCTGTTCCTGCTGAGAATTTTGAAGAATATTTTTGGGAATATCAACGATTGTTGAACCAAGCGAATGTTCAATTTGTTCTATTTGGACATATCGGCAATTGCCATCTTCATGCGAATATGTTTCCTAAAAATGATGATGAAACAACAAAAGCTCGTTTTGTGTATGATTCTATGATTACAAAAGCCTTAGAAGTTCAAGGAACAATATCTGCAGAACATGGAGTTGGGAAACTTAAAAAACAGTATTTTCAAAAAATGTATTCTAAGCAAGTACTAGATTATTTTTTATCAATAAAATCATTGTTTGATCCTAAAAATCAATTCGGAAAAGGGAATTTATTTTGAATCAGATAAAAATTTGGATTGAAGCTGGGAGACTTAGAACAATTCCTGCTTCTGTTGTTCCTGTGCTCGTTGGAAGTAGCTTAGCATATACACACAACCAATTTCACTGGGATGTTTTTGTGGTAGCAATGTTATGTTCAATGTTATTTCAATTAACTTCAAATTTCTCTAATGATGTTTATGATTTTAGACGAGGTGCTGATGCAGAAAGAGTTGGACCAAAAAGATTAGTTGCTAGTGGTGTTATCTCACAAAAAGCAATGATAACTGCAATAATTCTTACTGCAAGTACCTCCTTCATTTTAGGAATGTATCTGGTGTATTTGCATGGGTATATTGTTTTTTTGATTGGAATTTCATCATTGTTTTTTGCATGGATGTATACGGGTGGTCCATATCCATTGGCATATAATGGCTTAGGAGATATTTTTGTATTTCTCTTTTTTGGTGTTGTTGCTGTTTGTGGAACGTATTACGTTCATACTGGGCACTATTCCAATTACGCATTACTATGTTCCTTTAGTCCAGGCTTGTTAGCAATGAATATACTTTCTGCTAATAATATTAGAGATATATTGGGCGATGCAAAAATTGGTAAAAACACCTTAGCAGTTATGCTTGGTGACAAAATTTCCAGAAAGCTCTATAAAGTAATATTAGTTGTATCGTATCTTTGTATTATTGTGTTATTTTTGTTAACAATGAACCCTTATCACTTGTTGCCACTCATAACACTTCCTTTAGCCAGAAAACTATGGAAATCTATCGAAGATGCACAAGGAGCTCAACTTACTACAATTTTAGTGCAATCTGCGGCATTGTTACTGTTGTTTGGAGTTTTACAGTCTCTCGGTTTTTTAATCAAATAAGTAAATGAAATCAAAAAATACCTGTACTTATTACCTTTTGTTGTTTGTTATTTTTGTTGTTTTCACAGGATTCAATCAGAATAATGGAAAATCTGTTAAAAATCAACCTTCAAAAATTGAATTTGCAGAACTTTCATACAATTCTAATGATGTCAACTTTCTCATCATTGGTGATTGGGGTGCAGGTGGTGTCATTCAGAAAAATGTAGCGACAAATATGGAAAAAACTATTCCAAATGATTACATTCAATTTGTAGTTTCTACTGGAGATAATTTCTATCCATCTGGAGTTTCTTCAACGACCGATAATCAATGGAAAACAAAATTTCATTCTGTCTACAAAGGGAAATTGCAAGAAATAAAATGGTATTCGGTACTGGGAAATCATGATTATGGTTTAAATCCTTTTGCACAAGTAGAGTATTCTAACGTGTTTACTAATTGGGTTATGCCCCATAACTACTACAAGTTTTCAAAAAATATTGATAATAACACTGTAGATTTTTTCTGTATCGATACCCAATTGTTGATAAAAGGTACAAAAGAAGAAAAAGGTAAACAATTGAAATGGTTGGAGGAAGAATTGTCTATTTCAAAAGCACAGTGGAAAATTTGTGTTGGACACCATATGATTCGTTCTCATGGTGTATATGGAGACCAACCATTTATGATGAAAACAATTAAACCCTTGTTAGATAAATACAAAGTCTCTATATATCTTTCTGGTCATGACCATGACTTGCAATTGATAAAAGCAGAAAATGATAATTTCTATCAACTCATTTCAGGAGCTGGAGGAGGTGCTAGAGAAACCGGTTATGGAAAGAATACTCTCTTTGCTCATACCAATGGTGGATATGTATCTTGTAGTATTTCAAATAAAAACATACATTGTAAGTTTTATAATCAATATGGTAATGTTGTCTTTACCCATACTATTAAATAATTCATGAAAAAATTTTTATTCTTCATAGTACTTTCGATTGTTTTCACATCGAATCTTTTTGCCCAATTGGAAGGTCCCGATAGTAAAGGACGCGAATTTTGGTTAACATTTCTACCAAATTTTCATAGATATGTTACTGCTGAAAACGAAAAATTAAGAAATTCAGACTCACTTCATATATTTATAGTTGCTGAAAAGCCTACTTCTGGAGTCATAAACTACCAGAATAGAAATGGTAACACTTTTTCTATTAACTACTCCATTACAGACCCTTCAAAAATTTATCAATTTTCTGTTGCATATATTGGATATGAGCTTGAGGGAGTCAATAATTCTAGAGGTGTATTGTTAAGTAATGGTCAATATGAACAAATAGCTCGTCAATCATTTCATATTACTTCACAAGAGGAAATATCAGTATATGCAATAAATCAAGCAATTACTACCTCAGACGCTTTTTTAGTACTCCCAGTTGATATTTTAGCAAATGAACACTATATTATGTCATATAATTCAGATGCAGATCTTGATGGTTTTTTTCGAGATACATTAGCTGGGTCTTCAACTCCGTCTCAATTTGCCATTGTTGCAACTGAAAATGCAACAAATATTACTATTAAACCTACAGTTCCCACAATTAGAAATGGTTTAAATACGCAAAATATAATATTAAATAGAGGAGAAGTGTATTTAGTTCAAGCGGATATGGAACGTGATCTTCGTGCTGATTTGACTGGAACTAATATTGTTTCTAATAAACCTATTTCTGTTTTTTCTGGTCATCAAAGAGCGAGAATTCCAGTCGAAAATCCTGAAATAAATTCACGTGATATACTCATTGAACAGCTCCCACCAGTAGAAACATGGGGATTCTCTGCATTTGTAACACCTTATCCTGTTCCTACTCGAGCAAGCAGAGAAGGTGATGACATATTTAGAGTTTTAGCTGCTTATGATAATACAATTGTCATGGTTGATAGTATTGAAGTTGCAGAATTAAATAAAGGTGAATTTTATCAAGATGATATTCGCTTCACTCCTAAACGAATTGATGCATCAAGCCCAGTTTTAGTAGCTCAATTTAAAAAAACTTCAGGATCTGGTGGAGGAACGGAGCTTGGTGATCCTTTTATGATGCTTATTCCTCCTGCTGAGCAATTTTTGAAATCATACAGATTTATGAATGTTCAAGTTGGTGAGAATTTTTTTGCAAATGAAAAAATCGAGTATCAACCATTAGTTTATAAAGAACAATACGTAACAATAGTTTCTCCTACAAATTATACTAATAGAGTTCGATTAGACGGTGGAAATGTTGCTCAAGGTAATTTTATTCCAATACCAAACACGACTTATTCCTACGCAAATGTAAGAGTTTCTGATGGTGTTCATAGCGTCGACTCAGATACTATATGTGGTATTTATGTTTATGGATATGGTCAAGCTAATTCCTATGGATACGTAGGTGGTATGAATTTCAAAAAAATTGATTTTCGTGCTCCACAAATTTTCACATCGAACGATTGTGGTACATTTACAGGAACAATTTTAGATACTGGTGAAGCTGATACGAAAATTGAACAAGTGTTCTTTGATGATAATAATTCCTTTAATGTTACAAAGCAATATCAGTTTATCCAAGCTGATAGTAGTGTATTTTCAGGTAGGTTAATAGATCCTTATCAGGATGGTTTTTATACAATAATTGCTCAGGATTCCTCAAGACTACGAAATAGAAAAACTTTCGATGTTCCAGGGTTTACACTCCATACATCGATTATTCCAACAAATCCTCCTAAAGAAATTGAAGAACAAATTGTCGTAACGAAACGATACTGTTTTGATGTAGAAATTTTTAATTACGGAAAGTTTCCTCAAAAAATTGACGGTATCGCTTTTAAAAATTCCAGTCCACAATTACGTTATGTAGATACTGTATTACCAGATAGTATTCGACCTGGTCAATCAGTGAAGTTGAAGATATGTTTTCAAGCATTTGCTGAAATGAATGTAATAGATTCTTTAATACTTATTAACAAATGTGTCAATAGAACTGTAGCAGGTTTTGAAATTTTTGTTCGTGAGGATAAAATTCCTCCACGTATTTCAAAAATTGATAATAGATGTGATACCTTATTTACAATTCAATTACTTGACGATACTCCTGCAGATATAGGTTTAGAATCCTATCGTATTTTAGATTCGTTACTTTTGAATATAAAGGTTGATTCCGTAGTTTCTAATTTTCCTGATGGAGTACGATTCTATCTTAGTCTTTTAGATGCGAATAAGGATGCAATTTTTGCATTCGAAGCTATTGATTCTGCCTCGAATGTAACAACAAGAATTGATACAATTAAGGGATATACAGTTCAATTTGATGGAAGAGATACTATCTTTACTATTAATTATGGTAAACGAACTATCTATTCTGTCTTCTGTGATACTATTAATTTCTTTAATCGGGGGAATTACGAAATAGAATATGATTACCTTCAGTTGAAGCAGAATATTCTTTATAGTATGCCACAGAATCAATTTCCTTTCATTTTAAAACCTAATGAAAGAAAATCCTTGATAGTTTGTTTTGCACCATTAGCTGAAAATCCGAAATTAATACCAGAATGGACAGATTCATTGATGTTTGGTTTCCGTTGTTACACACACGTGATTCCTTTACGAGGGATTGGAGTGCCTTTTGTGCAAAGTTCCAATACACGTTGTGATGTTCCATTAATCATTACTTCGCAAAAGTTTCCAGTTCAAACAGAGTTAAAATCTTATCCTAATCCACCGACACAATCAAATGTTACGGTCGAATTTTCGTTACCTTCATTTGAAAACGTCACTGTAACCCTTTCCAATACATTGGGAGAAGTAATAAGCGTTCCAATTCAAGGTGAATTACAAGGTGGTGAATATACGTTTGAACTACCTACGATTCAATTACCTAAAGGAATGTACTTCTTACAGTTACAAACTTCAAAGCAAAAATTAACATCAATTATAACTATTATTCAGTAACAATTTTCAATGAAACATAACGAAAAAATCATCATTTTAGATTTTGGGTCGCAGTACACACAGTTAATAGTTAGAAAAGTAAGAGAATTAGGGGTATACGCAGAAGTATACCCTTTTTCTATAGACCAAAAAACCTTTGATACACTTCTTGTCGATACAAAAGGTGTTATTCTTTCTGGTGGTCCATCAAGCGTGTATGCTGAAGACGCTCCCATTCCAACTGTCAATTTGTTCAATCTTAATGTACCTTTGTTGGGTATCTGTTATGGATTGCAACTAATTGCTCATAAAAATGGTGGTTCAGTTGATAAAGCAGCAAGACGTGAATTTGGTAGAGCCGTTATAAACATTGAAGATTCTAATGATCTTTTTCGAGGAATTGGTTCAACATCGGAAGTTTGGATGTCTCATGGAGATCATTTAACTAAAATTCCAGATGGTTTTGATATCATTGCCTACTCTACAAATTCTCCAATTTGTGCAGTTCGTTCATCTCAAAAGAAAATATGGGGAGTTCAATTTCACCCAGAAACCCATCATTCAACAGATGGGAAAGCAATTTTGGGTAATTTTCTGTTCACTATTTGTAAGTGTGAAGGAAATTGGTCAATGGGTTCTTTTATTGAAAATTCAGTTAATGAAATTAAACAAAAGGTAGGAGATAATGGTGTTATTTGTGCATTAAGTGGAGGAGTTGATTCAACCGTTGCTGCTGTGTTATTACATAAAGCCATAGGCAACAAATTGCATTGCATCCACATTGACACTGGGTTAATGCGGAAAAATGAAAGTGAGACTATTTTAAAGCTCTTTAAAGAACATTTTGATATTTCAATAGACTTAGTCGATGCAAAAGAACTTTTTTATTCTCGGTTAGATGGTGTTTCTGACCCAGAAACAAAGCGTAAAATAATCGGAAAAACATTCATCGATCTATTTGAAGTTGAAGCTAAAAAATTTGAAGATGCTAGATTTTTAGCTCAAGGAACACTTTACCCTGATGTGATAGAATCTGTTTCTGTCAAAGGTCCATCTGCTACTATCAAATCTCATCATAATGTTGGTGGTTTACCTGAAAAAATGAATTTAAAACTTATTGAACCATTTAGAGAATTGTTCAAAGACGAAGTTCGTAATGTGGGAACTTTACTTGGTATTCCTGAGTGGTTTGTAGAACGTCATCCGTTTCCTGGTCCGGGACTTGCTATTAGAATTCCGGGAGAAATTACTACAGAAAAAATTCTTATTCTTCAAGAAGCAGATGCTATTTACATTGAAGAAATCAAAAAAGCAGGATTATATAAAGAAATTTGGCAAGCATTTGCTGTACTTTTACCAGTAAAAACAGTTGGTGTGATGGGTGATGAACGTACATATCAATTTGTATGTGCATTACGTGCAGTCACTTCTACAGACGGTATGACTGCTGATTGGTACCCTATGCCGTACGACGTTCTTTCCAAAATTTCTAACAGAATTTGTAATGAAGTTGTAGGTATTAACCGAGTAGTCTATGACATTTCATCGAAACCACCTTCTACCATTGAGTGGGAGTAATTTGGAGAATTAAATAGTTATTCTATCAAAATAGTATTTATTGAGAATGAACCATCAGTAAATACTATTTTCATTCCATAGACACCCGAAGGAAGATTTGTTTTTAAAGATGATGAAGTTGAATGTAGACTTTTGTGATATACAATTTGTCCAATTGTATTGTAAATAGTAACATGGTCAATGTCTTTTGAACTATGTATCTTCAAAATATCTGAAACAATATTGACTTGAAAATTATTTTCGTTTTCAATTTGTTCTTTGGGTGAAACGGAAGTAACAATTGATTTGTAATATACTCCATTTTCACTCGCTAAATATATTCTGTTATTGTATTCAATTATATCAAAACAGTAAAAGTTAGGAATATAATCATCATCTGAAGACCAATTGGTTCCTATTGGAGAATATTTTTCTCTTTTTTGTATCCAAGTTCCTGGATTATAATCACTTGTAATGATATATAAATCCTTTTTTCCTTCATAAATCAATCTATCTACCCCATTCCTGGAGCCTACTTTATCATCTTGCCAAGTTAATCCATCATTAGTCGAAACAATAACACGATTTCCATTTACAACATAGATAGTATTTGTAAAGTTAATTGCATCATTAATTTGCAACCCTGGAGCTAAACTACCGTAATAATAACCTTCTCTCCATCCATTATCAATTGTAGAGAATCGATGGAACACACCGTTTCCCCTAGATGCTATAAACAAATAGTCTTTGATGCTTAATATATTTGTCACACTTCCAGCAACATTCATTGGTATTGTCATATTATAAAAATCTACAAAACCATTGAATACTGTTGAGTACCTAAAAACACCTCTTCCCATAGAAGATGCATAATGTGAATTTCCTCTTTTAACAAAATCTGTAACTGGATAGTCAATATTAAGACTTTTAACAAAAGAAACTCCCTCGTCCTTTGATTGAAAAATTCCAGTGTTCTTAGTTCCAATATATAATATACTATCGATAATCTCTATTTTTTCGATAACAACATTATTACCTTCAATTTCTATTGGCACCCAATCTTCACCAAAGTTTGTACTTTTGTAAAGAATATTTGACAATGTAGCTACATAAAACAATGAATCCTTACTTGCGAATGAAGAAAATTCAGTAGAAGGTAAATTAGCAATTTTTGTCCATTGTGCTACTGATATTTGAAATGAAAGCATAAGTAAGACTATACAACAAAATAGTACATTTATCATAGAATTTGAATGTGATATTTCTAAAAATCTGTGTTAAAATTTAGTGAAGTAAATGGTAGTTTTATATTTTATGATTTTCTAAATACAAAAACAAAACGGAATTCTTTACAAAAAAAATATCAACAATCTTTTTGTTTCTCCAACCAAAACGTATTCATACTACCTTTGCCTTTGATGGTGATTGTTCCTCTTGGAATGAGTGAAAATTCTAGATTTTGTTCGATAGATTTCGCAAATTGTTCGCTGATGTGGATTCGACCAGGTTCTGAATTTGATTCCATTCGAGATGCTACGTTGACTGCATCACCCCAAAGATCAAAGACAAACTTGTTTTTTCCGATAACTCCTGCAACTACTTCACCAGTATGAATACCAATTCGAATTTGAATTTCAGTTACATCCTTTGTCCAATCAGTCTCACCTAATTCTGAAGGTATATTTATTGAAAAATTTTTCATAGTATCAATCAACTCTAATGCTACAAGTGCTGCTGCTATTTGATGATCTTTGTTTACAGTAGTTACATTTCCAACTGCCATATATCCATCTCCGATGGTTTTTATTTTTTCTAAACCATATTTTTCAACTATTTTATCGGCTTTCAAGAAAATAGTATCTAATATATAAACTAATTGTTTAGGAGGAACTTTAGTCGACAGAGGAGTGAAACCAACTAAATCCATAAATAATACTGTTACTGACTCAAAATAATCTGCAATAAACGTTTCATTCTGAAGAATTCTATTTGCTATATTGATAGGTAAGATACTATGAAGTAGTTTTTCTTGTTCTTCGAATCTTGCAATTTTTAACTGTCTTGCTTTTTCATCTTCATCAATCTTACGCTGTTGATCAAATAGGTAGACCTTTCTCTTAATCTCGTTATTATGAATCTCTTCTTTTAATTTTGTAAATTTTTTATAATACTGTAATGCTAGTTTTTCTTCTTCTTGAACTTCTTCAATGAAAGATAACTTTTCGTAATTTTTCATCTTTAACAGTTTTTGTTCCAACTCCAGACAAATTGTTAAACTTTGAAGAAAGTATTTCTTTGCGGTTATAAGATCTTCTTGTTGTAAGTATAACTCACCAATATTAAAAAAATTTAAGGCTAAACCTCTTCTATTATTGTTTTGGGTATCTAATTCTGAGGATTTTGAAAAGTATTCTAAAGACAGTTCATATTGGAAAAGTTGACGATAGATATTACCCATATTTCCAAAAATGTTAGAAATTGAGTATTTGTTGTCGCTTGATAATGAAAAAGTAAGTGCCTTTTCATAGTTTTCTAAAGCTTTATCATAGTTCTTACTTTCAAAATAGATATTACCAATATTTCCTAAATTAATAGAAATTCCTTCAATATTATTTAGTTCACTATTCAAATCTAATGCAATTTGATAATAATGAAGAGCTTGATCATATTCTTGCAAAATATTAAAAACATTACCCATATTTCCATAGATAATGGCTTTCCCAGCAATATTATCAATTTCAGTATTTATTTCTAAAGCAGTTTTGTAATACTCTAATGATGTGTTGTAATCTGAGAACTGATAAAAGACTAATGCTATGTTACCTAAATTTCCTGCAATACCAATTTTATTGTTAATTGATGTATTTATTTCTAAAGCAGTAGAATACATTTCTTTGGCACTAAACAAATCTGATTGTGAATAATAAATGTTTCCTAGTAAGTTACGCAGTTTAGCAATCGAAATGAAATCGTTTGAATGCTCGATATTCTTCAATAATTCTATTGCCAATTTTTTTGCAATTTCAAATTTTGAAGAAGATATACTATTTTCAATAGTTTTTATCTTATCTTGAATTTCTTCGGGTGTCATTATTCTTGATTAAATCGATATAAATGTAAAGGCTTTAGCCACACGAATATACGAAATTCTATGTGAATTTGAACGAAAAAGAGACGTTTAGTTCAACGTCTCTTTTAGAAGCAATGGTAGTTTTAGAAAAATTTTTATATCATAGTCAATTTATTGTGAATTTCTACTAATCTACGATTTTTTCCATGTCTTTATATACAAAAGTTATTGAAGCAGAGTCTTGTTTTACTTCATATTGCAAGTTTTTAAATTCTGAACCTCTATAACCTTTACCTTTGACTGAACGAAGTTGACCTAGCTTATCCCAACTTTCAACTTCCAGTTCCATAATTCCACAAAAATTTGGTCCTTGAACTTGTATTTGGATTAATTCTTTGGTTTCCATTTGAATATACTCTTTAAACCAAAATGAAACCTGTGAAGAATTGGTGCTTTTTAGTAATCTAGAAAGTTCTGATTTGTACTGAAGTGAATTAGGAAGATGCTTTTGAAATATTGGGTTATTGCTATCACATTCAGTTTTCTTACATGAAAGGAACATCAATGAAACAAAAATAAGTAATAAGAAAATTCCAGTTTGTTTAGTCATGGTTTTTTTTAAGAATTTTATAGAATCTACATTGTATCACTTATTAAAAGACGCTAAACATTATTTAATATTATTAATTAGGTTTATCAAGTCTACTGAACTATCTTAAAGGAAATGTCTAAGGCTTTGACGGAATGAGTGATTGCTCCGACGGAAATATAGTTGACTTTTGTTGTTGCGATTTCGGAGAGGGTCTTGATAGTTACACCGCCAGAAACTTCGGTTTCGATGTGTTTAGGAATGATGGAAACTGCTTCGTGCATTTGCTCGATGGTGAAATTGTCGAGCATTATCCTGTCGACTTTTCCAGTTGCAATTGCTCTTTGGACATCTTCTATTGTACGCGTTTCTACTTCAATTTTATAATGACCATTCGAATATGCAAATGCTTTTTCAATTGCAACTTCAATACTTCCATTTGCGTCAATATGATTATCTTTAATGAGAATCATATCCCATAAACCAAAGCGATGATTCATAGCACCACCACAATGCACTGCGTATTTATCTAAAACACGAAAACCGGGAATTGTTTTTCGGGTATCCAAAAGTTTCGTTTGGGTTTTTTCTAAGACTTTTGAATATTCGTAGGCTATTGTTGCAACGCCAGACATACGTTGCAAAAAATTGAGTAAGGTTCTCTCCACCATCAGCAATGATCTAACTGAACCTGTAAACAATCCAAGTGCTGTTCCTTTTGTATAATACTTACCATCCTCAGCAAAAAGAGTGTAATCAATTGACACTCTAAACACTTCAAAAATCCAAGGAATAATTGACAAACCTGCAATTACTCCATCTTCTTTGAGTAATAGTTTAGCTGAGCCTCTAAAATCTTCAGGAATAGTTCCGTTGCATGTTACATCTCCAGTTCGAACATCTTCATTGTATGCCAATTGAATCAAGGAAACTATTTCTGGTTTGTATTCTGATAAATTCATAAGTTGTTATTTTCGTAAATCAACAACGGAAAAACTCTTCGAGGGAATAAATGTATAATCTTTCGATGTTACATTCTTTTCTTTGATTCCAAAAATTCTAAAATATTCGCTTTGACCATCCATTTCTATCACAATACCGGTAACAGATTTATTAGTAACTTCTAAATTTAATCGAGAGACATTTTGTATGATAGATTCCTTGTTTTTCGGAAGTAAAGTAAGTACTGATCGCTTTAGTTTCGAGTCCATAATCTTCAATTCATTGGGAATATAATTTTTGATTATATTGAAAAATACTTCATCAATAGAAAAGCTATTTCTATTTTGTTTTACTGAAGAAATGACAACACTTTTTTTCTGAGTATCAACATTCCAAATTGTTACACCATCGCAATAGAGAGTTCTACCAGGTGTTTTGATAGAATATTTATTCCCATAGGTCGCAAGAATAGTACTTTTATCAGGTAAATTTTGGTTAGCAAAATCAATTTGAATGCCTTTGAACTTAGTATACTGCTTCACAAGGGATTGGTGGACTTCCTCTTTGCTATTTTGCGAGATTACAATCAAAGGACATACAAGAAGTAAGAGGATGAGTTGGAATATCACTGAGAATCTCCTTTATAGTATTCGAGAGTTGTGAGTTTGCCGATAGTTCCTTCAATGATGGACGTATCAGCACATAAACCGATTGTCAATGAATGGGGATGTATGTGTTGTTCTTTGATTGTGTTTATTTCATCAATGCCTAATTTGCCATAATAGTCAATTAATTGAAGAGGGTAATCCAAAGGTAGATTTTGTTGAACTAATTTGACAAACATTGATAACAATTTTTGTGGAGTTTCCATTAATCGAGAATATGAACCAAGTAAATATTGTTTTGTTCTCAGTAATTCTTCCATTTCAATTGGTTCATTTTTTAAGCGTTCCCATTCAGTAAATATAGAAACTAATGTATCTTCAATGTACTCATTTCCTACTGATGTATATGCGACAATTTCAGACGCAACTGACTTAGCAGAAATAGCTGCATACGCTCCATAGGTATAACCTTTTTGCTCTCGTAATAACAATGAAAGTCTACCGAGTATACTTCCACCGAACAAAGAAATGAGCATATTCATTGCTGGCGAATCTGGATGTGTAGGTGCAATTCCATTTTGACCTACTTTGATAACTACTTGTTTTGATTGATCTTTATGTGCAATAACCGAATGTCTTTGGTTTGTTGAATTTACAAATACAGGTTGAACTTCAAGTGATTGTGAAGATAACAGTGAAAAATAGTTTTTATTCATTCTCTCCAATAATTCATTTTCAATAGTTCCAGTAATGAATACATCTACCCTTGAATTTTGAAGAATGGAATCATAAACCTTTTTCAATTCATCTTGTTGGTATCCTATGAGCGAAGCAGAAAATCCACCAAAAGGTTTGGCATAATAATGACCTTTATAAAACGAAGAACTGAAAGCTAATCCACACAAAGAATCTGGGTCTGAATCTCTGAAAAGTAAATCAGCATCCATTTCTTTTTTGACTTTTTGAATTTCAGAATCTGAAAAGGTTGAATGTAATAATGAATCAAATAGTATTTCAAGACATTGTTCGAAGTGTTGTTTTAACGAAGAAAGATTAACAGCGAAAGTCTCAAAATTTGACGAAAAAGAATGTGACGCTCCCAGAAAATCAAATTGTTCTGATATTTCTTGAGCATTTCTTTTGTTTGTTCCTCTTCCAATTAACTTTGTTGCTAGTTTTTTCAATCCTGGTTGTTCAATTATCGTATTATTTCTGAAGAGGATGGTCATACTAATCAACGATTGATTTTCCTCTTGAAGTAGATAAATATCTTTATTTGTTCCAATAGAACGAATGGAAGGTAAAGGAATATGAATTGTGGGAGTTTTATCAGAAATTGGTGCAATTTCTTTCAAATCATTAAACGAAACTTGTTGTATCATATCTTATCGTATTTCAATTTTGACGGTTCTGGAATAGAATCTACCTTCCGGTAAATTGTTGTTATAGGTCGTATCATCAGGACCAAATCCAATAACCTCTTTTTTTCCTATAAAAAGGTTTGAAATGGAAGTTGCTCTTTTTAATGATAAATCTTTGTTGTACTGAGAAGAGCCAATAACATCTGTCGTACCAATGAATGTTAACGTTTTCTTAGTATAATCTCTGGAAGAATAGGATTTTAGTTGTTCTCTCATTTGTTCTGTAATTTCCGCAGAATCATAATCAAACAACAATACAGAAAGTACTTCATTTTCCACTAAAGAAGTATCTTTGAACAGGACTTTGATAGTCTTTGTGTTTGTTTCAATGCTATCGTTAGTTGTTGAAATCAAAGAAACTGAAACTTCTTTTTGTTGGACAACATTTTTATCAAATACAGAATTTGTAAGTAGTGAAATTGGAAACTTATATGTTTGAATATTTTTATTTACTAATTCTAATGAAGTAATTTCATATTTTTTCGATTCTCCATTGTATTTTATCTCAAATTCTTGCTTTTGAGTCAAAGTATTTTTGATTTTAGGTCTCAAATATAGAGGAGTTTGTGAAATATCATCATACACTTTTTCAACTATAATAGGAGCTAAAATTTGATTGTCTGATGAAGAAAGTTCAACTCTACGATTTTCGGCGTTTCCATATTCTGAATCAGTTCGAGAATATTTTGGAGGTAGTAAACCATTCTTCGTTTCAATCTGTGATGGATTTGCTCCTAATATTACCAATGCGTTTTTAACAGATTCTGCTCTACCAAAAGAAAGTTCCAAAGACTGTTCTTTTCCGTTTTCGTTAGAGGTATAACCACTTACTAATAGTTTTGCATTTGGATTGGATTGTAGTCGTAAAGCTAATACAGACAGAATCGAATAATAATTTTCAATTGAATTAACTGAAGGGTCTACTGTTTTAGATTTTGTATATCTAACGGGAATTTCCGATGAATTTTGTTCAAAAAATATAAAAGGTAATACTGGTATTGAAACTTTTTGAATTTTTCTATATATAGTTACAGCTGTTTCAACAACTTCGAGACCTTCGGGATCTTTAGTGATAATAAAATCTGGTTTTTCTGTAAATACTTTTTCAGATTTCTTTTCTTTTACATAGAGATATCGAATATATTGAAGTTGTACAGTTACACTATACCGTTCAGTATTTGTCGTTTCATTATACGAAAATAATTTGGTTGTAGAATTCTTAACTCTATCAAATGTAACAATTTCAGAACTTGAAACATCATTTGTAGATTTTACGATAGTATCTCGTACAAAGAGAGTATCATAAAATTGTATCAAAGGTTTTTGATTTATGATTTCTTTAGGTAGTATTTTCCCCAAAGAAAGTCCTAAACGGATTGATGAGAGTTTCCAATCAACAGATGAAGTTATAGTTTGAAGTGGAAAATGATAGGTTACTTCAGGTACAAATTCAAATGAATTTTTTATAAATGTATTGCGGAAACCACCTACAAAAAAACTTTGTAGATTCATTAAAGGAATTTCTCCAGTACGTGGATTCCGAGAAGTAATTCCTGGTAAAAAACGAACAGAATCGGGTGAGAATATTTCTTCTAGTTGATTGAAACTTTTCCCTACAAAATACCCCAAGGAAGCTCCACCAAAGATGTCAAACGAAGAAAAAAGCCGATATCCAATTAATGCTTCGATTGAAATTGAAGACAATTGTGCGGAAATTGTATGACGAAAAACTCCCGGTGTAGGAATACCATTGACAATGAACGTTGTTGGCTCAAAGGCATCCAAGGTAGACGGGGTTTGAAAATAAGAAATTCTCGGTAAAAGATATGCACTTTCTGAAAGTGGTATTTGGTAATAAGCACCTAAATATATACCTATTTCATTGTTCGCAGTAAAAGTAGCAGGAGGTTTTGAAAAACTTGGTAATTCAGAAAAAGATGATGAAATGAGATTATAATTGAGACCCCCAAATATTCCATAAGAAGAATGAATTGTTTGAGACTGCCCTGTTGTAGAGCAAATGATGAATAGAAAAAGTAAAAATAGAAATCTCAAAAGTATCTGTCAGCGTTAAATGAAAAGAAAAACCCTCTATTGTATCGATAGAGGGCTGTGAATATATAACATAAAATTCAAGATTTTATTTTATAAGAATTAATGGTTCAGAAAGAATTTTTTCTTTCGTTTCAAATACAATACGATAGTTTCCAGATGGAATATCTTTTAGATTGTACTTTAATCTATAAGAACCTATACTCAAAACTTCTTTTGACAAAAAGTTAATGATTTTTTCTCCATTCTGAGAAAATATACTAACAGTTACTGACTGTTTTTCAGGATTTGAAAATTCTATTGTAACTTCGTCTTTTGTAGGACGAGGATATACTGTTAAAGCACTTGGACCGGCTTCTACAAATTTGATAGTTGTTAAATTACACATACCATCTACAGAAAAGTACGTAGGACCATCAACTGTAGTTACATCCAAAAACTTAAGGGAGTCTGTATCAAATCCCCAAGGAATTGAACGTAATTCAGAAACAGTCGAATCAGGAACTAAGACAACAAACTTCATTTCAGCTAACTGACCGGCTTTTAAAGAATCAACATCTCTAAAATTGTATTGAATCAAACCAAGTTGTTCGGTCACAGTTGGTGCTGGAAAAATGGTTGATGTATATCCAATGAATTTAAGAACGCGAGGATTATAGTTAAAATCAACGTTAAATCTAACTTTTTGCAACCAAAATGTTGTGTCTCGTAAAAAAAGCGAAACATCTGTGTCAATCATTAAAGGAATAGTTACAGTATCCGTAATCATTCCTCTACTTGGAGTAACAGGAGTAAAGCTAATAGAAGGCACATATTGTAGCTCTAATGGAGTTGGATATCCAATTCCGCTTACTGTAGTCGAATCACCAAATGCACAAGCTGAAATTTTTCCAAGTGGACTAAGAGACACTCCACCAGCATAAGCTAACGTATCAAAAGTTTGTCTTGAACGTGGACAGAACTGTACCAATGCCGAGATTGTATCACCAGGTTGAACAAAGGTATTTAACAAATTAGGATCAAGTATCATTTGAACATCACCATTTTGCAATTGTGATAACGACCGAATTTGTATTGGTACATCTCCCGTATTTCTAAACACAATTTGTCTCGTAATACAATCCAAAATTCGAACAGAATCAAATTGTATTGGTGTTTCTATTGCTAAATCAGCTTTCAAAACTTGAATAAAACCAAAACTATTTCCAGCTACAATTTGGAAATACAATATACCTTCAGTATCAAATTGTACAGAATCTATATCCAATCGAATGACCGCTCTATTTCCATCTTTCGAAACAAATCTAAAGACAGCTAAAGGAGTAGTTGAGTCAAACTGACAATAGTTTTTGAGTACTATAGATTTTCCTATACCAGATTGTAAATCGGTTACAAAATAGCTCGGTTGAAGTAACAAACTAGAAAAAGTATCTGCTAAGCATCCAGGACGTTTTAAATACTCTGAATCTATATCTAATAAACGAATCGTATTTGTATCAAATCGCATTCTAAAAGATATATCAGCTAAGTTTGCAGGAATTTCTCTTGTTGAATATAACGGAATAGATATAGTATCACAAGTAGTCATTTTAAACGTATCGAGAGTTGCATTTGTCAATGTCGAATCAAAAGTCATAGACAATCCAAATGCAGGGGCAAATCCTCTTCCTCGAACAAGAATTGTTGTATCTCTATCTACGCAAGGTTCTGATAAATGCATTATCATTTTTGCAGTATAAAGTCGTGGTGCTCTTGGGTAGAAATCAACCACAAATTCATTCCCTGTCAATGAATCTAGTGTAATCGGGAATGGAAGATTGTTTCGTTCTCTAACAGTAAAGACTCTCTCTTCAGGTTCAAAGGTTATAGAATCAATGACAATTTTGGGTTGATCTGGATTAACATTAACTCCTGGAATTGTTACATCAACGCTTATTGGATTTGCATTAGTATCTACACGAGTATCTGGGAAACCAACGACAGTTGGATTTGGCTCCATAAGCAACATTCGTTTTCCAGCCAAAAACACTTCATATTTAGAATTCCATCCTGAACCTGAAGCCTGTATGTGTAGTCTTGCGGCAGAATTTAAGAATTGTGGTAATGAAGGTGTATTTGGACAATATACAATTCTCAATGTATCTCTTCCTAAAGGAGGAATTTGATATGGATATGTACCATTTGGAGAGTATGTTGAAAACCAAGAGAATAATTCAGGAGTACCGTTTGTTACTCTCGTATCATCTATCCAAATGCTATCTATTGTCATTGGATGGACTAACGATTGATTCAATAGAGGAATTTCACGAATTTTACATTCACAAGGTTTTGTAAACCCGAAATTGATTAATGAAATTGGAGCATCTAATTGGATGATTACACCTTTTCCATCGACAGAACCAGAATCAGTTCTTGCACATGGTGCATCGGATTGAACAACAACCCTACCTGCAAATGTTTGTACACCACTTGGAGCGAATTGTACAAAAGCAAGTATAGAATCACGAGGTTGTAACAATGTTGGAATTGGTCTTGATGTACCTACTAACGTATAACCATTTGGTAAAAGAACATTATTCACATTAGCAGCAATTGCAGATGTATTTTCGATTAGGATAGTATCGATTTTAGAATCTCCAACTTCTAAGGTACCATATTGAGTAAAATCAGTTACTAAAAATCGTGGAGTTTGTGAAAGTCCTATCATTGAAGCTGCCCAATTAACCACTGGAGAACCAAGTGTTTGATAACGGATATATGCTCTGTCAGCTCTATCGCGAGTTATATCATTTGGTGTATATCTAAAAATAAACCTGGCGATTTCATTAGGTTGTAATGGAATATTTTGAGGTAACGTAGAAGGAGAAACTAATTGAAATCTATTCGTTGGGTTATCAAATACTAAATTAGAAAGTACTTGATTAGAAGTTGAGATATTGCGAATGTCTAAAGTATCTAATTCTGAAGAACAACCCAGAACATTCTCAGTTCTCATTACTATAGGTTCGTATTGATAGATTTGTTTAATACCAATACCAGTAACAGGAATACATTGAGTGATAAAACAACGTTGTTCATAAAAACAGATTTCATCAGGATACGTAGAATCCACTAACGGAGTAAATGTTATTGGAATTGAACGTGTTTGACCTGGTAAAAGTACTGTCCCTTGTGAACCAGTCAGGAAATAGGCTTCACCACGACGTAAGAAGAATGAAAGTCGTAAGGTATCAACACCTGTATTAGTAACCACAACATTTTGTGTCGCTGATTGACCAACTATAACCTGTCCAAAATCAACTGTTTGAGTAGACCAAGTAACTTCCGGTTCAAATCCGCGACCTTTAACAATGATTTTTTTTCGAATCGTACATCCACCTACTCTCGTTGTAAAAACAACTGAATCACGTATGTTACCACTGACGGTCGGTATCATACGTATCCAATTTGGTCGATACCCTGTCGCTGGATCTAATGTCAATGGATAGCTAAACTGTTTATGGATAAAATTTGGAGGTACAGAAACTGATTCTAAAACTATTGGCTCTCCAGTTAAATTTTGCCATGTATATTCTTGAACATCACTTGCCCAGTCGACACATGTTGTACCAAAATTCATAGAATCAACCCTACCTGTGAGTGAACTTGGAGTACGAATTGCTAATACTTCTTGTACTCTACCGGACAGATTTATTTGAGCAAATCCAGGCGGACATTGATCTGTGGAAACTATTCGAACAGAATCAATATAGGTTGCAGATGAGTCTTTTGAAAAGAATCGAACTATCACATCAACACATTGTCCAGGTGCTAATGTAATTGGTAGTGGAATAGAAGGTATGATTTGAAATATTCCAGGTTTTGAATTCTGGAAATCGGAAATAGTTATTGGTCGAGCATTACCAACTAATGCTGAGTTATTACATATTCTAAATACTGAATCTTCTGATGGTTTTTCAACACAATTTGCATAGAGTGTATCAAATGCTATTGAAGATCTGGAATAACTTAGTTCGGTAATTCGTGTTATTATCAAAGGAATAGAAACAGTGTTTCCACACCGATTTGTCGGTCTGACTTGTAAATTTGCTCTTAAATTTCCTACTGTAGAACCTGTGTAAGTTACTGTAACCGTTACAGGTACACCAGGAGTTAATGTTGCATTTGGTTGAGAAACTCGAAAACTTGATGCGTCTGGACCGGTCAAGGCAAAATTGACGGTACTACCACAAATAGTAGTATCTAAGACTGTAAACTGCCAAGATTGTGTATTGACACATCGTATAGTATCTCTTACTTGAGCTGGAATTGCAGAAATACGTAATAAACTTGTTCTATTGTTATTTTGACACGAAGCACCACTTCTGGCACGACCAGTACTATTGCCATTTGAGGCATCACATAACGTAAAATTGGATGATTGTTCGTTGAAACGATAGTATAAAATTAACCCTGTTTCGTTTCCATTCAGTGATAAGTCTCGAGTACATAATAACTGTGTCGGTGTACGAACAGTATTCCAGATACGAAATTCATCTATTTGTCCGCGAAAGGTTCGGTTTGAAGCATTATCAGAAAGACTATTGGTACTTGCAATCTGAGTTAACAATTCTGGACGTTCTAAAGGACGTAGTTGCGTTGCTGGATAAGTAGCATTTCTTGCACTATCAACAGCCACTCCATCTATAAACAGATATATTCTTTGGTTTTGACCATTAAATACAGCTGCAACATGTGACCATTTATTATAAAGTGATGACCCTGGAATTGAAAGAATTGTATTATCAACTGCTCTAAGTTTTGGACCTGTTCCATTAATTTCAAACACCAAATTGTCGTTGGTATCAAAATAAAGTACCCATTGATCATTATCATCATTTCCGGGTCCCCACAATCCAGCAACATACACTTTTGAACCTGCTTGACGAGTAGGATTCATCCACATTTCTACCGTCATAGAGGTACTTAACTGTAATTGACGAGCAGTTTTATCTATATCAACATAGTGAGCTCCACGACCAGAACTTACAGTCAGTGTCAAAGCTCTTCCTATACAATCACGAGGATTATCACAACTTGCAACCTGTGAAAACACTGTGGATGTTGATAGAAATAAAGCGAGTAAAGAAAGTAAAAAAGATTTCAAAATTACTTCCTGTTTTATCGAGTTACTGAAAAATTAGAAGTATAATGATAACCATTTGCTTCTAAAACTGCAACAAACGAACCACTACTTGAAACTGTTAAAGGGATTGTATGGAAACCACGTTCTAAATGTCCATCATAGAATTTTTTGATTGCAACACCACGAGTATCATAAATTGTCAATGATATTTTCGAAGGGTGTTTTAGTACAAAAGAACAAACAGAATTTCCTCTTGATGGATTTGGATACAAATCAAATGGAGTTCCGTTTATAGGTTCTATAATTTCAGGTACAGATGTCACTCTTTTCTTAATAGTACCAAGTCTATTGACTTTTGCACCTAGTATTTGTTCAATAGTTTCTGGTGTTTCTTCAAACCAAGATTCCAAGATATCTACATAGACACGACGATAATCATTTTGGTAAACAATATCACCATTATTGGTGAAGTTCTCCAAATCAGGAGGATTACCATATACTGCGGCATTGACATTACGACCAAATACAAATTGAACGGATGCTGCACCATGGTCTGTTCCTCGAGAACCATTTTCAAATGGTCTTCTACCAAATTCAGAAATTGTCAAACCAACAACTTTTTCTCCAAAACCTTGTTGAATTGCATCATCCATAAACTGACATATACCATTTGATAAGTTATTCAGTAGTGTTGGATGGAAGCCTTGATTGTCAGATTGTTGTTGTTGTACGTGAGTGTCAAATCCACCCATAAAGCACATATATACTTTTGATTTTAATCCACCTGAAATCAAACGAGAAATCAATCGAAGTTGTTGTGCAAACCCTTGTGAGTAGTTTACTACGTTAGTACCTTTATCAAAAGCAGCTTTTACTTTTTGAGAATATACATCTGATTGTTTTGCAATAGTTCGTATAAAGTTAAATTCTTCTTGATAATTATTCGTTGCAGGGTCAAAATAGTCTTCATCAGGAGTTAAACCTGCACCATTTTGGAAAAAGGAATCAGGGTCACGTAAAGTAATACCCATATCACCAGTTTGAGATTTGAGCAACATTGATAAAGAACCACCAATTTGTATTGCTAAAGGGTCTTCTGGTATGACTAATGGGAAGTTAGTCAAATTTCTTTCAAAATAACGACCTACCCATCCAGTATCTAATCTAACATCTGGATTTGATGAATTTATACCAGATAACCAAATATCAGTTGAACGAAAATGCGATAAGTTTGGATTTTCATACCCAACATTTTCAATTACTGCGAGATTACCTTGTTCTAATAGATTCAACATACCACCATTGTGGACATTATTGACCATTGCTGGGTGCAAAAACACATCTGAACCAAGAATCCTTACGGCAGTATCTTTTACAACAGAGATTCCCGGTCGTAAATTATAATAATTATCATCCTCAGCAGGAACAATTGTATTGAGACCATCATTTCCTCCAAATAATTGAATAATAATAACGATATTATCATTATTCATAAAGTTTGAACCTAAAGCACTTGAGGGTGATGATGCAAGTAAGGGCATTCCTCCAATTATTGTTGGAGCAGCTGCTGTGGCTATTGCAGATTTTTGTAAAAATGATCTTCTATTCATGGGGATACTTTCTTAACATAGTTGAAAATCTGGTGCTTTAGACAATGAGACTAACATATTTCTCACTCCTCTTGCTGTTCTAACAGGATCATTCAAAATTGTAGGCCATTCGTAATCGAAATCAAGAGTATTACCTAATAACTCTTGTGTGTAAATATCTTCTCGTGCTGTTGAAACAGTCACTGGTAAGAAATACGATATCAAATCTTTTGCTAAGACTCGAACATTAGTATAATCTGGAAATTTTCGAATGAATTGATTTAATACAGTATCTGATAAACCTCGAAAATAAGAATCTGCAACATTTCTACGATAGGGGAAAGTTGTAGTACTAATCCACGTTCTATATCCAGGCCAACCACTTACATCTGGTGGATCCATTAGTTCTTGGTTGAGTTGAGCCATTGTCGCAATAGTATTCGATAGAGCTGTTCCAATTGATCGTTGCATTCCAATAAGGAACTCCGCAGGTGTTTTGATTTGTACACCCATCACATCAGTTGAATAGAAGTGATTAGATGTCAATAGTTTTACAACTAATGGTCTTATCAAAAAGTCGTTGGAAACAAATGTAGACGACATTTCGGTAATTGCATTCTCATCTACTTCTGCACCATTACTATAAACAAAATAGTTATACATTTTCCGAGAAATAAATCGTGCTATTGCATTTGCTCTTTTATCGAACAAAATATTTATGAGTACTCTTACTTCTTGTTCACGTACTTGAGATTCATTATTACTATCTGTTGTTCTCGATGGTATTGTTTCACCCATAAACTGTTTTGCTTCCACATCATGGGATTGAGGAAAAAAGTATGTTTTAAAATATCCATTCGGATATGGTTCATACAAAAATCCATTTGCTCTCCAACCGGTAAGAACTCGAGCTGCTTCTTTGATATCACCTTCGGTATAAAATCCAATACCGCAAGTATATAACTCCATTAATTCACGAGCATAATTTTCATTTGGTTTACCTTTTGTATTTTGTACTCCACCCAAATAAAATAGCATTGCTGGGTCTAAAGTAATATCTTCTACAAGTGCTTTGAAATTTAGTAATCTATCTTTACGGATTAACAAATTTTGCCGGTAGAGCAACTGTGGTGGCATAAAATACTCATCAAAGGTAAACTCTGAAGTAAAGTGTCCAGACCAAAATAGTGTCAGTTTTTCAGTGGCAGTAGAACCTTCAATTCGCATTTGTTCCAACCACCAATTCACCAATGATCTATAATTACTTTGCATTAACCCTTCGATTTGGTTTTTTAACTCAGCTGAACCAATTCCTACAGGATTTTCATTTGGATTGTCGATCCATGGACCAGGCTCAGTTGTTGGGGCAGCATCATCTGCTCCTAATAGCATTTCTACCGCTTCACGTGGAGTTTTACCTGTAATCTGATTGACCAATTCTGGTGTTGGACCAAACGTAACTCTTCGTAATAAGTGCGTTGCTTCGTGTCGAGTCAAAGGTGAAGTTTTCTCTGACATATCTGCAACAGATTTGACAGTGTGAGTTGTCGGTACATCCGCTAGATTTGTGGATTGCAATCCCATCAAGGATTGAAATAGTCCTCTTCTATTCATAATTATGTACTTTCAAAAGTTGTATGAAAATTAAATTTGTTACAATATACTATTTATAACGAATATACTGTATTTCTACTACAAAAATATAACACTTTACTTAGAAAAAGGTTACAAAATACTTCAGTATTTCTGAATTGTTATAATGTGTAACTAATTCTAGTATACTATTGAGACGCCTTATATGAGTGTCTCTGCTGAGAAGATTCCACCCCGCTGAAGACGGCACCCCTCAAGAAGGGAACCCAGACCTTACTATCAATAAACATAGAGACGCAAAATTTTGCGTCTCTACCAAAACACGATAACTCCCTCGCCCCTTTGGGGAGAGGGTACGGGGAGAGGGGTTTTAACTTCCTTATATTTTTTGCCACTATCTTCAGATAGTGGCTGAATGTCCTTATTTTCGTATATTCGTATGGCAATATCCCTTTCCTATTTTCCTAAACCACTATGACTCCCGAAGAAATCAAACAAGCAATAGAAAAATTAGATAATTTGTGGAGAACTTCGCAAAATCATGAAGCAAAGGAATTTGCTTATGAACTCTTGGAACAACAAGCAATCCAAGAAGATGCTAAATCTCTTGCAAAAGGCTATAATATTCTTGGGAATGTTTACTATGATCTTTCTGACTACCCCAAAGCATTAGAGTATTACTCAAAAGCATTACAACTAGATGAAGAAATTGGAAATAAAGTTGGTATCGGTGCAAATTTAGTAAACAATGGAAATATTTATTCTTACCTGTGTGATTTTGGGATAGCTTTAGAATACTATGGAAAAGCATTGGTAATATTAGAAGAAATAGGACATAAGCATTTTCAAGCAAATGCTCTTGGAAATATTGGGCTTGTTTACAATAATCTTTCTGACTACCCAAAAGCCTTAGAATATTACTCAAAAGCATTACTTATCAATGAAGAAATTGGAAGGAAAGATGGTATTGCAAGTAACCTTGGGAATCTTGGTAATGTTTACACTAATCTTTCAGACTACCCAAAAGCATTAGAGTATTTAGAAAAAGCATTACACATCGATGAAGAAATCGGAAATAAAGGGGGTATTTCAAATAACCTTGTGAATATTGGGATTGTTTACAATTATCTTTCGGACTACCCAAAAGCATTAGAGTATTACTCAAAAGCATTACACATCGATGAAGAAATCGGAAACAAAAGTGGTATTGCAACTAACCTTGGGAATATTGGGAGTGTTTACTGGAATCTTTCAGACTACCCCAAATCCTTAGAATATATAACAAAAGCAATACACATCGATGAAGAAATTGGAAATAGAAGTGGTATTGCAAAAAACCTTGTGAATATTGGGGGTGTTTATGCAACAAAAGAATCAACATACTATGATGCAAAAAAAGCAGAAGAATATCTTCGAAAATCGTTACTACTTGCGGAAGAAATTGGTGCAAAAAATCTAATAAAAAGTGCTTATGAAACTTTACATAAGCTTAGACTAAATGAAGGAATATTTGAAGAGGCGTTAGATTATTATAAAAAACACGTTGAAATTGAAAAAGAAATTCAATCAGAAGAAGCAACAAACACAGCACAAAAATTTGACCAACGTCGTAAATTAGAAGAAGATGAAAAAGCTCGTCAATTGAAATTGGCACGTTTTCAAGAACAAGAAAAAATTCTTCATAACATTTTACCAGTTAAGATTGCAGATAGAATTCTCAAACAAGAAACTTTCATTGCAGATCATTTTGAATCTGTTTCTGTTTTGTTTATGGATTTAGTTGGGTTTACATCACTTTCTTCAATTGCACCTCCAAAACAACTCGTTTATTTGCTTGATAGTATTTTCACCAAAGCGGATGAAGTAGTCGAATCCTTTGGATTAGAAAAAATAAAAACCATCGGTGATGGATATCTTGCAGTTGCTAATGTAACGTCACCACTTGAAGAACACCAAAAAGCAACTGCTCAAGCAGCACTACAACTGCTCGAAACTATGAAAGACTTTGTAGTCAATATTCCTTCAGATTTAGGTAATACCCATTGGATAAAGGATATGAACGACATCGAAATACGCATTGGAATCCACACAGGTGAAGTTGTCGCAGGTATCATCGGCAAAAACAAATACACCTACGATTTGTGGGGCGATGCTGTCAACGTAGCCTCACGAATGGAATCAAACTCAGAACCCGGTCGCATCCACATTAGCGAACAATTCGCGAAATCTATCGAACAAAATCTAGAATTTTCACTCATTCCTCGAGGCGAAATTACCATCAAAGGCAAAGGAACAATGAATACTTACTGGTTGGAGAAAGCGGAATGACACCTGAAGAAATACAACAAGCTATAGAAAAATTAGATGTTCTAAGGAAAACTTCGCAATTGCAAGAAGGAGTAACTTTTGCTTTTGAACTATTGCAGAAAACAGCAATCCAAGAAGATACCGAATCACTTGCAAATGTCTATAATCTTCTTGGACTTGTTTACTCGAATCTTTCGGACTTCTCCAAAGCCTTAGAGTATTTAGAAATAGCTTTACACATCAATGAAGAAATCGGAAGAAAAGTTGGTATTTCTGCAAATCTTCATAATATTGGAAGTGTTTACTCACATCTGTCGGATTACCCCAAAGCATTAGAGTATTTTGAAAAGGCCTTAAAAATCAATGAAGAAATTGAAAAAAAAGATTATTTATCAAATAACTTAGGATCAATTGCAAATATATATTCAAATCTTTCCGACTATTCAAAGGCTTTAGAATATTATGAAAAAGCGATACTTATTAGTATAGAAATTGATGATAAAAAAGGTATTTCAATGTCTATTGGAAATACTGGGGTTATTTACTTTGATATTTCAGACTACACAAAGGCTTTAGAGTATTTTGGAAAAGCATTGCTTTTCGATGAAGAAATTGGATACAAAGGTGGTATTGCTACTTGGATTGGAAATATTGGGAATACCTACAAGGAACTTTCGGACTACCCCAAATCCTTAGAATATTTAACAAATGCATTACACATCAATGAAGAAATAGGAGACAAAAGTGGTATTGTAGCAAATCTAATGAATATTGGGTATTTGCATATATTTCTAGCTGATTACTCAAAAGCGTTGGAATACTTGAATAAGGCTTATTCTTTATCTATTGACATTGGTACTAAAAGATTGACTATGACACTGCTAAGTTACTTATCTGAACTCTATGAAAAAATGGGCGATATCAATACTGCATTTTCTTATTATAAACAATACATTGAGATAAAGGAGGAAATTCAATCTGAAGAAAATAAGAAGAAAGTAAGTCAATTCGACCAAAAACGAAAAATAGAAGAAGATAGAAAAGCACGTGAATTGAGATTAGCTCGGTTTCAAGAACAAGAAAAAATACTTCACAATATTCTTCCAGCTAACATTGCAGATAGAATCATCAAGCAAGAAACCTTTATTGCAGATCACTTCCAATCTGTTTCAGTCCTATTTATGGATTTGGTGGGATTTACGGCGTTATCATCCATTGCCCCACCAAAACAACTTGTCTTCTTACTCGATGCTATCTTCCAAAAAGCAGATGATGTCGTTGAGCAATTCGGTTTAGAAAAAATCAAAACTATTGGCGATGGATATTTGGCAGTTGCCAATGTAACTTCACCTTTAGAACACCACCAAAAAGCAACCGCACAAGCAGCACTTCAACTTCTCGAAACAATGCGTGAATTTGTCGTTTATTTCCCATCAGATTTGGGCGATACCAATTGGGCAAAGAATATGAAGGACCTTGAAATTCGTATCGGGATTCATACTGGCGAAGTAGTTGCTGGAATCATCGGCAAAAATAAATATACTTACGACTTATGGGGTGATGCAGTCAACATTGCTTCACGAATGGAATCCAACTCTGAAGCCGGTCGCATCCACATAAGTGAACAATTTGCCAAATCTATCGAACAAAATCTAGAATTTTCACTCATTCCTCGAGGCGAAATTACCATCAAAGGCAAAGGAACAATGAATACTTACTGGTTGGAGAAAGCGGAATGACACCTGAAGAAATACAGTATGCTTTCAAAAGATTAATTGATTTTGTAAATACTTCTCAATATCATGAAGCAAAAACTTTTGCATATGAACTTTTAGAAAATCAAGAATTTCGTGAGGATAATGAAACTTCTGGAAAAATCTATAATGTATTAGGTTTAGTGTACCAAAATCTTTCAGACTATCCTAATGCATTAAAATATTACTTTATTTCTTTAGATATATTTGAACAAAGCGTTAACAAACTTGGAATTTCTGCTAACTTAGGAAATATTGGGATTATATATACTTTTCTTTCGGACTTTACAAAAGCATTGGTATACTATGAAAAATCATTAGAAATTTATGAAGAACTAGGAAATAAAAGTGGGATTGCAAATAACCTTGGAAATATTGGAAATGTTCATAATTTTCTTTCTAATCATACTAAAGCAATAGAGTATTTTCTAAAGGCATTAGATATTAACAAAGAGCTTGGTAATATAGATGGCATTGCATCAAACCTTGGAAATATAGGTCTTGTTTATTCAACTTCTAATGATTTTATAAAAGCTTTAGAGTATTATGAAAATGCGTTAATACTATATGAACAAGTTGGAAGAAAGGTTGGAATAGCTAACAACCTTGTGAATATTGGGGATATTTATGCTACTAAAGAATCAACATTATATGATTGTATTTTAGCTAATGAATATTTACAAAAATCTCTAATAATTTCTGAAGAAATTGGTGCAAAAGAAATTGAAAAAGAAGCATATGAAAAATTACATAAACTAAGACTCCATGAACGAAAATTTGAAGAAGCATTAAAATTTCAAACAAAAGCAATTTCATTAGAAAAAGAAATTTTATCTATTGAGGCAAAAAAACAAGCTGAACGATTTGATGTAGAACGAAGTAATGCAGAACGAGAAAAAAAATTGGCTATTGAGAGAACAGAAGCCGCAACTGTCAAACGAATTCTCCATAACATCTTACCTGTAAACATAGCCAAACGAATTCTCAATCAAGAAACATTCATTGCAGATCATTTCAACTCTGTTTCTGTTCTCTTTATGGATTTAGTAGGCTTTACATTACTTTCTTCCATTGCACCACCAAAGCAACTTGTTTATTTACTTGACGCAATCTTTCAAAAAGCAGATGAAGTGGTAGAAACTTTTGGCTTAGAAAAAATTAAAACAATAGGTGATGGATATCTGGCAGTTGCAAATGTGACCACACCACTCGAAGAACACCAAAAAGCAACTGCATTGGCAGCTTTTCAACTTCTTGAAAAATTGCAAGACTTTACTGTGAATATTCCATTAGAATTGGGTGATACCAATTGGATTACGGATATGAACGACCTCGAAATTCGTATTGGCATTCACACAGGTGAAGTTGTAGCAGGAATCATCGGCAAAAACAAATACACTTTTGACCTTTGGGGTGATGCAGTTAATGTTGCTTCACGAATGGAATCCAATTCAGAAGCCGGTCGCATCCACATTAGTGAACAATTCGCAAAATCCATCGAATCATACCCTGAATTTTCACTCATCCCACGAGGAACAATCAACATCAAAGGCAAAGGAACAATGAATACTTACTGGTTGGAGAAAGCGGAATGACATTAGATGAATTTAGAATAAAGCTTCAGTTAGCAACTTCCGAACAAATCACTGGTAACTTTGTTCTTTCAAATTCTTATGTAGAAGAAGTTGTTTCAAATGTAATAATTGATAAGTTAATATCAATTGATTCCATCGAACTTTATGTAGAATCATTGTTAGTATCTGCCAGAAACTACCGTTATTTGGGAGATACTGCGAAAGCTATAAACCTTGTTTCCAAAGCTAAAAAACTATCTGAAGAATATCAACTTACTGTTGGACTCGCAAAATCTCTCAACATATTGGGACTTTTGTATAATTCTTTAAGTGAAAAAGATACTGCTATGGTGTATTTTTCACAAGCTTTAGAACTATATACCGTAACTGATAACAAAATTGGAATTGCAAGTGTTTCCAATAACATCGGTATCATTTATGACTCTCTTTCTGATTACGAAAATGCTTTAAAGTATTATTCACAAACATTAGAAATTAGTGAAGGTTTACAGGAAATTCATGGTATAGCAGCTTCTACCTTGAATATTGGCATCATTTACAAATTGTTAGGTAACTCTTCCACAGCTTTAGAATACTATCAAAAAGCATTTCAATCATTTGAATTAGCAGGAAATTTGGATGGTATTGCTAATGTTTCTGGTAACATTGGTAATATTTATAGTGAGAGAAACGAGAGGGAACAATCGCTTGAATGGTTTCTAAAAGCACTGAAAATATATGAAGAAAACAACAATCAACAAGGAATTGCTATCACTTGTACTAATATAGGTTTATACTATAAATCGTTCTTTCAGAATGAGACTGCATTAGAATATTATAAACGGGCATTGTTTACAAACGAAGAAATTCACAACAAAAAAGGAATTTCAACTGATTTGCTCAATATTGGTATAGTATATTTAACAAAAGAATCCTCGTTATTTGATTTGATTATTGCTGAAACGTATTTGAAGAAAGCAGAATCAATTGCTCTTGATATATCCAACAAAGAAAATTTGAAAGCTATTTATGAACAATTTTCTATTCTCTATTACCAACTATCACAGTACAAACTTGCTTTAGAATATTATAAAAAGTCCGTAAATTTACACAATGAAATCCATTCAGAAGAAGCCATAACAAAAGCAAATCAATTCGATCAGCGACGAAAAATTGAAGAGGATGAAAAGTCACGTCAGTTAAAATTAGCCAGATTCAAAGAACAAGAACGTATTTTTCACAACATTTTGCCAATTTCCATTGCAAACCGTCTCATTGAAGGTGAGCAAACCATTGCAGAATCTTTTGAAAATGTAAGCGTATTTTTTTCAGATATTGTGAATTTCACGACTTTATCTTCGAAAATAGAACCTTCAGAATTAGTTAAAGCACTCAATACCATATTTACAGCTTTTGATAGGGTGGGAACAAAATATGGATTAGAAAAAATTAAGACAATTGGTGATGCCTATATGGCTGTATGCGGAGTACCAGAGGCATTTGAAGACCATTCAAGTAGAACTGCCAAATTTGCACTTGAAGCAAACGAACTTTTATCAACTTTAGAGCTAAGTGAGAAATTTAAAAGTGTACAAATCCGCATTGGTTTACATTGTGGAAGTGTTGTAGCAGGAATAATTGGAGAGAAAAAATTCACTTTCGATGTATGGGGAGATACCGTAAATATAGCCTCTCGAATGGAATCTAGCTCAGAACCAAGTCGTATTCAAATCAGCGAGGAATTCGCCAAATCTATAGAATCAAATCCAGAATTTACTGTTACACCACGTGGAGAAATTACAATTAAAGGCAAAGGAAGTATGAGTACATATTGGTTGGAGAAAGCTCAATAATATGTCAGAAGATATTCGAACAATATATTACGATGCAAAAGAAGAATATGAAAATTCAAATTTTCAAAATTCATTGAATCTTATTTCCGATGTTGATACATTAGTAGAAATTAACAATTTGTCTTCCGAAGAACAAGAAATATATGGAAAAGTATTAATTCTAAGTGGATTGAATCACTATTACTTGAATAATTTTGACATTTCAATTGAGAAGGCACGTTTAGCAATTACTCATTTAGAATCCAAACCTAACTTAGAACTGTTGACAAAAGCGTATTCACTTTTAGGATCAAATTATTATGGCAAAAGTGATTTTCATAAATCATTAGAGTATTCAAAAATAACTCTTGAACTAAGAGAAAAGCTCAATGATAAAGTAGGTATTTCACAATCTTTCTATCTGATTGGAAATATTCACAATGTCACAGGAAACTACATAGAAGCAATTGAATCTTATACGAAATCATTGAAAATCAAAGAAGAAATTTTTGATTTTCAAGGAATTGTTTCTAATTATATTGCATTAGGTTCTGTATACAAAGAAAGTTCTGAATATTCAATTACGTTAGATTATTACTATAAAGCATTAGAATTAAGTAGAAAATATTCTTACACGTTAAGTACTGCAAATACACTAACTAACATAGGATTAGTTCATCATAATTTGGGCGATTTTACAAAAGCATTAGAATTCTACAAGCAATCTTTACAATTATTCATTGAACTAAATCAATCAAATGGAATTGCTAAATGCTATAATAACATAGGATTAGTTTACAGCGTTATTGAAGAATATAAAACATCATTAGAGTTTCATTACAAATCTCTAAAAATTAATCAATCTATTCAAAACAAGCATGGAATTGCAACTTCATTGAATAACATTGGAAGAATTTATGAATCGTTAGATGAATTAGAGAAATCAATTGAACATTACAACAAATCCTTGTCAATACGACAGCAAATTCAGAATAAAAAAGGTATAGCAAGTTCACTTAAAAACATTGCAAATATTCATCTACTTATGGGTGAGTATGATGAGGCATTTCAAAAATTTCGAGATTCCATATTTATTTATAAGGAGTTAAACGATAAAGTTGGTATGATATCTTCTTTAGTAAGTTTGGGTACATTGTATACTAAAATTGAATTTAATCAATATTCTACATTAACTGCGGAAGAATTACTCAAAGAAGCAGAATCAAAAGCACTTGAAATATCCTATAAAGTGGGGTTGATTAATGTGTATATTGCTTTATCTACGATGAATGAACAAATCGGCAAATTTGACGTAGCATTGGAGTATTACAAAAAATCGGTATCAATAGAAAAAGAGTATTTTGCTGAACTTTCTATACAAAGCACACGAAAATTTGAATATCGATTAAGTATTGAAGAAGCTCAAAGGGAACGAATTGTTTTAACTTCTAAACTTGAAGAACAAGAACGGTTACTTTTTGATATTCTTCCTTCATCAATAGCGAAAAGAATTTTGAATGGAGAAAAAACTATTTCCGAACATAAAGAAAATGCCTGTATTTTATTTGCGGACATTGTAGGATTTACAGAAATTTCTCAATCAATTTCCTCTGATGAATTGGTAATGAATCTTAATAAAATATTTCAAAGTTTTGATTCATTGGCAAAAAAACACGCAATTGAAAAGATAAAAACAATTGGAGATTCTTATATGGTAATGTCAAATCAAAATGTTGATAATGTATATCCATCTAACTCCATTGCTATGTTCGCCATAGAATTATTAGAATCTTCAAAATTATTGAAATTTGGTTCAAAACAATTAGAAGTAAGAATTGGAATCCACATCGGAGACATTGTTTGTGGTGTTATTGGCGGTCATAAATATTCTTATGATATATGGGGAGATGCAGTAAACGTTGCTTCACGAATGGAATCATATTCAAAACCTGATAGGATTCATGTTTCTAAAGAATTTGCTAAATCAATTGAACATCACACAGATTTCGAAATTATTCCTCGAGGTGAAATCTCCATTAAAGGCAAAGGAAGTATGAGTACGTATTGGTTGGAGAAGAGGAAAGATTTAACCGTAAAGGTCGTAAAGTGAAGAACGCAAAGGTCAAAGAGAAGAACTTACGAGCAAAAAAAAAAGGATACAACATTTCTGAAGTATCCTATTATGGGTGAGCCACCTGACAGATTCGAACTCTCGACCTGCTGATTACAAATCAGCTGCTCTGACCAACTGAGCTAAGGTGGCAATTGCTTAACTAAGCTTACAAATATACGATGATATTTTTATTTCACCAAATTTTCTTCAATTTTTAAAGAAATTTTTCTGGAAACAATGCTTCTTCAATTAGTTCGCACCATATATGACCAATCAATATATGAGATTCTTGGATACGTGCAGTAACCGTAGATGGGACAATGAGTGAATGATCACATTCGTTTTTAAGTTTCCCACCAGATCCTCCAAGTAACCCAATAGTAACAACTCCTTGTGTTTTTGCTTTTGCTACAGCCTTTTGAACATTTGGTGAATTTCCACTGGTTGTAATACCAACTAATACATCACCTTTTCTACCATACGCTTCTACTGACCTGGCAAACACTTCATCATACCCGTAATCATTTCCACAAGCAGTTAGTATAGATGAATCAGTAGTAAGAGCGATTGCTGGAATTGCTCGTCTTTCAACGTTTCCACGCAATCGAACAACTAATTCAGCAGCGATATGTTGACAGTCAGCGGCACTCCCACCATTACCACAAAAAAGGATTGTTCCTCCTTGTTGTAATGATTGAATCAGCACTTGAGCAGTAGACATTATAGTTTCAGTTTCTGTTTCAATAAGACGTTTTTTGGTTTCAATTGATTCAGAAATCACTGATCGTATATATTCATTTGATATCATAATGTTTTTCGTTTTTTAGGTAATTTTATTAAAAATGTAGTTCCACCATTTGGTATTGAATGTACTGAGGTAATAGCCTCATGCCCTTCTAAAATCCACTTTACAATTGCTAGTCCAATTCCTGTTCCTTGAATAGCAGTTGAACGTGAGACATCAGCTCGATAGAATCTATCAAAAATAAATGGTAATTCTTCTTCCGTCATTCCAATTCCATTATCCTTAACCTCTATAGTTACATATAGTTGATCTGAAGAAAGAGTGATGGAAACTTCACCTTCTTCTTGCGTATATTTTATAGAATTTTCTATAATGTTTAATAATGCTTGATGAATTTTAGATGCGTCTATTTCAGCATAAACACTTTTTTCAACAGTATGATGTAAGGTAATATTTTTTACTTCAGACAGAATTTCAGCATCTTCTAACAAATCTAATAATAAATCGGATATATTAGTTGTTTCAAATTGAAGAAGTAACTTCCCAGATTCAGCTTTTGATAATTCTAACAAAGATGAAACTACTTTTGATAGTCTTATTACTTCGTCTAATGCAGAGAGAATCACTTCTTGAAAATCTTGTTTGGATTTGGATGTATGTAATCCAATTTCCAATTCCCCCATTAAAATTGCTAATGGCGTCCTTAATTCGTGTGAAGCATCAGAAGTAAATTGTTGAATTTGTTTAAATGAATTTTCGATTTTCTGTATCATCGTATTGATTGAGGTCACTAATTGTATGACATCTTTAGAATCGTTTTCTAAATCAATACGAGTACTGAGATTATTGGCATTTATCTCATCTAATGCGATTGTTATTTCTTCTAAAGGATTCAATAACAAAGCAATTAGAATATATCCCAACAATATCAATAAAATAATACCTATAAGTAAAAGTAGATTTTGGATGTGAAAAAAACCAATTGTGTTATTGGTTTCAATACAAAAACAAAGACAATTTGTTAATCCAAATGTTAGAAGTATTAGTAAGGTACTTACTCCAACTATTTTCCATTTTATAGAAAGACTTTTTAGTTGTTTTATCAGTACCATAATCAATTATTTTTTTGAATATTTGTAAAATCCTTGCCCACTTTTACGTCCCAAAAGACCAGCATCTGTATACATTTGTTGTAAAGTAGATGGAGTAAATCTTGGTTCGTAAAAATACTGTTCCCAAACTGATTTTGATACTTGAACATTGACATCATTACCTATCAAATCCATCAATTCGAATGGTCCCATTTTAAAACCAATACCTTTAAGAATTCTATCAATTTGTTCTATTGAGCCAACACCTTCAGTCAGTAATCGCAAAGACTCGTTGTAATAATTACGAGCTACTCTATTCACAATAAATCCAGGTACATCAGATGCTAAAGCAGGTGTTTTACCCAGTGAAAGTACATAATTTGTACTTAAATCAATAGTTGTTTGATTAGTAAACGATCCTTTAATGATTTCCACCAACTTCATTATATGAGCAGGGTTGAAAAAATGCAGTCCTACAAATCGTTCAGGTTTTTGTAAATTTTTTGCGAAAGAAGAAATGGAAAATGAAGACGTGTTAGTAGCAATAACTGCTAACTCATTTGTCAGAACAGCCTCTAAGGATAAAAAAAGCGATTTTTTAATTTCAAATTCTTCGATAATCGCCTCAATCACTAGGTCAGTTTCTGCAATTTCCTCAAGAGAAGCAACCGATGAACAACGAGCTATCGTTGACTCATACAAATCAGGAGCTAATTTACCTTTTTCTACTGATTTTAATAATTCTTTTGAAACAAACTGTAATGCTTGATTTCGTTTTTCTTCAGAAAGATCGAATAATTGAACCGAATGATTTGCTAAAATTGAAGAGATTGCAATTCCGCAACCCATCGTTCCACTACCAATTATTGCTATATTCATTTTTATATTATAAATTACAAGTATAGATTTGAGAATTGTTGATTGTATACATTGGTTTTCCAACAACTTTAAAACCATTGAACGGAGTATTCAAAGATTTTGATTGATGTTTTTGAATATCAATTTCCCATTCGAGTTGAGTATTTACAATGGTAATATTAGCAGAAGTACCAACTTCAAAAGAAATACGAGGAAGTTGTAATATTGAACGAGGATTGGTTGACATTAATGCTACTAACTTAGATAAAGATATTAAACCAGATGAAACAAAGGTTGTATAGGACAATGCAAACGAAGTTTCTAATCCAGTTATACCATTCGCACCAGAGGAAAAGTCAACTACTTTTTCGTGAGAGGCATGAGGAGCATGATCCGTTGCAATACAGTCAACAGTCCCATTACAAATTCCATCAATCAACGCCAAACGATGCTCTTCAGTTCTGAGTGGTGGATTCATTTTAGCGTTCGTTCCGTATTGTTCAATAGCTGAGTCAGTGAGTACAAAATGATGTGGCGTTACTTCACAAGTTATTCTTTGTCCACGATCTTTTGCATCTCTGACTAATTGTACTCCACCTTTCGATGACATATGTGAAACGTGATAGCGTCTATTTCCACAATAGTTTGCGAGTTGAATATCTCTAGCAATGATTATTTCTTCTGCAACAGTAGGATATCCCTTAAATCCCAATTTTTCAGATACTGTACCTTCATTCATTGCAAAGTTTTTTGTTAATTGATGGTCTTCACAATGTTGAGATAGTAATCCATCAAAGTCAGATGCATAATCGTAAGCATTTCGCATCAGTTGAGAGTCCATCAAGCAAGAACCATCATCTGTAAACATCAAGACACCTGCATCATGAAGTTGTCTCATTGGAGAAAGCGTCGTTCCTTCTCGTTTAAGAGTAATTGCAGCTGAAGAATATACATCAACAATATTTCCTTTTGCTTTTGCATTAATGTATTCAACAATTGCTTGATGATCTATTGCAGGAGAAGTATTTGGCATACAAAGTACACCAGTAAAACCACCATTCGCAGCACTATTGCATCCTGTTTCAATTGTTTCTTTATATTCTTGACCAGGTTCACGGAAATGAACATGCATATCAAAAAGTCCAGGTAAACAAGTTAATGTAGACCCATCAATTATTTTCGTATTTTCAGACTTATATGTAGAAATTTCTGGTGAATTATGAACTATTATTCCATCAATTATATGTAGATTAGTCCTTGATGATGATGATTCAGTTGTTAAAGTTATATTTTCAAAATAAACGTTCATTTTCAATTTCTTGGAGTATATTTTTACAAAAAGATTTACGATGGAAAGGAGTCATTCCATACTTTCTTATAGCATTTCTATGTTCAAATGTTGCATAACCTTTGTTTTTATTCCATTGATATTGTTCGTATTGATGATGAAGTTCGTTTATCATCAATCTATCTCGTGTTACTTTTGCCAAAATTGATGCAGCTGCTACAGTAACATTATGAGTATCTGCTTTAATCTGTGTTCTAACATTATAACCAGAAATGGAAGAATAATTTCCATCAATGAGAACTGAAGTTGGTTTAACGGTTAAAGAATCTAATGACTTCTGCATTGCAGACATTGTAGCACGAAGTATATTTATCTCATCTATAACTTCCACTTCCATCGAAACAATGTTAAACTCAATTGCAACAGTGGTAATTAACTCGTATAACTCAGTTCGTTTTTGAAATGATAGAAGTTTTGAGTCTTTTATTCCAAAGGTATTTTCAAAATCATTTGGTAAAACAACAGCTGCTACCGTAACAGGTCCAGCTAAAGCACCACGTCCAACTTCATCGACACCAGCAAACACCATATTGCAAGAAAACCCAAGTATTTCTACTTGGGTTCTACTATTTAAGATAATGAACTTAAGGTTCGTTTTACTTCGGTTATTTTGTATCCTTCGATGATATCATTCTCTTCGAAGTCATTGAAACCATTGATAACAATACCACATTCATAATTGGCATCAACTTCCCGAACATCATCTTTAATACGTTTCAAAGAATGAATGGTACCTTTATAAATTGGTAATCCATCTCGAAGAATTCTAATTTTATCATTTCTAGTAATTTTACCAGATTGTACATAACAACCTGCAACTGAACCAACTTTAGAGATTCTAAATACTTGACGTACAATGATTGTAGAAGTAATTTCTTCTTTCAAATCTGGGTCAAGTAAACCTTCTAAGGCTAATTGAATTTCATTAATACAGTCATAAATAATGTTGTATAAACGAACATCCACAGTTTCAGAGTTTGCTAATTGTGAAGCAGCTGTATTTACATTTACCTGGAAACCAATAATAATTGCATCAGAAGCAGAGGCTAACATAATATCAGACTCTGTGATGGTTCCAACACCTTTATGCAAGATACGAACATTTAATTCTGTTCTTGAAAGTTTTAATAAAGAATCAGAAAGTGCTTCAACAGAACCACCAAAATCACCTTTAATAATCAAACGAAGTTCTTTAACACCACCAATTTGAATTTGTTTAGAAATATCATCCAAGGTCATATGTCGAACTTGACGGAATTGTTGTTCACGTTGATTCAATTGACGTTCAGAAGATATTTGTTTTGCTTCAGATTCAGATTGAGTTACAGAAATAATATCACCAGCATTGGGTAACAAATCGAACCCTGTTAACTGTACAGGAATTGAAGGACCAGCTTCATTGACGATTCTACCTCGTTCATCATACATTGCACGAACGCGTCCAGAACTCATTCCTGCAATAAATGGATCACCGATTTTCAAGGTTCCTTTTTGGACAATGACAGTAGCGATATTTCCTTTACCTTTATCGACGTGAGATTCAATAACTGTTCCACGAGCTTTTCTTTGAGGATCTGCTTTTAGTTCTAAAAGTTCAGATTCAAGAATAATAGTTTCTAAAAGTAAATCAACATTCATCCCAGTTTTTGCTGAGATAGGGACACATTGATATTTCCCACCCCATTCTTCAATAAGAACTCCATGGTCACTCAATTGTTGTTTGATTCTATCAGGATTTGCATCTGGCTTATCCATTTTATTCAAAGCAACGATAATTGGAGAATTTGCAGCTTTAGCGTGAGCAATAGCCTCAATTGTTTGAGGCATCACTGAGTCATCAGCAGCAACAACCAATATAACAATATCTGTTACAGTAGCTCCACGAGCACGCATCGCAGTAAAGGCTTCGTGTCCTGGAGTATCTAAAAATGTTATTCTACCACGTTTTGGTAAATCTACGTGATAAGCTCCAATATGCTGAGTGATACCACCTGCTTCACCTGCAACAACATTTTCAGTACGTATAAAGTCCAAAAGTGATGTTTTACCGTGGTCAACGTGACCCATAATTGTTACGATTGGAGGTCTACCAATAAGATTTTCAACAATATCTTCTTCTTCGTCGAGAAGTTGTACTGCTTTATCATCTAAAAATTCTGCATCAAATCCATAATCGTTGACTATCAATTGAACAGTATCTTTATCTAAACGCTGATTGATACTTACCATAAGTCCCAATTGCATACACTTCACAATAACTTGAGAAGCAGGAACATTCAATAAGTTCGCCAATTGAGCAACAGTTACATATTCAGAAATTTTTATAATCTGCGATTCTCTTTCAATTTCCTCTTGACGTTTTACTTCTTTCTCATCACGAGCAACCTTTTTCTTCATTTTGTTCTTCATTCTCGTTGAAGTTCCAGATGAAGAGTCGTCAATGTCAGAAAGTGTTTTTCGTATCGCCTTATCAACATCAACAACATTGACCTGTGGTTTCAATGGCATACGTTTCTTTTTGGCTTTTTTATCAAAAGCACCTTTTTCTTTGTCAGGACCTAAGGTTGGTGTAGTTTTAGCAAAAGAACTTTTTAAAACAACTATAGGAGGATTTGGATTTATCCTTGGTTCAGTATTACTATTACGGTACTCATTTGAACGATAAACATCTTGAGTTCTATTTTGAGGTTGATTAGGATTATTCGGTCTTCTTTGTTGAAAGTTTCCTTGTTGTTGGTTACGATTTTGATTCCCAGCATTACCTTGACCAACAGTCATTTGCATACGAGGTTTCGGATGTTGTTTAGGTTTAATTTCTAACCTTCCAACAATTTTTAAACCTTTATTAGCTTCTTGATTAGGATTTTGACCTTGTTGCTGAGTTCTTTGACCTTGTTGTTGTTGACCTTGTTGTTGAGTTCTTAGTCCTTGTTGCTGTTGACTCTGACGTTGTTGCCCTGGTTGTTGTTGACCTTGACGTTGTTGCCCTGGTTGTTGTTGAGGTCTATTTTCATCAGGACGTTTTGGTCTAGATTTATCTCTACCATCATCCTTTACAGGCTTATTCTGCTTTTTGTTCAAAACCATTAGTTGTGAATCTTCTGGTTCTTCAGAAAGAATCTCTTGAACAGAAGGAATTGGTTTCGATTCTTCTGGTTCAGATTGTTTGGAATTTGTAGTTGCTTTTTCTTCTACATTCTGTTTATCAGGTGAAGAACTATCAACTTCAACTTTTACAACAACCTCTGGTTTAACATCTTGAATTGTTTCTGTTGATTTAATTTCAACGGATTGGGGCTTTTCTTCAGTTACTATAGTGGCGATTTTTGGCTCTGAAGCAACTTGTGGTTGCTCAACAACTTCTCCAAAAGTAATAGGAGTTTCTTCTACTTCCTTTTCATCTGAAGTTGGTTTTTTTACTTGTTTTTGATTTTCAACTTTTTTCCGTTGAGTTTCAACAGCTTTTACCTCACGGGAGTACTTATCATACACAGCTTCTTGCATTTCTTCTGTGATAATAGTAGTTGCTTTGTTTTCAACACTAAAACCTTTTGAGGTAAGAAACTCTACAATAGTATCCTTGCCAATATTAATTTGGGAGGCAAGTTGAAATAATCTAATTTTTGATCCAGCCATAAATCCGATGTAAATGAAAAAAATAATGTTTCAAGAAATGCAACGACTTGCTAAAATTATTCCGCAAGGTTTGTTGATTCTTGATCTGATCCAATAAGTTCATCAGTAGGTTGTTCTGAGAATAACGCTGATAACTTATCAGAAATTTGTAAAGATTCTTGCTCTTCAAATTCGTCTAAAATAATTATTCGAAGTTCTGCAAGTAACTCTGCTGACATTCCGTTTAATTGAAGCAAAGTATCGATATCTGTTTCCAAAAATCCACGAGCTGATTCGATACCAAGTTCTATAATTTGGTTGTACAATTCAGAACCAAATTCTGATTCAAATTCAGAAATATGAATATCTTCTCCGCCTTCTTTGACTAAAGTAATATTATATCCGATAAGCATAGACGCTAAACGAACATTTTGACCAGCTCTACCTATTGCTAAAGAAACATATTCATCGGGAACAGTAACTGTTATGGATTTTGTATCATAATCAACTGCTACGTCACGAATTTTTGCTGGTGACAAAGCACGTGCAGTTAGTATTGCTAAATCAGGTGAAAATGTAACAACATCTATGTTCTCATTGTTTAGTTCTCGAACTATAGAATGAATTCTCATACCTTTTACACCAACACATGCTCCTACAGGATCAATGCGTTCGTCATTAGAAATCACTGCTATTTTAGCTCTTTCACCAGGTTCACGTGCAATTGCTTTAATTTGAATAATTCCGTCATAAATTTCAGGAATTTCTATTTCAAATAATTTTGCAAGAAATTCATTAGAAGAGCGCGAAAGAATTACTTCTGGAGTACCAGAAGAAGATCTTCTCACTTCTTTGATAATTGCTTTAATTGTTTGATTTTTGCGATAGCGTTCATTAGAAATTTGTTCTTCACGAGGTAAACGCATTTCAACTTTGTTGTGAACTATGAGAATATCATTTTTTCTCATTTGATAAACTTCACCAACAATAACTTCACCAACTTTATCTGCAAATTCACTGAAAACGATATCTTTTTCAGCATCTCGAATTCGTTGAGATAACGTTTGTGTTGCTAAAGCTATAAGTCTTCTCCCAAAATTTTCAGCGATATTGTCTAAAGTAATTTCTTCGATGTAACTATCACCAACTTCTAACTCAGATGTTTCTACTTCTTCATCTTTTAACTCTTCAATAGAAACCTCTATTACAGGGTCAAGAACATCTGTTTTCGATGCAACAATGGTTCTCATTCTGTAAATTTCAATATCGCCTTTATCTAAGTTAACGATTATTTCAAAATCTACTTCAGCTCCATAGCGTTTTCTAACAAGTAAGGACAAAGTCTCTTCGACCATACCTTGCAGAAGATCACGATCAATATTTTTTTCTCTTGCCATTTCAGCAAAAGCTTCAATAATTACTTTTTTATCAAATTTTGGTTTTACTTTACGTCTTGGCATATTACTTCAGTACGTTTAACGAATTTCGGGAATTATAGTAATAGAATCTATTTCAGAAAATTGAAAAGTTTTTGTTTCTCCTTCAGTTTGTTTCACACCTTTTCTTTTGGGTGGAAGTATTTCTACAGAAAAGCTACCATTTTCAGTAAATGATAGTATTCTCGCATGCAATGTTGCATCTGAAAGTTTTATATCACACAAACGAGTGATATGATTGGCGATTTGCCAATCAAATGTCAATGGATTGTCAAATCCGGGTGAGGAAACTTCAATGGAAGTTATATTGTTTGCATATTCAAAGGCTTCAAAGTGCTCATCCATTAATCTTTGAAGTTTCGAACAGTCCTCTATGGATATTCCGGTAGGTTTATCAATGAAAACACTAACAATCCTATGTTTCATTGTACCTTTGATTGTCACTCCAACAACGAACAATTCTAATTGGGTCGCCAAAGGTTGTACAAATTCTACAATGATTTCTTTCGAGAGATCTTTGTTCATAGAGAAAAATAAAAATGGGCTACTCTGAGCCCAATTCAATAACGATTACAAATATACAATTATTTTGAATCTTATCAAAGAATTTGCTAATTAAATTCAAAATTAACTGTATAATTCGCTATAAATTCGTATTTTTGTTAAAATTTTAGAAGAAAGTATTATGAATTACAAACCTGTTGATTATTATAATCTTGACGAACTTTTAACTTCAGAAGAAAAACTTGTCAGAGATACTGTTGGAAATTTTGTTGATGAAGAAGTAATTCCAATCATTGACAAACATTTTATGGCTGGAACTTTTCCTGAAGAACTTGTTGAAAAAATGGCATCAATTGGTGTTTTTGGTGTTACACTACCCCAAGAATATGGATGTGCCGGAATGAATAATATTTGTTATGGTCTTGCTATGCAAGAATTAGAACGTGCAGACTCAGCTATTCGTTCGTTTGCATCTGTACAGAGTTCTTTAGTTATGTATCCTATATATAAATACGGTTCTGAGGAACAAAGACAAAAATGGTTACCAAAATTAGCTGCCGGAACTGCAATAGGTTGTTTTGGATTAACAGAACCTGACTATGGTTCCAATCCAAATGATATGATTACTAATGCAGTTAAAACAGAAGGTGGTTTTCTTCTCAATGGTGCTAAAATGTGGATTACTAATGGTTCTGTTGCAGATGTTTGTGTTGTTTGGGCTAAGTTTGAAGGAAAAGTACGAGGATTCTTAGTAGAAAAAGGTTTTAAAGGATTCACAGCTCCAGAAATGAAAGGGAAGCATTCACTTCGAGCATCAGTAACTTCAGAATTAGTCTTTCAAGATTGTGAAATTCCTGAAGAAAACATTCTCAATGTCGAAGGTTTACGTGGTCCACTTAGTTGTTTAACTCAAGCAAGATATGGAATTTCATGGGGTGCCTTAGGTGCCGCAATGGGATTATATGATTCCTCTTTAAACTATTCAAAATCTCGTATTCAATTTAACAAACCAATTGCATCGTTTCAATTAGTACAGCAAAAACTTGTTTGGATGCTATCTGAGATAACGAAAGGTCAATTGTTATGTTATCATTTGGGTAAGATGAAAGACAGTGGAACAATGACACCACAACAAGTGTCATTGGCAAAACGAAATAATGTTTCTATTGCTAGAGAAATTGCTGCAGTTGCACGAGATATTCATGGTGCAAACGGTATATTAGATGAATATCCTGTAATGCGTCATATGGCGAATTTAGAATCTGTTTATACATATGAAGGTACTCACGACATACATACTCTTATCTTGGGTGCAGATATTACTGGAATTCAAGCTTTTAGCTAATACATAATTACTCTTTATGAAAGATTATTACAGTCTTTTGACATCTATAATTGCTTGTTCGAAACTCGAACAGGCAATTATGTTATTACGTAACTCAGAATTATTTTCATTGTATTCAGCTCACATTTCTGAACGAATAGAAGGTGATACTACTTTTTTTGATATAAATTCCACTTTTCAATTTGTAGAGTCAAAATATTATTCAATTCAGTATTCGTTGATATCAACTGAGAATTTAGAAGAAGTACGCCAAATTCTTACTTCTATTTTACTAGTTCTTGACGACAAAAAAGATGCTAGTTCTGAAACTTTACAGAAAAAAAGATCTAAACAAGAACTCGATATTTTTACCATTTTTGCACACGAATTCAGAACTCCTTTAACTGTAATTCAGTCTTCTGTCGAATTGTTGTTAGATTTTTTTCCAGAGTGGGATACTCAAAAAAATACAGATTTTTTGCAATCAATTCAACAGCAAACCACTTCCATTTCAAAACTGTTAGAGATGATAGCCGAATTGTACGATGCCCGTTCTAATACTCAAGAAGTAGTTGTTATTTATAATCAAACAATTGAAGATTTTTTTGAACAAATAAATAGTATTCTATCAAAACGATTTCACTTTCAACTAAAAATTGAAAATAACATAGAAATAGAAATTAGTGTAAAAATTCCAATTAGAGCTTTAATGTATGTATTGAGTGTTGCTCTCCAATCATTTGATGCCCAAACTCACTCTTGCCTGATATCTGTTAGAACTTCTCAAAGTAATGGGATACTCATTGAAATTCTTAGTTCTCATAGTTCCTTTAGTGACAATGAAATGAAATTATTAAGTGCTTTATTTAATGAAAATATTATAGAGGATGTTTCAGGTGAATGGTTGCCATATCTTCTAGCTTCTATTTGTGCTCAATACCTAAACGCAACAATTTCAATTAGTAATTCTTCGGAGAAAAGTGCTTCCTTCAAGCTTTTCTTGCAATCAAATAATTAATACATATATATGAAAAAAATATTAGTCATCGAAGATGAATTAGCAGTTAGAATGACCATCAGTGAGATTTTAAAGGCTGCAAAATTCACTGTCTTTCAAGCTGAAAATGGAAAGGTTGGGGTTGAAAAAGCAGTTGAAAATTTACCAGACTTAATAGTTTGTGATATAATGATGCCGGTTATGGATGGTTTTGGAGTATTAGAAGAGCTCAAAAAACTTCCACATACAGCTACAATACCATTTATATTTTTAACTGCAAAAACCACAAGAGTTGATTTAAGACAAGGTATGGAACTTGGTGCTGATGATTACCTTACAAAACCATTCACACGCCCAGAGTTATTAGCAGCAGTAGAATCTCGCTTAGCAAAGTCGGAAACCATTAAAAATATAACAGAAAGCAATATGACAAATTTGCGTAAAAATTTGTCTATGGCTATTCCTCACGAACTTTTAACTCCACTAACTGGGATTATCAGTGCTTCCAAAATATTCCTCGAAAATCCAGATTTATTAGAAGTTGAAGATATCAAAGAATTAGGAAATCAGATTTATTCTTCAGCTTCTCGAATGCAGACTATAGTGAATAAATTTATAGATTTTTCTCGCTTATTGGTCATTGCTAATGATGAAAAAAGCTTAAAAGAACATCAAGTCTTTATTTTGGAAGAATCTCAAGGACAAATCCACGAAGTCGTCATTCACAAATGTAGTAAATGGAATAGATTAGATGATCTACAAGAGGAAATACAGCCAAGTAACTTACATATAAAAGTAGAACATCTTTGGTTGTTATTACGTGAAGTTATAGATAATGCTTGCAAATATTCTCAATTAGGCAGTCCAATAATTGTAAAAGGAGAAGTTAATCAAGCAGTTTATATTCTTTCTATTACAAATATTGGAATTGAGTTTCCTAAAGAACAAATTGCTTTTATAGGAGCTTTTTCTCAATTTGATAGAGACAAAAATGAACAGCAGGGTGCAGGACTTGGTTTAGCAATAGCGATGTTTTTGGTATCAATTTACAATGGTCAATTAGAGATAGATTGTGTACCTTCTGAGGATAAATTCTCAACCACAATAAGAATATCTCTACCAATGACTGCTATTTAACTATTTTGCAAGAAGAGGACTTGTCATAATAGGAGGCTTAGAAAATTCTTCTTGATTTGGTTTCACTTCCAATTCTTCTATTAAAATTGTCTCAGGAAAGTATAAAGTTGTTGGTAGGAATTGTGCTCCACCAGTTATAAACGGAGAAATAATTGCAGAAGCCAAATAGCTGTATTGAGCAGTGACATTGGAAGCACCAATGATTTCTTTGAACATTCCAACAGTAAGCCCGTTCACTTCAGGAGATGTAATAAGTTCTTCCTTACCATCTGGAAACACTTTGTATACTTCTATTGCATTTACTTTAGCTTCTCCTCTTGCTATAGGATATTCACCCTCAGACAATCTGTAAATTGAAGTAAACAAAAGATTTTGGTTCACTATTTTTTTCACAACTAAACCAAAAGGAAGCTCTCTTTTTTTGCACAATTCCATCATTTTCTTTTTGAGACTTTCATAGGTTTCTTTACTTCCATTATAGGTAATCTCCATCACTCCAGGAGCAGTACCTCCAGAACGATTATGTCCATTTGATGAAGTATATTTCTTCGTTAGAGTTCTGTCATTTAAAAGAGTTACTAAATACCCATTTTTTACTACTTCAATTTTTTGAGGTGTTTCAATTCCTTGATCATCGTATTGAAATGATCCTACAATAGAATCTTGCAATTTAGTAGAACCTGTTATAGCATTGACTGAAAACGAAACATTTAAAACCCTTCCTCCAACTTTATTTTGAAACGCAATATTTCGAGTTGCATCAAATCCCTGATCTGAAAGTGCTTGTCTTTGAACTACTAGATTCGGCATAAAAAATTGACCAAATAATTCACCTGTAGCTTGACCAGTAAACATAACAGGACCTGAATAAGGATCTTCTAAAGGTAAAGCCTTTTTTAATTTTAAAATAGTAGAAACTAAGGTATCAATTTCTTTTTCAAGAAAATGTTTGTTTGAACCTATATATTGAAATGAATATTTTTTTGGTGAAATCTGATAATTTGAATATGTATTCGAGATCAACATACCATCTTCTCTTTGAGTTAAAGCAACAACTTCAACTCCACAAAAATTATCTGATTTTGCAAATTCTCTACCTTCAGAATTACAGTACAATATTCTTTTTTGAATATGCTCGAAATTCACTTGCGAATTAATGATTTCAGGAAAATCTAAAAATCTTTTTGATAGTTGTGCAATTTGAAATGGAATTTGCGTCATTTCTAGAGATGACAATTCAATTGTTGATTGAGGCAAGAAAAATCGAACTGCTGGTAGCAAATAAAAGTCATGAGTAGTGTCTTTACGGACTTTATTTTGTAAATAAGAAACCTTTTTTGCAAGTATTTCTGTTGCTTGTTTATATGCAACATCGGTTGCTAACCATAGCTCATTTCGCAAGGAAGCATAATCTAATTCGAATGGAATTAAACGATTTTCGAAACTTTCTTCATCATCTGAAGAACCAAAAAAATTCAAAGAAACATCAAAGAAATTGGAGTTATCCATTTTTGGAGAGCCGACCCTTGCTAGAACAGATAGAGTTGCAAAAGGTTTTTGGGTAACTTTTACAATTCCACCTTTTGAAGCTTTTACTTCAAACACGTTATGAATTTGTACAACATATTGCAAATAATACAAAGAGTCTACTCCCTCCAAACGTAATTGAGCAAAAGACCGTTTCATTTCGTCTTTCATCGCTTTAAAGAGTTCAATTTCGTTGTTTTTAAGCCTCAAATCTTCATAAAGATTTGATAAATTATTCCTTAAAGCAGAAGTTTTTGAAGAAAGATGATTATTTTGTAAAAAAAACAAAGTACAATAGACAGTCAAAAGCAATAGAAATTTATGTAGACTCACGTTAATTCAAAAGTAATTGACAAATTTTGCTACATAGACAATTTGATTGTGAAGTTATTATAATATGAAGATAGAGGTAAAAAGAGCAACAATTTTTCCTGAAGAAATACATTCTGGAATTACTCTAACTCAAAGAAATTCTAATGAAAATGGAATTTCTTTTGCAATTTCTAAAGTAGGTAAACGATATTCCGTAGAGTCCATACAGATTGCACAACAAAACTTTTCTACTTCAATTGGAGTTCAAAGAAATCAATTACAATTCCTTGAACAAATTCATTCTGATACAATCCATATAGTAAATGAATGGACACCAAATTTGAAAGGTGATGCAATTATTACTCCTTCATTAGATTTAGCACTTTGTATTTCTGTAGCAGATTGTGTTGGAATTACTCTCTATGATTATGAACATAAGATAATTGCAGGAGTTCATTCTGGCTGGAGAGGAACCTTGAGTAACATTGTTGGCAAAACAATCAATACTATGATGATCGAATTTGGTACAATTCCTTCAAAACTTATGGGGTATATTAGTCCCTCTGCTTCGCAAAAAATGTACGAAGTTCAAAAAGATGTTTCTTCCTTATTTGATTTAAAATATATTAGTCAAATCAATGCAAAGACATATTTAGATGTTCAAAAAAATGTGTTAGATCAGTTATTAGAAACGGGGATGCAACAACAAAATATCGAACAAGATAGAAGTTGCACTATTTCTGATCAGCAATTTCATTCCTTTCGTAGAGATGGAGAAATGTTTGGATTAAATGTAGTGTATATTCATCAATATTCAGAAAAAAAAGTATAGTTGTTATGAGTGATAATAATTTAGATCTTTCAAGTTTAAGACAAAATTACAAACGTTCGACTTTATTAGAAGAAAATGTTCAACAAAATCCTTATCAACAATTTGACCTATGGTTTAACGATGCAGTAAACTCTAAAATAGTAGAACCCAATGCATTTTCATTAGCAACGTCAACTACAGATGGTTTTCCATCTGTTCGAATCGTATTGCTGAAAGAAGTGAAAAAGGAAGGTTTTGTCTTTTATACGAATTACAACAGTAAAAAAGGTAAAGAATTACTTGAAAATCCTAAATGTTCAATGGTATTTTTTTGGAGTGAATTAGAACGGCAAGTTCGTATTCAAGGAATTGCATCGAAGCTTTCTCACCAAGAATCTTTTACTTATTTTAAATCTCGTCCAAAAGAAAGCCAAATTGGTGCAGTTATTTCACCTCAAAGTGAGATAATACCTTCAAGAGAATATTTAGAATCAAAATTTGAAGAATCGCAACAAAAATATAAAGATATCAGATTAGCCCTTCCAGATTATTGGGGAGGATTTGTTATCAGACCAATTAATTTTGAATTCTGGCAAGGTCGTGAAAGTAGACTCCATGACAGAATTATGTACCAGTTAATGCCGCATACAAATGAATGGCAAATAATTCGATTAGCACCGTGAAGGATGATGTTTTTGTCAGTGTAAATGATTTGACAAACTATTTTTCTTTTGATACCACTTTACAATCAATATTCACTTATTTTTCCTCTTTAACAAATTTACCAGACGAAGAATGGTCTTCTTTTTTATCCATTCTTGAATTTAAAAATGTTGATAAAAACGAACATATTCAACATGAAGGTCAATTACTTGGTGACCAATTTTTTATAGCAAAAGGATTCTTCCTTTGTTATTATGAAAACGAAGAACAGCATTTCATTAAAGATTTTTATTCAGAACGAACTCCAATCTTTGCCACAATGAATCCAATTATGCGACTACCGGCATTATACAATATCGTTGCTATAGAAAAATCTGAAATTTTATATATTCCTTCCAAAAAATCTGCAGAGTTGTTTTGTTCACATACTTGTTGGCAAGATATTAGTAGAGCTGCTGCTGAACAAAGATTTTCATACAGCGAAAAGAAAGACTTATTAACAAGAACAAAATCAATTGAAGAGCAGTATAGTTATTTATTAGAACATCAACCAGATATTTTGGAACGTGCAAAACATTATCAGATAGCTTCCTACCTTGGAATTTCACCAGAAACATTCTCTCGATTCCGAAAAAAGATGATTTAGTCTTAAATTCATCTTAATTTTTTGTACTTTTGTACGAAATTCTTGAAATATTCTTAATTTTCTTGATTCAAATCAAGATTTTCACCTACCTACATTTCGTATTTTTGTATAAATCATACTAAAACATTATGAATAAAACCATTCTCCAGTTTGTACTTTGTTGGATTGTTTGTCTTTTTGGCGGAGTTAACTCTTCAATTGTATCAGCAAATTTGAGTCAAATTTTGGACGTTTTTCTTTTGAACGAACCTGAGTCTGTTAGACTATTTGTGGCTAGTATTTTTAATGGAATAGTACTCATTGGATGGTCTATTGGTGGTGTTTTATCTGGTTTATTAGCTGATAAGATTGGACGAAAACAAACTATTATCATACTTAGTTGTTTTCTATCAATTTTATGTATACTATCAAACACAACGCAATCTTGGCATATCTTTGCTTTGTTTAGATTTTTGTCTGGAGCAATGGTAGGAGGGCTAATGGTTGTAACAACTACCCATATTGCTGAAATTATTTCTCCTGAAAAAAGAGCAATTTCCATTGGAATATTAGCTAATTCTTTTGCAGTTGGGATAATGGTAACTGGAATATTCTCTGCTTCTAATCCTAATTGGAAACAGTTATTCTATATAAATGCTTTGATTGGAGTCTTGGTACCATTCCTTTTTATCTTATTAAAGAATTCAGAACTCTTTACAAATCGAAATTTAACAATTTCATCAACTACAACTTCTGAATCTCTTTATTCCAAAACTTTAGTAATGGCATCATTAATTTTTGGTGCTATGTTGATTGGTTTATGGGCTTTGTTTTCGTGGATGCCAACTTGGGCTGAACAATTAGTACCTTTAGTTGAAATCAACAAAGCACGAGGAGTTATCTTGATGTGTTTAGCTTTAGGAGGAATTGTTGGTGCTTTTTCATCAGGTTTCCTTGCAAATATTGTTGGTAGAAAACCTGTAATTCAATTTGCTTTTTTGGGACTAAGTATTTTATCAATTGTAGTATTTTTCTTTCTAAAAAATTATTCCACTCTTACTATTATTTCAACAGGAGGAATGGGAATTTGTATTGGTTTGGGTCAAGGAGCCCTTTCAAGCTTTATTCCTGAGATGTTTCCAACGAAAATTCGGGCAAGTTCAACTGGATTATCTTTCAACTTAGGAAGAGTAATTACCGGAATTTGTGTTTTCTTTGTTGGAGTTCTTGTACCTTTTTTTGGTGGATATGGGAACTCTATACTCGCTTTTTCAGTATTATTCATTGTCGGCTTGTTTTTAATGTTCTTCGTTAAAGATACGAAGGATACTCAATTATCTTAATTCAATACTATGGCTCATATTCCAACCCAACCCGGTTTACCAGGTATTAGTAGTTTATTTGCATTTCGTCCAGAAACTGCAAAACCAATGAGAGAGTTAGCTCATGTTTTGTTATACTCTGAATCATCTCTATCTTCAGGAGAAAGAGAAGTCATTGCAACGTATGTTTCATCTAGAAATCAGTGTGTTTTTTGTACTCAATCTCATGCAGCCGCTGCTCGAGCTCATTTGAAAGAAAATGCGTCTATGGTTGATGATGTATTACTGAATGGTCTGAATGCAACTGTTAGCGATAAACTTAAGGCTCTTCTGACAATTGCAGGAAAAGTTCAAAAAGGTGGACGTATTGTAACAGATGAAGATGTTGCATTAGCAAAAAGTTTGGGTGCAACAGATATGGAGATTCACGATACAGTACTTATTGCTGCTGCATTTAGTATGTTCAATAGATATGTCGATGGATTAGCATCTTTTACTCCACAGGATCCTGCAGATTATGTTTCAATGGGTGAAAGAATGGCTTCTCTCGGATATATCCCTCCTAAATCATAATTTTTCATCTATAATCGTATTTACAACAATGGCACATATACCAGTACAACCAGGTTTACCAGGAATAACAGGATTATTAGAATACAGATTAGATTCTGCAAAACCGATTCGTGAGTTAACTCAAGTCCTAATGAGAGGAGAATCAACTCTCACATTTGCTGAACGTGAACTTATAGCAACCTATGTTTCATTCTTAAATGAGTGTACTTTTTGTACTAGAGCTCATGAGGCAACTGCAAATGCATTATTTGAAAACACTACAATCGTAGATTCTGTCAAATGGAATGTCTATAAAGCTCCCATTTCAGAAAAATTAAAAGCACTTTTGATAATTGCTCAGAAAACTCAACTAAATGGTAAAACAGTATCTACAGAGGATGTTTTAGCTGCAAGAGAACATGGTGCAACAGACCTTGAAATACATGATACCGTTTTGATATCTTCATTGTTCTGTCTTTACAATCGTTATGTTGATGGCTTAGCATCTTGGACACCAGAAGACTCTGGTTTTTACCAAAAATTAGCTGATCGTTTAGTCAATCACGGTTATATGGGAACAACTAAACCAGTTGTTCATAGTGAATAATTTTCTGTACCATTTTTTTAACATAGTATGGCTTATATAACTGTCCCCGATGGACACCCAGGAATTCGAGGACTTATGCAGTTTAGACCTGAAACTGCAAAAGCCTTAAATCTTCTTGTTGAGGAATTATTGCAAACTGACATAGGACTTACAAAAGGTGAACGAGAAATAATTGCAACCTATGTATGCACTTTGAATGATTGTTTCTATTGTCGTTCTATCCATGGAGCAATTGCAAAATTTCATTGCAATGGAGATGAGAAATTTGTTCAAGATGCTGTCAATGATCCACAAAATTCTCAGGTCTCTCCAAAAATGAAAGCGTTACTTGCTATTGCAAAAGAAGTACAACAACATGGACAGAATGTCCAACAACATCATATAGATGCAGCTCGAGCTCAAGGAGCGACAGATTTGGAATTACATGATACTGTTCTCATTGCTGCAGCATTTTGTATGTTCAATCGGTATGTAGATGGGTTAGGAACAGTACAACCTACTGATCAAAAAATCTATGACCAAATGGGTAAACAACGTGCAACAGAAGGGTATTTGACCAAACCTGTTGTTTTAACATAATTGTATTTATTATTATTTCATCATGGCATATATAAATGTACCAGAGGGTTTATCTGGAATAAGAGGACTCTTGGCATTTCGACCTGAAACTGCTCGTGGTATTGGAATTTTAACAGAAGAATTGTTATGTTCTGATATCGGTATTTCAAGAGGAGAACGCGAGATTATAGCTGCGTATGTCTCAAAGTTAAATGATTGTTTTTACTGTACTACATCTCATGCTGCAACAGCCAAATATCATTGTAAAGAAGATGAAGAATTTGTACAAAACGCTATTAATGACCCAGAAAACTCCACTTTGTCTCTTAAAATGAAAGCATTGATGGCAATAGCAAAAGAAGTACAACAGCATGGTCAAAATGTTCAACAACATCATATTGATAGAGCAAGAAACGAAGGTGCTTCTGATATTGAGTTGCATGATGCTGTCCTTATTTCTGCATTGTTTTGTATGAGTAATAGATATGTTGATGGCTTGGGTACTTTTCAACCTAAAGACAAAACATTGTATGATTCAAACGGTAAAGTTCGAGCAAAAGAAGGATACTTAGCAAGTATGCCTCAAACATAACTATAATTACATTTCCAAAATTGAGATACACTCTTCCTTCAGAGTATTAATTAAAATTACAAAATTTTAGAATCAAAAATAAATATATCAAATGAAAACAATATTATTACTCATTTTTTCAGTTTTTTCATTCACAGCATTGTATTCTCAAAGTACAATCAAAGGAATTGCAAAAGACAAATCAACTAATACTCCTTTAAATGGAGTTCGGGTTAGTATTTTAAATACTAACAAAGGCACCTTTACCAAAGATAATGGAGAATTTTCCATTTCTAATGTAAAAGCTGGTACTTATAACCTTGTTATAACTTATTTAGGCTATAAAAAGAGAGAAGTTTCCAATGTAATCGTGACAGATGGTCAAAATCTTAATCTTACTATTGACTTAGAAGAAATGGAATCAAGATTAACCGAAGACGTCATTGTCTATGGAGCTTCTAAACGAGCAGAATTGGCAAAGAACACTCCAGCTGCTGTAACTGCTCTAAGTCAAGTGGAAATTCAGAAAGCTGCTCGTTCAAATCAAGTTGGTAGTGCATTAGAAGGTCAATTAGGCGTTGATGTAACCAGAAATGGAAACGCAGATTTCCAAGTTAATACTCGTGGATTTAATAACTCTACAAACCGTCGTTTACTAATCCTTGTTGATGGACGTGACGTTGCATTACAACAAATTGGTGCTCCAGAATGGAATTCATTAACATTCCCTATGGAAGATTTCCAGAACATCGAGTTAATTAGAGGTCCTTCAGCTGCGTTGTTTGGACCAAATGCTTTTAACGGAGTATTAAACCTACGTACATTTGCTCCAAAAGATGTAGTTGGAACAAAAGTAACATTATTGGGTGGAGATTACAATACCTATCGTGCTGATGTTCGTCATGCCGGTATCATTGATGATTACAGTTACCGAGTGAATGTTGGTACGATGGGAAGTCGTAACTTAAACAAGGATAGAAAAGCTACTTCTACTGATCCAGCTCAACGTGCTTTAGATAGTACAAGAATCGTTAACGATGGGTATAATTGGTTGTGGCCAAATGGAATAGAACAAAATGGTATTGAAGATGATCAGCGAAATTCCTTTTCATATTATGGTTCAGCACGATTAGATTATCAATTAAATTCAACGTCTCATTTGGAATCAGAATTTGGATATACTCAATTTGGAAATGAATTTATGATGGCTGGTGCTGGAAGAATCCACGTACCAAAAACAAGTAAAAAATTCGGTAGATTAAAATATGTTTCTGAAAAGTTTCAAGCTCATGCTACGTACAATGACAGAAACACATTAGATACCATGAGAATATTAGCAGCACCTCCAGGTACTATCATCTTGGATCACGCTTTTGATGTGAATTTAGACTTACAATACAATGAAACTGTTACAGATAACCTTTACTTAACAGCTGGAGTTCAAGGTCAATATATGTTTATGGATTCGAGAGGGTCAGTATTTAGACCAGATTCCATTCATGCAAATTTCGCAGGAGCTTATGCACAGTTAGACTTTAAACCTTCAGATCAGTTAAGAATTATTGGGTCTGCTCGAGTAGATAGAGCCTCAATTCACCCAACACAGTTTTCTCCAAGAGTTTCAGTTGTTTATACTCCAAACTCCGAACATACTTTCCGTTTAACTGGTGGTAGAGCATTTCAAAGACCTAATTTTTCAGAACTTTACAGACGTTATAATTTTAGACCAGCTTTAGGAGCAATGGGTCCAATAAATTTCCGTCTAGTTCAAGGAGCAATTAACCAATTCCTTACAAATCAAACTGGTCAGACTCAAAATATTGATTTAGGATTATTCTCAACTACACAACCTGGTTTGGCAGGTATTCAACCTCAATCTTTAGGTTTAGGTAATACTAATTTAACAGTTGAATCTAACAACTCCTATGAACTTGGATATCGTGGTATCATCACTAACAATCTTAGTGTAAATATTGAAGGTTATTATGCAAGATTACAGAACTTCATTTCTGGATTTTTACCAGGTGCAAATGAACAATATAAAAGTTGGTCCTCAGCTTCAAAGTTATCTCCTGAGTTAGCACAATATGCGGCTCAAATTGATTCAATTGTTTATAGTGCTTTGCCTACAAATTTTGATAAATCTCGTTTATCAACAGTAGATGGCAATCCTGCATTTGTTATTTCAAACGCAAATATTGGATTAATTGAGAACTTTGGAATAGATGCTGGTGTATCATATTTCCCTATGAGAAATTTGGAATTACAAGCAAACTATTCCTATTTCGGATTTAATTTACTTGATGCAAATACTACAAATCCTTTCCTTCAGTCAGGATTTGAACTTATCTCTGCGAATACTTCACCAAATAGAGTGAACCTTAGTGCTACTTATCAAGAACCAGGATTATTTGATATTACTGTTCAATTCAGATATGTTGACTCATTCGTTTGGTTAGCTGGAGACTTTAGAGGTGAAGTTCCTGCCTATGCTTTGGTGAATCTTAACGGTGGATATCAAATTTCTAATCAATTGAAAGCAGGTTTTTCCATCTATAACTTACTAGATAGAAAACATTATCAAATTTTAGGTGGAACATTGATTCCTCGATTAGCAAATGCTTCAATGAGTTACACTTTCTAAACTGAATTTTTTCTTAAAACTTCATTATTTTAACCAAGAAAGTGGTATATTTGCAATTGAAATATGCCACTTTTTTACTTTACCATTATGATAAAACTACTCATTAAGATTCTACCTTTCATCACAGTAGTACTCATTTCTACATCAATTTCCTTTTCACAACCTCTTTTCCAAACAATTCCACCTGAGAAATCTGGTATCACTGTTCGTAATGACGTGATTGAAAATCAACGTTTCAATTATGGCTACATCATGCAAATTTATATGGGTGGTGGTGTTGCAATTGGAGATATCGATAATGATGGACTTCCTGATGTGGTATTAGCAAATATTTTCCAACCAAATAAAATTTACAAGAACAAAGGCAACTTTCAGTTTGAAGATATCACAACTAATGCTGGGTTAATTCAAAATGATACCTTACTATTTATGGGTGTATCTTTGTTCGATATAGATAATGACAGTGATTTGGATTTGTATTTTTGTACTATTGCTGGTAAAAATCAACTTTACTTAAATAACGGGAATGGTACATTTAAAGAAGTTGCTGAGCAATTTGGCTTAGCCGGTGAAGGATTGAGCATCCAAATTGCATTGTTAGATTATGACTTAGATGGAGATTTAGATATATATTTAGTCGTCAATGGTGCAACTAGAATCTCTGCTTACATTAATCCCGGTAATCCAGATAAGTTTTACAGAAATGACGGAGGTGGTAGATTTACTGAAGTTTCAAAGTCAATTGGTATTGTGGATAAAGGATATTCTCTTAGTGCTTCAGTTGGTGATTTGAATATGGATGGATATCCTGATATTTTTGTTGCGAATGATTTTGAAGAACCAGATATTATATATATTAATAATAGAAATGGTACATTTTCTCGACGTGAAAAATCAATGCTTCGAAACTCTGCATTATTAGGTATGGGATCTGATATTTCAGATTTTAATAATGATTTATTACCTGATATCATTAGTGTTGATATGTTAATGGATTCCCATCAACGTCGATTAACACAAATCACTTCACTTTCACAATACGGTCCCTATTTTGATTCAACTCAAATTATGAGAAATTGTCTCAATTTAAATCGTGGTAATGGAAAATTTTCAGATGTTTGTTTCATTGCCGGAGTTGCTGCTACTGATTGGAGTTGGGCATCGTTATTTACAGACTTTAACAATGATGCTAAAAAAGATTTGATAATTGTGAATGGGTACAAACGCGATGTCAATGACTTAGATGTTAATAGGTTTATTAAACAAGGAGAACAGTATTATAGCCTACACGAAAAACTACCTGTAGTACTTATGCAAAACTACGTTTTCGAAAACATGGGTGGTTTACGTTTTCAAAATAGAATTGAAGATTGGGGTCTTATTCAAAAAGTTAACTCCAATGGAGCTGCCGTTGGAGATTTGGATTTGGATGGAGATTTGGATTTGATTGTTATGGTTATTGATTCTTTTCCTTTAGTTTACAAAAATATGACTATGGAACAAAATAAGAATAGTAACTACTTACGATTAAAATTTGAAGGCAACATTCAAAACAAATTAGGTATCGGTACAAAGGTTACCATTTTTCACAATGGGCAACAACAAATGCAAGAACATTATCAGAATAGAGGATACATTTCTTGCTCAGAAAATATAATGCATTTTGGTTTAGGGACTGATAAAATTATTGATTCTGTGTTTATAGATTGGATGGGACTTAAAAGACAAGTTATTAGAAACATTACTTCGAATCAAGTTTTGTCTGTAAGTGAAGTAAATGCTCAATTACCAACACCTAAATATAGAGTAAACACTTCTCCAATCATTCGTGAACTACCATCTGGAGTATTAAAATACACTCACAAAGAAAATTTCTTTGATGATTTTAAACGTGAACGACTTATTCCAAATAGATTATCTATCAATGGACCTTCGGTTGCTGTTGGAGATGTGAATGGTGATGGTTTTGACGATGTATACATTGCTGGTCCAAAATATAAAAGTGGAGAAATTCACTTACAGTCATCTAACGGTAATTTCACACTTTCGCCACAACCTGTTTTTGATATTGATAAAGATGCAGAAGATCAAGGTGCAATTTTCTTTGATGCTGATAAAGATGGAGACCTTGATTTGTATGTTGCAAGTGGCGGAAATGAGACTGGTGCAGATGATGAATTTTTGCAGGATAGACTATATATCAATAATGGCAAAGGACAATTTACAAAATCAAAAAATATTCCTAAATTTCTGACATCAACTTCTACAGTTGTCGCTTGTGACTATGATTCTGATGGTGATATGGATTTATTTGTAGGTGGAAGATTAATTCCAGGTCAATATCCATTTGCGCCAAAAAGTTATATTTTAGAAAACAATAAGGGAACTTTTAAAGATGTTACATCAAAGGTTTGTCCTTCTTTATCTACTTCAGGAATGATTACATCTGCTTTATGGTCTGATTATGACAATGATGGAATTACTGATTTAATATTAACTGGTGAATGGTCTACTATTCGTTTTTTCAAAAACAATGGAAAAACTTTATCTGAATCAACAAAACAAACAAAGACTGACAACTTATTTGGATGGTGGAATTCAATTACAGGTACCGACATAGACAATGATGGTGATATTGATTATGTTGTTGGTAATATGGGCTTAAATACTTGGTATAAAGCCTCACCAACAGAACCAATGGAGTGCTTTACAAAAGATTTTGACAATAATACAAGTCTTGATGTAATTCTAACCTACTATCAAAAAGGAAAACGATATCCAATAATTGGTAAACAACAGTTTACAAACCAGATACCATCGTATAATGCTCGATACACAACTTTCCATAAATTTGCGAATGAAACAATCGAACAAATATTCACACCTGAACAATTATCTTCTTCGTATCAATTAAAAGTAACGACCTTAGAATCAATTATTCTTAGAAACAATGGAAATGGTACTTTTACAAAAGAAGCATTACCTGAAATAGCACAGATAGCTCCTATTTATGGAATTTTAACTGAAGATTTTAATGAAGATGGGTTTGTAGATATCTTAGTAGCAGGAAATTTTAGTGGAGCAGCACCAGATATGGTTCATTATCATGCTGGCTTGGGAACATTATTTCTTAATGATACAAAAGGTAATTTTATACCTTTAGAACCGAATGAATCAGGTGTAAATCTGGCTGGTAATGTTCGTGCAATGTCTTTATTGCATTCTAAATCTACAAATTCATTGATTGGCATTATTGGAAATAATTCTAATCATTTGCAGATTATTGAAAAGAATTTACGGAATTCTACGTCTAAAATTAACATAATTGCATCGAATCTCAAAGCAACAAAAGCTATTCTCACCTTCAAGAATGGCTCAAAAAGAATACACGAATTTTACACAGGAAATGGCTTTTTGTCCCAACAAGCACCATTTATCCTTTCAACTGCAGATTGTATTTCTATTGATTTGTTTTCTGGTTCGAAATTACTTCAAACTATAACAACAAAATAATGTCTCATTTAGTATTGTTCTGTTTTGTTTTATTTATATCGACAGTTTCACTATTTTCTTTTGATTCAAAACATCAAGGAAAAGAAAATCCAAGATTCATCCATGATTGGAATGAAATAGTTATTGAAATCAATATTGATGACGGTTTTTTACCTCCAGTTGCAGCTCGTAATCATGCATACACCAATATTGCTGCCTATGAAGCTGGTAGACACTTGAACCCATCTAAATTCAGTAGTTTCGAGAAAAAGCTCAATGGATTAAGTGGAATTCCAAAACCTCAAAAAAATGGTAAGTACCATTTTCAATTAGCTTCTTCGTATGCTTTTCATACTGTTGCAAAAGCATTAATGTATAGAACTACTTCTTGTGACAGCCTTCTAAAAGCACAACATGAATATGTGGAATCATTGAAAGATGGTTCAGATATTGAATTAACAAAATCCTATGGAGTAGCAGTTGGTAAACATATTCTTCAATGGGCAAGAAAAGATAACTATGTAGAAATGTTAGCCAAAAAAGATTTTGAATGGCCTAAAGGTCCTGGTAATTGGGAACCAACTCCTCCTAATTTCATGGAGCCTGTGTTGCCGTATCTTTCAACTATGAGAACATTAGTCATCAAAGAAGCATCTGCATTCAAACCTGCACCACCTATTCCATTTAGCACCGATAAAAATTCTGAGTTTTATAAGCAGATGATGGAGGTATATGACATTTCTAAAACTGTTGATGCAGAAAAGAAACTCATTGCTTGGTATTGGAATTGTTTGCCAGTTTCAAACAAATGGGATGGTCATAGAATGTATAATCAACGTCAAATGAACCCAGGTGGACATTGGATTGCTATTACAAGAATTGTAGCGAAAGAACAAGATATTGATTTTCTTTCTTCAAGTTTTGCATATTGTGTTGTTAGTTGTTCTCAATTTGATGGGTTTCTGTCTTGTTGGGCTGAAAAGTATCGTTCGAACACCATTCGACCGATTTCCTACATTAAAAAGTATATCGATCCTAAATGGGAAGGTGTTTTGGAAACTCCTTCATTCCCTGAACATACTTCAGCACATAGTACCATCTCTGCATCAAATGCTGAAGTATTGACTGCTCTTTTTGGTTCAATTCCATTTACTGACACCTCTGAAATGCCATTTGGCTTACCTTCAAGAAGTTTCAAATCCTTTATGGATGCTGCAGAAGAAGTATCAATGAGTAGAATGTACGGCGGAATTCACCTTACTCACGGATGTGAAGAAGGTCAGAAAGTTGGACATCAAATTGGAAAATTTCTTGTAAAAAAACTGAATATAAAAAAAGTTAATTAAAACCTTTCTAATAACCAAAAAAGCCCACGAAAGTGGGCTTTTTTGTTGGTGTTAGTTTTGTATGATAATTACCTACTGAAAGTATGATAGTTGTCGTAATATTTTTCCTCTAAAATCAACTTCATAGATATTTCCTTGCATTGCATTATTTTTATAAAAGTATACTCCTAACGTTTTATCAGATAAAAAACATGCAAAGGCACACGGACCGAAGGAACAAAATCGTTTAGTCAGGTCAATACTATTTACTTTTTGTATCGTGCCGTTAGGTAAAACCTCACAGACTTCTAAGAACATGTGTCCGTTATATCCATTAGCTTGATACACAAAATGTCTGGAATCATTTGACCAATTGATTCTATCTATCATAGGTACATCATACGTAAATTCTTCATTATTGATATACCATTTCTCATTGCCTTGAACATATTTTTTATGGTAAATATATTTAGAGTTGGGACTTACAGAAAAAGCATTTGTATTAGCAGAATTTAGGATTACATTTTGTACTCCTTGGCTAAATGTACCACTTTGTACATGATATATTGAGTTATTACTTAAAAACAAATAATCATCACCAGGTTTTGATTGTGGTAACCAGCGAAGAATTTGAATTCCTTGATGTAAATTTCTGATTGATTCTCCATTCACATTTATTTCAATTTCTTCTATACTATTAGTTTGAATGTTAAATTTTGAAAAAAAAGAATTCGTCGTACCATCAGATAAAATAGTATGTAACAAACCAACAAACTGATTCTTATCATAAGGACACTCTGAATATCTTGCTGAATTAGAAAAAGAACACCAATCATTTCGTTTTACATCCCAAAACCGTTGATAATTTGTTGAAAATTCACCCTTTTTTATATCAATAAAACCAGGATATGTGCGTGAAGTCAACATAATGTTTTTATCTTGACTAATTGCATGAAGATCTACAATGTAATATGATCCTTGTACTCTATTGATAGTGTCATATTGTTCGTTGTCTAGGCAATCCACCAATACTGTATCTTCTGGAATTGGATTAGGATTTGTCGGACTTTTTGTTTCACAACTACTTAATATGATTACAATCCACAATGTCACTAATAGTATCGAGAAGTATCGTAGTTTTTTCATTTTGAATTTCCTTATTTATTGATGATAAATGATTTATTGATTCTCGAAACATTATTGACTGTAGAGAGAATATACATTCCATTTGGTAAATCAGAAACATCTATTTGGCTTCGGTTTGAAATAAAATTTGAGAACTCTTTTAGCATAACACCTTGCATGTTATAAATTATAATTCTCACAGAACCAGCCAATAAGTTTTCAGTGTGAACATTAATAAACGTTGAACTTGGAGAAGGATGTATTTCAAGTTCAAAGTCATCCTGAAGTGGTTGTATACTTGTAATGGTTGTATCTGGTTTTGCAAATACAGTATATTGATATCCTAACTTATACAAAGGGGGCCAGTCAAAAATATCACCATTTTCATTGAATTTATATTGATATGTTACTAATTTGAATGTATGAGAACCTGTGGCAGTTGTATTATCATGAATCATTTCAGATTCTAATGAAGTATTACCACCTCTACCTGATAATATACCTGTATAACCATTTTGAAAATAGACACTCATACCTGCTTTATTATCTGTAAACGGTTCTGGATTAACTGCAGGAGGCCATCCGGTATATACACCTCTAAATGTATAACTTCCTCTACCCCAAACAAATATTTTATATCCATTATCATCTAACCATCTTGGATTGTGTGTAACTGTTTTTGTAATTGGTCTTTGTCTTACAGACCAAACACCCGCAGGAATAAAAAAACTATTATTAGTTGGATTTGAAATACTAATTGTATATGACTCATTTGAAAATTCAGTAGTATCTACATTTTCATCGCGAGTTTCAAAATGATACAACTTATATCCGTCTTCCAACATCATAAATAATTTCTTTAAATCTAATTGTCCCCAACCTGAGTAATTATCATAATTAGTATCATAATCATCACCTGCGTTTATATCCAATGCAGAAGCTTTTACCATACCTTCATAATCTTCAGGATAAAGGGTCCATTCTTTCTTTTTTGCATAACTATGAATCAAGGCATACGCACCACTTACTTGAGGAGCGGCAGCAGAAGTACCTGAAAAACAACCCCATAAATTTTGTGGAGGAGTAGTATTAGGCATAGTTTTCCAAACAGTTTTAATTATTGGAGGTAATTTCGAACAAGATGGAGCTGGTGCAACTAAATCCATATTTCTACCATACATCGAATAATCTGCTTTTTGTAAAGTATTACCTTCGATTTCACTTGATCCAACATTAGTGATTTTATACGGAGCAAAACATGCAGGACCTAAATAGTTTGGATTGTTCCAATTGCCTCTGCTTGCAACTAAAGCAACATCATTTTCCCAAGCAAAATTTAAAGCTTCTTCTCCTGGCATGTGTGAAGCTCTAGCACCCAAAAAGAAAATACTCATATTTGCGATATCAATAGATTGTCCATAAGGAGAATTTGGACAATTAGCTGTTGCCTCACATAATAATTTTGCAAATTCTGAAGTTTCTATTCCGAAACCATAGGACAACAAAGATGCACCTGTAGATAAAGGAGTATCGTCACCCAAATCACCCCAACCACCTGCTATACCAGCAACACCACCTCGAGCTGTATCTGCAACATTATAGCATTCTTTATTATTAGTATATGCTCCTATAATGCCGGCTACATGTGTCGCATGAGGACTTATCACTTCTGGTGTAGTCCATGATTTAGTATAAATTATTTTTTTTCCAGGGCCTCGAAATCCATTACCCAAATCACAATGTTTATAGTCAACTACATCACCTTCAAATATGCCAACTTTAGTATCAGGACTACCAACTTCAGAATCCCAGGCTACATCTGCTCCGATATAAGCTTGTTTTAAAAAAGTTTGTTCTCCATAAAATTGGTCTCGTGGATTTCGTGCAACATCAATATAACCATTTGGACAAATATAATCAACTTCACTTTGATGAAAGAATGAACCCCAAACTACTATAGGTATCATTGATGTATCGTTACTGATTTTTAATACCATGTACAAGTAATGTGCCATTTCAACAGTATCACCATTACGAGAAATTGATATAGTATCCACACATGGATTGGCATTTGTCATTCGACGCAAACTATCACCACCATACATTTTCAAACGATTAACTAAAGCTTGGTCAAGAATTAACTCTTCAACTGAAAATCTTTGTGATTCTAAGTAATTTTCTAAATCACTTCCTAAACCCAATCGACTTTCAGATTTTTTTCCAAGATTAACTAAATTATCATTTGAATAAGTATAACACAACTTACTTAAATCCAAGGCATGTGGTTTGAATTTAATAATAACTTCATTTTTTGAATATAAACTATCCGGTGAAAATGTTTTGGTAACAGAATCAATAACTGCATCTTGCCAAGTTTGCCCATAACTTTTCTGAATAGTTATGAAAGAGGAGAAAATCATAAGGAAAGCAAAAAGGAGGGTTTGCTTATACCTATAACCTTGTGCCGGTCTGCCGGTCTGCCGGTCTGCCGGTCTGCCGGTCTGCCGGTCTGCCGGTCTGCCGGTCTGCCGGAAGCGTTGTACAAAGAGAAAAACTACCATATTTTTTGGTAGGGGTCGAGTGTTGAACTAAAGAGTTCATAAGATTACCTCATAGGATAATATTTAAAAAAAGGAAGTATGTTTTAGAAAGTATCCAGATTTTATGTGAAGAAAGTAAAAATATGTACCCCTATTATCTCTTATCTCTCGCTTTTTCGTTTACATCACTAATTCATTATTGCTATCTTTATTTTCTTCAATGATTAAATTAAGGCAAAGTTTTGATAATACCAAATTATTTGCGTAATTTTTTGATATTAGGTGAAAATAATAATGATATAGTGCATTTATTACCCCTCACCCCGTCCCTCTCCCTCAAGGGGAGAGGGGGATTATGATTTGCCCTCTCATCCTAACCCTCTCCCTCAAAGGGGAGAGGGGGACTATGATTTGCCCCCTCACCCTAACCCTCTCCCCAAAGGGGCGAGGGAATGTACCGTCCTAATTTTGAGACGCATATATAGGGTGTCTCTTTGATACTCTATATTTAAATAAGACTCCCTCTCCCCTCCGAGGGAGAGGGTTGGGGTGAGGGGGAATTCTGAAATAAGATTCCACCCCGCCGAAGACGGCACCCCTCAAGAGGGGAACCCAGAAAGCCACTCAACCATTATAAGGGAAATATCGTTTTCGCTCAAACAAAAAAGCCCCAAAATGGGGCTTTTTTGTTTATCTTGGGATTTCTATTCGAGCTACTATCTCTTTCACAACCTCCGTAGCACTAATTCCTTCCATTTCTTTTTCCGGAGAAATGATAATTCTATGCCGTAAAACAGCAGGAGTTAAATCTATTATATCTTCTGGTGTAACAAAATCACGACCACGAATTCCTGCTAATGCTTTTGAGCCATTTAGTAATGCTAAAGATGCTCTTGGAGATGCACCTAAGGTTATGGAAGGATGATTCCTCGTTGTCTGAACAATTGTGGTAATAAAATCAAGAAGTTTTTCTTCGATGATAATATTTTGAATTGTAGTTTGAGCTGTTTCTAATTCTTTGGTAGAAACAACAGGTGTTATACCATCAACTTTAGTGTGATTAATTCCTTTTTGAACATTAGCTAAGATACTATTTTCTTGTTCTTTTGTTGGGTATGTAGGCTCAATTTTCACAAAGAAACGGTCTAACTGTGCCTCAGGTAATCGATAGGTTCCTTCTTGGTCAATAGGATTTTGCGTAGCAACTATAAAGAAAGGGAATCCCAATTGATATTTTTCACCATCAAATGACACTTGCCGCTCTTCCATTACTTCAAAAAGTGCAGCTTGAGTTTTTGCAGGAGCTCTATTTACCTCATCTATTAAAACAATATTCGAAAAGATAGGACCTTTTCTATAAGAAAACGAAGAATCTTTTGGATTATAAATAGATGTACCCAAAACATCCGATGGCATCAAATCTGGAGTAAACTGAATTCTCGAAAATTCGGTGTCAATCGATTTTGATAACAACTTTGCAGTTAACGTTTTCGCAATTCCAGGAACACCCTCAATGAGAATATGTCCTTTCGATAGAACTGCTACTATCATCAGCTCAACCATTTGTTCTTGACCGACAACGATAGTTGCAATCTGTTTTTTTATCGCATCTGCAAAAGATTTGACACTTTGCAAATCTACCCGTGATTCAAATTGGTCCATAATTGTAATATGTTAAAAGTTTATTTAATTTCGTACGCAAAACGCAATTGATGAGCTATTTCTTCTGGAAGAGTAGGAATGGTATCTCTTGCTACTAAAAAAGAAGCTAATGAGCCTAAATCGTCAAATACTCTCTGTGCTGATACGGTTCGTAAAAGATAATCCGAACCACTTGAACCTCCGGTACCAATTTTTCTACCAATCATTTTCGATACCATTTTAAAATGATGATATCGCCAAACAGAAAGTGCATTATCAACTTCAATGACGGTTTGTAACAATAAAAATGGTAATTGTAACAATGGAAAGTCTGCATATAGACTGATAAACAAATAGGCTTGTGTTGCTTTAAAGGACAATCTTCTAGAGCCATCTTCAAGATGTTTTTGATAAAGAGATTCATCAAATAAAGAAAGAAAACTATCTTTTAGTTGGTCAATTTGTTGAATTCTTTTTTCATATTCAGCCGAACTTTCAATCAACTCTTTTGCATATTCTTTATCTTTATCAATCATAGCAAGTAAGGTTTGTTTGTATTCCTCGCTAAATGAATAGGTGTTTAACTGCAAAAAAGGCATATTTTCTAACCATTGTTCGATAGCTGAAAACAAGGAATGTGAACTTCTTGCTGATTCTAATAGCTGTAAATCTTCAGCTTTTAAAGCATTTTCAAAATGTTTATTAACCCTTGTGTCATTTGGCAATCCTAATTTAGTTTCAAGCAATCGAAACTGAAAAGACTGAAAACCACTTGCAGGATTTAAAAAATTTCGAAAATCTGTGAAATTCAATGGAGTCATTGTCTCCAATATTTCAAATTGTCCCGTTACGAATGTAAGAATTTGTTTTACTCTTCCCATTCGTTGATAACAAACATTGATATCTTGTTCTGGAACAAATTGTTTTGAAAGTAACAAAATAACTGAATCTACATCAAACAAAACTTGTTTGAACCATAATTCAAACGCCTGATGTGTGATGATAAACAACATTTCATCATGTGCATGTTTATTGAATTTGTCACTTTCTAATTCTTGGGCAGATAGTATTTTATCTAATCCCAAATAATCAAAATAATGTAGTCCTTTTTGCATATACATCCTTTCTTACAATTGTTCTAAAATTTCTACCGCCATCGAATAGCGTTTAAAAGGTGGCATCATATAGATACCGCTAACCGAGTCTTTTACTTTTTTCACAAAGTCAACTGCTATTTCAATTCCAATTTTCGATGCATGTTCTGTTGAATCTCCAGCAGTTGCCATTTTTTTACGTACCCATTCTGGTACTGTCATACCCGGAACTTCGTAATGTAAAAATTCAGCATGACGAACAGTTCTCAAAGGAATAACACCTAATATAATTTTTATTGGTATTGACTCAATTTTTTTCAGGAATTGATCCAAAAGTTCCTGATCAAAAAGTGGTTGTGTGAAGGCAAGTGTTGCACCAGATTCAGCTTTCTTCCAAAGTCTTTCTATTTCTCTACCTAAATCATCTGCGACTGGATTCGCAGCACAAGCTATCAGAAAATTGGTCTTTTTCCCTATAGGATTTCCCATCAAATCATTGGAATGATTCATATTATTCATTGATTTGATTAGCCCTATAGAATCAACATCATAAACGGAAGTTGCATTAGGATAATCACCAATTTGAGCAGGATCTCCAGTAACGGCGAGTATTGTTTTGACATTCTGTGCATACGCTCCTAATAGTTCTGATTGTAAACCAATCATATTTCTATCTCGGCAGGCGAAATGGGTAATACAATCCATTCCAGTTGCATTTTGAACCAAACTCGAAATAGCTATCGAGCTCATTCTCAATCTTGCTCTTGCTCCATCTGATATATTGACAGCATCAATTCCTTTGTTTTTTAGATAATTTGCTCCGTCAATTACTGAGGACATATCTAACCCTCGAGGAATATCTAACTCTACTGTTGCTATGAATTTGTTACCCAATTTTTTGTGGAATTCACTTCGTTCATCAACGATTTCCGTTGAAGATTCTTCAGCTTTTGTGTGCTTAACTTTTATAGCAACAGACCCAATTGTTTCTTGAGAAACAGTTTCAACAATTAACTTTATATGCTCTACAGTTGCTCCACCCTCAGCTCCAACAATACATGCACCATTTTGTACCAGTTTTCGAACTACATCTGCCACATACTGAGGATCTGCATTGTAAATCGGAAATCCATCAACTAAGGTTGGAATCCCGATATCAGGAATAGCAGCCAACAATTGTCCATCAGTTCTAATCGATTGAATTATTGACAACATTCTTTGAGGACCTACAGTAGAATTTGCTCCAAATGCAGTCAAATTATGCTTTTGAATTCTTTTAACTATATCATTTGGGAAAGAAGTTGAGAGTAAGGCTCCATCTTCAGGAAAAGCCTTCATTGCAACAACTGGAGTATCTTTTGTAACAAAACGAACTGCTTCGATAGCAATTTCTAATTCAGTTACATCAATGAAGGATTTTAAAAACAGTACATCAATTCCACCATCAAGTAATGGTACTACTTGTTCTAAAACAGATCGTCGAACATCCTCACTAACTAAATTTCCAATTGGCGTTAAAAATCTTCCTGTTGGACCTATGACACCAGCAACATAACATTTTTTTCTAGCGATTGATCGTGCTAACCATACACCTTTTCGATTAATTTCGTAGACTTTATCTTGCAATCCAATACGTTCCAATCCGAACTTATTAGAAAAGAGTGTATTTGTTTGTAAAATGTCAGAACCAGCATCAACAAATTCTTGATAAATTTGTTCAATTACAACAGGTTGTTTCAAGTTATATATATCTGGTGGGGTTTCCATAAACCCACGTTGTTGCAACATCACCAGCATTGAACCATCAGTCACCAAGACTGATGATCCAATTTTATCGTTAAATTCTATTTTATGCATTTATAATGAATCTGAATACGATGGTTCGGACGTAGTTGAAGAAGAAGATTTGGGTGAATTCTCAACTAAAGATTCCAAGGAAAACTTATTTCCATTAGAAATCAAAACTATAATACCCGCAATTAACAATCCTATATCCTCAAATACTTTTCCCCATCCGACTTTTGATGGCGCTACTCCTACTTGAGAGAAACAACCACAGTTAATATCTAATCCTCGTATCATTGCGGAAATAATAGCAACAATAAATACAATTAACATTCCAGAAGTAAGAAATGCTGCTGCTTTTACACGGACACCCACAATAAGGAAAATACTACAAAGTAATTCCAACCATGGAAGTAACAATGCTGAAAAATTGACAAGATTTGTTGGAACAATATGATAATTGTTTATTGACTTAGCAAACGCTTCAGGGACGGCAATTTTATCAATTGCTGCTACTAAAAACACTCCGCCCAAGACTAATCTTGCAATGAGTTGGAATAATGGGTTATGAAGAATTGCTTTCATTTTATGCTTGTAGTTAAGGTAATTTTCTTAGTAATAAAAGTAAAAATACGGATAAATTTCTAAAACTCTCGTAAAGTCTCATGTAAAACTTGCAAAAATCTTTGAGCTTCTTCTTTTGTCAGTGTTAAAGGTGGTAAAATTCTCAAGACAGTTTCGGAAGTTGCATTCGATATAACTCTCTTTGATAACATAGCCTCTACTAATGGTCTTGCAGGAAAAGCCAAAACAACTCCCAACATTAATCCTCTACCTCTTATGGAAACTATCTTTGTAGGAAATTCTCTTTGTAACTTTTGCAATTGCTCAACAAGAAATGTACCGACAGATTGAACATTTTCTAAAACTCCATTATCTAATTCTTCCAAAACCACCATTCCAGCACAACAAGCAACGGCATTTCCTCCAAAGGTAGTCCCATGAGTACCAGGTTTCCACTCTTTACCCAGTTCTTCTGAAACAGTAATTGCTCCTAATGGAAGTCCACCACCAATAGCTTTTGCGGTAATCACAATATCTGGTTGATAGTTGTATTGTTGATAGGCGAACATATCTCCACTTCTACCAATTCCACATTGTACTTCATCAGCAATTAGGAGTACATTGTATTTGTCTCTCAATTCAATCATCGTAGCAATTAATTCATCACTGGCTTCGACAACTCCACCTTCACCTTGAATGTGTTCCAACATAATGGCGGCTGTTTCTTCTGTTACGTATGTTCGTAAAATTTCAGGATTATTGATGGGGAGAATATCAAAATTGGGCAAAAATGGACCCATACGTTCTTTGTAGAGTGGTTTGTCCATTGCTGATAATGTGCCCATTGTTCTTCCATGAAAACCTCCAGAAAAAGTAACTATTCTGGTCTTTCCTAAAGGGTTTCCCCAAAAACGTGATAGTTTAATTGCTGACTCAGTTGCTTCTGCACCAGAATTACAAAAATATGTTTTAGAAAGATTAGTTAAAGCATTGATTTTTTCTGCCAGTAATATTTGTGGCTCTTGGTAGAAAAAATTGGAAATATGACAATACTTTTGAATTTGTTCCTGAATAGTTTCAATAATTTTGGGATGAGAATGACCTAACGCATTCACTGCTATTCCTGAAAGCATATCTAAATATTGATTACCTTCGACATCATAAATAATAGATCCTTTTGCATGTGAAACAGCAACTGGCAATCTGTTATAAGTATTATAAATACTTACTTTTTCTCTTTGAATTAAATTCATTTGGTATTCAATTTTACACAAAAAAAAACTGACGATAGTTGTAAAACTACCATCAGTTATTTATATTTTTTCGAACAGAAAATTAATCTACTTTGGCAATTTTCATTTCAATTTTCTCCATCGGCAAATTTCTTTCTCCACAAGGAGTTTCTGCAATAGCGTCAAGTACTTCAAAACCTTTCACTAATTGTCCATAGACAGTATATTGACCATCTAAATGTGGAGCATCTGCATGACAAATGAAGAATTGTGAAGCAGCAGAATTAATGTCTTGACTTCTTGCTGCAGATAGAATACCACGAGCATGTGGAGTTTTGCTGAATTCGGCAGGAACTCTTTTTTGAGAAGGATCGCCGTAACCCCAAGTATTTGATGGTTTTGATTTTGAATTTGGATCACCACCTTGAATCATAAATCCAGGTATAACACGGTGAAATGCAGTTCCATCATAAAATCCGCTTGTAACTAATGAATCGAAGTTTTCACAATGTTTTGGTGCAATATCAGGAAATAATTCTATTTCCATAACTCCTAATTCTTTTTTTCCTTGCGTAACAGTAATTTTGTATTTCGGACGCTCGTTTTGACTCATAAAACATTCTTTCTTTGTTATTCCATCCATTGCATTACTTGTTTGTAAACCAAGAAATACAGTGAGAATTGTTGTAATAAAAATTGATATTTTCATAATGTAACCTTACTTATGTAGTGTTATTGATGTAATTGAAATTGGATCTATTGGAATGCCACCTTGAGAATTTTCTTCAATAGGTGCTAACGATATTTTTTTAATTATGTCAAACCCTTTAGTAACCTTACCAAAGATTGGATAGTGATATGGTAATTGTTCTGCAGACTCCAAACAGATAAAAAATTGAGATGTAGCAGAGTTTTTAATACCTGTAGTTGCCATAGCCACTACACCAAATTCATAACCACGTTGTGCAGATGGTGTTTGAATATTCAATTCATCTTCTAAAACGCTTTTGTCCCACGTTTCACCACCTACTCCCCATAGAGACTTTTTAGAAGCATCTTTCGTGTTTGGATCTCCAAATTGAATGACAAATCCTTTTGCAATTCGATGAATTTGCATACCATCGTAGTATTTTGATTTTACTAATTCCTCTACGTTTTTGACTGAATTTGGAGCATCTTTACCATATAATCCAATCTCAAAAACACCTTTTGAAGTAGTAACAACAATTGTAGATGTAATGACACTTGTATCTTTTTTCTGTTCTATCGAAGAACTATCATTTAGTTTTTTTGTTGTAAGTGTCGGTGCCTTTAAGATATCTGTCGTCTCAGTTTTATCATTGGTTTTCGAGCATGAAAACAAACTGAATGATACGAATATTGCTAATACTACATTTCTAATTATCATACTCATTACAACGAAAGACCACGTAAAAAAATTGTTTAAAATGATAACCAAAGGATAACTAATCCCAATACAATACGGTAAACAATGAAAAGCATCGTAGAATTTTTAGCTAAAAATTTTAGTAAAAAGGCAATCGAAGCATATCCAACTATTCCAGAAACGATTGTCCCAACTACTATCGGAAGAACATCTAACCCTACAAAAATTTCTTTAGCTTTATAAATGTCATACATAGATGCTAATCCACTGAGTAGTATAGCAGGAATTCCTAATAAAAAGGAAAATCGTGCTGCAGTTTCACGGGTCATGCCTAAAAACAAGCCTGCCGTTATGGTAGTTCCTGAACGCGACGAACCAGGAATTAAAGCCAAACATTGAGAAAGACCCACAATTATCGAATCTTTCAAGGTAATAGACTCTAAGGTTCGTGTTCTTTTAGATAGTATTTCTGCTAATAGTAATACAAGTGCAAGAGAAATAAGAGTTGAAGCAATAACCGTTGGATCTTTTGTAAAAGAACCGGTCAACTGCTTTTTTAATGCATATCCAATGGTCAGAATAGGAATTGTCCCAATAGCAATATACCAACCTAATTTAGCATTAACACTTTGCTCGGAGATTGAAACTCTTTTTGCAAAATTTTGGTTAATGAATTCTGAAAGAATATTTCGCAAATCTGATGCAAAAAAGACAAAAACTGCGACTAAGGTACCCAATTGAAACACACCTTGGATTGCAGTCCAAAGCTCTGGATTATCTTTCGCCATAGTACCTAACATTGACCCAACAAGTGTCATGTGGGCTGTGGAAGAAATGGGAATAAACTCTGTAAGTCCTTGTACTATTCCTATTATAATGGCATCTATCAGGCTCATGAAAACTACTGTCAATTGAAAAAAGATTGATGCTAAACGCACTACTTTTGCACTTATTGGTACATTCTACCATCAAAATTGCAAAAAGTATAGCAACAATTGAAAAAAAAACCGTAAATTTGCTATCGAAAATGAATACTTTATCTTCAAGAATTGAATTACTAAAGAGAGAATTTCTATGTTAGAAACTGGACCACATCTCGTACTTCCGAAAATTGAGAATTTACATAAATTAGATGTCTACCTTAAAAATGGTGGTTTCGATGCATATCGTAAATCCATCAAAATGACTTCAGATGAAGTTATTGCCGAAGTGAAAGCTTCAAACCTCCGTGGTAGAGGGGGAGCATGTTTTTCCACAGGTATGAAGTGGTCATTTATGCCAAAAGGTAATGAAAAACCGAAATATTTGGCTATCAATGGTGATGAATCAGAACCTGGTTCTTTTAAAGACAGACAAATTTTTGAATATAACCCCCACCAATTAATCGAAGGTATTCTTATTGCAGGATATGCAATGGGTATTAAAACTGCATTTATCTATATTCGTGGTGAATACCACAAATGGGTGAAATGTATGCAAGATGCCGTTGATGAAGCGTATGCTGCTGGGTACATTGGGGAAAAAATGAAAAAAACCTTCGGCAATGATTACACTATCGAAATTGTTGTCCATAAAGGTGCTGGTGCCTACATTTGTGGTGAAGAAACATCTTTGATGAGTTCGTTAGAAGGTGATCGAGGATATCCGCGTTTCAAACCACCATTCCCAGCAAATAAGGGACTTTGGGGTATGCCTACAACTATCAATAACGTCGAAACTTTAGCGACAGTTGTTCCTATTATCAATATGGGTGCAGAAGCCTACAAACAAATTGGAGCTCCTGACCATCCGGGTACTTTACTTTATGGTATTAGTGGACACATCAATAAACCAGGTGTGTATGAACTTCCAACAGGTACATTACTTACTGAAATACTCTTTGATTTGTGTGGTGGTGTTCCGAACAACAAAAAAATTAAAGCCATTATTCCTGGTGGATCTTCGATGCCTCCATTACGTGGAGATGAAATTGAAGGAGTTCGTATGGATAACGAGTCCTTGCGTAAAATTGGTACCTACATCGGTACTGCTGGTGTGATGGTAATGGATGAGGATACGGACATTGTGAAAGTAACCTTGAGAATTGCACATTTCTATCATCACGAATCGTGCGGACAGTGTACACCTTGTCGTGAGGGTTGTGGTTGGATGGAAAAAATCCTCAAACGTATTTACAAAGGTGAAGGTACTACTCAAGACATTGATTTACTTTTAAGTGTTGCATCTAATATTGAAGGCAATACGATTTGTGCATTAGGTGATGCTGCAGCTTGGCCTGTACGAGGATTTATTCTCAAATTCCGTGATGAATTTGAAGCTCGCGTGAAAAAACAACGTTCGTTCATTTCGCTGAATGTAGTTCACGGTCGTAGAAATACTTCTCAAACCTTAGTACAAACCGTTTAAATTAAAGAACTGTATATTTAACCAAAAAGCCCTCATTTGAGGGCTTTTTTGTTATTCTAATGAATTATCACAAATAACGTGATACCACTGCAATGGCTGCAGTTTCTGCTCGAAGTCTATTCGTTGGTAATTTCAAGAGTTGAACTCGAGTGTCAAGTTGTAATAATTGCAACTCAGTTTGCGAGAGACCACCCTCTGGACCAATGATTATTAGTTGATTTATTGAAGGATTTTTTGTTGGATTTACTGTACCTGAAATATCCGCAACAATAATAGAATTAAATTCTAATGAAAGAAGTTCTTCAATTGATTTGGGTGGATGAATATTCATTGCAAAAGGATTTCCACTTTGTTTGAGTGCAGAAATCATTTTTAATTCTAATCGAGCAGGATTAAGTCTTGATTCTTTAGCAGAATAGGATGTTTTGAGTGGATAAAAGTCATTCACACCTAATTCAGTAGCCTTTTCGATGAGAAATTCGAATCGGTCTTTGTTGTCTAAAATACCTACGGCTAATGACAGTTGTTTTGATTTATCTTTGGTTTCAGTTTTGTGAACAACTACTGTTAGATGTTTTTTCGTGAACTCAGTAATAACACAATTGGCAATGGTGCCTTTTCCATTGAGCATGGAAAGAGAATCACCAATTGCCAATCTTAAAACTTTTGCGTGAGCAAATTCTGATTCGGAAAGTTGAAATTCCGTTTCGTTTCCAACAAATGTTGGTTCAAAAAAGTAGTTCATATCTTACACTTTTTTGGTAACCCATTTTTTTCGATACACTTCCACTAACGAAAATATCATCATCAATACATACGATATGACAATACCGTACCAAACTCCATATTGTTTGTACGGTGTATAGAATGCGAAAAAGTAACAAAGTGGTAACATTATCAAAATATGCGATGAAGCAACAACGATAAGAGATTTTACAGTAGAACCAGCACCACTTAAAATTCGCATTGAAACCACTGCTATAGAAAATGCAAGATATCCAAAAACTAAAACGTGCAAATAGGAAACAGATTCAGAAATTGTTACAGGGTCTTTGGTGAAAATAGATACTAAATTTACACCAAATAAATACACAATTGCACCTAAAAACACCATCAAAGAACCCAATTGCAACATCGCACTTTTGTGATATTCAAAGATACGTTTAACCTTTTGAGCACCCAAATGCTGACCTGTGATGATTTCCATCGCAACACCAACAGCAAACACAATCATAAAGACGATAAAGTCTACACGTAGTCCTAATGTATATGCAGCTAAGACACTTTCACCAAATTTTGCAACGATAGAATACAATCCAATTCGTGTGAGTGAAACAGATAACATTTGTAATGAACCTGGAAAACCCAGTTTAGCAATTAGCCATTGCGTAGGTACATTGATTTTGAAATTAGTAAAATCCAAACGTACTTGGAGTTTTCCAGAATTCAAATACCAAAAACTAAATATCAATCCTGCCCATTGAGCAAGTGCAGTCGCCATTCCAGCACCAGCAATTCCAAATCCTTGGAATCCCCATCCAAAGATGAGAATAGGAGCAAACAACAAATTCGCAGCAGAAGTCATCAATAGCACCATCATCGGAAAGATGGAATTTCCAGTTGATCGAATCGTATTATTAATTTGAAAGGTTGTTAAATTAGCAGGAATACCTAATGCTAAAAACGTAATATAAGCCAACGCGTAATCTAAGGCTAAGCCACTTGCACCTAATTTTGGTAAGATAAACGATGAAGTGAGCAACACAAACCCCATTAGCAAGGTAGAAATTGTTAACATTCCTACTAATGCTTGAGTAGCCGTTTTATTCGCATCTTCAATATTTCTTTCTCCAACTCTTCGGGCAACAACTATCCCTGTCCCAACAGCAAAGCCGGAACCTAACGTGAAAATGAAAAAACCAAATTGGTCACTGACACCCAATGCAACAATCGCTTTATCACCCATTCTTGATACGAAATACATATCAATCCAAGAGTAAATCATATTTACCAAAAAGCTTAAGGCTAAAGGTGCAGAAAATTTACGGAGCGTTGAGTGAATTTCTCCATTTAATAAATCTGTTTTGCCACGTTTTTGTGTCGATTCTTCTTCAGGAGTAGATACTGCTATATCTTCAGTATCTGATTGAGAATTCATAATTTTAAAGGAATGTAAATAAGTGTATTAAGCGAGGTTGAAACGAACATAAAGGTACATAAGTGTAATTCGTACTCTTTGATTAAAATTTTACGAAGATTGTACCAAGTATACTTCGTTGTTCTTCTACAATGCCTATTTGTGAAAATCTCAGGGTATTAAAGATATTATTACAACGTATTCCGATATCAAGATTTACTTTTTCAATTATAATAGGGATTCCAATCCGAAAGTTCATTATCGCTGTAGGAGCGATTTCCGAAAAAGAACTATTATTTGCATCATTTCTTTGTAAGGCAGTTCCAACAAAATCCACCTCCAATTGCGTAGTAAGAAAAGGAAAGAAGTCATTAGATTTTATTAACAACCCAGCCATTTGGGTTGGTCTATTTTCTAACGTATCATTTTTACCTAAATTTTCTGCTTCAATTTGCATAATAGTATAGTTACTAATTATAGAAAACTTATCAACTTGAAATTGAAGAGAAGTTTCTATACCTCGAATGGATGCATTTGATGTATTCACACGTTTTCTTCTTCGTAAACTATCTTCTTGGGCAGACAATCGAATTTGTGTGATGAGATTATCGTAAATATTATTAAAAAGATTTACTCTCAAAACACTTTGTTCTTTAAACACATACTGCAATCCAATTTCTTGAAACAGTCCAGTTTCAGCCTGTAAATTTTGATTTGGAACAAAACGATTCAAAGCTCCTGAAAATGCTTCTCTTAAAGCTGGAAATCTTTGGGTTTTGCTTACAGTTGAATGTAAAGTAAGCTCTTTATTTGCTATATATGAAATCTTTCCAAAAAACGATGGTAGTGAACGGGTTGTATTATTCATAGAAACAAAATTACCTGCTTCGATTGTAGAATTACTATTATAATTCCCTCCCAAATTAACTTGCAATTTTGAAAAAAATAGGTTTTCATATTGCAATCCAATACTGGAAGTAATTTCTTTGAATTGAAATTCATTTGTTAAAATTTTTTCTTTTTGCTGAACATTTAGTGCATTCATAGAAAATGTAAACAAGCCAATAGAGGAGTTATATACCCCCAACAATCTAGCTCCAATAGTAACATTATTATCAAATTGTTCTGAGGATATTGTAGTATATTGTTCATTCGGATACTGTTGAATAGTTTGTTTTGAATTATCAAACCAAATCGAAGATTTCAAGGAAAATGATTTACTAAGAATATCACCAGTGAAAGCATTTAAAATTGCCATTGTTCTTCTTCTATCGTTATATCTCCAGAAACGTGTATTACTTGTTGGCAAATGTGCTTCACTTTGAACTCCACGTTCTTCTGTGGTATTCATCAAGGTTATTCCAACTCGTGCAGTTTTATGACCTATAAATTCAAATCTTCCCAAAAGATTTACTCTGTTTTGATCAGTGTTATCTCGCAATGATTCTGACAAATTTAAACTAAATGTTGTATCACCAAAACCCTCGAATCCAATTCCATTACTATTGAAATAGGAAACATTGATAATTGAAGAAAACACAGAAGTTTTATCGAATCTTGTCAATGAAATATTGCGAGCTTGATGATTATTCATTTGTGCACGAATCAAATATTCAGAACCAATAGTAGCGAGTTCAGGGGTTGTAATAGATATTACCCCTCCCATAGTATTTGCTCCAAATAAAGCTGATGTACTCATAGGATTTACTTCAATACCTCCAATAACATCCATTGGAATTTGGCTAATATCTGCACGATTATCAAATGCTTGATTGAGCAACATTCCATCAAAAAATATTGCTTGTTGTCGTTCACCTGAACCTCGCAGAAAAAAATTCGTCTCACCTCTTGAATTCGTTCTTATAGCTGCTGAGGGAAGTAAAAATCTAAGGGAGTTTGCTGAAAAAGCTTCAGTAGATTGAATAATAGGAACTTCAATCTTATAGGTTTGTTGATTAATACTTTTCGATAGTCTTGTAGGAATTACTGTTACCTCACCTAATGTATAAGTTTTTAAACTGTCATTAAGTTGAAGTGCAAAGACTTCTTGAAAAGAAAAAAATACTAAATATGGTAAAAAAATTGCTACTAAGTTGAATTTCATTACATACTCTCGAAACAAAAGAAAATCAGAACATTATGTAAATGTACAAATTTATCTTCAAAGTACATTTTTTTGTATTTTTGTACACTTAAACTAAAATATCTAATGACCATACTGTATTTATTCTTCGCCTCTATATACTTATTCCGGTTTATTTTCTTTTCAATCGGCAACCTAAAACGGGATTTTATTCACAAAATAAAAAGACAATACTCATTTGAAAACACACCATTTGTCAGTATTATTGTTCCTGCTAGAAATGAAGAACAAAATATCAAAAGATGTGTTGAATCCATTCTATCATCTGAAACAAATGGAATTCAATTTGAGCTGATAGTCATTGATGATCGCTCAAGTGACCAAACCTATTCTATTCTACTCTCATTACAAGATATCTATCCGCAACTTCGTATTGTTAGAATTACAAGTGACGAAGAGAAAATGGGAATCAAAGGTAAACCAGGTGCATTGAATCTGGGTATAAAAGAGTCAAAAGGAGAGATTATTCTAATGACTGATGCAGATTGTACTGTACATCCACATTGGCTACAAACAATGGTTGCTTCTTTTCAAGAAAGTCCTTCAATTGGAATGGTTGCATCATTTACACTTATCAATGAAACCAACTTCTTTCACAAATTGCAAGCTATAGAATGGATTCAAGCCCATACATTAGCTCGTGGTGGCATGAATATGAATAGCCCTATAGGTTGCTTCGGAAATAACTTAGCTATCCGTAAAGAGGCATATAAAGCTGTTGGTGGCTATGAAAGAATTCCATTTTCAGTAACAGAAGACTTGGCATTGTTACAAGCAATTTTTGCTTCTCAATACGAGATTCGATACATTTGCGATGAATTTGCGACGGTAAAAACAGAACCTACAACGACAGTAAAAGAGTTTTTGCATCAACATCACCGTTGGGGAGTTGGTGGTTTAGCACTTAAATGGAAAGCTGTCGTTTTGATTTGTTATTCTCTCAGTATGTGGATTGCAGTTTTACTTTCAGCATGGAATCAGGATTTTATTTGGTTAGGAAGTTTAATTGGAATTAAGTTTTTGACGGATTTTCTTTTGGTGAATATTTCCTTTAATAGATTGAATAGTAGACACAATACGTGGTTTATCTATGGCGAAATTTTTATGATTCTTGTTGAAATAGTGATTCCATTTACGATGTTAAAAAAAACCGTTGAATGGAAAGGTCAAATTTTCAAATAAGTATTCTTATTATTTTGTTTGTTTCCTTTTCGTTGAAACTTCTCTGTAGTAACAATACAGTATCTCGTGAATAGTAGATTCTGGTAATCCTTCGAAATCAAGATGAGTCCATCCTAATTTTCCCCAATTATTTGGTACTGGATATACACTGTTAGGATATAAGATCGAATAGGATTCTTGGTCATCCATTGACAGTTTCACGGTAAAAAGAAAAGTAGTTTCATTAAACGTAGCAACAATAGAATTCCCAATTCTATAGGAAATTTTCTCAAAATGAGGTTGTACATTGATGCCATCCAGTTTCATCAAAAACTCGTGTAATTGTTCAAACATTATATATATGCTTTAAAGTGAAATTAGAATCGGTTCAATCAAAACATGCACATTGAGAGATTGTGCAATAAAGCAAAATTTGTGTGCAAGTTGATGAAGTTCTGTAGCTTTTATAATCATAGATTCATCTGTTATCGTAATTGTCGGTTTTAACGTAACGCTTTCAAATTTTCCTAACGAGTTATTGTCCAATGCTAATACCCCTTCACAAGAATCTTTATAGTCAGTAACTATAATCTTAGCGTCTGCACAAAGATGTAAATACCATAACATATGACAACTTGAAATGGAAAAAAGAAACAATTCTTCTGGATTATATTTTGTTGCATCACCACGGAACATCGGATCTGAAGAACAAGATATTGGTGATTTTGACAATGAAGAAACATTATGACTTCGACTATAACTTGTATAGGTATCTGTTCCTACCCCTAAATTACCTGTCCATTCAATAAAGCATTGATAAGTATGATTTTTTGACATAAAAAATTTGAAAATATATAATGTTTTTTTAGAAATTCACAATAAAGTACGTAATTTCTAAGAAAGAGTCGAACTAAGAATGGTTTTAATTTATGGTAAAACTGGTTACTTTGGCAATAAAGAAGTACAGAATCCGTTAAAGCCTTTTTTCATTCTCCCCATTTCGTATGATTATTTCAACACGTCCTGACATCAGGAATGTCGCAATTATTGCTCACGTTGACCACGGTAAAACAACATTAGTAGATTTTTTACTCCGTCAAGCAGGCACTTTTAAAGAACACCAAGCTCTTACTGATAGAGTAATGGATTCGAACGATCTTGAAAAAGAGCGTGGTATAACTATTCTTTCAAAAAATGCTTCTGTTACTTGGAATGGAATAAAAATTAACATTGTTGATACACCTGGTCACTCTGATTTTGGTGGAGAAGTAGAACGTGTACTTAGCCTAGTTGATGGTGTTTTGCTTTTGGTTGATGCTGCAGAAGGTCCTCTACCTCAAACTCGATTTGTCTTAAAAAAAGCATTAGAACTTAAACTGAAACCTATTGTAGTCATCAATAAAATTGATCGTTCTGATGCACGTGCTCATGAGGTTTTAGACGAAATTTACGAATTGTTTTTGACGCTTGGAAATGATGAAGATCCTGATCAATTAGATTTTCCTGTTATTTACGCAATTGCTCGTCAAGGGATTGCTAAGATGTCATTAGACGAAGAATCAGATTCACTTACTCCTATTTTTGAAACTATCATAAAAACCATTCCTGGACCAAAATGCGATGCTAATGGAGGATTCCAAATGAGTGTTGCTGCTTTGGATTGGTCAGACTATGTTGGACGTATATCAATTGGTCGTATACATCGTGGGACTATCAAAATGGGAGACTCATTAACACTCATTCAACAAGATGGAACTTCTACTACCCAAAGAATTTCAAAATTATATACATACGAAGGTCTACTCAAAGTAGAAACAACAGAAGCTTCTGCAGGAGATATAGTAGCAATTGCAGGTTTCGAAGAAGTATTGATTGGTGCTACATTAGCAGATTCAAAAAACCCAGAACCATTAGAATTTATAAGCATAGAAGAACCAACAATTGCAATGAATTTCATTGTTAATAATTCTCCTTTTGCGGGACGTGAGGGTAAATTCATTACTACACCAAAATTACGTGAGAGATTGTTTAAAGAACTTCGTACAAATGTTTCCCTACGAGTACGTGATACAGACCTACCAGATGTGTTTAGTGTTTCTGCACGTGGAGAATTACAATTGGCTATTCTTATCGAAACAATGCGTCGTGAGGGATTTGAATTCTCAGTTTCAAAACCAATCGTATTAATGAAAAAAGACGATAAAGGCGAATTGTTGGAACCAATCGAACACGTTGTTGTTGATGTAACTGAAAAACACATTGGAACTGTCATTGAACTTTTAGGTAAACGTAAAGGCGAAATGACCTCAATGATTTCTGTTGGTGATTCTGTTCGTGCTGAATTTTATGTACCAGCACGCGGACTTATTGGTTTTAGAACAGAGTTTTTAACCCTTACACGTGGTGAAGGTATCATACACCATACATTCTTTGGCTATTTTCCTTTCAAAGGAGCAATTGCGCAACGTTCTAAAGGAGCCTTAGTAGCGATGGAAACTGGCCAAACTACTGCATATGCATTGGAATCTTCTCAAGAACGTGGCGTACTGTTTATTGGACCTGGAATTGAAGTATATGAAGGAATGGTTGTAGGTGAAAATTCACGTGATCAAGACTTGATTGTAAATCCTACTAAGGCAAAACAATTAACGAATATGCGTTCCTCAAGTTCTGATGGAATTGTGAAATTAGATACTCCTCGTTTGATGAGTTTGGAGCAATTTTTAGAATTTATTGCCGATGATGAATTATTGGAAATTACCCCATTAAATATCCGTATTCGCAAGAAAATTTTAAATGCAGACGAACGAATTAAAGCAAAGAAAAAAGCTGCATTACAAGCCCAATTATAAACGTAAAATGGGAATCGAATCAAATAAATGGTATCAACGGTTTCGGTCTTTAGTTTTATTAAAACCACAACCAGTATTTGAATCAAATTTTCTAACAAATCAACCAGCTTTTACTGTTGGTACAATAATATATGGCACTATCCTTAGGATTAGTGCCATAATTGTTTTAACTTGGTTTTTGAACGATTATTTTGGAAGAACTGAAACTATTTGGACAATTTCTATGCTTCTTTTGTGGGGGATAGGAGTCTACCCTGCGTTTCGTTCTTATCAAAAGTTCTTAAAGAATGTTTCAACTATAAAAACTGATACCTTGTGTGGGTCTTGTAAACATTTTAACGAAACGAATCAACTATGTAGCGTTTATGATGAACACGTAACTGAAACCTACGTTCCCTGCGAAGGTTTGTCATGGGAACCTCACAACTTCGATGGGAACGATTGAGTTTTTAATCAATTATTTTCGAACAATTACTTTCACAGTTTTTTGTTCAGTTCCTTCAACAATATGAAGAAAATAGATGCCATTAGCAATTGAGGAAGAATTTAATAACAAAGTCTGCTCATCTGCTTCCAAACTTTCTCCAAAATTTATCACAGTATTTCCAAATATATCTTTCAAAAAAACTGAACGAAGGTTCATATTTGTAGAAGAAGGTATTGTTATCATTGAAGTTGAAACTACTGGATGAGGGAAGATTTCAATAGATTGTATATTCTCCGTTGAAGAAACACTTGTAGGGTAAGTGATTCCTTGAATATGAAACCAATGAGATTTGTCTGTTTTTTGATCTATTTGGATTCTGAATCGTTTTGAAGATATTTTCTCAGCAGGGAAAGAACGTTTTGGCATTCCGTTCTCGTCCAATACATTAACAACAAGTGAATCAAAATCTGAATCTATTCTAACAAGAACTTGTAATGCTTCTGATTGAACTGCACCTGTACCCCAATTTTGCCAAATAGAATTATCTTGTTGCCATATACTATTCAAATGAGATGTTCGAGATGCAATTGTTATTAAAGTGTTTTTGGACTCTTTAATTGGCATATTATCCAAAGCAGTAAATGCAAACGAACCATAACCGAGAGGATCTAAAAATGTCAATTGTACATCCTCCATTTGAAATATTTTTGATGTTATCTTTCCAGTTACTAATTTCACAGTAGGAGTATTAACTGTAAATGTTGTGTCCAATGCATTCCAATTTATTTCTTCAGTATCTGTAACTAATTTTGACAAATCAACTCCAAATTCGCTCGATAGTTGTGAAATTTGGTCTTGTGGACGATATGCTTGCTGTTGATTGTCAAATCCAGCTAGTTCAGTTCTTCTAAATAGTGGAACTCTTCCATCAGCAGGACCATTGAGCCAGTACATTCCTTGTTGATCGATAATTGGATTTTCTAAGGCTTTCATAGTTTGTGGTATTTCTATGACATTCTCACCTTTTGAAACTCCACCTTTGACAAAAAATGTTTTCATTGGCTGAAAGAAACTTAACAACGATGAATTATTCCAATGAGAATTATGATTATCTTTTATGTATGATGGTGTAGGAAGAATTTCAAGATTATCTGTGATATTATCTATGTAAACTACATCCCAATCTTGGAAAGCAGCATACGCTGGCCATACTGTAACCATCTCATGTAATGAAGAACTTGGGAACGGCATTCCAACACGTGAGAGAAACATTGGTTTATCTTTTATTTTCGAACGTGCTATATTTCCTATATTTCCACCCCAAGTAACAGATAACATTGGATTGTTATCAATTCGCCACACTGAATCAGGACCGGAATCTGATATTCTTCGTCTCCAATCCCATCCAGTTCCAGATTGGGAAAAATCCATAGATTTTATGGCATAAACATCATTAAGAGTCACATGTTCTTGATTAGAACCAATGAGACATTTCACATTCAATGTATTTTTCAGAAAAGTATACATGGAAGTATTATAATCCTCCATTAACTCTGTATAAAATGCCATATTATCAGCTATGATTCCTTGATTAATATATGGGTCATTGATAAGGAGTCTTTTAACAGTTAAATTTTGAATTGATTCATTTTGAGGAAGTACAGGATCGGAAACTTCTCGAACTCGAACGTTATCTAAGAAAACATCGCCCATATCGACACCCAACCCAAACATCAAACGAGGATTTATATCGGATTCTATTGCTCGAAATTCATAAGAATACGTTTGCCAGTTGCCTGTCAATGTCACTTGAGTTGCAAATCCATAGCTTTGGTATGGTGCATCTGAATTATGTACTTGAACAAATATTCTTCTACTTGGAACAGAAGTTTTAGCATCAAAAGTTATTCTATAGCGTTTATATTTGTCAATTTTTGGAAATGATTGGTATAACTGAATATGCCAAAAATCACTTCCTGCATTTTGAATAAAAATTCGCATTCCTAGTGTACCCTCAGTTTTATTTGTTTCGCTATACTCTGGCAGGGCAACGGTTCCTTCATAAGTAAAGAAATTCCAAACTGAAGAAAATCTGTCTTCAAAACTATTATTCAGTAATACATTCGACGAATCTGGGGAAATAGTTCTCCATGCAGATTTTCTATTTTGATCAGATAAATACTTCTTTTGTAAATACTGATTAAACAAGGTGTCAATTTTTGAAGTATATTTTGAAGCATACAATCCTGTTCCTCCTTGTGATTGAGAGTGAAGATGTCCACCTACTAAGTACTGTATCATTGAATTACGATCTGTAATATCAACCGCTAAAATACCTTTATAATCTTTGTACGCTGTTTTCAAATATGGGTTAGTATGATTAAAAAACAACGTTAAAATTTGTTTTTGTACTCTTTGATAATCGTTATCAATATAGTTTAATATTCTTCCTAAAGTTTGCCAATTATAGTCAACTGTTGTAATTCCTGCATTGTCATTAATCCGAGGACTAAATAAAGTAAAGAATGTCAAATGAACATAAATTCCATGTTCTTGTAATTGATAAACAAACCAATCAAATTTCTTCATTTGTTCTGGATTTAATTCATCAGATCGTTGTGTTGAAAAAGGAACGAGAATTGACGATTGGTCCCAAAACGGAAAATCGAAGTTGATAAGACGTATTGAATTCATACCTAAAGCATGAAAGCGTTTAGCCATTTGAATAGCTTGGATACTATCAGGAAAACAGGCAGTATTTGTAAGAATACCACCAATAAATTTTTGACGTGTTCCATTCTCATCAACTAATGTACCCTCAGGACTTACACTAATTTTTTGGATTGTTTTTGGAGATGTAAACAAAATAGAATTTTCGTTCAATTTAATTATGTTCGAATTCAATGGTGAACGAAGATTTTGACCGTAACACACGTTCGAAAGAACTAACAACAATAGTATGGTATATTTCATAGTGATTCACAAAAAAAGGTAGTTACTACAACTACCTTTTACACACGTTTTACATCTAGTAGTATTGAATTTAGAAGTCTAATTGGAATCCCAAATAATAATTTCTTTCTGTTGCAGGAAAGAAGTTTCTTCCTTCAGCACTTGCAGCATACAAATTGTTCAACACATTGTTACAATGGAAACGAATCACACCTGAAGTAAACATTGAAGAAAGATTAGAGAATGTATAGGATATCATAACATCTGAAACTATATATGATGGAACAATATTGTCTATGTAATCGGTAATAGGAGCGATGGTAAGGTACTCTTTGATTTTTTCAGGAGAGCCAAAGTTATCTGAAACAAATTGTCCCACAAATTTTGTTCTTGTAGTAAGATTGAAATTATCCTTAGTATACTGAAGAAACAATGAACCCATTTGCTCAGGAAAACCTGCTACTTGATTCCCATCTAATGAAAGAGAAACATTATCTCCAGTATTTCCTGTAGTAAAAAATGAATACCTTATTAACCTATTTCGGCTAATTGTTGCATTAGCTCCAATCTGTAAAGAACCAATTTTATCATGAGAAAAGGCTAAAACAGAACCTGACAACTCCATACCAATATGTCTTGAACGTTCTGCATTTCCATCAATTGGAGCACCAAAAATATCTTGACGACCACTTTTGACTAATTCGTTGAAGAATTCCATCCAAAAGAGAGTTGTCGAAAATTGAAAAATTTCATTTTTATAAGAATGACCAAACTCAATGTCGAGCATAGTTTCTGGTTTGATAAGTGGCTTAGTAAAATCAAATCGTTGAATACCACCTGTAGTGTCCATTTCAAACAAAGGTATATTACCTCCAAAATATGTATCAGATGCTGCATATAAGTTTCTCATTCGAGGTTCACGAGAAGTTACATTTGCAGAAACAAAGGCAGATTGCTCTTCATTAATGTTGTAGTTTAAACCTATTCTTGGGTTAAGAAACGTATATCGAACATCAAACAACTGACCATTTCCACCAACCGTAGTATTCTTAATATCAGTATAGGTAACAAATCTTCCACCAGCTTGTTCATTTGCTATGCGATAACTGTGATGTACTAATTGTAACTCTCCATGCAAAAGTAAATCTTTTGAAAGTGCATATTGTTCTCTTACAAACACAGAATAAATATCTCTTTCACCGTTATAATTATATATTTTAAAATCTGGATCAAATCCAAATGGAAGTTGATCTGCGTATCGAACCTTGCCCCAATGCTCAGAGCGATGGAATCTAATCTCAGCACCAAGAGTTAGTTCTCCATTTTCATGATTTACAACTACTCTTGGTAACCAACCACCTTGTTTATTCCCAACAAATGCTCTAACGATGGAATTCGTAGGATTAAATATTGTATCAGATATGCCAAATTCTTCGGTAAGTCGTAAAGTAGATCTATCAGCCCATGAAGCATCAAAATCAAAGAAACCAGTACCAGTATAATAAAAGAGCGAAGATTTGAATGTTACATTCTCATTTATTTTCCAATCATTTAACACTTCAATGTGAGGTTGATGGAAGTTTTCAATTTCTTGATTTCTACGTTGAACTGAATAGGATAATGAGGGCATTTGACTATTCAAAGAATCCGTATTATATGCCCAATCACTATAATTTCGTCGGCGTAAATTCCTATCAGTAATATACTGTTTTGGTAAACCCGTATAAGCCAAACCATCTTCTATTGGTCCCCCAAACACATTGATTTGAGTAGAAAGATTCTCATCAAATCGTACAGCTGAAAAAAAGTAGCTATTTAGATTTGCCCAAGAATTGACTCTATATCCATAGGATTCTATTTTAGATATTCTTGCATACAATGCATAATTATCTACTAATCCAGAGGATAACTCAAATGAATTTCTGAAAGAATTATTCGCAAAGATTGTTCTATCATTAGCTCCAAACTCCTGGACACCAATACCTCCAGAATATCGAACAAATCGTTCATTGATAAAATCATTAGTTGTAAGAGCAATTGAGCCACCGATAGCGGCAGTTCCAGTTGAAGCCAGTCCAGCTCCGCGTTGTACTTGAATCTTAGAAAGTGAAGACATCAAATCAGGTGTGTTTATCCAATACACATTATGATCTTCAGGGTCATTCTGAGGAATTCCGTTGATTAAAACTGAAATTCTTCTTTGATTAAAACCACGCATTGTCAAATTGGAATAACCAATAGAATTTCCATTTTCTGAAAAAAACAGAATAGAAGGAAGGTCAGAAAGAACTTTTGGCAAATCCACATTTGTATGTAGCTTTTGAATTTCTCTTTGAGAAAGTTCTGAAAATGGTACTGGAGATTTACGCTCTTCTGCACGAGTTGTAGAAACAGTAATCGAAGGAATTTCGTATTTTCGAATACTATCTTGTTGAGAAATGAGTATTGGCACACATGAAAACGTACATAGAACAATTAATGCACGTAGAAATAATCTTTGAGGCATAAAAACCTCTCCTAAAATTAGTTGGACATATAAAAATGTCCGTTAAGGAATGAGATTGGCGGGTAGACACGAAAAAAATTCGTACAACCGTTTTCCTACGCTGGTATTAACCAGTTCAGGTTCTAAGAGTTTAATCTCAGCTACAATTTTTGTTGTAGCACCTCTAACGGAAGCACAAATATAATTAATTATTTACAAACAACAATGACTACGTCGGTAAATCCATCTAATTTGACTGGTATACAAGTACATTTAATTGATAAACCACTTGTTACAATTTCTACTTCAGATTCTTGACCACGAAGTGCAGTAATAATTCCACTTGTCAATTGTTGAACAAGCTCAGTTTTAAACTGTTTGAACCATTCTTTTTGATACTGAATTTCTGGAGTAATCAAATAGCTTTCAAATTTTCTTCTAATAGTAGAACTATAAATTACTTTTTCGTATCTATCTATAATGAAAGAGAAATTAGTTAACAAATGTAAAATTGATTCTAATCGTTCCAATTTTGTAATTGTCAGACTATGCTCCTCTGAGTTTTTCTTTATTGTTTGGAACAGCATTTCTGGAACTAAAGATGCTTCAGTAGTTGGAAGTTTTTTTGACTCTGCATCAGGCTGATGAACAACTCCAATTGCTGTAAAGTTATTATTCAAAGATTTAAACGAATGCCATTCTACTGTTACGTCATTTATTTCTTCAGTAAAGACAACATTCTCACCTTTTAACACTTTTTTCAACATTGTTTTACGTTCATGTTTCAAATCAAAAACTGTTGCAAAAGGTTTACCCATTGTTGAATTACCAGATAGTCCTAAATACTGCAATCCATTTCCTTCTGAAGAAAGAATTGTTTCTTTTTCAGAGTAAGTAACATATATAACCGGAGTAAATCTAAGCAATAAATCTAAAACAGTACTACGTTCTTTTTGAAGATTAGACTCAATATGTAAATCATCACGAATAATTTCAATAGCATAAATAACTTTTGAATCATTTCTTAATAAAGAGTAACGGCAATTCAACTCGATATCAAACCCATTTTTTGTTTGAAATTTTTGTAAAACAAATATAACTCCTTGCTCTTTCAACGGATTAAGCACTTCCATCGCAAACTTTTCTGTGGAATAATCAAAAATCAAACTAGACAATGATTCTCCAATGACATTTTCTTCATTATATCCTAAGACGTCTTCAGTACCTTTTGACCAATTTATAATGGTTAACTTGCTATCAATTGTAATAATTGGTTGGATAATTTGTTTTACGACTTTCTTTTCAAACTGTAAATCATTCGATATTTGTTCTTTTTCAACATTAACTTCTTGTAGTCGTTGAGAGATGTTTTTAAAATCAACAGTTCTTTCTTCAATTTTTAATTGAAGTTCTTCTTTAATTGAGTATAAAGAATTTTCGATTTTTCTTCGTTCGGTTATATCTTTTATAGAGACAACAGCTGCATAAAATTCGCCAGTTTCTTTCTTTTCAATGGGTGTAATATTGAATGAAAGCCAACCAAATGTACCATTCCTTCTATGAATTCCAACAGTCATATCAAGCTGTCTTGATTCATCGAATACTCTATAAAGTGGGTGACGTTGAGTAGGGATAGGATTACCATCAGAATCAACTAATTTAAAAGTTGAATTATAAAACGATATTGTCGATTGGTCATCGTCTTTAATTCCTAATAATTGTTTTCCAATTGGATTAATGTATTGTACAATTCCTGTTTGAGAAACAAGTACAAATCCATCAGAAGAGTGATCTATTGCATTGAGAATAAAATCTGAAGAAATAGTATCTGGATCTAATAATTTAGAAGAAGATTTGTAATGAATTTGTGAAGCATCAGTAAAGTGAAAAACTAAAAACTGACACATAATATCTGCTTCTGTCAGTATTGGATATGGCTTTAAAGATATATTTGCAAAATTTGCAACTGATTTTATTGACAATCGATTGGGAAGTGCTTGAGCATTTTCCCATTTATTAAGCGTTGCAATTGAAATAGACAACATATCAGAAAACTCAATCTGGGTATAAGGTCCAAATTGTTTGATAAAACCAACATATGTTCGCAAGAATAGAACATTTCTGGAAAAAACAAATTTGCATTGTTCTTCATATTTTGATAAAGACCAATCTTCTGGTCTTACTGATAGTTGTTCGTAAAGTGGAGCTAATTCTTTTTCGCATTCCAAATAGGAAGTTGCGAAATCAACGTTGAATTTCATTGTATAGTACACTCAAAAGTTGGAGTAAGTTAGATTTTGAGATGTAATATAAATAAATTATTCTATCATTCAAATTCTTTGTAGTATTTTTGTACAATTTTTCTGACAAAACTATTTAATTTGTGAAATTACTTCTTTATAGTATACTTACTGGTCTTGCTTTAGGCTTAGCATTTCCACCAATGCCTTTTTGGTTCTTAGCCTTTTTCGCTTTTTTACCCCTTTTTATAGCTTTAGAAGAGTCAAAGACAAAAAAAAGTGTCTTTTCTGTGTTATACCTTACGTTTTTTGTCTATCATGGTACTACAAATTGGTGGATTTCTTCTTGGCAACAGAACACTGATCCATATTTATTCGCAGCGGGAATAGCTGTTTGGATTGTTCATCCGCTGTTTTTAATGGTTCCCTTTATTTTTTATGTACTTTTAAAAAACAAATTTGGTTCCGAAAAAGCTATTTCCTTATTTCCTTTTCTTTGGACAAGTTTTGAATGGATACATTCATTAGGAGAGCTTTCTTACCCTTGGCTTTCAATAGGATATACACAGCTTACAAATATTTTTTGGGTACAATTCGCAGATTTAGGTGGTGTTTGGGGAGTAACACTATTAGTTACATTTGCAAATTCTTTAGTGTTTAGATTCTATATACATTCCCAAAACTTTTCTGAATTTTCTTTTACTAAAATACTCACTAATCCTAAACTTCGTGCTCCAGTCATTGGATTTTTATGTTGTTTGTTACTTCCATATGCCTATGGAGTGATTAAGTTCAGACAATTTGACTATCAGAAACTGATGAATAACAACCCTAAAACTACTATTTCAGTTGTTCAACCGAATATAAACCCTTGGGAAAAATGGGAAGATGTAAAAAGTCAAGGTATAAAGGGTCAATTAGGATTACACTTATCTTTGTTAGATTCACTTCATAAGAAAAAGAACAAAGAAAAACTTACAGTTTGGTGTGAAACAGCAATGCCTGATTTGCTCTATGAACCAAGAAATATTCAAGAATTAGCTACAATTCTTAAGTTTGTTGATTCTAATTCTATTTCAGTTTTAACCGGTTTTGCAGATATTCAAAGATACCCAACAAAAGAAGGTGCTTCAGCAACAGCAAAAGAATCATTTGGTACTTATTTTGAGACATTTAACTCAGCAGTGGTGTTATCTCCTCAACCGTACTTACTATCGCAAAATATACATCGTAAAATGAGATTAACTCCTTTTGCTGAGAGACTTCCTTATGCTGATTACTTTTCGTTTGCAATTGAAGCTCTCAAATGGGGAGTTGGAATTTCTTCATGGGGTATTGGTAAAGAACAGAAACTCCTCATATGTCACGACACTACAGGAAAATCCTTTACTATTGGTACTATTATTTGTATTGAATCAATTTACCCAGATTTCGTACGAAGTTATACTACACCTTCTTCAGAAACAAATTCATCTGCAAATGTATTAGTAGTCATAACCAATGACGCTTGGTATGATTTTACACCAGGTCCTCGACAACATTATTTTATTTCTCAAATGAGAGCAATTGAAAATAGACGGGTAGTTGTTCGAAGTGCAAATACTGGTGTTTCAGGATTTATTTCTCCATTGGGTCAATCAATTAGTGAATTACCTCAATACACAAAGTCAGCAGGAAGTGAAACAATACCCTTAATGGGTCAGTCAACAGTTTTCATTATGCTTGGTGATTGGGTACCTCAACTTTCTTTGATAGTTTGTCTGTTTTTTACAATTTGGTTTACAATACGAAAACGAAACTCTTTTCCGTCTGCTTCTTAGTAGTTTTTCTACTGTCTAGCAGAAATAATTGCAACTCACAGAGTGTACAACTTGTTTATGTATTTCCACAAAAGTTTTGGAATCATACATTCGTTGTTGGAAATAGTACGCATTTACTTGGTTCAATATTTTCAACAATTCCTCATACAATGTTTGAGAAAGAACATACTGGATTTGAAAATACTGTAAATTCCTTTTATAGGGCTACTATATTGGCTGGAGTAATTCTTCCACTTTCTTCTGTTGTTACTAATGGACATTCTGCTTTTTCTTATTATCGTCATCATTCTAATGCAGAATTCACATTTTCTAATCCATTTCAATTTTGGAAAAACACTTTAGTACTGTCGAACAAATCTATTCCTAGTTATACAAATGAAATTGAAAAAAATTTTCACATCTCTACAGGCTTTAATCAATCAGTTTTTTTACGAAATGTAATTTCTAAAAACATCCTACAATTCAGAAATACCTCAACTTTTGAATCTGCAGTATTAGTCTCAACTGCTATTGCACAATTGAGACCGTTTATAAACCAAGATAAATTTTCTGGTTCAAATGAGTTTGTACTTTCCAATAGATTTCAAGATATTGATTCTACAAAATCAGTGCAACAACGTAAAAATTTTCAATCTATATCAACAATCAATTTATTGAACCCATTGGTTTGGACTTCTTTGTATCATGCTGTTTTTTCTTATCCTTTTAAAGGTAAAACTTCACAACAAACTCCATATATTCGATTAACAAAAACAGCAACCTATCTTCCATATTTCGATGTATTCCTTGCACCCTATGGACCTGAAGTTCAAATGACAAATGTGTTTACAAATCAAAATCATTTACAAACGGCAATTACATTTCGATTATCATCAACAGAAAACGAAAATCCATTTTCTATAGGAATAGAGTTAATTAATTATAAAATTACTGAAGATTTCTTTACATCTGGAAGTATCGAATTGTGGAACCAACCTAAAGATTTTTCGAATTCTCAAGGACAAATAGGTGGTCAAACTTTGTTTGATTTCACTTATGACATTCTTTCAAAAGATGAGAAATTAGGACTTGGTATAAATGGAGGAGTTGGTTATAAATCTTTCGGATTTTCTTCCATACCGACATTGAAGGAGTCTTTTTTTGTACAAGCTGGAATATCACTCAGAAATCTTCCTTGAAAGATGTTTTGAAAAAAAAGTAATCAACTGAACTTTGCTATCAATTGTCGTACTTTTCAACTTTGTATCAATATCAGTTAAATCAACAATCATTTCATCTAATTCGGTCAAAGTATAGTTTTGAGAAGCAATTTTATACTCATCATAAAAGTATCTATTAATTCCAGACAACTCCAAAACATCATTTAATGGTCTTTGTTCTAACAATCCTTCTTTTAAAGACCATAATTGTAGAATCTGTCTGGCAAGTGAACCTACAATCATTAATTCAACCTTGTCGTGCTCTAAAAGGTGCATCATAATTGTTATAGTTTTTGACTCATTTCTTTCATTAAAAGCCTTAATGAGTTCAAAAACACTAAACTCTCTTGACATTCCAACAATTTGGACAACATCATCATAGGTAATAGATTTTTTACCCTTAGTATAGGTGGATATTTTCTCTAATTCATTATATAATTCTCGTACATTTGTCCCAATTTGATACAACAATCCTTCTGAAGCATCAGGAGTTAACTCAAAACCAAAGGATTTAGAAGTTTCTATCAACCATTTAGGTAAAGAAGATTCTGCTATTTTTTGAAATTCTATCCAGTAAAAATTATCAATAATTTGTTGATATGGATAGGGAATTCGAAGTTCTTTTTTAGAGCGTAAAGACTTTGAAACTCCCCAAACCTTCTTTTCTTGTGAAAAAAGAATGAGAATTGTTGATGGATTTGGATTGTTGATATAGTTAAGAAAAGCTGGACTCGGATCGCTTTTTTTCTTCGAAATAGGTAGAAGTGATACTAATTCAAAATGTTTAACAATGACAACACGTTGAGAAGACAAAAATGGATAGGATAGACAAGTAGAAACTATAAAATCTTCTGTTATATCTGCTCCATTGACAATGGTCAAATCAAAATCGTCGATTTCTTTAGCTTTAACTAATTCCAAAACTTGTGAATAAGCAGAATCAACTAAAAAATCTTCTTCACCAAAGAGTAATAGAATTGGTGGAAGAGTCTCAAGGGTGAATAATGGAGAAAGTTGTTGCAATTGCATTATGCTTCAACACTCACTAAAACTTTTTCTAATTTTTCTTGAATTTTGGAAATTTCTAAATTCTGTACGATAAAATCAGAAATTCCAATTCTTTTTAACAACATTATCAATTCAATAGAAGTTGTCGAAGAAAATATGACAATTGGTACTTTTGAAGTTTCCTCTGTAGCCCGTATTTTTTTCAACAATCCTAAACCACTATTATCCGGTAAATTAATATCCATAATAATGAGATGAGGAGTACCTTTTGCTATTTGTTTTAAAGCCTCAGCAGCATCAGTAGCTTCTTCAAATTGAGCACCAAGTTGTTGTAACACACTTTTTAATAAACGCCTATAGGAGGGATCTTCCTGAATAATAAGGACGTTTTTCATAAAAGCTTTCATACATTACTTTTCTATATTTTTCGGATCTAACACATCGCGTAGTCCATCTCCAAATAAGTTGAAAGCAAATACTGCAATTGCCATTGCAATTGAAGGATAAAGAGTCAAGCCCCAGTTAGAACCAGCAGCAATATAGCCATATCCGTCTCGAATCATTTGCCCCCACGATGGAGTTGGAGGTTGAACACCTAACCCAAGGAAACTTAATGATGCTTCTGAAATGATTGCAGTAGCAAATCCTGCAGTTGCGATAACAATGATAGGACCTAAAGCATTTGGTAAGATATGTCTAAATATTGTTCTAATTGTACCATATCCTAATGCTCGAGTAGCCTCAACATATTCTTGTTCACGTAAAGAAAAGAATTGACCACGAACTATTCTTGCTATATCAACCCAAGAAGAAATGCCAATTGCAACAAATGTTTGCCAAAATCCTTGTCCTAAGACTACAGAAAAAGCTATTACTAACAAAATTGTAGGGAAAGACCACACGACATTTACAAACCACATTATCACATCATCAGTATACCCTCGAAAGTATCCAGCAAATGCACCAAGAATTATGCCAATAATTAGTGCTATAGATTGAGATATCAAACCGACTGACAAACTTATTCTTGCTCCATAGATGATTCTGGAGAAAACATCTCGACCATATCTGTCCGTTCCAAAATAATATGTTGGTTCTTTATGCCATTCATTTTTTGAATCTCCAAACAAAGCAGTTTTTGCTATTTGTTGATTCCGTGATAGTGCATCAACATAATGTATTGTATCACCTTTTTCAACATAGGATTGAATTGCAATAATACTAGGTTTTTCGGCATTTGCAGCATTTTTTTTCAGAAGTATATTTCCTTTGAACATCGACGGTTGTATTGCATACTCCAGCACTTGTACCGTAGGATCAAAAGGAGCTAAACTACCAGCAAATATTGCAAATAAAACCATAACTACTATCACGACAATTCCTGCAACAGAACCGTAATTTTTTAGTAATTTTTTGAAAACTTTTTTATATTGACCTTCTGATTGATGTTGTGTTTTCATATTATGATAGCTTCACTTTCGGATCAACAAATGAATAGATAATATCGACAAGTAAATTAACAATAACAAAAATCACGGCGGTAAATAACACTGTTCCTTGAATCATTGGATAATCTAATTTTTCAATTGCATTTAAAGTAACAGTTCCTATTCCAGGCCAGTTAAAAATATACTCTACAAAGAAAGTACCGGCTAAAAGCCCTGCAAACCAAGCACTCACTGTTGTAATTACAGGATTCAGTGCATTACGAAGAGCATGTTTGACAATGACCTTTGAAGTTTGCAATCCTTTTGCTTTAGCAGTTCGAATATAATCTTGATGGAGAACTTCTAACATACTCGAACGAGTTACTCGAGCAATAATCGAAAGTGGACGTAAGGACAAAGTTATAACAGGTAGGGTAAGGTATTCCCACCCTTTGTTAATATATCCAGATATTGGGAACCAATCTAATACAACTCCAAAAAGTAAGGCAATGAGCAATCCTACTACAAATGCTGGTAAAGATATTCCTAATAGAGCCACTGACATTGCAGTAGTATCAAAAATTGACTGAGGTTTCAATGAAGACAAAACTCCTAATCCTATTCCTAAAAAGGTAGCAACTGCCATTGAAGTAAATGCTAATAACGCTGTTGCAGGAAATCTATCTGCTATAGTTTCTAATACATCTCTATTTGTTGAATACGAACGTCCCAAATCTCCTTTGGACAGTCTTCCTAAATAGGAAAAATATTGAATAATAGCTGGTTGATCCAAACCAAGTTGTTTTCTTAATGATTCAACAGAAGCAGCATCTGCCCTTTGACCAAGCATCAATCGAGCCGGGTCACCTGGTAAAACGAAGTTAATAAAGAAAGTAACAGTTATAACTCCAATCAAAACCAAGAAGGAATACAAAATCTTTCTAATGATAAACTGTATCATATTTAACGCATTACTAATATTTTTGGAGGAACTTCTCCATTGTTTGCAAATTTTATAAGAGCATTTCGAATATGTGGTTTGACATGCTCACCTTTGGCAACTATTAACAAACCATAAGTAGTATAATAGTCTTGTGCTATTATCATATCTTCTGTTAACTGATGCACCGAACAACGTAAAATAGTTTGTTCACTCAGATTTTCTCGTTCATATTCTACCATTCGTACAAACAAATCTACAACGTCTGCATTATAAACAGTTTTTCGTTTTGAAAGTAAATATTGCACTGCTTGTGAAGAACGTTTCTGAGATTGTGTTACCAATGCTGTCCCATTTATAGCAGAAAGTGATGATTCGGAAATTTGTGTTCTATCTCGTTTCCGCCTGAAGACTGCATTGTGATAAAAGTCGACTACAGATATAATCTGTGATCCAATATGTATTTCATTGCCACCTAAATGATTTGGAAATCCATTGCCATCTAGTTTTTCATGATGTTGGAGAATGATATTTCCAATGGAATCAAAATTTGAATTTACACTCAATAATTGTTTCCCTAATTCTGGATGTTTATAATATATTTTTTGCTCTTCATTAGTAAACTCTGAATAATATTTAGAAGAAATATAATCTGGAAAACCAATTTTTCCAATATCGTGCAACAATGCCGCAGTTTGAATCTCAAATATTTCAAAACCTTCCATTCCCATTTGTTGTGCAATCAGTGCTGATTTTGCTGAAACGAATCTGCAATGACTCCCATCATAATATCGTTCATTGGTTGAAATGAGTGATTCCATCATATCAATGGTACTCAAGAAACTCTGTGCAAGCTCTGTTGAAGCATCTTCTATTTGTTTTTGAAGTAATTCAATGGAAACTGCTGAACTCATAATATTCTATGTATTCTCATGGAAGTTGATGTGTTAATAAGTTGTTTTGTTTACAGAATCAATATCAATTGTTTGTATTTTCTCGGGTTCAAAGCCTAAAAATGTTTGAGCAATTTTAGGAAAGTTTGAATCATTATCAGTTATATAGAATTCTACTTTTGCTATTAGTTTCGATGAATCAATATCTTTTAAATCTGCTATTGGAACCATCTTACGAACTATTTCTGCTGTTGATTGTCCACAATCAACTAATGTAACATTAGGAAATTCTTTCATAAATTGTTCCTTCAACATTGGATAATGTGTGCAACCCAAAACTAAGGTATCAATAGAATTTTTATGTAACAATTGAGCATATTCTGAAATAATTAATCCTGTCGAAGGATGAAACTGCCAATTTTCTTCTACTAATGGAACTAACAAAGGACAAGCAACTGAAGTAATAGAAACTTCTTTAGTAGTTTTACTTATAATGGCTTTTGTATATGCTTCAGAACGAATGGTCGCTTTTGTGCCTATCACGCCAATTGAATTATTCTTAGTAACAGTTGCTGCAACTTCTGCAGCACCATCAATTACTCCAATTATTGGGACAGGAATCAACGCACGTATGTACTCTAAGGCAACAGCTGAGGCAGTATTACAAGCGACTACAATGAGTTTAGCACCTTGTTCAACTAAAAATTGAGAGCATTGTAAGGCATACTGTTGTACAGTTTCCTTTGATTTATTTCCATAAGGAACTCTCGCGGTATCGCCTAAATATATATATGACTGTTCTGGTAAAACTATTAAAAGCCTATTTAATACCGTTAATCCGCCAACGCCGGAATCAAACACTCCTATTGGAGCAATTGAATTTTCAATTTCTTGATAAGTCAAACGAATTTTATTTCTATTTTATCAAACAATACTATCTTCTAAATAACGAATATACGGATATTTTCTCTTACTTTTGTTCCTTCTTAAGAAATATCGTATTTTTGCATACTTAATTATTATCATAGGACTATAATGAATTTACGAACAATATTCACTACATTTCAACAAAATTCACTAAGTAATAAACAACTCGCTTTTGGAATTGGTCTATTTCTTTTAGGTTTTGAAACTGTATTTGCTGGAGGTTCTGCGGGTTTTGAATCTACCTTTCTATGGGTAGCATTATTGCTAATTATAGCAAAACTTTCAGGTATAATTGAAAAAATCAAACAACCTGCAGTATTAGGAGAATTACTAATTGGTGTTGTTTTGGGTAATCTTGCCTTAGTAAATATTACTTGGTTCGAACCTATCAAAACTGATATGTATGTCAAGTTTATTGCTGAACTTGGTGTCATCATTCTACTCTTTCAAGTAGGATTGGAGTCAACAATCCACGAAATGAAAAAAGTAGGTGTACCTGCCTTAATTGTAGCACTAATTGGTGTAGCTGTTCCGTTCGCTTTGGGTACACTTCTCGTAGGTCCACTTTTGATTCCAAAGGAACATTTTACTAGTCTTCCTTCAAACATAACTATAGATCATGTATACTTATTTTTAGGTGCAACCCTAACAGCCACTTCGGTTGGCATTACAGCTCGTGTATTTCAAGATTTGAACGTTTTACGTTCAAAAGAATCTCAAATAGTTTTAGGTGCTGCTGTAATAGATGATGTTTTAGGTTTAATAATTTTAGCTGTAGTAACTGCAATAATCAAAGTTGGTTCTGTATCTGGATTAGACGTAATCATAATATTAGGAAAAGCAATTGGTTTTTTAGTAGGTGCAGTAGCTATCGGAACCTATGGAGCTCCTTTACTTACAAGAATGTTATCAGTCATTTCTAAGTCAGGTTCAATGAAATTCACCTTTGTGATTTCATTTTGTTTATTCTTTTCCTATTTAGCATACTTGATTGGTTTAGCTCCAATTGTTGGTGCTTTTGCGGCAGGATTAGTCTTAGATCAAGTTCATTATAAACCATTTGATTCATCGTTGTTTGTTAGTGAAATTCGTTCTATAATTTCTAGGAGTTCTACAGAATTAAAGAGTGAAATTGAACAATCTCTCAAAAAACACGACCATCATCATGTGAATGAATTAGTTGCATCTTTAGGAATGTTTGTTACACCTGTCTTTTTTGTTCTAACTGGTATGTTAGTAGACTTACGAACATTTATGCAAGTAGAAATTCTGCTGAGTGGTCTTGCTATTAGTGCAGTTGCAATTTTAGGGAAAGTAGTTGCAGGACTTGGTGCAGGAAAAGGTAAAAATAAATTGTTAATCGGTATTGGAATGATACCACGTGGTGAAGTAGGTTTGATTTTTGCCACAACTGGAAAAGCAATTGGGGTTGTCAATGACGAGATTTATTCCATTATTGTCATTATGGTTATTACAACAACCTTGATTACACCTCCATTACTTTCAATCGTTCTTAAAAAAACGAATATAGCTATTGATAAATAATTGTTAATCTACTGACAACTTGACATTGTACTTTTTCGATAGATTTTTTGCACTCATTTCAGCTTCATTTTTGGAAGTATAACCCCACAAAATTATCTTATACATTGGTATTTTATTATCTAAGAAGGCATCATAATAGGATTTGATGCCTCTTTCATTCCATTCATTTACTTTCATTTGTGCTTCGTATTCAGATGGCACAGATCCAGCACTTATCTCAAATGGTTTACGAATAGCATCTAACCAAACTATATCTACTCTTCTATTTGCTTCTTCTTCCCATTGTGTCTTTTCGATGGAATGAAGTGGTTTTGATGCTCCTAATTCTTTTACTATTATCTGCGAAGACATTACACCTTCATTCAATAATTCAGTTTCAATTGATTTAGCTCTATTCATAGCAAGGTTACTATGTTCTTTTGAAGAACTATGCTCTTTAGGAGAGGTATTTCCTGTAATGAGAATTTGTTTTTTAGGATCTTTTACTAAAATTGATGCAATTTTTTTCAGTATACCTTTGTAATTAGGATTTAAAGCACTTTGTTGGAATCCAAAATACAATGATGAACTTTCCAATACCTGCACACTATCATATTGAAAGATATAATCCATTTCAGAAGAAACGACTACTTTAGAGTTTGAGGGTGAATTGTTTTCAAAGGAAGGGAACTTCGATTGTTGTTTTGAAGATACTTGTATTGTCAAATTATCTGAAGTATTTTCCATTTTTGGGAATGGGATTGTCAATGTATACCCTATCTTTTGTGCATAATAAATCTCTTGGATAATATTAACAAATTCCATCACATTGTTAGAATTTTCTATGGAATAGTAGGCACCTCCTGATGCACTCGTTATGAGTTTGTAATAGTAACTATCAACAGAATTACCATAAGAAATTATCGAAATTGGTATAGAGAATTTTCTTGCTTTTTGAATTACATCTGTTACATTAGTGCTAATTGAAGCGTTATCATTTGATTGTGCAATGAGAATTATAATAGGATCAACAAATTCGTTAGAACGTTGTGATACTTCATCCATTGAAGTATACAATGCTGTATATGGTGCAGACATTCCCCAAGGAACTATTGACATTGCATTTTGAATAGTTGCAACCATTTCTTTTTTGCTTTGACCAGATACAATGGATTGAACTTCGTGATTGTATGTATACAAACTATATCTATCATCATCAGTAGTATTTGCTAAAAATGGTAACATTTGACGAAACAATCCTTTTATATTTGCTTCATTAGATGTCGATTTATCAATAACAAAGGTTATATCCAAGGGTTTTGGACTTTCTTTCGACCATACTTGCTCTTGAATTGAAGTAACTGGTACAACCATCGTTTGAGTTCCATTTATTAGATGGAGTGTCCATGAAGTCATTGCTTCATTTGCATCTAAATTTGCTATAAAATTACCTTTGAAATCTAATGGTAACACTGTAACAGAGAGGCTAGTATCGTCTGAAGTAATATTTCGAATGGCAAGTTGTTCAATTGCTGTTTCTGAAAAATCCTTCATACCCGCAATGTAATTAGTTTCAGTAGTACTTTTTCCAATTGGAAACTGTACGTTTTTAGGTTGAATTGGACCTTTAATTGTGTAAGAATTTGAAGGACTTTTAGGAGGAATTATAGTAATAAAGAAAGTATGAATTGCAGTATCACCACTTGCATTGGTTGCGATTAATTTCAATTCTTTTGATTCACTGAGAGTAAAAGAAATCTTATCACTTGCTTTATAAAAAACCCTCGTATGAGGAAAATATACTGAAATTGCATTTGAAAACCACCATTGAGCTGTTGCAATAGAGCCTAATTCAACCTCTTGGGAATACGAAAAATTTTCTAAATTCGGTTTTTTCGAACTTAGCAATTCTTTTGCAGATTGTTCTTGATCTTTTGTTAAATCTTTTGTACTACTACAACCAACTAGAACCAACAATAATGTGGTAATCAATATTCTTTTCATGTATTTACTTTTTTCTAAAAACAAAGGTAGATTCATTCACATCAACGATAATGGTATCCCCACCAATAAAATCGACCGATAACAAATGAATGGAAAGTGGATCTATTATATATTTTTGGATTGCTCGCTTCATTGGTCTTGCTCCATACAAAGGGTCATATCCACGCTTAGTTAACCAATCGATTGCATCGTCAGTTATTTCAAATCCTATAGAACGCTCTGAAAGTAGAGCAATAACTTTTTCTAATTGAAGAAGAGCCACTTCTCGAATTTCACTATAAACCAAAGGTTTAAATAGTACTAATTCATCTATTCTATTTAAAAATTCAGGTCGTAGACTGTGACGAAGAAATTGCTGAATTGCTGGACGAACTTCATTCAGAACTGCGTCTCGGTTTGATTCATTCATCGATGGAATCACTTGCTGAATAATTTCAGAACCCAAATTTGAAGTCATAATGATAATTGTATTTTTGAAATTAACTGTTCTTCCTTTGCTATCAGTTATGTGACCATCATCTAAAATCTGCAAGAGGACATTCAAAACTTCATGATGAGCCTTTTCAATTTCATCCAACAATACTACGGAATACGGATGAACACGAATTGCCTCAGTCAATTGTCCACCTTCTTCATATCCAATATAGCCTGGAGGAGCACCAATGAGTTTTGAGACAGAATGTTTTTCCATATATTCACTCATATCTATTCTCACCAATGCAGATTCGTTGTCAAACAAAAATTCAGCTAAAGCTTTTGCTAATTCTGTTTTTCCAACACCAGTAGAACCTAAAAATATAAATGAACCAATTGGCTTTGAAGCATCTTGTAATCCTGCACGAGAGCGTCTTATTGCATTGGCAACAACAGATACAGCTTCTGTTTGGTTGATAAGTCGAGAATGAATCCTTTCTTCTATCTTCAGCAGTTTTGTACGTTCTGATTCTAACATATTCTGCACAGGAATTCCTGTCCATCGAGAAACTATGTCTGCAATATCATTCGCACCAACTTCTTCAGTTAGGAGTGTATTTTGAGATTGTAAAGTTTTAGATTTGTCCGTAGCTTCAACAATTTTATTTTGCAAATCTACCAAGATTCCATAGCGAATTTCTGCAACCTTTCCATACTCACCGTTACGTTCATATTCTAAGGCAAGATTTTTCTGTCGTTCATATTCTTCTTTGAGAATACGAACTGCTCCCAATGTTTCTTTTTCAGAAATCCATTGCTTTTTTAGAATATCCCTTTTGCCATACAATTGAGATAATTCTGATTCAATTTCAGAAATTCTGCGTTTTGTTGATTGTGTTTCTTCTACCATAAGATTCAAAAATAGTGCTTTTTTTTCAGATAACGATGAATTTATTTCAGTATTTTTTCAAACAAAAAAGCCCTACGTCTGTAGGGCTTTGGTAATGGTTATGATTGTCTGAGATTTTAGTTGTGGTTAATCACTCCAGCACTTAATGCAGGAGTACCAGCAGCTAATCCATTTGCAAAGATAGTAATAACTTTTCCATTAGTAAATGTAAAACTTGGAACAGTTAGTGCAACAGTTTCAGTTCCTGCTAACTTTACTTTGATTCCGAATGTTCCTGCTTGACCAGGAACAAATCCAGTAACACTTTTGAATGAAATATTGTTTAAGGTTGGAACTGGGTAATCACCAACACCAGGTATTACTAAAAAGATATCAACAGCAGGAGCATCAGGTGACATGTGAGCAAAACGAAGGGTTGGTTTAGTTGCATCTACTGTAAAGACATCTTCAACTGCTTTAAAATCTAAAGTTCCTTTTGTTAATTGACCAGTAACAAACACAGTATACTTTTTACCAGCAACTAATGTTGGTAATGCATTTGCAGGAACTGGAATTACTGTTGTCGTATTTGGAACTTGAAGTGCGAATGTTGGATTTCCACTTCCTACTGGTACGGGAAGGTATCCTAAAGAATTTGGAAATGCTAATGGAGTTGTAGTAGCTTTCGTACCATTAACCAAAATATCTACAGCAGGTGCATCAGGTGATGCATGAACTAACATAATTTCTGCTGTTTGTGATTTTTGTACTAAATCTATTGGACCTACACCATCTTCAGTATCAGTGTAGATACGTACTGAGAAAGGAATATTATCTGTTGCATCAACAGTTCCCATAGCAACAGCAGTAAAGACCTGACCAGCTGCAACTGTAATTGGTTCAAATTCAAATAAAGTAGTTGCTCCACCTGGAGTTGTTACTTTTAAAGAAAGAGAACCAGGAGTTGCTTCAATGTAAGATGATACGTTTCTTGGAGCAGCATTTGGAAATAATGATGTACCGTCAGCAGTTCTAATATCAACTATCGGAGCATCTGGAGACATGTGTGCAAAACGAATTTTTGTTTTCCCTGCAACAGAAGTATTCATATCATTGGAAAGCACAGTGAAGATTTTTCCTCCAGTAACAGGTCCAAGTGCAAAAATGGTATAGTTAGCATTTTCAGCAAAAGTTAGTTTAGCACCAAAAACTTCTGCATTTGGTAACGATGGAGCAATAACCTTGATATCACGTTCACCTGAATTAACTTCCGCATACCCTGATGCAGATTTGTACTGCAAGCCTGAGATTGCTGTTGCATTGTCGACATTAACATTCACAGCAGGAGCATCTGCCGCCGCATGAATGACACGAATTTTAGATTTTGTTGTTGGGGGCAATGGATCTTCTGAACAAGAAGAAAGAAATACTGTTGTAAAAGTCAACATTGCCAATAGTGACAATAATCTTGATGAGATTTTCATAAAAACCTTTAAAAATTTGTAAAAAAAATGTATCCCTTAGTGATGGTAAGAACATACTTTAAAACAGATAAGTTCAATTTTTATTCAAAAAATAAAAAAAGGGGACTAAATTAGTCCCCTTTTACAACGAGTTAGATACAAATAAATTATTTCAAAACTGTAAATTTACTTGTTTGAACATTTCCACCAGTTTTTACAGTAACGAAATACACACCATTTGGCATATCATTAACAGTAAATCCAACCAAGTTTTGTCCAACTGTAGAAACACCATTGAAGATAGTTTTTACTACTTCACCATTGATGTTTGTTACTTCAATTGAAGTTGGTACTTCAACTGGTGAAACAAATTCGATTGACGCTTGAGTAGAAGCAATAGAAGGATAAACATTATTGATAATTACTTCCATTGGTTTTTCATTACCTGTTGAAGTTCCATCTAAAGAGAATTTCGCTATGGTAGTACGATATTCAGCACCCAATGTTATTCTGTTTTTCACAGACTCTCTTTGTAAAGCAGGGAATTGTGTATTGAAATTTTGTAATATTCTTGGACTTAATAACATACAGTCACCTAAAGATTCAGTTATAGGAGGCATCGAAGTTGAGTGATTCCATACTAAATCATCTGTAATATTAATTGGATTAATCCACGATCCTGAGTTTACATTTCTACGAGTAACATAAACATCAGTAACATCTATAGTATCTACTGTAACAAAACGTTTTTTTTCAACGTTATCGACAGGATCAGTAAACAATTCTTGGAAGAAATTAGTCACTGGAGGATTCAATATTTCTACTTTATCAGGGTTTACATCAATCCATTTTAGAATTATGTTTTGCCCATCTTTAGTTTTAGAGGCTTGAACTTCATTTCCTAAATCGTGAGTAACGATAGTAAACACAACAGCTTGTGTATTATCCAAATCACGTTCAAATACTACTAAACCTGTTTGACGTAATTCTGCAACTTGACTGATTGTCCAGTTACCAGCATCATATTTTGCTTCAAAAATAGCAGTTTTTTCAACTTGAAATTGTCCAGTAGTAGGTTCTGATAATAATTCGCCTCTAAAGAAGAAAGAATATCTGTCATTACCATAAACAACAAATGAATTTTTTTGATAAGGACTTACTCGTGAAGTTGCTAACTCAACAAAACCATTTGTCACAGCAAATTCTTTCATTTTATCTTCTGGACAAATAATAAAATCTGACCAAGTAGCACCATAGTTTGTTGACTTAGAAACCATTGGAACACGTGCTGAGAACGTTTGACCAGAAGCTACAGGAGTATTGAAACAAGCAGCATACACATTTCCAAGAGGATCTGTGTCAATTTCTAATCCACTTTGAAAAGAACGATCTAAAGCAGTTGAAGGAGTAAAGTTTGTAATATTCCATTGTGCTGGGATACGATTTTGAAATTCTGAACCATCTGGATTAATTCCAAAAAATCCATAATAACCAAATTGTTGACCAGTTGCTGGAGATAATGTACCTACGGTATATAATGCTTGGTTTTGAGCGCCATTTGATGTACCATTAACCTTTGCTAATTGCCAAGCTTGAGTAGTACCAAAAGTATTATCTACATTCTGAAATTCTTCATCTACAATTAAATCTTTGGAATATGGTGCAGTTGCACTTATAGTTCCCATCATAAACTTAGCACCTTGAAACGTCCAACTAGCTCCTGGTTTAATAGCAGTATTGTAAAACAACACAGATACATCTTTTGCTTCTGCTGAGCTTGTAGGATTAATTACACCAACTGAAGGATAGAAACCACCAACAACACCAGGTTGGTTCAACATTGAAATAGAATCCCATAAAACTTTTCCACTTTGGAGTCTATAAAGAGATGTTCTAGCACCTTGGAAAACATTATTTGTAAAAATTCTTATCATACCTGTAACATAATAAGACTTTGATGCTGGATCATAAGCAAATGGAGAAGTGTTTGCACCTAATGTCCAAGTTGATGAGAAGTCACCCCAGCCAATTGGAGTGTAGGTTACAGCAGAAGGAGTTTCAACAGCCTTTTGGTTACTGTATAAAAAAGCATCTTGTAATGGAGGAGTCGTCAATTCTTTAATAGAAGGAGTTCTCGGAGTTTGTTTTGAGTTTTTTGGTGGAGTAATTGCTAAGACTGTGCCAGTAGCAGCTACTAAACCTAAGAGTAAAAAAAGTTTTTTCATTGTTAAAACCTTAGAAAATAGTATTGAAATTAGTATACATCTTCGAAATTTACGGAAATTTAATGGTGTTTACAAATAAAGTGAAAAATTTAGGTAATTTTTGCTTTATTTTGATTGTGAAAGTATTTCTTCAACTTTATGAATATCATCAGGAATATCAACTGATATTGAGGTGTAATTAGTCTCAAAACATTGAAGTGAATATCCTTGTTGTAATAGACGTAATTGTTCTAAATTTTCTTGTAGTTCTAAACTTGATGGTTGAGAATTTGCAAAAAATTCTAACACATTCTGAGAATATGCATATAATCCAATATGCTTATATCGCTTTACATTTGATGTAAATTCTTTAGAATAGGGGATGGGTGAACGTGAAAAGTATAATGCTTTGTTGTCTGAATTTACAACCACTTTCACAACATTTGGATTTCTAAACTCCTCTTCATTGTGGATTTGTGATATTGGTGTGCAAATTTCAGAATCTGATTGTTCAAAGTTAGTTATAAGGTCTTGAAATAATTCAGCTGGACAAAGTGGTTCATCACCTTGAATATTAACAACAACTGAAACATTAGAAACTTTTTGTTGAAGTTGAAGTCGTTGTAAAGCAGCATATACTCTATCTGTACCACTTTGAAGTGTATTTGGAGTCAGCACTACTTTTGCACCAAAATTAGACGCTACTTGCTCAATCTGAATGTCATCAGTTGCAATGTAAACAGCATCAAAAAGATTTGATTGAAGTGAAGATTCGTAAACATATTGAATCATTGGTTTTCCAGCAATTAATGCCAATGGTTTTCCTGGAAAACGTGTCGAACCATATCGTGCAGGAATGATTCCAAGTCTCATTATTCTAGAACTTTAGGAACTTTAAAGAAGGTATCACTCTTTTTGGGTGCATTTAGCAATGCCTCTTTTGTCGTTAAAGATGGACGACCAACATCTTCTCTCAAAAGACCATCAGTAGATACAATCTGTTCTAATGGCTCAACTGATTCAATTTCAAGATGATTAATTATCTCAACATAAGAGACTAATTCGGTAAACTCTTTCGCAAATGTTTCTAATTCAGTATCAGAAAAATGCAACTTCGAGAGCGAAGCAATATGTGCAACTTCAGATGTATTCATAGCGTATTATTTGTAAGACATTATTTCTTGAATAGTAACTTGTGCGTCATATAACGCTTGATTAACAGTTTTCACTTCTAACATTGCTTCAACAGCAGAATTTTCAATGATTGTTTCAATATCCAACCACATAGGTTCTACCGGCGTCATTCTCGAAGAAAGTAATTGTTGAGCAAAGGTAGATTTATACGGTAATTCTAATAAAGATTTGTTAGAGAAATACTGTTTCGAAGCAGGAAATCCAGCTTCAGGCAATGTCTTACAAAAGTCTAAGGAATGTTCACTGTCAGATAAAAACTTAATGAATTTAGTTGTTAATTCTTTGTTTTTTGAACTGGCATTCATTGCCAAGAATTCTCCACCTGCAAAGGATATTCCTTTTCCTGTTCCATTCGGAAGAGTTCGTACGTCAAAGGTAAACTTTTTTTCTGCAGATGCCAATTTGTTAAGTAACCAAGAACCAGAAAACCAAAATCCTAATTTTCCTTTGACAAACAATCCATCCAAATGACGTTGGGTTTCAACAATACCTTCTTTTGAAAGAGCAACATACATTGAGAGTGCTTGGATATTTTCTTGACTCATCAATTGTACTTGATTGTCTTTGAAAATTGTACCATTGTATGACCAAAAGAAAGGCAATAATCGCTTATACAATCTATGAGGATCTGAACCATTTGCTCCAAAGCCATACACATCGGTATGAGGGAGTGCTTGGATTTTTTTTGAAGCTTCTAATACATCATCCCAAGATTTGATACTTTCTACAGTAACACCTATTTCTTGTAATAATGAAGTATTGACATATAGAACTCTAGTATCTACAGTCCATGGAACAGCATAAAGCTTTTGCTGATATTGAGCAGCATCGTGAGTTATGTCAATATAATTGTTGAGAGAAATTTCATTAGAAGAAAAAGGGTAAAGAACACCTGAGGAAGAAAACTGTGCAATCCAATCTGAACCTAATTCAATGACATCAGGTGCTGTATTGGAATTAAATGCAGCCAATAATTTAGTTTTGCCATCTGACCAGCTTAATTCGGTTGTTTTAATGGTACAACCATATTCTTTTTCAAATACATCTACTAAAGAATCCAAAACTGCTCTTTGAGAAGGTTCAGACCAAAAGTGCCAAAAAGTAATTTCTTGGGAGTTCGTATTGTTTTTTGTGCAACTACTGCCGTGGAGAATCAAAAGTACCGAAAGAATGAGGAGTTTTATTTTCATAATTTTCCAATGAATCTATACAAATCTACGTTGTTTTCGTCGTAGTGCAAAACATTTCTGTTGTCTAAAGTGATATTTTCACTTTTTAGAAAATTATTTTACTGTTACTAATAAATTTATTATATTTGTAATTATGAAGAAAACAATTCTCATTCCAATCATTGTGATAGTATTTGTTTGTATTGGTTTTGGTTACTCCTATTGGAGTAAAGATAGTGGAATAGTTGGAGTTTCTAAAAAAGATTCACCAATAAAACAAGCTCCACTTTCTGTCAACACCTTAGTTGTAGATACTATTAGTAATGCAACAGTACAACAATACCCTGCTTTGATTATTGCTCGTGAGTCTGCAACAGTAACTTCTGAGATGAGTGGAATAATTAGAACTATCAATTTTCGAGATGGACAGAAAGTGAAAAAGGGTCAATTACTTGCTACGATTGATCAACGAGAGGTAAATGCTGAAATTGATAAACGAATAAGAATGAGTGAGTTTTTGCGTAACAAATTGGAACGACAAAGATTACTTTTTCAGAAAAATGGTGTAAGCTCTGAAATCATTGAACAATTGGAGACTGAATTAGAGCAATTAGAAGCAGAAATAGAATTGTTCAAAATTAGAAAATCTAAAATGAATATTAATGCTCCATTTTCTGGAACAGTTTCTACTAAATTACTTTCGGTTGGTTCATTCGTTTCAACTGGAACTCCGCTGACAACAATAGTTTCTACTAATGATTTATTAGCTGAATTTAAGATTTCTGAAAAGCACTCAAGTTTACTATCTATAGGAACTTCTGTAGAAATCATTATTTCAAATCAAAAAAAACCAATTCGAGCTACTATTGAATCAGTACAACCTTCAATTGATGAAGTCACAAAATCAATAACAGTAAGAGCAAAATTTTCAACCAATGAATCAGTATTTGTTGGTTCTACTTCTGTTGTACAAATTGAACAACGAACAAATTCTGTCGTAAAAATTCCTTCAATCGCATTAGTAGGAACCTCTAAAGAAACAAATGTATATGTTGTAAAAAATGGAAAAGCAGAATTAGTCTCAGTATCTACTGGATTAAGAACTTCGTATGATATTGAAATACTATCAGGTTTGACCATCGGTGATACAGTCATTACAACTGGTTTGCCTTATTTAAAGCCTAAAATACCTGTATCAATTAAACTCATTGAAAGGGTTCTATGAGTTTATCAAGTATTTCAATACAAAGACCTGTACTTACGATAGTTTTTTCACTTGTTATCATATTATTTGGTGTAATTGGATTTCAGTTTTTAGGGATACGACAATTTCCAGTAACAGAATCTCCTATTATCAATGTTTCTGCAACCTACCCTGGTGCAAGCTCAGAGGTAATTGAATCACAAATTACTTTACCTTTGGAAGATGCGATAAATGGTATCAATGGTATTCGTTCCATTACTTCTACAAGTCGTGAACAACGTTCTTCTATTCGCGTAGAATTTGAATTAGGTGTTGATTTGAATGAGGCAGCAAATGATGTCAGAGACAAAGTATCATCAGCTATCAGAAATTTACCAAAAGATGCAGAAGTACCTATTGTTTCCAAATCAGATGCCAATAATGACCCAATCGTTTTTTATAATGTCTATAGCAAAGAACGTTCATTACTTTCACTCAATGATATTGCAGTAGAACTAAAAGATCGGTTACAGACAATTCAAGGTGTCTCTGAGGTAAGAATATGGGGTGAAAAACGCTATTCAATGAAATTGTTTTTTGACCCTTTGAAAATGTCCTTGTATCAACTTACTCCTCAAGATATCCGCGTTGCTTTAGATAGACAAAATGTAGATTTACCAAGTGGTAGAATTGAAGGGTCTACTACAGAATTATCCGTCAAAACCTCAGCAGAACTTAAAACTGAAGAAGATTTTAATGCATTGATTCTGATGTCTGACTCAAAAAGTATCGTTAGACTTTCGGATGTTGGATATGCAAAACTACTGCCTGAAAATGAACGAGTATTGTTACGAAGAAATTTACAACCTATGTTGGGAGTTGCCGTAGTTGCTCAATCTGGAGCAAATTCAGTGGATATTGCCAATGAAACTACAAAACGAATTGAGCAATTTAGAAAAGAAGTACCAAAAGATGTTTCCATATCATTAGCATTTGACTCTACTGAATTTGTGAAATCAGCTATCATTGAAGTAGGTGAAACCATACTAATTGCATTAGGATTAGTAATCTTCATTATCTTTTTATTTTTAAGGGAATGGCGTTCAACATTAATACCAATTACTGCAATTCCAATATCGTTAATTGGTACATTTTTCATAATGTACCTTTTCAACTTTTCGATTAACATTTTAACTCTTTTAGGAATCGTATTATCTATTGGGATAGTAGTAGATGATGCAATTGTTGTATTAGAAAATATCTACAGCAAGGTCGAAAGTGGATTGTCTCCAAAAGAAGCCTCACTTTTAGGAATCAAAGAAATATTTTTTGCAATTATTGCTACAACAATTGCATTAGTTGTGGTATTCTTACCAGTAATATTTTTAGGTGGCTTAGCAGGAAGGTTATTTAGAGAATTTGCCATTGTTATAAGTGGAGCAGTAATTATTTCTGCCTTCGTAGCATTAACATTGACACCCATGTTATGTGCCAAACTACTCAAGCATTCAACATCACAAAATTGGTTATATAGAGTAACAGAGCCCGTATTCATTTGGATTACTTCTTTTTTTAGCAGAACATTATCGTCTTTTTTAAAAAAACCAATTTACGGAGTCGTTTTATTATTCTTTTCTATTGTGTCATTTGTTCTAATCTATACACAATTGAAAAGTGAATTAGCTCCTTTAGAAGATAGAAGTAGATTACGAATTATGTCTACTGCTCCTGAGGGAACTTCTTACGAACAAATGGATGGATATGTATATTCACTTTCTTCAGATTTAAACAAAATCATTCCCGAAGCGGAGGCAGTTATAACAATTACTGCTCCAGGGATGGGTGGAGCTACTGCTGTCAACTCAGGTATGTCAATTATCATTTTATCTGACCCAACAAAAAGACAACGAACTCAAGATCAAATCGTAACATCACTCAATGGACCATTACGTACATATTCCTTTGCGAAAAGTTTTCCAACACAAGAACCTACTATTGGTGAACGAAATAGTGGGTTACCAATACAATACATTCTTCAAGCACCAACATTAGACCAACTCAAGAAAATACTTCCATCATTTTTGGAAGAAGCAGGGAAAAACCCAACCTTTTCTACAGTCGATGTCAATCTAAAATTTACAAAACCAGAAGTAAATCTACGTATAAATCGTGAATATGCAACATTGGCTGGAGTTTCTCCAATGGCAATTGCAGAGTGTATCCAATTCGCATTTTCTGGATTGAGATATAGTAAATTTACTATGAATGGTAAACAGTATTATGTATTTGGCGAAGTAATAAAGAATTCTTCTTCAAAACCTACAGATATATCTAATTTATATGTTCGTGCAAACAACGGATCTTTAGTTCAATTGGACAATCTTGTGTCTTTTACCGAATCAGTTTCTCCACCTCAATTGTATCGGTATAATAGATTTGTCTCTGCAACAGTTTCTGCAGGATTATCACCTGGCAAAACTATTGGTGATGGTTTAAAAGAAATGGATAAGATAAAAGCCGCAGTTTTAGGAGATGATTTTAGAACTTCTTTAGATGGACCTTCAAGAGATTTTGCAGAAAGTTCTTCTGGACTACTTTTTGTATTTCTATTAGCATTGTTACTAATATATCTTACCTTAAGTGCACAATTTGAAAGTTTTCGCTATCCAGTTATCATTCTTTTTACAGTTCCACTAGCCCTGTTTGGAGCGGTTCTTTCACTTTATATTTTTAATCAGACATTGAATATATTTTCTCAAATTGGTATAATAATGCTAATTGGTTTGGTGACAAAAAATGGTATTCTCATTGTAGAATTTGCTAATTCAAAATACAAGGAAGGCTTCACTTTGTACGATGCAGTATTTGAGGCAACAATCTCCCGTTTCAGACCGATATTGATGACTTCTTTGTCAACAATCTTAGGATTTTTGCCTGTTGCATTAGCTTTAGGAGCAGGTTCAGAAAGTAGGGTTTCAATGGGAATTGCAGTTGTTGGAGGAATGCTTGTTTCCACAATTATCACAATGTATGTAATACCTGCTCTATATTTAATACTAACTTTCAATAAGAAACAAAAAATTCAAGATGAAAACATTTACGTCGCTTAAAGAAATAGTAGCTGATCCAGAAAATGTATTTAAAGTTCAGCTTCGAAAAAGAAGGTTTCAAACTATTCCTTTGGAAATAGATAGTTTGCCTAATTTGTTTCATTTAGATGTTCGACAAAATGCAATAAATTCTATTCCGAAAGAATTTTATTCTCTTAAAAACATATTAGAGTTGAATGTTAGTGAAAACAAATTAGAATCTATTTCTTCAGATATCTGTAATTTATTCTATCTTAAACGATTAGATGTTAGCGAAAATTTCTTAAAAGAACTTCCATTAGAAATTGGAAAATTAACAGAACTTCTCGAATTACGCTTGAATAGTAATACTTTAGAGTTTATTCCTAAAGAAATTGGACTATTAGTCAAATTACAAGAATGTTCTTTAGCATCAAATAAACTTCATTCTCTTCCTGAAGAAATAGGACGGCTTCAAAACATAACATCGTTAGATATATCAAACAACAATCTCACATATTTACCTGAGTCAATAGGTACTTTACCAAATTTAGTTTCTTTGGATGTTAGTCATAACCCTTTAGTAGAATTACCTAACTCAATTCAACATTCTAAGTCTTTGCAAAGCCTTAATATTTCCAATTGCACTACGTTACTCTCAACTACTAATTTTGATATTATTGGAAAAATTCCAAATCTTCAAAAACTAATTATACAGAATGTATCCTCAGTTAATTGGAAGGAGTTTTTCACATGTCTTTCTCAAAGCACATCTATCAGTTCTATTATTTTGTCGATTGATACTTTACCTGCAGAGGCATCATTACTTCAACACCCAGAAATTGAATTTCAATTTGCAAATGACAGCAGTAAATCACTCAAAAAAGCACATTTTCAAATCCGTAAATTTAATGAGTTAGGAGTTGAATCACGTTGGAGACTATTATTATTCTCACTCTATTTAGATTCTATTTCAGATGCAGTTCAATACGCAAAAGACCTTTTTACAGTACAAGAATTATTTGATTTTTTAGACCATACTGTTATCGAAGTTAGGAATGTTGGAATATTTGCTTTATCTGATTTGTTAGGTCATCCATTCAAAGAAGAATTTCATCCTATTGGGTCTGTCTTTTTTATTACTGGAAGATTTAGAACTCTTGATATAGAACAAGCCAAACAAAGATTAAAAGATTATGATGTAAAGATTCAAAGAGAGTTAGACCATACAGTTCAATTTTTTGTTGCTGGATTTGGTAGCGGTAATGAAGCGTTTCAAGCTTATACAAAAGGATTAAAAATTGCATTTGAGCCACATATTGAATGGTTATTGCCTCACATTGAGAAATCTTTTTTAGAAGAAAACTCTTCCGCTAAGATTTCTGAGAATCTAAAAAGATTGTTATTTGATGCTGATGCTGGAAATGTAAAAATTGGTTTAAATACTATAGATAGTTGTGGTTGTTCAGCAGAAGTAATGGGAATTGTATTGGCAATTTTTTGTTTTCATGAACGAGCTTCCCTAAGAAAAAAAGCATTCTCTATTATTCAAAAATATACTTCAGCTATTTTTGTAAAAACATTTTCAAGTCATTGGAAAAATTCATTGAGAGAAAAAATTGAAGAGAATGAAATCATAGACCTAATTTTTACAAATTTTAAAACTGAGGAGGTCTTTCATCACGCAACTTTTTTTGATACAGCTTTTAGATTAACAAAATGCTTTAAAGAAATGGTATTAGCATTAGGAGCTGATAGTTTTCAAAATGTAGCAACTCTTTTTTGTAAAAATAAAACACTTTCGACTGAATTAGGTTCCTATTGGACAGCAAAAGGATTCCAAAAACTAGCTTTGTTTAAGGATGTAACTCATCTCGATTTTTCAAATTCACGTGTACGGCTTTTATTACCGGAAATAGGTTTAGTAACTCAATTAGAACAATTGACACTAAAACAAAATAATATTCAAACTTTGCCAAAAGAAATTGGTAATTTACGTAATCTAACAGAATTGAATATTTATAAAAACAAAATTAGTAAATTACCTCCTGAATTAGGTAATCTAAAGAAACTTACACAATTGTTTTTATCAAACAATCAACTAACATACCTTCCAGTTGAATTATTACAACTAACACATCTATCACAAATTAGTTTATGGGGAAATAGATTTGACTACTACGAAAAAGAAAAGATAAAAAACATGTTTCCATTCATTGTAATATCATTTTAAGTCCCATTTTCTTCTACAAATATTTTTTTTACTATATTGCAGTATGAATGAAAAATCTATACTGATAGTAGAAGATGACTTTGTTCTTGCACAGAATACTAAATATATCCTACTTACGGTAGGTTATAAGCAAATTTCTATTGCAAGAAATTCTAAAGAAGCATTACATTACCTTAAAAAATCTATTCCTTCAGTCATTTTAATGGATATTAATTTGGGTGAAGAAATTGATGGTATTTCGTTAGCGACTACAATCAATTCACAGTATTCGATTCCACACATTTTCTTGATTTCAAATTTTGATTCTTCAAAGATTGAACGTATTTCAACAATAACAGCATTTAGTTATATTCAAAAACCTATAGATGCGCAAGAATTAAAAATTAACATTGAAATTCTTTTACACAAACATAAACTCGAACAAGAACTACTGGAACAAAAAAATTCTTTAACACAGGCTTTCAATGCAATTAAAGATGGGATTATAACTGTAGATGTTAATGGTACAATCACTTTTGTTAACGACACAATACAAAACTATTTTTTACTTCAAGATTCAATTGAATCTTCGTCTTTCATTGATGTTCATAATCAATTTGTGGAAAAACAAGAATTTACACTTTCACCTTCAATCTTCTCAGAAGACACTAAACGAAATGAATTTGAAACAGAATTAGTAATCAACAAGACTATTAGATTTTTTACGATAACATTAGAAAAAATTAGATATTCATCACATTCATCTTTTCTGATTACAGTCAAAGATATTACAGAGTTTAAAAAAGAAGAAGAATCAAGAAAAATAATTGAAGAATCTTTAAAGAAAAATGAGAAAAAGTTTTTTGATTTGGTAAACAATCTTCCAGTATCGATAACCAGATATATAATTTCCACAAATTCATACGAATTTTCTAACCACGCATTTGAAGAGCAGTTTGGAGCTTCTGTTGAAGTATTACGTGATTTAACACCAGAACAACGATTAGGATTTATTCACGAAGAAGATCTTCCACTTGTGAAGAATATGTATGATCAATGGGCTTTGAATAAGTTCAAAGGAGTAATCACAGTTGATTATCGTGGTTACAATTATTTTAGAGAACAATTATGGTTGAAGAATTTTCTTTATGCTGATTTTGATGACAACAACAATCCATACGCACTTACTCAAATTGGAGTAGATGTTTCAAATTTGAAAAATGCAGAATTGGCACTTACAAAAGCATTGAAAGCAGATTTGAGAACTACCGTAGAAAATCTATTAAACTTGGTATTGCGAATTCGTAAAGAAAACAAACAGTATATTATCCTCTTTTGTGAGGGAATATTAGCTCAAGAATTAGGTCTTACTGTCAAAGAAGAAGTATACTTCCATAAACATTTTGATAGTACTTTAATCAAAGGTTTACAACCATCATTAGAATATTGTTTTACTGGAAAATCTATCCAAAATGAAATGTATTTTAATAATCGATACATTCTGTTTTGGTTTCAACCAATTATAGTCGATAATGTCACTACTGAAATTGTTGGTTCTGCTGTAGACATCACTATTCAAAAAGAAGTTCAACATAAACTACGTGAATCTGATCAACTTCAAGGTATGCTAATTGATTTGCTTCCTATTGGTGTCATTCAATATTCTTATTTTCCAACTCAAAAGGATGAACAATTTGTCTTTGAACGAACTAACCCATTTACATTAAAACTTCTTCAAATTCAATCAATAACAGACTTACGTAAAAACATTCTACGTGAGAGTATGACAGAGTATTCCTCAACAAGTTATTCCAAACTAATTGATGAATGGGATAGAGTTAATGATGGTTCGGTTTTCAAGTATAATGTTCAATTAAAAACTGCTGTTGAAAATGAGTATGTTTGGGTTCAAATTCAACAAAGTAAATATCATATTTCAGATTTTCAATTACGGTATATTTGTGTAATTATAGATATTTCTAAAGAAAAGTATGATGAGCAACAGCTAAAACATTTAGCTAGTTTTGCAGAACAAACTCCAATGATTATTTTAGAAGTTGATTCTGAAATGAATACCATTTATGTTAATCCTTATGCTGTTCAACGATTTCCAAATATATCTACTCAAGGTATCTTTCACGACATTTTCAAAAATTTAGAGATTTCTTCTAACTCAAATTTTCCTTTTACTATCGAGAGTGAATTGAATGGAGTGGTGTTCGAACAAAGTGTATTTTATCTTCCCGAAACTAAATATTATAGAGTATTTTCCTATGAAATAACCTCACGAAAAGAAATAGAAATAGAATTAATAAAAACATTAGAAAAAGAACGGGAACTTGCTTCTTTACAAAATCAATTTGTAACGACAGTCTCTCATGAATTTAGAACTCCTCTAACTGGTATTTTGACATCATGTGAACTGATTGAAGTTTATTCACAAAAGATGACTCAAGAAAAGTTGAACTTTGAAATTGGAAAAATCAAATCACGAGTAGAAGACTTAACAAAATTAATGAATAATTTCATAGTACAGTCTTCAAAATTAGGCATTAAAGAAAGATTTAACCCACAATTCCATGAATTCAACAATTTTGTCACTCGTATTTTAGAAGATAACAAGTCAAATTTTGAACAAAAAAATATTTCTATTACCTTTTCTACAGATCGTGATGTACATTACGTCCTAATAGATGAAAGTATGATACGTCAATCTATACAAAATATAATTACGAATTGTATAACATATTCCCCTGTCAACTCTTCTATAGATGTGCACATTTCTAATCAGAATAACACAATTATTACTACTATTAATGACCATGGTATTGGTATTCCTACAGATGAAATTGACAACATATATTCTCCATTTTATCGAGCCTCAAACACCTCTAATATTTCAGGAAGTGGGTTAGGTTTGTCTATAGCAAAAGAGTTTATAGAAATAAATAATGGAGAAATTTTCGTAAAATCCACTATTGGTGATGGTACAACCGTTACTATACTATTCGAGTCAAAATCTCAAACAGAATTGAATTCCTAAAAAAAACGTATGAGCTCTCAAAAAACCATTTTAATTGTCGATGATGCTGAATTTATTTTAGAAGGTACCGCAACACTTTTAGAATTTGAAGGATATAATGTCTATACAGCTCAAGATGGATTAGAAGGATTAGAAAAAGCGAACAAACATCATCCTGATATGATATTATGTGATGTTTCAATGCCAAATCTTGATGGTTTTGGACTTTTAGAACAAATAAGAGCTAATTCACAAACTAGTGATATACCTTTTATCTTTTTATCCGCCAGAGCTGATAAAATAGACATTAGAACTGGTATGGGAAAAGGTGCTGATGACTATTTAATAAAACCTTTCACTCGAGAAGAACTTATTTCTTCCATTGATGCTCAATGGGAAAAACGAAGTAAAATTATTGAAAAAATTAAAACTCGTCAAGAAGGAATAGAAAAAAATCTTTCTTTTGCATTACCACATGAATTTCGTACTCCTCTCAATGGAATTATAAATTCAGCTGGTACAATCAAAAACATCATAGATGACATTGAAAAAGATTTATTGATGGAATTAACTGATGATATCATTGTATCAGCAAGAAGATTACAAAGGATTACTGAAAACTTTTTGTTTTATGCTCAAATTGAAGCAGCCTCTAACTCACAGAAACTGATTGATCAATTACGCTCATTCAAAACAGATGAACCTGCTGCTATGGCATATGATATTGCTCCATTAAAAGCTCAGAAATATAATAGATTGAATGAAATGCTGATTGAAGCTGATGTAACAGATTTTTATGTTACTTTATCATCACAACATTATGGTAAAATTTTAGATGAATTATTAGACAATGCTTTTAAATTCTCTCAAGAAGGTACACCAGTATCATTAAAAGCGTGGCTAAAAGACAATTCTTTTCATTTATCGATAGCTGACCAAGGAATAGGAATGTCGCAAGAAGAGATCAACTCAATAGCTCCATTTGCTCAATTTGGTCGATTCGAAAACGAACAACAAGGTATTGGGTTAGGATTAATCATTGCAAAAAGAACTGCTGAACTTCATGGTGGTTATATGATGGTGAAAAGTGAAAAAGGTGTTGGAACTACTGTTGAAATTTCTATCCCCGCTGTAATGTATACTGAATAAAAAAAATCATATTTACTATTTTTTTTGAGAAACCTCTATTAATTTTAAAACTTCAACTGCTGCAGTAGGAATAGAAGTTCCAGGTCCAAAAATTGCATTTGCCCCATTTTCAAACAAAAACGCATAGTCTTGCGTAGGAATTACCCCACCAACAATAATTAGAATATCCTCACTCTGTTGAGTATTCAGTGCTTCTCTCAATTGAGGAATTAAGGTTTTATGTCCTGCTGCCAAAGAAGAAATACCCACAACATGAACATCGTTTTCCATAGCTTGTTTTGCAACTTCTTCTGGAGTTTGAAATAATGGTCCAATATCAACATCAAATCCTAAATCTGCAAAAGATGTTGCAATGATTTTGGCACCACGATCATGTCCATCCTGACCAACTTTAGCAACTAAGATTCTTGGACGTCGACCATAAGTACTTGCGAATTCATTTGTCAACTTTCGAACGGATTCGATAGTTTCTTGATTGCCATATTCTTGAGAATACACTCCACTCACAGATTTCATACTTGCTTTATGTCTTCCAAAAACAGATTCTAATGTTTCAGAAATCTCTCCTAATGTTGCACGACAACGAGCAGCTTTGATTGCAAATTCTAAAACATTTTGATTAGATTTAGCTGCTGATAACAACTGTTCTAATGAATTAGTAACTTGTTGAGAATCTCTGGTTGATTTTATTTCTGTTAGACGTTCAATTTGAGATTCTAAGACTTTTTTATTATCAACCTCTAAAATCTCAATTTCCTCTTTCTCAGTAGGTCGTAAATAATTAATGCCAACAATAATTTCTTTTCCAGAATCAATAAGTGCTTGACGTTTAGTAGCAGTTTCTTCAATACGAAGTTTTGGAATACCTGCTTCAATAGCAGCAGTCATTCCACCTAATTCCTCAATTTCAATAATGTGTGCCCAAGACTTTTCAATCAATTGTTCTGTGAGATATTCAACATAATATGAACCTCCCCAAGGGTCAACAACAGAAGTAACATTTGTTTCCGCTTCTATCAGCATTTGTGTATTTCTTGCAATTCTTGCAGAAAAATCTGTAGGTAGAGCAATTGCTTCATCTAAAGAATTTGTATGTAAGGATTGTGTACCACCCATAATAGAAGAAAATGCTTCAATAAATGTTCGTGTGATATTATTGAAAGGCTCTTGTTCTGTCAATGACCAACCAGAAGTTTGAGAATGTGTACGTAATAACAGTGATTTAGAATTTGAAGGAGCAAACTCTTTCAACATTTTTGCCCATAAAGCTCGTGCAGCTCTCATTTTGGCAATTTCCATAAAGTAGTTCATTCCTATCGCCCAAAAAAAAGATAGTCTTGGAGCAAAAGAATCAATAGAAAGTCCTGCTTTTAATCCAGTACGAATGTATTCAATTCCATCTGAAAGAGTGTAAGCTAATTCTAAATCTGCACTAGCTCCAGCTTCTTGCATATGATAACCGGAAATAGAAATAGAATTGAATTTAGGCATATTTTGCGAAGTATAGGCAAATATATCCGCTATCAATCGCATTGAAGGTTTAGGTGGATAAATATATGTGTTTCTAACCATATATTCTTTCAAAATATCATTTTGAATTGTACCTGAGAGTTGTGATTGCAAAACTCCTTGCTCTTCAGCAGCGACTATATAAAATGCCATTATTGGAATAACAGCTCCATTCATCGTCATAGAAACGGACATTTTATCTAAGGGTATTTCAGCAAAGAGTATCTTCATATCCTCTACAGAATCAATAGCTACTCCAGCTTTTCCAACATCTCCTACTACACGAGGATTATCCGAATCATATCCTCTATGAGTTGCCAAATCAAATGCAACTGAAAGTCCCATTTGACCTGCAGCCAAATTCTTCTTATAAAAAGCATTACTATCTTCTGCAGTAGAAAATCCAGCATACTGACGAATTGTCCAAGGTTTTTGAACATACATCGCCGAATATGGACCACGTAAATAGGGAGGTAATCCAGAGTATGAATTACTAATAGAGGTAGTTACTAATGATGAAGAATTATGAGGAAATATATTTATTCCCTCTAAGGTTAACTTTGAATATGAGTGATTTTTTGTTTCGAGTGAATTGTTCGAAATTGTGACTTTTGAAAAATCTTTAAACTGCATTACTCTTTAACAATTACTTATTGAATTACTTTTGCTAATCGAAGTAAGTTATCTGACAACTCTTGGTTTTCTTCTAAACTTTGCGTTTTATGAATAAAAATACGAGGTTTACCATTTTGAGTACCCAATCCAACAGAAGCTTTTCCACTTTGTACCATTGAGGGAACTCCTGTGATTGAAAGAACTCCATTCTCTCTACATAGCTTATCGACAGCAGAAACTCCTGGTGCAATATAAACTGCTTTTGCCTTAGAAATATACTTTTCTAAATCTTTTGAAGGTACTGCTCTTGCTGGAAATCCTTGTTCTTTGAAAGCAGCAACTATATCATCTTTAATTCCAGCAGATAAACGACTATATGCGACAATAACAGTTACCCTTGAATTTCGAAATGAAAGGTTAAATTGAAATATTTTTTTAAATATTTTTACTTGGGTTTCAATTGGAATAGGCATATCCTGTGCTTTAATGGAATTACTCAATCCAAAAAAACAAAAAAGGACAAAAGAAATTATTTGAATGTAAGATTTATATTTCATAGATTGATATTAACGTACATTCATTAAAAACTAAGTGATACTCCGCCCATAATCCGTAAAGGATTTTGAGGTGTACCATTTGGAAACTCGTAAATGTACGCATCTGGACTACCGACATTTTCTGGTTGTATATCAAAATTAACTACCCTATATCGAACATCCAACAAATTTTGGGCCGTAATATGGAAATCTACTTGTTCTGAAATAGCATATTTTGCAAACAAATTTACTAATAAGTATCCTGGTATAGTTTGACGGATTGTTGGATCTGCTTTTGTTACTTGGTTTCCACGTTGATCTCCCATATAAATTGCTCTGGTCGATAAAGAGAAATTCCCCCAGGTTAAATCTATCAATCCTTTCAACATTAAAGGAGACAAAAATCCTATTTGCTCTTCCTTAGTTAGAATATTCTCATCCAAATCAGTTGTTCCATCAACATAACTTAAAGATAATCGAGTATTTACTCGAAGTTTTCCAAAAGTTTTCAATAATTGAACTATAACTGAAGCACCATAATTTGTTTGAGTTCCTGCATTTTGTGGAACAGTTACTCTGTTAATTTCTAAAGAACCAAATCTATAACCTCTAGCAAGAGTGTCATAATATAAGTTGGTATTTCCACTATCTAAGACAATATTAAACAATCCAGAGTATAAAGAATAAAATCCTGTAACAGATAGACTTAATTCTTCTGTCAAATACGTTGAAAGTCCTAATTCAAAAGTATGATTTTTCATCGGACCCAAATCAGGGTTAGGCAATCTCCAATTACCTCCTCTAAATTTTTGCGATGCACTATCAAAACTTACTGAACCAAAGTACTCAAAAGCATAACGAGGAGCTGGTGCTAAAAATGCTGCACCATAGAGTGTTTTTAAAGTAAATTTATCTGATGGTCTCCAAACAACACCAGCACGAGGATTAATTGTTGTACCAAATCGAGAATTATGATCTACACGAGTTCCAACAGTGAATGCTAATGTAGGATCAGGAAGGTATTGTGCTTGTAAAAATCCACCTATATTTGAATAAGCCAATTGAAAAAATTCAGCTGGATACCCTGATGGGAATTGTGGTATTACAGATCCCTTAATAAGACCAGAGATTGCATCCTTTGTATTAACTGGAAACTCTAAATCCGTTCCTTTAGGAACAGAATAGAAACTCTCGTACGTTACTCCCGTTGTAAGAGACAAATCATCATTGACTGTATAGCCTAACAATTGTTCTGCCTTCATCATTGCTCCAAAAGCGTACTTATATCCAGGGTCTAAACCGACAAAAACATTACGATAATTAGAATTAGGATTCAGATCATATCTACTTAATGTAAAAGCAGAGATTGAAACCGCCTTTTCAAAGTTTTTTGTATATGTTCCACTTATTGCCGTTATACTTTGACCAAAAAATGCGTCATCATTATAAACGGCATTATCTGGAGTATATGATGTAGCCGTCGGAGTTTGAGCATAGTTATGAAAAAATGAAAATTGAAAGTCTTCAATTTGCAAATTTGCAAATGCACTGTAAGCTAAAATAGGAATTTTATATTCAGGCGAAACAGGTGTTTTAGGAGTAACTTCTGGAGCACCAAAAGCACTATTTGCTGTTCTAAAAGTTCCTGTTCGTAATGAAGATATTCCTGAAAAATCTTCAGGGAAATAGGTGCTTAAATCCGGTTGTTGATCATACATATACTGACCGCCAACGGTTAAATTTATCCGTTCACCAAGATTATCTGCAAATAAAAAAGTAGCATTTGTTTTGTTGAACATACCATATTGAAAAGTACTTTGTGTTTTTGACTGAACATCAAATCCTTTTTTTGTGGTGATATTTATAATCCCTGCAAAAGCATCAGCTCCATATAGTGCTGAGGCAGGTCCATAAATTACTTCAATGGTTTTTGCAATATGGACTGGATAGTTTTCTAATATTGGCATAATTTCATTCGTCGGAGAAGAAATCCTAATTCCATCTAAGAGAATGACAAATTTATCTTGTCCTTTTAAACCTCGTGTTACTATTCCATGAAGTGATTCAGTATCGTTATTTGTTTGCACTTGAAAATCAGGTAAATCCATCAATACATCAATAAGAGATTGATAGCCTCTAATTTCTATTTCTTCACTAGTAATAGTCAATATAGTAGCAGGTGCAGATTTTGAAGAACTCGAAGAAGTTCTCGAAGCTGCAGAAACGTCAACATTACTAACAGATTTCAAATCTAAATATCCGTCTAATAAGCCATCTAAGTCAGCATCAGGTTTGTCGGACTTTACTTCACTTGGTGTTGTTTCTACTGGTTTAGGTGGTGTTTTTTTCTTCTTCTTTTTGACTTTTTTCTTTGGAGTAGTTTCCTTCTTTGGTTCTTCATCAAAAGGATTTTCTTCTGTAGTTTTGGTTACAGGAGTAGTTTTTTTGGTAGTAGTAGTTTTTTTAGGAGTTACTTCTTCTTCGAAAGGATCTACTTCTGAAGTTGATTTTTTGGAAGACTTAGTAGTTGTTTTTTTAGTTGTTGGTTTCTCTTCTACATCATCAAAAAAATCCTCATCTGAATTTTCTGATTTTTTTGACGGTTCTTCTACTTTTTTGGTAGTTTTTGATGTTTGTTTTGATTGATTAGTTTGTGATAGAACCGATTGTTCATTCAAAACAAACATAAGAAGTAAAATAGGTATATAAAGTCTTATCATACGAAAGAAAATCTAAATCAGAATGTGCAAATAAAATACTTACTTTCAAATATCATTTCTGTAAGTTTCAAGAGCGGAATTTATAAACTATCATACTAATTTAAGAAAAAATTCATTATTATAAAACTTTATTGTCATCTTCAAGTTTATTTTACAATCATTTATTCTCTTTAGTTAGTAGAAGTCATAAAAAAAGCCCTCAATTGAGGGCTTTTAAAAGTAATTACTTGGGTAAGAAGGTAAATGTATTTACCAATAACGATGGCAATACACCTAAAAGTACAACTCCAATAGTTGCTACTATTAATGTTATAGATGCAATTCCAGTTTCTGTAGGTAATTCCGTTTCATTTCCATCTTTAAAATACATTTGAACAATAAGTCCTAAATAGAAATAGAGAGAAATAACTGAAGAGAGAACACCTACAATCACTAACCAAAGGAATCCAGAATCTAACAAAGAAGTAAATAATAGATACTTACCAAAAAATCCAGCAAATGGAGGAATTCCAGCTAACGAAAGCATAAATACTGCCATCAACCCAGCTAAATAAGGTGACTTTTTACTCAATCCAGCATAATCTGAAAATTCTAAGTTTTCACTATTATTTTTCTCAATTACTGAAACAACAACGAATGCCCCGATTTGCATAAGAATATACGAAGCAGAATAAAAGAGAATCCCCTGAAGACCCGCATTATTCGATGATACTAATCCCATCATTAAATATCCAGCATGAGCAACAGAAGAGAATGCTAACATTCGTTTTACATTCGTTTGTGCAATTGCTGAAACATTTCCAATAATCATCGTTCCTGCTGAAAGAATTGCCAGAATCAACTGATACTTCTGAGCAAGTGGCGTTTGAAAAACAGCTAATGTAAATGGAATAAATGCACTTAATGCTGCCGCTTTACCAGCCGTTGACATAAATCCTGTGACGACACTTGGTGCACCTTGGTACACATCAGGTGCCCATTCATGGAATGGAAATACCGCTAATTTGAAACATAGTCCAACTAAAAACAACGCTACTCCTAAAAAGAAATAGAGTTGTAATGCTGAATCAGCAGTAATTGCAGTTGTTAATGAAGCATATTCTATACTTCCTGTAGCACCATACATCAATGCAATTCCATATAGTAGAAATCCAGTTGCAAATGCCCCTAAAAGGAAGTATTTCAATGCAGATTCGATTGATCGAATATTTGAACGGAAATATCCTGAAAGTATGTAAAAACTTACTGACATAACTTCTATTCCAATGAAAAGCACTAACAAATTATTTGCTCTTGCAATTAACATCATACCACTGACTGCAAGTATAACGACCGAATAAAACTCATCATGTTCAAATTCAGCGTTATTCAAATATGGTCTTGCAGCGATAATAGTTAATATACCAGAAACTGTAAAAAGAATATCAAAGAATGATACATATCCACCAAAATTAATCATACCTTGAAAGGTGGTGCCTGATTGGGGATAAACTATGATTGCAGAAATTGCAACTAATCCCAAACCGATACAAGAATAGAGAAATGTTGCTCGTTTTGGATTTTTCACCAAAACTTCCAACAAAATCCCAAGCTGTACCACAAACCACATTACGACAAAAGGTAATGCACCAAAAAAGTTATATTGTTCCATAGTGTTTTCTCAATAATGATTACTTATGTGGTTTAGAATCTGTTGATGGATGAGCATTGTCATGTTTATCAACACCATTGTGTGATTTATGATCACCTTGTTGGTGTTGATGACTTGCCTTTTGTATTGTTGGTAAAGAATTGTATCGAGGAGAAATTCCATTTACTGCCTCAATTTTACCTACCAAAGCTCTTGTAGAAGCTTCGGTAAATTTCAAGAATGTTCCAGGATAAACTCCAATCCAAACGATAAAGACTACCAACGGAATCATTTGCCACATTTCTTGTTTTGTAACATCTTGCAGATTTTGATTCTCTGGATTGTCATTAGTTCCAAACATTACTCTTTGCCACATCCATAATAAATAAACTGCGGCAAAAATTACACCTGTAGCAGAAAGAATTGCAAAAAGAGTATTGTTATACACTGGTGATACAAAAGCTCCAATGAGTGTTAAATACTCACCAACAAATCCATTAAGTCCCGGCAATCCTACAGAGGCAAACATAGCAATTGCAAATAGAACTGTGTAAATAGGCATTACTCTTGCAATTCCACCATATTCAGAAATTTCTCTTGTATGTCTTCTATCATAAATAACACCAACACAAAGGAAAAGCATTGGAGTTGACAAACCATGGTTGACCATTTGGATTATTGCTCCTTGAATACCTTCGACAGTCATAGAGAATATTCCCAAGACAACGAAGCCTAAGTGAGAAACAGAAGAATATGCTACTAACTTTTTCACATCTGTTTGTACCATTGCTACTAACGCACCATAGATAATTCCAACCACTGAAAGCCAAGCAATTGGAGTTGCCCAATGCGAAGATACAAGTGGGAATAACTCTAAATTGAAACGAATCAAACCATAGGTACCCATTTTCAACAATACACCTGCAAGAATCACAGAACCTGCAGTAGGTGCTTGTACGTGTGCATCTGGTAACCAGGTATGCAATGGAAATAATGGCACTTTAATACAAAATGATATTGCAAAAGCTAAAAAGAGCCAAACTTGAATGTCATATGGAATAGAACCAATAAATCCTTTGATTGCAACAAGATCGGTTGTGAATTTTCCGTAAACAGCAGGATCTTGAGCATATAAGCCTATCCATATTATGGCAACAAGCATAAGCAAAGAGCCGACCAATGTGTAGAGGAAGAATTTGATAGATGCGTATATTTTATCCTTACCACCCCAAACACCAATTATGAAAAACATTGGTATCAGAATTAATTCCCAAAAAACATAGAATAGGAAGGTATCTAATGCAACAAAAACACCAGTCATACCAAATTGCAAAATAAGTAGCATTGCATAGTATTCTTTTTCTCGTTTTTTAATCCCTGAAAAAGAGGATGCAATCGCAATGGGCATAATGAATGTTGTAAGTAAAACTAACAACAATGACATTCCATCTACACCAATACGGAACCCTGCATCTAAAGATGGAATCCATAATTGATTAACAACATATTGAAAAGTTGGATTCGAAGAATCAAAATTTGGCAATAATAGTAGAGAGAGCAAAAAAGTAACTATTGACATTACAAATGCTGTACTTTTTATCGCTTTCGATTGTTCTTTATTGATAAATAAAACCGCAATCGCTCCAAGCAATGGAACAAATAAGGTTAATAGTAGGGACAAAACACCCATAGAATGATCCTTTTGTAAATACTAGTAGCGAATAACTAACCAACTGATAATTGCAAGAATTCCCAGCAACATCATAATGGCATAATTTTGAACAAAACCGGTTTGAATCCGACGAATTATTTCAGAGAAGATACCAATTAATCGAGCAGAACTGTTTACAATTCCATCGATTATCAGAACATCAACTATTTTCCACAAGATTGAATTTGATACAACATAGGTTGAACGTACCTTAATTTGATACAATTCATCAACATAATATTTATTCCATAACAACTTCCAGAAGAAGTTTCTCGATTCATCAGATGTTGCTTCTTTTGAGTAATTTTTATATAGTTTCGTTGCTAAAAGAATAGCAGTTAAAGCAACACCAGTTGATATTGCCATAAGTATATATTCTATTGCATGAATTTCGTGATGAGCATGATAGTGCAAGGTTTCATTTGCAGAAGCAAAGATTGGCGACAACCAATTATCAAGAATATTTGGATGGTCTGAGATAAAGAAACCAAGTACATAAGGGACACCTAACAATCCACCAAGAACTGAAGCAACTGCAAGTATCATCAAAGGTATTGTCATCGTTGCAGGTGACTCATGTGGATGAACGTGATGATGATCAAAGCGTTCTTTTCCGTTAAAAGTTAAGTGGAATAATCTAAACATATAGAAAGCAGTACAGAATGCTGCAACAACTCCAACACCCCAAAGAACTGGACTTCCTTTATCCCAAGCATACCATAATATTTCATCTTTTGAAAAGAAACCAGCAAATGGAGGTATTCCTGAAATAGCAATGGTACCAATAAGGAAAGTTAGATATGTTTTGGGCATATACTTTTTCAAGCCACCCATTTTTTTAATATCTTGTTCTTCATGCATACCATGAATTACAGAACCTGCTCCCAAGAATAACAATGCTTTGAAGAAAGCATGGGTCATTACGTGAAACACACCCGGTGTAAATCCACCAACACCTAAGGCTGCGAACATAAATCCGAGCTGAGAAACAGTTGAATATGCTAAAACTTTTTTGATATCATTTTGAACTAATCCAACAGTTCCTGCAATTAGTGCTGTAGTAATCCCAATTCCGGTTACAACTGCCATTGCAGTAGTAGAATGAGCAAATAAATTCGAAGTACGTGCAATAAGGAAAATCCCTGATGTCACCATCGTTGCAGCGTGAATTAATGCAGAAACAGGTGTTGGACCTGCCATCGCATCCGGCAACCAAACTCCCAAAGGAATTTGCGCTGATTTTCCAGTACAACCCAAAAATAACAACAAAGCAATTGCTGTTACCATCATTGGAGTTAACGTTGAAGCTTGAGCATTAATTTGTGTATAATCCAAGGTTCCAATGGTTGTAAACAACAAAAACATTGCTAACAACACACCGAAATCACCAATACGATTCACTATAAACGCTTTTTTTGCAGCATCACCAGTCCAAATGATGGAAACACCATCAAATTTACGGTCGTACCAGAATCCAATGAGTAAAAATGAAGCCAATCCAACGCCTTCCCACCCTAAAAAGGTTAGAAGCAAATTATTTGCTAAAACTAAATTGAGCATCATAAAGATAAACAAATTTAGATAGCAAAAGAAACGGTAAAAGCTTCTATCACCAAGCATATATCCAATAGAATATATGTGAATCAATGTCCCCACACCAGTGATAATCATTGTAAACAAAATCGAAAGTTGATCAACCTGATAGGCTATATCAACTGAGAAATTTCCTGTTTGAATCCAAGAAAACAACCGAACAATAGTAGAACGTTGGTCTACCGGAGAGGAAATCATAGAAAAAAGGATTCCGCAAGTAACCAAAAATGAAAGTCCAACCATCGAAGAGCCAATCGCTCCGATAAGTGCTTCACTTTTAATTTTTTTACCAAACAACCCTAAGAAAATGAATCCTAACAAAGGAAAAAGAGGTACTAAGTAAATGAGTTCTGCCATGTAATTACTTCGTAGTATGTTGTTGTTATTAATTTTTTGTTAAACGACTTCAAGCATAGCTTCTTCGATTGGAAGTTCTATACTTTGAAATCTAATGCGTAAAGTTTCATCGACAATCATCATTGCATTTCGTTCTACCTTCATCCAATCTGAACGACGAAGAGTAAATGGTTCTGAAGCAATCACAATTGCCGTTGGTTTCCCTAATGTCGGTTCCATATAGGAATTTCCATTATCGGAATGATATTGTTTACCATACATATAGTACAATGTTGCAGGTTGAACATTTGAATTTGTGGTATATCTCACAGAAACAATACTTGTTCCGTTTGAAACACACAAATTCAAGTATGAATGAGCTTTTACTCCATGATCAACTAGCAATTTACTTAAATCTTGTAACATATTTTTCATTGCCTCAACCATTTCATCACACGTAACTTCACCAAATGGGTCAGCAATGTGGTTCAGAAACAAGCCAAACATATGTTCACTATCTGTTGAACCTAAAATTGCATCATAGGCAGTATCATTGAGTAATCTCAACAATTGTCGACGAATTTTTTTGAAATCAGAAATCATTCCATTGTGCATAAACATCAATCTACCACAAGTAAAAGGATGAGAATTCAGTTCATCAATGGTCATTCCAGGAGATGCGGCTCTCACATGAGCAAACATCAAAGGAGATTTAATTTTTTTGGAAAGATTGCGTAAATTTTGGTCACTCCAAGCTGGTTTAATACTTCTGAATACACAAGGATCATTATCTATTTCAGGTGCATACCATCCGACTCCAAACCCATCGCCATTAACACTCACTGACATTTCTGCCGCATTAGTTGTTTGCGACATAATCAATGAATATTTAGGTTTGTAGAGCAAATCTTCTGCTACTAACTCAGGTCCTATATATGCTATAAATCTACACATGTTTTCCTCCTGTAAAAAACGAAATCCGTTTTTTTTGATAATTGCAAGAACAATCTTGGTTGTTTTTACAAATGAACGTGGCAAATATACTAATTTTCTGTCGGTTTTTCTTTGTTCTTCTGTTCAAAAAATTCATCAACTATTTTTTTGGGGTCATTTTCCATTTGAATTGATGCTCTTTTTGCTAAAATTTCCTCATTTTCCAAGAAGACAATTTGAGAAGGAAATGCTAAACGAATACCCAATTTCTTTGCTAATTCTAATATATTTATAAGAAACTCTTGCCGATATTGAAGTTCTTCCTGCCAAGTTGGGAAATTAAAATAGGTAAGGATTAAAACTTGTAAAGAATTTGTACCTAAATCATTTAAATTAACCTCTAAAAAGTCTTTTTTAGATAATGGATGTGATTCAACTAACGAACGTATTGCTGATGTAAATGCAACTATTGAAGCAGGAAATGTATTGTAATCTAAATGTACTGTTGCTTTAATTCGGCGGTATTTTCGTAACCCAAAGTTATCAATGGTCATATCAGCCAATCTTCCATTCGGAATATAAATCAACGAATCTTCCAACGTTCGAATTCTTGTAGATCTAAATCCAATTTCTTCTACAACTCCATCTATTTGATCTGTTTTGATATAATCATTTACATTAAATGGTTTGTCAATTAGAAGCATTACCGAACCAAATAGATTTTTAACTGTATCTTGAGCTGCTAAGGCTAAAGCTATACCTCCTATCGACAGACCTGCGAGTACACCAGTTATGTTGACAGTAAGTGAATTGAGTACTAAAACGAAACCAGCAATGACTGTTAACACTTTAAAAGTTTTAACTAAAAATGATACTAACTGGATGTTTGTGTTAGGAGTTGTTACTTCAATTTCTTTCTCAGTTTCAACTGTTTTACTAACAATAGCATGAATAAGTGAAGAGAGATTATAAACAAACAAGGTAAATGTGATACTCATCATAACTGAAACACTCGTAAGTGAGTATTGCATTACTTTTGTTCCCAATTGTGTAACTGGAAGAATCTCCTCAATAAGAATGAGAACTAAACCAGCAGCTATTGGTTTTGAAACACCTTTACAAAATTTTTGTTCAATTCCTTGATACCAATACTTTTCGACGACAATACATAGTATCTTTTTTAGTAAAATATTTAGAAATATAAACAGTAAAATTCCAACAGCAACGAGGACGATTGTAGAAAGTATTTGCCACAGTTGAAAAGGTACTTTTGAGGCTAACTCGGCAGTTCCAAGTATAAACATCCCGTCGTAAATCGCATTTATCTTACTAACAGAATATTTAGAATAATACCATTTGTTACCTTCTTTTTCTAAATAAATCTCTTTGTATTTTGGAAAAGGATAATAGATAGCTAACTTTGTCGTTGAATCAATGTAATCTGCATTTTTGGGAATTGTGTTAAAATCTACAGTTAGTCCTTTACCATCAAAAATAGCTTTCAGTCGAATAGCGAGTTGTTTATCATCATCGCTAATTTTAGCACTTTGATCTAATGCTTTTGCAGATAGATATGGTCGAAAGGTTTGCTTTTGAAGGTAAAAAATGTGAGTAAGCATTGTATGATATGGTGAAGTAAGACTATACTCCAAATTTTCATAATCATATGAGTTTATATCTAGTGAAGTTGCCTCAAGTTGTTGAAAACCTAACAACAATGATAGATACATTGCAAACAAAATTCGTAAAATAATCATTCAGTAGATTTAAAATTTATAATTTATGCGAGCCATTTTTTACCCAGGACCATCTTTCGTTCCCCTTGAATCTTTAGCAGCAATGTCTAAGGAAATTGTACATCATCATTCAAAAGAATTTTCAAATGTACTTACAAATATCGAATATTCCTTAAAAAAAATTACACATTGCTCTGGAAATGTGTTTCTACTCACAGGTTCGGGAACATCAACTGCTGAGTCGATTGTCGATAATTTTCTTGTAAGTAACCCAACGACACAACATTTAGTTTGTTGTAATGGTCGATTTTCAAACAGATGGGCTAACTTACTTCAACAGAAAAATCTTACATGTTTAACGTATCAAGAAGAATATGGAGTTTCACATTCACCATTAAAACTTTTAAGTTATTTAGAAAACAATCCTTCTATTTCGACAGTTTGGTTTGTTCATGGTGAAACTTCTACAGGAGTACTCAATCCTATTGAAGAACTAATCCAAACAGTCAAATCATACAATTCATCCATACTTTGTATTGTCGATGCAGTCAGTTCTATTGGAACAGAACATTTCAATTTTGATAGTTGGGATATCGATATTGCCTTTACTACAAGTTGCAAGGGTCTTATTTCTCCAGCAGGAATTGGTTGCGTTTTTACTAAAGCAGGTTTTTTGGGCAACAATCAACTACGGTTTTCTGATAATTTTGGACGGAACAATGTTACACAACCTTGGACTCCTCCCGTTCAATTGCTTTATGCATTTGAGCATTCTCTACAGCTGATTTGTAATTATGGTGCTGAAGAATACATTCAACTAAGTAATCAAAATAAAGAATATCTTTGTGATCTATTGAAGAATAACAATTTGAAAGTTTTTGGCGAAAACACCCTTCATTCAGTAACCGTTGTTGAAAAGCCTAATAATGAACTTTTTTTTGAAATCTTACAGAATGAATATGAAATTAAACTGATATCAGCACAAGATCATTTGAAATCACACTATTTTCGTATTGGTACCTTTGGATTTATCGAAAAAAATGAAATCGAGCAATTGGTTTCAACACTATCAACATTTTACTAATATATATATGCCAGAGTTACTCCTTTCAACAAAAAACCAACATAAAATTTTGGAAATACAAGAGATATTTAGGTCTGTTATTTCAGATTGTACGGTTTTATCCTTAGATTCGTATTCAGACATTGCCCCTAATGTTGAAGAAACATTAGATACTATTGAAGGTAACGCATATTTGAAGTCTATTGAAATATTTCGATTTGCTCAAATACCTACTCTTTCGGATGATAGTGGATTAGAAATTGATGCAATTGGTGGAAAACCGGGAGTCTTTTCTTCACGTTACGCAGGAGAAAATGCGTCTGATTCTTCAAATCGAAAAAGAGTTTTGGATGAACTTCAAGGTGTTCCAAATGAGTTAAGAACTGCACGTTTTCGAACAGTTATATGCTATACAGATCACCTTAGAACAATGTTTTTTGAAGGTGTTTGTGAAGGATTTATTACTAATGAAGAATTTGGAGAACGTGGATTTGGATATGACCAAATTTTTGTTCCAATTGGCTCTTCAAAAACATTTGGGCAGATGGATATGTCAGAAAAAAATGTATTTTCTCATCGTAAAAAAGCTTTGTCGAAATTTTTAGAATTTTATAAAACAATCAATGAATACCATCTCAGATGAACTTAGGTTACTCATTTCTATCACTCTAACAGCTCTAAAAAATGACGAAGAACTGTTACGATTGCAATGTAAAGACTACCTTCAAAAATATACCTTTCAATCTGTGTATGAAGCATTGTTGCAATTACATCTTTTTGCTGGATATCCTTGTTCACTAACGGCATTAACAATTTTAAGTACTGAATTTCAATCACTCTTTCCTAAAAGCTCTTTAGCAAATTTGATCGATAATGAACCATTTAATTATCAAACATATAAAGATAGAGGACTTCAAACTTGTGAATTAGTTTACACAAACACCTTTGCACCCTTGATGGCAAAACTCAAAAAATCTTCACCACAATTACAAGAATGGATGTTAATTGATGGATATGGGAAAACACTTTCGAGAAGTGGATTGTCGATACAAGAACGAGAAATGCTGATAGTTACAGTTTTATTAGTACAAGGATGGAAAAAACAACTTTATTCTCATATACGAGGAGCAAAAAATGTAGGTTGTTCACAAAAAATACTAATTGAACTTTTGTCAATGGGAAATGAATTTTTTTCTCCATCTATACGTCAATATGCACAAGAAACAATAAGTTCTCTGTACGATTAATCGTAATATCTCGAATTTTTTTATTATATTTGGAGCAAATGTCAAATAACAATGAACTCCAGCCTATCCAAAATTCCTCCCCGGAACAAGGCTTAGAACCACAACTTGAAGAAATTCATTACCAAAACAATCGATACATCGTTTGGGCTTTACTTTATCGTAATAGATTTGTCTTTTTTTTCGTTTCTCTTCTTGTAGGAATAGGAACCTACGTTTATCTACACTTTCAACCAAATTGGTACGAAGCCTCTGTGAATTTTGTACCCCCAAAACGACAGATTTCCAGTTTGGAAGGTGCAATTTCTTCCATTTCTTCAACTTTGAAAGATATTGGTTTACAAAAATTAAGTGGAAAATCTGAGTCCTATTCATTTAACACTATTCTTTTTTCACGAACTATCAAAGATAGTCTTATTAAGGAATTTAACTTAGCAAAATTATATGATATTCCAGACACCAATTATAAAGCAATCTATAAAGCATTTGACGAGAATTACGATGTAGCCTTAGAAGTTGAAGGAAATTACGTTGTAACTTGTATGCATACAGACAAAGTCGTTGCTGCTAAAATGGCAAATAGAGTCTTACAACTTTCTAATACAATTGCTCGTACGATGGATGTTAAAGAAGCTACTACTCAACGAGTATACTTAGAACAAAGACTTGCACAGTTGAATAGTGCTATTGATAGATTAACTGACTCTTTAGCATTATACTCTAAAAAAACATTGTTGTTTTCCCCGTTAGATCAGGGAGCATCTTTAGCTGAAGGGTATGGAGAAATAAAAAGTCAGAAAATGAAACAAGAAATTATGTATGATTTCTTTAAAGGTCAATACGGTGCTGACGATCCAAGAAGTGTTGCTCAAAAAGAAATACTAACTATGATTACTTCAAAGATTAGTTCTATAGAAAATACTCCCGGTTTTGCTGGAAACTTTGCTTTAAAAGACGCCGCTGGAGTTGCTGGAAAGTACCTTCGAATGTATACCGAAATCGAAACGTTTTCAAAAGTAAAAGCTTTTTTGCTTCCTTTGTTAGAACAAGCTAAATTGGATGAAACACGAAATGTACCTTCTGCCTATGTTTTAGATGAGGCAATACCACTATCAGAAAAAACCAAACCTCGAAGAACCCTTATCTCTGCTGGAGCATTTGCTGGTACTTTTGTACTTCTTATGATGATTGTACTTCTTCGTTATCAATATAAACAGTTTAATTTAAAATTTAAGCCGTACTATTCTTCATTACTATTACAATCTAAATCAAAATAACTCACAATGGAATTAGGAAGAGATGAATTTGGCTCTTCTTTTAGAGCAAAGATATTCCTGACACTTTTTATAAGTGTTTGTGTGTTGTTTAGCGTTCGATTGGCATATCTTCAAATTATTCACGGTAATTTGTACCTTCTTAAAACTGAAACTCAAGCTATTAAAGAGGTAATTAATACTCCTTTTCGTGGAATTATTTTAGATAGAGAAGGTAAAAAAATTGTTCATAACAAACCATCATTTGTTATTCGAGTTACTCCCGCTGATTTTGATGAAGAAATGCTTCCGACCTTAGCAAATTTATTAGGTGTCGATGTACTTTTGCTTCAAACTAATTATAAAAAATTTAAAACCAAATCTCCTTTTACTCCTTTCCCCATTCTAAAGGATGTTACTCCAGTTCAAGCAAATTCAATAGAAGAAAACCTTGCAGATTTACCAGGTGTTGATGTTGCAGTAGAATCAGGTCGATTTTATGAGTTTGAAGGAAATTTATCCCATCTTTTAGGGTATACTCGTGAAATTAGCGAGTCACAATTAAAGCGTAATGATGACTTTTACAGACCAGGTGATCCGATTGGTAATGGTGGGGTAGAATCTGCGTTTGAAAGACTCTTACGTGGTCAAAAGGGATCAGAATTTATTGCTGTCAATGCATTTGGTCAAAGAGTATCTGCCTTTTATGAAGGAAAAAATACAATTCCTGCTGTTGAAGGATTTGATTTGCAATTAACAATAGATTCAGATTTGCAACTTGAAGCTGAACAGCTACTAAATGGAAAACGTGGAGCTGTTGTAGCAATTGACCCTACTACTGGTGAAATATTAGCGTATGTATCGAAACCAGACTACTCTTTAGAAATATTTAACGGTAGAACAAGTGCCTCTGATTATGCACAGTTGTCCACTAACCCTCATAAACCTCTTTTTGATAGAGTAATTATGACCAAATATCCACCTGGTTCGACTTGGAAGATGTTAATGGTCATAGCTGCTATGAACGAAGGAATTTTACCCTTAGATGGTAAAATTGTTTGTAATGGTTCTTTCACGTATGGAGGTAGAACTTGGAAAGACCATGGAGCCTATGGTGCAATTGGTGCTAGAAAAGCAATCCATGTGTCTTCGAATGTATTTTTCTATAAGTTAGGGTTAGAAATTGGTTTAGACACTTATTATAAATATGGAGAAATGTTCGGTTTCGGAAAAAGAACTGGTATTGACGTTGCAAATGAAGAGGCTGGACTTTTACCATCTAAAGCATGGTATGACAAAGTAGTTGGCAAAGGTAAATGGTCAAATGGAGTATTAGTTAATCTCGGAATTGGTCAAGGAGAGTTGGGAGTAACTCCATTACAATTAGCTGTCTATACTTCAGCAATTGCGACAAAAGGAATTTTAAACAGACCTCACGTTGTCAAAGCAATTTTTAATAAACGTACAAATTCGTTTGACCCAATGGAAGTGGAATCTCGTGAACTGCCTATCAAAAAAGAAATATTTGATATTATCCATAATGGAATGTATGATGTTGTCAATGTTGGCGGTGGAACTGCAACAAATGCTCGTTTAGGTGAGTATAAATTGTGTGGAAAAACAGGTACAGCTCAAAATGCTCAAGGTCAAGACCATTCTTGGTTTGTATCGTTTGCACCTATGGAAAATCCAAAAATTGCAATCTGTGTCTTAGCAGAAAATGCTGGATTTGGAGCAACTGTCGCTGCTCCAATTGCCTCTCGCTTAACAAAATCTTACCTTGACAAACAAAAAAGAATTACCGATGCTCAATCTTCAACAGTTACTGCAGTAACCCAAAAGATAGAATCATCTAAAAAAAAGAAACAGATAAATAAAACACTTTAAACATAATTGGAATAACTATGATTCATAATTTAGACATGATTCAGCGAGTATATGCTGAATACCCTGAAAAAATCAAACTAGCCAAGCAGTTATTGGGTAGACCAATGACATTGGCAGAAAAAATTCTTTATTCTCATTTTACTCCTGAACAAGTAGGAACAACTCCTACTCGTGGAGCATCCTATGTCGATTTCAATCCAGATAGAGTTGCAATGCAAGATGCAACTGCTCAAATGGCGTTGTTGCAGTTTATGTCTGCAGGAATTCCTACTGTAGCAGTACCATCTACAGTACATTGTGATCACTTGATTCGTGCTGAACATGGTGCAAAAAACGATTTGGCACAATCCTATACTGAAAATGAAGAAGTATTTTCATTTTTAGGATCAGTATCAAAAAAATACGGAATTGGATTTTGGAAACCAGGAGCAGGTATTATTCACCAAGTAGTTTTAGAAAATTACGCATTCCCTGGTGGAATGATGATTGGTACCGACTCTCACACTCCAAATGCTGGTGGACTTGGAATGATTGCTATTGGTGTGGGTGGTGCTGACGCTGTAGACGTAATGTCTGGAATGCCTTGGGAACTTCAAATGCCAAAATTAATTGGAGTAAAATTGACAGGTAAAATGTCTGGTTGGGTTTCTCCAAAAGATGTAATTCTTAAACTTGCAGGTATCACGACTGTAAAAGGTGGTACAGGTGCTATCATCGAATACTTTGGTGACGGATGTGCGAATTTTTCTGCTACTGGTAAAGGTACAATCTGTAATATGGGAGCTGAAATTGGAGCAACAACCTCACTTTTCCCTTATGATGATTCAATGGGTCGTTATCTTGCATCAACTGAACGTTCAGAAATTGCAACCCTTGCTAATTCTATAAAAGAATGTTTACGTCCAGACCCAGAAGTTGAAGCAAATCCAGAACAATACTATGACCAAGTTATTCATATAGACTTATCATCGTTAGAACCATATATTAACGGTCCATTTACTCCAGACAGAGCCCATACACTAACTGAATTTATTGAAGCTGTTAAAACCAACAATTGGCCAGAAGAACTACGTGTTGCTCTGATTGGATCTTGTACTAATTCTTCTTATGAAGATATGGCACGTGTTGCTTCAATAGCAGAATTTGCTGTTGCTAACAACTTAAAAGCTAAATCAGAATTTACAGTTACTCCTGGTTCGGAACAAGTAAGAGCGACTATAGAACGAGATGGAATTTTGCAAAAAATCGAATCAATTGGTGGTGTAGTTCTTGCAAATGCTTGTGGACCTTGTATAGGTCAATGGAAACGTCATGATGTAGAAAAAGGAGATAGAAATTCTATCATCACTTCCTTCAACAGAAACTTTACTGGTCGTAATGATGGCAATCCCGAAACACATGCATTTGTTGCTTCCCCAGAAACAGTTACTGCTTTTGCAATTGCAGGAAAATTGACCTTTAATTTTATGACTGATACCATAGATGGAGTAAAGTTACAACCACCAACAGGCGATGAGCTACCAGCATTAGGATTTGTTCCAGATGCTGAGGGGTATGAAGCTCCTGCAAAAGTAGGAAGTTCCGTTTCTGTATCAATTGCAGATTCTTCATCCCGTCTACAAGCATTGACACCATTTGCAAAAAACGATATTGCTGATTACAAGAACTTGCAATTACTCTTCAAAGCAAAAGGGAAATGTACAACAGATCATATTTCTGCTGCAGGTCCATGGTTACGTTTCAGAGGTCATTTGGATAACATATCCAACAATATGTTTATCGGAGCAATCAATGCAGCAAATGACAAAGCAAATTCTATCAAAAATGCAAAAACTGGTGAATTTGGTGAAGTTCCTGCTGTTGCCCGATATTACAAAGCTAATTCAATTCCTTGGTTTGTTGTTGGAGATGAGAATTATGGAGAAGGTTCATCTCGCGAACATGCTGCAATGGAACCAAGATTTTTGGGAGGTAGAGTGATATTAGTAAAATCTTTTGCTCGTATTCATGAAACAAATCTGAAAAAACAAGGAATGTTACCACTCACTTTTGTGAATCCTGCAGATTATGATTTATTCAGAGAAGGTGATACATTCTCTTTGAATTTAGAGTCTTTTGCACCTGGTGCAAATCTCACTTGCATAATTAAACACCAAGATGGTACTACAAATACTATAGAGGTCAAACATTCATTTAACCAACAACAAATTGATTGGTTTTATGCTGGTTCTGCTTTAAATTTGATTGCAGCTCGTCAAAAATAAGTTTGAGAAAATCATACTTTCTAAAAAGGCATTGGAAACAATGCCTTTTTTTATATACGATAGTTTCCATTATATTTCGTAGATTTGTTTTTTTTCGGAATTACTACTTACTACTCCCACTATGATGCATTATATAGAAACCAATAGAGATAACGACTATAGAATTGTTATTGAAGATGAAGACCCAAACTTTCAACCAAAAGCAGTATTAGCAATTTTAAGTTTGATGGAAATGGGAAAGGTATTTACTATCAAAGAAATACATACTCTTTTTGAAGCAGAGGTTTCTGAACGTCAAGTTCGTCGTTATGTGAAAATTTTAGAAGATTGTGGATTAGTTACTAATATTCCTAATAGATTTGAATCTAAAAATAGAGTGTATTGTGCTTCTACATTTGGATCTTCTTCATCTCGAACTTTTACAACCGATCAGTTATTGTCATTATACGTTCTCAAACAATTAATTCTTAGTTTCAAAAATTCTTTTCTTTCGAAAGAAATTGAAACAATAATCTTAAAAATTCAACAAAGTTTTGGTAACGATTTTTCTTATTTCTTAGACCCTCAAGACGACGATGACGATGAAAGTACAGAAAATGAACAGAAAATATATTGGAATCAACTACCAGGAGTCGCTACTTTAGATAGAACAGTTCCGGATCACATATTGCATAAACTCTTAGACGCAACCTTACAAAGGAATTGGATTGATGTGACATTTTTTTCTACAAAAGACAATGTTGAGAAAAAAAGAAGGGTTTTTCCTTTTATAGTCTATTCTTATGAAGGATTGCTTTATGCTTATATGTATCATCCTGGACACAAAAAGCCTTTTACACTTTCAACCCATCACATTAAAAAAATTGAAAAAGTTGATGAGGAGTTAAACATAATTCCATTTAATCAAAAAGAATTTTTACTTTCTCGATTTGCAGTATTTGAAGGAAAGTTAGAGAATGTATCGTTTACAATTAAAGAAGAATTCAAATATTTGTTTGAAAATAGAAATTGGCACATTTCTCAAACTACAACGATTAGGAATGGTAAATTAATTGTGAAAATGGTTGTACCGTTAAAACCTGATTTTATTTCTTGGGTAATTCGTTGGTCAAGTGCTTTTTCTGAAATAAAACCTACTTCATTGAAAGACAAAGTTATTTCAGAATTGCAAAATGTCATCAATAATTTTACTGAACATAAGTAGTGTGATTTGTTTATATACTTAATAAAAAGAATAAACTGTTGTCAAATTCTGAAGCGGTTGATTTGTAACAAAAACCTTACAATATCCACCATTGAGCCAAAGCTGAATTTGATCAGAATAATGAACATCTAAAGGTTCTCCCGAGTTTCCACCTGCAACAACACAATAATAGTAATTATCTAATAGATTTGTAATAAATCGAAAGGAGGAACCTTTCGATTTTGTTTTTAGAAGCGAATGTTCGAAGGATTGTATAGTAAATTCATCTCCTTTGTATTCAAATGGTCCTAAGGTTGAAATTGTACGAATTGAAGGTATAGCATCTGTTAGATGTGTAAAATTTACCCTTATAGAATTTGCTTTTTTTTGCTGTTGAAGTGTCTTAAATTCTTTAGTAGTTTTTTTGCAAACTGACACCATTAAGTTCATTTTTGTATCATATTGCTGTTGAGAAACAGTACCAAGCCATTTTGATTCAATTGTATCTCGAAGAATGAGAAGTGTTTTTACCGAACGCATTGATGGTAAAGTCCCATATTCGGTAAAATAATAATCACCTAAATCATCAAAATACAATTTTTGTAGAAGTGTCTGATGAAACAGTGAGTATAAAAGAGATACTGAATCTTTTTTTGAATATATTCCTTCCCATTTTAGAAGCTGATTCATTACTTTTTTCTCTTCATCATTCAATCTATTCTCAATGGAAGGATATAGAGACTTCACTTCTTGTAACAGCTCTTTTGCGTATAAAGATGTTACATCGTTTAGCATAAACTGAGCCTCACGAACTGAATAATCTTGATATTTACTAAGAAGTGACTGAATTCTTTTATGACGAAAATATTGCTCATACCAACCTGGAAATTGTCTACCATTCGTAAACTGAGCTTCTGTATTTGTGCCTATGGAATATCGTTCAGTTTTGGAAAGAGGTTTTAATTCTTGATTTTGGAGATATTCATACGTATCCGTCCAACCAAATCTTTGATCATTCCATCCAGGATTAGTAAAAGTGAACACACATTCAGGATTTCTTTGAGGAACTGCACCTATTGGAAGAAGATTCGAAGTAAATTGATTATCTGCTGTTTGAAGTAATTGTGTTGGATATTTCCATTTTGAAATAGCCTTTTTAGCCGAAGTACTGGTTGTTGCAAGTGAAATCGAATGTAAAATTGAGAACGGGTCTACAATCGTATCAAACAACAAACTTTTAAGAGAAAGAACATAGTCAGAATAGATATTCTTTTTTGGTTTAGTACTATTTTGAATCCATGATGCGTTTTTTGGAAACCAATCAGAAATAATGGGCATTCCATTTACACTACGTCGACGAAAAAATATTGGTTCATCGTTTTTTTGTATTACAGTATCCAATTGATAGACTATAGGTAAAGACCCACCATTATTCTTAGAACATTCTGTCGCGTTATCATTCAAAACTTCCACAAACAAATCCGTTTGGTCTGCTGAGTATGAAGTAAATGACCAAGCTTGTGTCTGGTTTCTTCCATTGATAACAAATGGAATTCCCGGTAATGTTGCACCTGATACTACATTTTCATTGGTAACAATTGAACAAATGTACCATTTTGCTGGTAATTGTAAGGTAGCGTGAATATCTGCAACAAAAATAATTGACTTAGTTGTATCTTCATTCGTAGAAAAGACCCATGAAGCACAAGCTGATTTCGAGTGATTCCAACCTAAAATACTTTTAAAGTGTTTTGATTGAATAGAAAAATCATCAAAAGATTGATTTTGTGATTGCATCCTTGAAGTTGTGTTTTGTTTCTGAGTATTTTCTGTTGATTTTTTTTGAATAATAAATGGAGGAATAAATGGTAAAAATAGAGAAGTATCACTTGTTATTGAGATTAACATTGAAATTGAATTTTGTTTTTTTGAAGTAGTATCAACCACAATTCCTTTATCCTTAATTGAAAATACTAATAAATCCTTAGCATGTTCTTCACCAAGGGAATATTGTAATTCTGCTGCTGTTAAACTCGCCCAAAATGATACATCTGATTCTAAAGAATGTAATTTCCACAGAAGATACGAATCTTCAATTGTCCACTGATCGGGAATATACCCCAAATTATCAAATTCAATTGAAAGAGAGTTTTTATTAGAATTGATAAAATAATTCACACCTCGAGAATAGGATGTAACCATCGAACGAATAGAATCATTTGCTAATCTTGCTATAGTTGAAGCTACCGTTTGTAATTGTAAGGTTCGAGCAAACTTATCAGAGTCTATATAATAAGAACCTAATACCTCAGATAATTGCCCACGACCTGCTCGACGTAAAAAATCCATTTGAAACAAACGATCTTTTGCATGTGCAACACCCAATAGAAACATTGCATCTGCTGTTGAAGAAGCATAGATATAGGGTATTCCATATCTATCTTCTTTAATTGAAGATGGAAACTCTAAAATTCCAGAATGCGATACTTCAATTTTTTGTATTTGAATAGATTTTGAGGCTAATGCAAACAAAAACAACAGTAAACATCCAATAAACATTGTTGTTACTGTTACAATTCCTATACTATGTTTAATGAAATAATTCACTACTACTTACAACCATCCATTATTTTTATACCAATCCAATGTTTCTTGTATTCCTGTTTGCAAAGTAATTTGTTGTTCAAATTGAAAATCATAAAGAGCTTTTTTATGTGAACAAATCCAATGACGTTGAGTAAAGTTTTTTGCTTTTTCTCTGTCAAATACTGGTGGTTTTTTTCTTATCCTACCAAAGAAGGTAGAGATATATCCATTGAACAAAATAGCAAAATGTGGTAGAGGTATCGGAATCAAAATTCGCTTTTGTAATGCCACTTTTGTCGCTTTAATGATATCATTCCAGGTATAATACACCTTAGAGGTCAAATAATACGTTTGAGAAATGGTCTTTTCTGATTGACAAAGTTCATAGATTCCTCGAACCAAATCATTGATATGAATAAGGCTCATTCGTTTTTTGTCAAAACCCATGATCGGAGCAATAAATCCTTCACTTAATAGACGAAAGTAATCATAAATCGCCTCATCACGAGGACCATATATTGCAGGTGGTCGAACAATTGAAATGGGGATTTTCTCCATAAAAGTATGAACAACTTTTTCTGCTTCTAACTTACTTTTTCCGTATTTTGTTAGTGGCTCTTGAACTATTACATGTTCATTTGTTGGGTCTTCTAAAAGTGGTGATGGTAATGCTACTGCTAGAGAAGATATATGTACAAATCTCTGAAGTGTAGGATTTGCAATTGTCACAGCATCTAACAAATTTTTTGTTACTTCTACATTTCCTTTGTAAAAACCTTCATAATTCGAAGACGCTAACACTCCTGCTGAATGAACTATTATGTCTTGATTTTGAACTGCATTTTGTAAAAATGAAGCATCATCATAACTTCCTTTCCACATTGTAACAGTTTTCGGATTTACCCAACGTAGAGTTGTTTCTTTTCGTACAATAACCGAAACAGTATACCCTCGACGTAAGAATTCATCTACTAAATGACTTCCGACAAACCCACCTGACCCTGTAATAAGAACTTTCATATACAAATGTACGGAATTTTTTACTGTCAGATATATGACATTTTAACAGAACAGCATGACAGTATTATTTTTTAAAATGCATATTTGGCATACTTTTGAAGATTTTTTCATCAATAGAGACTTTGGCACATTCTTGATAGGAACTATAATAATTCTAAAATCTAATTTTTAATAAAAGGTATATATTATGGGAAAAGTCATTGGAATTGACCTCGGAACAACAAACTCTGTTGTTGCCGTTATGGAAGGGTCTACACCAGTTGTTATCGCAAATTCTGAAGGATTACGTACTACTCCTTCGATTGTAGGATTTTCTAAAAATGGGGAACGAGTCGTTGGACAACCAGCAAAACGTCAAGCTATCACAAATCCAAAAAACACAATTTATTCTATCAAAAGATTTATGGGTCGTCGCCAGGATGAAGTAAGCGAAGAAGCATCTATGGTTCCGTACAAAACCACAGCCACTTCTGCTTCAGATTCTGTCAAAGTTGACATTGACGGTCGTTTATATTCGCCTCCAGAAATCTCTGCTATGATACTTCAAAAAATGAAGCAAACTGCGGAAGATTATTTGGGACAAAAAGTTACCGAAGCGGTTATTACAGTTCCTGCATATTTCAATGATTCTCAGCGTCAAGCGACAAAAGATGCTGGTGAAATCGCAGGTTTAACCGTAAAACGTATTATTAATGAACCAACAGCTGCTGCTTTAGCCTATGGTTTAGACAAAAAAGGTAAGAATATGACCATCGCTGTGTATGACCTTGGTGGTGGGACATTCGACGTATCAGTACTAGAAATTGGTGATGGAGTTTTCCAAGTAAAATCAACGAATGGTGATACTCATCTTGGTGGAGATAACTTTGACCACAAATTAATTGACTTTTTAGCAGACGAGTTTTTGAAAACTGATAGCATTGATCTTCGCAAAGATCCTATGGCATTGCAACGTCTACGTGAAGCTGCTGAAAAAGCGAAAATTGAGCTTTCTCAAATGCTACAAACAGATGTAAACTTGCCATTCGTTACTGCAACACAAGATGGTCCTAAACACTTGAATATCAATATCACACGTGCTAAATTTGAAACATTATGTGCTGATTTGTTTGACAAAACATTAAAACCATTAGAAAATGCACTACGTGATGCAAAAGTAACGCCAACACAAATCGACGAAGTTATTTTAGTTGGTGGATCTACTCGTATTCCAAAAATTCAAGAATTAGTAAAAAACTTTTTTGGTAAAGAACCATCAAGAAATGTTAATCCTGACGAAGTAGTTGCATTAGGTGCTGCTGTTCAAGGTGCTGTACTTTCTGGTGATGTAACTGACGTTTTGTTAGTAGATGTTACACCTCTTAGCTTAGGAATTGAAACATTAGGTGGTGTTACTACTACTATGATTCCTGCAAATACCACTATACCAACGAAAAAAGCGGAAACATTCTCAACAGCTGCTGATAGTCAAACATCTGTAGAAATCCACATTTTACAAGGTGAACGTTCTATGGCTCGCGATAACCGTTCTCTTGGTAAATTCCACTTGGACGGTATTCCACCAGCACCGCGTGGAGTTCCTCAAGTTGAAGTAACTTTTGACATTGACGCAAACGGTATTTTGAACGTTGCGGCTAAAGATAAAGCTACCAACAAAGAACAGACTATTCGTATCACTTCTTCAAGTGGTCTTGACAAAGACGAAATCGAAAAAATGAGAAAAGACGCTGAAGCAAATTCGAATGAAGATAAAAAACGTAAAGAAGAAATTGAAATCAAAAACAAAGCAGACAATTTAGTGTACTCAACTGAAAAACAATTGAACGACTTAAAAGATTCAATTTCTGATGAAGACAAAACAAAAATTGAAACTGCTAAAAACGAACTTGCAGAAGCTTTGAAAAACAATACGAATATTCAAGGTTCAATGGACAACTTGAATAACATTTGGTCAGAAGTTTCAACCAGAATGTATCAACAAGGAGCATCGACTCCTCCTCCAGCAGATGGTGGGACTGATGCAGGTTCTACTCCAAACGATTCATCGTCAAAAGTAGAAGAAGCTGATTATACTATCGTTGACGACAAATAATCATCTCTTTCAATGATAAAAAAAGCCCATCTTTGATGGGCTTTTTTGTTATAAATATTTGAGTCTTTTGGAGGGGTACCACGAAGAGATGGGGTGTAATCTTGGTTCTCATCTTTAAGTGAACCTATGTTACTATTTACAATTATAATTTTATTACTTATTCTGTTTTTGTGCATTTTTAACTAATTGTTCGCTATCCCAAGCAAGGTCGTGTTGTGTGAGTGAGAAATGTATGTCTTCAGAAAGCAGCTTTTCTTGTAGCTCTATTTGTTCTCGAACACTGAGGATATATTGTTTTGAGTCGTGTCTATCTTTGGCTAATTTTTTCATTGCTTCTTCATCGAAGTTAATGAAGTCTTGTCCTTTTCGTTCAGCGGTATAAGCACGAACTCCAAGTTTTGTTAGTACATCAACAGCCAAATGAACAGACGTATAGAGTGTTTCTCTGTAAATGGATTGTATCCCCATATCTAAAAGCTCATAAGCATCATATCTGTTTTTAGCACGAGCGATTATTTCTATATGTGGGAAATGTTTGGTTACTAATGAGATTACCTTTTGATTTACACTTGGTGGATCTATAGTTGCTATCAGATACTTAGCTTTTTCCGCACCCGCAGCATGTAACAAATCAACATCTGTACCATCACCAAAATAAACATTAAATCCCATTTTTCTTAGCATTGTTACTCTATCTGGGTCACTATCTAAAATGGTAGCAGAAATCCCATTAGCTCGTAAAAAACGACCTATGGTACTTCCAAAATGTCCAAAACCAATAAGAATGACATCATGTTTAGAATGTATATCATCTGGTTTTTGTTTTGGAACGTCGACTTGTTTTAACGTGAATTTTTGTACAACTTCGTAAATCACCAAAAGCACTGGAGTAATTACCATACTAATAGCAGTAACCGCCATTAACAAATCAAATATAGTTTTATCAAGTATATGTAACGTCGTTGAAAAGTTCAGTAAAACAAAAGCAAATTCACCCACTTGCGATAGTAATAATGCAGTCAGAATATTGTTTTTGAATGACATTTTGAATGATTTTCCAATGGCAAAGATGACAATACTTTTGACAAACATTACTCCAAAAACTATCGACATTACTTCGAAAGGTTTTGAAGCAATAATAGCAAAATTGATAGTAGATCCAACGGCAATAAAGAATAGACCTAACATCAATCCTTTGAAGGGTTCAATGGTTGACTCTAAAGAGTGTTTGTATTCAGTTGTAGCTAAAACGATACCTGCTAAAAAGGCACCCAAAGCTGGTGAAAGCCCGACTAATGTCATTGCAAAAGAAACACCTATAACAATAGTTAGTGCTGCAGCAACGAACACTTCTTTTAGATTTACTTTTACTATTAAATTTAGTAATGGAGTTACAACAAATCTTGTAACAACATATACTAAACCAATGACGCCAAAAACAACAAAAGTTTGAGCATACCCTGGAAGCCCACTAATGAGAGTTTGTTTTGTTGAGACTGGTGCAACTCCAGGAATTGCTAACAATGGTAATATTGCCAATATAGGTATCACCATTATGTCTTGGAAAATAAGGATAGAAAATGATGCTTGACCAGGTATAGTATTTGAAATACCTTTTTCTTTTAAGGTCTGTAATATTATGGCTGTAGAAGACAAAGCCATGGATAAGGAAACTGTTAAGGAAACATTCACAGACCAGTTTAAAAAATAGACAAAACACAAAAACAACAACAATGCAGTTCCAAAAACTTGTAATGAACCGAAACCTAGAATAGCCTTTCGTAATCCCCAAAACTCTTTGGGGTCTAGTTCTAATCCAATGATGAAAAGGAGCATCACCACTCCAAATTCGGAAGCATGAAGAATATCTTCACCTTCTGCTCCTATGAACCCAAAAACGAATGGTCCAAGAATAATCCCAGCAATCAAATACCCCAATACTGAACCCATACCCAGTTTTTTGGCTATAGGAACACAAAGAATTGCTGCAATTAAAAATACTAATGCCTGAAAAAGAAATGTGTTTTCCATTCTATGTTGTTGTTAGGAATTTTTGAGAAAATCGTTTAACAAATTGATTTTGGTAAATTCAGTAGATTCATTTATAGTATCATTTTGTAACATTTCGAGAATTTGTTGGTATTGTAATCCAACTTCATTCAATTCAGTTTCTGTTAATTTATGAGAACCTTGAACTGCAAATGGTGGAAGGTAAGTTAATTTACAGAGCTTTGCTGTTTGTTCAAATGGTAAAAAGAATTCGGATAAGGTATGTTTGTGTGAACCTTCTTTTGAATAAGCTGTGGTACTACCCCCTGAAGAAACAACATTACACATAATCTTACCTTCTAATTTATTTCCTCCAACGCCGTATGCCCAGCCATAAGTTAATACTAAATCAATCCATTGTTTTATGATAGGAGGTGACGAATACCAATAGACTGGATGTTGAAGAATCACTACATCATTTTCGAGTAATAATTGTTGTTGTTTTGCAACATTGATATTAAAGTTAGGATAAAGTTCATACAAATCCTGAATTGTAACGTTTTCAAGAGTTGATGCAGCATTTATGAGAGAAGAATGGACTTTTGAGTTTTCAAAACGAGGATGACCGAAAATAATAAGTATTTTTTTCATAGTATTGCTTAATGTTTTACAACAAATCTGACGGTTAACTTTTTACAGTCGTGTGTAAATAACTGAATGTATATTCCGTTTATAAATCTATGAAAACAAAATTCCTATTTTCGATTATTTTATCTTTTCTTTTTTGTGTTGTACTAACAACCAATTCCTTTTCACAATCATTTTCGATTTTTAGCATAGATACAACTAATTACCCTCAATTGAGTGCAAAGTTTTTGAATGTTACTGTTGATGGATTCCTTTCTACTATTCCTCAAACATCTTTACAATTAAAAGAAAACGCTACACCTAGGACAATACTATCGGTCAACTGCCCAAACCAAAATACACCAGTAACATTATCAGCAGTTTTGACGGTAGATGTAAGTGCTTCTATGGGATTTGGACCCCTTAATGCCACGAATATGGTCTTCGCAAAAGCAGCTGCAAATGCTTGGATAAATACTTTGCCCATTGGAAATAGTGAAATGGCAATAACAGCATTTGACCAATATTCTTATCTTCACCAAGATTTTACCAAAGACAAAACGAAACTCAAAAGTGCACTTGTTTCACTCATTCCACAAGGTCAAACTGACTTTAACAATGCTTTTTTAACATCACAAACTGGAGCAATTTCCATAGTAAAAGCTGGTAAGAATAAACGAATCATCTTATTTGTAACTGATGGAGACGCTCCAGATACAGACGTACCATCAATTATCAATGAATCTCAAAACAATTCTATTACTGTTTATGCAATTAGTATTGGAAGAGAATGTCCACAATCATTGAAAGAAATATCTGTGAACACGGGAGGATTATGGTTTGAAAATGTTAAATCATCATTACGAGCAGAACAAATATTTTTTGAAATATTTTCAAAAGAAAGCGGTATTACTCCTTGTGAAATCACTTGGGAATCTTTGAATCTCTGTAAAGCAGAAACAATTATAGTCTCTTTAGAAAACACTGAAAATTCTTCAGTTGCACAGTTACCATATACTGTTCCTCAACGTAAAAAAGGAACAATTCAAGCTAATCCTGCATCAGTTTCTTTTTCAGATTTGCCACTTTTCATACCAAAAGATACCACTATTTATCTCCGTGCAAATGGAGCTAATACGACAATTAGCTCGATTACTTCTTCCAATCCACGATTTAGTGTCTCTCCTTCATCTGGCTTTGTAGCTCAAGATGATTCCTTGGCGATTACTCTCAGATATACTCCAACTGATAGTTCCTATCAATGGACAGAATTCATTATTGAACATTCATTTTGCACAGCAAGTTTCTATGCAAGTAGTCGAAATAGCAACACACAGATTTTTCCAGAGGTCAAACTTATCTCACCAAATGGAGGAGAAACATTCCTTACTGGAACAGATACCCTTATACGTTGGGACGGGATATCCCCTACTGATACAGTTCAACTTGAATACAGTAGTAATAATGGAATTAGTTGGAATTTAATTGAATCTGCAGTTACTGGTGGTTCCTATCGATGGATACTACCAAACCAAATTGGTAATAGATATTTAGTAAAAGTTTCTTTGACTGGAAAAAACGATATTCTTACTGATGGTTGGGCAAAAAAAAGTGGAAGCTTCTTTGAGGATATTGGATATTCAATCTGTATAACTTCTGATGGTTCTATCCTATCCACAGGATCATTCCAAGGATTATCAAATTTTGGTACTACTACTATTCAGTTAAATTCAAATGGGGTAGAGGATATTTTTATACTAAAAATTCGACCAGACGGATCTCCTGAATGGGCAAAAGGAATTGGCGGGATTGGAAAAGATGTTGGAAGAAAAATTCTAACACTTTCTGATAATAGTTTTGTTGTGATTGGGACTTTTCATAATTCCATTACATTTGAACAAGGTAATCAAAATGAACAAACCTTAGTATCAAAAGGAGGTTCAGATATTTTTATAGCTCGATATTTGGCAGATGGAACATTTGTATCAGCTTTTAGCGAAGGTGGAATAGGTAACGAAATTGTCAATGATGCTACAAAAACTGGAATAGATGACATTTTCATTACTGGTACTTTTTCACAAACTATCACTTTTGGAACCTTCGAGGTTGCTTCTTCAGGATTAAATGATGTATTTGTAACTTCCACTACACCAAAGGGTTTAATTAAGTGGGCTACTTCTTTTGGCGGAAGTAATAACGATGAAGGAATGGGAATTGGAGTAAGCACTGACGGAAGTATTTATGTCTCTGCTTCGGTCAAAGGTTCATTTCCTATAGGATCTTTCCCAATAGTTTCGTCTGGATTTGATGCTAATATCGCATTAGTGAAATATAATTCCACTAAATCTGTTGAATGGGTTGAACAGATTGGTGGTATATTCGACGAAGCTGCAACAGCTTTAGAAGTTGATGTGAATAATGATGTTCTACTCGCAGGTACTTTTATTGGTACATTTAGTCATCAGAACACTTTTTACACATCTTCTGGTCTTGAAGATGCAGTACTGTTTAAATTTGATAAGAATAAATCTTTACTCTGGAGTACTACATTTGGCGGAGTTAGTTTCGATAAAGTTCGTTCTATTTTTACTGACAATTCTGCATCTATATTTCTTGCTGGTTTTGTCGAAAAACTTCCATCAATAGGCAACTCCGAACTTATTAGTTACGGATCAAAAGATGTATTAATTGCAAAATATACCTCAAATGGTGTAAACGAATGGGGAATTACAGGGGGAGGGAATGCAGTTGATGAAGGATATGATGTTTTTGTTGACAATAATGGAAGCGTATATTCAACAGGATTATTCAATTCAAATGCTAGATTTGGAATATTTTCTCTTACTACTTCCAGTGGCTTCAATGAAATTTATCATTGGAAAATTCCTACAATACGACGTAAATCTTTTGATATTTCAGACACCACTTTTGCATTAATTCGAGTTCAACCAAATGCAGATTCTTTAGATTTTGGTGAAGTGTTGTTGCAAAGTTCAAAAGACTCAGTTTTTCAACAATCACTACGAAATACTAGTTCTTTTTCTTTAATAATTGATTCTGTTACAATTGATCCACCAACGGATTTTCGCCTATTTTCTCAAACACCATTTCAATTAGAAGCAAATGCAGAAAAAGACATTGAATTTTCTTTTGCTCCAAGTCAACTTGGACTTATTCAGTCTTCAATTAGATATTGGGTAAAAAGTACTGATACTGTAAATAATGCTACAACAGTGATCAAAGGTGTCGGTATTCAACCACAACTATTTGTTGAAACTCCTACGATTGATTTTGGAGATGTGGAAGTTAGTACAGACAAAGATACTCTCATTCCCATTGTATTACGAAATATTGGGAATACTCCCTTAACAATAACAAGTTCTTCTATTACTGGACCAAATATTGTTGATTTTGTTCAAATATCACCATTTTCGACTATTACTTTGCAGCCAAATGAGGTTATATCTATAGAACTTCGATTTTCTCCAAAGGTATTAGGCAGAACACAAAGTACTGTAGAATTTGTTCACAGTGGTGTAGGTGGTGTGGAAAAAGTCTTTTTGTTTGGAAAAGGAATCGATTACAATCAAAGTATTTATTCATTAGGTTGTCAATCAATCGAAAGTACTATTGGTTCGATTGTTTCTGTACCATTGGCGATTAGTACCATTAAATCTGGAAATACTTTTTCGAACGAAATAGTGAAAGGATTTATGAAGTTTAATGAAACAATTTTAGCACCAATCCAAAATACTCCCAAAGGAATAGTAATAAATGGAGAGAGAATAATACCATTTGAATTTCCATTACGATCGAACGTAGGAAACGATTTTTCGTACAAATTCTTAGTTGGTTTGGGTAATGATTCAATGAGTACAGTTTCTTTCGAAAACGTTACTATAGAAAATTCAACTGCAGAAATTGAAATCAGCTCATGTGCAGTTTTAGTTACCGATTTGTGTCATGATGGTGGTACAAGATTAGTAAAGTCAACGTCTACTTCTGGTATAGTTTCCTTGAATTTCAATTCTTCTTCTCAAATGATTGATGTCTTCTTTTCTACGATAGAAGATGGTACTACTATATCATTGATAACATTATTAGGAAGTGAAATTGTAACGAAAGAAGTACAAGTTCAAGACTCCATTTTACAAATTCCAGTTGAGAATATTGCAAATGGAATATACTATGTAGTTCTTTCAAGCCCAACTATAGTTTTATCAAAACCAATTATAATTGCACGATAAGATTATGGGTATTAAAAATATATTTTTCTTAGTTCTCTATGTAAGTTTTGTTTTTTCAGTATCATCACTGTATTCACAAAACCCTCTCATTGCAGTGAGAGCATATGGAGGTACAAATGAACAAACACCGCCTGTTTTACTATTAAGAAACAATCAAAAATCAATAGCCCCAATAGGTGAATCGACGGTTACAATAGAAATGGATGTTCTAACAGAAAATCCACCACAATTGTTTGTAAAATTTGTTCATTGCAATGAACGATGGCTTGAAAGTGAGAATGTTATCATAAATTCTCTTGGTATATTTCAAACATCAGCGGTTGATTGGACTCAAGCACCAGGTCAATCAAAATACTTTCGTTGGAGAGGAAAGGTACAAGTACCATCTGCGCAAATCCAGTTTCCTGTTTCTGGCAATTGGTTAGCAAAAATATATTCGTTGGATAATTCTGAAGAACTTCTATCAACAGTTAAAATCTTTGTTGTGGAAGCATTGATACCTTCTCGAACAGTAATGCTAAATGATTTCTACAAACCAACATCAAGGTTTGCAGCAAGTTCTGCTTATAATTATGAAGTTATAGTTGATGGAACTCCAAGACTATTAGATTTTCAGTTGAATACAGTTGCAATGTATCGAATGAATTGGTGGAATAATCCACTTTATATTTCACTGAATAATGAAGAAGGAAAAGATGAATATACTGACGAGGAATTATATGGAGATGATGAAAGTAATGAGAACAATTCTCAATCAAAAAATAACCAACGTCAACAACTTTCTTCAAGCATAACTGATCAAGGTCCATTTCCGACTAATATTTCTGGATTTGCTAATATTCGAAAAATGTTTCGAATGAATAATGTTCCTTCTTTCAACGAATACCGGGTCTTTGATTGCTCCAATCCTGGTTTATTTCCTTTTGTTGAAGAAGGAATTCAATTACCATTTCGAGATTTACGAAGAAGAAATCAATTTTTAGAATATGCAGATGATGGATTTATTGTTACATCGAGAGTAAGTCAATTTGCTGATGAATATATAAGGGTAGAATTTGTTCTAGACCCGGAAAAAATACTTGTTGATAAATCTATTTTTGTTGTTGGTTCATTCAACAATTGGACTCCTTCACGCGAATGGGAAATGTCCTATGACACCGAGCGAGAGGTATATTCTTTGAAACAATGGATTCGAAGAGGAAGACACGGCTATTTATATGGAATGGGTTCTTTAAATTTTGAAAAAAACAAGGTAGAAGGTCTTTCGTTTGAAGAATTTGAAGGAAATACTATCCTTTCAAGACAAACAATGATTAGTTTTGTATACTATCGAGAACTTCAATATGGAGGTTATGACGCTATCATTAGCGTAAGTGCAGTGAATTCTCAAGGAACCTTCCAACGATAATGGAATCAATACATACGCATTCGTTCATTCCATTGGTTGATGTTATTATTCCAACCTATAACAATTACACTTCACTATTGAAAACACTTCAGTCGTTAGTACAACAAACAGAACCTAACTTTTTTGTCCATATATGTATCGATGGGTCATCAGTAGAAATTGAAGAATTGTTGCCAAAAGAAGAGCTTTCTTTGCACTATCATTTACTCATACACCCAAACAACGAACATAAAGGACGAAATGCCACAAGAAATTTGGCTTTGCCTCATATACGAAGTGCTTATATTCTTACGATAGATTCCGATGCGGTTGCAACTCCGACATTACTTCAAGAACATCTCAGCGTCGTGACACCAGAGACAATATCTGTTGGACTATTTTTATACACAAATTCTCAAGACAATTTGTGGGCATACTATCTTTCAACCAGAGGAAATACTTCCAATAACCATTTAGAAACTATACCATACTATTATTTTAAAACAGGGAATGTTTGTTTTCCAGCATCGTATTTTATTCAATTAGGAGGTCAAGACGAAAAAATGAAACATTATGGTGGTGGAGATACAGAATTTTCGATAAGAGTTCATAGTACATTTGGCCCAAAATATATTTGTAATGCAAAAGCAATTGTCTACTCAGAAATGGATAAATCTATAGAAATGGCATTACAACAATTTTTTGAATTTGGTGCGATTAATCTTCCATACATTCTGAAAAAACATCCAAGTGAAAAGGAAATATTTTCTATCAAAAAGATACTTTTTAATCCATTCTATTTTCATTTGTTACAGATTCCTTTTGCTACTATATTTACACCAATTTTATCAATAATTCCTTCATTTTTACAAATAAAAATACTCCATTTAAGTGTTGCTTCGCAAATAGTTAGAGGGTACTCTTCAACATCAAAAGTGTAAGTATTATTCCTATTTCTTACTAAATTCCACTTTCATAAAATTCTATTAAGAAAAAGTTAGTTTTCCTTGTAAAATTTTCGTAATTTAGGAGATATAGTTTAATACTTCATCAAATTATCAATGTCAATTCAAAACGAAAAATTAGCCCGATATACACAAACTCATACGCCCGTAACGAATTTACAGCAAAGTAAAAAAAGAAATATTTTCGCAATAATAAGAGATTCACTTTATTTCCAAAACTTTGTTTTGGTAATGATAATTTTCACAGGAATTCTTGTTGGAATAGAAACAAACAGAGAAATAATGAGTTCCTATGGATCATTAATTCGTTTGTTAGATTTACTTATAGTGAGTGTTTTTGCAGTCGAAGTATTAGTGAAAATTTTTTCAGATGCTACTAAGCCTTGGAAATACTTTTTAGACCCTTGGAATGTTTTCGATTTTGTCATTACATTAGCTTCAATCATACCTTTGTTCTTTTCACTACATTATGAACTTATTAATGTTTTACGAATAATTAGAGTTTTACGGGTTATACGATTAGCTCATGAATTACCTCGATTAGAATTAGTAGTTGGAACAGTATTACGAGGTATTCCTGCTCTTTCATCGGTAATACTCTTTATGGTATTGCATTTTTATGTTTATGCTGTTTTGGGAGTGTTCTTCTTTGGTTCTTCTACATCTATAACTGGTGAAATAAAACATTTTGACACCATACCAACAGCAATGTTAACTCTCTTTAAGATAGTTACCTTTGATGATTGGTCACAAATTCTCGCAAGTACTATTCTCTCAAATGCAACTACACCTGAAACACTCATAAATCTCTTTTTTATTAGTTTCATAGTTATTGGAGCAATGGTTATTTTGAACTTATTCATTGGGGTCATAACTTCTGAAATGGCTGAAATGAAAATAAGTGAAGCGAAAAAACTCATTGAATATAAAGACCATACTATTATATTAGGATGGAGCTCACAAGTATTTACTATCATTCGTGAACTTGCCATTGCAAATCAATCTGAAAAGAAATCCCTCATTGTCATTCTTGCCGATCAACCTCACTCTCACATGGAGCAAGAAATAAAGGTGAAAGTAGGTAAAACTGGCAAAACTCGAGTTTTATGCCGTACAGGAAATCCTTTCGATTTAGCGGATTTGGCAATTGTAGCTCCACAAAATGCAAAGTCAATTATTTTATTACGGGTTGAAGGAGATTTCGTTCAACCTGATTCTCATATTTTCAAGATAATATTAGCTGTCATTAATCACCCTCAACGGAGTGAAGAACCATATTCAATAGTTGCTCCATTGGCTGATATTGCTAATTTTGATATTGCAAGTGATATTCCTAAAATTGTTGATAAAGAAGACAAAGTTCAATTTATTGTTACTGATGATTTGATATCTAGAATTATCACTCAAACTTGTCGTCAACCCGGTTTATCGGATGTTTATTCAGAATTGCTTTCATACGCAGATAATGAGATTTATTTTTATCATCATCCCTTTTTGATAGGTAAAAAATTTGAAGACATTCTTCATTTCTTCAATGAAGCAGTCGTTATTGGTGTTTGTCATTTTGACAAATCGATGGAAATCAATCCAAATCCATCTTTAGTCTATAAACAAGGAGATAGTGTTATTGTTATTGCTGAGGATGATTCAATGATTGATCGACCACGTGCAATTCCATATTCATCGAATGTTTCAAAGTTTGCTGAAGTAGTTCTTAGAACTCAAAAACCAGAACGAACCTTGATTATGGGGTGGAATCATCGAGTAACCATGATTATAAATCATTTGGATAAATATTTAACGGCTGGTTCTGTTATAGATGTAGTTGCTGATTTTGACAAAGGAGAAGAAATCATTCGCAGAAAATGTTCTGACTTAAAAAATTCTGTTGCAACATTCCGTCAAGGATTAACAACACAACGATTAATGATTGAACAAGTTATCAACAATGATTATGATCATATCATTATTCTAAGTAATGAATCCGCCACTTCTGCTCAAGAGGCTGATTCTCAGACTATGTTTACCTTATTACATATTCGTGCAATTACTCATAATGACCATGAGTTTTCTTTAGTAAGTGAGATGTTAGATGACAGAAATAGACAAATTGCTGCTGTAACAAATCCAAATGACTTTATTGTTTCTAACAAAATCGACTCTCAAATGATGGCTCAAATCAGTGAAAATGCCTATCTTATGGATATTTTTAATTACCTTTTAGATCCTATCGGTTCAGAAATTTATTTGAAACCTTTTGATAGATATATTAAGGAAGGTGAAGAGGTAGATTTTCATTCTGTAATTGAATCAGCAAAACGATATAATGAAGTTGCAATAGGATATAAACTACATTGGAAAAATACTCCAACAAAAGAAACTTCTGCTAAAAGTGTCTTTATCAATCCTACTAAAAACCAAAAAATTAGCTTCAAAAAAGGAGATAGAATCATAGTCATATCAGAATATGAATATGATTTGAATGTATCTAAACTCTAATTGATTATTATTTAGAAAAAGAATAGCACGTATCATTTGATACGTGCTATTTTTGTTAGAATTGGGATAAATACATCGTAAATATCGTTTTCATTCCATAATCGGTAGATTTGTTCTTTGAGCTCCAGTATTGGATCTATTCCATTCTTTTGTTTGTATTTTTTCACTGCAGACCAAGTAGAAAGATACCCTATAAGTTCATCTCTATTCCAACGCATCTTACAATTGTATTGAGGAATTTTTACTTCTTCAAATGGGAAAGGTATTGTTGAATATTGTTCATCAATATACCTTCTTCTTTCATCCCAATAATCATTTAACTTGTTTGAATAAAAGTCAAAGACACATTCGTCAATTTCTTTCGAAATAGATAATAATTCATATCCAATAATGGCTATGATTGCATTTGGTTTAGCAACCCTTTTAACTTCAGAGTAAAAAGTATCAAATTCAAACCAATGAATCGCCTGTGCTACTGTTATCAAATCAATATTACTATTTCCTATAGAAGAAAGAGAAGATGATTCTACTTTGTAGAGTATATTGTCATTCTTTTGTGCATTTTCAAGCTGTTCTTGGGAAATATCTGTACCTATGACTTGTTCAAAGTAGTTTGAAAGTTCGAATGTTAATTGTCCATTTCCACAAGCGACATCCCAAGCAAAAAATAGATTTGGTGAAAGACTCACAATAAGTTCTATCAACTCATTTGGGTATGTAGGTCTATAGAGAGCATATTGTTCTGATTCTAGAGAAAATGGATTCATTCTTTTAGTAAAATTGGTTAAAAAAAAAGCCCAACTTTAGTTGGGCTTTTTTGAAATCATACAACCGTTATCTTCTGATAACTAAGGAAGAAACTGCTGTTTTTCTTCCGGAACGAACTAATACTTTGTACGTACCTTGTTCTAATTCCTTTGCAGAAAGTGTTGCATCCAATACATCACCTGTCAGTACAAAGTTTTTAACCATACGAATTCTACCTAAGTAATCTAATATAGTTACTTCTGCATCACCTTCAGCACCTGTGAGGTGTATTTGGTAAGTAGTAGAAACTGGATTTGGATATACAAATGAATTTGAATAGGTTTCTTGAACACTTGCATTAGTATTGTACAATGGATGACGTTGAATAACTATTTGTCCAGTTGTGTCAGAGTTCTCTACTACCTCTATTTGACCAGTAGATGCTAAGAAACCAACTTTAGAAGCTTCATACTCAAATAATCCCAATTCTAAATTTGTTAATTCTACAAATCCATTGTTAGAACTAATTGAATAATCGACAACCTTTCCATTGTTATCATTAAGCATAATGATTACTCCAGGCTCAGTAATAGTAGAACTTGGTTGTTCAATTTGCTTTCTACCAAATTTCAACCCTGAAGCCTCAGAATAAACATTTCCGGTCCATTTATGGATACCTTTTGTTCCATCTGTAGATTCTAATCTGATAGTTGGAATTAATGTTGTTTGTTGAGTAGTTATTGGAATTTCCGTTGCATCTATCCAACTTCTTGGAGCAGTGGCAGCTTGGAAATTTGCATAACCGGGAACATATTCTTTCGTTTTAGGAATAACTAAGACGACATAAGTTCCTTGTTTAAGGTTTTCTATTTCATAAGCACCATCAGCTCCAAGTCCTTCTTTCGTTTCAGTAGAAAAGATTTCTGGATTAGGAATAATAGTTCCATTTTCATCCTTTATTCTATGTGCTATAATAATACTAGGTATTTTTAACCCTGATAAGTCTTCAACTAGTCCATTCATAACGTATTGAGTAACGACTACTGGATTCAGCGTAAAGTTAATTGCAGTTTTATTTTGCGTATTTACGTCAACAGTCGTTGCTTGAACAATTGATGGAGCTTTATCAAAATATTGAGCATTATACCCAGCAGCTGAACAGAATACTAAGTATTTTTCATTAGAAGGAATATCTAGTGCAGAATAAGTTCCATTTGTGAAAGAGGTTACTTCTGTAACTTTTCCACCAGTTGCTTGTCCTGCAGAATTTACAGGGATAAATCGAACACTTGCAACCAAATTTGCACCTGCAGAATTTTTAACACTACCACTGAAAACCATAGTGGTAGTATTATTTGAAGTCGCAATGTTATCAAAATCAATAACTTGATTCTGATTACAAACAGTAGTTATAGTTTCAGCATCATTAATAGATGTTCCATTTGAGTACCATTTTGTAGTATAATTTGGACCACTAAACCTTAATTTATAATTACCTGCTGGAAGATACAATGAATATGCATTGTTAACTATCATTGCCTCATAAGACATAATCATATCTGGATTGATTTGAGGATCAATTCTTTGGGCAGTAATTTTAGCGTTTACGATGTTCTGACTATTTGCAGTAATCATACCTCCCGTAATGTACGTACATTTTGCATTGTACCACTGAGGTGGTAAACATGTAGTAACTGTTACAGCAAATTGTTGAGTATCACGAATAGCAGTATTATATGAAGATGTTACAATAGTTCTGAAATTATACATACCATTCGCTTGAGGTGTCCAATTAATAGCACCAGTTGCTTGATTAAAAGATACACCAGCAGGAGGATTCACAATTGAATGCATCACCGAACCTAAAGTTGTTTTTTTCAACGTAGGAGTATAGGTATAACTACTATCTTTACAAGTACTCATTATGGGAGATGAAGTATACTTTAACGTATCAACATTAAAGGTTATAGTTGACGATACTCCAGAAGGGAATGGGTCAAATGCAGTAGCAGGACGTAATCGAATAGTATGGATTCCATTTTGAATTCTTTGTCCATTAATTTTAGAGATTCTAAATGTTCCACCATTCGAGTTCAATACTCTTGCAATCGAATCAATTACAGAATAAGTAGATGGATTTGATCCAGAACCATATTCAATATAAATTTTAGATGTAGTCGAATCTTTAGGAGTTATATACCAGTTGAAATTGATATTTCTAACAGTATCTCGAACTTCAGTTATTGTACCTACATCAGTAGCAGTAGGAACTACTGTAGTAATACTCTCCTGTGTAGTTGTTTTTGGATCCTTTGGTTGTTCCCCAATAATGACAAGTGCTGTTGGAACAACATCATAGGAATATTTTCTATGTGGATTAACGCTGTGGTCAGTAAACACATAGTTTTCTAATGTTGTATCACGAGGAACTACAGCCAAAACTTCAAATGGTGCATTTGAGTTATCACCATTGATACCAAAGTCTTTTCTAATAACATAAAACTTATTAGAACGAATTGCATTTGTTTGTAATGACCAATTCAAACGGACAGAAACTTTATTAGTATCCGGAATAACTGCTATCAAAGTTGCAGGTACATCAAATGGATGTAAGGTAGTAACTGTTTTTGTTTCACTGTATACAAAACCAACATCATTTTTAGCATAAGCTCTATAGTAATATTTCGTAGAGTCGGACAAATTAGTAATATTTGTTCCAAACAATCCAGTTCCAGAACCAACAACAACCTTAGAACCTAATGTTACTGTTAGGCTGTCTTCACTTTTACTAAAAACAAATCCGCGTTCAGTAACAGGACTATTGCCGTCATTAAGAACTTGTGCAGATACACCAAAAGAAAACGGTCTAACTCCCCATACAGTGTCATTCTCAACTGTTGCAGTAATGTAATGATCAAAACCACTTAACCAAAAATTATCAATACCTTGAGAAGTTCTAACAATTCTTGTTGTCGCTTGATTCGGATCAAAATCAACTGAATCTTCAAAAGAACCAGCCATACCAACTCTTTTAATTGAAGTATTGTAGAATATAGAAGTCAGTTGCTCATTTCCAGTACCGCCTAGAGTTTTTGCAAAATTAAATGAAAGGTTAGCAGCTGAATAACTTGCAAAGAAATTATCCAAATTACCATTACTTGGTATTTGTGTTGCACCATTACTTGGGTCAAAATCAACTAAAGAACTGAAATTTCCACCAACGAGTACTGCATTTTGCCAACCATCATATGTAAGAGATGTACTATTGTCACTACCTGAACCGCCAATGGTAAAGCCTTGTTCTAATGAACCACTTGAAGCAAGATACTTTCCAACGAAAACATCTGTTGACCCTTGAGAATTTTTCAAAGAGACACTATTATCAGGATCTATATCAAATGTTGTAGTGAAATTACCCGTTACAAAAATAGAAGTAACATCATTAGAATTTTTTACAGCTATCATATCTGTAAGAGAAACATCTCCAAGTGTAGAAGCGAATGGTTTTGCATATTCTAAAGTAGACATATCAGAGAATTTTAACAATGCACCATTACTACTATTTAAGCTTGTTAATAGAGAAGCATTATTAGAAGGGTCGGCATCAAAAATACCTTTAAATTCTGCCCCAACATAGACATTCTCATCACTATCAACAGTAATTGTTTTACCTCTACTTGCATCTGTTCCATTTAGGAAAGTAACATCAATTTTACCACCATTTTGGTCAACCAAGGTAAACCATAAATCATCCCAAACTCTTGGAATTCTAGCAATTGCAGCAGTTCCTGCATCTAAATCAATAGACCCATTAACAGAACCTGTCATATAAATACGTCCTACAGGATCAATATATAAGTCATAAACATAACAACTTCCATCTGATCCTTGAGTTGTATCATATTTTTTTGCAAACACCAAGTCACCAGAAGAGGAATATTTTGCATAAAAACCTGCTAATTGTACATTAGCTGTCATATTATTGGAAGATGAACTCGGATCAAAGTCCACAGTTCCATTAAATTCACCAATAATGACAATATTTCCTTCATGATCTACTGCATGTTTACGAACATTGATCGATGAAGTACTTGTAGTAGTACGAATTTGTTTTGCCCATACTAATTCTTCAGTAGAAGAGTATTTAGCAATAAAACCGTCCTGTGTCCCAGTAGGATTAAAAATAATAGATCCTTGACCTGGATCAAAGTCAACTCCACTTTTAAAAACACCTGCAGTAATACTATTACCATTGTCATCAACAGTAATACTATTGGCAATCAGTTTCTGAGAGCCTCCAATAGCTACAACAGATTTCAACTTTACGTCTTGTTCTGCTGCTTGAGATTTAACAACTTCAAATGCTCCAATGATAAGGAACAAAAGAATGGTAAATGTCACTTGACAAATTTTGAAGAAATTTTTCATATACATCTTTCTACGATATAGAAGATTAAATTAAATTGTTTCATTTTTTAGTACAAAAAAGGAGTAGAAACTCCCCATTCGTCGTATTTTGATACAAAATTTACGGTCATGTATCTGATACAACTACGATTAAGATATAAAAAAATTCTATTTATACAAAATATCTTAGAACTTTTTTCAAGAGTACGTGTTTTAATTACTTAAAATTAAATTACCATAGAAGAGTGATTTTGCAATAGCATCAAACCATTATTGTAACACTATTCTCTTTCTAAAAACATTTCCATTGCATTGAAGAAGTCTAACCTCAGAAACATAATCACCAGGAGGCATTTTTTCTCCAGCATCATTTCTACCATTCCATGTCAGCTCATAGGTTCCTATACTTTGTTCGGATTTTAAAATAGTTCTAATGACTTTTGCTTGCATCGAATAAACAACAATTTCGACAAAACACGGTTCTAATAATTGATACCGAACCGTTGAGGAAACGTCTTCATTCAATCCAAAAAATGACAATATATCAGATATAGCAATTTGCATACCAGGGTTTCTATGTTGCAACAAACCAGGAACGAACGTTGATTGATTGATAGCATACTGATTTAGTGCAACCTCTTGAGGACTTGGCAAATAATATTGTGAAGGTATTTGCATGTTTCTATTGAGAATTTCTGCTGAGGTTAAATCTTCAGTCGGAATCCCTTTTGATAAACGTCCATAGACACGCATATCATTCCAAAAACGAGAATTTGCACTTATTCTCATACGTAAAGCACGTTGATACAATGTATCTTGAATTGCCGTAAATGTATTACCAATTCTTTTTACTGTATCTGATGGTAATATAGGTTTTGAGGTATCTTTAACAACAATTGTTCGCACAGTATTTTGAGAAAGTAGAGTTGTAGGTTGTCCACTTAACGAAAATAATCCGACGAGAAACACTATTGTTGTAAGTAATATATAATTCTTTTGTTTCATTCTAAATTAATTAAGGTCTGTGACCAATTCCACCAATGTTGATATTAACTCCATATTTACGAACTTCTTTAACAAACCCAGAAAGAGAGTCAAAGGCACTATCTAATTTATTTGCTAATTGCTGATCATACAATAGTCGAGATATAATTCCATTTCCGTTTTTCGTATCTTTTATCACACCATCGACAGAACTAAGAAGCGAATCTACTTTTATAAAGGATTTATCTGTTGAAGAAATTAGTTTTCGTGCATCGTTACTAACAATTTGAAGACTATCTAACAATCTTGAAACTTTTGGTTCATTGTTTGCCACAGCAACTCTTAAGTCAGTAGTTAGCTTCTCAATTGAAGTTAAACTAGTTTTGAGAGAATGTTTATTATCAGAAACAACGTTTTGCATATCTGTTATGAGTTTTTCTGCAGAAAAAACACTTTGTTTAATAGATGCGATAAATTCCTCATCTTGCACTAATCCAGTAACAGATCCAGAAATTGTGTCTAATCGCTTGAGTAATATTTTAGCATCATCTGTCATCATTCCTAAACTTGCAACTACTTCAGGAATATCAGGAAGTGCAATACCTGAAATAATCTGAGATTGATCTATTTTTGAAGAATTTGTCCCAGGAAGAATTTCCACCTTTTTTCCACCAGTAATTTCCAAAATGGATATTTGTGCTGTTGCATCTACTTTTATATCTTGTATATTATCTAATGAAACTACAACAATGACAGAATTTTTATCATTTTTTACATCAGTGACTTGTCCTCTTTTTACTCCATTGACAACAACAGGAGAACCTTCCGTAATTCCTCCAGAGTTTTGAAACCGAATTTTCAATGGTATTCCATCCCCTGAGACTTTAAATCCTTTTACAGTTATAACAGCAACTACTAAAAGGATTAATGATATAAATGATATAATTCCTACTGTAACTTCTTTGTTGTTTTTCTTCATTCTGATTTAAATATAATTTGGTTGAATTTATTACTTAAAATGGTTCGTTGTCATCTGTTTCATCAATAGGAATATCTGTTAATTGTTCAAAGTAATGTGTATCAGATGCAAATTCGTTGTCACGAAAGTCTGTTTCTTTCTTTTTGGCATCTAAAAGTAGAAGTTGTTCTACGACAACTTCCACAACAGTTCGTTTAGTTTTTTCATTAACATCAACTAATCGGGTTTTTAATTTCCCCTCAATATATAATTTAGAGCCTTTGACCACTAATTTGTGAGCAATGTCTGCTAATGATCGCCACGCTACAATTTGATGCCAATCTGTTGACTCGACTATTTTACCGTTTTTGTCTTTCCAAGAAACTGACGTGGCTAATGAAAATGTTGAAACAGGAATTCCAGAAGGAGTAAATTGATACTTAACATCAGAACCAACATTTCCTATTAAAAATACTTTATTGACTGATCTATTCATAACAACCTCAAATAAAATAGGTTCTTAATCTACTACAAAGTATGTACCATAAGTGTGTAAACGTATGATTGAATACATTGTTGAAGTTACAGTAGAGCCACATATTGTTGAAGAATGGGTCAGTTGGATGTCAAAAGAACACATTCCTGATGTAATGAGAACAGGAATCTTTTTTGATTATACATTTCTTAGAGATGCTTCTTCTATGAATGTCAATAAGTTTACCATTACTTATCGATGTTCTTCTCTAAAATCTTTTAGGAACTATCAATTACATTTTGCAAAAGAAATGCAATTGAAACATACAGTATTATTTGGTGAAGTTACTTCTGCACAAAGAAGAATTCAAATAGTAACTGCAATAGAATAGTATTGCAAATCTCTACTATCGAAATATAATTTGATAAAGTTTCTGTTCAGCACTTTCCATAGTTACCACTGTTACAACATTGGAAACATTCTCATTGAAAGTTATTGTTTCGGTCAAACTTCGCTTCATAGAATTTATCAATTTTTGTAGCATTGATTGTATTTCAATATTTACAGTTTTCGGTAATAAATCACTCATTTCCATTCCAACAATAGAATCAGAACTTTCTCCTGTAAGTAAATCCCAACCTTTAGCAGATTCATTACAATAAGTAATAATATATGGAATTTCTGAAGTAATAACAATCATTGGATCTGGATTGTGAGAAAACGCACTATAGAATAGTTCCTTATTTTCTAGTAGTTCTTTCTCAATCAATCTTTTTTCTATCATTTCTTTGGTGTATGGCAAAAGAGAAGATAGTGAAAGTATAAAATCAACATCTTCTTTTGGAATTTTTTGTAGATGATTTTTTTCGAAAAGTAGACATCCTTCAAATTTATTCATATGGGTTATAGGAATAACTATAGCTGATTGTTCAGTAAATGGTTTAAGTAAAAATTCTGAAAGTACTTTTTCAACTGCTGTTTCAGAATGTATAGAATCAAAAACCATTATAGGAATTGAAATGAAATCTTCTATGGTATTTACAGACTTTTCAATGAACGATTTAGAAGTTCTCTGAGGATATTTTTGTAATTCTATGAGGGTAGTAGTTGTAGAATTATACTGCAAATATGTCGCACAATGAAGTGATAACTGTTGAAATGAAGTTTGAAGAATCTTTGAAATACAATCCTCTTCAGTAAATGTCTGATCTTGAAATAAAGATAACAATATATTTCTGCGTTCTAAAGCGATTGTAGATTGTGCATAGATAAGCAACCTGTTTTTTTCAATTTCAGTAGAAAATCTTATCATTTCTGCTGAAACTCTAATTGCTAATACTGACAAGGTAGACAAAACAATCTCTGGAAATTGAAACGATGTTTTGTGAAACAAACAAATCAAGCCTATTACTTCATCATTATTGTTGTACACTATTTTATAGATATATTTTTTTGCTGATATTTTTGATAAAAATTCATCTTCTAGTAAACTTGATGGAATAGTATTTGGAAACTCAATTTCTTTAGATGAAACTAAATTATGAAAGAATGAATTTAAACTTTTAGATATAGTAAAAGTATCATTCTGTCCATTATGAAACGAAGAAACTAATTGAATTTTTTGATTCTCAAATTGAAGAATACAAGCACATTCCACTTCTAAAACAGTCGACAATGATCTCGTTAATGTTTCGAATAAAACAGTACCAACCGATTGTGAAGTACTTGCAAGAAGTTCTGATACTATCGTTGTAATAAAACTTTCTTTTTGCATAATTTTAAATCCTGCAAAAATTGTTTCCATCGTAGTTGTAAGAGGTTTGATAGCATCACAAACTTCTTGAGAATAATTTTGAGAACTATTTGCCAACATTAAAAACCCAATTAGCTGTTTGTCAATTTTTAATGGTTTTAACACAAAGGTAGAAATTTCAGGAAAGCTAGGAGGAAATCCACTATTGTGAAGTATGGTAGAACTTTCGTTTTGGAAAATAAATGTTTCTAATGATGCTGGTTTAAACAAGTCATTAGCTTCCAAAGTTAATGGGTGCAATGATGGAATAGCTTGTTTTACAGCACCATTTGATTTTTTCACCAACGTAGATAGGGCAGTAATTGAAGTTATTGGAACTAAACATTGAATTTTTTCATCTGTAACTTCAGCAACTAATCCAAATGTTGAAGAAGTACTATTCATACAATCCAAGAGTATCGAATGGAGACTTTGCAATGAAAATCGAGTCGAAATAAACTCTTGTTGCAAAGCGGCAATACTTTGAAACATTTGATTTTTTTTCAACAATTCCTCTTCAGTCTGCTTGAGTTTGGTAGTATCCAAAGAAGATGCAATTACTCGAAAGACCACTCCCGATTCATTTGAGATGGGAGTTAGTCGAGTAAACCACCAATTTTTTTTGCCGTTTTCTATGATATTTTCTTCATATTCAATAATACTATTACTATTGAAACATTCTGTGTACTTTTGTAATAAAATCTTTGAAATTTTATCATTGACTAATTCTGGAATTTCTTCTGGTGATTTCCCAATTAATTCTTCACGTTTTATACCTGAAAGTTTTTCATGTGCAGGGTTAGAATCTGTATAAACTAATTTACCATCATCTCTTTTTTCAATAACAAAAATTGCTTGATCGACACTAGAAAATACTGAATGGAAAAACTGATTTGATTGTGTTAAATCACTATCTTTTTTCTTTTGTTCGGAAACATCTATATTAACTCCTATAAAATGTGTAGGTTTACCCTCGATATCATAGCGTGCCTCACCTATAATACGAATCCAACGTATGGGTGTATATTTCGTAGAAATTCTAAACTCTTCATATACTTGTTTTTTGTTGTCAATTGCGAAAAACATACTTTTGTTAATTCGTTCAACGTCTTCTTTATATATCTGTTGGTTCCATTCAAGATTTGTTTTTGAAAAAGAAGCTTCTTCAACATCATACAACGAATACATAGTTTGATCCCAATACATCTCTTCTGTTTGAATGTTATATTCGAATATACCTGTACGAGCAGCCTTTGTAGCTCGTAGGTATCGGTCGTAGAGGGAAGAGAACCGAATGTTATCATTGATTTTATCTGTAACATCTTGGTATGTTCCATATAACTTAAAAATAGTATTAGATGATGTTTTTTCTGCGGATGCATTTAACATAACCCAAACTTTGTTTCCATATTCTGAAAGTAATGGTACTTCTATTGAAATATTTTTTATAGAACCTGTCATTAATTGCTCAAACAGAAACAATACATTTGCTCTAGAATCTTTTTCAAAAAACTGTAACATTTTTTCAAAACTTGGATTGTAACTTGCGTTTACATTGTGAATAGTGTACATTTCATGAGACCAAGTTAGTTTCGATAGTTTTATATCATATTCCCATGTACCAATCTTGTTTAATTGACTAATTGAGTCTAAAATAGAATTTTGGACAGAGATAAGTTCTTCTAATTTTTTTTGATTTGAGATATCTCTAGCTAAACAACAAATAATTCGTTTATTTGAAGTAGTCAATGATTGTATTGTTGCTTCCATTGGCAATGTTTTGCCGTTCATTGTTCTCAATGCAAATGTTAGTGTATAGTTTATCTCTTGTGAAGAAGATATCATCATCATCCAAACACTATTTGTAAGGTGAGGACTTAATTCAAAAATAGTTCTATCTAATAATTCCGATTGTGAAAAACCGATTTCTTGAATGAATTTTTCATTTGCATATACAAATTTCCCATCTTGTGATAGGTAAAACACAAGAATGGAACTATTTTTGAGCACTAATGAAGCTGTATTGGATAATAAGGATTCTGTGTATTCAGTTTGCATAGTTAATTGGCAATAATGAATTCTTTCCAAATATAATTCAAGATTTTGGAAACATCATAGTACAACGTTTTATAGTTTGTTTCATTTCTATTTTTCGGATAAATTATGCAGAGATTTTTTACTCAAATACGACAGTTTATCTATAAAGATATTCACCTACTAACTCCAGAACAAGTTAAAACTGTAAATTTAACTATAACCTTTTGTATTGTTGCACTCATTGTATTCCCATTTTTTATGATTACTCACTATCTATTAGGAGATAGAAATGGTGCACTCTTTTTACTATTAGTTAGCTTTCTTTTTGGTGGATGTTTGGGCATTCTAAAATTATCTCAAAGTACTCCATTAGTGGGAAACATTGGAACATTATTATTCTTTTCTATCACAACATATTTTTGCTATACCCAAGGTGGATTTGACTCAACAAGTATCATTCCCAAAATTGCAACTCCCATAATTGCATACATCTTAGTAGGTAAACATTCTGCTATTGTTTGGCTTTTTATGGAATTAGTTTCGATTAGTATATTTTATATTCTTACGAACAATGGATATGCTTTTCAAAATGCTATTCCTCCTGAATGGATTGATTTTGATAGATATCTACAGTTGATTGGTTCATTATTTACACTTTTCGTATTATTTTTATATTCTGAAACTTCAAGACTTCAAATACTCAAAGAACTTCATATCGAACGTGAACGATCCGAGACACTGCTCTATAATACTTTACCAAAACATATTGCGTTGCGATTGAAAAATGACAAAAAACAAATTGCTGATTATTTTCCGACATGTTCGGTATTATTTGCAGATTTGGTAGGTTTTACAGCATTATCATCGAACAAAGAACCTGCAGAAATAGTAAATTTATTGGATAAAATCTTCTCAAAATTTGATGAGATAACAGCTAAACATTCTGTTGAAAAAATTAAAACTATAGGTGATTGTTATATGGCTGTAGTTGGAATTAATGATGTGAATTCTACAGATAAATCTAATCATGGTAATTTAGTAGAATTAGCATTTTCTATGATTGATGTCATCAAAGAGATTAACTTTGAGATTGGATTTCAATTACAAATCAGAATAGGAATTGCAAGCGGTGAAGTTGTTGCAGGTGTGATTGGCTTTGAAAAATTAGCGTACGATTTATGGGGTGATACTGTTAATACTGCTTCTCGTATGGAATCCCATGGAGTTGCTGGACTTGTACATTGTTCTGAGTCAACGTATCTACTACTCAAAGATAACTATTCTTTTACAAAAAATGATAGTATTACCATCAAAGGGAAAGGTGCAATGAATACATACTTCATTGCTCCTAAACCTTTTTAATTTGTAGTAAAAATCTCGTTAGAATATGTTTTGTTTTTTGTTTCTTAGTTTTTTTTCTAATTCAATGACTAAGTAAATGATTAAACCAATTCCAGTGATAATTAACCAATCCATTCCTGTTATTGGGGCAGAATGAAACGCCTTATTCATCCAAGGGAGATAGGTAAACAGTAATTGTAAAACTGTCATTGCTCCAACGCCAATCCACAACGGGATGTTTGTGAATAATCCTAATTTGAACATCGACACATCTAATGATCGGCAATTGAATAGATAGAATAACTCTCCCATTACAAAAATATTCACAGCTAAAGTTCGAGCTTCTTCAACTGATCTTCCATAGTGATAAGCAACAAAAAAGTACACAAAACTTGCAATACAAAGTATCATGGAAACTATTACAATTCTTCCGATTAAATGTTTTGTCAGTATAGGTTGTTTAGGGTCACGTGGTTTTCGTTCCATTACTCCCGGTTCTTTTGGTTCAAATGCTAACATTAGCCCCATAAGAACAGCAGTTGTCATATTTATCCAGAGAATTTGTACAGGTAATATAGGTAAGGTAACTCCCAATATAATTGCAAATATGAGTACTAATCCTTCTCCAAAATTCGTAGGCAATGTCCATGCTATGAATTTTATTAGATTGTCATAGACTCCACGTCCTTCTTCGACTGCTGCTTGTATTGTGGAAAAGTTATCGTCTGTAAGCAACATATCTGCAGTTTCTTTTGCCAAATCTGTACCTGTTAGACCCATTGCAATTCCAATATTGGCTTGACGTAATGAAGGAGCATCATTGACTCCATCACCTGTCATCGCAACGATATTATTGTTTTCTTGGATTGCCTTAACTAATCGTAATTTATCCTCTGGTGAAACTCTTGCAAAAACCGATATTTTTTGAACAACTTGTATGAGTTCCTCATCTGATAGCTTCGTTATTTCTTTTCCATTGAGTACCAAACTATCGTCTTCTATTGTGTCGACAATTCCTAATTTTTTGGCAATGGATACTGCTGTTTTTACATGATCTCCAGTGATCATTTTTACAGTAATTCCTGCTCTTTGACATAAAGCAACTGAGTCTATTGCTTCATCTCTCGGTGGGTCAATCATTGCTTGAAGTCCCAGAAAGACAAGATCATCTACTAAATCTTCGTGGGTTATTTCTGTTTTTTCTGAAGGTACTACTTTCATTGCAAAAGCTAATACTCTTAATCCTTGTAAAGCGTACTCATTTGCTTTAGAGTAGAGTAAATGCTCTGATGGGTCAATTACCTCATTATGAATAGATGCCGAATATGAACATCTATCAACAATGCTTTCTACAGAACCTTTAATGAAAATAAGGTTCGAATTTTCTGTATGGTTTTTATGTAAGGTCGCCATATATTGATATTCTGATTCAAATGGAATCGAATCAATCAATGGATATTGCTTTGAAGCTGTATCTAGATCAAAACCACCTTTTTTGGAGGAAACTAACAATGCACCCTCTGTTGGATCTCCTTCTACTACCCACAAACCATCTTTTTCTACTACTCTTGCTGTAGAACACAAGGTTCCAGCTAACAAAGTATTTTTAAGTGAAAAATTTTCACCTACATCTAAAACTGTTCTATTTTCTACATTGATTGTACCATGTGGAGCATATCCAGAACCTGTAACATCATATTCAATTTTTGCAGCAAATATCTTTTCTACCGTCATTTGATTTTGTGTCAAAGTTCCAGTTTTGTCAGAGCAAATTACTGTAACAGAGCCTAAGGTCTCTACTGCAGGTAATTTGCGGACAATTGCGTTTCGCTTCGCCATTTTGGAAACACCAATTGCTAATGTAATCGTTACTGCTGCAGGTAATCCTTCTGGAATAGCTCCTACTGATAATGCCACTGCTGCCATAAACATTTCTACAAACGACTCGCCTCGAATAAGCCCTATAACTACTGTTACTGCCGCTAATCCGAGAATAACATAAAGGAGAAACGCACTAAACTGTTGAATCTGTTTTGTTAATGGTGTTTGCAAAATATCTGCTTCAGAAATCATTGTATTGATTTTACCAATTTCTGTGTCATTTCCAATTGCAATCACTACCGCTCTTCCAATGCCATACGTTACATACGTTCCAGAAAAGCCCATATTTATCCGTTCACCCAGAACACTATGTTCATCAAGTGCGGCTGTAGACTTTTGGACAGGTACAGATTCACCAGTCAACGCTGATTCTTCTACTTGTAATTCTTTTACGTCGATAAAACGTATATCAGCAGGTATTTTGTCACCTGATTGCATCAAGACTATATCGCCAATTGTTACTTCTGATGATGAAATTACTTGACGAGTCGAGTTACGAACGACGGTCGCATAACTTTCTACTGATTTTGATAAAGATTCTATTGCTTTGATTGCTTTAGATTCCTGTACATAACCTATAATAGCATTGATAAGAACCACACCCATAATGACAGAGCTATCAACCCATTCTCCCAGAATAGCAGTTATAACTCCTGCCAATAGCAAGATATACACCAAAGGCTGGTTAAACTGTTGTAAGAAAATGACAAATTGACTGACACTTTTTTTGTGAACGATGGTATTTTTTCCAAATTTCTGTTGATTCGTTGCGACCTGTTCAGAAGTCAATCCGTTTGATGTATCAACAGAAAGTGACTGAACAATTTCTTCAAATGGAATGGAATGTGGCTTTGCTATTTTTGATGTATTCATAGGGTATTTCAATAATTTCTTCTCCTAAAACGAAATTACGTTTTCTTTAGTTCGAATTGTTGAACTTTTCCGTTGTTTTCTTAATTATAATTGTGAAGAAATTTTACCGCAGAGGTCGCAATGTTATTCTTCTATTTATTCTTCACACAGAATGTCTTGCTCTATAATTGATTTAGAAGATTTACCAAATACGCTTCTTATCTGCGAACCTTGCGTTCTTCACTTTGCGAACTTTGCGGTTTATTTGAGTTAGAAGATTTAACCGAAGAGGTCGCAAAGTTTCACGCTGAGGTCGCAAAGTTTATCTTCTATTTATTCTTCTCCTATAGTTCGTTGTTGTTTAATAAAGTTTGAAGATTTAGTAAAAACACGTCTTCTTTACGAACTTTTCGGTTAAATCAAATTACTTCCCCTTCTCCAGCCAAAATGTGTTCATTGTTCCTTTGCCTTTGACGAAGATTTCGCCACGAGGGATTATGGAAAATTCTTGGTGTTGCTCGATTGACCTTGCAAATGCCTCGCTGATGTGGATGCGACCTGCTTCAGAGTTAGATTCCATTCGTGAAGCGATATTCACTGCATCTCCCCAAAGGTCATATGTGTATTTGTTTTTGCCGATGATACCTGCGACCACTTCCCCAGTATGGATACCAATACGTATTTCGAGGTCGTTCATATCCTTTATCCATTCGGTATCACCCAAATCTGTTGGAATATTCACTGTAAAGTCTTTCATTGTTACAAGAAGTTGCAGTGCTGCTTGAGCTGTAGCTTTTTGGTGTTCTTCGAGAGGAGTTGTTATATTTGCAACTGCAAGATACCCATCTCCCATAGTTTTGATTTTTTCTAATCCAAAGGATTCGACTACTTCATCCGCTTTGGTGAAAATACTATCAAGCAAATAAACGAGTTGTTTTGGAGGAGCAATTGAAGAAAGTGATGTAAAACCAACTAAATCCATAAACAGAACAGATACAGATTTGAAATAATCTGCAATAAAGGTTTCTTGCTGAAGGATTCTATCAGCAATATTGATAGGAAGAATATTATGAAGAATTTTTTCTTGTTCTTGGAACCGTGCTAATTTCAACTGACGAGCTTTTTCATCCTCTTCAATTTTACGACGTTGGTCAAAGAGTTGAGCTTTGTATGTTGCTTCTTCATTGTGAATTTGTTGCTCTAATTCAACTGCCTTTTTGTAGTATTTAAGTGCCTCTTCAAACCTTTTTTCATTTAAACGAAGAGTATGGATAGTTTCATAAACAACTTTCATATCTTCTTTACTTCCAATTTCTTCGGCAATTTTCAAACCTTTTAAAAGGAATTCTTCCGACAATCTCTGATTGTAGTATCGTGAATCCAAATTGGAATACAAAAAACCAATATTCACAGTAGCAATAGCAACACCAACTTTATTTCCAATTTCTTCATAAATGGATAATGCTTTTATATGATTCTCTAAGGCTTTTTCATAATTGTTTAACCCACGATACGCACTTCCAATGTTGTTTGTTGCACGTGCAATACCAACTATATTTCCCAATTCTACAAACAGTAATAAAGCTTTTTGGGAATATTCCATTGCTTTTTCAAAATTGTAAGTAGCAAGATAGACAGTTCCAATATTACCAATTGCTTTAGCTATTCCTTCTTTATGACCAATTTCCTCGTGAAGAGATAATGCTGAATAATAAAATTCTAAAGCTTTTTCAAAGTTACCAATTGTGTCATAAAAAATTCCAATATTGTTTCTTGCTTTTGCAATACCATCTTTATTGCCAATTTCTTCAAACAGTTGTAATGCTTTAGAGTAAAATTCCAAAGCATTTTCATTATCACTAAGGGTACTATAGACACTACCTATATCGACATATGCATTCGCTAAACTTTTCTGATCACCCAATTCTTCTTGAAGTACAATTACTCTTAAATAATATTCAATTGCTTTTGGGTAATCAGATAGGTAGTACATAATCATTCCTATTTTTTCATAAATAGTAGATAGGAAAAAAGTATCTTTTTGCTTTTCTATTTGCTCCAAAAATTCAAAAGCAAAGGTTTTTGCGTCCTCAAAGTGTGCGGATTCTATCAACTGTTGTAATTTATCTATAGAATCTTTCATTTCAATTTCTACCATTTTTTCCCCTTCTCCAGCCAAAATGTGTTCATTGTTCCTTTTCCTTTGACAAAGATTTCACCTCGTGGAATTATGTTGAAATCAGAGTATAGTTCAATAGATTTTGCGAAGTGTTCGCTAATATGAATACGACCAGCTTCTGAGTTCGATTCCATTCGAGAAGCTACGTTGACTGCATCGCCCCAAAGGTCATAGGTATATTTGTTTTTACCGATTATTCCTGCGACCACTTCCCCAGTGTGGATACCAATACGAATTTTAATGTCATTCATATCGTTAATCCAGTTTGTATCACCCAAATCTGTTGGAATATTCACTGTGAAGTCTTTCATTGTTACAAGAAGTTGCAGTGCTGCTTGAGCTGTAGCTTTTTGGTGTTCTTCGAGAGGTGACGTTACATTTGCAACTGCCAAATATCCATCTCCAATTGTTTTGATTTTTTCTAAACCGAATTGTTCTAAGATGTCATCTGCTTTTTGAAAGATTGCGTCCAGTAAATATACAAGTTGTTTTGGAGGTGCAATGGTGGCAAGTGTCGTAAACCCAACCAAATCCATAAAAAGTACTGAAACGGATTCGAAGTGATCAGCAATGAATGTTTCTTTTTTTAGAATACGATCTGCTATGTCAACAGGAAGGATATTGTGAAGAATTCGTTTAACTGCATCAGATTCTGCTCTCTCAACTGCCAATTGTTTCTCCCGTTCAGCAGATTTACGTTCACCGTCAAATCGTTCTGCTTGTTTTTTTGCTTCAATAGATTTAATTTCTTTTTCGAGAGTAATATACTGTTTGTAATAGGAAAATGCAATTTCATTATCACCTATTTTTTCGTAGAGTTCTGATAATTCCTTCAGTGATTCCATTGTTATACTTTTAGTTCCAATCTCTTTCGATAAAGAATATGCTTTTTTCAAGTATTCCAAAGCTTTAGTATAATCTAATAGCTCTTTATAAACACTCCCGATATTTCCTAAGTTAATTGCAATGCTGTCTTTGCTACCAATTTCTTCATAAATTTGTAATGCTCTTTCTAAGTACTCTAATGCTTTGGGATATTCAGAAATTTCCTTGTAAAAATTCCCAATATTCCCAAGTGTATTTCCAATACCTTCCTTTTTTCCGATTTCTTCTTTGATTTGTAAAGCCTTCATGTAATACTCAATGGCTTTGGGGTAATCTAAAAGATTTGTATAAACATTTCCAATATTGCCTAAGTTTGCAGAAATTCCAATTTTATTTCCAATTTTTTCGTAGATTTTTAATGATTTTGAATAATATTCGATGGCATTATGGTAGTCAGAAAGACTGAAATAAACTATACCGATATTATTTAGATTGTTTGCAACACCAATTTTATTGTCTATATCTTCATTGATTTGTAAAGACTTTTGATAAAACTCTATGGCTATATGATAGTTAGAAAGAAGCCTATGTACATTTCCAATATTACCTATATTTGCAGCTATTCCAACTTTGTCACCCATTTTTTCATACATACCTAAAGAATAGGTGTAATATTCAATAGCTTTTTGGTAGTCAGATAAATTCTTATAAACACTTCCAAGCATTGTATATGCTTTTGCAAGTGAAAATATATCTTCATGTATTTCTGGTTGTTCCAATAATTCATAGGTAAATTCTTTTGCTTCTGAATATTTAGAAGAATTAATTAGACCTTCTAATTTTTCTATTGCTTGATGAATTTCTTCGGGTGTCATTGTGGTTATGGAAGGTTGGAATGTGTTTTTGTCCATACGAATATACGAAAATATAGGTGAATTAGGATGATTGTAGAGACGTAGTATTCTACATCTCAGTTCAGTAGCGGAATGCCCCTTCAGCCCATCCCTATACCTTATGGGGAGAGGGAATTATCGTGTTTTTCTCGTGACGCAATATTTTGCGTTTCAGACGGAAAGACTCATCCCGGCCATTCCATGGAACCCCTCAGAGAACCTCAGTTCTTACTTCGCTTTCTCCAACCAATACGTGTTCATTGTTCCTTTACCTTTGACGAAGATTTCGCCACGAGGGATGAGAGAAAATTCAAGGTTTGATTCAATTGACTTTGCAAATGCTTCGCTGATGTGGATACGTCCTGCTTCTCCTTGTGTTTCTAACCGAGAGGCAACGTTTACAGTGTCTCCATATACATCATATTGAAACCGTTCAGTACCTATTATTCCAGCACTAACAGATCCAGAATGCATCCCTATTCTAAACTCAATAGTGTAATTGGTAGGAAGAAGTTTCCTAATTTCCAAAGGTATTTTCAAGTTATTAATCACTTCAATAGCTGCGTTTGCTAATTTCAAAGCGTGTTCTTCCTTTGGAATTGGGATTCCACACATAGCAACATAACAGTCACCTATAGTTTTCAAACGTTCACATTGATTTTTTGAAACAATAATATCGATTTGACCCATTATGTAATTTAATACGGTGAAAATATTCTGAGGGGTCATCGAATCAGCTATTTTTGTATAACCAACCAAATCTATAAACATTATAGAACAATCATCAAATTGTTCAGAAACATCCTGCTTATTTAGCAATTTTGATGCTATTCCTGTAGGCAACATCAGTGAAAGTAGTCGTTCAGTAATTACTTTCTCTTTATCTGCAAGTTGCATTTTGTTTTTAAATTCATTGTTCCTAATTTCTAACAATGATCTATTTTTTGCTGTTTCAATTTCTATAGCATTATACAACTCAAAATAAAGAAACGCAATTTTCCATTGTTCATGTTCTTTATATAAACTCACCAATTCAAAATAGACATCTTTTAACTCAACTTGGGTGGGATTTTGTTTAAAAAGATTTACAGAATCAAGTAATAACTTTTCTGCTTTTTCGAAATCATACAAAGAAAACTGTTTTTTTGAATAGATTTTAGCTGTTTTAAAAAAAAGATAATTCTGAAGATGGGAATCATTTATTTGTTCAAAGTAGGCAATGGCTTTTTCATATATTTCAAATGCTTCTTCAAATTTAAATTGTTCAAAATAGACATCACCCATATTTGTAAATACAACACCAATTCCGCGTGGAATAGAGAATTCTTCAAAATATCTTAAAGATTTTGAAAAAAATTGAAGAGAAGTATCGTAATTTTTTGAATGAATATAATGCAGACCAAGTTGTAAATTCAAAAAGGCAATACCACGTTCATATCCTATTGATTTATGGAGATCTAAGGCTTTATGAAGATAGTATAAGGAAGTATTTCTATCTTCTAAATTACTATATACTTCTGCTATATCCGTGTAAATTTTTCCTAAAATTCTAGGTTTATTAATAGATTCAAAATATTGAAGAGCAAGTAACAAATTGTCTAATGATTTTGAATACTCACGGATTGAACTGTAGACATTACTTAAGTGAATATAACCAAAGTATCTTAACCCTCTCTCATCATCATCAGGAATATATTCTAACCCTTCATATATACACTCCAAAGCTTTGTAATATTCTTGTTTATAGATATACCATTGTGCAAGAATATATTTTACGGTAGTTTGTTCAAAGTAGGATTGTGAATTTGTTGCATATTTTTCTGCTTCCAAAGCATACTTATATGCTTCATCTAAATCAGTTTGTCTTAAATGTATTTCAGCAATTACATTATAAATCTGTGCTTTTAAAGCTAGATTTGTTTTGGATTTTTCGTCAAATGAATAAGCTTTTAGAAGTGAAAAACAAAGATTCTTTGCAGAATCATACTCACTATCATCAATGAAAGCGTAGGCTTTTGATATTTCTTCTTTACAAGTTTCGAATGTCATCTAAATACTTTGTTGAATTTAGATTCTAATTTACATATTTTTACTGTATTTACCTATTTTTAGAGGTAAAATTATGGGTATAGACTCGCTATCTCGAAAAAATACCCTAAAAAAGAAAAAGAAACCTTTTTAGGGTATATAAACAAATAGAAAATCTAATTTATTTAGAAACTACAAATTTGGATCGAATATGGGTATTTCCTTCAAGTGCTTGTACATAATATACCCCATTTGGCAAATTTGCCACATTGAAAGAGACTTTATCATTTGATTGAGCAATTATCGAAAAGTCTACCTTTAACCCATCAGCATTGAAAATAGAAAATTTCGGATTTTCTAAGGCTTTATTAAAAGTAACATCAACTCTATATTGAGTTGGGTTCGGAAATGCTTCAGCTTGAAAAATTGGAAAAGCTGAAACGGAAGTTATCCATTTTTCGAGTGAAACCAGATGAAGATTAAAAAAGTCAGAATAAAATGCTATTTTAGAATTTTTTCTATTAAACTGAGGTTCACGAATGTCAAACACATCTCCATTAATATTCAAAAATTGAATTTGTGATTCAATTGAATTCGTAGTCATATTAAATGAATATAATTCATTAATGTCAGTGAAAAACATCTTGGTTTCAGTTGGGTCTATTGTAAAGTTGTAGACACCATACTCATGCTCAAAAAAAGATTGTCCTTGTTTAGTTTGCACATCAATTTTGAAAAACAAAGCAGCACGATTTACCACATAAATTGTTGAATTATCAACCGTCCATTGCATTTTCCAAGGTGTTTCAATTGTATTATATTCTAAGACCAGACTTCCAGATTCATAGTCATAAACTCTTACATAGTTATCTGCTGATCCTACTGCAATATATTGTTCATTTGGACTGATTCTTAAATCATAAATTCCATTCTGATTGACATTAAATCTATATTTTTCTGTTGCAGTACTCATATCCCAAACTACAACATTTCCATTAGCATCTCCTGAAAGTGCTTTTGACCCATCATTAGAAAGATCCACAGCCCATACAGAAACTTGATGAGCATTTAACTCAATTGGGTCTTCAAAAGCTCTTCTTATAATCAATGATCCACTTCCTCCACCAGTAAAATGAATTTCACCAGTTTGAGAAACATCAAAATCATAAATAGGAGCATTTTGTGAGACAAACGAAGTAATGTAGTTTCCTGAATTTACATTAATAGTTCTTGTTAACCAATCTCCACTTGTAAATAAAAATGTATCGTTTTGTGAAAACTTCATTGGTCCAATATCGAAACTTGTAACTCCAATATTGATATCATTTATATTATCAAAATTTATATTTAACTCACGCAATACTCCATCATTACTTGTTACAAGTAACCTTTCAGAAGTACTATTTAATCTTGCTCCAAAATTTGAGTAACGACCAAGTCTTATTCTTTGTACCTCATTTGTTGATAAATTTACCAAATTTACAGGACCACCAAAACCAGCAATAACAAGTATATCATCAGCCTCATTAAAATTAATAGAATTTACATAATCATTTGCTATTGGAATTGGATTCATTGTAGAAAAATCATCAATATTATGAATATATACTCTTCCATCAACTCCACCTGCTGCAATTAGATTTCCTTTTTTATTAAAACAGACTGCAGTAGCTGGAGCACTAAATAATGATAGAGAAGTTATAAAATTTAGTGAATTTGCATCATGGACAATTACTGTGCTGTCGCTTCCAGCAGTTGCTATTTTTGTTCCATCAAAGTTATAAGTAACCCAATTAATAATACCTGTGTGAAGTTTATTACGATTAACTTCTTGTTTTGTGAAGGAATTATAAATAATAATTTCTCCATTGGTATTTGACACTACCATGTTATGACCATCTGGAGAAAACTTAGCAAAAGTAAAATCACTATCATTATCAGAAACTACAAAAAAGTTTCGCAATTCTCCAGATTCTAAGTCATATATGTTAATTACAAATCTAGAACATGTGAGAACTCGTTTTTTGTCTTGAGACACATCTACACTGTAAATGGGCCAAGTTAAACTTGTAAAGTTTCGAATGAGTTTCTTTGTGCTTAGATTTATTAAACTTGCAGAATATTCACCTGCAGTTACTACTACTGAATCATTAATGTATATTGGTTCTAATTTTGCACTTCCATTTTCCCATAATTGGTATGGTTTCCAATTTTGAGATTCAAATGAATGAAAAGAATCTTTGAATTCTTTCTTATTCTTATTTTTAATTTTTCTTGGTAATTGTGGTTTTTCATCGTGAGATGAAAGATAATTTGGGGGAATTCCCTGACTCAATACTTTAGAGGGAAATACTATTACAGACAATAATATACTGATAAAGAGCAATGTAGTTGGTTTCATGAAATTTCCAATAAAACTTGTAAATATTTATCGAATATAATCAAAAATTTTGAAAAATTAGTTTATATTCATTTAATTCAGAATTTTTTCAAGTTAAGGAGCTAACAATGGATTTTTTAGAAAGTTCTGATCAGTAAGAGTTTGTAAGAAAAAGGTTAAAACTCGTTTTTCATCTGTGGTTAGCGGAATTCCAAGACCATTGGGAGTTCGGAAGGTACTATCTAACGTTGGATGATCTATCATACCTGATGAATAATGGTCTAATACATCTGAAAGAGTTTTAAATTTTCCAATGTGCATATAGGGAGCTGTTTCAGCTACATTTCGCAAACTTGGTACTATAAATCGATATTCGTCCTTTGGATTTAAAGTTATAGAAGCTCTGCCTTTGTCATCAGGATTGACAATAGGGATTCCGTTATTAGTGAAAGCTTCATTGGTAAAGAGTGGTTCTTTGTGACAAGATTCACATTTTTGCAAAAACAGATTATATCCTGCTTGTTCATCTGAAGTAAACGAAGCACCTTCATTTCGTTTTACTTTGTCGTATTTTGAGTCAGCAGAAATACACATCAATTGAAATTGCGAAAGTGCTTTTAAAAATCGTTGTGTTGTAATTTCTTTTGATCCAAATGCTTTTTCGAAAAGAGAAGGATAGTCTTTATGATTCCGTAATTTTTCGAGAACATTTGCCATCGTTTCTCCCATCTCATTATGTGCTGTAATTGGATTAATGGCAAATAAATCCAAATCTAAGACTCCACCGTCTAACATAAAGAATCGTTTCCACGCCATATTTTGAACTGGAGGCGTATTACGAAGTGTCAATAAATCATTGATACCATGAGAAAGGTCGTGACCATGTTGAGTAAACGCAGAAGTTTGTATGTGACAAGAAGCACAAGCTATCGTGCCGTCTAGAGAAAGAATTTCATCATAAAACAATTTTTTACCTAAGGTAAATCCAGCTTCAGTGACAGGATTATTTGAAAATTTATAGGTAGGTTCTGGGAAATTAGATGGAACTGTAAATCCTTTGAACTGTTGTGCTGTAGGTTGATTGGAATCTCCACACGCAGTAAATAAACTACCAAGAGCAGTAACGATGAATAAAAAAGTGAATAATTGTTTCATAAGTTTTCCAAAACATCTACGAGTTTATTCCATTACCTTATCAAATTCAAACATTGTTGCATATTTATTTGCCACATTAACAGAAAGTGGCGAAAACATCACTGTTGGGTTTGCTTCTATAGAAATTCCATCTTCTCCTTTAAATATAGTTGCTATATCTGCACGAAGATGAAGATGAGGATATTTACCATCGCGAATTTTTAATTGTGCAGTTCCAAATGGAATCGAAATAGTTTTGATATTATTCAAATTTGGAGCATTATAGCCACCAAAACCTCCAATATGATATTTAAAGGAATTATTTAATACTTTGGGAGAAGAATACGTTCCTTCAAAAGCAAAGAAAATATATCCAGAATTCCATGTCCAATACATTGATTTTGCTTCGCCAGATACATCTAATACACCTGTTCTTTTATCAACTGGTGAAACTGATCTTGCAGAATCGATTCCTAAAATAAACGAAATAGCAGTATAATCCCCTTCTGGAATCGAACGTAATGTGATACTTTTTGTAAATATTTTAGAAGCATCTATCAAAAAGTAAGATGAATCCTGAGGAATTACATACTTCGAACCATCAGACTTGGTAAACACAATATTACTAACATAATATTTGAAGTCATCAACTGATACAGTAATTGAATCAGTTAAGTTCATTCTTTTCAATAATTCAAATGATTCCGTCCCAAATAAATGTTCAAACTCTAATTTCATACTTCCTTTTTTATTCGGGTCAGGCATTGGTGCAGAGATTTCTGATGAACAAGATAAAAGAATGGTTGTTACTACAACGAGAATACAGAATGTGTTGAATAAGGTTTTCATAGTTGACAATGATGAATAATCTATAAGTAGTCACAATAAAGGATGAATTGTAAAGATACAAAAAAATCTACGTTTTCCCAAACGTAGATTCTTTCATTTTATTTTAAACTTAATACTTTCCACCTATAACACGATTATTGAGACTATGGGTTGATTGAGAATGTAGTGGCAAATAACTCGGTTTTTTATTCAATTTTTTAAAATCTGTCAAAGAATTCATAAAAGAAATTAGATCTTTGATCTCTCGATTCGTTAGTCCTAATGAGTCTGTAGGAAGGGTTTGATTTTCTAAATGTATATCGATTCCAGCACCTCCACCATTATTATAAAAATCCATTACTTCTTCTAATGTAGAATATACACCATTATGCATATATGGTGCCGTAACTTTGACATTACGAACTGTTACTGTTTTGAACGAATGTTTGTACATTGTAGAACGTTCCTTTAATGGTCCGTAATATCTTCCTAAGTCTGGGTCTACCACTTTTTTTGAATGCTTTTTATCCATTGGAACACCAAGTACTTCCGATTCCATTTCACGATAAAGTGGGGGAACAGAACCATTAAATATAGGTAAGAAATGGCAGGTAGCACAGCCAGCTTTTCCTAAAAATAGATTTCCTCCTCGGTATGCAGATTGTGAAATCGATGAAGTTTCTTTTCGCATATAGGTATCAAATTCTGAATTGAAACTGGTTAGTGAACTTACATAAGAACTTAAAACTTCTTGGATTCGACTTTTTGTAACAGGTTGTGATTGATTTCCGTTATACGCATCATTGAAAAGTTTGTTATATTCATCAATAGAACTGATTTTTTTAATAATTTCTTCAAAAGAACTATCAAATTCTTTTTCAGAAATAACAACATGTTCCAATTGAGATTCTAAAACATCAGCTCGAAGATCATAAAAAAATCTGTCAGAAAAAACCGCATTTACTAACGTCGGAGAATTTCGTAAAACTGTTCCATCAAAATTCATTGCTGTACTTTTAGCAAGTCCATCTGTAAATGCAAGTTCTGGTCTATGACATGAAGCACAAGCTCGTTCATTGTTTCTTGAAAGAATTGGATCAAAAAATAGAAGTTCACCTAAAGATTCCTTCTTTTTAGAATTTTCTACTTCTGTTAATGTTGTATAAAAATACTTATTGATAAACTCTTTGGTGAAGATAGAGCGACTTTTATAGTTTAAAGACTGTTTACTATTTGTCGTTTCATATATAAACTCTATATGTAATTGTTCCTGAGCTTCAACTAATTTTCCAAATAAAGGATCAGCAAATTCTCTTATAAATCGTACTCTATCTAAATCATCAGGATTTTTATTTTTTTGAAGAAATTGAATTGAAGAAAGGAATAGTTTTTCTATTTCTTTTTTGAGTTCTGGATTTTTAGTCTTTAGTTCTGCAGAATAGTGAGAAAAAACCTGTTGATTAGTTTGTAAAGATACTATTGTTTCAACAATTGAATTTGTAGATGCAGGTGTATCAAAACCAGTAATCGATAAGGTCATTATTCGAATCATCTCCAATTGCATTGCTTCAAATACATTTCTATCTGTAAGTCGAATATTAGGTTGAAATCGAACAAATTCGTCTACTTTTTCGATAAGTTTTGAAACCTTATTACTTAGTTCAGTTTTAATTGAAGTATTTTTTTCTAATTCTTCACTATAGACCAATTCTTCAATAGCTTGAAGTCCTTCTGGTTCTAATTCAGATAACTGAGCGAAGTTTCTTTCTAAATGTGGTAAAGGAGGACCATTCACATAGTCTTTTATAAAATCGGGTTCCAAATATTCTGCTAAAAACTCTATTCTTTTGAACAACAATCTTACAGTTGAAAACTCCTGTTGCAATTGAGAAGATGAAATAGAAGTTGAATGAATTTTATCTCGAAATTTGTTGAGTGAAGCTAAAAACTCTTTTGAGTCATTTCTATAGTTTTCTAAAATTATAGTTACAGTTGAAGGTGAAGAATTATTAAATGACAATAGCAAAAACGATGAACATATCAATGCACAAATTGATAAAAGTATAGATAATCTTTTCATACGAAATAATGAATGTAAATAGAAAAATGGGCATTTAGTTTTATCAACTAAATGCCCAAAGACTTTATGAGAAAATGATTGTTATTCTACAACGATTTTTTTCGTTTCACCATCAGCAGTGCGTACGAAATATACTCCTGCAGATAAGCCAAACATATTAATTACATTTGAATTTCTAATAACTTTGATTCTATTTCCAGAAGCATCATAAACTGCAACATCAGTTGTTTTGTTCATTTTCAACTCACGATTTACCGGATTTGGCCAAACTTCAAAACCTTCGTTAGGAAGTTTTGGTTCATTGAAAATAGAAGTAATCGCTTTATCAAAACCAGAAATTGCATATGTTAAAGAGTTACCCCAAGGGAATGGTAAATCAGCTTTTGGGTGTTGAGAGTTAACAATGATTGATTTACCATCAGGTGTAGCAACAGCACCTGTTACTTCTGCACCATCAGGAACAACACTAATTCTTTTTAAATTAGCAACTGTCGGAGCATCATCCATATCTAAAAGATACATTTCACAAGTATTGTTTGTAACACCTTCAGCAACTCTACCAAAAGAACGACCAATTAAATCTTCTTGAATAATCATATACGTTTTAGAACCAACTTTCAAAAAACTTAAACCATCAGGAGAAGTTAAATGATTATTTGGGTATTCAGCTTGAGAAGGGCTCGTAGCTAAATAAGGTCCACCTTCAATATAAGAAGTAACTTTGTTGGTTGCAGGATCATAACATAATACTCTACCATAATAATCACTATAACGACCAGCTTTTACTGAATCCAAGATTTGAGCATTCGTCATTGATGAAGTCAACCAAGATGGATTTTGTGTTTTAACTGCATCTACATAATAATCTGAAAGATTTCCATTTCTTGCATTTCCTGTATTAAATGAAGATCCCCAAGAATCACGACCTGTTTCAGTAAAGTATACTTTACCATCTTTGTGATTAAATGCTCCCCACTCTAAACGATTGAACATTGTAGCACCATTTCTCATTGCAATATTTCTCATCTGAAGAGCAGAATCAATATTGTTATTAGGAAGAACAATCCATCCACCTGGAGCATCTTTTTTGTATGCATACAATGTTCCTTTTGTAAAGTCACCTGCTACATCAGCAACAAATTTTGTAAACACTCCTGGAGACATATCTTCAAAACCATACATGGTTTTGTTGTCAGGAAGAATTGCTCCACCTTCCCAACCACCGCGACCCCAGTTATACTGTTTGCGAACAGCTTTAGCAGTACGTGGATCGATTTCAACAAACCAATTAAAGTTTTCAAACTTTTTAATTGTTCTATTATCGAAGTTTCCAGCAATAGTAGATTCAATAGTCCAATCAGCTGTATCACGAACACCTTGTCCACGTCCACCACTGCTAATTGGAGGATTTGCTCCCCAATAGATAGTGTTAGAACCGACAGAAACATTATCAGCATCATTTGCAACACGGAACCACTCTTCAGCTGTCCAGATTCTACCATCTGCTTCAGAAATAATACCACCACAATTCATACCTGTTTCACCAACTGTGTTAGCGAAATCAACATTAAAGAATAAACCAGAACGACCATCAGCTAATGTTTGTGGAACAATAATCAATGTGTCATTTGTTGGGTCACGACGGATTTTGAAAACTGTCATTCCACCACCGTCACCAATTTTGTCATCATTCCAAACCATTTCGTGGTTTACTGACAACCATCCGATATCTCCAGAACCAGACATATCTTTTGTTAAACCGATAAAGTCATGCCATTGTTTTGCAACTGCAGTTCCATTTGGCATACCGTTTTGGTCAAGAGTTTGTACCAAATGATGTCCACCAACAAACAATACTTGCATTGTTAATGGTGATTTTGGAAGTGTGATTGATTGTGCTGCCCACTCAACTGGAATTGATGGGTCAAATTTGATTTGTGCTGTTAGTTTTGCCATTGGACCAATTAGCAAAATAGCTACAAGAATGAGAAGAGAATTTTTCATAGAGAACACCTAAATGAATTGAATATAATGATACAAATTTAGTTGTTTCTTTTCCCATTTTTCGTTATCAAATTGTAATATTATTGTAACTAATTAGATTTTGTATAAACAACATTGAAATATAAAGAAATCGTTATGAAATTGTTATCTTTTTGTCAAGAAATTGTAAAATGTACATCCATTCCTGTTTTAGCGTTCTATACTTGTCTCATTTTATCATCTAAGACAGAACTTCATTGAATTTAGAGTATATTTGTAGTATTATTTTACAAAAAGGTATTTATGAAATTGTACTATTATTTTCCTCTCTTATTGTTTGTATTTTTATTCAATTTTCTGTTTTCATACTCTCAGAATTACCAATTTCCAGAAAGTGTTAAATCAATTTCTTCTATCTTAAAAGATCTGCCAAACTCTTTGGATTCCTTATCGACTTTACAAGCTGATGTAAATAAAGATGGTTTTAATGATTTTGTAGTTGTTGTAGTTAATAACAAACAACCTATTGAAAGAAATAATCCTGTATACGTAGTTATTTATATGGGATCTGTATCTAAAATGTATTCACTTCACTCAATTTCTACAACGGCAATTTTACCCCTTAAATTTGGAATAGAATCAACATTTCCTTTTTCAGGTATGACTTTTGAAAAAGGAAAAATCAGTATTTTTCATTATTATGGTGAAGAAATAATCACTTCTATTGAAGACACATATATGTATATGGACAATACTTTCAATTTAGTACAAAGTAGCAACAGTATAATCGAACGAGACAACGATATGCTCACTACTACAGAAATCTACAACTGGCAAAAAGGTGTAAAAGAAGTGAAAAAGAACGATTTTCATAAACACTATAAAACTAAAACTTCAAAATTTAAAACCAAGCCTTTAACTCCGATTACAAAACATATTCCTGGAACTATTTAAACTAATTTTATTATAATCTATGAAATCAATTATTCTCCTTTTGTTTAGTTTTCTTTACCTATATACTACTGCTTTTGCACAACCAACTGATGTAAATAATCCTCCTCCACATGAAATTGATTCGTACAAATTTCCAAAATCAATTACTTCTTTACAATCTCTGTATTCAACTTTCCCAAAAAGAGTTGATACTTCAGCCACTGCTAAAGGTGATTTGAATAATGATGGTATTTTAGATCTTGTTGTCGTTGTGAGTTATCCTTATACTGTTGAGTATGAAGAGAATATGCCCTATGATGGCGATGCTATGGTACCACTTGGAGTATATTTAGGAACAAAAGATGGATATTCCCTGTTAGTTCAATCGAATAATGCCATTCTCTGTCAAGGATGTGGTGGAGTATTTGGTAATCCATTTAGCGGTCTTGAAATAAATAAAAACAACCAGTTACAAATCTATCATTACGGTGGTTCTTCAGAGAGATGGGCGTTTACTGATGTATATGAATTTCGCAATGATAATATGTATTTAGTAGAAAATTCATTTACGAATAGTACAACGCATAATATGTCATATACGACAGTTTGGACCAACTATCTCACTGGTCAGCAAGAAAGTGTATGGTCAAATGGAAGTACAAATAAGAAAAAATATAAAGAGAAAAAATCCAAAAAGAAACTAAAAATTCTACCTCTCAATTCTATTGACAACTATGACCCAATTAACTAATACTATGAACATTATCTCTAAGTTTAATCTATCTATAGTTACTATTTTTCTAATTTTTTCCCTGAAATGTATTGCATTTGAAACAAGTAACAATACTACGTTTTCTTTCCCTAAAAATATTTCCAATGAGTTAGCTATTGAATCAATTCTTCCTGCAAGATTCGGAATTATTGGAACTACACAAGGAGATTTGAATAAAGATGATTTGATGGACATTGCAGTAATTGTTGGAGATACAAGTGAAACAGTAGAATTCGAAGCTCCAGTCTATTTAGGGATTTACTTTAAAAATTCAAATGGCAGTTATGATTTGAATGTAGTTTCATCTACAGCAATACTATGTTTTAAATGTGGCGGTGTTATGGGTAATCCATTTGCAGGAATCGAAATAACAAAAAAAGGAATTCTCCAAATTCATCATTATGGCGGTTCTGTCGAACGTTGGGGGTATGTTGATAAATATCGATTTCAGAACGGTGCATTTTATCTCATTGGACATACCTACATCGAAAGTAGTCCAGATGCTCCAAATTCTAAAAGCACTGACTACAATTTGATAACTGGTGATAAAGAAATACTATTAGACCCAAACATTGAATCTAAGAAAGAGAAAATAAAAAAAAGTCGTTCAAAAGTCACAGTTAAACCATTGAAAACTATTGATACCTATAGTCCGGGAAATCTTTAAAGAACAAAAGTAATATAAACAATCGCAAACGCAAACGTAATCGCAATCGTTGAGACGCACGGCCGTGCGTCTCTACAAAAAACAAAACAACCCCCTCGCACTTAAGAGGAGAGGGAGATATCGGGAATTTGTAGGGACAGGTCGCGACCTGTCCTTACGCAAGAATATGATTCCACCCCGCCTTTCAGGCACCCCTCAAGAGGGGAACCCAGACCTTTCTATCAAAATACCGTAGAGACGCACGGCCGTGCGTCTCTACAAAAACACGTTAACTCCCTCGCCCCTTTGGGGAGAGGGTACGGGGAGAGGGGTTTTAGTTCCTATTTATGAATTGCCACTATCTTCAGATAGTGGCTGAATGCCCTTATTTTCGTATATTCGTGTGACAAAATCCAATAAAACCTTCCATAACCACAATGACTCCCGAAGAAATTCAACAAGCAATAGAGAAATTAGATAAATTATGGAGAACTTCACAATACAATGAAGCAAAGGAATTTGCTTACGAACTATTGGAAGATCCTGCAATCCAAGAAGATCCCGAATCTCTTGCAAAGGTATGTAATATTCTTGGGAATGTTTATCGTAATCTTTCGAACTACCCCAAAGCATTAGAATATTCCTCAAAAGCATTACACATCAATGAAGAAATCGGAAACAAAAGTGGTATTGCAGTAAACCTTGGGAATATTGGGATTGTTTACCATCAACTTTCTGACTACCCAAAAGCATTAGAGTATTACTCAAAGGCATTACACATCAATGAAGAATTTGGAAACAATGGTGGTATTGCAATTAACCTTGGGAATATAGGGATTGTTTACTATAAACTTACCGAATACCCCAAAGCATTAGAGTATTACTCAAAAGCATTACACATCTATGAAGAAATTGGAAACAAAGATGGTATTGCTTCTAACCTTAATAATATTGGGATTGTTTACTCGAATCTTTTAGACTACCCAAAAGCATTAGAGTATTACTCAAAAGCATTACACATCTATGAAGAAATTGGAAATAAAGGGGGTATTTCAATAAACCTTGGGAATATTGGGATTGTTTATGTTAGTCTTTCGGACTACTCCAAAGCCTTAGAGTATTACTCAAAAGCATTACACATCAATGAAGAAATTGGTAACAAAGTTAGTATTGCAAATAACATTGGGAATATTGGGAGTGTTTACTGGAATCTTTCGGACTATCCAAAAGCATTAGAGTATTACTCAAAAGCATTATCTATCTTTGAAGAAATTGGAAATAAAGACGGTATTGCATCTAGCCTTTTGAATATTGGGGCTGTATATGCATCTAAAGAATCAACATACTGTGATGCAAAAAAAGCAGAAGAATATTTACAAAAAGCAATACTTCTGGCAGAAGAGATTGGTGCAAAAGAAGTAATAAAAGAAGCGTTTGAAACTTTACATTCACTGCGACGTAATGAAAAACAATTTGAAGAAGCATTAGAGTTTCATTTAAAAGCAATTGCCCTCGAAAAAGAAATTCAATCGATCGAAGCAAAAAAACAAGCAGATAGTTTTGATAATGAACGTAAAACAGCTGAACGTGAAAAACAATTAGCTGTTGAAAGAGCTGAAGCTGCAACAGTCAAACGTATACTCCATAATATCTTGCCAGTTAATATTGCTGATAGAATCATAAACAAAGAAACCTTTATTGCCGACCACTTTGATTCTGCGTCCGTACTCTTTATGGATTTGGTTGGGTTTACGTCACTTGCCTCTATTGCACCACCGAAACAACTCGTTTTTTTACTCGATGCTATCTTCCAAAAAGCAGATGACGTAGTTGAAAACTTTGGTTTAGAAAAGATTAAAACAATTGGCGATGGATATCTTGCAGTTGCTAATGTAACTTCACCACTCGAACACCACCAAAAAGCTACCGCCCAAGCAGCACTACAACTTCTCGAAACAATGCGTGAATTTATTGTCAATATTCCTTCTGAGCTAGGTGATACCGATTGGATTAAGGATATGAATGACCTTGAAATTCGTATTGGTATACACACAGGTGAAGTTGTAGCAGGAATCATCGGCAAAAACAAATACACCTACGACCTATGGGGCGATGCTGTCAACGTTGCCTCACGAATGGAATCAAACTCAGAAGCAGGACGTATCCACATCAGCGAACAATTCGCCAAATCTATCGAATCAAATCCAGAATTCGCACTCATACCAAGAGGAACAATCACAATCAAAGGTAAAGGAACAATGAATACATTTTGGTTGGAGAAGGGAGAATGAGAAATTATTTCATCATAAATTCTCAAAGATTATTTTTGGTTATTAATTTTCACTTTGAGATTAAATCAAGTATTTAATATTTATGAAATTTCAAACCATTCAAGAAATTGAAAATGAATTGGAGAATGCAAAATCAATTGAATTAAAACTTTCATTGATGAATGATTTAGCATTTTCCTTAAAAGAACATTCAAAATATGAAGAAGTAAAAAGAATCTCAGAGCAAATTCTAACCTTATTAGATTCACATCCCAATAATCTTGAACATGGAAGAATTCTCAATACTTTAGGCTTAATGTATTTAGATAATGGAAATTTCGTGTTATCGTGTTCGACCTTACATAAAGCAATTTCATTATTTAAAGACATTGAAAGTCATGAGTTTCTTTCAGTTGCATTGTGTAATATTGGTGCTGCTTACCGTTCTCGCGGCAAGTATCAAGAAGCAATCAAATATTTGCAACAAAGTATTACAATTGCTGAGAAATTCTCATACGAAAAAGTTATAATTAGTTCTTTGATTACCATTGGAAACTCCTATCGAAATCTACAACAATTCCCATTAGCAATTGAGTATTATAACAAGTCATTATCAACAAGTAAAAAAATACATTATCAGAATGGTATTGCGAATTCATTAGGTAATTTAGGTAATGTATATAGTAATATGAAAGAGTATACTACTGCATTAGAATTTCATTTTCAATCATTAGAAATTGGACAGAAATTAGAAAATTTAAAGGAAATATCCATTGATTTAGGAAACATTGGTACTATTTATTTAGACTTAAAAAACTATCCTAAAGCAATAGAGTTTTTTTTACAATCACTTCAGATTTCAGAACAATTAGGAAATCAGAATTCCGTAGCAATTAAATTGATAAATTTAGGAGTTGTATATGGAAGTTTGGATTTTGAAGGGTATGATATTAATAAGGCACTTGAGTTTTTTGAAAAAGGATTAAAAATTGCCATAGAAAGTGATGATAAAAGAATTCAAAGTATTACCTATCAAAATATTGCGGAACTTTTAAAAAGAGAAAAAAGATGGGAAGAATATTCCTATCATTTTGAGAAATTTCATGAATTACATTCAGAATTAAATAATACAAAGGTTAAAGAGTTTGTTCAACAATTTAATTTGGAAAGAAATGAAGCTGAACGAGAAAAAGAACTTGCTATCGAAAGAGCTACTGCTCAAGAGAGAACGAAAATTCTTGAAAATATATTACCTAAAGAGATTCTAAATCGTTTATTGCAGGGTGAAACCAAAATTGCAAATTATTTAGAAAATGTGGGTATATTATTTGTAGATATAGTTGGTTTTACACAATTATCACAATCAATTTCACCTAATGAATTAGTAGATTATTTGGACATTGTTTTTAGTCATTTTGATATAATTTGTCAAAGACATTCTATTGAGAAAATTAAAACAATTGGGGATGCTTACTTTGCAGTTGCAGGTGCTACTCTAAATGTTGATAATCCATGTTTTCATTTATCAAATGCAGCTATTGAGATGATAGAGTTTGAAAAAACCTTACCTTTATTTTTAAATAATCGATCGCTCAATTTTCGAATTGGTCTGCATATTGGAGAAGTTGTTGCAGGAATTATCGGCAAAAATAAATTTACTTTTGATTTGTGGGGCGATGCTGTAAACATAGCCTCTCGTATGGAATCTAGTTCAGAACCAGGTAAAATTCAAATCACAGAAACGTTTGCAAATTATATAAAAAAATATCCCGAATTCTCACTCATTCCACGTGGCGAAATCAATATAAAAGGAAAAGGCACTATGAACACATTTTGGTTGGAGAAGGGAGAATGACTTTAGAGGTTTTAAAAGAGAGTATTGAAAGTGTAAGAGATTATCTAAATAATAACAGAAATCATCAAGTTATTGAGTTATCAAATAAGCTTTTGATTTCTAAACAATTGCACAAAGATAAAGAATTACTCTCAAAAGTATACAATTTTTTGGGTATAGCTTATAACAACCTTTCAGATTATTCCAATGCATTAATAAATTATGAAAAAACACTTCTAATTAATGAAGATTTGGGAATTAAAGCTAATGTTGCCATTAATTTAGGCAATATAGGGATTGTATATCAATATTTAGGAGAATATCCGAAAGCACTTAATTATTTGGAAAGAGCATTAAAGCTAAATGAGGAGATAAAAAATAGAAAAGGTATTGCAGATAATCTAAGTATCATAGGTATCATATACCAACATCTTTCTAATTTATCAAAAGCATTAGAATATATACAAAAGTCTTTATATATCTTTGAGGAACTTGGTGATAAAAGTGGTATCGCCAGAAACAGTATAAATATTGGTAATATTAATACTGAACTTTTAAACTATAAATTGGCTCTTGAGTATAATGAAATAGCATTATCCATATATCAAGAAATCGATGAAAAAATGGGTTCTGCTAGTGCTTTAGGTAATATTGGTAATGTATATTATAACCTTTTAGAGTATCCAAAAGCAATAGAGTTTTTTTCACAGTCTCTAAAAATGAATGAAGAAATCAAAAATAAGTTCGGAGTTAATGTTTGCTTAGGTAGTATAGGTTGTACGTACTTACGAATTGAGGACTATCCAAAAGCCATAGATTATCTATCCAAAGCATATTCTATAGCTATTGAAATTGGAGAAAAACATACTTTGAAAGAATGGTTAAATGCTTTATCAGAAGTTTATGAAAAATTAGGAGATATCAATTCGGCATTTTCATACTTCAAACAATATATTGAAGTAAAAGAAGAAATTCAATCTGAAGATGCACAAAACAAAGCACAGCTCTTTGACCAACGTCGTAAAATTGAAGAAGATGAAAAAGCTCGCCAGTTAAAATTAGCTCGTTTCCAAGAACAGGAAAGAATTTTTCATAATATTTTACCAATTTCTATTGCAAACCGATTAATTGAAGGTGAACTATCCATAGCCGAATCATTTGAAAATGTTAGCATTTTCTTTTCCGATATCGTTGGGTTTACAACACTATCTACGAATATTGAACCTAGCGAATTAGTTAAAGGTTTGAATACTATTTTTACTGCATTTGATAGAATTGGTACAATATATTGCTTAGAGAAGATAAAAACCATAGGAGATGCATATATGGCAGTTTGTGGAGTGCCTGAATCGTATGAAGATCATGCATTGAGAACCGCAAATTTTGCCTTAGAGGCAATTGCAATATTACCAACTTTACAACTTCATCAAGATTTTCAAAATCTTCAGTTTCGCATTGGTTTGCATTCTGGAGGTGTAGTCGCAGGTATCATTGGTGAGAAAAAATTTGCTTATGATGTATGGGGTGATGCAGTCAACGTTGCCTCTCGAATGGAATCCAACTCCGAAGCTGGTCGCATTCATATAAGTGAACAATTTGCAAAAGCTATAGAATCATACCCAGAATTCACACTCATCCCTCGAGGAGCAATCAACATCAAAGGTAAAGGTACTATGAACACATTTTGGTTGGAGAAAGTAAAGTAAACCGCAAAGTTCTAAAAGAAAGGAAAGATTATGAACTATGAGGTTTTTATTTTTAACTACCTACAATTGAGACACTTTATAAGTGCGTCTCAGCAGAGAAGATTCCAACCCATCGAAGAAGGCCCCCATAAGAGAGGAACCCAGAGAAAGAACCACCCCGTAGTCAAAACAACAAAGAATTAGCTTATACTGCTTTCTTATTGAAAATGGAGAGAAGTTTTAGTTTCCAGACGAGAAAAGCAGCTTCGTAGACGATGTTTTTACTCATTTTGGAAACTCCGTTGATTCTATCAATGAAGATGATAGGGAGTTCCCGAATTTTTGCACCTTTTACCCATAAACGAAATGTCATTTCGATTTGAAAAGCATAACCGTTGGATTTGATTTTGGAAAAATCAATTTGTTTCAGAACGTCGGCTCTAAAACCTTTGAAACCACCCGTTGCGTCTTTGACCGGCATTCCTGTGATAATGCGAGTATAGGCATTGGCGAAATAGCTTAAAAGTAACCTACTCATAGGCCAGTTGACAACATTCACTCCTGTTACATAACGAGAACCTAAGACAATATCCACTTCGTTTAACGCCTCAATGAAGCGTAACAAATCCTTTGGATCGTGAGAAAAATCAGCGTCCATTTGAAAAATATACTCAAATCCAGATTTGATGGCATATTGAAAACCGTCACAATATGCAGTTCCTAACCCCATTTTCCCTGCACGTTGTAGTAAATGAATTCGGTTATTCGTTTTCATACGTTCTCTTACAGCATCGGATGTACCATCTGGAGAATTATCGTCAACAATAAGAATATTCAACGTTTGTTCTAAATCTAATAAAACATCAAAGAGTTTATTGATATTTTCTATTTCATTATACGTAGGAATAACGACTATTTTTGAAGGCATTTTGGGTGTTTCTTGTTCCATACTATTTGAATTACGCTGTACCTCTTGAGGTAAATACGCGGACTACAGTTCTGAGTAAAATTTCAAAATCAAAACGAATTGACATATTTTCAATATAATACAAATCGTATTTTAACTTTTTGCGTACAATTTCGGGAGTTTCTTCTAACTCTGTGTAACTAATCTGCCAATACCCCGTTAATCCAGGACGTACCTTATGTCGACGAGAAAAGTTAGGAATTGTTTCTTGAAACTTTTCAACAAAGAATGGTCGCTCTGGTCTTGGGCCAACTAAACTCATTGTACCTTGCAAAATATGCAAAAATTGAGGAATCTCATCTAAATGAGTTTTACGCATAAACTTTCCATAGGGTGTGACACGAGGGTCATTGGAAGTTGCCCATGTTGGACCATTTTTTTCAGCATTTTGCACCATTGATCGAAACTTACGCAACATAAAAAGTCTTCCATCTTTTCCAACGCGTTGTTGCGAATAAAAAATTGGTCCGTTCGAAGTGATTTTCACTAATAATGCAACAATAATCCAAATTGGAAAACCAAATAGAATGACTGATGCACTAAAGAATATATCTAAAAACCGTTTGACAAAACGTTCCCAAGGTTTCATCAATTCAGCATCCATTTCAATAAACGGAGAACCATATATTGGATAGGTTCTTGCTACACCGACTAAAACATCATATAGATCAGGAAGAATCTTTAATTTGATGGAACGTTCCTCGCAAATCTCAAGAATTTCCAAAACTTTTTCGTGGTCTTTATTTTCAAATGTTATGATTAACTCATGTGGATGCTTCTCTTCCATACTCTCGACGATATTAGAAAAATCACCTAAAATTTCAATCGAAGAAGTCAAAGGATGTTGCTTCCAATCTTCACAATTTTCAATAGAATCTAATAATACTCCTTCTATTTGAAATCCCCACCATGGTGATGAATGTATTTGTTCAATCAAATCAAATAATTTTTCTTTTGAACCTAACAAGAGTACCTTTGTTTTTAGTATTCCATTTTCTCGTAATCTTCTTTGAAGTAATCTCGAGAGAATCCTTCCAAAAAGAGATAAGACAATAAACAAAAACAAATACAAAAGCATATCCAAACCGAAACTCTGTCTGCCACTTTTGTTATCTATCAAAAGTATAAAAGCTACTATTCCACATCCAACTACACTTGTTTTGACAATGGTGAATAGTTCATCAAACGGTGAACGAATGAACCAATTACGGTACAATCCTGCAAACCAAAAGATAACAAACCAATATAGAGAAACAAAGAGTGAAATAGTAACAACATCAGCTATAGTCCAAACAAAATCGGCTTTGGACATTCCAAAGAATTTCTTTATTGCCCAATACATCAAAATAGAAAAACTAAATGCCAAAAAGTCTGCCAATCCTTGCGTTACTTGTGGTGAGTATCGATAGGAGGTGCTTTCGAATTTATGTTGTATTTGAAAAATTTTGGACATTATGGTTAGTTAGAATTTACCTTTTTCGAATGTAGTATAGTCTGAATAAGTTGTTTAATTTCTACAATTGAGGTTAATCTGAAAATGAAAAGTAGAACAATAAAACAACTAAAGGCAATGATAGGTTTTACAAATATAGGAAGTTGGGAGGTAAAAAGGAAAAAATTCACTGTAAACATGCTACAAATTATCAAAAGCAATGCTAATAATGTCGACATTCTCATTATAGATCTATCTATCTTGCGTAGCATAGATATAACCAAAAAACAAGTAACAACAAAGGCAATTCCCTTACTTATAATTGCTCCCAATACTCCATACATTGGTATCAGAATTACTCCACACAGCGCCGTTACAACAGCCATAGCAATGGGCAAAATTAAATTGTTTTTCGCTCTGTCTAAAGCAACATTAATCTCTAACATCAATAATATGAGGCTCGAAGGAATATAAGTCCAAATAAAATAGAAAAACTCCATTGTATATGAATTATAATTTCCTTTCGTAAATAGGTCAACAACAAAGGTCATAATAGAGGTAAAAAACACTGCAATGGAAATTGAAAGTATCAAATAATAGCGAACCACTTTTGACATAAAATCAATAGCATTTGATTTATCCTCCTGTCCAAATCTATGAACTACTTGTGGTAAAACAGCTTGACCAATTGAAAAAAGGATGGTTGTAAATGGTGATCCTGTGCGATAGACCGCACCTAAGACCCCTACATCGATAGGAGTTGCAAATGTTTGCAAAAAGAATGTGTCAATTTTATCAAAAATTTGATAGAATATTTGTGTTGAAAATAGGAAACGACATTCTTTTGCGATTTTTTTAATCACTTCTATTGATAGAGAACCCCATAAGGTTTTCCATAATCCCTGAGTAAAGAGGATTACAAGAAACGATGGAATCGACGAGCCTAAATAACACCATGCGACTGATCGAGAATTAAGTGGTTCGTTTGCAACAAATCGTAAAAGAAGAAAAAATAGAATTCCATCTAAAACTTGCAATAGATTAATCAATGCAAAATCAGAGTGAACACGTCGTTTGAATTCTAAAGTATAGCGTATAAAGGGTGTTTTTGCCGATAATGCACATGCAAAGAAGACAATGATTGCAACATCGACAGTTGAAGGGTAGAGGAAATAGAACACCGAAAACAACCCAGCAGCAATGAGAACTAAAAGTGCAATTCTTGTGAAAAAAAATGTTCGAAAGACTTCATCAATTCTTTCTTTCGATTCAATCATCACTCTTTGTAAGGCACTACTGACTCCAAAATCAGCTCCAAGTACCATAACAAATAAGACAGTTTGGAGAAAGAAGTAATAAACTCCATTTTCATACAAAGACATTCCTAATACTTCTCTTTGAGCTAAAAAGAACGATCCTTGTGCAAGAATTTGACCAACCACGTTAATGATGGTACTTCTTGCAAAGGATTTTATCTTAGGTTGTGATTGTGAATCAGGAGAACTCATTGTTGTTCATTACTCCAAATAGAAGTTGCTTTTCCTTGTAAAAATTCCGTTATTCCAACTAACATTGCAATATTTAATGAAAAGAAATAGCCAAAAATTTTAATTTTTGAAGGTATTTCAACTTTATCTTCAAAATAGAACAACATCATTGAAAGTAACAAAACACTTACTTCAAATGCTATAAAATACAAAGAAAAGAACGAAGTTTCTATTAAAAATGAAGTAATAAAAATTGTTATAAGATAAAATGGAGTGAACCAACGAAGCATTTTATGAGACCACATAAAAAATCCAACCCATTTTGAGAAAGGATTGAGAATTGATTGGATAGTTGCGATGGTGGCTAATCCCCCAGAAACGGTTCTGATTCTGCGTTTAAAATCCCTATCTACTGATCTGTCTCTGACTTCAACTACTTCTGCATTTTCCGCTAAAACAACTCGCTTTTGTTGTAAATTTACAGAAGAAGTTATGAAAAAATCATCACAAACTGCAATTGATGGAATGGGAGTAAACAAACTTCTTCGCAAAGCATAACATGGACCGAATGTATTAACAGTTGACCATATTCTCGATTCGTTTTTTTGAATGAAGACCTCTAATGAATGATAAACACCTTCACTCATAATAACTGTTGAGTTGCTGTCATTGATTTCTGAATGAGTACGTCGAGCTAACACTGCCCCTACAGAATTCTCTTCAAATTTGCTGACTAAGTTTTGTATTGTATGTTTCTGAACTCGAATGTCGGCATCGATTAACACAACAAAAGGATACAAACTTTCATCAATTTGCTCAAAAACCTTATTGATTGTTTTGTTTTTACCTCCACGTGGAAAGGACAATAAGGTTATAGAAGGGAAATATCCTTCATATTCCTGTACAATAGAATTTGTATCATCTGTCGAACCGTCAGAACCTACAAAAATTTGGAGGGTAAGTCCATCAAGTTCCGATGCTAAAATAGCATCAATACAATCTGCTATTGAATCTTCTTCATTATATGCAGCAATTACAACGGCAACAGTAATTCCTTGAATTTTTGATTTATTATTTGTGGTTTTAGTTGTAAAAAGAAAGGATAAGAACCAAAGCAAACATGGATATCCAATATAGGTATATAGAAAAACACCTATACTCACAAGAAAGATACTATATATCACTTGTTCCATGAATAAAATTGATGGTTAGATTTAAAAATCTTCGAATCTGAAGATAAGTTGACCGGTTAGACGTGTTTCATCATTTACAGTTTGAGTTTTCAAAACAGTGTGCAAAGAAAATCCACGAATTATTTCATATCCAAAAGAGCCTTGGATCGTTAGAATTTTTTGAACATCTCCTTCCAAAAACTTCACAAACTCACTATCGAATGGTCTCCGAGTTTGCAATACATCTCCCCCAGCATTAAATATTAACGCTCCTGTAGAATCGAAAATATTTTTACCATATCGTTGATATGATGCAGTCAACGTAATTGGATAGCGATTCCCTAACCACCAATGAATTGTATGCAACGAAAGAAGATCACTATTTGGCGGAACATACCCTGAATAAGCGATTCCGTCATTTGTCATTGAGTTTTGAACATTGAAATGAGTAAAGACATACGGGCTATTTCTTGTGTACTCAACAACTACATCAGAACCAAAAGGAGTTGCATACATAACACCAAGTGTTGATGAGAATTTGTTATGCCACCAATCTGTATCTAAAGTAGAAAAAGAAATATCATCCATTAAAAAAGAAGCTCGAATCTGAACTCTATTCATTGGACGAATGGTCGCATCAAATCCCATCATAGAGTTGTCTCTATCACGTAAAGAATGTTCGACAGATTTTAAAAATGTTAACGGATTTATATATGCTAAGTCAAAATTCCTTTGCGAATACAATGTCGATTGTACAAATGAAAACTCACCCCATGTAGGTCTATACGAAAATCGACTCATTGCCAAAAACTTTGGTGGAATAACTGTCGAAAACCCAGCTGAAACACTACCAATTGGAATTCCTAATAAACTTGCATGAGTAAAACGATATTCAAATTTTTCGAAAGTTGCACCTACTTGTATTGCATCCATTGGTGGTGCATTATCAGAAAGAAATGTCCTTTGAACATAACCTGCTCCAACTAAACGATTTTCACGTCCTATGATACCATAGAACCAGTCCTTCTGAAAACGGATATGCGACTCAGTAAAATCAAAATCGCTGTTAAATTTTGTAAATTTGATATTTTGGCTCAAACGAGGAATTTCCAATGCAACATTTCTATCTCCTGAAAGAACCGTACCGTTTGTTGTTTGAAGAAAATATCCAAAGTTATCTCCAATAGAGCCATGAATTCTAGCACCAATTTGCCCAAGTACTCCTGAAAGGTTGTCTGTTTCATTTGCTGCCCTAACGGAAATTGGTTCGACAGAAACTAAAGGATAGATGGATATCATTGTAGAAGTATCAGCGAAAAAATAAATGAGTTTTTCAGCAGTTTCATCGAACATTTCCGATGAAAGTACTTGTAAAGAATCTGAACGTGAAGGAAAAACAGTCGCATCGGTACGATCAATTACTCTAAACTCACGTAAAAAAAGTAACAATGTACTTTGTTCCATTTGAGATAACTCGTTTGAATTACTCTTAATGGACTTGAGTGCATCAATTACTTGTTTTCTTTGAAGTGGAAGTTGAGACAAAGAAGTGTGTCCAAGAAAGCCACGTGCTTCCATACGAGTTAGAAACGTATAGACAGGATGAACAATAGGTGTATGTTCTACTTGTGAAAATAAAGAAATAGAAGTGAGAAAAACAACAACATACAACAAGAATTTCTTCATTCTTACCGGAACAAATTGATAATCGTAGAAATCAAAAACGCAGACGAGCTTATAATACCTCCATAAGCACCAATTTCTTGAGCACGGAACATTGAGGAGATTGGAGTTGGTTTTGGAACATAAATGACATCTCCTGGTTCTAAAAACACATCTTCGTCGCCAACAAGTGTAACAAAATTTCTTCCCTTTATTATGCGAGCTCTTTCTTTATCAGCACTGTTTAAATACCCACCAGCTCGATTAATATACCATTCCATATTTTTGTTTGGTACGTATTCGACATACCCATACTCTTTTAACTGACCATACACATAGATAGATTTTGGAGTTTTTGGTATGACGATTCTATCACCATCTTCTAAAAGCACATTATCATTAGCCATATTGTGTGTAAATGCATTCACAAAATTACAGCTAACTGTATGGGATTTGAGTAATTGATCTACCAAGAAAAAGACAGTATCTTCAGGGGTAAGATCATTGAATTGCATTTCTTGTAATCGTCGTTTGATTATTTCTACAGGGTCAATGAGGACTTCATATTTTCGGAATACTTTTGCCAAATTTAAGGCAGCTTCTGTGTTAAATCCACCTGCTTTTTCTATAACATCTTTTAAGCGAGTTTTATTAGGTTCAATAATATAATTTCCCGGTGTAAGAACTTCACCTTCGATTTGTACAATTCCTGTCGAACTAAACTTTTTCGTATCTTCTAATTGTTTTCTACCAACGATAATTCTCGAACCGTTTTCTAATGGTATGTCAATAAGTAATGTACCAGTAGCATCTACTTGTAGTTTCTGAAATGCATCACTACCTGGATGAAACAATTGAATTGAGTTTTCATCAAAATCTTCATTCAATCCACGACAAAGCATAAACAACAAAGATGCTTTATCACCTTTTTTAAAAGCGACTTCGATAGGTCTAGCTACGGCTCCAGAAATGGAAACTTTTGGATATTGATTCGGAACAAACGGTACAAATATATCATCACCTTCTCGTATGTACGGATCGTAATTACTTTCAGGTTGTACCATTCCTTGTATTAAATCAACTATCTGAACAGTTCCATCTTTATGTAATACTCGAATATTTCTTGCACTATAAGTATGAATAGAACCTTCAGATAGGGCAATACTTTCTTTTTCACCTTTTCGAACTGCTTCTATCATTTGTGTATACCGTGCATTTATATCAGAACTGGTTTGTGTTGCACCTGGCTGATTGGACAATTTTGCAACACTACTTACTTTCAGATTAGCTTGACGAACTGAAGTGGAAGGCAAGAGAACATTACCCGCAATAGAAACCATCACTGCACGAGGTCTTTTAAGAATTATCGATGGATTTGCTTTTGGGTTACGTTTTTTATACATCGCAACTACAGTATCTTTTACTTGTTGTAATGTTTTACCTCGTAAGGATATCTCCCCGCCAAATGGTAACAGAATAGAGTTTTCAGGAGAAACAATAAGAGGAATTTCAGGGATATCAATAGAAATTCCTGTACTTAAAGAGAGTACATCACCTGGACCAACGAAATATAAACTTGGAATGATGACATTATCACTTACACCTGTTGCTAATTTTTCGATATCTAATAAAGCAGATTTATTAGCTGATTCCATTAATGAACTTCCATCTAAGATCATACTATTGTTTGATGAACCACCAGATAATTGTGCCCAAGAAGGAGCAATGGTGCAAACAAAAAATACTGCTAATAGAATTATCGTATGTATCATAAGAATGTTAGTTTTGTAAATAGGAAGTAACAATATCAACGACCCTTTCAGAGGCTTTACCATCCCATTTTGGAGGAATTGCACCTTCTTTGACAGTACCTTGAATAATAGGAAGTACTGTAGAAATCATAGTGTCAAAGTTTGGATCAATAAGTATATTGGTACCAATTTCTACAGTAGAAGGTCGTTCTGTTGTAGTTCTAATTGTAACACAAGGAACTTGCAATGCAGTTGTTTCTTCTTGAATACCACCAGAATCTGTCATTACAAAAGAAGAATATCGCATTAAATTCAAAAAGTCAACATAACCTTGAGGATCAATTAATTTGCATTGTTGCGTATTTTCAACATATTGTTGCAATCCAAATTGTTCAATATTCTTTCTTGTTCGAGGATGAACTGGAAATACTATCGTTATTGATTCAGAAAGTTTTTGTATTACTTGTAAAATCATTTCCAATTGTTGAGAATCATCTACATTGCTCGGACGATGAATAGTAATCAATCCGAATGATTTTCTATTCAACCCTAATTGTTCTAATGTTGATTTTATATCAGCTTTTGGAAGTGCATAATGCAATGAATCTATCATTGTATTTCCAACAAAATGCACTTTAGTAAAATCTATGCCTTCGTTTCGTAAATTATCTAAACCACTTTGTTCAGTTACAAAAAGCAAATCACTTAAAACATCAGTTGCAATTCGATTCAACTCCTCAGGCATAGTTCTATCAAAACTTCTCAACCCTGATTCGATATGACCAACAGGGATTCCCATTTTGGTTGCTACAATAGTTGCTGCTAACGTTGAGTTTACATCACCAGGAACTAACACCAAATCAGGTCTATCTTCCAAAAAGACTTTTTCTAATTCTATGATTGTTTTTGCTGTTTGAACTGCATGAGAACCTGAGCCTACTCCAAGAAAATACGATGGAGAAGGCATATCCAAATCAGCAAAAAATGCGTCGGACATTTTAGCATCATAATGTTGACCAGTATGCACTATTGAATGAACAAACTTTGTTTGATCTACTTTTTGAAAAGCTCGGTGAATGGGTGCAATTTTCATAAAATTAGGTCTTGCACCAACTATCGAAACGATTTTTTTAAGCATTATTTACCGTCACCTAAGAGAACGACATTTTTGGCATCTTTGATATGTTTACATGCATTTCTTGTATCTAAAACTACTTTCGAATGTGTTACAATCATTTCATAATCAAATGTTGAGTGGTCTGTAGTAATAACAACCACATTTGCAGCAGAAAGAAGTTCAGGAGTTATACTACTTGTTGAAGTATAAATAGTTTCTCCAATTTTAGTTGAAGGAATATATGGATCGTGGTAAGAAATATTTGTAATTCCCTCTTCCAACAACAATTCAGCAATTCTAAGTGCAGGAGAATGACGTAAATCATCGACATCTTTTTTGAATGCCATTCCTAAAATGAGAATATTCGCTGAGGCTAAAGAAACAGGTTGTTTTGCAATTTCTTTGATAATCATTGAACGTACATAAAATGGCATCGATTCATTTACTTCAGCAGCTAAGGTGATGAAATTTGTTACAAAATCATATTCTCGAGCCATCCATGATAAATAATAGGGATCTATCAGAATACAGTGTCCTCCAATTCCAGGACCTGGATAAAATGGCATAAAACCGAATGGTTTTGTCGAAGCAGCCTCAACTACCTCCCAAATATTGACTCCAATTCTATCACATAATTGAGCTAACTCATTCACTAAAGCTATGTTCACTGAACGGAATATATTTTCAAGAAGTTTTTCCATCTCTGCAACTCCTGGAGAATTCACAGGAACTACTTTTGAAATAATAATTTCATTTACTAGAACTGCTAATTTTGTACAATTTTCAGTAATTCCACCAACAACAATTGGAGTATTAGCTGTGTGCCATATTTTATTTCCCGGATCAATTCTTTCAGGCGAAAACGCCAAGAAATAATCAATTCCGCAAACTAAACCTGCTTGGTCTAATATTGGTTTTACATATTTTTCGGTTGTTCCAGGAAACGTTGTAGATTTTAGGATAATTAGTTGACCAGAGCGTAATGAATCGGTGACGCCTTTTGTAGAATCTACAATGTGAGAAATATCTGGGTCTTTATTGACTGTAAATGGTGTTGGAACACAAATAAATATAATGTCACATTGGCTACAGACAGAAAAGTCCGTTGTTGCATAAAACGTTTTAGAATCGACTATTTCTTTTACCCAATCAGAGTTTATATCCGCAATATAATTTTCTCCACGATTAAGAATAGAAACTTTTTCTTCGACAACATCAATTCCAATAGTTTTAATACCTTTTTTAGCATATTCAACTGCTAACGGTAACCCAACATATCCAAGACCAATGACACCAATGGTGCAAGATTTGTTTCGTAATAGTATTTCTAATTGTTCTGAAGCAAGACTCATATTTTTCGTTATTAGATTGACGTATTTGGGAAAATGCTGTATGCTAGATACCTATTCCGATTAAAGTAAGTAGTTATTGTTGGTATTGTCCACTCTTAATGTTTTCCATCCATTGTTTATTCTCTACATACCATTCTACAGTTTTTTGTAAACCAACTTCAAAACTCACTGTAGGTGACCACCCTAAAGAATTTTCTATGAAGTTTGTATCAATGGCATATCGAAAATCATGTCCTTTTCTATCTTCGACATATTCAATTAAAGAAGTATCTTTTCCAAGAATTGAAATAATCGTAGTAACAACATCAATATTCGTACGCTCAGACTTACCACCTATATTATATACCAATCCTTCTAAGCCATTTTCAAAAACATTCAAAACAGCATAGTTATGATCTTTGACAAAAATCCAATCACGTATATTTAATCCATTTCCATAGACAGGAAGTTTTTTGTTTTGTAGAGCGAGATCTATCATTCTTGGGATTAGCTTTTCCGGGAATTGATAGGGTCCATAATTATTAGAACAACGAGTAATCAATGCTGGAAAATTGTGCGTATGAACAAAAGAGCGAACTAACAAATCCGAAGATGCTTTTGAAGAAGAATACGGAGAGTTTGGAGCAAGTGGAGTTTCTTCTGTAAAATAGCCTTCAGCTCCTAAGGTACCGTAGACTTCATCTGTAGAAATGTGTACAAATCGTTGGATACCGTGAGAACGTGCTGCCTCCAAAAGAGATAGTGTACCCATTACATTTGTTTCAAAAAACGGAGATGCAGATTCTATAGAACGATCTACGTGTGATTCAGCAGCAAAATGAATAATTGCATCAACAGAATGTTTTTCTAATAATTTAGAAATTTCGACTCTATTATTTATAGAAGTTTTTGAAAAAGTATATCGAGGATGATGTTCTATTGAACGAAGATTATCTAAATTTCCGGAGTATGTCAAACAATCTACATTTACAACAGTATAGTCTGTTTCTTCTATCAATAAATGAATAAAATTACTTCCTATGAATCCTGCTCCACCTGTAACAAGAATAGTTTTTGACATAAAATACGATGTATGTTAGAATGTAATGGTAATGAACAGTAGTATCCGATAAGAATACTAAAACGAATTGTATGTATTATATTGTACACAATCTTTCGTTTGAAACTGTATAAACAAAAAAAACTATCTACAAGTAAATGTAAATAGTTTATAGTTGTAAATAGGTATCAAAAATCAAGGGAATTATTGCACTATTTGAGTGGTTAGGGAGGGAATTGAACCCCCGACACATGGATTTTCAGTCCATTGCTCTACCAACTGAGCTACCTAACCAACATTTATTTTTCAACATATTGAAGAATAGGATACAAATATACGGCTTTTTCATTATTTTGCAAAATTATTCTCTCTTTTTTTTCCTTTTTTGAAATATAATGTATCTTGACGCTCAAATAAACGGTGAATCTTTTGATTCTATTTATAATGAAATTGAACATAATTTTAACGACCAACATTACGAAACTGTCATTCAACTTTGTGATGTATTATTAGACAAAATCCTTCCTTTACTACAAATTACAGAAAAGGAATTAAACCAAAAACTCATTTCTATTTTTTACTATAAAGCAGAATCATTGGTATATACTGAAGAACTCGAAGATTCTATCGAATATTATGCTAAAGCAATAGAACTTGCAGAAGTTCTGAAAGATGCAGATTCAGAAATAGAGTTGATTTTCACCTATTTAGAAGTTGTTATTCAAAATCAATTGGACAGAGAAGTTGATACATATTTTCAAAGAATTTCTGATTTACATTCTATAAGAAAAGATAATTCTATACTCTCACAATGGTATGCATTGAAAGCTGGAAATGCTTTTAATTTTGAACAATTTGAAGACACTATCAAGTATTGTCAATTGTTCGAACGATTTAACAATGGTTCTTCAGATTCTCAGTACTCAGTTGATGTAGCAACATTACATATTCGTGCTAACAATGCATTAGGTAATCAACAAACTGCATTAGAATTATCTAAAAATGCCATCAATGAGTTTCAATTACTTCTTCGTACAGAAAAGTATTGTGAACTTTTAGTAAATCACGGTCTTTTAGAGTACAACAATCAAAATACACAAGAGGCAATTGCTACCTTACAAAAAGCCTATCAAGTTTCTGATGAAGAAGGATTTTCGTTGTGTGCTTTAAATGCTCTTTATACTATTGGATTTGTTTACTTTTCAAATGAACATTTTGAAGAAGCTCTTACCATTGGATTACAATTTCTTTCAAGAAAAGATTTCGAACTTATAACAGAATTACTTTCTGAAGTTATTGTGTTTGTCGGTGTTTCTTATGTAAAATTAGAGCGATGGAAGGATTGTAAACAGTTCATTGAACATCATTTACAAAATCAGGAATCCATTTATTATTTTTCTGTTGCTGAAAAACTTTTGTTGCTTCAAAAAATGGTTGATGCACAGTTATCCATAGAGTAATATACATTTATATAGAATAGAAAGGGTTATCGTATGAATTTTCGTTTTGAAACCTCCGCTGAAAAAATCATTGCAGGTCTACCCGTATTTGGGAAGCCTGATAGTGGGATATTCTCAAAAGCATGGGATATGTTTATTCCAATTATGGATAAAATTCCTAATGTTGTTAGTCCAGAGTTAAGTTATGGTGTTGAATGGTATACCAATGAATTTATGCAAACAGGTGAAATGTTCTATATGCCAGGCGTTGAAATATCTGAGACAAACGGACTTCCTACTTCTTTTGCCATCAAAATTATTCCTGCTGCGGAATTTGTTGTTTTCGAAGCTATTGGTGGTATCAAAGGTATACACGAAGTATGGAATTATTTTCATTCAACTTGGAAAGACGAACATGGCTATGATATTTCTGCAGGCATTGACTTTGAGCTGTATGATGAACGGTTTAAAGGCATTGACAATCCTGAAACAATAATCGAGATACATATACCTGTCCATAAAGTATAGGTAACAGTATATTACTGTTGGTTAACATTATAAGTACTATGAATAAATTTCCTAGTACTTTTTTGTTTTATATAGTAATTTTATTGTATATTTGTTTTAACTTTTCTTTCATTTCTTTCACGAGGTTTCTCTATGAAAAAAACTATTCTTTCTTTTTTCGCTTTATGCTTTATTTTCCTTTCTGCCTTAGACCTTTTTTCCATTGAATTGGGTAGAGGAGTAGTTGAGTGGAAATCGGCAAATAGCATATCAATTACTAAAACTTCTGATGGTTCCTCTTTACAATTAACAGCTGATCAAAACACAACTGTAGATTTAATAACTGGTGAAACAGTTTCTTTTCAAAATGCAAATCTTCAACGTAGGTCTTGCATTGAATATATTATTGATGGAACAACTCTCATTTCTGCATCTGAAGATTTTGGTGGTTTAAATGGCGAGTATGTTGTTGTAGGCGGAATGGATTTCTATAATGTAGGAAATCAAACTTGTCGCGTTAATGGCACTAGGTTTAAATTTGATTCTAAAATCAAATACCAATTTCATGGTAAAGATGTTTCTCCAAATATTATTCGAAACACCGATTTAGTAAAAGTTTGGTATGTAAAAGACCCAGTTAATGATGAGAATATAGCAACAGTCATTGACGTTGTCAGTGGAACATATATCGATTTTAAAAGAACTGGTATAATTAGAAAATTCTCTGTTAATGAGATTATCTTAGGTGACCCTGTTGATTCTAATTATCAAGAACAATTTATCGTTTATTCAAATTCTAAAATTTATGATCAGAACTTCGAATCAGGGAGCAGATCACTTCTCAAAGTTGGAGCTCTAATTGATGTGTATGTTGTATATGATTCTACACTTTCTTCAAATTTAGCATACGAAATTCATGTCAAAGATATTCCAAATAACAACGATTTTTATATTACTGGACGTCCATTAACTGCTACTGCAGGTTTTTTAACAACTGAATTAGGAAATTTTAACTATTTGCCAACTGGAAAATTTACAGATTTTAGTGGTGATGCTATAACTCTTACCGAAATGTTACAAGGTGAAGCTCGATACTTCTCGGCAAATGTATCAAGAAGTGGCGTAGATGCAAATTTAACTGCTATCAAAGAAATTCCAGTAATACAAACAGAGTCAACTTTTGAAGGGACTATAAATACGAATGATAATTGGAATTTACCAAATGGGGTAAGAGCTACTTTGATGAATCCAGGTGCAGATTTTATTACTCAACGATTGGCTATCTACCAAATTAAAACCCTTTTTAAAGGACACTACTTTGACAATCTAAATTGGAAAACAGCTAGAGTCACAGTCAGAAAGGGTACAAAAGCAAATCAGGAATCTATACTTTATCATGAAACTATGGCAATTGAGGCAACTGATCCTGTTAATCCAAAGATTTTTATTGGAGTGATTACCGAAAGTTCAGGCTCTTTTATTACTATCAATGAATTGAAAATGAATGTAAAGTCAGGAACTTCCTTTGTTAAAATTGATGGAACTGTCGGTAATATCACAGATTTTGTTCCTGGAAATTTTGCTGTAGTTGAATTGAATTCTGGTTCTTCAATGGATATAAAAACTATTTACAGATTTAATCCAATTGAAATCGTTGGAAGAATTTCCAATATGCAAGAAAATCAAATTACTGTGGGTGGAAATGTTTTTGATGCTGGAGATTTTACCTTTTACAGAGCTCAAGGAAATCAAGTTACTGAACAAGATAAAATACTTCCAAATTCTGTTGTAAAAGTATTGTCATTACACGGTGCTGCTGAAGCAATCACTAAATTTACTGGAAAAGGTTTTCCTACCACTGCAACTGTTGGTACAATTGCCAGAATTGTCTACGTTCTACAAGGTCCTGACCCAGTATCAACAAACGAACCTACTATTACAGCAACTGTATTTCCAAACCCTACATCAACAACGGTTTCTATAGTGGCTCCTGAGAATGTAGTTTCAGATATTACTGTTTCGACTATGCTTGGAGAAAGAGTATTTTCAAAATCAAATGTAACTGGTACAACGCAATTTTCCACTACATCTTTACCGATTGGACAATATATCGTCAAAATCACAAACAACAAATCGACCACAAACCAAATCTTACAAGTGATTCGATAAGAATAGATACCATATTCAAACAAAAAAAGCAATAGAAATATCGCTTTTTTTGTTTGAAGGGTTTTGCATTTTTTCTATTTGACTGCTTCTTCAGAGAGCGTCAAAACTGCGTCTACATACGCACTGGAGTTATTATAATGAAAAACTGCGTTATACTTTTCTTCTTCCGTTTCACCCCAACCGTTTGTTTTGAGGTAATTAGCTACTGAATGTATTGCATCGGCAAAATGATAAAGGTTTATTTTACCATCTTTATCACCATCAACAGCCCAAGAAAGATATGATGCAGGTAAAAACTGAGATAAACCAAATGCTCCTGCCCAAGAACCTTTTAATTCTAAAACATTAGATGGGAAGGTCTTTTGCATTTTTTCTAATGCCACTAATTGTTCAATTGCCCAATCTGCTTTTTTATGAGAGCGTTCTTCTAATTTTTTGAAGAGTACTTGTAACGTCGATTTTTTCTTATGTTTGGAACGTAAATCTTTTTTATTTTCTTCCAAGTATTTATCTTCAGTTGCCATTGCAACGCTCAAATACACGCTTGGAACGTGGTTATTTCCTGTGTATTTGCCAAATCTGGTTTCAACCCACAAAATTGATGCAATCACTTCAGCAGGAACATTATATTTTTTTGATGCTTCTTCCAAAAGAACTTTTTGTTCTTTGATGAAAGCTTTAGTAGATTGAATAGAATTTGCTGTATAAACATGGTCATACGTAGCAGAACGAGAACGATACCCTTTTTTATTTCCAGCTGGACGTAAAGAAACATTGATTTTTACTAACGATTCTTCGAATTTCGTTTCTGAATGAGAGAGCAATTCATCGATAAATTTTTGCGAAACGCCCTGTTTTACTAATCTCTGAACTACGGGTTCGAATGTTTTTCTTTTTTGCTCCAATACCTTATCTGCTACTGGTCTATTCATAGTTACAGGAGGCATAAACCCTGCAAACATAAACAAGGAGCTAAGAATGGACATTATCCATTGTTGAATTGATATAGGAAGAAAGTCAAACATGGTTGTAATACATTTTGTTAGTTTTTGTAAGAAACGTCTAAATTCTAAAAATAGTTCAATTTAAAAACTCCAATTACCAAAATAGGTAGTAGTACGGAGTCTTTACTTAGTAGTACGAGAAACTTCTACTAAAAGTTCCAAAAATTGAGCGACATCAGAAAAGGAGTTATACAAAGGTGTAGGTGTAACACGAATAACCCAAGGTTTTCTAAAATCCACAATACAGTTTTTCTCACCTAATTTTTTGTAAATTTCAGGTGCATTCTCACCCAAATCAACAGATATTTGACAACCACGTTCTTTTGGATTTGATGGGGTAATAGAATGAAACGGTAAGGAATATTCTATAGCAAGTGATTCAATTCCGTATGCTAAAAATTGGGTTAAAGCAATAGATTTTTCACGTAATTGTTCAAATGGTACTGAATCAAATATCTCTAATGAAGCCTTATGAGCTGCCATAGAAAGCACCGGGGCATTGGATAATTGCCAGCTTTCTGCTGTCAATTTGGGTACAAACGAATGGGGCATTGTAAATCGAGTTGTAGGGTCATTTCCCCACCAACCACCTAAACGAAGAAGATTTTCATCGGTACAATGTCTTTCGTGAACAAACAAACCACCAACTCCACCTGGACCACTATTTAAATATTTATACGTACACCAAACTGCAAAATCTACATTCCATTCGTGTAAATTCAAAGGGACATTTCCAATAGTATGAGCCAAATCCCAACCAATAGTAATTCCTTTTGAATGAGCATACTCAGTGATGGTTTTGATATCAAACAATTGACCAGAATAATAGTGAACACCCGTAAAAAGAATCAAAGCCAGTTCATCTTGTAGCTCATCTATCGTCGATGTAATTGACTCAAGGGAAATATAAGAATGTTCATCCATTGGTATTTCAATTACAGCCTCATTAGGGTCAAATGAATGAAAAGCAGCTTGAGTTTGAACGGCATATCGGTCAGAAGGAAATTCAAAACCAAAAATGAGAATTTTGTATTTTTGGGGTGTTGGTTTGTAAAAACTCGCCATTGCCAAATGCAAATTGGTTGTTAAAGCGTTCATTGCTACAACTTCTGAAGGTTTTGCACCAACCAGTTTTGCTAACGAATTGGAAAAAAGTTCGTGATAAGAAAACCAAGGATTTTTTGCTTTCGTATGTCCTTCAACTGCCATTTGCTCCCAATCTAATAACTCCTGTTCAATAGATGCTCGAACGGATTTAGGTTGCAAACCCAACGAATTTCCACACATATAAATCGAAGGAATCCCCTCTTTTGTAGGGAAATGGAACAAATCTCTCAATGATGATAGAGTATCTTTTTGATCTAATTCTTTAGCTTTTTGGTGTAATTGTTCAAGTAAATTGCTCATTTTTTCGTAGCCCAAACTGTAAAATTAATATTTCTATATCCTTTATCTTGCGGTATGTCAGGTTCTTCATATTTAAAAACCTGAAGCCCAACACGTTGAAAATACCGTCGTATTGTGGTTTCATCAAAACCTATACAATGAAAATCACCTGGATTGGATTGTCCACCGAAAATCATAAAGGAAGCAATGTCAGCATCCCAAACGCCACTTAGATACATTTCTGCTTGTTTTCTGAGCGATGGAGATCGCAATACAATCTCTCCACCTTTTTTGAGAACACGTGACCACTCTTTCAATATTGATTCGGTTTCTCGGTGAGAAAAGTGCTCCAATACATCAGAAGCAATGATACCATCAACACATCCATCGGGTAATAATAGTTTTCGAATATCCATATAAACAACCTTAGGATTGTCGCTGAACATATCAATGTTTATACATTCTTCACGGATATCATTACCGCAACCCAAATTCAAATACAAAGGAGATGGTAATGGATGAGGCATTTCTCCTTGAGCTTTTGCTTTCGAAAAACCAACTTCATGCTCCTCAATAGAAGTAGTAGAATTTTGAGGAAGTTTCGCAAACATTGCATCTTCAAATGACAATTCTTTGAAAGTACTCGTTGAATAGAGCTGATTATACCATTCTACAACATAGTTAAATCCATATGGTAAGAATGAATTCGTTTTTAACGTGCGAAGAATTGTTTTGTCACTAAGTACTTTGTTCAATATTTCGACTATAGCAGTTGCATTATCAGGATTATAAATATAACCATTTACACCATGAAACACAAAATCAGTAAATCCACCTAATGATGGAGCTATGACAGGTTTTCCGTATCCCAAAGCTTCAGTTATAGTTAATGGTGCACAATCTTCCCAAAGACTTGGTAACACCATCATATCTACTGTAGAAAGTTTGTTTGACAACTCCTCAATTGTATAACTTCCTTCCCATTGAACTATTCCTTTTGTGTCAATCGACTGCAAAAATTCTTTGTATTTCGGCTCCACAAAACCAAAAATACGAACCTGCAACTGAGAATTGGAAAATGGTTGTACACTCGCAATCAACAAGTGAACACCTTTGTGTGGCATAACTCCCCCAATATACCCAATTTGCAAAGGATTATGGACAGTTCTATTGTCTTGAGGGAATTGACCTTTTCTATGAACCTCGGCAATTTGGTTTACAACATTCATTTTTTCTGCAGAGATACCAAACTCTACAAATAATTTTTTCTGTCGATTAGAAACAGGTAGAATAGTATCGATTGAAGAAGTAATTGTCCTGAGAATTTCTTCTTTCCTATATTTATAATCAACTAAAACAGAAGTATCATTTTTCACTAAATCAGAATTATCTTCAAATGAAATTGATTTCCAACGTTCCAAATTTACATTGAACATATACAGTTTTGGGTCAATGCAATGATAATTGTGAGTAGTGAAATAGGTTCTTGCACCAAATTCTTTTGCCATGGTTGCAATCGAATATCCCAGCCCCAAAAAGTTATGAAAATGAACAATCTCTGGTTGAACAGATTCGAGAATCGTTTTAAAAATTGCATCAATTTCAGGATATTGAACTTCTCTTTTCAGATTTTTTTCGTCTAAAAAAGTGGTCGGTCTATTGAAAATACCATAAAGGGTTACACCATCTTCAGAAGATTTTTCAACGAAAAAGGGTTCTGTTGAAGTTGATGATTTTCCACCTGCATACATAACCGTTACGGAATGCCCCAAATGCACTAATGATTTTGCAAGTGCTTTTGGATAGGAAGTTCCACCTCCGGATTCATTCCACCCAAACATAGTCATTAGGATACGTTTAGAAGTTGTTGTATTCAGATTTTCTGACCCAAAATGAGAATGTAAAAATGATTTCCATTTTGAATCAAAATATTGTTGGTTTTGAAAATCAATATTCGATGGATCGTTCATAAATCGTTGAAATTTTTCGATACCTTCTTCTAATTTAGTTTTTGATTCGTAGTGATAAGCAACAATAGAAGCATTGTAAAATGTTTTCAAATCTGCCTTCAATACAGACAAACACAAATCTAAATCTTCGTGACCAAATCGATACTTTTCATCGAATCCTGCAATTTGATTGAACACATCACTTCTAATTGATAGAAAAGCACCGGTGACCATTGGAACAGTTCTCGAAAAAGTAACATTTTTATTCCAAGCTTCAAAGGTTAAATATGAATGTTGATGAACGAAGGCATTCTTTTGTTTTAGAATTTCTTGATTGAATTCAATTCCAGCGTGTTGAATTGTATGGTTTGGATATACTAATCTTGCACCTTGAATAGCAATATCCGAATATTCGTCAAAGGTCGTGATAAGATGTTCAGCCCAAGTTGGGAACAATTTTGTGTCATTGTTTAAAAATACTAAAAACTTTCCTTTTGCAATTGAAGCTCCTTGATTGTTGGATTCAGAATACGTTTTTGGCTCTGCATTATACAAGTGTTTTATTGGAATTGAAGTTTGAATTGACTCAATAAATTCTTTCGTTTCATCACTTGAGTTGTTATCAACAACAATGATTTCATAGCATTTGTTAGGAGTAAATTCTCTAATAGACTGAATACAATGTTTCGTATAATGTACATTATTCTTTACGGGAATTATAATACTTAGTATAGGTTCATTTGCATTTTGAAGTGACAAACTTTTCGAAAGTAACGCTACTTCCGAGTTTACATTCATTTTCGTAGCCAAATGTATTGCTGTAGTTGTAATTTCTGAATTTGAAGTATCCACTCTCAATAGCTCTTTTAGTCGAGCAAAGTGATAATGATTATACGTCACTTCCGCCGAAATTGTTACCACAGAATTTGAGTCATACTTTTTTGCTAACAATTTGAGATTTTCGTTCGTTTTATTTGCACGACCTTCTGTTCGACCTTCGTAGTGAAAGACTATAGATGATGGTACAACCTTCACTTCAAAACCAGCATTTTTTACTCGAAAGCAAAGGTCTACATCCTCACATCCATTCACAAATTCTTCATCTAAGTTGCCAACAGTTCGTAAAACTGAAGTCCGAATCATCATAGAAGCTCCAGTAACTGCTGGAACTTCGTAAGGTACTGTAGTTTGTAATGCTGAACGATGACAATACTGAAAAGTATGAATAGGAAAAATTGGAATCACATTTTGTTCATCTTCATATACACCTATTTCAATACCAGCATGTTGAATCCATTCAGTTTCTGGGAAAAGCAATATAGAACCTGCTATACCAATTCGATTGTTGGATTGCATTGTTTCATACAGTGTTTCTAACCAACGCGGAGTTGTCATAGTGTCGTTATTGAGCAAAAGAATGTAATTGCTATTTGATTGGTCGATGCCTATATTACAAGCTTTCGCAAAACCAAGATTTTCATTGTTACGAATGTATCGTAAAAAAGGAATACTTTTTTGCAATTCTTCCATTACTTCACGAGTACCATCTTGCGATGCGTTATCCACAATGATGATCTCATACGAAATAGTTTGAGGAGTGGACTCAATCAGATGCTTTAAACATTGTCGCGTATATTGTAACCCATTATATATTGGGATTATGATGGAAACTTCAACAGATTTTTTTTGAAGTTTTTCTTCTTCATTATATAGTTGATTATATTTTGCAAGGAGGAGAGACTCTTGTAACTCTTTGTACACAAAAATCAAATTTTCCATCGATTTCAATGAATGAGGGTCTTCCAATAATACATCTCGCGTTAATGACTCCACCATTCTAAGATACGATTCTGCAGTGACTGGAATAGTATGTGACCAGATTGAATTGAGTAACTGCTGATTTTGTTTATCGTAGGTATTTCTTCCTGGAGTTTGGGATTCTAAATGTACCACTATAGAAGCTGGGTTGTAGATGATTTTATATCCTTTACTTCTCATTCGTAAACACAAATCAACATCTTCGTAACTATTGACAAACCTTTCATCAAAAGCTCCATAGAGATCTAAGAGTTCTTTGCGAATCATCAGGCAAGCTCCTGTAACTGCCATATATTCTTTTTTTACTAATGCTTGCGGAGTTTCTTCTATTGAACGACCTCTATAGATATGAAACGGAAAAATAGTCTCTTCTACCTTTCCTATATCAACACCTGCATGTTGAATGATCATACCTTCTTGAGGATAGAGTAGTAAAGGTCCAGCAATTCCTATGGAAGGGTCTGTGAACGTAGAAAGTAAATTTTGTAACCAACCAATAGATACAATGGTATCGTTGTTTAAAAACACGACATATTCACCTTTAGATGCTTTATAACCTTGATTACAAGCTTTTGCAAACCCTAGATTTTTTGGATTGGTAATGACAACTATTTCAGGAAATTCCTGTTGGTATTTTCTAAGAATTTCTTTTGTTGCATCAGATGAGCCATTGTCGACAACAATAACCTCATATAGCTCTGAAGGAGGAGTATTTGCAAAAATACTTGAAAGACACTGTGCGGTGAGTTCTACTTTGTTAAAGACCGGAATAACAATTGTAATTTTTTTTTTGCAATTGAGAGTTTTTCTGTCCCACTTTGTAATGCTCTTGGTTGTGAACGGACTATAAGTTTTGCAAAAGTAGAAATTTCTTTTCTGATTTTTTGTTGGTCAACCTCATGAAGTTGAAAGAAGTGTTCTAATTTTTTGGGCATTTCATTGCCTACAAATAACACGCCCAATCCATGAGAATGCAAGAACTCAAAGTTAGGATACTGAATTTTAATTTCATTCCAGTATTGATTTACTCCAAAACCACGTTCAAACACTTGGGTGTCGTGAAAAAGGACTACACCTTTTTTACTCATTTTGGGAAGCCACGTTTCAAAGTCTGCTTTGACAGCGTCATACGTATGCAATCCATCAATGTGAAGTAAATCAATGCTTCCATCTTCAAAATCATTGACAGCTTCCTCGAAAAACATCTTTTTTAATGTTGCAAATGAACCATACAATGGTTGATTGTATGCTTGAAGAACTGAATAGACAGAATTTTCATAAAATCCTGCATGTTCATCACCTTCCCAACAATCAACTGCGTATGCTTTAGTTGACAATCCTAACAATTGAATTGCTTCACAAAATCCATTAAAAGAATCTCCTTTGTGAGTACCCAATTCAACAAGAATTGAGGGTTCTAACAACTCAATGATATTCATTGCAAAAGGTATATGCCCCTGCCATGAGCGAACATCGGAAATAAAACGAGGTAAAATATTGGAAGTTTGTAGTGATTCTATGGAAAAACTTGTCATTTTTCTTTGTTGTAATGTTGATAGTAATTTTTCTACAAATGCAGTTGCTTTTTCTTCAGAACTTCGTTGCGGAAGTGCATATGATTTAAGAATAGACTCAATATGTTTTTTTGATTGTCCTATATTTTGAAATAAATACTCGACTTGTTCAAATAATTCTTCGTCGGTATCTACAACGTATAAAGCCCCATTTTTGTATAATGGAGAACTATTATTGAGTATATGTGTATCGTCAGTTATGGAAGCCCATCGAATTTTTGGATAGACAATTATCGGCAAAGATGAAACAAAACAATCCCATGCAACTGAAGAATACGAATTTATTATGGCAACATCGGTTGCTGATAGTACTGTTTGTAATGGAACATTTGCTCCAAAAACGAAAAAATTTTGTATCTGAGCTTCAGCGCAACATTCATTCAAATACTCTTGTATTTCTTTACATTGGTCAATTGTATACGCTGGATGCAAACGAACGACAATAGAATGTGAATGATTCTGTTCACGAAACTTTTTTGAAAGTCCAACAACACTATCAAAAAAGGAAATTTCATCCAAATATGCACCTAAAATATGCGATGGGGAAGAAGCATTAATCCAAGAGCAAAAAACAGAAATCACTGGATAAGAACTTGGAATAGTTAATTGCTGACAAGCTTGTTTTTTTGATAGAAGAGCTTGTTGTTTTGAGGTCGTTTGAGTGCCACAATCCCAAAATGTCGTTAGTTCTACTCCTAATTTTTTTTGATGACTATTCCAATATTGAACTTCTAATTTGTTATCCAAATTCGTAATATCGGTTATAAACGGAAAATATATATTTGACAATTGTGCATCAACACCGGGAAGTGTACCTACATATCCATGCTCCAAATTAACTGTAAGTATTCCTAATTCTTTCGCTGTCATGACAACAGTTCGACGAAATGCAGATGAGCTCGAATTGACTATCAAACAATCAAAGGAATGCTCATTATGTGCAATTTCAAGAGCAGCAGCATAAATGGCGGTTTCAGTGGCAATAGTTTGTAGCCGTTCTTGTTCTTTTTTGGTAATGGAAACTGGTTCGGAAAAACCTTGTTGAAGTATTTCTAATGTGGTATATACATATTCCTTAAAATCTTGGTAGAATCGTTCAGGATCAATTATTTTAGAGCCTTCTTCAACTGCTGTTTCTAATTGAACAATAGAAGATTTATCCTGAACCCAATACAATTCTTGTGGTAATGCATAAACAGTGCAATGTTTCTGAAGTAAATGAAGTAACGTTGCTTGAGTTTGAGTAAAACCCCAAATTAAAACTTTAGGCTTTTCCATCACTCTTTTCTGTTGTTATTTTGTAATTAGAGACTCTATCTGCTATAGCTTGAGATATGAAGTATATATAATCAAAATACCCACGATGTGCATAGACACTATAATGCTGAGAAACTAAATCTGGATGGTTTAATTCCTTATACAACTTCGTAGTTATTTGTTCATACTTTTTCATTGTAGGTGTTTGTAATTCTGGTAAGAATTGTTGAGAATATGTAACAACTTGCCTTGACCAAAGATGAAGCTTCCCACAACAATTCGGACATAAATATTTACTTGAAAAAACAAGGGTTCTTTTCAACAACTTTGCATGTTGTTTCCCACAATGTTGACATTCGAGATACAATTCAAAATATCCACAACCTTGATGATCAGTTGTAATATTCATATCTTTTATGATTGGGTTGACAACTTCTTCTTTTGAAGTATGTTTATAACTTGATGTCCATCCGTCAAAAGGAACAAAGAGTGAAGAAATCAATTGAGGTTGGTCAATTACTATTCGAATTCGTGTAAGATATCCAATAGGAATGTGCTTTTGAAAAAAAGGAATTCCTAAGTTTTTGACAAGTAGTAGAAGTTGATTTTTTTGTTCTAATAAGGTACAAACTTTTATAAACTCTATAATTACAGGTGTAGATTTTACCCCAGATTTAATTGCTTTTAGCAATAACGGAAGTGCCATCTTTACATTCAAAGATAGACGTAATGTTCGAGAAGTTTTTAAAAGTTCTTGTATTTCAGCCGGATTCATTATCACTCAAAAAATGATTCCATTGAAGAGGAGTTCCCTTCGGAATATCTTTGTTCACTTTTTTTCCAAGAGCAATATCGTAAAATTTTGGTTCTAAACCTAATCCTGGGCGTAAAATTCGTATGTTTTCATTTGAAAGGAGCTCACCTTTTTTCAAATCTTTTATAATAAAAAGAGAGCGTTTGTACATATAACTTTGTTTTTCTACATCTTGAACACCGTATTTTACTGAACCTAAGGAAAGAAAGGCTTGATGCGATTCTTGTACTAATGCTTTGAGTTCTTTTGGTTCTAATGAAAAAGCAGCATCGACACCACCTAAGGCTTTATCATCAGTAAAATGTTTTTCAATGACTCTAGCCCCTAAAGCCACTGCACCTACAGAAGTACCAATACCCCGAGTATGGTCAGAGATACCTACTACTACATCAAACATTCGTTCCAAATGAGGAATGGTACGTAAATTTGACGATTCAGCAGAAGCTGGATAAGTACTCGTACATTTTAGAAGTATTAACTCTGTTGTTCCGTATTCTCTAAGTGTATTCACAGCTTCTTCAATTGTTCCAATATCTGCAACACCCGTTGAGAGTATTACAGGCTTTTTGGTTGAAGCAACTTTGCGTAAGAGCGGAATATCTGAGTTTTCAAATGAAGCAATTTTATAGGCTGGAACATTGAGTGATTCTAAAAAGTCTACTGCTGTTTCATCAAAGGGTGAGCTAAACGCAGTTATACCAACTTCTTTTGCGTAATCAAATATTTCTTTGTGCCATTCCCAAGGAGTGTAGGCCTGTTTGTACAAATCGTATAATTCTCGTTTTTCCCATAAAGAACCGTCTTCAACAGTCCAAACACCAGGAAATGTCATCGTGTCTGCTGTGTATGTCTGCAATTTGATAGCATCAACACCTGCTTCTGCAGCTAATCGAACTATGTTTTTTGCTTTTTCTAATGACTGATTATGATTTCCAGACATCTCTGCAATAATATAAGGTGGATGTTTGGGACCTATGAGCCGACCGTTGATAAAAACTATTTTCATAGCAGTAGTTACAGTATTTGTAAAAAATCGTAAGTTACTTCCTTAAACGAATTGATTGTTCGGTGTGCCTGGTACTCTAAAGGCAAATTTAAGTTCTTGTAATTTCCCCTCAATATCTGTACCGTTTTAAAGCCAAATGGTGTAATTCCTACAAAATCTTTTCTTTGATTATCACCAAAGTAAACTGCTTGATTTGTTGGTATTTGTTCTTTTTCACAAATCAATTCAAATGCTAAAGGATTGGGTTTTTCGTATTCAACTCCCCAAATATGGGTAAGATAATAAAAGATATTGTACTGTTTTAACTTCAAAGCTTGAATTTTAGCTCTTTGTACTTTGGGATTTCCATCTGTTACAACATACTTTTTTAGTTCTGGAAATCTAAAAAAAAAATGAATTACATCTTCATACAATTCTAAGTTTGGAGTATGATTTCTGTAAACCTCAAGGCATTGAGTAACTAAGCCTGGTGAAAAACAACCAAATTGAATCAACACTTCATCAAATATTTTCCCACGATTGTTAGGCAAATAAGAACACATTTTTTGGTAACATTCTTCAAATGGAATTGAACACCTTTCTTCTAACATTTTTGCAACAACGTTAAAGCCACTTTTTACATAACTTATTTCTTCGTAGAGAGTATCATCTAAATCTAAAATTACTATCATAATGTGAATTACTGTATACTACTAAATATAAAAGTCTTTTGGAACGCGAATCATTTGTGAAAACTCTGTTTTTTGAGAAAATTTATCTTGTTGTAATTTGATAAGTTTTTGTTCATTTGTATACCATAAAATCGAAGTTAGTCCAACCTTCATTGAAAGGGACGATGCACCACCAACACGTGGATTACATTCAATTACAATAAATGAATTAGTTTCATTGGAACGAATTCCTTGAAATACACAATGCCCATCTATATTCAATTTTTCTGCTGCAAAAGACACTATAGATTGAATTTCCTCATCTTCAAGGAGTACTGTTGAGACTGCTGACTCTCCATGAATCACTACATCTCTTGAACGAATGACCATTGACAATTCGCCAGATTTTGCAGATCGAAAACAATCGATACTGTATTCTTTTCCATCAATATAAGGTTGTATGATAAATCCTTCTTCTTTCTGTACTATTGTTGTTGCAACTGCATATGGAATGTCTATATATGTTTGTTGTGAACCTGATCCAAATCGAGATTTGACCACGTATCGTTTATATTTGTCTTCTTTTAAGGATAGCACTGTTTCAGCAACAGGAACATTACTTTTAACTAAAAACTTGTAAAATTTCAGTTTATCATAGCAAAGAGAAATTGTTTTCTTCGATGAAATCATTACAAAAATTCCCTGTTTTTTTAAAACAGTTTTATTACTTGCCCAAAAGTCTAACTCTGCATCTCGAGTGGGTAATATGAGTGAAACTTTATGTAAATGACAATAATGAATAATATCTTCAATTAGCAAATTATCCAGAATAGGCATATTCCAAAATTCATCAACAAAATATTTTCCTAAACAATCAAGTGAAGAATCCCCTCCAATAATTTTTGCATCAATATTGTGATCTTCAAACATCTCTCGCAAAGAATTTACCAAAGGAACTTTTTTTGATAAAGATGTTATAAGTATCGAAATTTTTTGTTTTGAAGCAAGAACTGGCTGGTTTTTGTATTTTGCGTGAATCACTATATCACATATTTCATTTCCTACCGTAATATGATTTTTTAAACGAGCTTCACATTCAAAACCATGTTTTTCCAATGGTGGATATAGATAAGTTCTTATATCATAGGCATAGGTGTAAATTTTCTCCAGTGAAAGCACTTGAAAGGAAATTTTCTGAATAAAGAGTAAAAACTCATCAAAAATTTCAGTAAAGGATCGGATATGATTGTTTAAAGTAGGTTCTAACAAAAATGAAATCTCTGCAGTTTTCGAATCCCAATTGATATGAACTAATCCACCATAGCCTATGAGTGTCTTTTCTTTGAGAATACTAAAGAGAATTAAAGAGGGTTTTGATAAAGAAAATGTTGGTTCAATGACTTTTGTATAATACTCCTTTTGTTGAAGTTCTGAAATTTCTTCATTTTGACGAAGTATTTCCATTTGCATATTTCTCCAAATTCGAATGGTTTGCATATCCTTTTTTCGAATCGGTACAAATGAAAACGAATTTTGTTTCCACTTTGACTGCGAAACTATTTTGTAACGCATACTATTGCAACTGTAAAAAAGCAATTAACTGACGACCTAAACCAATAGTTGCTAAAGAACGAAAAAATTCTCTCTTTTTTTCTGGTGAATGTTGATGCAAGTAATTTGTAAAATTCGTTCGTACATTATGAGCTTCCTTTCCTTTCGATCTATCATTGTAGTAATTCGAATGTTGATTTAATAAGAAGAAATCAATAGGAAAATCTGCCAGTATATCAACAACTTTCCAGCCAACAGATTCTACAGCAGAGGTTAGAGATTCTTTCGTAAAGTAAGCTAAATGATCTGGATAAGCAACCCAATAAGGCTTTTCTATGAGATTGTTTTTCAATAAATACTGTTGTAGTAAGGAAAAGTCATTCGGAACTTTTATAACAAACACAGTATGAGAATCGGCTATGTTTTTCACTTGTTGCAAGAGACCAATTGGATCTTTTACATGTTCCAAAACATTGTCTAACATAATAACTGAAAATCTTTTACCTTGTTTATGAAAAGTGTTAAGAGATTCATAAATATTACCAACAACTAAATTTTCTTGAAGATGAGGATGATATTTTTTAATGGCAAAATCCCCAAAATCTACTCCTAAAACATTCCAACCTCGTTTTTGAAAATAGTCCAATGTCCATCCTTCACCACAACCAATATCAAGCATAGTTTTTTCAAAATTTTCTCTTTGGATTTCTTCGATGATAGAGAATGAATCACCAATAATAGCTTGATTATATGTTAGTTCAGCCTCTGAATATGCCAATTCATAACCTCCAAGACCATTTTGAAAATATTGATTTTCATAATATGCCGTCAATTCTTCATCAGATGGAGGTGGATCAATTTGATAGAATCCTAATGTATGCTGTAGTAATGTATACTGATTGTTCATAAAGAAAGAGGTGTATAATTAGGATTTCTGTTGGACAAATTGATTTATTGAAGATAATTTCGGATTTGCATCTAAAACTTCAATGATGGATTCTGCATCCATCTCATCACAATGATATTGTTCAATCAAAAGTGAAATGAGCGAATAATCATCTTGCTCGTCAAGAGTAATTCGGTAATGACTTTTATCGGAATTTCTCGTATAATGTCGAACTTGAACATTCCCACGTTTATTTGTTTTGATAAAAGGAGTAACATGTTCTTTTTCAAAATCTAATTTAGCATATTTATATGCCTCTTCTAACAATTCAAACGAAAAAATTTCAAAATCAAAGCCTCTTGGATATGTTCGAACCAAAGAATTTGACATATACATCAACGGATTATCCCAATATTGATATTGTTGAACTGCTTTTGCAATGAGTTCACCATCAATCAATGGACAATCAGACGTTACTCGAACAATGTCTTTCAAATTGAATTCTTTAGCAGTTTCATAATACCGTTCTAATACATTCATCTCAGATCCTTTATAAAAAGGAACTCTCTTTGTTTGACAAAAAACTTCAATATTAACATCCTTAGGGTTTGTAGTTGTTGCTACATATACAGGAAGTTTAGATTTTTGTAATCGTTCTATATGTAACTCAAATAGTGTTCTATTTTTTGCAGTTAATAGAATTTTTCCGGGCAATCTAGTGCTTGACAAACGAGCTTGCGTTATGATACCAATTTTTCTCATTGTATAAAGAGTTTATTGAGAGAATGAATCACACTATCTTGTTCAGAAAATTGTAATGATGGATACAAAGGTAATGAAAATTCCAATTCATAGAAACGTTCTGCAATAGGAAAATCACCTTGTACAAATCCAAAATTGTTTTTATAATATGGTTGCAGATGCACTGGAATATAATGGACTTGCAATCGAATCCCATTTGATAGCATATTCTGAAAAAAATCTATCTTTGAAATAGATATCTTGTCAAAATTAATGAGAATTGGATATAAATGAAAAGCACTTTGCATTGAATGTTGCTCGATAGGAAGTTGTAAAAATGAACTTGCTTCTTCTTCTTTAGAAATTAATAAAGATCCATGCAAATGGGAAAATGCATCAGTATATCTTTTTGCTAAGTCTTTTCTCTTTTGAATAAAACCAGCAAGTTTTCTCAATTGTGAAGTTCCTAATGCTGCTTGAAAATCTGTTAAACGATAATTATACCCTAAGTCTAACATCTCGTAGTACCAAGGTCCATCATTCTGAATGAGCATATCTGGATTTTTTGTCATTCCATGCGTTCTTAAAAGTTGCACTTTAGAATGCAATTCTTCATTATTAGTTAAAATTGCTCCACCTTCTCCTGTTGTAATATGTTTTACTGGATGAAAGCTTAATGTCATGATATCTGCATAACGAACTGCATAGGAAGTTTCGTTGTTATACGATGCACCAAGAGAATGACAGGCATCAGCAACCAATTGGAAATCATATTCTTTAGAAAGTTGGTACAACACTTCCCAATCACAAGGATGTCCTGCATAATCAACTGCAACAACTGCTTTGATATGTTGATTATGATTTCGATAGGATTCTATTTTTATTCGGAGTTTTTCAACATCAATGGTGTAGTTTTCTGGGTGAATATCGACAAAATCTGGTGTTGCTCCAGAAAATACGATTGCATTGACACTCGATAGAAATGTAATAGGTGTAGAAAGTATAATATCACCCTTTTTCCAACCTAATGCTAATCCTGCCAAATGAAGAGCAGCTGTACCGTTACTGACTGCAGTACAAAAGTTAGCACCCATAACAGAACAAAGTCCTTGTTCAAAAGTAAGAATGGAAGGTCCTTGGGTCAAAAAATCTGATTGTAAAACAGAAATTACCGCAGCGATATCCTCATCATCTATATATTGTTTACCATACGATATCATACGGATTGTAAAAACGTACTTATAAGATTTCTGCTTCTATTTCAAATTGTTTTGTCGGTTTTGTATTTTTTACAATTGGTAATTCAACAAAAAATGTTGAACCTTTACCAACTTCAGAAGTGAAAAATACTTTTCCATTTATAATATCTAAAATCTGTTTTACGATATATAATCCTAAACCAACACCCGATACAGTTCCCTGAATTTGATTTTCGCCTCTTCTAAATGCTTCAAAAATAATTGCACGTTCTTTTTCAGGAATACCAATACCATTATCAGCTACAGACAAAGAAACAGCATCATCATTTTGAGAAACAGTTACGACAATTTGTTCTCCTTCTGGAGAGTATTTCAACGCATTATTTACCAAATGTGTAATAATATGTCTGTATCCAATTGCATGAATTTTAGCGTACACATTCTCATATTCAGAATCAACTGCAATAGTATGCTTGTTCATATCTGAAGAAGCCAATTCTTCACAAATTTGTTTCGTCATCATTACAACTTCTATCGCATCGACAGGCTCGTGAGAAAATTCAGTATGTTTTTCAACCAAGAGAATACTATCTAAAATTTCAGTGGTGTTTTTTACTGTTTTTCTAATCCTATCAATAAGTCTTTGTTTTTTTTCTTCATCTAATTTTGGATGAAGAAGCAACTCCGAAGATGATAGGATAACAGTCATTGGAGTTCTAAATTCGTGTGACATCATTTGAACAAAATCTGATTTTGCGTTGAGAAATTCTTTTTCTTTTTTGAGAGCTTTTTCGAGTTCTAATTCAATTTTATATCGATTATCAATTTCGAGTTTAAGTAAATCATTTGTTTCATACAATTGTTTCGTTCTGTCTTTAACCCGTAATTCTAATTCTTCATTTTGCAATCGATAGTTTTCAGCTTCTAAACGTGCTTGTTTGATTTCACTCATCAACTGAAGATTCTTTATTTTCTCTTCTGCTTCTACTTTTAACATTTGAGTTTTCAAATCAAAGAAATCTTCGTAATGTTCTAAGGCTTTTTGATATTCTTGAATAAATTTATAAGATTCAGAAAGTTGTTGATGCAGTTTTGCCTCAATGTCAATTTCTGTAAACTCTTTAGCTAAATCTAATGCAGAAGTAAGACACTCAATTTCTGACATTGGGAAATTGTAATTACTGTCTTTCGGCACTTTGGACATCAATTCGCCAACTGCTTGTAAGGTCTTGACTTCGCCTAATTTATTTCCAGTTTTCTTTTGTAACTCTAAAGATTTAATTAAATGATCAAATGCTTTAGGAAAATCTGCAATTGTCAAATATAAAGTACCAATGGTATATAATGAAGAGGCTATTGCAGGTAATATTCCTAATTCTGTACGTATTTTTAGAGAATCATTATAGTTTTTAAGTGCAGCATAATAATCCTCCATTTTGAGATAAATATTCCCAATATTATTGTAGACTATAGCCATCTGAGCTTTGTCGTTTAACTCAGTATTTACTTTCAAACAGATTCTGCAATACTCCAAAGCCATTGGAAAATTCTCACGCATAAAGTGAATAATTCCAATGTTCAATAGTAATTTTGCTTCGTTCTTTTTTTGACCAATCTTTTTGTTTATTGTGAGCGAATCTCCCAAATATTTTAAAGCTGAGTCATAGTCATTGATATTGTAGTGAACAACACCTATATTATTCAAAGCAACTTGAATAGAAAATTGATCATCAATTTCATCAGCCAGTTTAAAGCATTCTTGATATTTTTCTAAGGCTAAAGTCAATTTTCCTTGTTGTTCATAGACTTTTCCAACATTTTCAATAGTTCGTATGTATCCTTTTGTATCTCCTAATTCCTTTCGAAGGTTCATACTGAACTCTAGATTTTCAATCGACAAATCAAATTCAGAAAGCTCTGAATAGATTTTTGCCATATTGTTATAGCATTTTGCTAAATTCTCTTTGTTTTGAAGTTCCGTATAAAAAACAATGGCGTTTTTATAATATTTGATAGATGCTTGATGTTTTTTTGCCATTCCACAAACAATAGCAATATCAAAAAGAATATTCGCAATATTCTCTTTTGATGAAACTTCTTCAAAAATCTGTAGTGCTTGAAGGTACAGTTTTAACGCACTTTCGTACTCTCCTTTTGTACGGTGAGTATCTGCAGTAAGTCGAAGATTTTTTGCTGTTTCTATTTTTTGTGTTGACATCACTTATACTGTTTCCATTCTAACTTGCAAACACTTTTGCAAGTTATATTCTATTAATTCTCCCCATTTATTGGGTTGAAGATACTCAATCCATATGAATCGAGCATATTGAAATCTTTCTATAATATCTTGAGACTTATTTGCAATAAAAAATGGTGCCAAAAAGTTCTCAATTTGAGAAATACTTTCCTCTGAGATTCTCAAAATTGCTTTACTATATTCAATTTTCTCTTCTAATGGTAATAAAATATCATCTGAAATTAATATCGGAATTCTCCCCATTGATAACACTTCAAAGAATCGTTTACTTTGTACACCATTTCCTTTTGGACAACAAACCGTCAATGATTTATGAATTGTGTCAAAAAAGAGTCTCTTTCTCTGATCTTTTTCTTCTTGAGAAGACAGATTTTCGTGAAATGTATCGACAGTATTTGTATAAAACTTTAACGTATCCACATTATTAAAAATTTTGACTAATTCATTTCGAAGTATGTTTGTTGAAGTAGTGCCAACAAATGAAGAATGATACTCAATAGATTCCAATAAAGTACCTTCATCATTAACAAAATAAGGAAAAGCAAAGGTTGTTGTAGTTGCAACTGAACGTTTGACACTTGAACGAAAGAAAATAGATGATGAACGAATTGAATCACTATAATCATGAAACGAAAAAAATATATGTTTTTCTTCGAATTGATTGTAATACGGTAATGATTTCAGAAATGTTAGTAGTGATTGTTCAGGTGTTGGTGTTTCTAATATTCCATCGATGGCTATTGGAAATATAATAAAATCTGCTTTTTCTGGATCTTGTACTTTTTCGAATAAATCTGTTCTTTTAAACAGATTAACAGATGCATATCCAAGACGTTGTTGATCTGACAACTTAAAATCAGAATACGTATAAGAAAATATGCTAATCGGTTTTTTCATAATTAGAATGAACGAAGATCATTAGTATAAAACGTCCACTCTGGAGTAACAATTTCTTTTGTATCTGAAAGCGTATACCATGGATTGGAATTTGATTTTTTCGGATTAAGTAGAATTTGAATTTCTTGTGCTGGCATGTAGCTTTGGGCAAGTAAATATTGTATTTCTTTTGTTGTATTATTTTGAATTTTGTCTACAACAATTACTGCATGTCCATACGGATTTCCAGATTGAATAAAAACATCACCAATTTGTAAAGTCCAAATGTTTTTAGGAGATAAATCATTTTTGAGTGAACGTGTATTTGCATACATAAAGGTTGTCGTCATAAATTTCATAAAACCATTATAAGACTTATCGGTTTGTTGTGAAAACATTCTCTTTTTACCATCTTTGAGATAAGAGAATCCTATTTCAGAGTATCTTTTTTGAGTATAGAGATATTCTCCTCTTAATCGCATAACAGCATCTGCACATTGTTGTAAATCTGCTTTACCAACACTCATATCTATCACAGCAAGATAGACATTGTTGTTTTTTTTGACTGTTCCATTATAATACAATACTTCACTCCCATTTGGTTTCAAGGGTAAATTTTGCAAGTATTCTTCAAATGAATTCGAAGCAGATGTTACTCTTTGAAAACCGTTTGGCACAACAAATCTAGTTTTGATTGTCATACCTTTTTGATTTACAAATTGAGACTTCAAAGGAAGTGTTATACAGAAAAACAAGAGAATCAAATATTTTACAAAATTCATACTCTTTATTCGCAATAAAAAATTTAAATATATAGAAATTGGAAACACTATGAAACATTTATCAGTCTTCTTGACCTTGCTTATTTTGTTTGTAGCAACAAATTCTACTGGATACTCATTCAAAAATAGCCAAAAAGGAACAAATAGTAAAAATAATTCATCAAAAAGTAGTTATACGACACGAGTATGTACTCCAGAAGAAAGTAAAAAAGTGTTGGCATTACATAATAACTATAGAAATGCGTTATCAATTCCACCTCTTTCCTATTCAGAGAATTTAGCTCAGTTTGCTTTAGAGTGGTGCAAGGAATTGGGAAGGAAAAATGGAGCTTTCGAACATCGACCACGTACTGGACAATTTGGACATAACTATGGAGAAAACATCTACAAGGGTTCTAAATCTTCTACTCCATTTATAGATGCGGTGAATTTATGGTCAACAGAAAAAAGCAAGTTTCGCAATGATGTATTAAATCGAACAAATTGGTCAAAAGCTGGACATTACTCACAAATGATTTGGAGAAAATCCGTTTCTATAGGCTGTGCGGTCGTAGAAATAAACGGTATGTCAATTGTTGTTTGTAACTACGACCCAGCCGGAAATATGATGGGAGAGAAAACCTATTAATTCTTAAAAACAAAACCAGACGCAGTTGCTTGTTTTTTGATCGCTTTATTGAGTGCTTGTTCTAACGATGCTTCCGAAGAAAGTGTTTTGCGTTTTTCGTCGATGAATTTTTTCCGTTTTTCTGAAAGTTCTGCTATATTTTTTTGCAAAACAGCTCTTTCACTCGATGTTTTTTCAATGTGTTTTAGAATGTCATCTTTGTTTTTACCTTGTAGATTTTTAGGTAACTCTTCTTTTTTGATTTTATCTAAAACTTTTGGGTCATTTTTAACAGCGTCAACCAAATCTGTTTCAGAATAATTGTAAAGTTTAGCGTTTGATTTAGTAGCAGCACGTTCTGCTAAATTTGCCGCTCCATATTTTGAAGAGTTAGCATCTTGTGACACTTGACGTGCTGCTTGTACTTTTCCTTCTTCACCATACCACATATACGTTTGATTGATAGTACCATTCATTTTCGCTAATTCATCATCATAAGGAGTTGCAATTGCTTCAAACTTTTTGTCAATATCAATATTGTTATATGCTCCATTAGTGCAATTGGATAAATCATCCCATCCAATTTGTTTACCATTGTTGTACTCTCCACAAAAGATAGTATTAACATAAACATTCATATCTTTTGCTTTTTGGCAAGCTACTGCTGTTTTTACAGGTCCTTGTTGAAAATCTTCATTTCCAGCAATAATAATCAAACGCAAATCATCTCTTGAACTTGACCATTTCATTTCTTCTAACGAACGAACTACAACTTGAGGACAATGCTCAGACCCACCATTTGTAGTTAATTCAAACAGTTTTTCTGAAATAAGATCAACATCAGTCGTAAACGGTACAACATTACGAATGTATCCATCTTTCATAGATAAGGCGTCATTGCCATACTCATACAGAGATAGTTCTAAAATGACATCTTTTTGATTTTTTTGTGCACGAGCTAATTCATTGATAATTGCCCATAATTGAGATTTGGCTTGATCAATAAGACCATCCATAGAAGAAGATGTATCCAAAAGAATAGAGAGTTGGATTTTAGTTTGACCTTTTGATTGAGCAAACAAAACCATTGGTAGAAGTAATACCAACAAAGTGGAAACAAGGAGCTTTTTCATACCATCACCTTTGATTGTAAAAATATAGTGTATCGAATGGTAATGTTAGTTCATAGATTGATTTCTTGATTTATAACGATTTTCCCATTTAGAGAGAACTAAAATGAAAATAGTTTAAAGAGAATTTTATTTCAGTAGTTCTACGTACTATACTTCATCAACTACAACACTTTTAGTAGTACGAGCATATCTATAAATGGATATGAAAAAACCAGCAACCATCGCTAAAACTCCAAACCAAACCAAATTTATAAGTGGTTTTATAGAAGCTTCAATTACAAATACTTCTTTAGGAAATGTTTCTGGTTTTTTTGTGTCTGCAACTAATATTTTTGCTTTTGATTTTGATAATTCTTCTTTATTTGCAAGTAAATTATCAAAACTTACTTGGTATGTTGTTCCAGGTATAAGTATAGGTTCTGCTGTAATTGTTCCTGAAGAAGAACGAGTAGCAAATGCCGTAAATGTTTTCTTAGAACTATCAGAAGTTGCATACACCAAATTAGCTCCCATTTTGATAGATCCATTTTCACTCGGAGTCATTAAGAAACCTTCCAAAGTCAATGAAGAAGTCGAATCCAAGGGAAAAGGTTTTGGTTCAAATTTTCCTAACATAACTTCTGGAAGTTTTCCTTCGGTTTCTAATGCTTTCGGAGCTACATAAAAATCGTGCTGTAAAGACCAAGAAATACCTGGTTCTAAAAATGCAGATTGTCGTTTGTTAAAATCTGACCAATAGAGAATTGGAGTAATAATTGTTGATTTCCCGTCTTTTTCTACTGAGAGAATATAACGATACTTTTCTCTATCTTTGTATTGCTTTTCAATTTGTTCTTTGCCTTTAAAGGTAACTGTATACCCTAAAACAGAGGTTGGTTTATCTTGAACTAATCGAACACTTTTATCAATAACTGAGTAGGAAGAGGTTGTAACAATACCAATCATTAAGAGTGCAATTCCAGTATGAGATATGTAAGCTCCAATATTTCCAATCGATTTTCTTGCAATGACAATACCAATTTGTAGATTTATCACTAATGATAAAAGAGATGCAAAGACAATGAGTATCATTGCAATGTCTTGTATCCCAAGAAAGAAACTTACAATTGTAAGTACTAAAGAAACAGAAAGTGGAAGTACAATCTTTTTACGTAAGATGTTCCAAGAACTCGATTTCCAAGCAACCATCATTGAAATTGCATTTATAAACATCATCGCAATGACAATTGGAATATGCATTTTGTTATAGAATCCAATCTCTACAGCTACTTTTGGTTTTCCCAATACTTCCATAAATATAGGCCAAGATGTACCTATAAACACAATAATTGTTGAGGCTACGACAAGGGATGACCCAATTGAAAGCATAAATTCTTTGGATTGGATTGCCAACTTTTCCTGTTTTGTGGAAATATCTTTTAGTCGAAAGAAAACTAATCCAAAACCAACGATAGTGAATACTCCCATAAACACCATTAAAAGAACATAAGCAAAAAATCCAGGGTCAACAAAAGAGTGTACTGAAGTATCTCCCAAAACCCCACTTCTGGTAAGGAAGGTTGAGTACAACACTAATACAAACGTTAATGTAGAAAGTACAAAATTTGTTTTAACCAACCCCTTTGTTTTTCGTTGAACTATCATTGTATGGACTAAAGCTACGGATGCTAACCACGGAAGAAGTGAAGAATTTTCAACAGGATCCCATCCCCAAAATCCCCCCCAACCTAAGGTCTCATACGCCCAAAAACCACCTAACATAATGCCAAAACCAAGAACAGCAGTTCCAAATAATGTCCAAGGCAATGCAACCGTAATCCAATCTTGATACTCTTTTTTGACCAATCCTGCCATTGCAAAAGCAAAAGGTATAGACATCGAAGCAAAGCCAATGAATAAAATTGGAGGATGAATAGTAATCCAAATATTATGGAGTAATGGGTTCAGGCCTCTTCCATTTTGAGGCATAAAACCAAGCTGGATACCGTCTTTGGCGTAGGTTTCCCAAATAAAGGAAAATGGGTTTTTGACTACCAACATTAATCCTAAAAAACTAATGATTAATGCCATAAAACTCATAACTGGAGCTTCATAATTGTGCTTTTTCAACCATGGAATAAGCATAACTCCGATAATACTCACCCACAAAGTCCAAAGCAAAAAACTACCTTCTTGTCCACTATAGGTTGCAGCAAACAAAAAAGGAGTTGATAACTCACGTGAAGAATAGGACCAGACATAGCTATAGGTAAAATCGTGTTGCAAGATGTTATAAAACACCATAAAAAATGTTGCAACTAACGATAGTGTTGTAGCATAAAATAATGTTCTTGCAGCTAATTTATAATTCTCATTTCCTTTATAGGCTAAAAAATACGCTATTGTCGAAAGTAATGAAGAGACAAATAGAAAGTGGATGATGTATTGACCAAACATTAGGTTAATTTTTTATATAATTTGAAATTGTAATTAGATTCGGAACACTCATTTGATAGGCAGTGGTTCCTTTTTCTGAAAAATATTCTTTGAACGAATCTTCAATTTTAGAAGCAGCAACTAATTGTTTTCTCGAGTTTAACTGATGCATTCTTTCGACAATTGTTAAGGTTCTTACTAATTTTCCTGCGGAAGCAGAAATTCCTACCGCTTTTCTATACGAGTAAGGTTCTGAGCCAATAAAAAGGAATTGCCAATTATAGACATCTCTTTGATGATTTATCATATCAATAATTAGCTCTTTTGTATACAATTTTGATGAAGAATCTACCCCATCACTTGCTATAATAACACTAATTACTCCAGGACGTTCCCAATCATTCAATTCAGCATAGCGTTCACCTGCCTCAGAAAGTAACTGTCCAATTGAATCAAATAAAGAAGAAGCTCCATTATTGAATTTGGGAAAGTCCTCTAAGGTCGGAAGTTGTAATGCTGCAAGAGAAGTACGGAAAGTCGTTAACTCTGAGCTGAAAAATCCTAAAGTTATGTCTACCGATTGATCTAAAGATTTCGCTTGATTGATTTGAGAATATAATGTAGTAATTGCTTCTTCTCGAATTGTATTCATTGAGCTAGAAGTATCGAGTAAACACAAAAGTTCGCGATGAGAATAATTTGGCATTACAACAGTATAAACAATTAGTTCACAACAATTAGATTTAAATAATTACAAAGGTAGGTAAATTATTTGTTTTGTGAAAAGAAATATAGAGAAAACAAATTAAGAATTTGTTATTACTTTTGAATAATCACTTGAGTTGCATGGAAATATGGAGTACCACCACCATGAGTATGTCCAAAAACTATGATTGTTTGCAAATGTTTCAATTCAGGGAGTGGATCTTTACCAGTATAATTTATCGGCAAAATTTTTCCCTTAGTATCCTTTGCAAAAAAAGTAAACATTGATTCAGGTTGTTTAAATGGATACTGTTCAGAAATTAAAACTTCAGCTTTTACTTCAACTTTCTTCGCTTGTTCAATTTCTTCTTGAACTTCTGAATAATTCATTGCTTGATCAAATGTATAGGTTGGTATTTGGCCATATTGTAATGCTATGTATACGACAATAGGAATACCAATAATAGCTGCAATATTAAAAATGACTCGTAAATTCATTAGCTATTTTTCAATTGTTCCGCTGAACCTTCATATTTTGAAGGACATTTGGTGAGAATTTCAGAAGCATGAAATTGTGAGTTTTCCATTCGACCTTTAACAACAATACTTTCTGCAATGTCAAAGTTATTTGGTTTAGAACCATGAAAAACTACTAGAATAGTCGTTCCATTTTCGTCTTTCATCGAAAAATGAAACTGATTTATTTGTGAATTAAAATTCGAACCTTTTTCTTTAATATATGTTCCTTTGACTTGGACTTTTTTCATAGTGGAAGTTGCATGAGAAAAATTTGTATATTCAATTTTATTCAAATCTAATGAATATAATCCCACCGCCAAAAAGGCAATAAATAAGATTCCACCTATGATATAACGTTTATGCATTTTACTCTTGTTTTGAAGTAATTATTTGTTGTAAATTATTTTCAATTATTGATACTTTGTTGTCCAATCTCCATAAAAAAACAATGAATCCACCAAATACTAGTAAGGTGGTAATTAAAACAACATAGATGGAATGTTCAACTAAAAAATTATACATTATAGCTTTCATTAAAGTATCATTATTGCCACTTTTGACGTACTAATTCTATGAAAATTGAAAAAAGTTTTTTAGAATTCGAATATTTACGTAAATTGCAAAGCAAAATAAATTTATTACTACCTCAGAAGAGATTTTTGACAATGATTGACTTACAGAATCCTGAAATTTTAGAATTGGAAAATTCTCAAAAAAACTTCAGAGAATACTTTTCTAATGAAAAGGTTACATTGTTAAAAGCAGATGCTACAGATTCAAATATTTTTGATTCACCATTTATTGATTTGATAGTTACATCTCCTCCTTATAATGTCGGAATTGAATATAATTCTAACGATGATGAACTTTCCTATGAACAATATTTAGAATTTACAAAACAATGGTTATCTAATTGTTACAAATGGGCAAATACAGAATGTAGATTGCTTTTAAACGTACCTTTAGATAAAAATAAAGGTGGACAAAGAAGTGTAGGTGCTGACATAACAACAAAAGCTCAAGAAGTTGGTTGGAAATATCATTCTACTATTATTTGGAATGAAGGTAATATTTCGAGAAGAACAGCTTGGGGGTCTTGGTTATCAGCTTCAGCTCCTTATGTTATTGCTCCCGTTGAACTTATTATAGTACTATACAAAGATAATTGGAAGAAAACTAAAGGTTCTAAAAAATCTGATATCACTAAAGAACAATTTATGGATTGGACAAATGGACTTTGGACATTCAATGGCGAAAGTAAAAAAAGAATCGGGCATCCAGCACCATTTCCCAAAGAACTACCTTATAGATGTATTAAGCTTTTTAGTTTTCTTAACGATGTTGTTTTTGACCCATTTACAGGCAGTGGTACTACACTTATTGAAGCCATCAAAAACAATCGAAAAGCTGTTGGATTAGAAATTGATGAAACATACTGTGAATTAGCAAAAAATCGAATTATAAATCAATCAAATACTTTAGATTTTAGTAATGAGTGAAATTAGTCAAATCCAGTTGATTAAAGAATATTTTCAACAACGACCTAATAAAGAAATCTCTCATCCAGAAGTTGTTGATTATGTAACTGCTAAATATAAAAAATTAACGAAAAAAGTATTTAGAGATCCGGATAGAGCAATACGCAGTTTACATCAACAAGGTTTTTTAGTTAAAGTAAAAACTGGTGTTTATTTGTATGATCCTAAATTGGTCACATCAAAAAATGCAGAAAATTTTTCAGAGAAACAAAAAAAGTACATTTTAGAGCGTGATAATTTCAGGTGTGCTGTATGTGGTAAGGGTAAAGCTGAAGGAATGGAACTGCATATAGACCACATCAAACCAAGAGATAAAGGTGGCAAAGCAACTTTAGAGAATGGTCAAATTTTGTGTTCGCAACATAATTTTTTGAAAAAGAATTTGAATCAAACTGAGTCAGGAAAAAAGATGTTTATAAATCTTTATAATTTAGCTAAAACTTCAGGTGACAAAAAACTCATAGAATTCACCAAACAAATTCTCAAAACCTATGAAAAATATGAAATTAATGGTCATATTGATTGGAATGAATAATTTAGATTGATTATGGATCAAACGATTCCTTTAGATGAGTGGTTAGAGCAGTTATTTTACGAGTTAAAAATGGCTCGTGATATTGAGGTGTCTGCTGAAAGAAGTAAGTATTTTTATTCTAAACTTCTTTCTGAAGAAGGGTTTTATCGTGAAAAAGCGTGGGTATGGATTATTTACGGTGATTGGTCTTCTCACCAAACTCGGCTTGAATTACCTGATTTTTTTCCTACAATGGAACAAATTCAATCAGTTGCTGATAGGAAAAGTTACCGTATTTTAACCATCGATCAAATAGAACAAGTAAAAGAATATGCTCGGTATATTCGTTTTAACGAATTAGAAACGGAAGTAAATGAACTCCGTCAACAAATTTTGGAATTGGAAAATAGTCGCTTAGAAACGAATTTAAAGTTAGAAGTTGCTATAAAAGATTCAGAAATTTTAGAACTTCGAACTGAAAATGATAAATTACGCAAAAAGTTAGAGCTTTACACTGGAAAATCAGTGGTAGATACTATTCCCCCTACTCCTGGAGCTACGCAAGTACGAATCCCATACGAACAAGTTCTACAAGAAATTCAATCAACTATTGCTAATAAAAATGAAAACTGAAATACTAAAGAGTCTTTTTGATTCCGAACAAAATGTTATTTCTGTTGTCAATAATCTTACTCCTGAAGATTTTGAAAAGGCTATTAATGAAGGCTGGACTATTGGTTTGAATTTGCAACACATTCTTGACATTGAACAACTGATTTTTGAATCTGCTCAAACAAAAAATACCGACATTGAATTTACAAACAAAGCGGAACAAATCAAGCACATTATGTTGGTTTCTGAGCGAAAATTCAAAGCACCACCAATATTTTATCCAAAAGAACCTATCACAACGATTAGTGATTTTATAACCAAATTCAAATCAACTCGGGCAAGAATTTATTCCTTTATTGAAAATAACTCCATCGATACAATGAGTGATGATGGACATCCACTCTTTGGATCACTATCCCAACAAGAATGGTTTGTATTTTTATACACCCATACAATTCGTCATATTCGACAAATAGAAAATATTTTAACAAATTACAGCCAGGGAAAATAATGGGATTGATTCATAGCACTAAATCGGCTTGTGAACAAACAGGCACCACATTGGCTCATGCTACTGCTTTTCAAAAAGTTGCCAACGACAAAGATTGTGTCATAGTGAGTAGAGCTGTTGGTAAGTGGGCAACGGGACTTATTGAAGAAGGATATGCTTCAAAAGGGTATCATATAAAATCTAAATCTTGTGATTGGGGTCCAATGGCAGGATTTATTTGTACTGATCCTCGATTTACTAAATTAGGGAATTCTACTGCTGCTTTAGAAGGTCAAAGAAAAGCAAATTCAAAAGCTTTTGATCATCATGCAACTGAAACTGATATCTATATCTCTTTAGAACGATTTAACTGGCTCATTGAAAATAAAGCCATGAATGTGATTAGAGGTGATATAAATACAAAAGTTGTTCTGGCTTCTTCAAATGATAAAAGTGTCACAATGAAATTTGTTCTTAAAAGAACACTTTTTGTTTCTGGTTCCAACCAACATTTATATCAAGTCTTTTATCACTCAGATGAAAGAGTGTTGTATTCTCAAATTCATAGTCCTTTAAAAAGAGCTTCAATGTTGTATCCAGTTACTGCTTTCGTAGATCCGTTATGTCCTTCAAATATTAGACGTACTTATAAAGCTGCTATGACAGGCGACTATGATTTATGGGCAGTTTTTCCAAAAGTATCAGCATTTGATTTGAAAGGAAAAGACGCTCGTCCTGTTGAATGGTCTGCAAGGCACGTAGTTCGAAACTCAGGCACACATTCAATCAATAACTTTGAACGAATTGAATCAGCAAAACATGAACATATGGGTAATATTACTGATAGGATTATCGAAATTAAAGATGCTTTGAATAGTGCTATGCAACATCCTGGTGGAATGATGGTTCACCATTCTGATGAAGCTGGACGCCCAATGATGAGAGAAGTTGATTTGAATGTTATCGCTTTTGTTCCAAATGATAAAAATGCTTATGGCATTAAAACCTATGATGATTTGGGTAAATTCATTCGTTTAGTTATCGGAGAATATAACGTGGTGTTAAATCCGGGTTGGGGTCTAGACCAAAGACTCCTTCGTGGTGGGTTTGGTGCAACTGCTCACGGAAGTTGGGAAGTATAGTTTTTGCCTATGGTAATTTTTTACTGAATTTTCTTTTTTTGAATATCTGCTAATCAATAGTATTTTCTATTGAATTGGTAGATGTTTTAATTATTCATTTTTGTAAAAAAGTTATGAGATTCTTCCTTCTACTTTTCGTATTGATGTCTTTGACATCTTCAGTGCATATTTTTGCAGTTGAAACAGCTTCTCTTCTTAAAAAAACACTCAGTATGTATTCTCCAAAAGAATCAAATACTCGGTCATTTTTTACCTATACTTCTTCTATTTCACGTTTTTATCATAGTCCCAGACCCTATGATATATACACCAACAATTCCTTTGGAAGATTTGAAATAGAAGGAAGTGTTTTCAAAAAACATGATAGTATTTTTGCTGATAACAAATATTATAGCAATGACTATTTTTTCAATGAACAAGATCTCCTTTCCAAATCTCCGAGTGATTCCTTCTTCCTCCCTCAGTCAGAACAAGCCCTAAAAGAACAAATCATTCAACTATCGTTTTATTCTCCTATCCCACTTCTTCGGTTTGTCCTCAAAAATCATGATGAAATTACCTTAGAATCGACAAAACACTCTGCGAAATTTGAAATGGATATCGAAGAATATACAGTAATAATCTTTGTTAACAAGGATAAATTTCTCGTTGATTCTTTGCAAATCATCTACTATGATAGTTATTACGGGGATATCAGAAATGTTATACACTATACAAATTCAGACAACGGTACCTTGAACTATCCCACAATGATTATTCGACATAAAATGAATGAAAAAATTACGGACACACTTCATACTACATTTTTGGGATTTGATGTTTTTCCAAACAAAGACCCTCAAAAACCAAAAGATTTCACTTATTCAATAGTTCAAAAAACTCAACCTACTTTGTTCGATACAGTTTTAACTCCAAGTATTACTGCTTTGCAATTTCGAGAAGAAAAAATACAATCCTTTCTCATAGAGTTTTCTACATTTTTGGTGCTAATAGAAGCTCCTTTATCATCTGAAATCGGTGATAAAATTGTTGATTATGCTCAAAGAAAATTCCCAAAGAAACCTATCAATTATGTTTGTTACTCTCATCATCATCCTCACTATACTGGAGCACTTCGACCTTTAGTAAATATTGGAAGTATAATAGTGACCAAAACTGAGAACAAAGATTATATTGAAAATCTATTAGCAAATTCTCACACTATCAAACCTGATAGTCTTGAATTCTCTAAAAAAATACCTGCTTTTATTACATTTGATAGTACGTTTACTATTACTGATGCAATAGATTCTCTTCAGTTGATTTATATAGGAATTAGTTCAAACCACACACATGATTATACTCTTTTTTATAAACCTGATGAAAAAGTTGTATTCGTCGGTGATTTAGTATGGATTACAAATGACACTATCGTCAAAAAGGCAGGTAAAGGACAAAAAGCAGTCTATGATATGATTAATGAAAAAGCCATACCTGTAGAAACAATCTACCAAGCATGGCCCGTATTGAGTCCGAAATATAAAACTATTATTCCATTTTCAGAGCTAAAAGCCTCTGCCGAAATGAAATAAGTACATTAATACTTTACTACTGTATTTTTTCCTTTTGGAGTAACAACTAGATAAACTCCTGAGGGTAAGTCTTGTATGTTTAAACCTCTGGACTGAACTGTTTTTGACATAACAAGCACTCCCAACGTATTGAAAATTTGAACCAATTCTCCATCTTGTAAGTCCTGAATTGTCAATTCTCCATTTGTTGGATTTGGGTATATATTTAAATGTTGTTTGGTATCTTCTACACTACTAACTGTAAATATCTCATTTAAGAGTTGTTTCAATTTGTAGTATGTCGGATACACTTTCGCTACCTCGTTGCTCTTAACAGCTAAAACTCCAGCTACGTTGATATTTTTTATATAAAATGGCGAAAATCCAAATTTTCCTTGTGAGGCTACCTCTATAAACTCATTTGTAACAGGGTCTTTTTTCTCTAACCAACATCCTATTCCATATCGAGTCTTAGCTAATTCTTTGTCAACTGGTAAAAACTGCATAAATGGTGAATACAAAATGGTAGCATCTGATGTTTGATCGGATGTCATTATTCTTACATTTTCTTCAGAAAGTACTTGTTCTTCTTTATATCTTCCATTTTGCACTAACATCGTTGGAACAGCCACATACTCTAAAGCTGTAGAATAGACGCCTCCATCGATTCTTGGGTTAGCAGTAAAGTATATTGGAGGTACATCAAATCCAGTTCTTGTCATACCTAAAGGTTGTTTAACATACTTTGAATATAATGAATCCCAACACTCTCCTGATGGATACAGTAATCCAGACGCCATTTCTGCCATTCTTCCTGCAATATGCATTGAGTTAGAACCATAATTCAAAAATTGTCCAGGAGAACTTGACAAATCTTCTTTCAATATATCATCGACACATTCTGCTAACGTTCCTTTAAACTGTAAATCTTCAACGCAAGCAGTTGGTCCAGTTAGATTTCCTGCGTACCCAGAAGTAAACGTAAACAATTGGCGAACAGTAATTGATGCTTTTTCAGCAGATAAATTTGGGAAAAATTTACCGCAATTATCATCTAACGACAACAATCCATCTTGTACTAATCCCATTATCACAAGACCGGATGTCCATTTTGACGCTGAGGCAATGGGCATCAACCTCGTATCACTAACTGTTTTACCAGGAAGATTGAAAGACTTGTTGTAGACAATATTTTCACCCAACGATACAATCACACAGACGCCACCAAAGTCTGATTGACCAGTACCACCCAAAATTTCTAAGGAATCTTGGAGCAGCTTATCGACCTTACTAAAATCATATTGTTGCGAAAGTAAAAAAGTAGGTGTTAGGGCAAACAGAAAGGTTAAGAGAACAAGTATGCGAATTTTCATAGCACTTCCAATAGTATTTTTCTCTTCTGACAAATTCTATCATAAAATGGTTTACTTATTAACATCTAACTTTTTTCTTTCTTTCGCTGTTTTTGAAATAACCATACTCTCATCACGAGTAAACTTTTTGATAAATTCTATTTTTCGAAACCGCAAAGCAGACCAATCATCATCAATCGCCACTTGTGTAACAGGTTCAAACGTCAAATCACTAATGACATCCCAACCACTATCGCGATTAATCGATGAAGTATGTTTTTTCGATGTTTTTTTGGGATAACAGAACCACACAATTTCATCATTTTGAATAGTCTCGTTGATTAAACGAAAGAAAGTTGCAATATCATCACTACTTGTCCCAAACCCAATAGCAACGGTGTAATCTGATTTGTCCGTACTTTCGACAGCCTCCATAGACTTTAACTCAATTCGCATCCAATTCAAATCATCAGGCAATTTCCAAAACAACACTTTAGCCCCAGATTTAATTTGTAGTTTTTTCAATATTGCATTCATATTATCTCCATTGTCATTATTCAAAAATACAAAAAAAATCAATCGAAAGATAGTAAGAAATTAATTCTCCTCCTCTTGAGGGGTGCCTCTTGTCAAAGAGCGAAGTCGAAGTTTGGAGGGGTGTTATTTTTTGATTAATCAGAAGTTAATAGAAAGTATTCACAAATTTATCTTAAGTAATCTATCAAAAAATCTTTATAAGAAAATATATACTTGAAAAAAACGTACATTTGCTCAAATTTACAAAGAAATATAATAGGAATTAAGATATGTCGCAACGAAACGCTATTTCTCAATTTATGGAAACCCATTTTCTGCATTTCAATGCTGCTTCAGTGGTGGACGCTGCAAAAGGGTATGAACGTCATTTGGCTGAAGGTGGGAAAATGATGATTACACTTGCTGGTGCGATGTCAACAGCTGAATTAGGGAAATCGCTCGCCGAAATGATTCGCCAAGATAAAGTACAGATTATCTCTTGTACTGGTGCGAATTTGGAAGAAGATATAATGAATTTGGTTGCACATACACATTACAAACGAGTTCCAAATTACCGCGATTTGTCTCCTGACGATGAATGGGAACTATTGGAGCAAGGATTCAATCGTGTAACAGATACGTGTATACCTGAAGAAGAAGCGTTTCGCCGTATCCAAAAGCATATATTCCATTTGTGGGACAAAGCTCAAAAAGAAGGGAAACGATATTTTCCTCACGAGTATATGTACGAATTGTTACGCTCGGATGTGATGAGAGAACATTACGAAATTGATACGAAAAATTCGTGGATGATTGCAGCTGCGGAGAAAAATTTGCCAATTATTTGTCCGGGGTGGGAAGACTCAACAATGGGGAATATTTTTGCTTCGTATTGTTACACCGGTGAATTGCAACCGTCCATTATGAAATCTGGTATAGAATATATGACCTTTCTTGCAAAATGGTATACCGAGAATACTGCTATTGTTCCATTACAAGAAAACGAAGTTCATACTCCAAATGGAACTATAGGATTTTTCCAAATTGGTGGTGGTATTGCTGGTGATTTTCCAATTTGTGTAGTTCCAATGTTGCACCAAGATTTGGAAATGGAAAATATTCCATTTTGGGGATATTTTTGCCAAATTTCGGATTCTACTACCAGTTACGGTTCATACTCAGGAGCAGTACCGAATGAAAAAATAACTTGGGGTAAGTTATCAAAGGTAACTCCTCGTTACGTTATCGAATCAGATGCAACCATTGTTGCACCGTTGATTTTTGCTTGGGTATTACAATGGTAATTTTTCCGTAATTTTGCTATATCGAATGCACTCCGAAAGAGTGCATTTTTTATTTACACCAAACCTATTAAAAATGAAAAGACGTTCAAAAAAGGTTATAAATAACAATCAAAAAGTAACAATGACTCCACAATCACGCTTCAAATTGATTGCAGTAGTTTTGGTTTTATTGCTATTAGTATTAGTTCGCTTTTTTTCTAAAAAACTTGGCTAATTTTTTTGCAAAAAAATACTTGCATAGAGAATGGAGAAATTTGTAGTACGGAATTTTTTTGCTCATTCCAAATTAAATTTACCTCTGTGGAAAAGTAATTTAAAATTGTGGATAACTTCGTGGAAAATTTGTTCTTTTAGAATTTTTTACAAAATGTAACAATCCCATTTTTCGACACATAGAATTTTCGACTCCCCAAAAACCGAGACTTACATATTACGAGCGGTAAAAGTTTCGCAATATGGGAGGGAATGTGGATAATGTGGATAACCTGTGGATAACGTTGTGGAAATGTTGTTAGTTATCCACAAAAAATGGGGATTTTATTAGAATCCCCATTTACCGTTGTCTAAAAAAAACTGTCTAATTTTAGCCACATTTTCAATTCATTTGGCTAATAGATTTTTACCTATTTTAGAAACATCTTTTTCATTTTATCAGATACAGAAACAGTTCGAAAATGTACATTGACAACCCAAAAAAATGCAATGATAAATGAAAAAAGCGAAAGTGAGAAGATAATTTGTTTAAATGGATTTAAAGCATCTTCATCGGTTGATAAAACAGGACCAATATTTTCAGAACCAGCACCACCTGGATGTAAACTTTCTGTGATTCGAGGAATGATAAATATCAAAAATGGAACTGTTACAAAGGCTAAAATTGCATATACAGAGCTCAATCTTGCTCGAGGTTCATCTTGTTGGATTGCACTTCTGAGAACAAAGTATGCTCCGTAGACCAATAAAAGAACGAAAATTGTTGTTTGACGAGGATCCCAATTCCAATAGTAACCCCAATTGAACTGTGCCCAAACTGCTCCAGTGATTGTTGCAAGAATACATGTAATAGTTCCAATCAATGCAGTCGATGCAGATTTTCGGTCATATTCCATCGTTCGTTTTCTTAGATATTGAATTGCATAGACCATACTTATCAAATAGGCTAAACACGCAATCCATGCCATTGGAACATGAAAATACAAAATTCTTGCACGTTCATCTAACCCAAACATATATGGTAAAATTAACGATGGATTGGTTGCAATAATACGTTCTGCAGTTACATACGTGTGTGAGGTATCCATAGAACCGCGGAGAATGTATTTGGTATCTTTGACTAAAGATTCGACTAACTCTTTTGAACCGACTAATTTAGTAGTCCGAGTTTTTTTTGAATAGTCTTCTATTTGAATAGATGATTTTGTTGCATCGATTGAAGTAGGAGTAGAAATAGGTTTTACTGTTATATTGATAGAAGAGACAGTATTTGTAGACATCATTGCAGCATCGAGCAAAGTTCCTCCGATTGGAGGATATAATGCTAAAAAACAGGTAAGAAGTAATGAGGCAACTACAATCAACTTCCACCAAACTGGTTTTGGTTTTGAAATTGAAGGGAAAAAGCCTAAAAATATTCCTCCTAACACGGCAACAGTCATTAACAAATGTTTCATCTATATTTTTATGAAGTATAACAGTATTTTACCATTTTTTTTCTACGACGTAGGTAATGATTCGCAATTTTGTATAAAAACCATTACCTTTGTTTTTCCATCAAAAAATATCGCTCCCAAACTAATCATTGAACCCAATGAATCCTCAAATCCAACATTCCGTTAAAAACTTTTGGAAAGTTCGTTTTATTGGCGTAATCATACTGATAGGAATTTGTTCTGTTATCGGAAAATTATTTTACATACAGAATCTTGATTCAGAAAAATACCAAGCAAAAGCTCAACGCCAATATGATTCTCGAATAGAATTGCTTCCAGTTCGTGGGAATATTTATGATAGAAACGACAATCTAATCGCTTCGAATACACAGTCGATTTCAATAGCCGTTGATCCAAAACAGATTGAGAATATCAAATATGTCACAACTATGATTGCCTCAATTACCAACAAAAAGGCATCTGATTATGAAAAGATAATAAAAAAATCCAACAAACGATTTTTATGGTTAGCTCGAGGAATTTCGGTACTTCATGCTAATAAGATAGATACACTTAAAGATAAGGGTCTTATCAGCATTAAAGAACCTAAAAGAAATTTTGTGTATGGATCGGTTGCCTCTCAAATTATAGGTACTACTGATTTGGATAACAAAGGTAATTCTGGATTGGAATTACTTCTTGATTCATCGCTACGAGGTATACCTGGTTACAAGATTTTACAACGTGACGGTCGTGGTAATTTGCGACCTTCTGTAGATATGCAATTACTTCCTGCAGTAAATGGAAATACGGTTTCTCTTACGTTGGATATTGACATTCAAAAAGTCGTTGAACATGAATTACAAAAAGGTATTGAAGAAACTCAAGCCTCAGCTGGTTCGGTGTGTATAATGGATATACATACTGGTGAAGTATTGGCAATGGCATCTTACCCTACATTCTCACCAGATAAACTTTCTACAGCCACCTTTGATGCGATGAGAATTCGTTCTATTACTGATATTTACGAACCAGGTTCTACCTTTAAACTGATCACATCAGCAGCTGCATTAGAAGAAAAAATTGTTACTCCTACTACGGAAGTTGACGGTTTAGGTGGTGTATTAAAATATGGAGAATTTCTCATAAAAGATTCTCACGGAATGGGAAGAGTCCCATTTACAAAAGCAGTTGAAAACTCATCGAATGTTATTATGGCTTCCATGGCTATGAAGATGAGTGATAGAAAGTTTTATAAATACGTCCGTGATTTTGGTTTTGGTTTAACTTCCGGGATTGATTTACCCGGAGAATTGGCTGGTTCAGTGCGTAAACCTGAGAAATTTGACTATACAACCAAAGTCTATATGGCATTTGGCTATCAGTTAAGTGTTACACCGTTCCAAATGCTTCAAGCATATGCAACGATTGCAAATGGTGGAAAAATGATGAAACCATATATCGTTAAAAGCATTAAAGACCCCAAAGGGAAAATACTTGTCGATAACAAACCACAAATGGTGCGTCAGGTAGTTTCTGAAAAAACAGCAAAAGAATTAACTGAAATGTTTACTGGTGTTGTCGAACGTGGAACTGGAGTGGCAGCACATGTTGATGGCGTTCTTATCGCTGGAAAAACTGGTACTTCCCAACAATTAGTTAATGGGATTTATTCTAAACAAAACTATAATGCTAGTTTTTGTGGTTTTTTTCCTGCAAATGACCCTAAAGTTGCGGTAATGGTAATGGTTGATAGGCCAAAAACCAATATATATGGTGGTGTCATAGCTGCACCAATATTTAAAAGAATTGCTCAATATTTGATTAATGTTCGAGGGTTCAATACGCAGACAGATTCTGTGAAAACACTCATAGCAAAATCTGATTCTATTATTGTTCCAGATTTAGTAGGATTAGATCTTAAAGGTGCTGAAACTATCGCTAAACGGATAGGTTTTTATCTCAAAGCTCGAACATTAGAAGGAATCATTTATGAACAAAATCCGCAAAGTGGTACTAGTGTTCCTTATGGTTCAGATGTACTTCTTCGTTTAAGAATCATTCAATTTCGTTCAGATTCAGGAACTTTTCAAAAGAATAGTGCTGATTCGAGTTCAATGTTTGCAGACCCTTCACGTCCTAACGTTGTTGGTATTCCACTTCGACGAGCAATCGCCATATTGATGAAATCGAAGGTCCTTGTTACAGTCAAAGGTGTAGGCATTGTTCGAAGACAATATTGGTCAGGTGGAGCAACAAAAACATGTGTTGTAGAATGTAGTTTATAATTGTAAGGTGCTATGGTTTCTATCTATACTTCTAAAAGCGGAAAACTAAAAACTCTCACTATCCAAGAGCTTTTCGCATTACGAAATGATGCAGATGAGTACAAAAAGACAACAATTTGGATAGATTTAGATAATCCTACTCAAGAAGAAGAAGAAACAATTTTACTACATTTCTTCTTTTTTCACGAATTGACTATAGAAGACATACAAAGGGAGAGATTAGAACCACGTAGAGGTGATCATTATCCAAAATTAGAAGACTACCATGATTACTTGTTTTCAATTCTAAACCCACTCATTATTCCTAAAAATTTACCAGGTTCTAAATATTTTGAAACAGAGGATATACCTTTAGAAGATTTGGAGTTACTTTTCCCAACCCAACAAGTAAATGTCTATATTGGTGCAAATTATTTAGTGACTCATCACTACGAACAAAATTCTGCAATTGATTATATTATTGAGTTTTTTAAGCGTAATCCAAAGTCTTTAGAACGTGGACCTGATTACATATTCCACAGTATTTTAGATGAGATTGTAGAAAATTATACTCCTGTTTTGGAGTATTATGATATGCAGATGGAGACTGTCGAAACGGAAATATTCGAGAATTTGGAAAGTGTGACGTTAGAACGAATTTTAGAAATCAAAAAAGGGTTAATCCGACTTCGTAAAATTATGGCGTATCAACGAGAGATTTTGAATCGACTCTCTCGTGGTGAATTTCGCCATATTTCAAAAACGGAAATGCACTACTATCGAAATGTATATGACCATTTAGTGAGAATTGCAGATTTACTTGAGACATATCGAGAAAATATTTCTGGTTTGTTGGAAATTTATATGTCTGTAACTTCCCAAAAGATGAACCAAGTAATGAAGGTGTTGACGGTTATTTCTACTATCTTTCTTCCACTCACATTTATTTCATCAATATATGGGATGAATTTTGATTTTATGCCAGAATTACGCTGGGAATATGGTTATTTTATGATTTTGGCGTTTCTTTTAACCATTGCTTTAGGAATGTTAGGTTATTTTAGAAAAAGAGGTTGGTTGGAATGAAATGGTTACTCTTATGCTTAGTTTTTGTATTTTCTTTTGTACCCATTTTTTCTAAAATAAATGGCTCGATAACAGCTATTTCAGTTAAGCAAAATCCAACAGGGATTGAAATCACTTTTACCTCTGATAAGGAATTATCGCGATTCCAAAAACCAGAAGTTGCAGGAAATACTATTATTTTTCGCATAAATGACATTCAACATAAGATTGGCAAAATTCCTAAGCCTAAAAATGTTTCATTTTTAAAAGAAACTAAAGTCATCATTCTCAAAAATCTGGTTGCATATTCATTTCAGACATCTAAGAATATTCTTACAACTCAGGTAAGTAAAAAATCAGATAAGGTCTTAGTTCTCACAATAACTCTATCAAAACCACCTAAAACAAAAACTTCGAAACCAATTGCAAAAGGAAAAACTCAACAAAAAACTACTGTAACAAAAAAAGAGACAATCGAGAAGATTGAAATAGACAAAACATTACTTGAAGTAGAAATTGAACCTAAAAAAACGTCAACGTTACCACTTCGTTTTCAAGACTTGAATGTTGTTGTTATCGATGCAGGACATGGTGGTGAGGATGTAGGAGCAATAAGTATCAATGGTCACTATGAAAAGGATGTTACGTTAGCAATTTCATTAGAATTGCAAAAACTTTTTAAAAAACACTTCCCGAAAATGAAAGTGATAATGACCCGCACAACCGATGAATTTATAGAATTAGGAACTCGTGCATCTATTGCTAACAAAGCAAAAGGAGATTTGTTTATCAGCATTCATTGTAATGCTACGGCAGAAAAACCCTCAGATGCAAATGGTTGTGAAACCTATATTTTACGCCCTGCTGTGGTAGAAAGTTCTTCCGATAAAAAAGGTGTCGATTCGAAAACGAAAGATGATGGATTGAAAAGAGCATCAAAAGAACAAAGCAACTATCTTCCTTTTAGTGAGTTGTTTGCCACGATAATTCAAAAAGAAGTACCTAATACAATTGGCTTAACAAATCGCGGAGTTCAAACCGCAGGATTTTTCGTGTTAGCAGGTGCAAAAATGCCAAATATTCTCTTCGAAGCGGGATTTTTAACAAACGAAACTGACGAAAAGATTCTCACCTCTACGAAACAACAACGTAAAATCGCAAACGCTCTCTTCAAAGCATTCCTCCTTTACCGTAAAGAATTCCAAAACCTATTTTAAAATCATTACCCTCCATTGGTGTGGTGCCTGAAAAGGGCGGGGTGGTTCTCTGAATTCCCCTCCTAATTTAGGAGGGGTGCCACGAAGTGGCGGGGTGGTATCTGGGTTCCCCTCTTGAGGGGTGCCTGAAAGGCGGGGTGGTTCTCTGAATTCCCCTCCTTTGGAGGGGTGTCAAGAAGTGACAGGGTGGTTTCTTTTCAATCCTCGCGTGTGGACAGGTCTCGACCTGTCCCTACAAAACACGATAACTCCCTCGTCCCTTTGGGGAGAGGGGACATTCAGCATTCATGGGCGAAAAATGTTTCACCCCTACAAATCACAATTCCCCTCCTAATTTAGGAGGGGTGCCACGAAGTGGCGGGGTGGTATCTGGGTTCCCCACTTGAGGGGTGCCGTAATCGGCGGGGGGCTCTTATCCTCGCGTAAGGACAGGTCGCGACCTGTCCCTACAAATACACGATAACTCCCTCGCCCCTTTGGAGAGGGGTAATTCTGCATCAATGGGCGAAAAATGTTTCACCCCTACAAATCACAATTCCCCTCCTAATTTAGGAGGGGTGCCACGAAGTGACGGGGTGGTATTACCTTACACAACCCCTCAGTCCTTCGGACAGCTCCCCTTGAAGGGGAGCAGCCAATACTTCAATTTCCCCTCCTAATTTTGTAGAGGGGAACCTATCTTCCTTACTTCCCTTTCTCCAGCCAAAACGTCTTCATTGTGCCTTTGCCTTTGATGGTGATTGTTCCTCGTGGGATGAGGTTGAATTCTGGATTTGATTCGATAGATTTGGCGAATTGTTCGCTGATGTGGATGCGACCTGCTTCGGAGTTGGATTCCATTCGTGAGGCTACGTTCACTGCATCTCCCCATAGATCGTAGGTGTATTTGTTTTTGCCGATAATTCCAGCGACGACTTCGCCTGTGTGAATACCAATACGTATTTCAAGCTCGTTCATATCCTTTGTCCATTCAGTATCGCCCAAATCTGATGGAAAGTAAACAACAAAGTCTCTCATCGTTTCGATAAGTTGCAGTGCAGCAAGAGCGGTTGCTTTTTGGTGTTCTTCGAGAGGTGATGTTACATTTGCAACGGCAAGATATCCATCACCTATTGTCTTGATTTTTTCTAAACCAAATTGTTCAACGACGTCATCTGCTTTTTGGAAAATTGCATCAAGTAAGAAGACAAGTTGTTTTGGTGGTGCAATAGAGGCGAGTGTCGTAAAACCAACCAAATCCATAAAGAGTACTGATGCAGAATCGAAATGATCGGCAATAAAGGATTCTTTGTTAATGATTCTATCAGCAATATTAACTGGCAAGATATTATGGAGTATACGTTTGACGGTTGCAGCTTCAGCTCTTTCAACTGCCAATTGTTTTTCTCGTTCTGCTGTTTTACGTTCTAAATCAAATCTATCTGCTTGTTTTTTTGCTTCAATAGAATGTATTTCTTCTTTCAATGCAAAGAATTTGGTTTGAAACTCTAATGCCTCTTTATAATATTCTTGATTGAGTCTAAGCTTATGTAATTGTTCATAAGCTTCTTTTATTACCTCTTTTGCACCTATCTCTTCAGCAAGTAGTAACGATTTTTGTAAATATTCTTCTGCTTTTTTTGCATCATAGTATGTTGATTCTTTCGTTGCATAAACAGCCCCAATATTCACAACGTTACCTGCAATACCGTGTTTATTTCCAATTTCTTCATAGATTTGTAATGACTTTGAATGACAATCTAATGCTTTTGTGTAGTCTGAAAGTTCGATGTATACAATCCCAATATTCCCAAGATTTCGTGCAATACCACTTTCATTTCCAATTTCTTCATGGATGTGTAATGCTTTTAAATGATATTCTAATGCTTTTAGGTAGTCTGAAAGATTCCAGTATACACTCCCAATATTCCCAAGATTAATTGCAATACCATTTTTCCTTCCAATTTCTTCATTGATGTGTAATGCTTTTGAGTAATACTCTAATGCTTTGGGGTAGTCCGAAAGACTACGGTAAACATTCCCTATATTCCCAAGAGCATTTGCTTGAAATTGCTTATGTCCTATTTCTTCTAATATCAATAGAGATTTTCCATAATACTCTAAAGCTTTTGGGTAGTCCGAAAGATTACTATAAACAAGCCCAATATTCACTAAATTACTTCCAATACCCTCTTTGTTTTCAATTTCTTCATTGATGTGTAATGCTTTTGAGTAATACTCTAAAGCTTTTGGGTAGTCTGAAAGCTTCCAGTAAACATTCCCAAGAATATTACATACCTTTGCAAGAGATTCTACATCTTTTTGGATTGCTGGTTCTTCTAAGAGTTCGTAAGCAAATGCCTTTGCTTCTTGATATTGTGATTTATTCACCAAATCTTTTAATTTTTCTATTGCTTGTTTGATTTCTTCGGGTGTCATTGTGGTTATGGAAGGTTTTATTGGTTTTTTTGCCGTACGAATATACGAAAATAAGGACATTCAGCCACTATCTGAAGATAGTGGCAAATAATATAAGGAAGTTCAAACCCCTCTCCCCATACCCTCTCCCCAAAGGGACGAGGGAGTTATCGTGTTTTTTGACTTTTGACCCTGTAGGGGTCATATATTTATAGAAACGCAAAACCAAATAACAATCTCCCTCGCCCCTTTGGGGAGAGGGTTGGGGAGAGGGGTAATTCTTTGTTCATGGGCAGACACATAGGTCTGCCCATGCCGATTTGAAGATTCCACCCCGCCACTTCGTGGCACCCCTCAAGAGGGGAACCGATCTTCTGTCGCAAGGGAACCCCTCAGTCCTTCGGACAGCTCCCCTTAAAGGGGAGCAGTTTTTACAGAATAAAGTTAACTAATTTTTGAGGGACGGATACAACTTTTTTCGGAGTGGTTCCTTGTAAAAGTGTGGCTATTTCTGGGAGATTTTTTGCAAGAGTTTCTTGTTCTGCAGAAGTTGCAGATGTTGAAACCCTTAACTTGGCTTTGATTTTGGAATTGACTTGAATGATGATTTCTACTTCATCAACAACCAAATATTCTTCGTTACATTCTGGGAAATTTTCTAAAACAATTGAAGTTGTATTTCCATAGATTTTCCATAGTTCTTCGGCAATATGCGGTGCAAATGGTGAAATTACTTTAAGGAATGCTGTCATTAATGCCAATGGTTTTGTTTCAAATGTTGATGCTTCATTCAAAAATATCATCATCTGAGCTATTGCAGTATTAAAACTTAAAGTCTCAATATCGTTCGATACTTTTTTAATGGTTGAATGCAATAAGAACAATTCTTTTTTGGACATTTCTCGCTCAACAACATTTTCTGCAATGTGTTCTGTTTCTGGGTTGACATAAAATCTCCATAAACGATTTAAGAATCGGAATGACCCTTCAATACCTGTATCTGACCAAGGTTTTGTTACCTCCAATGGTCCCAAAAACATTTCGAACAATCGGAATGAATCTGCTCCATATTTTTCGATTACATCGTCAGGATTAACAACATTTCCAACTGATTTGGACATTTTGCGTTTGCCATCTGTTCCCAAAAGCATCCCTTGATGGAATAATCGTGAAAACGGTTCTTTGGACGTAACATACCCATAATCATACAATACTTTGTGCCAAAAACGAGCATACAGTAGGTGCAATACAGCATGCTCTGAACCACCAACATATAAATCAACTCCATTTTCACCTAACCAATATTTTTCAATGGTAGGATCACAGAAAGCTTCGGTGTTTTGTGGATCAAGATATCGAGCATAGTACCAGCAAGAACCTGCCCATTGAGGCATAATATTCGTTTCAAAAGCACCTTTACGACCATCTTTGTCTGTAAAATTCACCCATTGTTCTACTTTTGCTAAAGGCGATTCACCACGTAAACTTTCTAAAGATTCAATTTCTGGTAATAATAATGGTAACTCCTCTAATCCTAATGAACGTTTTGTTCCATCCTCATAGAAAATAATAGGAATTGGTTCGCCCCAGAAACGTTGACGAGAGAACAACCAATCGTGTAATTTAAAGGTTGTTTTAGCTTTTCCTATTGAATGTTTTTCGACATACTCAATAATTAATTTTTTTGCTTCTATTGTTGGTAAACCACTTATTTGCAATTCTGTATGGTTACAATTGATGGCAATTCCATAGTCTGTAAATGCAGAATCAGTCGAAATTGTTTTTGAAGAATCAACAGGTTTTACAACTTGAACAATTGGTAAATTAAATTTTGAAGCAAATTCAAAATCCCTATCATCGTGTGCCGGAACAGCCATAATTGCTCCAGTGCCATAATCAGGTAGAACATAATCTGCAATCCATATTGGTATTTCAGTATTTGTTAGTGGATTGAGAGCGTAAGCACCCGTAAAAACTCCTGTTTTCGTTTTCTGTAATTCTGTCCGTTCGATGTCGTTTTTTTCTTTCGTGATAGTTCGATATTCTTCAATTGCATTTTTTTGCTCTGTAGATGCAATCAAATCGACTAAAGGAAGTTCCGGTGCAATCACTAAATAGGTCGCTCCGAAAACAGTATCAGGACGAGTTGTAAACACGGTAAGATATTCTTCTTCACCTAAAACTGGAAATTGAATTTCAGCACCTTCACTTTTGCCAATCCAATTGATTTGCATTTCTTTGGTCGAATTTGGCCATTGAACCAAAGCTAAATCTTCTAATAATCTATCGGCATATTCTGTGATTCGTAACATCCATTGACGGACTGGTTTTCGAATGACGGTATAGCCTTTCGAACGCCATTCTTCAACTTCCTCATTGGCTAAAACAGTAGAAAGATCTTCACACCAATTCACAGGAATATTGGCAATGAAGGCTAACCGTCTGCTATCAATGTATTGATTGATATCTTGTTCGTAATGAATTTCACTTGGTATTGGTAATTCTTCAATAGGACGTGCTTTTTGGCTTTCTTGACAATACCAAGAATTGTATAACATTAAAAAAATCCACTGTGTCCACTTATAGTAGTCTGGATTTGAAGTTGCGATTTCTCTATCCCAATCATAGCCTAAACCAATAATTCGTAACTGCTCTTTGAAACGTTCAATATTCTTTTTAGTAGCTTCTGCTGGATGAATACCCGTCGTCATCGAATAACGCTCAGTAGGAAGACCAAATGAATCAAATCCCATTGGATGTAAGACATTAAAACCCTTCATTCGTTTGAATCGAGCGATAATATCTGTAGCTATGTAACCTAAAGGATGCCCTACATGTAATCCTGCTCCACTTGGATAGGGAAACATATCAAGGATATAATATTTTGGTTTAGAAAAGTCATTTTTTGTGGAATAAATCGATGAATCTTCCCAGTATTGTTGCCAATATTGTTCTATACGATGAAAGGGATAATTTGACATTGTTTGCAGTATTAATTGTATGTAAGTATACAAAAATACAAAAATCTCTACGAAAGTAATGTTACAAATAGAGTAGATGGGATATATTGAACAATTACCAAGTACTAATTTCGTTTATACGTAGATATTTTATCCCTACCATTCCTCGAAAGAACCATAACCTTGTTCAAAGCTCGTAGCAAAAAAAGCTCTACAAATTCTCGTTCCCAATTTTCTAAACCTTCACGATCTACAAAGCGAGAGGATTCTTCAACTCCCAAAAAATTTGAACGAAAAGGTTCTTCACCATTTAGAGATAAAGAACGTTCTTTTGATTCAGAGAAACCTCGTTCACCAAGAAGTAACGATGGTCGTACAAAAGCCCCATTTCAACAAAGTGAAAGAACTGAATCTACCTTTAAAAAACCATTTCGCAAAAGTGAAGATGGAGCTTCCAGAGAAAGACCTCGTTCTCCAAGAAGTAGCGATTCTCGGTCAAGAACTCCTTTCCAACGAAGTGAAAGAACTGAATCTACCTATAAAAAACCATTTTCTCATGGTGATGAAAGTTCCTCGAGTGAAAGACCACGTTCTCCAAGAAGTAGCGATTCTCGGTCAAGAACTCCTTTCCAACGAAGTGAAAGAACTGAATCTACCTATAAAAAACCATTTTCACGAGGTGATGAAAGTACCTCGAGTGAAAGACCACGTTCTCCAAGAAGTAGCGATTCTCGGTCAAGAACTCCTTTCCAACGAAGTGAAAGAACTGAATCTACCTATAAAAAACCTTTTCCACGAGATGATGAAAGTTCCACCAGTGAAAGACCACGTTCTCCAAGAAGTAGCGATTCTCGGTCAAGAACTCCTTTCCAACGAAGTGAAAGAACTGAATCTACCTATAAAAAACCATTTCCAAGAGATGATGAAAGTTCCTCCGGTGAAAGACCACGTTCTCCAAGAAGTAGCGATTCTCGGTCAAGAACTCCTTTCCAACGAAGTGAACGTGGATCGAAACCATTTGAGAGGTCATCTCGAAGAGAAGATACAAAATTAGAACCATTAACAGTTCGTTTAAAATCAGCACCTGTAAATATTTCAAAGGCTCATTCAGAATTTGTTGATGAAGAGAACAAAGAAAAGCGCGTCTATGTAAAATCAACACCAGGGAAAAGATATACTTCACGCCGACCAACAGGAGTAAAAAAACGTGGAGAAATTAAAAAAACACCTCTAACTTCAAAAAGTAAGTTATCCGTTTCTTCTATGTTAGAGAATGCACCAATACGCTTGAACAAATACATAGCAGATGGTGGAGTTGCATCTCGAAGAACTGCTGATGAACTCATCGAAACAGGAAAAGTAACTGTCAATGGTGCAATTGTAATAGACTTAGGAACGAAAGTTTCAAAAACCGATTTGGTTTCTGTAAATGGCGAACCTGTAAGTTTTCAAAAACATCTCACTTACATTTTACTAAATAAACCAAAAGATGTTATAACAACAGTTTCAGATGAATTGAAAAGAAAAACTGTTTTTGATATTGTAAAAATACATTCTCGACTTTTTCCAGTTGGAAGGTTAGATAGAAATACTACAGGAGCATTACTTTTAACCAATGATGGAGAATTGGCATACCGTTTGACGCATCCAAAATTTGAAGTACCTCGAGAATACATTGTCAAAGTTGATAAAAAAATCACCTTTGAAGATGCAAAGAAAATTTCGGAGGGTTTGGAACTTGAAGATGGTCTTACAAGTCCTTGTGTTATTTATGTTGATCCTTTGGATAAACATCGTGCAAGACTTGAAATCAAAGAAGGCAAAAATCGAGAAGTTCGCCGAATGTTCGAATTTTTAGGGTACGACGTTAAATCTTTAGATAGGAAAAGTTATTCTTTTCTCACTACCAAAGGTTTGGATCGTGGTCAATATCGTCATTTGACGCGGTATGAAATTGATAGACTTCGTTCCATCTTAGGTCTTGAGGATACACTATATTAATATACACTCGTATGAAAACATCAATTACTTTTTTTGTTGTACTCTTTTTTGTTAGTACATTTTCGTTATTTGCTCAACAACAACCTGACGATCCATTAAAACCTTCCCGTATTGTTTATCCCGATAAAGTGAAAGCATTAACGAAAGTTTTTTTTGAAAATGCAATCGCTGATAAAATGTCTGAAGGGTATGATTTGTTGACTATGAATAGTCCAATTGTTGATAAAGTTGAGCAAAAAATGAATATTCTTTCTCAATTTAGAAAAGCAACTTCCTTATATGGTGCTCCATTAGACTATGAAGTTGTAAAATCTGCCTTTATGGGAAACAATCTAATTGAATTACAGTTCATTACATTGCACGACAAATTACCACTTCGTTGGAAAATGATTTTCTATAAATCACCTAAACGTGATTGGATTTCTGTGTCAATTTTGTTTGATGATCAACCCTCGGAATTTTTTACAAATTAACCGTTATAATGTATGGATTCTACAAGAAGAGACTTTCTTTCTATGGGGGCAATTGCTCTTCCAGCTACTTTTGCAGTGGCAAATGCTCAGGGCATGAATATTGTTGAAACAACACCGACTATTCATACTTTACCATCTTTAGACTATTCTTATAGTGATTTGGAACCATTTATTGATGCCAAAACAATGGAAATCCATCACTCTAAACATCATCAAGCGTATGTCAATGGACTAAATAAAGCTGAAGAAATGCTCAACAAAGCACGAGGTGATGAGGACTATTCCTTAGTTCAACATTGGACACGTCAACTTGCTTTTCATGGCGGTGGACATGCACTGCATTCCTTGTTTTGGAAATCTATGAAAAAACCAGTTTCTGGTGTCAAACCCAAACCAAATGGGATTTTGCTTACTGCCATTGAAAAAGATTTTGCTTCTTTCGAAATATTTCAAAAACATTTTTCTGCTACAGCAAATTCTGTTGAAGGTGGAGGATGGGCATTGCTTAGTTTACGAACTTCAGATAAAAGACTTTTGATTACTCAAATAGAAAACCAACAAAAACAATCCTATTGGAACTGTATACCTCTTTTGGCTGTTGATGTTTGGGAACATGCGTATTATTTGAAATATCAAAATAAACGTTCAGACTATGTAGAAGCATGGTGGAATGTAGTTAATTGGGATGCTACACAACAATTTTACAATCAAGCTTTGAAGTTTTAATATCACTTTATTTTTAGATACTTATGACTCCAACACCATTACGTCCAGAACAACTCCATTGGGTATGTGATCAATCACAATTTCCGTTTCAATCGACAATGGAAATTCCTCCATTAGTTGGAATAATAGGTCAAGATAGAGCAATGGAAGCAATTCGTTTGGGTGCTGAAATTACTTCAAGTGGATATAACATCTTTGTTTCAGGTGCATTAGGAAGTGGACGATTGGCAACTGTACAACAGATTATTCGTGAAATAAAACGTTCACCTGAACTTATCAAAGATTATTGTTATGTTCATAATTTCAACTTTCCAGATGAACCTCATTTGTTGAAGTTTGAAAAAGGAAAAGGTAAATTATTCCAAATAGCTATTAATGATGCTATTTCGCTCTTAAGGAAAACAATTCCACAATTGTTTGAGCAAGATACTTTCCGAAATTCACGACAAGATATAGTCGATAAGTATAAAAGTGCAGAACGAGAAACCCTTCAGGCTTTCGATGCTACTATTCGCCCTTTAGGATTTGTCTTGGGTCAAATCGAATTAGAAGAAGGTGGATATCAACCAGAAGTTTTTCCAGTTGTTGATGGAAAACCTGTACATATTTCTTTACTACCGGGAATGGTAGAAGAAGGAAAACTTACTCAAGACAAACAACAAGAATTTTTAAAAGTTTATTCTGAACTTCGTAAACGCTTGGTTGAACTGGGTAGAATCAGTATGAAACAAGCTCGTGAAGTGAATTTATCGTTGGCAGAATTTGATAGAAACGCTACTTCTACACAAATCAAAGGTGTTTTGAACGATATCAGAGCAAGATTTGAAACTGAAGAAGTTATTGAATACTTAGAACAAGTTGAAAAAGACATCTACAATCATATAGAATTATTCCAACTTCCAACAGAGTTTACTCCTGGTATGAGTGAAACTGAAGCGACTATCGTTGAAAAAGTCAAAGAACGAATGAATCGATATGCAGTGAATGTTGTTTTGGATAACTCACTTACTGAAGAAACGCCGATTGTTATTGAAACTTCTCCCTCGTTGGTCAATTTGTTTGGTACCATCGAACGAAAAATGGACAAAAACGGTGGAATCCATATGGATTTTTCTAATATTAAAGCTGGTTCTTTCCTTAAAGCAGATGGTGGATTTATAATACTTTCAATCGCAGATTTGACAATTCAAACTTGGCAAACTTTGCAAAGAGTTCTCCAATACAAACGGTTAGAAATTCAAGCCGTTGACAATTCAACAATCGGTACATTGACCTTATTAAAACCAGAACCAATTGAACCAAATGTAAAGGTAATTCTCATCGGTGACCAGCGTTCATACTATTCGCTCTACTTCAACGATGAGAATTTCAAAAAGATTTTCAAAGTCTTAGCAGAGTTTAACTACGAAACCGAGTTAAATTCTCAAATGATTGAATATTACGCAAAGTTTATTGCTCGTGTTTGTTTTAATGATAATCTACCTCATTGCGATAGAAGTGGTGTTGCAGCTATTTTAGAATGGGCAGTTTCAAAAACTGAAACTCAAAATAAAATTTCACTTATATTTAGTGATGTTGGAGATATTACTCGAGAAGCTGCATACTATGCGAATCAACTAAACTCAAAATTGATTACAAGAGAATTTGTCGAAAAAGCTGTTGAAAATAGACGTCGTCGTAATAGTGTTTACGATGAGAAAGTAAAAACTCGTATTTTGAATAACACCATTTTGATAGATACTTCTGGCTCAAGAGTTGGTCAAATTAACGGTCTTACTGTTTCAAGCACTGGTTTGGAAAGTTTTGGACAACCAGTGAGAATTACTGCAACTGCTGGTGTTGGAAACGAAGGAATAGTAACTATAGAACAAGAAGCTGAGTTAAGCGGTAAAATACTTAACAAAGGTTCAATGATTGTCTATGGATTCTTTTTAGATAGATTTGCACGGACTAAAACATTTACTCTCACTTCTCATGTAGCATTTGAGCAAACCTATGGTGGTGTCGAAGGCGATAGTGCCTCAGCAGCCGCGGTATATGCAATTATGAGTGCAATTTCTGAAGTTCCAGTGAATCAATCTTTAGCTATTACAGGCTCTATGAACCAAAAAGGTGATATCCAACCAATTGGTGGTGTCAATGAAAAAATAGAAGGTTTTTTTGATATTTGTGCGATGCGAGGATTGGATGGGACCCATGCTGTTGTCATACCAAAACAAAATGTGCCTGATTTGATGTTGAAAGCAGAGATTATTCAAGCAGTTAAAGAACAAAAATTTGCTATTTATCCAATTGAAAAAATCGAAGATGCTATTCCTTTGTTTTTTGGTTTAGAAGCTGGGTCAGTAGAAGCAGTTGGATCTTTTACTTCTGACTCACTCTTTGCAAAGTTAGACACAAAATTGCAAGAATTTGCTAAACATTTTCAAGAATCAATCAAAGCAAGTAACAACTAATGCCGATACAAATTGCACCTTCGTTACTCTCCGCTGATTTCGCTAATTTAGAACGTGATGTTCTTCGATGTGAAAATGCCGGTGCTGAAGTATTACATATCGATGTGATGGATGGTCATTTTGTACCGAATATTACCATAGGACCTTTGGTTGTAAATGCATTAAGACCCAAATCCAAAATGATTTTTGATTGTCATTTAATGATTTCCAACCCTGATCAATATGTACCACAATTTGCCGAAGCTGGTGCTGATTGGATTTCAATTCATGCTGAAGCAACAAAACATCTCCATCGTTCTATTGATTTAATCAAAAAAAGTGGTGCTAAGGCAGGAGTAGTTCTCAATCCATTAACTCCACTCACCTCAATTTATGATGCGATGGAATATGTCGATTTTGTTTTGTTGATGTCTGTTAATCCTGGATTTGGTGGACAATCGTTCATACCGAGTTTTTTCAAGAAATGTGAAACGCTCAAAAACTTTTTAGTGAATAATTCTTTAGAACAAGTTACTATTGAAGTAGATGGTGGTGTAAAACTCTCAAATGTTCGAGATGTCGTCTTAGCAGGTGCTTCCACAATTGTCAGCGGTTCAGGTCTTTTTTCTGGCAATTTGGAACAAAACATCCAAGATATGAAAAAAGCAGTCAAGGATTTATAAATTTTTCTTTACAAATATTCCAAAAAACGGTCACTGAAGCTCTCGATGTGACCGTTTTTTTTATGAATTAACCTTCTTAGTTGAGGAAGTGAAGGTTGGGGTGGAATCTTAATCGTTTTACGTAAAGATGCACGGCCGTACGTCTTTACATAAACACGAAATCTCCATCTCCTTTCTAAGGCGGGGAATTGTATATTGAAACTTAACATTAATCATGCCTTGAAAGGTCGTTATATCTCACTTTAGGTTGTAACCCTAAGTTGGTAATAACAAGTAGGTTCTTCTTAAATTAAATCTTTGCAGAATTAGTTCTTTTTTATCGAACAAAATACCAAACAACAATTATGAGAAATATCTTTTTATATTCGAATTAGTCGAATGAAAAAAAAATCATCAATTAACACAATAAACATTCAACTACTTCGTAAGCAACATTAAGCAACATTAAGCAACATATTTTTTTCTATTCTAATAGAGAGGTTTTTATGAGTAAATGTTTTCTTAAACAGTTGTTTATATTTGTGTTTCTGATTTTAAACTTCAGTCTTTTTTCTTCATTCCATCTTCGGGCTCAGATTCCAGCCATTTGTGAAGGAATTATTCCAGATTCATGTCAAGGACAAAATTTTCCTTGGGAAACTTTCAGAGATACCATCGAACTATCTGATTATCCTGGGTGTAAAATAGAAGTAATTTACCGAATGAAGGGTTGTAGACCGTGGAATTATGCACGTGTTGATAGTATAAGATTTCCTGATCAAGACACTTGTATGGGCCTAATAAGTGATTTATTGCCGTTAGGAATTTTTGGCGGTGTCAATCACCAATTTTATTACGATTTCTGGAGGAGATTACATGACTCGATAGCTGTCAGAACATTTAGAAATTATTACTTCTCATTACCACCACAGTTAAGATCTAAATATCATTGCAATTCAAATGAAGCAATGTTTACTTGGTATTTTATTGAAGGTAGTTGTAGGGCATTATGTTTAAGAAGAGTAAATTATGGTATTTTTGGGAAATGGTGGGTATCTACATATTTAAAATGTAAAGAAGCTTGTTGCTTATATAGCGCAAAAATTTGTTACGACCCAATTACTGGTCAAGTAATCTTTGATCCAGCTTCAGACGGTCCAATTGAAATAACTGATTACAATGATTGGAGAAATTGTATAAATATCTCATTACCTTACAGTCAATGTTCACAAGGGGTATTTAATTATTTAGGCCCATGTGAACAATATTGTCCATCTGATGTTGAACCATAATTAGGAAATAAAATGAAAAAAATAATAATTTTATGTTATCTGTTTACATGCATATATATTCTTAATGCCTCAACAACTCCCAAGATTGAATGGAATAATTTAATTCCTTACAATCAGGATTCCTTGTTGGCAATTCAAGGAATGCAAGTAATTAGTACCTCAGATGGTGGTTGTTTAGTGTCAGTTCAATCTGAGTTAAGTTTACCAATATTTTCGAAATATTCTTCATCAGGTACAAATGAATGGTTTAGATTTAGACCTGTAGAATTACACAAAGAATATTTTAGTCAATTAAAAGTGAGTTATGATTTTAATACTCATCAGTTATTAGAAAATCAAGATGGTTATTTAATGTTCTCATTTTATTTTCGAAATATGATTTATGGTTTTATTGGAAACCTTGGAAGAGCTTATGTTGTCAAAGACAATCCTATTGGAATTGGCGAATTTTCTCTTAGTTCTAAGGATGAAGATAAGCTTATAGATGTTTATGCAATAAAACCTTTCTCACAAGGTGAAGTGTTAATAGCATTAAACCCAGCATCAATTTTAGGTAATAGCGTAGTTAGAACTAAAAATGGGTTCAATATCTTACCCAAAAAATTTTCATATTCTGATGAAACTAAACTTTATACTGTTCCTTTGGCGATTTTAGAAGCTGAAGATTCCACTCATTATGTGTTTAATGGTGGTATTTCATCTTTGTATTCTCCAAATGGACCAATTGTTATTTTAAAGTTTAAAGATACATCATTGTTACACAAGTTTGAAATAGATCGGTCTATTACAGGTGTTACTTCAAAAGCATTTACCTATGTCAATGCTCACTATGTTAACGGATTATTTTACATTATTGGGAATGCATTTGATTATCAAAAACCATCAAACAATGCTTTTTTAATGATTGTTGATACTAATAAAAACCTCAAGAATTTTACAATGTTTGAAGAAGGTACTGTTGCAAATGGTTCAAATATAAGCTCCGATAAGAGTCAAGTTTCAATAGTAGGTTATTTCGATAATTCTCCTTCTAAACGACAATTTTTTGCAGTCCGATTTAACACATCAAACTTCTTTTCAAATTCTTATACATGGAATTTAAAAGAGGGTTCCGATGATAGATTGATGAAGGTAGCATTTGGGAAAGATAATGAATTGTTTGTTACCGGTGGAAGTAATAGTGATTGTTATACTGCAAAATTACAAAATGAACCTATAACTTCAGTTACTGAGAATTTAAACAATTCATCATCAATTCTTTATCCAAACCCTACATCGGGTATATTGAATTTTTCTCCAACTGTACAAACAAACTATACTTCCTTGGAGTTATATGATATGTTTAATAGATTGGTTCGAACTATTCGATTTGACCAGTATAACAGTACAGTATTATCTGTTGAACAACTTTCCCAAGGAGTTTATACGGGAGTTTTCAAAGGTGTAAATGGAAATAAGGTCGAAAAGATTATTATTCATCGTTAATTTCTGCAAAGAATCAAAAAGCCCCATATTGGGGCTTTTTTTTTGAGGGGTACATAAGAAATGTTGGTGATGGAATCTTCAAGAAAATTTAGGGGCAACCTTTACGGTTGCCCATTTATTCAAAATGACCCCTCACCCCATTCGCCTCTTCCGCTCAAGGGGAGAGGGAGTTGTGTATACAAACCACCCCGCCACTTCGTGGCACCCCTCAAGAGGGGAACCTACCTTATGACGCAACCGTAGAGACGCCCTATATGGGCGTCTCAGGTGTGTAAATTTGTTATAATTGTTTTGGTGAGACGCCCATATAGGGCGTCTCTACGAAAAATTTTGTTTTTCTGCATCATTAGGCAACCGTAAAGGTTGCCCCTACCTTTTGAAGATTCCACCCCGACCTTCAGTCACCCCTCCAAAGGAGGGGAATTGAATATTAAATGTTTCTAAAACAAATCGATGTATGATTTTACTTTTTTGACGTACGCTTGGGTTTCTTTGAAAGGTGGAATACCGTCATATTTTTTGACGTTGCCAGGTCCAGCATTGTAGGCGGCTAAAGCTAAATCCAAATTTTCATCAAATTGGTTCAGCATTTGTCGTAAATACTTTGCTCCACCATTGATATTCTGAACTGGGTCATATGAGTTTGTTACACCCAATCCCTTTGCAGTTCCATCCATTAATTGCATTAGTCCTTTTGCACCAACGGTTGATTTTGCACTATTTTTAGCAGCAGATTCTGTAGTTATAACTGCCTTTATGAGTGAAGGTGGAAGTTGATGTTCTTCGGCAGCTTTTGTGATGATATCCTCAAATCGTTCGAGTCTGCCAGTTACACGTTCTAAGAAGTTGCCTTTAATAGGTTCAACGTCTTCACTTGTTGACTTAGGAAGAACTAAATTTGAAGCTGAAGGTTTTTGGAAGTTAGGAGTTGGAAGCGGTTCAATTTTTTGGGGGAAGGAATGAACACCCGATGGTTGAACCAATGGGAGTTTTGTCACAGTAGGAATTTGTTGTTTCGGAAGCTCTTCTCCAGTAAGATGTTTGTAAATCATCGAAGCAACACCAATACCTGATTGAGACTTGGAAACATATTCTGAAAATTGGGTATCTGCAAAACCTTGGAGAATATCTGAACCGAAATTCATAGCACCTTCTTCAGAATCTTCATCATCTTCCTCTTCTAACATAGCTTTTCGCATTTCTTGCAACATCATAGAAAAAAACATTGCCTCAAAACCTTGAGCCGCTTTGAGAAGCTCTTTTTTTTCAGATTCAGAAAGATTTTTTGCACCTACGGAAGAATGACGCTGTAATTTAGATTCCAAAGACTTCATTTGTTGTTGCATTTCGGCAGCAAAAACTGATTCTACTCCAGCTTCAGGGTCTTGTGAAAGCAAGGAATTTCTTTGAGCTAAACCTTTTGTGATAGGTTTTTCCGGTTGTAATTGCGAAAGAAATGTAGAATCTAAAATCATATTGATACGTTATTGAATTATCAATTCACCCTGCAATACACCTGCTTCTTTTAATGCTTGAAATATTGCGATGAGGTCACGAGGTGATACCTTGAGCAAGTTCAATGCTGCAGCAATGTCTTGTACAGATTGAGAAGCAGGAATAACAATTGCTTCTTTTGGTTGCTCATTTGCACGAACAGTTGAGTTTGTAGCTCTACCCGGTTGTCCACCTAATGTAAACGGATTGGGTTGCGTAATGGTGTTTTCAGTTTCTACTTGAATTTCCAATCCACCATGAGCAACAACTCCCGGTAATAAGCGTACCGCACCATTCGTAACAACTGTTCCAGTACGTTCGTTAAGTACAATTCTTCCTTGAATATCTGTTTGCACATCTAATGCTTCAATTTTTTCAATAAGTTGCATAATCTGCGGTTGTGTTGAACCTGTAGGTAGTTTGACCTCGATACTTCCTTTGTCTGTTGCAGTTGCTGCATTTGCTAATCCTTGCACAGTATTTATAGAAGTAGCAACACGTGAAGCAGTTGTCCAATCAGGTTCATTGAGTAAAACTCTTAAAACACCATTGGTAACAATTGTACCTTCAACATCACGCTCTAAAATACCGCCATTAGGGATTCGTGCAGTTGTAACGAAGTTTTTACCAGTTTGTGATCCAGCAGAGCGAAATGAATATCCACCTACAGAAAGTGGACCTTGAGCCATTGCATAAACAGATCCATCGACTGATGATAATGGAGACATAATGAGAACTCCACCTTGCAATGAAGTGGCATCACCTAAGGTAGAAACGATAACATCAATTCGACCTCCTTTTTTCAAAAAAACTGGAATAGTTGCCGAAACATTAACGGCAGCAACATTACGAATTCTCATATTGAAAAAATTCAATTGAGGTACGGTAATTCCAAAACGTTTGAGATAATTTGCAACGATTTGTAAAGTGAATCGAGAACCTTGAGAATCACCAGTGTTATTCAACCCAGAAACTAATCCCTGACCAGTAAGCTGAATGTAGGAAGCACCATCAAACGTGGCAATATCTTTCAACCGAGCTGCATCTGCAAGTGAGAATGCAACAAAAAAGAGAAGAAAAATTGTATGGAATAGTTTCATAGTTTTTTAGTTGAAGATTAAAACAAAAATCGTAAGAACTTTGTTATCAACCCTGGTTCTTGTGTTTCAGAAATTGTTCCGTCACCATCATATATCAACGTCAAATCCATAACTTGATATGAATAGACACTATTAGCGTCGTTCAAATCTACTGGTCTGACTAATCCTGAAAGTGTAATTTTCTGATTTTCACCATTAATTTTCGTTGTTCTGGTCGCTTCAATTTTCAAATTACCATTTGGTTCCACAGAAAGAACTTTTGCAGTTAATTTTGCACGGAAAGTCTCACCACGATTGGTTTGACCACGACCAGTAAATCCATTCTGAGTTCCAATAGAGCCATTGACATTCCCTTGCGTGCTTCCAATACCACCTTGTATAGTAGCTCCAATATTTGTATTTGCACTTTGGTTCGTATTGGCAGTGTTATCTGCTCTGGTATCTTCTACAATGAGAATCGTCAAAGCGTCACCAACAGTATAGGCTTTCACATCAGAAAAAAGCGAACGTCGAGCATTCTCAACCCATTGTGCTTGAAGTGTAGTACCAGCACCTATTGCAATAAATACTATAGTAAATACAAATAGTTTTGTTATGTTTTTCATAAATAAATCCATTACTTCGTTATGACAACGACTCCATTTGGTTGAACAACACCGACAAGAACAGTTTGCGATCCTTCACGAGAAATTCTAATTTTATCACCAACATTTCCATTTTCTAATGCAACAGCACTTCCTCTAACTGAGACCGAACCTATGAGCACAACTAAGGAAACAACATCACCTTTTCGTATGGATTCAGGAGACAATACCACATTAGCAGTTATTATAGCTCCTTGTTGAAGAGTTTGACTTGTTCTAAAACCAATAACTTCTGGTTTAGTCACAATTTCAGTTTCTTTATATGCTGTTATCTCAACCCTTTTTTCAGCAATATCACTATCTTTAAGAATATGTCCTGATGGTAATGATGTTGAAGCAGTTGGTAAAACAGAAAATAATTTTACAAAAACAGGTACTTGAACTGAACGAAGAACTTTAGAATTTTTCTTAAATTCTATGGTAACATTCATCTTTCCTTTAAAAAAAGGAATGTCTTCAACTACCACAGCTTCAACTGAGGATTCGTCAAATTTTTGTGTTTGCACTACATTGACGATTACTTCACATTCAGTTAAGCATCGATCTTGTATATGAGAAAGAACAGCTTCTTTTAATCTTGTACCTGAAAATGTAGATTGAGCAATACCATTTGAAACAGTAAATATCAAAACAACTACAATCAACAGATATTTCATCATTCAATTATCGTTTTAATTGAACGGCTGTTCCTAAAATCGCATCAGCAGTTTGTACTGATTTGGAATTTATCTCATACGCTCGTTGAGCAACAATCATATTTACCATTTCTTGCACCAAATCAACATTCGAAGATTCGATATATGATTGAATAATCTCACCAGTATTATTGATACCCGGTTGTTCAAACATAGCAGGACCTGAAGCAACTGTTTCAACAAATACATTTTCACCAAGAGAACGCAACCCAGCTGGGTTTACAAATCGAGCTAATTGAATTTGACCAAGTGTTTGTTCATCCACAGAACCTTGAATAATCACATTAACTACGCCATCACGGCTTATGTTTACTTGCTGTGCATTATCAGGAATCATAATTCCAGGTTCTAAGATAAATCCTTGTGAGGTTACCATTTGACCATTTCTATCACGAACAAATGAACCATCTCGAGTAAAACCGAAAGAATTGTCAGGACGACGTATAATGAAGAATCCTTCTCCATTAATAGCCATATCAAATTGGTTATTTGTAGCAGTAATGTCACCAGGTGTAAATTGTCGAGTTGTCGCAACTAATTCAGTACCACTTCCAATTTGAACTTCTTGTACTGGAACAATACCCGAACGTTGTACATTTCCAACAGTTTTCATTGTTTCGTACAACAAATCTTGAAATTCTGGTCGTACTTTTTTGAATCCATACGTATTGACATTCGCCAAGTTATTCGAAATGATTTCAATATATTTTTGTTGAGCAGAAAGCCCAGTAGAAGCCGTACGTAAGGTTTTATCCATTTTAGTTACAAGATAATAAATTAAGAGAATCTACCTAATTCGATACTATAATCTAAGGTAGAATCATTTGTTTGAATTACTTTTTGCCCAAATTCAAATTGTCGTTGAGCTTCAATCATTTGCACCATTTCGGAAACAATATTCACATTTGATCCTTCCAAATGGAATTGTTTTACCATTTTATCTCCTTCAAAAGCTTCATTCATTATAGTTTCTGGAGTTGGAATGAAAGTTTGATCTGCATTTCTGCGTAGGGATTGAGGATTTTCGACTTGAACCAATTTAATAGAATTTATTGGAATTTCATTAAAGAACACTTCCCCATTTTCAGCAACGCTTATCTGAGAAGCTCTCGCCACATCTGGATTAACGGCAGCTAAAGTTCCAGCCATCATAGGAATTTGTATTGGACCACCATCACCCATTAACATTTTTCCATCGGGAGTTGTAACATATCCTTGTGGATTGAGCATAAATCTTCCTGTACGAGTCAACATCTCGTTACCTTGAGCATCTAAAACAGTAAAAAATCCATCTCCATTGATTGCAAAATCAAGCGGATTTCCAGATCTGCTGATTCCACCTTTTGAAAAATCATAATATGTTCCAACTGTAGTATCTTCCGGTTCAGGTTCTGATTGAGTATTATAAAGATTACGTTTTGCTTCTGTAAGGGCATGTTCAAAAACTACTTCACGTCGAAAACCAGGAGTTGACACATTGGCAATATTATTGGAAATAACTTCTAAACGAGTCATCTGGGGTATCATCCCCATTGCAGCGGTATGTAATTCTCTAAGCATTATTGCCCATCCTTACTTTGTAATTTACTTTGCTCATCTAATTTATATATAAATGCCAATACCTCGGCGACTGCTTTATATAATTCTTCAGGAATTTCATCCAAAACATCAAGAGTTGTCAATTCTTGAATCAAGTCAGGATTGTTCATTAATGGAACATTATACTCATCAGCTAGTTTCATTATCTGTTCAGCCATAGAACCACTACCCTTTGCAACAACAACAGGTGCAGAATGACCGTCAGGATGATATGCTAAAGCAATTGCTTCTTTGATGAATGTAGTTCTATTCGTCGTTGAAGTATTTGATTGAGCAACAGAATGATTTGTATTAGATTCGTTAGTTTCCATTTGGTTGCAAATTCAATATCTATGCCAAGAGGGGAAATTGGGAGATTTGTAATGGAAGTAATCCCATAAACCGTACAATAGAGGTATTTTTTGTAACGTCTCAAAAAAATGGTCTAAAAAATGAGACACAGAATAAATCAGCAATTGGTTATTATTCATCACTTAGGTTTATTTCATTGGCTACATATCGTCGAATGGTGAAAATTTTACTTTTATTTTTTGTTGTTTGTGTTGTTTTTATTACACTTACAGCCTCGACGTATAGCAACCATTCTGATAAAAAAGCGATTCGTGATACCATCTTTGCTATAGATTCGTTAGATACATCAACAGTTATCGAATCACTTCACGATACTGTACCATTATTAACTCCTGAAGAATTAGAATTATTAGATGCAGACAGTTCGATATTAACAGCAGTGGAAAGTGATGCAATCACCTTAAAACTTAATCTATCGGCACAAGTATTAGTGCCTGATATACTCAATTCATTCTCTGAATTACCAAATGTACAATGGTTTGAAGCACGATATTGTTCTTTAGATTCGATCCCTGAGGAATTATCAGATTTTTGGCACTTACAATGGTTAGATTTATCCTATAATAACATTCATAAAATACCTAAGTATTTTTCCGAAAATACATTTCTTCGATCCATAAATCTATCTCATAACCAATTAAAGAAATTTTCAAATACTTTTGCAACCTTGGACAGTTTGATCCTATTAGCGGTTCCAAATAACAAGATTTCAGATTTTGAAACTATAAAAGACTCATCATTTGCTGCACTAAGAGGCTTTTCTATTCATGATAATCAAATAGAAAAACTCCCTGATATTTTCTCTTCCATGAAACAACTTCGATGGTTGGATGTTTCAGCAAATAAGTTAACAACGTTTCCAAAATCCTTACTGAATGCGGAGAGATTGACTTGGCTATATATGAAAAAGAATCAATTGCAATCCTTGCCTGATTCTTTGAGTAAACTCTATAATATCCAGCATATTGATGTTTCAGAAAACAAACTAAAACTACTTCCAAATGATATTACAAATCTTCGACGACTTTCTGTTTTGGATTGCAAAGTAAATAACCTTCGTTTTTTGCCTATAAAAATTCATTTTCTTAGAAGACTCTCTTCCTTAAATATCTCCTATAATTCTATAGATTCTTTGCCAGATAGTTTGGGATATTTGCCAAGACTATCAGAGTTCTATGCTCAGGGAAATCAGCTGAAGAAATTACCTTCTTCATTTTCAAAATTACAAAATTTGTTTATTGTTGATTTGAGTCAAAATCAGTTAGACTCATTACCTTTTGATTTTATAAAACTTCGAAATCTTCGATTGCTAAAAGTAGATAACAATCTTATAACAACCTTACCAGACAGTATAGAATATCTTGATGGACTAAGCGAAATCTCATTGGCAAATAACAAACTTGTTCTATTACCAGATTCAGTTACGAAATGGGGAGGGTTAAAGGTATTGAATGTGAATTCAAATTATCTTACAAAGATTCCAAAACTCATCGGCAATCTTCGATCTGTTCTAAAACTTTATTTTGAAGCTAACTACATCGAGGAAATTCCTTTAAGTATATTTCAATGTAAACAATTACGAGAATTGAATCTTTCCATCAACAAAATTACTTTTGCGCCAGATAGTTTTCATTTGTTTCAGAAATTGGAAGAGTTACATTTAGCGTCTAACAAACTTACAAACTTACCTTCATCGATTGGGATGTGCAAAAAATTAACCTCATTATCAATTTCTAAAAACCTTCTAACAGAAATTCCGAATTGGATTGGTGGACTGAAAAGACTAACCTTACTAAAAGCTAAAGACAATCAATTCTTAGTTATTCCAGAGTCACTCTGTTCTGCTGATTCATTAGTGACTTTAACTCTTGGTGGCAATTTATTGACTGATTTGCCGAAAAATTTTTCCAAACTTCGGCAATTAGAGGTTTTAGAATTAGACAATAATCAAATAAAACGACTTCCAGATGTGGTAACAAAATTACCTTCTTTGAAAATACTAATTTTAAAAGGAAATCCTATGAGTGAAAAAGAAAAAAACAGGATTAAGAACTTACTCCCTAAAGTGAAAATAGTTTTCTAAATCATGGGAAATCTATAGATTTCTCTTGTTCTTCTAATCGTTCTTTTTTACGTTTAGAAAAATACATTATCAAGCCAATAACTATAAAACCTACTACTAAAATAAATGGTAAAAAGAAATACAAAAAGAATATCATTGTGGTTGTTACTTTCTAAACTGAGCAGATTTGAATGATTGAAACAAATGTTTGACTTTGTTTCGTTGATACTTTCCTGTAGACGTAACAGGCAAAACTTCCGTACAAAGCACAACTTTTGGTCGTTTATGAAACGGAAGTTCCTTTGCAAAATATTCTATAAGTTGTTCCTCATTTTGATACTGTTCATTCGGTATCACTAAGGCACCAATTTCTTCTCCATACATATCATTTTCAAAACCAACAGAGATTCCTGCTTTTACTCCAGGTGCTTTGTTAATAATTTCATCAATTTCAAGAGGAGAGATATTCACCCCCCCACGAATAAAAAGCTCTTTCAATCTTCCAGTTATAAAGAAATAGCAATTGCCATCTTCTCCAATTTTGAAAAAACCTTCGTCTCCACTTTGAAACCAACCTTTTGAAAATGTCGTTAGATTTGCTTCAGGGTTATGATAATACTCTCTCATAACATTCCAACCACGAATAACTATTTCCCCTCGTTCATGTTCTTGACACATGGTTCCATCTGAATTAAGAATTGCCATTTCGTTGCAAGGGAGTGGAACTCCAATAGAAGGGAATTGAAACTCTTTCAACCAATACTGTCTTTCTTCATTCGATAACTCAATTGGCAAATAACACGAATAACAAGTTGTTTCCGAAAGTCCATATCCATGGATAATTGGAATAGAATAGGTGTTTTCAAATTTCATAGCCAAATCGCAAGTCAAAGGTCCTGCACCGCAAATAATATGACGAAAATCACGTGAAACTACTCCCATACTATCAGCTTTTGCCTCCAAAAGAAATGCTAACAACGTTGGAACAACAGATGCAATATGAACAGATTCATCATAAATTCGTTGGAAAAAAGTAGAAGGACTGAATTTATAATTCAATACAAATGATGCTCCAACCAATAGTGGAGTAAACATCGTAACCACAATGCCATTCACATGATGAATAGGTAATACACACATCATTCTTGTATTAATATCAATCGAATGCCAGTCAGCAATAGAACCACAATCAGCAAAAAGATTTATCTGTTGCAACATTACACCTTTTGGATTCCCTGTAGTTCCAGAAGTGTATATCAAAAGTGCATCGTTAAAGAGATGATTTGTAGATAAAGTGACTATTTCCCCTTCTTTTAAAATTGCAGTATATCCAACTTCAATATGTAAAGTATTTCTTAAAGTGATAGTTGAAATAACAGACTCGTATTCTTTTCTACAAAGAATTACTTTTGTTGAAGAATTTGCAATAATATATTCTAATCGTGTAACATCTTCATTCATATTCAATGGTACAACACATGCTCCAAGATTCCAAATAGCAAAATATTGAATCACCGTTTCAATATGATTACATCCTGCTACAACGACCTTATCATTTTCTCTAACACCTAACGAATGAAGTCTGTCTGATAATCCTCTAACTTCTTGAAGAATTTCATTATAGGTTTTTGAAATTCTCTCCCCTTGTTCCGAATAATATATACAATACTCCTTATTTGGTGTTTGTGAGGAATGAAATTGAAGCAAATCCTTTATTGAAATAAAACTTGGTATAAAAGTCTCTATAGGTTGTGATTTGTTTGACCTAGATTTTTGAATAAGTAACTCTATATCTTGATTCGTCATATTCTGGAATAATGTAGAAATATTTGTTTGATTACTAAATAAATTAAAGTCTAAAATTATTGATTTTTGATAATTTTTATCACAGTTTCTTTGCCATCATAAAGGAAGTAAATTCCATTTAGTTGTTTACTAAAATCTATAGAAACTTCATTTTGATTTTTGATAGTAACAGGAAGTGGAATTACTACTCCTACAATATTTAGTACTCTTAATTCAACAACATTCTGATTGGTAAATGGTACAACAACAGTACCTTCGTTTCCGACATGGAATGTGGATTTGCCAGCAACATCAGTTTTCTCTGATTGAACTGAAGTATTCACTTGACAAGGAAATTCTAAAAATTCTACAATAGCACTTACTCTATTAGAATTAAACTCATTTTCTGCTCTTGAAATTGCTAACTGTCGTATAAAACTTGTACTGTAAGAAGAGTTCAAAAATCGAGCTTCAGGCCATTTGGATGGTTTTGCTATAACATCTGCAATAAGTTCACTTTGCGTAAGAATAAGATAATTTGAATCATTCAAAACACCATTTGTATCCAATTCTGCGAAAAGTTTTTTACTTATTTCAATGGGAATTCTTCCTGATCGAGCAAACACCTCTGGATAAAGTGGTGTTGGACGAGTGTAATGAATTGTAGCACATCGACTTTCGTTTTTTACAGAATCTACATATCGTTGGTTTATTTCACTACTGATGTTTGGATCATTGACATTTACATTAAATAATACCGGTATATTTTGTTCAATCGCAAAAATTGAGGTATTTGGTTGAGCATTAATAACTACACAAGCTTTAGCTTGAAATAACTCAGCAAATCCTTGTGCAAACTTTCCACCATTACTATGACCTATAGCAAATATATCTTCATTATCTCCAATAATTCCATTTGTTCGTAACCTTTTAAGAATAGAATCACATGTTTGATAATCAAGATTATTATCAATTGAATGAGGTATCAACTGCCAATTTATAGTAGAATCGTTATTAATTTCAGAAGAAGTTGCACGTTCTTCACAATCAAAAAACACAACGGTATATCCATAATAATGCAAAACTTTTACCAATTGAAACTGGTCATAGAAGTTCGGAGTCCATTCATTGCTTGTTGATGCTTCTTTATGAAACAAAAAGACAGTTCCTTTAGGGTTTTGTGCTTTAACAAAGAAAACTTTTTTGCTAATTGTCGGACCTTGAATTTGAATATCTTGTAACACCAATGGCTGAGCTAAATATCGGAAACTTGGGGTTGCAATGATAGGGAATGGTGTCATTCGAAACCAAACAGTACTTTCAAACTCCCCATCAAGAATCTGTGTTTTTGAAAAAGATTTTAAATCCCATCGGTAAAAAATTTCATCAGTTGCTAAGGTTCTGGCCAACAAATAACCGCTATCTAATGGTAAAATTGGTTTTCCAACATATCCATTCGTGAAAGTAACTTGGGGTTGTGCAAGTAGTTTTGGTAGGAATGATCCCAGTATTAAGAAAAGAAATAGTATTCGCATTGAGTTTTTTTGTGAAAAATACGAAAATTATACGAATTAAGGTACTTATAAGGAAAATTGTACACCAAAAAACAATGAAAAAGGTTCAGCTGGAATAATTCCAGGTCCTGGATATCCTTCGGCACGTCGAGTGAAATAGCGATTATCAAAAAGATTGTTTACACTACCTTCAAATCTCAAATTATCGAAGGTATAATTAGCTGACAAATCAAAAACATTATATGCAGGAATGATTCCATTTACTGCAGTCGATGACCATTCAGCATTTGTCGCATCTGAATATTGTTGAGAAACAAAAGAACTTTGTAGGGAAATAGAAAAGAAAGAATTTTTATATGTAATGCCATTACGAAACATATGTTGAGGTACATACTCAACTAATTTATTACTAATAGATTTGTCTTGAGACTCTAAATACCGAGCATTTGTATAGGAATAATTACAAAAAATGGACAAAGATTTGTCTATATTTGCAGAAGATAAAGCTCTCCAAATATCAAATTCTGTAAATAACTCGACACCTTTTGAAACAGATTCACCGATATTAGTTCTATATCGATATGGCAAAAACAATGGAGCTTGATCAGCCATTAATTTCCATCCTATTCGTTGATCGTATCGTAAATAATACAAAGATATATCAAATGACAATACTGATCCCACCGAACCACGAAAACCTATATCCGCATTATAACCACGTTCATCTTGAATGTTAGTGTCTACGGCAAAATTTGGATTTACAATTCGTAAATCACTAAAGGTAATTGAACGATAATTTTGAGAAATATTCGTGTATAATTCTAATGTATTTGAAATGCGATAGCTTGAACCTATTCCTAAAAGAGCAAAACTTCTTTCACGATTTTTTGAGTCATCAATTTTTTCAGAAACTATGACATTTCCAGCAAAATCTTTTACTGTTTGTTTGTAATATCCACTTGAATATGTGCCGATATACTCTAATCTAACTCCTGGAGTGACGGATATTTTTTCAGTTAGATTGATTACATTTTCAGCAAAAACAGCATAGTTTCTACTTGGAAAACGATAATCAGAATTTTCTAATTTATTTGGATTCAAAAACGAAAATTCAGGATTGTTGTTTGCGGAAGCATCGCCTTGTTTACGAGCAGTAAACCCAATATAATATCGAACACCAGTGATAATTGTTGATGGAAGTGAGAATAATGAATAGGTATGAATGAATCTACTTTCAAAGCCTATATTTCTATATTGATCTTCCAATAATGTTCTGTTTCCACCAAGATCGATCATTGTAATTCGTTCTAAGTTTCCTAAGGATTTTCTGGCAGAAAATTGTGTGAATAGTCTAAAATCTACTTTTGTTGCCGCATTTATTGTATACATACCAAGTAAAGACACTATTTGCCAATCAACTGAAAAAAAGTTTCTTGCACGAATAGATTGTTCTGGATTTTGGTTGAACATTGCATCCGTGAGCCCACCTGGTTGTTGTGCTTGATATTGAAGTCCTGTATACTCTAACTTTAATTCCATATTTTTCGATGGATGATAATGAATTGCAGCAAATCCTGTGTTTGAAGTGAAATTCGAATTTGCACGCCATCCATTTCCTTGTTTTCGTTGAAAAAAGGTATAATAATGAACATCACCAATAGCACCACCAACGGAAGTAAAACTATTGATAAATCCATAGGAACCACCTGTTAACCGAGATGTTACCTCTATATTCTTATTTTGAGGTCCTTCTTTAAATACAAAGTTAATCATACCTCCAAATTGTGGTCCATACTGTAATGATGACGCGCCTCGTATTACTTCAATTCTATCTATTGCTTCTAATGGGGGTGTATAGTAACTTTCGGGATATCCTAATGCATCAGCAGAAATATCGTATCCGTTTTGTCTTACGGTAAAATTTGAAGTTCGATTAGGAGATAGTCCTCTTGCACCAATATTTAACTGTAGTCCAGAGCCATCGTTTTCCCAAACAGTAATACCTGCAATTTTTGAGAAAATCTGACGTGCATTATTTGTTGCAACATTTACAACTAATTGCTGAATTTTGAGAACCTCTGTTTTTTTTGACTCATAAATTCCCATCCCATCTACTGATTTCAAAGGTGATATACCAAATTGATTTCGATAGTTTTGTTCAATAAGAACTCCATCCATATTGTATACCTTATTCGAAAGCTCAATGGTATCTGCTCCAATAATGTGTTTTTCCTTTTGGGCAAACACATAGGTAGCAATGAAGAATATATATATGAGTAAAAATCTAAATTTCATTCGTTATTTTGATTCAATAGGTCTAATCCAAGACTTGTGTTCAAAAGTATCTTCAAGTAGCGACAAATCGATTGTTGAATCAACAAATAATTGAGAGGGTCTTCCATTTAACGTAACATAAATTTCTGCGGTAATTTTAGGATTGTTCAATCCCATTTTACTATATTCTTTTTTAAGATGTCGTGCATATTGAACAATCATATCTGGTTGAAAAGACATTTGTTTCTCTTGATGGATATTTAAAAAATGAGAATTTTCGACAAAGCCTTTTTTTCCTGTTTTTGTATCAGTAACATAAAACGTAGCGGTTCCAGCTTTTTCCATTAACATTACTCTCCAAGAAAACCGATAGCCTTGTTCTGTCCAATATAAATTTCCCGGATAGAAAATATACCGCATTGGTAGCAACAATTGAAGAATCACATACGAAATAACAATCCATTTTGTAATATCGCTTGAAAAGATTTTACTATTTGTACTAGAACTAATCGTAATTCGAAACAATTGTTGAATTTTTTCAACGATGTTCTGATGAAATGAAACTGAAAAGAATATAGTAGTCAACACTATCATCACAATAGGGAATACACCAATTTGAAAAAGAATTCCTGTAACAATATGAAAAGTTACAACGAAAAAATATGCTACTATTCTCGTTCTTTTGTTCATCAACAAAAATGGTGTCAAACAATCGAATATCATTCCAAACCAACTTGAAATATATGCAGTTAGCTCATATTTAAAAACGAATCCAATTATTGGAATCGTATCCTGAGCGGGAAGCCATAGTTTCAAAGGAAGTGCATTCAAGAGCCAATCGGAATTAATTTTGGCAATCCCAGCAAAGATATATACACACGATATTTGAAATTTGAGTAGATCTATCATCCAACGTGGAACAGTAGTTCTACCAATGGATGGTTTTCTAATACTATCAAGAGAACAACTACTATTTGCAGGTAAGAAACAAAGAATCCCTGCTACTAAAGAAACAAAGTAATAGTGGTTTAAATAATAAGAAACGTCTAATAACTCTACATACGTAAACAAAAGAAAGAACAAAATTGCAGAAAATCGATACCAAAATCCAACTGTAATCCCAATTGCAGAAAGTATCATAAGTCCAAAGATACAATACATTCCAAGTTCATTAAAGGGTTGTATCCAAGAAAACCCAAAATAAGTAAAATGAAAGGTTGGTTTTACGTATTGAACATCTATCCATCCTAAAGCAATAAAGCGAATTGTACTTATTACCATCAATAAACCAAAGGCAATTCGAAAGGTAACCAATGGATATATTGGTGAAGAATTTTGCCAATAATCTTCTAAATGCCGTTTCATATCATAACACAAACAGCGATAATACCTAAGCAGACATTATCGCTGTTGAATTGATGTGAATTTAATAACTTAGTCGCCATCACCACTCGAAAAAGTTATTGATATTCCCATCAGTGATGACATGTCACTTTTTATAAATCGCGTTAACTTTGAAAGTTCAGTAAATAAAGAGCTAATCAAAGGATCTTGCGATTGAATTTTTTGAGATAAAGGTAGTGCATTAGCAGAAAGTTGCACTAAAACAGTATCAATTGAATTCATTTGTGTTTGCGTTGATAGTATTAGTGCTTCACCACCTGATATACTTCGTAAGTAGTTTGTAAACCCAATGGCATTCGTTGAATCAATATCATAACCTCTATACAATGCTTTTATAGATTCAAAATGAATTTTTGCAAACTCTGTTGAAAGTCCACTATAATATCCTTCTACTTTTTCCGGTTCTACTTTGGTTTGACCTGCACGTAATCCACTTGGAACACCTACTTTAAAATTCTTCAATTGTTCAAAATGTTTCAAAAATGAATTGTATAGTAATGAAGTCGAAGAACCAACATCCGTTCCTTTTGAAGCAAGAAATGTAGATTTGTATGAACCATTCCATGCAATATTTAATTCATTAATTCTATTTTGAATGTCATTGATAACTGCAGATGTATATAATTTACGGGTTTCGAAGTTAGAGGTAGTAGTAAACTTTGATATAATAACAGATTCATTGTCAGCAAATAAAAGATACTCTAACCCTAAAAACCCACGTGTATCACGAAAGAAATTGTTTATCGAATAATCTCTTTCTTCAATTAATGTTTCAATACCTTTGAGAGTTGTTCCTGCTGGGGATGTACCATTTTGAATTCTAACTGGAAATGTTCCTATGTTTTCGGTGATAGTACCAAACGTACCTTCCCCAGGTCCAAAATCCAAAAATGATATAGTAATCCAGTCTTTGTATGCAATAACCCATTGTTGTTTCGCAATTTGTAAGTTTCCAATGGTTGGATTTTGAATAAATGCGTCTACATCATTTTTTAGTTTATCTACAGATTCTTTTGATTTTGATAGTCTCGGTAAAATTATTTTTTGCAATTGACTCTCTAAAAGAGTAGCTCTATCAAATGTATCAACAGGACGCACTGTATCATCACTGCCACAAGCAATGAAACAACATACTACTAAGAGATAAATCCAATTTTGAAGAAATTTCATAAAAATTAGCGAGATTGTTCGGCAACAAAATTTCGTTTAAACAAGTCCATTTCTGCAGAAGTAAAACCATAAATACCTTGTATTTTTGTTACAAGTTGATTGAGCTTTATTAAACTTTGTGGATTTGTAACAAACATATATGGAGTAGCACTTCCATCGATAGGAGCGTTTGCTAAAGCTAGAATTTCATTAATTTGGGCATCTGTTATAATCAGTCCATTCAACCCTTTCATTCCTTTTACAAAACCAATCAATTCAGAGAGTGAATGTAATGCACCTGAAATATCAGATACTGACGGAGCAGTTTTAGAAAGTTTAGAAATTACATCATATCCATAGTTTATTGCAGTAGCAGCAATAACTTTTTCCCAATTTTTCTTTAAATCATTAATTGCTAAAGTTTTTTTTTCAGAATTTTGATTGACTGTCCAGTGGCGAATCTCAATAAAATTCTTTTTACATGTTAAATACAACCCATTTCCACTATTATCATCACGACGTGCAGCGTAATTAGCTGTAAATCTATCAGGAAATTGATGATTTGTGGCAGTACCGCTGTTAGGAAAGCGATAATGAGCTCCAAAAAGATTAATAGCTCTATCAACAGCTGCAACTGAATTTTCTACGAGTACTTTCGTGAATACTTCGTTATACATACCACTCATAAAGAAACCTTTTTCTAACAGTTGCTCATGTTCAATGCCATACTCATCGAAAAGATAAGCTCCATACACCCCTCCATGTCCATTTTCTTCAACGGATTTTACTGGGTCATAGGTTCCACCCGATGCTCGAGAAAGTTCCATAATTGAATTTTGCATAACTTCTTTATAAAATTCTGAAGTCATAGTATTTAAGGAAATAGTTCCTTGATTATATAAACTTGTTAGTGAACCAGGATTAACCATTGTTCCTGAAACTCTTCCCGTTTTTATTTCGTTAACAAACAATCCAAAATTTGTTATAGATTGTGCATATAGATCAATGGATACATTATATGTAGTAGAGTCATATTTATTAGGCATCTGAGCGTCTGGGTTCACTGGTGAATCTGAACCACATGCTGTCATGAGAAAGAATGCTACTAATATCAAACTTGAAAGAACAATGTTTTTCATAGATTAGATCGAAAAAATGTAAAATTAAGAGTATTATCTTATTTAGATTTAGTCCAAATATAATATAATTTTACAAACTAACCAAATGCCGACTAATTTAATCGTATTTTTTTAAGGAACATTTTCAGAATTTAACATTAAATGAAAAAGCATACCCATATGGATATGCTTTTAAGGTTGAATAGAAGTATTAGAGGAAATTATATAGTTCCCCTCGCCCATCGAAGATAGATAAGAGCTTTGAAATAATTGGATTGTTCTTTCGCCAATTTTTCTTGTGATTGTGCTAAAAAACGTTCTCTTTGATTTACTAAAAATAAGGATGTTTCTCCAGCTATCAAACGTTCTCTTTCGAAGTTTAATAGTTGTGATGCTAATGAAACTTCAGTAATCAATAGTTGGATTTGTTCGAAAGTACGATTGACAGCTGTCGCATAATAATTGACGTCTGCAGTAACAGTAGCATCCATTTGAATAGCTTGTAAATCTATTCTTTTAATTCCGATATTCGCCAATTCTTCTTGCGATCTAGCTTGTCGAAATAAAATAGGTTGGGACATCGTAAGACCAAATTTCAAATTTCCAGGACCAATTCCTCCTAAACCATACATCATTAAATCTAAATTTGCATTTATATTTGGTCGTAAAAATTCATTAGCTAAATTCAAATCTAAATTCGCAATATTTCTTTCTAACTGTAGCATTTTCACTTCAGGTCGAAGCAGTTTTGCATCAGTTCTTGCAGCTTGAATTTCTTGTTCAGTGAGTTTTACAACTGTCTGAAAAGGTTCTGGTATTCCTGGTAAAGGTGTTTGTTGTTGATTATTGTCCCAGACATACACTTGTAAATTCACACTTGCTTGCTCATAAGCTTGTTGTTTTTCCAAAAGTTTTCCATTTCGAAAAACAACTTCTAAGTTTGCTTCTAATGAATCCATTGCTGCTATATCACCAGCAGTAGCTCTATCTCGTAGTTGTTGAGCTCGTTCTTGGGCTATGATGAGTAAGTTTTCAGCTATACGAACCTGTTGATACGATTCTGCCCATTTCCAGTACAAGGTTAAGGCTTCGACTAAAATTTTATTTCGTTTTTCTTGAAATTTTGCTTGACCAATTTCTGGTTTTATCTCCGCTTGAAACAGTTTGTTTCGTTTAGGGTCAGTAAAAATCCCTTGACCTAAAGGCAATGAAACACCAATTGAAGCATCAAAAGGGGTACTTGTTCTGTCTGCTGGATTAGTACTCGTAGCAACTGCCCTACGCATTTCTGCTTTCACTTTCGGACCAAACATTGATGCAAATGGAATTTCTAATGAAACATCAATATCATTAAGTTTATCCTTAGCATCTTGTGTTTTAAGGTTAAATCCTCCCGAAAGAATTGGGTCGAATAGTCCTCTTGCACCAAACAACTCAGCCTCAGCAGCAGTTATCTCAAATTTTGCTTCTAAAACCAAAGGGTTTGAAGTAACAACTTGGTTATAATACTCATCAAAGGTATAGACTCTTTGAGAATAAACATTGATAACCAAGCAAACATAAGATGCTACTACAAAGAGTAAGATTCTCATGATTTTTTAACTCCAATTGACGGCTTTTTAACTGGATATAAAGGTGGGAATCCCATAAACTGACGCCACAATTCATATCCCAAGGGAACGGTCGTCAGTAGAACCCAACCACTTGCTTCAGTTCCTTGTCGTATATATTGTCTCGAAGGCCATTTTGTTTTTGATTGATCGGGTATAACTAATAAACGGAATCGACCTTCACCATCATCTACTTGGTCAATGACACTAACAATTCCTCGGAAGATACCGACACCTAAATCAGGTAATCCAGAAAATTGAAATGCTGGGAACCCAGAAAATTGAATAGTTACTTTTGCACCTTCATAACAAATAGCCGCATCTAAAGAGTTAACAAACAATTCTACAGCTTGATCCAAGGTATCAGGTACAATTCTTGCTAAAATATCACCTTCTTTAACTGTTTGTCCAGCTCCTGCGGAAGAGATTCTTACAACGTGTCCATTGATTGGTGAACGAATAACAGATGCGTCTAAACGTTGTTTTGCATTTGCTAAACGTAATTCTGCTTCTGCTATAACTGCATTCGCATTATTTATAACACGTTCTTGATCTTCTTGAAAGATTATAATATCATGTTGAGCTTGTAAGACTGAACGTTTTCGTAATGTTGTATCTTGGACAGCATTTTGATATCGCTGCATCGTATTTTCATATTCTCGAGTAGATTTCAATCCTTTTGTGGCTAATGAATCATCCCGATTTTTTTGCCTCATTACAAGTATATATTGTTCTAACGAGTTTCTATAGGTTGCTTCTGCTTGTATTAATCTTTCTCGTGCTTGATTTGTTCGTTGTTCAGTTTGAGAAATAAGATTATTTTGAGTTTTAACAGTGTTATTTCGTAAAGATAAAATTTGATCATAAAAATCTGATGCCATAAAGTTTTGATTAATATCTTTAACTAAGGCAATTGTATCACCCTCACGAATAACATCTCCTTCATGAACATACCATTTAATAATTCTAGAATTTATAACAGCTTGAATTGTTTGAGGACGAGCTGCAACATTGAATGAAGTTACTTTTCCAGAACCACTGACTGTTTGTTGCCAAGGAACAAACAGCAACATCACTATAGAAATAACCAATAATGTCATAAGAAAAATCATTAACCCTACTGAGTTTTTGGGAGTTTTTACTTTTTCTAATGATTGTAAATGTAGTGGATTATATTCAGATTTTGACATTGTTACACTCCTTTAGAATAATACAATACTAACCCAGGAAACAATTCCGCAAATAAAGAATTTTTTGTTGCTAATTCTTCCGGTGTTCCTTCTTCAACTATAAGCCCTTTTTCCAAAGTAATAACACGTTTTGATCTAAGAATTATATCAGAATCCATAGTAATATCCAATATTGTCCAATCTCGATTCGAATATAAGGAATTTATTATCGAAATTTTATCTTTTTGTGCAACACCTTCAAAGGCTTGATCTAAAATGAGGATTTTAGGTTTAGAAATGATAGATCGTGCAAACATTATTTTTCGAATCATTCCTTTTGGCAAATTTAAACCTTCTGATGTAACTGGAGTTGCCAATCCTAATTTAAAATTCATCACATCATCATAGAGATGTACAGTTTTTAATGCCCAATTAATTTCTTCATTCGTATAATACACACCCAAAGTGATATTATCCTCAATAGTACCATCAAACAACTCATTCATAGGGAGAACAATGCCGATATGTCTTCGTAATTCTTTGAGTGAAATACGTCGAATATCAATATTATTAATTTCTATCCTACCAGTTTCATGCTGATTGAATCCCATCATAATCTTAGGAATTGCAGACAATCCACTTAAAGAAGCACCAACAAATGAAATTTTATCTCCTGAATGAATTTCTAAATCTAAATGTTGAATATTACAAGTAGTTTCCATTGTGTTTTGGTACGAAACATCTTTCAATGTGATGTTCATTCCTTCACCTTGACACATTATAGCATTTTCATCATCAATTGATTCTTCTAATTTTTTGTCACGAACTTCATTGATTTTCCCCATGGCTGCTATCATATCATAGTAACCGTCAAACATACCCAAAAGTTTATCAATTGAAGATAACATATAGATAATCATGATTTCTGCAGCGACTAATTGCCCTAACGTCAATTGCCCTTCCATTACCAATAAACCACCTAATCCCAAAACTCCTGCAATTGCTAGACCTTTAAATACGGCAGTACCTAATAGTTGTCGTGCAATAACTATGAAATGTTTTGCTCTTTTTTGGATGTAATTCACTGAAATTTCATCAAATCTTTTAAACAAATACGGTGAATCAGGTAACAATTTGAAGGTAGTTTGACAACGTGCTATTTCTTCTAACCACTGTGCTTGTTTATACTTTTCTTTTGATGTTAAAATAGCTGATTTTGCCCCATTCCAACCTAAAATGTACACTAAAAATGGAATGAAAAGTAACAATCCAAAATCAAATAATATAAAAAATGGGTGGTAAATTCCCAAAAGAATTAGTCCTGCAAAAATGACAAGCAATGAATTAATACCATCAATGAGAAACTTGCCAATATTTTTATGAACCGTAACAATATCAAAGAATCGGTTAATCAATTCAGGTGCGTAATGTTGTTCAAATTCAGAAGCCTGAATAGCTGGAATTCTTTGTGCAAATTCCAAGGAAAGTTTTACAAATATTCTTCGTTCTAACACATCAATTATGTATCGTTCTAACACTTGAAAACCTCCAGCAAAGAGAGTTCCTACACCCACTAACAAACAAAGTGTTAATAATTGTGTCGTAAAGACACCTAATGCAACTGCATTGACAATTGCTTGTGCGACAATTGGCATAATCAATGACAAAATTACTGAAATGATTGAGTAGAAGACTATCAACCAAATCTCTTTTTTGTCACTACGAATTATCCCAAAGACATCTATTGCTAACTGGAAAGATGTTTTATCTTTTGAAGTAGAATTTGGCATACTTTAATTATGTCACAGTAATTTTAAATTGATTGTATAACGCCGTACCGTAGCCCTTTAGTGCTGACTAAGCATGAATTAAATTCAAAAAATTCAAAACATGCTTTTAAAATCGAAGTTCCTGCAGGTAAAATATCAGCTCTATCGGGATGTACTCCATTCATACTTTTTAATTCTTCTATGGATTTAGTGTGAAATACCTGTTCTAATTCAGCAAGTATTTCATAAAAGATTTTGTAATTATGAACCTTTGATTCTTCAAAAGTTTCTAAATTCTGTGCAACTGCAGCAATGGTTGTTGGAGTACCTGCATTTGCATAGATAAACTTAGTGGAGGCTATTTTCTTTCGAAATTCATCTGGAATAACTTGAAGTTCCTCGAAAACCTTGTTAGTAATATGTATTGATTTGTCTTGCAAATCATCGAATTGTTCGGTACAGGTAACGGCTCCTATAAGAAAACTATTTCTCCATTCAATCCCATTTTTTTTTGAACCGTAAACTATTTCAGTAGAACCACCACCGATGTCAATCACAACAGAAGGTTCATCATTCTCTATCGTCCCTAAAAAGGTATACTTCGCTTCTTCTTCGCCAGAAATAATTTCTATTGGAGAATGAATATGTTTAGAAAGCTCTTCAGAAATTTGTGAAGAATTCTTTGCAATACGTAAAGCTGCTGTTCCAACAACACGTAATGAATAGTTTCCGTATTCACCTAAAAGCAAGTAATATTCACTGAGAATTTTGCAAGCTCTTTCCAATGCAGATTCTGAAATAATTCCTGTAGAGTGTAGTTTTTCTCCCAGTCGAGCGATTCTATGTACATTGACAAATTGTTCCGAATTGGTTTCTACAAGCATAAGTAGTGTATTCGTACCTATATCTATTGCTGCTTTAACCATTTGTGGCTCTATTCAAGGATGAAGAGAAGAACTCAAACGTTGACTGAACAAACATTGCAATTCCTAACTTCATTGCCTCTTCTTGTGGTAAGAACCTAGGATTATGAAGTCCCGGCATAGATACTACATCCTTTGGTTTTACACCTAACATCCAAAAACATGCAGGAATTTTTTCTGCATAAAATGCAAAGTCTTCAGCCCACATTTTTGGTTCAAACATTTCAACATTTGCTACATCGTTAACTTTTCTAGCTGCTGCTCTAGCTACAGTTGTCGCAAAAGAATCAGTTACTAATGGTGGATAACCGATTGATGGAGTACAAACTCCTTCAACTCCATAGAGATTACAAATTTCTGATGTTGCTATTTTGATTTTTTCCAATGCTTCAAATCTCCATTCATTGTTGAAAGAACGAAGTGTACCCATCATTGTTAATTCTTCTGGAAGGATATTGGTTGCAGAACCTGCATGAATAGATGCGACACTCAAAACACCAGGATATAATGGATTTCTCATTCGAGAGACAATTGTTTGGAGATGTTGAATAAGAGCAGAAGCTGCAACAATAACATCATTTCCTTTGTGAGGTTGAGCAGCGTGAACACCATGACCTCGTAGTGTCCAATATAATTCGTCAGCCGATGCTAACATTGGACCTTCAACAAAACTGACTGTTCCAATTGTAGCATCAGGATCAACATGTTGCCCAAAAATAACATTAGGCTTTTGACCTAATTCTAAAAGTCCTTCTTTTAATAGTATAGAAGCACCACCAGGGGTTTTTTCTTCTCCCGGTTGAAAGATTACTTTTACCTTTCCAGGTAATTTTTCTTTAATGTCAAAAAGTATTTTAGTAGCACCTAAGAGCATTGTGGTATGCATGTCATGTCCACAAGCATGCATAACTCCTTCATGTAATGATTTGTAAGGGATATCATTCTCTTCTACAATTGGCAGAGCATCGATATCAGCACGTAATGCCACACAAGGTCCACCTTCGTTTCCAAATTCTGCTACAACTCCAGTATTTGCAAGAACTGTAAAGTCTATTCCAATTAAAGATAGCTCTTTCTGAATCAATTCAGAAGTTTTGTACTCAAAAAATGACAATTCAGGATTCTGATGAATTGTTCTTCTAATTTCAACGAGTTGAGGATATATGGAGTCTATGGTAGATTGAAGTAAGTCTTTATTCATAGTAGATTTTTCTATTGCCACGAGGAAACAAACCAACGATCTTCATTTTTCACAACAGAAAACTCTATAGGTTCTAAATGATTAAAATTTGCTTTTACAACTGCAACCATTGAATTTTGAGAATATGCAATGTCTTTTATGATAAGTTCTCTCCCTTTTGATCGAATCAATAAACGTTGTACTGATGATAACATTGAAAATTTTTCTGTTCCGTTCAAAGGGCGTAATTGTGAAGTCCTCAATAAGTTTAAAACTGCAGTTGTATTTAATGAGTCCAATTCACGTTTCACTAACATAACAACTCCAGTTGGAGATTTTTGATCGATATCTGTTAAACGAATGATTGTATATGGTTGACGTAGAACAATTAACTCGCAACTACTCAATAGAGTGAGTATAACCGCTAAAAAAATTAGAAATAACAATGTAATGTATTTACTCATTTATTAAAATTGAAGGGATCTTCAAAAAAAGTAGACGAAACTTCCAATGCATTTGTAAGTGCATCTGGAACAAATTCCATCGGATGTTGTACAGAAAACGTATGACCCGTTTGGTTTATTTCTTTGTAATGTACGATTTTTTGGGCATTTAACTTGGGTAATACTGAAACTTCTTGGGGTCTTATCACCAAATCCTGACTTCCATGAATAAACAACATAGGATTTGAAGTTTTTATAACAGCATTAATAATAGAAAGTGACTCATTATTTTGTTGTAAATCTTCATAATAGGAATAGTTCTGATGTAATACTTGTCCAGTTCTACTATTTGGTATATCTAATTTTCCCGATTTTTTCCAAAGTTCATTTTGCCTCGTTGTAGTACGACCAAACTTTCCTACACTTGCCCAATGTACTGAAGCAGTGACCTCTTTTCTTCTACTGTTTGTCAAAGCTGCAATGCCACCTCCTCGAGAATGACCCAGAATATATAGCTTTTTATTCCAATGAATTCCTAATGAGTTAATTGTATCCTTCAACAACCAATCAATCATAATTTCGGCTTCATTCAATTCACGAGATAAAGTATTCCGAGCAAATTTTTCAATATCAAAAACATCGCCAACTTCATCTGTAACTCCATTCAATGAAAAATTCATTGTGAATGTTGCATATCCTAAAGAACAAAAATACTCAGAGATATATGGAAAAAATCCCCAATTTTTAAAGCCTTTAAATCCATGAAGAATGAGTAAAATTGGATTTTCTTTGTGAAAACTGGGTGTATAATAATCTATGGAAATTTTCTCATTATCAGGCAATTTTAAGTTCAAAAGTATAGGATTCATCGAAATTAGAAACAAATTACTGTTTATTATGAAGAAAAAATAGTATATTATGAATAATTAGCATATTTGTAGTACTTAAAAGAACACATAACGAACAAAGGTTCATTTACATATAAATGGAAGAAAAACTCTTTTCAATCATTGAACGATATAAGAAACTTGTCGATCAAATGAACGACCCAGACATATCCAATGATTATAAATTGTACAGAGATGTTTCAAGAGAAGTCAAACAATTAACTCCATTGGCGACAACATCCGAACGATATCTTTCGATACTTCAAAATATCGAAAACAACAAGGAACTACTAACTGACTCATCATTGGATTCTGAATTAAAATCATTACTTTATGAAGACATCAATGATTTAGAAAAGCAAAAAGAAACGTTGAATGAAGAGCTGAAAGTACTTTTAATTCCTCGTGATCCAAATGATGTAAAAAACTGTATTGTTGAAATTAGAGCTGGTACAGGTGGAGATGAAGCAGGAATTTTTTGTGGTGATTTGTATGAAATGTACAAACGTTTTGCAGAAATTATGCGTTGGTCATTAGAAGTTATTGATTTTACTGAAAGTGAAAAAGGTGGTTTTAAAGAAATATCATTCACTCTTAGTGGTGGTGAAGATATTTACGGAACGTTAAAATTTGAAAGTGGTGCTCATAGAGTTCAGCGTGTACCTGATACTGAAGCATCAGGTCGTACACATACTTCCGCAGCTACTGTTGCAGTACTTCCTGAAGCCGAAGAAGTTGACGTAGAAATAAACGATGGCGACATACGAATGGACATTTACCGTGCTGGTGGTAAAGGTGGCCAAAATGTCAATAAAGTAGAAACAGCTGTACGATTGGTTCATATACCAACTGGAATAGTTGTTCAATGCCAAGAAGAACGATCACAATTAAAGAACAAAAATAAGGCTATGAAGGTACTTTTAGCCAGAATTTATGAGTTAGAATTAGAAAAACAACAATCTGAGATAGCTTCGGCACGAAAATCGATGGTAAAAAGTGGTGACCGTTCTGAAAAAATTAGAACCTACAATTATCCTCAAAATCGTGTTACTGATCACAGACTTGAAGGTGATGCAAAAAACTATCCGTTACGTGAGATAATGAATGGTGAACTGAGTGGTTTAATCGATCAATTGCACATTGCTGAACAAGCACAATTAATGCAAGAAGGAATATCGTAAATGGCTGAACATTCGCCAATATTAAAACAAACAGAACAATTTGTTCGTAAACTCTTTGCAACCGATTTAAGTGAAGAGTTTAAATTTCATACACTGGGACATACTATAGAGATTGTCAACAGCTGTAGAAATATTGGCGTTGCTATAGGCGTTTCACAGTCTGATATGGAAATGCTTCTCATAGCAGCCTGGTTTCATGATGTTGGATATACAAAAACCTATATTGGTCATGAAGAAATTTCTTGTCAAATGGTTGAAGAATTTTTACTTTCACTTTCTTATTCACAAGAGAAAATAGAAACAATTAAAAACATTATTTTGGCAACTAAAATGCCCCAAAATCCACATACTACCTTAGAAAAAATCATTGCTGATGCAGATTTGTTTAATTTAGGAAGTAAGGATTTTTTTGTTCGGAATGAAGAAATTAGAGAAGAATTGTTTTTACGTTTAGGTAGGACATTTACTGACGAGGAATGGGCGATAAGTAATCTCACTTTGTTAGAAAAGCAACAATTTTGGATTCCCTATGTTGAAAATTCTATACGTTCTCAATTGAATGCAAATATTGATCAGATTAAAAAATCTATAGGCAAATAAACACTTCTTTATACGTTTCGCTATGAAATATTTATATATACTTCGTCATGCTAAAACCTCTTGGGATAGTGTTACTGATTTTACCCGTCAATTAGACCCTACGGGTAAAACTCAGGCAAAACAATTGGGGAAATTCCTTAAGCAAAAAGGTATTCAATTCGATGCGCTCCATACAAGTTCTGCAACTCGTGCCTCTCAGACAGCAACTATTATATGCGAGGATATCGATTTCAAACTTTCTTCGGTAGAAGAAACAATTGCATTATATGAAGCTAAAGTGATTGATTTGCTCCAATATATCAAAGCGTTATCTAATCAACAAACCCATATTCTTATTGTTGGCCACAACAATACCGTTTCCAATTTTTGCAACTATATTCTCACCGAACCAGTTGGTGATATTCCCACGTGTGGTTTGGTAGCAATTCGTTTTTCTATTTTTTCTTGGGCTGATGTTGATAAACAAATTGGTGAACTACTCTTCTACAAAAAACCGGATGAAGTATAGTAGTCAATAATTAGAAAGAGTATGACACCTCAAACATCCCATATACGAGTTGATTACAATCAAAGTGTTAAAGATTTTTTATCTCAATGCGATGTCTATATTGAACGAAAAGAAATTAGCAAAGCTCTTAGCATACTCTCAAGACTATCGTTGTTTCAATTCCAGAATAATCAAATCCAAAATGCAATTGAAAGTTCTAAACGAGCACAATTACTTGCTTTAGATTATCAGTTTATCAAAGAAGCTTCTTTTTTATGCTTACAAGAAGCAGATTTTCATATAGGAATGTTCGCTTATTCTTTTTGTCTTGGTAAGTACATTGATGCAATTTATCTCACAAAAAAAATTGCTGATTCAGATTCAGAATTTCGTATTACTCAACGTTTTGTAGATTTATATCACAATCATAGTGCAGTACATGGGTTACTTTGCTCTTCATTTTCTACTATTGAAGTAAGTTATTATGTTAGTAATGTACATTTCTTTGAAATTTTTTCTCAATTGATTGTTACTGTTGCTAAAAAACTTTTAGATAAAGGGATGTACAAACAAAGTACAGAATTGTATTCTTTGATACCGCAAGTTATTCGCCATTTCGAACTTTCGTTAACTTCTTCAAAAGAGGACTCATTTCCTCAAGATTTACAAACTCATTCTACTATCGATTCGAAACAGAACGAAAAAATTGAAAAACTTGAAAAAGAGTATACTTCTGTAAGAGATTCTTTAGAAAGAAAAAATGCATTTCTACGAGCTTCAATTCATGATTTGACAAATCCTGTACAGAATATTCGTATGTTTTCTGAGTTATTGCAACAATTACTATCTGAACTAAAAAACAATGACATTGAAGAGTTGACAGAAACTTTACAAAAATCTACTATTGATGTTTTACACATTTTATCTCAAATGAGTCTCTATACTACAGTCGAGCGTAATGCTTTTGATACTACGCCAATTGAGATTCGTTTTCCTTTATTTATTCAAAACGAAGTAAACAAGTTGAAAGAAAGGTTTCAACTAAAGAAAATTACTCTCCGTTTTATGCAAGATATTCCTGATTTATACTTTAAAACCTATATAAAATCTTTGGGTTTTGTATTTTCAGAAATGTTGCAAAATGCATTAAAGTTCTCACCTATTCATTCGATAGTTGCTATTAATATTCAATCTAAGGCTCTTTCAAATCAACAACTATTAGTACGAATCTCTGTTCGTGATCAAGGCAATGGAATTAAGCAAGAAGAAAGCCATAAAATAGGAATCCCTTTTACTAAATTGTCTTCAAAACCTACAAATAATGAACCTTCTGCTGGATTAGGACTTGCTATTTCTACACTTCTTGCTCAACAATTACAAGGGAAGTTGCATTTTGATTTCAGACAACAAATTGGATGTACAGTCCATTTTGATTTTACAATTTCATTATCATAAGGTACAATGAACTTTATAAATTTTGAAGCAGTAAAAAGTCAGTTACATGAATTGACGCGATTTCAACATACTGCACCGTCGAAAATTTTGAATGAATTAGAATCGTTACATTCACAGTTTGAATCTGCTGAGGGTATGTACTCTTCTCAAGAATTTCAGACTCTTGCGGCAGAAATTTTAATAGCACTTTCTATTACTAATTTCAATTTAGGTAACTTTCCCATTGTTGAAGTCTTAGCAAAAAAAGCAGTAGAGAAATCAAGAATATCAGAAAATCCCAAAAATTTAGCGACAAGTATCAATTTACGTGGTCTTGCAGCAATGCGGATGAGTCAGTTTAAAGAGGCATTGCTCTTTTTCGAAGATTCAAAATCAATTCGTGAGGGTCTCGATGATAGTAGTGGCGTTGGACAAGTACTTATCAATATGGGAATTGTTTTTCGTACGATCTCACTTTATGATCAATCTATAGAACAATTTGAAAAGGCTATTCCATTTTTCGAGAAAACATATAACAAAAGTGGACTTGCCTTAGCATACGATAATTTAGGAACTACTTTTGTTAAGATGAGTAAATTTAGTGAAGCTATTGAACATTTTCAATCTGCTTTGCAAATTTCTCAAGAGACGAATGATAAGATAGGTATCGGTGTTACATATTTGAATATCGGTTTAGTATACGAAAAATCTAAGAATTATAAAAAAGCTTTAGAGTATTTTGATTTATCTTTAAAGTATTTTCAAGAAAACAATGATAATCACCATATTGCAATTGCTTATACGAATATGGCAAGTACATATTCAAATTTGTTGCAATACGAAAAATCAAAACAATGTATTGAGTTATCAAATTCCTTGTTTGAAGAATCAAATGACATTCTTGGAATCGCTCGAAATTTAGGAATTCTTGCAAATATCTATGAGCAAAAAGAAGAGTTTACTGAAGCAATTCGACTGTATGCTGAATGTTATACATTAGCCATTAAACATCAATTCCATAATGTACAAGTTCAAGTAATTCAAACAATTGTTCGATATTACCATCAAATTGCTCTCAAAAATGAATTTTATGAAATTCCAACATCAATCCTTTCAACCTTACCCGATGAACTAAGGGCTAATTATAATTTTAACAAGCAACGATATTCTATTTTTAAAGAATTATCATTACATACTTCCTTGTTGTTATTAGAGTACTTAAAATCGTTAAACACAAACCAAGCCTTAGACCAGAATCATTATTACTATGCTAACTATAAGTACTTAGTTCATAAAGAATTACATCAATTCGAATTAGCATTGTCTTTTTTTGAAGAATCTATGAGACTAAAGGAGGATATAACAGGTAAAGAAACTGTTATTCGCTTAGTAACCTTCGAGGCTTCTCGACAATTGGAACTTCTTCAAAAAGAACGGGAAGTAACTGATTCATTATTACATAAAATGTTACCAGCTGCTTTAGTTGAGCAACTAAAATACTCTCAATCGGAAATTGCAACCTATTATGAAGATGTTACTATTATTTTTATGGATATAGTTGGTTTTACTAAATTATCTCAATTAGTTTCTGCTCGTGAATTGGTTAAAATCTTAGGTGACATTTTTTCTTATTGTGATGGAATTGCAGACAAACATAATATTGAAAAAATTAAAACAATTGGCGATTCTTATATGGCGGTTGGTGGAGCGACTATCAATAATCCTTTGCATCATTATTCTAGTATTCAAATGGCATTAGAAATATGTGAATATATGAAAGGTTATGATATTAAAGATGTTGATTTTGATATTCAAGTTAGATTTGGTATTCATTCTGGACCAGTTATTGGAGGTGTCATTGGTTCAAAACGACCTTCCTTTGATATATGGGGCGACTCGGTCAATATCGCTTCTCGATTAGAATCTCGTTCCGAACCTAACAAAATTAATATTTCAGGTGCTACGTATGAAAAAGTTAAAGATATGTTTATGTGTTCTTTCCGAGGAAAACATTCTGCAAAAAATATCGGTGAAATGGAAATGTATTTTGTCGACAAACTCATAGACTAACAAATTTTACTAATGATGAATGCTCGTCAACTTTATTCAATAGCTCTTCAAGAGAATATTCTTTTGAATATTCCTCCGTTACTCAAAGAATGTGAGCAAATGTTCTCATTGTTAGTTCCCTATGAATCGGAAGAAGACCGATTTTTTCTGAATGCCAGTTTTGGAATTCTCTACAAAACTCTCTTGGAGTACGACAAATCATATTCTTATTTCACTGAAGCTTTTCCTATTGTAGACAAATATCTTTTTGGAAAAGAGATAGTTCCTTTTTATGTTGTTTTTGCGAAAGTGTTAAATAAGAAAGAGCTTTTTGTTCAATCGATTGAAACACTATTACAAGCAAAAAAAGAATGCCAAAAAGAAAATGCATTAGAATTATTGGCGAATATTTATTTTGAATTAGGTAACAATTACTCTGAATGTACTGTTACGACTGTAGCTCTTGAGCAATTCCATTTATGTTTAGAAATTTCATCAAAATTACAGTTGGAAATTTTGATGACAAATGTCTTGATTTCGATTGGAATTGTTAACAAAAATATAGCTGATTATGAAAATGCAAGAAATAATTTATTAAAAGCCTTAGATATGGCTAAAACAATTGACTCAGAAGAGTTTATTGCAAAAATATATTTTGAACTTGGTGATGTTTTCATTGCTACTGGTAAATTTGTTGAAGCTGAAGAATATTTACATCGTTGTATAGAATATTCTATTTTATCTAATTTAAAACGGATCGAATCAAATGCATATCGCAAAATTGGTGATATCTACTTTCCGAAGAAAAACTATGATTTAGCATTAGAATATTATCAAAAGTCACTCACAGTAAGTGCAACTGTTGGATTTACTTTGAATCTATTTCTTTCAATGTTAAAAGTTGCAACTGTTCATATACATCAACAGATAAATACCAAAGCTCTAACTCTGTTAGAAAAAGCTTCAAAAATTATCGAAAAAACAGACAATTATGAGCTACATTCCCAACTCCATACAGTGTATACTTTGATGTTTCACACTCAAAAAAATTGGGAAAAATATGAGTCCTCTTTTGCTCTTCAACAAAGATACGAAGAGCTTCATAAAGAGTTTTTACTCCAAAAACAAGAAGAATATAGAAACGAAATTCATCGTTTGAATCTTACAAAACAAGATTCTTCATCTGTACATTTAAGTTTCGACAAATCCACAGAACAAATTGAGAATCATTCTTTGAGTGAAAATGATGAAAAAAACGCATTTATGTATTTATTTGATCATGCTCCATTAGGTATTTGTATCACTACAACTTCAAATATCATAGTAGCAACGAATAAAGAATTTCAAAGAATCTTTTCTAATAAAAATAATGAATCAATTGAAAGTGATTTCACAAATCTATTAACAACAGAATATTCTATTGAATTCAAAGAACATACAGCAAAGCTCATTGCAAATCCACTTTTAAAATATAGTGTAGAGGAGCAATATCAAATTCAACATCAAGTTCAAATCTGGTTACGTAGAACTACTTCAATGAGTTTTATACCTGATTTTGATCAGGTTGTGTTTATACATATGCTCGAAAACATCCAAGAAAGAAAACGCGCTGAACAAGAATTGGTAGTAACACTTTCAAAAATGCATAGAAACACGGATCTTTTGTTTGAACACAAAAGACAATTAGAAGAAAAAAACGAACAAATTAGTATTGTAAACTTACAATTACAAAGAAAAAACGAACAATTATTACGACTTCAAATTGCAGAACAGAATATAACTTCCCAATTAGAATCTCAATATGTAGAAGCAGTTTCTTTACAAAATTCGTTACTTCCAAATGATGTCTTTTTTCAACAATCATTTAAACAATCTTTTATTTTTAACAAAGTTTGTGATAGTTTAGGAGCAAAAAAAGACTTTTATTGGGTGTTTTCAAATCCTACAATTTCCTCAAAGTTTATTGCAGTGGCTGATTGTTCTATTTCAGGATATTCAACTACATTACTTTCAGTACTTGGAGTTTCTTTATTAACTTCAATTGTCTTTGAAGATCCTACAATGGTTCCTTCTGAGATCCTGAAGAAGTTTCATTCTTTGTTTCAAAAAACACTTCAATCTAATTTTGAATCAAAACAATATTACTCTTTCGATATTGGTTTGATAAAAATTGAACATGATCGATGTATTTTTTCAGGAGCAAATACACCACTCTATTTTGTAAAAAATAATCTAGAAAATCTAACTAATCAATTTGTAGAAATTATCGAACCAAATCTTCATTCAATTGGTGGTTTTTCAGAAGAAGAAGAATTTTTATTTGAAGATACTGTAATCTATAGAGATGTCGATATTGTAGTTTATTTGACAACGAATGGATTTTCTAAACACTACAACGAGGAAATGAATATTCCTTTTCAAAAAAGTATTAGAGATAAATTGAAAGAACTTTCAAGTTTATCTTTATTAAATCAGTTGGAAGTATTAGAGAGTGAACATAAAGAATATTTACAGTATTCTCGATTAGTTGATGATATATTGCTTATAGCATTCACTTTAGAAGCAGATCATAATGAAATCCTGCCCTTAGAATTATAACACTTGGTTAAAAGTTATCTACAACTTCTTTATGTCTACAAATTTTAGAAAACGAACAATAACTACAATACTTTTTATGAGGTTGAATAGGAAATTGTCCTGAAGATAATTCTTCAATTTTTAATTCTACTTCGTTGACTGTTTTTTGTATTAACTCATTTATAGAAGCAACATAAACATTTTTCAACTTTGTTTCTATGATATTTTCTTCTACAAAACATGGAATCTTCTCTAAGGATAAGGTTTTCTCTTGTTTGTCTTTAGAAGAAAAAGCATAATAGAATCCTCCTTTGACTTCACATTTTTGTTGATATTTTTTTTCAAAATAAACTTCAAATGCTTTTGCATACAAAGGTAACTGGAACTTTTTGCCTTCTAAGATATCTTTTAATTTTGTCAAATTTCCGGTACTAAGTTTATAATCCGCAATGATAGCTTCATAGTTGCCGCTTTGAGACACTCTCATTTCTATTCGGTCTATCTTACCTTTGATTGTCGTTTTATCTGTTATATGAAGTGACTCTGTTGAGATGAACTCTTGCTGTTGCGAGACTTTTGGTTGCAATGCTCCAAATTCTAACTCAAAAAAATATGGATAAAAATCCCAACCTTGATTCAAAAACCCTAATTCTGCTTCTAACCAGATATCAAACAATCCATATATTTTTTCTTTATTTTCATTTTCAGAACCTAGAAAATATTCCTTACTAAATGTAAAATACGGATGGTCTATACTATATTCATTGATGATATTCTCTCCCAGAAAATTTAATAAAAGAGAATATTCATCTTTGCGAAGAGGATCTAATTTGACAAAATCTAACCCATGTACATCTACTGAAGGTTCACTTTTTAAAAGGGAAGAAAAAAATGCATCCACGGTTGAATGGAAAATAGTTCCTTTGTTTATCGAAGACAAAAACTCATCAATTTCTTGTAATTCTTTGATTTGAATAATTTCAGAAACCATGTATTTATATGGACATTGTGCATACATTTCTAATTTAGATGATGAAAATGCTTTTGTCCGTAATGAAGAAATATCTTCTTTTGTAGTTGAAGATATCAGTTCATTAATTGGTAAAGTAGTATACTCATTTTGATATAATTGTTCAACATTCCAATCCAATTCTGCAAAAAACAATGTTTGTTTGTTCTGTTGAATTTGTTGATCAGGATTTGGCATTGAAGCCATATATTCCAAAAATTGTTCTTTTGTAGAAAGAATTGTTTGAATTTCATTCGTTGGAACAATCCTTTTGATTGAGCATTCAACAATAGATTGTAACTCTCCAAGAAAAATTGACGGTATCAACATTTCTTTATCTGAGGATTGTGTATAGAGCAAAGATAGTTTTTGAGTTTCATTTGTAAGAACCCTTTGCAATAATAACCAAAATATATACATCTCTTGAGACATCGCTCGTTGTTCAGACTGCTCCAAATTCAAACCTAAAACTTTTTCAGTAGTATAATTTTGAGGAAAAACTCCTTGATTCATACCCAGAACAAAAATATGAGAAAAAGGAATTCCTCGAATTTGTTCTAACGAAGTTACTAATATACTACTTCCTTTTTGTTCTCGTATTTGATATTTTTCTGTAAGGATAGCAAAACGAAACCGCCGAACAAATTCTGAAAACTTTTTAGATTTATGAAATGAGTTTTTTTCAAACAAAGTAAAAACTCGAACTAATTCAGAAAGGATTTGTCGTAGGGTATTCAATGCTCTTCCATCACGTTCAGCTTCTAAAACAAAAAAGTTTCGTTCAAAATCATTCAAAAATTTCCGAGTTGCTATTTCTTCAGAAAACTTCTTAATATTATTGACAATTTGAAAAGTTTCTATGATAGTTTCTATTGTTTTTGAAAACTCTTTCAACGACATCATTGAATCAGAAGCAGGAAGAATCAACGCAATGAGCTTCAAATCGTCTAAAGCTTTTTTTCGAATTTGCAGTTTTCTATTTAGTGATTCAAGTTCAAATACAGTCGTATGAGCCGAACCAGACATCAAAGTCACTTTTTGGGAATAATATTCAATTTCAGTTTCTAATTTTTGATACCATCCTTGTAAACCTCTATACTCAAATCCTCCTTCAAATCGAAGTTCTTCAGCAACATGAATAAAATTTTCGGCATTGATATAGGTTTCTTCTTTACCAACAATATTAAAACTTAAATATGGATTTCTGAGTGCTTTTTGAATATCTTTTTTTCGAAATCCATAGTTAACGATATCTAAAATAGAAAATAGTGCTATAACAACTGAAGACTGCACCAATGGAAATCTATCAGTAATATTTAGTAAAATCTCCCCGTTGAAACTTTCTTCTCGTAACAATTCACTATACGATTCTATATCTCTTGATACGATACAGATTTGTTCTTTTGGTACTTCTTCGAGAATAATAAGCTTTTTTATTTCGGTAAGAACAAATGCTATTTCTTCTCTTTGAGATGGAATTTCTATTACTTCAATGTTCTTAGTGAAATCTGTTTTTGCAATTATACTTGATGAATATGCACCTAAATTTTGAGCTACAATCTTTTCTAGTTCTGTTACATCATTCTTATAAAGTGGTGTAAAACCATTATGTGAAAAAAAATCGATTTGTGATTCTGCTATTTGAAACACCTCATCATTGAGATGTGAACTTTGAAAACTAATTCCAATTCCAATATCTTTTTGAGATAGGGCATGAATAAATAATTGTTCTGGTTTTTTAAAATGAAAAAACTCATAGAAGAAAATCTTGGGTGTCTCTAACGGATTTTGAGTAAGAAAATTTCTTAAAAGCAATGTAAAAAGTTCTTGTTGTTCTTCTATTATTAGTTTATCTCGTTCAGAAATTGCTCTAAATTCATACTTTTGATCCAAACAATAGGTACAATACTGAACTAGATCTGTCGAATCCAATAATGAAGTTGAAAGTAGATTTTCGTATTGTTTATACAATTCAATACCATCTCTAAAACGATTAAATCCAATAGATGAAGAATCTATAGAAGAATCTATGAGTTTCACATAGTCTTTTTCAAATGCATTGATAGTAACTGCATCTTCTTTTACTCCAAAAATGAGCGAAGATAAATCTTTGATATAGCCTGTTTTAAGTAGCTCTTTGTTTGTATAATATTCTAAATGTGCATTTTCACAAGCCATTTCGAATATACTTGTCTGAATTCCAGAAGAAATGACCGTTTTTTCTGAATTATTGAATACCTGTGAATAAAGCAAAGATACAAATTCAGAAAAGGAAAATATTTTCAAACCATAGAGTAATCCACCATTTGGAGATTTTTGAATACGTTTTGCAAGTGTATCATAGATATAGTCTTTTAATCGAGAAGTTGGAACAACAAACGTAAGGTGACCAAGTAGTTGTTTTTCCCATTGATTATAAATGAAATCAAGAAACTGTTGCTCCAAAATTTCCTGCGAATCTCGAAATTTAGAGTTAAATAGAACAGTTTTCATTGTGAATACTTCTTAAAATACTTCACGTAAACGAACAGTTCGATTTTTTGAAGTATAAGCTAACATAAGTGGTATTTTCTGCTCTTCATGGTACCAATATGTATGGACATAATCTTGTTCAAATTCATTAATTACAACAATATGACACCAAACATCGTATGGAATTCTTATAGCATCACCTCGAACAGGAATATGAAGCTTGCCTTTGAAAATAGCTACAAAATCAAAATTTTTCCCATAAGCATTCATTGATAACACAGATGAATCAGTTGCTGTAAGTGCCATTTCCTTCGGCATATACAATACACTTGGGTCCGTAATTGCACCAAATTTTTTAGGAATTTTAAGTAAAGTATGTAGTGAATCTGAAACCTTTAACTGTGCATCTTTTTTATTTTTCACGAAACGAAACTTGACAGAGGGTGTTAACTCTTCCACAAAAATAGAAAGGGTTTGTTGTTTAGAGTTTTCTATAACATCATAAACTAAGGTATTTCCCTTTTGAATCATAAAAGGAGATTGAGCAAAGGAAAAGATAGGTAGTAAAAAAATAAGAATTAGTAATCGTATCATTTTAAATGTAAAATTTTGTGAAACATCGTTCAACTATATAATCGAAAGTATTGATTCTTTATTATTTACTTTAGAATAGTTTTTGTTTGATTGTAAAAGAAAAGAAAATCCATTTCTTCAACAGAGATGTTTACGAATTGTGCAAAATCTTTCCAAAGTTGTTCAATAGCTAAATACGCTTTTTTATTTGTTGGATACTGAGTTGATGAGTCTATAACACCTAACTGTTGTAAATTTCTGAAGGTATGTCTATCAATTATGGAAACTCCTTCTTTTCCGATATTCCGTAAAAAGTGTGAAGATTCTTTAAAACTTAATCCTTGAACTGTATTACTAAGTTGTTCACGTAAATGTATAACATCTAAATCAGAACGAAGAATTGCTTCTACAAGATAAAAAGTTCTTTTCATTTCTTGTAAATACAGTATTTTTTTATTGTGAAATCGAATATAATGACTATGACCTCTGACAATTTTATATAAATCTATGTCATTATCTTTAAAATTCAAATCCATTAACTTTTTTTGCACTATCAAAGCATTTTTTGCTTTAGTCATTGGTGTACAAATACAAAAACATAACTCATAAAAGTAGTCTTGAAATGGAATTTGTTTGAAAGAGAAAAGTCTTTCCTGAATCTGAGGTCGAATACGATGAAATGTATCGAGTAGTTCAGATGGCAATTGAGAAAACATTCTAATCTAATGGGTTTGTAATTTTGAATTTAATAGTGTAAGTTCTTCTAAAACTGGATTGAGATTTTGACGTTTTGCCTCGTCTATTCCTAAAGCACAATACATTTTTGCATTATCAATTTCTCCTTTTGCATTCGATAACAAAGCAAATGAGTGAAATATATTCACCATATAAGTTTTATAAACACTTGAGTGAGAGAGTGCTATAGCATTATTGAGATACTCTTCTGCTTTTTCATTGTTTTTAAGATGTAAAGAAATTGTTGCTAAGTCAAGGTAAGTTTGAATAGTCAGACCAGTGTATTTATTTCTTAATGTTAAATCTAAGGTTTGTAGTGCTAATTTATTTGCTTCTTCGAATTGATGATGATATTTTAGAATCTCACTCTGATAAATTGATAAATAAATTGTGTTCATATCGTCGTTTGAAGTTTTTTTCAAATCCTCTTTCGCAAGTTCCATATATTCCTTAGAAGCATCTTCATCTCCTAACAAAAGATACAAATACGACAAATTTGCTTTGATTCTAGATTGTAATGCAAAATTATCATTATTCGAAAGTAAGGTGGCTGCGATTGATAAATTTGCAATTGCACTTCTGTATGTACCCATAACTTCAAATATATTCGCAATGTGAATCAAGGCGATAATATGTTGAATATCTTGAGAATTATCACTAAAATAGGAAGAAACTTTGATAAAGGTTTCCAAAGCCTCAGAACGTTTTCCCATCATATCCAAAAGAATTGCTTTATTGCCAAAGGTTTTCATTACTTCAGCCGTATTTCCTTCATCTTCATACAATTCAATTGCTTTTTCGAAATGAAGTAAAGCTTCATCTAATTCTGAGACGTGTATTTCAAATTGTGCTAACAATCCATAGATTCTACCTAAAGAATTATTATCTACCCTTCCTTCAGCTAATGAAACTGCTCGTTCGAGTAATTTTTTTCCTTCCAACGGATTACCAGTCCTTACATTCAAACTAGCAAGTACTATATAAGATTCTAATTGGTCATCAATAGAAACATCTATATCTTTGACTTCTTGTAGTAGAAAGTAAGCTTCAAATGCTTTATTTAAAGCTAAATCATAACTCTTTTCTTCCATAAGAGTTATGGCTTCTTGCAGTAAATTTGCAAACCGTTTAGAATGTGAACTTATTCCCATTAATTATATAAACAAATTATTGAGAATTTGTAGCTCTTGGGTGTATTGTTTTTCTAACCGTCGATTGAATTGTTGTTTTGCTTCCCAAATTGCTTTTTGTTTATATTCAATAGCTAAGGATAGCTTTTTGTCTTTTTCTGAAATATTTGACATCAAATCATAACAATCTAATAAGTATAATTCATTCGATGTTGAAAGTGCTAATTGTTCAGCTTGTTTGACTTTGACTACAGCTTCATTAAAATTTTGTTTCCCCAATTGTGCACTAGCTCCACGTAAATGAAGTTGAATTAACGATGGATACATCTTTTTCTGTTCTACTAATGCAATTTTTAATGCAATTTCTTGCAAAGCTTCGTCAAATTTATTTTGAAAATTAAGTATATCAATGGAATGAATATCTAAATGTAAATTCTGAAAACCAGCAGGACTTTTTTCATTTAATAACTTTGCTTTTTCTAAGTAGATTATAGCATTATCTACATCATGTAGTTGAATATGTAATCCTGACAAATTTCCATAAATATTCACTAACAGTGGGATATATTCACTTCGTTCTTGGACTGACAAACAAGACTTCATTGTTTCAACGGCACTCTCGGTATCCCCCATATAATCATAGAGACTTGCTATTTTTGACATAGAATGCAAAAACTCCAAATCCATTTTATTTAGTTTAAAATATTCAGCTACTTCTTTAAAACCTGTCAGTGATTCTTCTAAAGAACCAAGACTAAACAAGATATTGCTTAAATCAGCTTTAAAACGATTAGAAGTTTGCAATTCTCCCAGCTCTTGTAATTGATTAACTGCTTTACGTAATACTTCTATAGACTGTTGAATATTACCAGAACGACGAAGTGAAATCCCCAATAGACCCAACAATTGTGCTTGTAGTTTTTTATCTGTTAATTCATTCGCCAATTGTATAGCCTGTTTTATCACATCTTCAGATGCCTTTGTATCTCCTGTTTCATGGTGAATAGCACTTAGATTTGATAAAAATCTTGCTTTGTAATATTGAATTACATCTATTGAATCAGAATAATCAGTCTCTTTTTTTTGAATTTCTAACTTCATAATTGAGGTAAATAAGAGTTCTTTAGCCTCAATATAATTGCCAGTTTTACGAAGTTCGGTCAATTGTTCTAAAACAGATGTATAGTGTTCTTGAAGTTTCATTTACGTATTTTTTTCAACAATAACGAAAGTTAAGAAAATTTTTCTGAATAACCATATATGATACACAATATTGTTAAATTTTTTCTTCTAATACTGTAGAGTATTTTTGATAGATACTAGAAACTCTTCAATCAATTTCATATCAACGTTACTTTTACCAAAACAAGAAAAGGAATTCTTTAAATATCTTATGTAAAAATTCGTCAAAGAGGCAAGTTCAATCTCTTTTATTTATGAAGTTATACATTACAAACAAAGACGAATCGATTACTTTGTTCAAAAACCCAGTTTTGAACGCACTTTCTCACATTCACCCTATGATTCCATTGGTAGCGTATCTACCAGTTATTTTGTATAATCTTTTTTTTGCTATTCCACTAACAGGATATTTTTTCACTTGGGTTTTATTCTTTTCTGGAATTATTGTTTGGACCTTTGTTGAATATATTATGCATCGATTTGTTTTTCATTTTCATCCAACAAATAGTTTTTTAAAGAAAATTCATTATCTCACACATGGTATACATCACGACTATCCATCTGACTCATCACGCTTAGTAATGCCACTTCCGATAAGTATTCCATTGGCATTTCTATTTTATTTAGTACATTCGTATTTATTGGGAACTTGGACACAAGCTACATACGCTGGTTTTATCAGTGGGTATTTGTGCTATGATATGGTTCATTATGCAACTCATCATTGGAAAATGCGTTCTTCAATTGGTAAATTTTTGAGAAGAAATCATTTGGAACATCATTTTGCTACACCCAATAAATCCTTTGGAGTTACTAGTCCATTGTGGGATTTCATCTTTTTTACAAACAAAAAATAATTACAAAATATAAGGAAATCGACCTATGTCACTCAGCAAGGAAACCATACTCTCTGTAGCGCAATCAGTGTACACTGGTGTTGAACTCTATGAGCATCGTGATCAATATTCTCTTATTGTTCCACCTGAGAATTTAATAGATGTTGCCACAGAATTACGTGACAACCCTTCCACCCAATTTGATATGCTTTTAGATACAACAGGCATTGACTGGTTGAATACAAAAAGCCATCGATTTGAAGTAGTTCATACATTCTATTCATTACCATTCAAAAGTACAATTCGCATTAAAGTACCTTTGTCGTCAAAAGATTCTCCTACTTGTCCTTCCTTAGTAGAGTTATGGGAATCTGCGAATTGGTATGAACGTGAAACATTTGATATGTATGGAATTTACTTTGAAAATCATCCAGATTTGAGAAGATTTTATATGCCTGAAGATTTTGTCGATCCATCAAGTGGAGAACCAATTTATCCTTTACGTAAAGATTTTCCAGTAATGGGAATTCCCGGATCATTACCATTGCCTGCTTATCCTGAAAAAAATCAACAAGCATAATTTATAACTGAATGTCAATGAGTGAAATTGTTTTCAATGCTGAAAAAATAGCCTCCAGAGCTATGGAGGCTGCTTCTAAAGGAGATGATAAAGGGTCTGTAAATCTTTTTAAGGACGCTGCAGATTTGTTTAAAAAAGCTGAGCAATTTGATAATTATGCACAAATGATAATCAATGCTTCTATCGGTACATTCAAATTAGAAGATTATTCTCAGACAATCGCCTTGATGAAATCTACTTTGCCGTTCAAAGAGCAGATTTCCAATTCATTTCTTGCGACTATCTATTTACAAATTGCCCAAACATACATTACACAAAAACAGGCTGAATTGGCAAAACCATATGCTGAAGAAGCATATACTCGCATTCTCAAAGAATCCGACCCAATTGACAAAGCCATCATCGAAGATATGATGGTACAATTGTATTATGAATTATCATCCTTTGATTTAGCAATTGAATTTTCAAAAAAACTCTTAGATTCAGTTGTCGTCTCTTCTATCAAATTTGAAATACCTCGAGCAATATTTTTAGCTCAGCGAACCCTATTGAAAAATGAAGACAAAGAACTCGCATTTCAAATTGCTTCTACAATTTCTACTTTTGAAAAATCACCAACAAAAGACGATATTCATCTCATCCATGCTGCAAAAGCTATACAACATCATATAGCTCAAAAGCCATTCGAAACTTCTTTAGAAATCTCCTACTCTCGTAGATACCTCACAAAAAACGCCTTTAATCTCGAAAAAGAGATGGAAGAAGTCTTTGAATTGATTCAGTAATCATTCCAATTGAATTGTATTTCACAAAATTTTCGTAAATTACCGAAAATAATATCAAAATAGGTTTCAATGTTCGAATATATACTCAAACGGATTCTCCTTTTCATACCGACATTATTTCTCATAACGGCTATTTCCTTTGGCATTAGCCGATTAGCCCCAGGTGATCCTGCTGCTGCAAAAGCAGCTGCTGGAGCTGATGGTTCCTTATCTGGAAACAATGCCGTGAATGAAAAAACGATTGAGTTAATTCGAAAACAATGGAATTTGGATAAACCAGTATGGCAACAGTATCTAATTTGGACAACAAATTTATTCAAATTAGATTTTGGAACATCATTTCAAGATTCTCGTCCAATATTGGAAAAGTTTGTAGAACGGATTCCAATAACCTTGCTAATGAATATTTTGGCAATTATACTCTCTTATTCCATTGCAGTACCTTTAGGTATTTATTCTGCAACCCATCAAGGTAATTTTTTAGACAAGCTGTCGACCTTTTTCATTTTTGCACTCTATTCACTTCCTACTTTTTGGATAGGAACAATGGGAATTACCTTCTTGTGTAATCCAGAATATGTCTCGTGGTTTCCCTCTGGAAATATTCGTTCCATCAATTTTGATGCTTCGTGGGGATTTTTGGAAAAACTTTCTGACTATGCTACTCATCTTGTCTTACCAATGATAGTGTATACCTATGGCTCATTTGCGTATATTTCACGTCAAATGCGTTCAGGTATGCTAGAAGTCATTCGACAGGATTACATTCGTACAGCACGTGCGAAAGGGCTTCCAGAGCATATTGTGATTTACAAACATGCAGTGAGAAATTCTTTGATTCCAATAATTACGTTATTAGCTGGAATTTTACCTGCTCTCATTGGCGGAAGTGTTATTATTGAAACCATCTTTTCTATCCCGGGAATGGGTAAATTATCCTTCGAATCCCTCATTGCAAGAGATTACTCAATGATTATGGCAATATTTACTGTATCTGCTGTGATGACCTTGGTGGGGATTTTGGTCGCAGACATTCTCTATTCAGTCGTAGACCCTAGAATTGCGTACGGAAAAAAATCGTAATTTAGAACATCGATAAATCATCGCTTTGCTGGCGGATATACTGTTTGACATCAAATTTTGATGCACAACCATTATAATTCATATATCGGATTTTTCCGTAAATTGGTCTTTCGAACCATGCTCTGTCGTGTACACCACCAATTGACCAAGCAACTCCAACATATCCATTCGGATCTCTCCCATCTATTTGATATCTATCGTTGAGATAGATTGCAATCGAATGTGCTTCCTCTGGAGTTGTAGTCCATTCTAATATTTTTTTTGCCCAGTACATTCGCATATATCCGTGCATTTTCCCACTACGAACCATTTCATTTTGTGCTGCATTCCACAAAGCATCATGGGTGGCACTATATTCAAATTCTTCTAACGAGTAAAGAAAATCTCTTTTATCCTTTCTATGTTCGTTCAGAGTTTTTTTTGCCCAATCAGGAAAGCCATCGAACGAATCATATCGAGAATTATACAAACAAAAATTGTCTGATAACTCCCGTCGAACAATCAATTCTTCCAAAAAGCTTGCAACGGATTCGGGGAACTCTTCTGCTAATTGTTTTGCTTGAATAGCACATTCAATTGCTGATAACTGACCAAAATGAAGATAGGGAGAAAGATTGGAAATCATACCCTTTGTAGGGTCATTTCGAAGCGTCACATAGGATTCAACTTTTTGAGAAATAAAAGTTTGTAAGACATTCAAACCATCTTCTCTTCCAGGTAAATAGACCTTTGAAGGAAGTACAGAATATGACACTTTCAAGGAAGAATACACATCGTCCCAATTTGTTGTGTTATTAACTTCTGAAGTAGTATATACATTTTGCGTTGGTTTGGGAGGTAACTCGAAATATTCCACGAGATTCTTTTTGATTTTTGGTCGAATAGTATAGGCACCAAATTCTACTTTTTGTGAAACCCATCTGCAAGGTACAATATTATGCGCATCGACTTCAATTAATGGTACACCTGTTTGCGATAATATACCTTCTTTCCAAATTCTTTTGATTTTTAATGGATCAAAGTCTGTTATCACTGCTCCAATCTGATGAGATTGAAGAAAGTGTACAAAAGTAGGAACAACTTCCCCTAAGAGCAAGGTAAACTGTATATTCAAAGAAGTTGCTCTTTTTTCAACTTCTTTCAATCCTTCTATCATAAACGAATACTGACGCAATGTTGCATCCAAAAAAACTGGTGAAAGCGTAAACACAATTCGTAAAGGAAGTTTTTGTTCAAGTGACAATTGCTGAGCATACGTAAAAGCCCAATTAGAATCAATGCGTTGATCGCGTGACATCCAATAAACAATTTCTCCTTGTATTGGTTGTTCAATTGAACGATATATGTGTATTCTGTTTGTATTCATTTTGTCATTATATCCAAAAAAAAAGCCGTACGTTGTGAGAACATCGTACGGCTTTAGAAAATTCCAATAACTATTATCTCGTGATAACAATTGGAGTAGTTGCGTTCAACAAGCCAGATAAACAACGTAATGTGTAATATCCTGTTGGCAAGTCAGCCAAATCTACAGTTTGTCTGTAATCACCAGCTGATAGCGGAACATCAACTAATTTACGAACTACAATACCATACGAATTGACAATCTCAATAGTAGTATGAGCATCAAATGCTATCGAGAAATCTACCGTTGTGCTAGTTGTTGCTGGGTTCGGGAACGCAGACATCAATCCATAGGTAAATCCACTGGAAGTAATTTGATTCAAGCGTAATGAACACACATTAGTCAATTGTAACTTCGTTGTTGCAGTTGATACTTGTGTACAAACACCCGATTGGTAATTACCACTGACAACGAAATCTGAAATCTCTGCATTACCCAACAGAGGCTTGAAGGTAATATCCAAAAGATTTTGTAACGCAGCAGGAGTTGTAATTGGAGTTATTCCACTTCCACTAAAAGTCATACTTTCTTCAGTATTAGAAATAGTAATTTTTGGTTGAGGTGTCCAATTCCAAGTTGGAACTTTACTTACAAGCGATTGGTAACTAACTATCGAAGGATTGTAGGTAATAGTAACATTTAAGCTTGTTACTTGTGTAGAACCAAAGTTTCCAAAGGTTGCACTCACAGGAATTGTTTCATTTTTACCTGGTTCAATATTATAACTTGTTTTCGGTATGCTAAATGATATTGGAGAAAGAGTTGATGTTCCAGAAACTGCAACAACAATTATTTCACCACCAGCTAAATTCAAGCTAATAACACTATTGAACGTACCAATCGAAGTTGGAGCAAATGTAATTGGAATAGTAACCGTACTATTTGGTGCTATGACCACACCATTTGCAGACCCACTAAATGGAGAATTTTCAGATGGGCTGAAGTCAATAGAATTGATAGTTACAGGATTACTTCCTTGATTTGTTACCACAAGATTTTGTGTCACCACTTCACATCCATTTATAGAACCAAAGTTCAACGCTGGAGCAACAACACCAGAAGAGCTACAAGAAATTGGTATAGCAGTCGTAACTTGTGGGTTTGCATCAGGTCCTGGTGCAGCATCACTTATCACATTTATTATTGTAGAACTGTTTCCACCTGAGGTTGGAGCATACGTGATTGTAATAGGTGCACTTCCCCCCATTGGAATAGTATTTATTGTTGGTTTACCATTCGTAAATCTAAAGTTACCACCATCACTATTGATAAAATCAATATCAGTAATTGTCAAATCAGCTGTTGTTGATGGATTGGTAATTGTTAAAGTTTGAATTATACTATCACCAACTTTTGCACCAATACCACAGTCCCACGTAGAAGAGATTTTTGGTAAAAATCCAAATCCAAGTAAATTAGCTACCAAATCAGGTTGATTCGATACTTTAAAAATGTAACTTCCAGCTAATAGACCTTCAGCTCCAGGAGTAAATTCAACACCAGCAGTTTTTGGTACACCAGGTTGAATAACTTCTCCAGAGGCAATCGAAGGAGTAATTGGTTTAAAATGATTTAAAGATTGGTTTTGTAAATCTCCATCTGCTGTAAATGTTACATCAGAAGTACCACCATTTGTCAAGGTAACAACTCCAGTATTGACTGTTCCTACTCTTTTACTTCCAAAGTCAAGTTTATTGACGGTTACATTTACTATATCAACACCATTACCAATTAAAGTTGTTATTTGTACACCACAATCGGTAGTGTCAAATCCCCAATCTAACGTTGCAGTACGAAGACCAGCAACCTCAGGTCTGAATTGAACTTGTACGGTATGTGTACGACCTGGAGGTAATAAGATAGATCCACCAGTACCATTAATAATTTCAAATTCAGTATTGTTAAAACCTGTACCTGGAAGAATCTTGACATTTCCAGATTTGAAGGAAATACTCTCATTTTTTAGAGTAATATCTTGAGTTGAAACCTTAGGAGTATTCAAATCAACATTCAAAAAGTCAAAAATATCAGTAGTTGTTAGATTACAACAATCTTTCACATACCCATAGTAGGTAATTTCAATAGGTTCTGAACATGTTGCTTCAATAACCATAACAATACTAAATGGTCCAACTTCCATGAATTCAAAAGCTACCTCAATATCAAAGAATTCACACAAATCACCTAAAATAACTTTATCTTTCGGAGAAACTATGATAGTACCTTTGGCTGTATTTACTTTAAAGTATACATTCGTAACTGTCAAAGGAATAGTGCCCTCATTACAAATAGTTGCAGCAGACAAGTGTGTTAACTCTTGACCTAAACAAACTGTGTCTAAATTGATGAGAGGAGTTTTACAAACTAATTTTGGTGCATCAACTGTAAAGGTGTCTGCATTTTCGAAGGAATTACCAGGGACACCACCGAATCTGCGGATAAATCCATCCTTACCACCAATTGCATTGTTTGTTAAAGGTCCAGATGTAAGGGTGTTTTCAAAAGAACCACTTTCAAACAGATTTCCATCCAAATCATTAACAGATTGAAGACTTTTAACAGGCGCATTTATAAAAGGATTTGTTTTTCCAACTGACAATGGTAAAACTAATTGTCCATTCTCGTTAAATGTGGCAGTAAATTGAGCCCAAGTACTTGAATTCGGAAGTGTTCTAAGAGCAGATGCAGATAATTGATTTCTATATTTACCAGTAACTAATATCCTTTTCTGATTTTGGATAGTAGTAATAGCAATTTGTTCGGGATATGCTTCAAATTGATTCCAAGAAGTTGAAGCAGAAACATCTGTATTAACAATGGTTGCAGCACCTGTCATTGGGTCTAATCTGGCTAAAAACACACCCATTTTATTTGGAACTTCATAGTTTAATGGAGAAACTCCCATAGAACCGGTTGAATAGGAAGCACCTGCAAACCATACGTTGTTTCCATCGACTAAAACTCCAGAAGAAACTTCATCCAATGGTGAACTAACTTTCGTAACCCAATTAAATACTCCACTTATCGGATTCTGCTGACCAACAAAAATGTCTTTAAAGCCTGAAGATGTAAATGTTGTATTTTGGTTAAAGGTTACTGTATTTGAGAATACTCCAGTAGAATATAGTAAGTCTTCATTCCCATTTAGGTCAATGGAACTTACAGAATCTGGTCCAGAAGAACCAACTTGTTTCACCCATTGATATAGACTTGCTGGTGGTAGGGTTACTCGGACTTGATATTCTTTTCCTTTAATAGTTGGATTCCATAAGTAAACATTTCCAGTAACTCCAGTTGCTATCGGTGTCCAAGTAGCATTAGGTGACTCTCTAAAGAATAAGTTTACGGGTGTAGTAGAATCAACTCCAGCCCAAACTATTGCAAAGGTATCACAGGTAGAAATAGTTTCTGAGCCATCTGGTTTTATTAAACGTACGGTTTGTAAACCTCCAACAAGAGGAATTTTAGAGTTGCAAGGAATTCCATTCACTACCAACTCAGTTTGATGGAACATTTTAGTATCACCTTGTGTAAACTTTACTTTTACTTTCAAGATATCACTTTTGTTCATTTGGAATGGTGTAATAGGTAATTGTCGAATTGTAGTATTCAACATTACTTCAACAATTTCATACTGAGGAATTTTTGGCAAGAAGTCAATATTTGTAATAGTATACCCATCGATTGGGACACGAAAGGTTAGTTGGTCTTCTTTTGATAAATTTGCATCTACATCTCCAAAAGAAAGAACCTGACTTGATGCGATAATTGGGGCAACTGAATAATCAGGAGCGGTATAACGTGCAGTATCTATTTTTGTTAACAATCCAGCTCTGCTAAAGCGAATAGTAGACAAACGAGTTCTACTTGCTTGGGTACATCCATATGGTGCGGTCCATTCTAATTCACAAACCTTGGTTCCCTTTAATTCAGCAGCAATTGCCTCATAGACTGCTTTAATTGATTGTTCGTTGATATTTTGAACGACAAAAGCTCTTCCACCAGTTGCGTTAGCAATTTGTTTTAGTTCTGGAGCATCTACCCCAATAGAAATAGAAAAGAATCGAATAGCATTATCTTGACAACGCTGAACAACTTCACCAACATTAGTTGCTTCAATAGGTAGACCGTCTGTTAGGAATAATATTACCTTACAATTATTCGGTTGTCTGCGAGACAACATACCAATAGTTCCATCTCCGATAATTACATTTTTGTAGTTTAATGGATCACGTAATGCGGAAAGAAGAACATCATTATACTTCGTTGAATTTGAAGGATTGATGAAATTTAATGCATCAATAATTGGTTGTTTTGCTGAAGTAAAATCCTGATTTAAAAAACCCATTCCATCAAAGGATCCTAATGAGATTTCATTTTTTCCATTAAAATCAATGGAATTTAAAAAGGAATTTACTCCAAATTTTACAGCATCCCATCGAGTTTTACCAGGAGAAATTGGGTCTAACATAGAACCTGACTTATCCACAATAAGTGAAACACTCAAATCACATTGACCTGCAGCACGGCAATTTACTTTCAATGATGGAGTAACATTGACACCATTATCAGTAATTGTGAAGTCAGAAAGCAATCCGTCTACGGGTTGACCATTACCATTTGTGACAAAAAAACCTGCCTTGATTGTAGGATATCCACTTGCATCCACATTGAAAATAGAAAATGCTTGTGAATGAACATCTTTTGGAAGGAGGAATGCGAAAAAAATCACTCCAATTCCTAAAAGAACATTTCGTAAAGTTGCTGAAATAACCATAATGGTCTCCTTGAAATATGTATTCTTTTATAATCAAACTTACGGCATATTAATAAAGTAGTTTTATTAATAGACAGTTAAAAATATAAATAATTTTTGACTTTTCAAAATTTTTTCTGATTAGGTACGCAAATAAAGAACTTTTTTAAGTTTCTACGACATCAAGAAATTGAATTTTGAATTTGAAATACAGTAATTTCACTATATTTGCACGAATAAATGAAATAGTTTTCATCAAGGAAACGGCATAATAAAACTTACTTTTCAACAATGTCCCATACACACCATCATCACCATCATACCTCACAAAAAACTAGTTCAATAGTTTGGGCATTGGTGTTGAATGCAACTTTTTGCGTTGTAGAAATCATTGCTGGAGTATTGTCAAATTCGATGGCGATTTTGTCTGATGCTCTTCACGATTTGGGCGATACCATTGCATTAGCTTCAGCATTGTTTTTCGAAAAGTATTCGTTAAAATCTGCTGATGATTCTTACACATTTGGATATCGAAGATTTTCTGTCTTATCTGCTATAATAAATAGTAGTATCTTGCTTATTGGCTCTATCGGAATTACGATTGTCTCGGTTCAACGACTTTTTGCACCAGAAATAGTTTCCTCAGAAATTATGTTTTGGATGTCTTTAGGTGGCATAGTAATTAATGGTTTTGCTATGCACAAACTGAGTCCGCATTCTCATTCTCATAATCATTCTGTTCTGTCGTTACATTTGTTGGAAGATGTATTAGGATGGGTAGCCATACTAATTGGATCTATTATTATTTACTTTACTCAATGGTATATAATTGACCCTATTTTGTCAGTATGTGTTTCGGTATTTATCGGATTTAATGCTGTGAAAAGTATTCAATCAACTTTGAGGATTTTTTTACAAGCAGTACCAAAAAATTTGAATAGTCTTGAAGTGCAAGAAAAGCTTGAACAAGTACCTAATATTATATCAATCCATTCGTTTCGAGTATGGACTTTAGATGATGAAAATCACATTGTTTCTTTTCATGCTGTTGTGGAACCACATCTTTCTCCCAATGAATTGATAGTAGTAAAACAATCTCTAAAAAAAATTACCTCACATCATCATATTAGTCAAACAACTATTGAATTTGAATTTAAAAACGAAGCTTGCAAAGGATAAAAAAAATGAAAGTATTTATTGCTGTTGATATGGAAGGTGCAACTGGCGTTGTACACTCTGACCAATTGATGCCTGAGGGTAAAACATATACTCAAGCACGAAATTTGCTTACTGACGATGTCAACGCTGCTATAGAAGGCGTGCTTTCTGTTGTTCCTGAGGCAACTTTCGTAGTGTGTGATGGTCACGGAATTATGCGAAATGTAGTGTTTGAAAATCTACACGAAGCAGCATCCTTGGTGATTGGTCCTGCATCGTACGAGAACAAACCCCTCTGTCAATGTCAAGGAATTGATGAAACGTTCGATATGGCGATGATGGTTGGGTATCATTCTATGGCGGGTACTCCAAATGGACTTTTGGCTCACACCTATGTTGGTTCGTTGATTACAAACCTTAGATTGAACGGAAAAACAGTTGGTGAAATTACTATGAATACAGCTATTTTTGGTTCGTTTAGAGTCCCTGTTGGGTTAGTGACTGGTAATTCGTGCTTGGAAGAAGAAGCAAAAAATATCTCTCCAACTATTGAATTTGTTTCAACCAAAGAATCGTATGGATTTACTGCAGCACTCTGTTATCCTCCGAAAAAAACGAAAAAACTTATTTTCGATGGTGCAGCTCGAGCTACGAACAATTTGTTGCATAATCAGTTGAAACCAATCGCTGCTCAAACACCCGTTACTATAGAAGTTGAAACACATCGTAGAGAAATGACAACTCGTGCAAGTGTTGTTGCAGGTATTGATCAAACTGGCGAAAGAACATTTTCATCTACCAACTCTGTTTCAGCTGCCGAATGCTTTAAAACAATTTGGAAAGGCATTACCACTGCAATGGATCAACCTGCTGGTTGGCTTCAATAATGAATGTAGAAGTTTTAATTGTTGGTTTTGGACTTGCTGGTGCTACACTCGCTCATACCTTAGAATCAAAGGGTATTTCTTTTTACATTATTGAAGAATCATACGATGGTTCAGCGAGTTGTATTGCCGCTGGATTGGTAACGCCATTAACTGGTAAACGATTCGTGAAAACTTGGCGGTTTGATGAAATTGCTCCAATTGTAAATGCGTTTTATCCAGCTATCGAGCAGAAATTATCAACTTCACTTTGGTTTCAGTTACCTCAAATAAAGGTGTGTACGAATGACTTTGAAGCACAACAGTTGCAAAAGCGTTCTGTCGACCCTGAGTATGCTGAATTTTTAGGTGCATCGGTTACATTACCGTCGTATATCCATCAACCGTATGGTGCAGTAACAATCGAACAGACATCGTTATTACATTCTCAAAAATATATCGAAACATCGTACAACTACTTTTCTTCAAAAGGTTGTGTTCTCAACAAACGTTTTAGCTATGAAGAATGTTCGATTTCTTCTGATTCAGTTATTTTTCTAGGCATTACCGCTCGATATGTCATTGACTGCACAGGGTATGCGTTTTGCAAAACAGTTTTTGGTGCCTCATTAGGTTTAGAACCGAGTAAGGGTGAGATTCTGACCATTCGAACGGATGTTGAGACGTTGCCGTATGTTGTAAATGCTGGGTTATACGTCATTCCGTTGGGTGATTATTTGTATCGCGTTGGAGCAACATACGGACTGTTACACGATACAACTGAACCTACTGAAGAAGCCAGACTATTGCTAACGACTCGTTTTGAGAATTTGTGGCGTGGTGAATATGAAGTTGTTGCTCATGATGTGGGTATACGCCCAAAAGTTCCCGACAAACACCCCATTATTGGTAAGGTACACCCTGATTTTCCGATTTACACACTCAACTCATTGGGTGCAAAAGGAGTTTCATACGCACCATGGTCGGCGAAATTACTGGTAGAACATATTTTTGAACAAGGATTAATTGATAAGGAATTAGATGCAACTCGATACCAACCAAAATAATATCTCTTTTTCGGCAGTAACATTGTCTCATTTGTATGCCTCATCAGTCATTCGCCCGAATGATGTGGTTATTGACGCTACGTGTGGCAATGGGAATGATACGATATTTTTGGCAGAAGCTGTTGTAAATGGTGGAAAAGTCTATGGATTTGACATTCAAGACATCGCCATTGAAGCAACACACAAAGCATTATCTGCCAAATCATTACTATCACAAACGGAACTCTTGCTCCAATCGCATGATGAAATGTTGTCTTCAATCCCGCAAAATTTGCACGGGAAAATTCGCTGTATAATGTTCAATTTGGGATATTTACCCGGTGGAGATAAACACCAAATTACTCTTCCAAGCACCACACTCGAAGCATTACAACAGTCACTCCAGTTACTTGCAGTTGGAGGTCTTATTTCTATTTGTGCATATCGCGGACACGACGGTGGTGAAGAAGAAGAAATGGCAGTTGCGAAATTCTGCTCACAACTGCCCAAACAATCCTACAATTGCATCAAAACCGAACACATCAACGAACAACCCAACCGCCCTGTTTTGTATTGTATACAGAAGTTGTGAGAGGGTGGGGTAAGTGATTACTGCTAACAATTACTTCTTTTTTCTTACAACTGGGTTCCCGACATAATTTATACTATCTGGAACAAAGTTCAGTTTCGAAATATCGATTTTCTTCTGTATTTTGTTGTCAACTAAAGACAAGTATTTCAATCCTTTGAGATTTACAAATGCTCCATCAACATTCTCTAATTCATTAAACGTAATATACAATGAATCAATTTCTTTCACTTTATTTAATGGAATAATTTCTTTAGTAGAGGTCATTGTAATTATAATCTTTTTAATCTTATTTGGTAAGCTGTTTAAATCTAAAGTATTAATCTCTTGACCAGAAATCCATAAACAATCAACTTTATCAAACAAACGGAAATTAGGTAAGGATGTAAAATTATTACATCGAAATGATAGTTCTTTGTATTTGAATTTTGAAATAGTAGTAAATACATCATTGAAATTAGAAATATTTCCGCCAATCGAAAAAGTATCTATTTTTGTATTTTTAAACGAAATTCTACTGACCCCATTATGAATAATTAAGTGATTTTTTACCTCAATGTTTTGAATATCGAGATCTATTGAATCAATTTCTATGTGAAGATTATTAAGTACCGATTGTTTTGTTGGATGTAGGGTAACTTTGCGTGTACTATAGGAAATTATCGATATGCTTTGAACTTTGTTATTTTTTGACAAGATAGAATTAATTACAAATTCATAATTCTTTCTTGTAGCATCAAGAATCACAAAATACAGAAACAATTTTCCTTTTGTTGCTTGATACACAGAATCGAATTTACGTAGATTCTCCTTGTATGTTGAATCTGAAATACAAAATTGAATTGACTTATTATTCCCAACACCATAATATTGAACTATGAAATGCTCAATAGAATCATGATACCTATGAGAACCACCTACATTGTCATCAAACATATTGTGAATAGGGATATAAGTGCGAACTAAAATCTTTTTTCCGTATTTATCATATCTATATTCTTTCCCATTTTCAAAAGATTGTCTAACCAACCAAACTGTATCAGAACCAAAGACTCTCATAAAGTGAGTATCTATTTTCTTAGCTTCGATAGTATCTGTATCTGGTTTTACATCCCAATCATCTAAAACGTCCCATTCATCATTTTGAATAGAAAGGAACAACATCAAGGCAGTTAAGAATAGTATTTTCATAACTTCCATTTACTTAACCAAACAAATGATTCCTCTAGAACCACAATTTTTTTGTAATTCTTCTATTTGTTGTTCTTTTAATTCAGAATTTGTTATATAGAGCAAACCTAATTTCTTAAATTGAGATACATCAAAGGTTATATCATTTAACAATGAATTATGAATATGAAGTTCTTGCAAATTTTCTAATTTGTGTAGACCTTGTGGAAATGAGGTCAATGACGTTCCATTTATTTCTAAAAATGAAAGTGTAGTATCTTTTTCTGTACAAATCAATGATTGATAAGTGCTCCAACCAAAAAAACGTAACTTTTTAACTTCTGCAATATTTGATAAATCAAATGTTTTTGCTTTAAACGCAAATAGAATTAACGAATCAGTTGGAAATCCTTTGAGCGACATATCTTGTTGAGAAATGTGAGAAAGTGTCGTCGATGAGTTTTTTCTTTTCAATACAATGGATGAAAGAAAAACATCTTTTTTTTCTATTTCAGTTACTGTTTCGACTATTTGTTTATTTGGATCATACTTTTCTCCTTTGATTTCTTCAGCGACAATAACCTCAATTTTCTGTTGCTTTTTTCTATCGATTTTCTTTTTAGAATATTCTGGAATTCTTTGTTCATTGGAATTACTTTCATCATATTTAGTAAATAAAAGGTGTTCTGAAAGTACCTCACCAAAAATAGGACATGCAGGTGCATTTTCACCATATTTTACAAAAAAAGCTGCTTTTACGAATGGAAGTTTTGAATACTTTGTTGTAAAATATTTTGGAGCTTTTAAAGTTAAAATCAGTGGAGCTACTTTCTGAAAATTAGGGATTGTCCATGAATAATTTGATTCAATGTGTAGATTTTGAATGTCAATTTTTTGTAGAACAGTAATCAATGAATCAATTGTATTTAGTGAATCCAGCAAATACAAATGCAAATCTCGTACTTTTTTTATTTGAGAAAGAACTGATTTTGTTGTTCCGATACTTTTTGTAATCTCAATAGAGAGTTTTTTATATTCTGGAAGTATGGAAGTTGGTATCTCATCTTCAGAATAATATTCTAAAACGGCAGTAGAATCAGCGTTTGATTTGGAAAACACTACCAAAAATACTAAAAAGAAAACACAGTACTTCATAGTAATATCATTCAAAATTCAATGAAGTATATTGAGTGTTTTGTAAGGCTTTGAGAAGGTTGTAATGGTTACTTTTCTTCTTTTCTTTGATGATAATATGGTCTATTTTTTTAGGAAATTTAGTGTTTTTTGTTAGAATGAGATTATCACATTCGAGTATGAGATAGCTGGATTGGAGTGTGGACAAATCGCCGATTGTAAGATTTTTGACTGTTGTGAAATACACGACCTTTGTGTTGATCGGAAATTCACAATAGTTGTTTTTTACTTCCGCGACAATGTCTTTTGTTGCAGAACTGATTTGTAATATTTCCGTTGAAAACGCTTGCAAAGGCACTTTGGACTTCACTTCATCAGCCACCACTGCCAGTACACCAATCAAATCCTTATTCTTTGTTACTTCTTCGATAGGGGTTCCCGGGAAAACATAGGTCATACTTTCGCCCAGTTTTTCATACACCCCATCAATAGTCTGACGTTTTGTAGAGGAAGTAACTTTCGATAAGTCAATCGATTCTTGCGAATATAACGAAACCGTAGTCAGTAAAAAAAGAAGAAGAATTTTCATAGAATGTAAAATAGAATTGTTTATACCTGTACTATTGTTTAAACACGATACCAATCGGTAATAATTTTTTTGCAGTGAATTTTAGGCATAAAAAAAGCCCGAAGGTTGTCTTGGTCTTCAGGCATGAGCATCTTTACAAAGCGGTCAGGGGAGAGAACACTTTTCAACTCGCTACAAATATACAAAAAATATTCAGAACAGCAAAATTTTAGAAGAAAAAGTGGGGTTTATTTCTACACTAATGATAGTAAAGTTTCATATAAGTTGGGGACTTTAGAATTATAATGTTATCAAAATCTATATTCCTTCATTCTGTATTTAGCATTTCAATTTTTTTAAGTTTGGATGGTTTGTCAAACAAATTTGGAAATACATTTTTATCTCTGATTTTCCCATTTGTGTAAAACAACGTGTTACTATCCATATTGCAAGTAAATTCTCGTAATCTCTCTGTAGAATGAATATAAATGTTTTCAACAGTGAGAGATTTTTCTATTCCCATAACTTCATGTTGACCAGTGAGGTACACAGATTTAACACTTCCTTTTCCTTTGATGTAATACCATGATGGTTCATTACTATGAATACTTATCTCCGACAATGTTACCTTACTATAAATTATTTCTCCAGTGATTTTCTCAACATAAAGCAAGTTGGGTGTTTCTAAATAAATATATAGTTTATAAGTTCCTTCTAAAGAACTTAATTCTTTTCTAAATGCTTGATATTCTACTTCAAAATTGTCTTTATGAGCAATAAATATGATAGTATTATTTACTCTGTCATTTGATGGAAAAATCTTAAAAAAAGATTTTGAAAATATGTCTTGAGTTTTATTAATATCTAAAATATGATTTGTTTGATAATTGAGTGTATCTTGATTTGTAATTGATTTCTGTAGAAGTTCTAATTCAAACTCTAAATCTCTAATTTTTTGATCAATTACTATATCATTTGATCCATCATCAGTTCCACAATGCCCCCACTCACTTTCATCCCTAAACCCCAAAAATCTACACCCATTGAAAATGCACAATGATGTGAATAGAAGTGACAGTATTAGTAAGTGATTGAATAGTTGTTTGGTTTTCATTGTAATGCCTGAAGAAAGTATTTGCTACTAAAATACGACAATTTTAGGAATTACAATGCAAAAAGGTATGCACAATTCAGGCGAAAGAAGAGTGATGTATAATCTTGGTTTTTGAGTACACTCGGTCGGTAACCACTGTGGAATGTGGTTTGGATGTAGCTTCCGTTTTTGATAGCGAAATCATAACCAATAAAAAGCGAGGGTTCTATTATGAGCGATTGATAGGTTTGATTGAATCCAACGAGAGTTTGTTCGGAAAATAGTGGGTTTGAACCTACATTTTCTGATACATCCCGTTCAATGAGTTTTGTTGATTGAGCAAATGGTATTGCAAGTGCGACTGCTCCACCCATAGAGAAATTTGTACCGGAAAATCGATACTTACTTTGTGATTGTGCTGTAATAGCAAAGGAAGAAATTGAACCAATATATTCAGTAACTAATGGAGATTTATCTCGACGTTGAATTGGATCGGCTTCTTGTGAAAGTGATGTCATCATCTGGGAAAGCCCAACATTTCCGCCAAAAGACCAATGAGGACTTAGCCAATACTCTGCAGAAACACCAACGGACAACACCGTCGTTGCACCTCGTTCAAATTTGCAACAAAGTAGTTGATTTTCAAGAATAGGAATTGAGGTATTATCAATCGAATAGGAAACAGCAGCACTAACTCCACCAAAAAGCTTCGTAAATGAAGATGGCTCTCTCAATGATCCATAGAAAGGCAGACGTTGAGCAAAGACATCAACTGAACACAGCAACAATAGTAATACCCAAATTTTCATTCTTTTATTAGCAATTGTTGAACTATTCCGCTTTTTGTACGAATCGCAACAACAATAAGTCCTTTGTGAACCTTGTTTTTCAGTTGAATTGGCACTAGCATTGTGCCTTGTTCAAGAGCTAATTGTTCTTCAAACAGCACCGTTCCGAGTGTATTGAGAACTGAAATTGTTATCGATTGTGCTTCATACGATTCAATAGGAAGTAAAAATTCATTTCCAATAGGGTTTGGAGAAATCATTCCAATTGCCAACGTTGACAAGGAAGTTTTATAGTCCAAACCACAAATTGAATCAACAGTAACCCTACCAGCGTTTGGAGCAACCGTCAAAAAATTTGGGCAGGTACTATTACCAAATTGTGCATTCACAAATTGTAGTAATGTTGAGCGTTTTTCACCCAAATACACCCCAAAATGCAACATCACTAAGGTATCTGAAGTAAGATAATTGGAATTTGGAGCATTTATGGAAATTGGTAATATTCCTCGTGATGATTCTGCAATGGAGATAAACTGTTGCGGTGTATTTTGCAACTTTGTACCTGCTATAAAATACCCTTTGTATTCTAAAATTTGTCGGTCATATTGGAGCTGTTGTTGAATAGAGGTAATACCTTCCAACGAAGATGATATTCGTAAAGGAATGAACACATCGCTACCCGGTTTAACGCTATATTCATCAAATCGTGGCGAAACCGTTTGTGCTTGAACACCTCTTCCACGAAGATACACCACTTTTTTTGCACCAGTGATGCTATTTGAAACAACTTCCAATGAATCTAAAAATTCGCCAGTGTTAGCTGGTTCAAATTCGACCGTGAGATTTGTCACAGCATCTGGTGATACATTCGAATTACCTTGTGAGGCTATTCGAAAAGGAGAAAAGGTAGTGGGTATCGTTGCGGAACTTATATTCAAATTTGTAGAACCAATGTTTTTGATTTGTACTGATCTTGATGAATTCAACCGACAAGGAGATTGTTGCGAAATTGGAACATCACCCAAATCAATCGTGTCCAAATTTACTTGCAAAGATGCACCAACACCATTGATGGAAAATACGATTTTCTTTGTTGCATCAAGTGGATTGACACCATGAAAACCTCGTGAGAGTAAATTGGTTCCCAAAACTAACTCAGTAGTATGTTGACCCAATGCCGATGGTGTAATTTCAAGCGTAATACTATATTCCTCAGAGGTTTTTATGACTGAAGTGGGATATGGAGTGACAATCGATGATATTGTCGTAATTTGATTGGCATTTTTGAATGATTGTAAGGTTTGATTTTGAACAGTGTATTCAATATTTCCATCATTTTTGAAACGAAGCATTACATTTTTTTTTGTTCCCCAATTCATATCCCCCAGATTAATTACCTCTGTTGGTGTAAATGGAGTTCCGTCAATTGTTACATTGGTTGTAGTGATAACTTGTTCAACTCCCACTCCAGATAACTCAATTGGAAGTGTTTCTACACTTCCACTTCGTTCATATTGCAGCCAAAACCGTGCAGAGTCATAACCACGACCTTTTGGACGATAGAGCAATTCAATTTCTCGTGATTCTTTTGAAGGAATGGGATTAATAGAAGCAAAAGAAAATTCGGAGTCGTTGGGCGTATAGTAAGATATATCAGTTGAAGAAGTAATCAAAATATTAGACAAATTCAGTAAATTCCATCGATATAGCTTCGGAGTTGTAGTATTGACATAGACAGAATCAAAGCTATACTTCGTAATTCTTGTTCCCAACCAAGTTTTTGAGCGATATCCCATAAGAAGATATGTTCGAGTTTGATTTACTTGCAATGATGAAGTAGGAGTAACCGCTAAAGTAAACTGTGCATCTGCATAATTCCCTGGCGAACTGACAGTATCATTTGGTACATATTCCAAGGTAATTTTGTGTTCACCATTCGAAGGAATGGTCACTTCTGGTAACGTTTGTATAGTGCTTTTAAACTGCCTAAATCTATCTTCATTATCAATTCCATTTCTTTCAATTTTAAACCACGGTGAAACATTCCCACCAAAACGAATTGGATTAGCAGAACCATTGTTGATAAAAAAGTCTTTCAAACTTTTTTCACCTAATAGAACTATTCCAAAATCAACAGTATCCACTTCCGGAGTTATACGAATAAGAGGGTCTATTTGGGCAGATAGACTTCCCAAAGACAGTAAAACCAGAACTATTGATTGAAGTAAAAAACGTTTCATTGTCGTAATATACTGATTTTTTTGATAAGAAACTTTGAGATAGAAGAAATTTTGTCAGCACTATTGCCAAATTTGTCAGCACTATTGCATATTTGTCATATTATTTTGTTGTTTTGTCAGTTTTTACACTAACCACGTGTAATTTTGTCAGTTTTTTCGCAAACTTTTTCACTTGGCACAGCAAATGCTTATAGTATAACAACATTAATTTTTAATCGTACAAGAGGTCATTATGCCGGTAGTCGTAACATGGGATCCATCAAAGGATTTCAAACATCTCGAAAAAGAGTTGTACAAAAATTTTGTTCGCCATAACTGTGCAACAAAATCAGAGACAAAAGAAGAAACAACAAAAGAATCTACTTTTAAACCAACTGCTGATATCTATTCAGAACCAGATTACTACATCATAAGTGTTGATTTACCTGGGGTTTCTAAAGAGAATATTAGCTTGACCTTTGAAAAAGGAATTTTGACACTTCGTGGTGAAAGAATTCAACAACTCAAAGACAAAACGGTACGCAATGAAAAACATTTTGGTGCATTTGAACGAAAATTCAAAATGACAACAGAAATCCAAAGTGAATCAATTACTGCTGAATTTAGTAATGGTGAATTACTTATCACTGTTCCTAAAAAAGTATCTGAAGAACGAGTTATAACAATTTCTAATAACTAATTATTTATTAACACATTAAAGAAAGGGTACTCCAATGGGTAACATCACTTTTAACCCAACAAAAACAATGTTGGACGTAGAACGCGAATTTGGAAAATTATTCTCAATGTTTGGAACTCCATTTCGCAAAGTTGATTCTGAATATGAAAATGCTGTTTGGACTCCGTTAGCTGATATTGCAGAGGACAAAGCAAATTATTTCATCACATTAGATCTTCCAGGAATTAAACCAGAAGATGTAAAAATTACTGTGAATAATGGTAAGTTACAAATCAGTGGTGAAAGAAATTCTGAATCAGAATCAACCGAAAAAAACTATCATAGAGTCGAACGTTCGTATGGAAAATACTATCGTTCGTTCACATTACCAGACTTTGTTGATGTAGAACAAATTAATGCAGATTTCCATAATGGACAGTTGACAATCACTGCTCCAAAAATGGAAAAAGCTTTACCGAAAGAAATCTCTATATCAGTGAAATAAGATTTCTTTCATAAGAACACACATAGCCTTTTGGTAGCTGCAATGCCAAAAGGCTTCTTTTTTTTTCTATGTTAAATGTTAAAACTTTTTGCCGTATCTAAAAAGGTCTGAATATCAATTCTATCAGGGAATAACTTTTTAGCAAATTCTAAAAACTGAATTGCTAATTCCTTTTTTCCTAACTTTAATGAAACATCTGCTAATCCTACTAAGCAACCAACTTCTTTTTTATTAAAAGAAATTCCTTTTTTGAAGGAGATTTCTGCTTCTTTGAGATTTCCCAATTGAATATAGGTTCGCCCAAATCGAAACCACAATTGCTCAAGGGGAATGGCATATTCTCCAGCAACAGATGAAAGAGGATCTGGAGTTTCAATGGATGCTTCAAAGGCTTTATATGCTCTTAATGCCTCAGTATATTCTTTTGTTTCGCTGTAACTTTCACCCAAAATAAATTGAGCAAAGCCTTGTTTTGGAAGTATAGATAAAGACCTATTTGCACATTCAATCGCTTCTCGAACTTGCTTGCGTTGAAACAACACAATCCCCAAATAATTCAATGATTGTGGAATTACAATAGAATCAGTTGTTGCATGCTCTAACGATAATCTCAAATCAGCTTCAGCCTTAGTATTGTCGCCCAATGCCATATATGTTTTCCCACGTTGCATAAGATTATATGAGTTATGGGGCTTTTTTTCTAATGCAAAGGATAGTAATTGCAAATTTCTTTCTTGTTTTTTCTTCATCTCATTTGGTGAAAGGTTGTATCCTTTATGAAGAAATTGGATTTCCGAATAGGCAACTTCTAATCCAGCAGAGAAAATAGTTTGTAAGACTTGTTCGTGAATAATACCTTTGAAGTAGATAGCATCATTGTTTCGAAACAATCGTAAAAGATTTGTCGTAAAAACATCTTTTCCACCATCTGCTCTGTCAAAATAGGATTGTACTGAGAGTAAAAAACCCCCAACAGTAGATTGAGCATTTTGAATTGTTTTTAAGACCTCATGAGGATTAAGCAACACTTCATCTGCATCAATACTCAAAATCCAATCAGAACTTGCTTGACGAAGTGCTATATTTCTGGCTTTGGAAAAATTATATTCCCACTGACTTTGGATAATGATAGCACCATATTCATTTGCTATTTCTATCGTTTTGTCTGTCGAACCAGTATCTACAATAATTATCTCATCGACAATATCGGTTAAAGCGTGAAGACATTCACGAAGATTTTTTTCTTCGTTTTTTACTATTAAACAAGCACTAAGTGTATTCATAGTTTCAAATGTACAAAAAAAAGCACCAACAATATGTTGATGCTTTTACAATGTATGATAATTACATTTTTAAAGGAATGGTATTTTAACAACTTCCGCTTCAAATAGTTTATTTCTTGCAGAAATATTGATGATGCTTCCAGGTGAAGAAAGCGTAGTAGCAACATAACCAAGTCCGATTCCATACCCCATATTTGGTGATAATGAACCACTTGTTACAGTTCCTACAACTGCTCCATCAGCAACAATTTCATACCCATTACGAGGAATAAACTTTTCCGCTAATACTTTGAAACCTACTAATTTTCGTTGAACACCAGCATTTTTCACTTCCTGAATAACGTCAGAACCATTGAAAGCACCTTTGGCAAGTTTAGTAATCCAACCTAAACCAGCTTCTAAAGGATTTGTTTGTTCAGTGATGTCATTCCCATACAAGCAATACCCTTTTTCTAATCTGAGTGTGTCTCTTGCTCCTAAACCAATTGGAGAAATACCAAATTCTTCCCCTGCAGCAAATATTGCATCCCAAACCTTTGAAGCAATTGTTTCATCACCTTTGAAATATATTTCAAATCCAATTTCACCAGTATAACCTGTTCTTGAATAGATTACAGGAATACCATTAATTTCTCCATTGACGAAACTATAATATGCAACTGCACTTAAATCTATTGCTGTTAGTTTTTGAAGGGTTTCAATTGATTTTGGACCCTGCACTGCCAAAAGTGAATATTCATCAGAATCATCTGTTAAAGAAACGGAAAATCCAGCAGTATTTTGTTTTGCCCAAGCAAAATCTTTATCAATATTAGCACCATTGACAACTAACATATAATAGTCACCACAATGATAGACCAATAAATCATCGACAATACCACCATTCGTAAGACACATAGATGAATATTGAGCTTTCCCTGGTTCCAATTTGGAAGCATCATTGGTAGTAAGCTTTTGAATATAAGCAAGAGCATCATCACCTTTGACGATAAACTCTCCCATATGAGATACATCGAATACTCCGACAGAAGAACGTACTTTTTCGTGTTCCGCAATAATACCTGATGGATATTGAATCGGCATAGTAAAACCAGCAAAATCAACCATTTTTGCTTGATGTTGTAGGTGTTGGGTATACAATTTCGTTTTTTTCATTCTAAGTAAGTTTAAGAGTAAGTAAATTCTTTATTAACGTTGAATATGAGTACTAATCCAATCTGAGATTCGTTGGGTAGCCTCAGCTGAGGGCCAGTGCCCACCTTCAAATGAGTACATTTGATTTGAAACACCATGTTTATCTAAAAGCGATTTATATAATTGTGATGTTTGAATAGGTACAACTGTATCTTGTGCACCATGCAAGAGAAGAATATCAATTCCATATCGTTTCAAATTAGGAACATTTTCTTCCATTTTTCCTTCTTGAAACATACTTCCACAAATTGAGACAACATTGGAAAAGTTCTCTGGATATCTACTTGCCAAAACAGAAGCATAGAATCCTCCTTGTGAGAATCCTACCACGGTACATGGATCAAACTTATGAACATTTAACTTTCGTTTCGCATCCATAATGACAGCATTATACCACTCTGCAGAATAATCAACAACAGTTGATTTTAGAGTTTCAGGTATTTGCAAATCCTCACCTGCAGCGGTAAATCGATATGCCCCTCTCTTTAATGTTTCACTTAGATGTGTGTAAGTACCTTCAGGACAAACATAAATAACATTGGGAACAGATAGTTGTTTCGCCCATCGTAAAAAGACAGCTGGTTCTTGCGAGTTTCCATGAAGCAATAATACCAATGAACATTTTACTTTTTGGTTATACTTAGGTGGATACAAAATCTTATATTTACCAAGTCTTTTTTGTGGTGCAAATTCGAAAGGGAACTCCTCCTTTGCTTTTCCATTTTGAGCAAATAGAGAGCACGACAACATGAGAAAACAAATGATAAGTACAAGCTTCATTTACTTGCGATATTGTTGTACATTAATATCATATCTACGAATTTTATTATGTAATGTTTCTCTTGAAACATTTAACATCGCAGCAGTTTTTGAAACATTTCCATTGTTTACCTTTAGTGTTGATTCAATCTTCATCTTATCAACTAAGGACAAATCTTCTTTCAAGGATCGTTCAGTAGAAAACACCATCGGATTTTGATCAGCGACATTCTGAGATGTATCACTGTATAAAGAACTTGTATGAGATAAAGCCAAATGCAAATCTGATATTTCTATATCATTTTTCATAATGGTTTGCAAAGCAACTCGTAAAGAAGAATAAAGCTCTCGTATATTCCCGTTCCATTCTCTATTTTTCAAGTACTCTACTGTCGATGGAGAAAATGCTTTTGTTTGTTCAAACTCTGCATTATGAACCTTTGTGTAATACTCTATAATATGCGGAATATCCTCTCGACGTTGTCGAAGTGGTGGGATATAGATTTCACACTCTCGTAATCTATGATACAGTTGTTCTCTAAATTTACCTTCTTTTATAGCTCCTATCAAATCTTTATCTGTTGCTGAAACAAAACGTACATCAATTTTTTCTGGTTCAACAGAACCAACCTTACGAATAGTTTTTTCTTCAATCGGTAGTAGTAAATTCGCCTGTAATTCCGGAGAAAGATCGCCTATCTCATCTAAAAACAATGTGCCTTTCGTGGCTTGATGGAAAAGTCCTTTTTTATTATCCATCGCACCAGTGAAAGCTCCACGAACATGTCCGTATAATTCCGATTGAAAAATTTCTCGTGGAATGTTAGGAATATCCACGGTTACAAACAAACATTTTGAACGACGGGAAGCTGCATGAATAGCTCTTGCTACTAACTTTTTACCTGTTCCAGTTTCTCCTGTAACTAAAACATTCAAATCAGTTCGTGCGTAATTGAGAATTTTATTCCCAACTTCTAAAATTTGAGGTGAAGTTCCAATAATTCCTTGTTCTTCCAAAAAACGGACTAACTCTATATTCTTTGTTTTACTGCCAATTGTCTCACTTGCAGATTTGAGAACATCAATGATTTTGTCTTGAGCAAGTATGGATTTTTCTATAAAATTCACTGCACCAATCTTAGTTGCTGATACAGCTGTTTCTATAGTTCCTTTACCAGAGATCATTACTACTGGTATTGTGAAAAAGTGTTTCACAGTATGAGCAAGCATATCAAGACCAGTCATACGAGACCTATCGCCAAATTCTATGTCTAAAAACATAAGTGAAATAGAACTTGCATTTTTTTCTAAATATGCAATTGCATCTTCTGGAGAATGATGTAGGATGGGTTTCCAACCTTGAGAACGGACTATTTCAGCCAATGTGGAACAAAAATCTATGTTGTCATCTACAATTAATATATTCTGATTCACGATTTTCCTTTTGTTCGACGTTTGTTAAATAGTAACTTACTTTGTTGTATCGGGTAATTGTTGAGAGACAATAGTATTTAAAGTATCGTATACTTCTCGAAAATATTGGCTTCCAATATTTGTAAACTCTGCATTCCACAAGCCAGTTTTTGTAGTTTGAGTATGTGGATTAGTATACGTTATATATCGAGAAATTGGTCCAGGAGAATATAGTGCTTGTGTCTTTATTATTGCAATTTTTAATCGTTCATGAAGATGGCAGACTGTTTCAGAGTTTAAAATTGCTATCTCTCTTTCCAAAGATTTTTTTGTTAAAGAATCATAAGCAAAAAATTTCACTGTACCATCAGTTAGCAAATAAAATCCATTAGATCGATGTGCCTCAGAGTCACGTTGTCCCCAAGTAATACGAATATCTTTTGTGTTTTCAGAAAAGCAATCTGCAAGTTTTTTTTCTTTGACTGTCACAGTACTACCTCCTCCACAACCAAATAGTATGGAAGTTAACAACATCAATGTGATATAATGAAATTTGTAAGTCATTTTTGGATTCTAATTATGAATTTCAATCGGTGGAATTGGCAATTCTACCATGACAATTTCTATAGATTCACCTGTTTTAGGATCAAGACCAGTAGTCACAAATTCTTTCATTGAATTTTTGTTTTGAAGCATTGAATTCAAACGTCGAATTACTGTTTCTTTTCCTAACAATTGGATTGTAGAATACAAATCAGCACCAATTTTTTTGCCTGTAATTGCTACTCGAAGTGGATGAACAAACTTTTTCATAGGAATAGAATTAGAAGTCAAAAATTCTTTAACAGAAATTTCAATTTGCTCATTAGTAAATGGTTCGATTGAAGAAAACACCTCAAGAAATGACGATACAATTGTTTCGGTTTCTTCATTCCAATGCTGTTCCAAGTAGTCTTTTTCAAAATGAATGGGATCTTTGAACAAATAGGTTGAAAATGGAACTAATTCATTGACAGTTTGAACGCGTTCTTTCATCAATTGTGCTACGTTTTCGATATATTCTTTACTTGCATAGGTTACGCCATTAGCCTCGAGCATGGATGCAAACTCTTCACCCAAACGTTCTTTTGGTTGTAAACGTAGATAATGTGCATTCATCCATGCAAGTCGTTTGTAATCAAAGATTGCTCCTGCTTTATGAACTCTTTCTAAAGTGAAAGCTTCTATTAGCTCATCCATCGTGAAAAATTCTTGTTCTGTACCAGGATTCCACCCTAAAAATGCACAATAGTTTATCAATGCTTCAGGCATAAATCCTCGTTCACGAAATTGATGAACCAACACGTCACCAAATCGTTTACTCATTTTTGAACCATCAGGGTTTTTTAGCAACGGTAAATGAGCAAATTGTGGTATTTCCCATCCAAATGCCTCATACAGCAACACGTGTTTTGGCGTAGATGGCAACCATTCTTCACCCCGAATGACGTGACTAATTTGCATAAAATGGTCATCAACAACATTTGCCAAATGGTATGTTGGAAAGCCATCGGATTTGATTAATACTTGATCGTCTATTTCACGTCCAGCTATAATAATCGCACCATGAACTAAATCTACAAATCGGACATCTCTATTGTGAGGAACTTTTAACCGAATCACATACGGAACTCCAGACTCAATTGCTTCTCGAGTTTTTTCTGGTCCGTAGGTAAGCTCATTATTCATTTCACCTCGCATATAACGAGGAGCAATACCAGCATTCCGTTGACGCTCACGCATCGATTCGATATCTTCTTCAGTATCAAATGCGTAATAAGCAAACCCATTTCCTTCGAGATTTGGGTCAACCAATTTTTTCGCATGTTCTTTATACAAATCAAATCGGTCTGATTGTACATAAGGACCTAATGCACCACCTTGAACGGGACCTTCATTGAAAATTATGCCCGCTTGTTTAAATTCTTCTATTAACCCTTCCTGAGCACCCTCTACAAAGCGTGTTCTATCGGTATCTTCAATACGTAAAACACACGTTCCACCGTGCTTTTTGGCAAATAAATAGTTATAAAGGGCAGTACGTAACCCTCCAATGTGTAAAAACCCTGTGGGTGATGGTGCAAATCTAACGCGAACAGACATAATTTTTCAGTTATTTTGAGTCGAAAAGCAGATACTGTCTATGCTCTTCTGGAATAATTTTACGAACGGTTGCTGAAGCTTTTTCAGTTTCCCAAATTGATACTTCTATGTAGTCGATAGTATGCTGGATAGTTTCTAAAGTTTTTATAACTCGGTCACACAAATAACCAGCGATATTTTCAGCGGTCGAATAAAATTCGACATTCGTTGCTTTGAAGGAATTTTCATTCAAAAAATCAATCAAAAGAGTATCTTGATTATCAACCATAAAACTGTGGTCTAATTCTTCAATAATAGGCTTTACTAACTGAGAAAGAACATAAAAGTCTATCACCATTCCATTTTCATTAATTGGTCCCGTTAATGCAATTTCTGCTCGATAGGAATGACCATGAATGTTTTTACACAATCCATCGTGAAACGGTAATCTATGTCCCATTTCCCAATGAAATTCTTTCTTGATGGTTGTTATCATTCTTTGGTATACTTCGCTTCAATAATCGAACTAATACCTCCACGAGCGCCCCAATGAGCAGTTATGGTCATCTGTTGTGGTTGACAAGCTTCTACCAATTCATCTAAGATAAGGTTAGTAACAGCTTCGTAAAAAATACCTTTGTTTCTGAATTCAAGGAAATAGTATTTCAATGATTTCAATTCCAAACATAATTGATCAGGGATATATTCGACTTCAATAGTTGCAAAATCTGGTAATCCTGTTTTTGGACACATTGAAGTAAATTCAGGATTTATATGGGTGATTGTATAAGGTCTTCCAATTTTCGGATTGGGAAAGGTTTCTAAGCGTTCCATTTCGTATAGGTAGTGTTTTAAAAAACAATTACAAAAATACGACTTTTTGGCGAAGTTTCCGAATAGATTTGAGAAATGAGATTATTTCACATCAATTATAGGGACTTCTGAAGGATTTAAAGTGAATAAGTATGATAAACCTACAGAAATTGAAAGTGGCATAGGATTATATTCTTTTCCTATATTTGCAGGAAATCCAGTTGCATCTCGTACCTCTTGACTGATGTGTTGATATGCTTCTGTAGAATTTGTATAAATACCTGTCATTACGTATCCACCATTGACATGAAGATTGAGTCTACCGCTTCTATCGTAATAAATCGGGAACATAGCTCCTAATTTTAAATCAATGATTGGTTGAAGATTTGTTGTAGGAATTGAAGAAGAAAACATCACACCTTTGGCACTATTGACATACGTTCCTCCAACAGGCAAGCCCAATCCCATACTTATGGTGATAGAACGAATTGCTACTCCAACACTCCCAGAAATGTAGTTATGGCGAAAAACATATTCTTCACGAGAATTTGGTAAATTGTTTGCAAACTCAGTATCTAAGTTTTCTCCATACGAATTAGTAGTAAATCCTAACTCTCCAAGTAAGGCAATTTGATACTTTTTGTGAATAGGAAAAAAGCACATTACTCCAAAATCAGGAATTCCATTAAACGAAAAACTTGTTGCTCGAGTATAAGGAATGGAAGCTGAATTAAGACCAATTTTAGAATGAATATACCCACCAACTGAAGCTGGATACTGTTCTTCGGCTTCCGAATAGAGCATCGCAGAATCTTTCATTGCTTGAGAATTTGAAGATTGAGCTGCAACACTTGAGATTCCTAATACACACAGAAACACCAAAGAAAAAAGTCGGAAACGTAGCATCATTGATGAGATTTCAATAAAATTTTCTAAATATTATCGCAATTTACTTATTTGTTCACGATGTTCCAAACGATTTTTTCTACGAAAGGCTGCATCTTCATATCGACGGATTTCTTCTTCTGTTTCAGGCTTGACTTGTGGAACCTGTAATGGCTTACCATATAGGTCAATAGCAACAAAGGTTAAATAAGCAGTAGCTGTATGAACGGAAGTACCATTAAGGGTATCTTCACGATAAACTTTCACACCAATTTCCATAGAGGATTTGAATGCTCTATTAATTGATGCAAACAACTGTACCACATGACCTAACTTGATAGGTTCAAAAAAATTAATCTCATCAACAGAGGCAGTTACACAGACTTTCCCTGAGTGCTTCATAGCGACCAATGCTGCAGCGATATCTACCCAATGCATCAAACGTCCACCGAGGAGATTTCCAAGTTGATTCGTATCATTTGGTAGTACTAATTCTGTCATAGTCACTATCGACTGTGTAGGTGTTTTTCCGTCCATATTCATAATTGTTGTATATTTTTATTGTGTTTATTTTATTTTCTTCCTGAAGAAAAATCAGCTAATTGATTGATAAATTGACCTCGAGGATACATCTGTTTGTAAGACTCTGACAGTATGACTACCTCTTCATATTTCTTCATCCAATGTAACATTGCTATTTTTTCAAACATTGCAGATTCATGGTACATCGAATCAAAATATTCTTCTAAGACTTGATCAAAATATATAACTGCAGAACGAGGCATTTCCTGTTTTTTGTAAAAAATGCCCGTTTCATATACTTTTCTTGCTAACTTGTTTTTTAATTCATTGATTAATGATAACGATTCTTTTGACAAAGAATCATTTGGATATGCAACATAAAAATCAGTGAGCGATTGAATTGCTTCGTAGGTGTATTTTTGATCTCTATCGAAACTTGGAGATAGGTTGTAATAGCTTAAAGCTTGTTTGAAATAGGCAATTTTTGAAAATTCGCTACTACGATAGGTAGTAAGCAATAATCGATAATTAAATGCTGCTAAAATATACTCTTTGCGTTTGAAATTTATTTCTGCAGTGTAATACTGTGCATCATCTGCAAACTGACTTGCAGGGTACTGTAACTTTATGACTTCAAAATATTTCATTGCTGTCAAATAATCCTCGTCCTTAAATGCTTCCATTGCATCTAAATAAGTTGTTTCAGCTGTTTGTATTTTCTTTTCAGAGGATTTTGTACTACTACAAGAAGAAAACAAAATTATACCGCACAATACTATTGCAAAAACTGCCAATATCTTCATCTATTTAGAAAAATATATTTCAAACAATGAATCGTATAACGTTTGGATGTACTATTTGTTTCATAAAAAAAAGATGACCAATCTTCATTAGTCATCTTTCTAATTGGATTTATGATGTGAAATTATGCAATGGTAATTTCTTTTTCTAAATACACATCCTGAATGGTGTTTAAGAGCTTTACTCCTTCATTCATTGGGCGTTGAAAGGCTTTTCGTCCTGAAATTAGTCCCATTCCACCTGCACGTTTGTTGATGACTGCCGTTTCAACTGCCTCAGCGAAGTCGTTCGCACCTGATGCTCCACCACTATTGATGAGACCTGCACGACCCATATAGCAATTTGCTACTTGGTATCGACATAAATCAATTGGATGGTCACTCGAAAGTTCAGTATACATTCTTTTGTCTAACTTACCATAACTTGAATCACCCATATTTAATGAAGTAAATCCACCATTATTTTCAGGTAGTTTCTGTTTGATTATATCTGCTTGAATTGTCACTCCAAGATGATTAGCTTGACCAGTCAAATCAGCTGAAACATGATAATCTTTGTCTGATTTGAATGCATTATTTCGGATATAGCACCATAAAATAGTAGCCATACCATATTCATGTGCTAAAGCAAACGCTTCTGCAACTTCAACAATTTGACGAGAACTATTATCAGATCCAAAATAGATTGTTGCTCCAATTGCTGCAGCTCCCATTTCATATGCTTGTTGGACAGTGCCAAAAAGTATTTGGTCAAATTTATTAGGGTAAGTTAACAGTTCATTGTGATTGATTTTTACTACAAACGGGATTTTATGTGCATATTTTCTGGCATGAAAACCTAAAACTCCAAATGTTGAAGCGACTGCATTACAACCACCTTCAATTGCTAATTTGACGATATTCTCAGAATCAAAATATATTGGATTTTTTGCAAAAGAGGCTCCTGCCGAGTGCTCTATACCTTGATCAACTGGAAGAATAGACATATAACCTGTTTCACCTAATCGACCTTGTGAGAAAATACGTTGTAAATTACCTAAAACCCGATTATTTCTATCTGATTGTCCGAATATATCATTCACAAAATTTGGCGATGGCGAATGAATCATTTCCTTCGAAATAGTAGTCGAAGTATGATTGAGATAATATTCTGCTTTTGGTCCTAAATACGATACAATTTCTGATAACATAGCAAATCCTATTGTTTATTTATGAGAATAATTCTTACAAAAATACTATAATGTTGTTACCTAACGTCGTTTTTTAGAAAAAACATCGTATTTTTCTGCTATGACCCCCGAAATACTTCTTAAGACATACTCTCGAATAGAACCCTTTATTCATAAAACTCCTGTTCTTACGAGTGCCATACTCGATTCTCTTTTTCAATGCTCTCTCTATTTCAAATGTGAAAATTTCCAAAAAACTGGAGCTTTTAAAGCCAGAGGTGCAATGAATGCGGTACTTTCTACTCCAAAAGAACTTCAAAAAAATGGATTTATTACTCATTCTTCTGGAAATCATGGAGCAGCATTAGCGTATGCAGCTTCAATAGTTGGCTCTAAAGCAACCATTGTTATGCCAAATAACGCTCCAACTCCCAAAATAGAATCTGTACAACGGTATGGCGGAATTATAGTATTTTGTGAACCCACACTTCAATCTCGCGAAGAAACAATGGCGGAGGTTCAACTAAAATCTGGAGCTAGGATAATTCCTCCCTATAATCATCTCCAGGTCATTGAAGGTCAATCAACGTGTGCATACGAATTACATCAACAAGTGCCAAATTTGGATATTGTCTTAGCTCCTATAGGTGGGGGTGGACTTATGAGCGGGACAGCAATTTCTACTTCGATTTTTGCTCCTAATACTTCTATTATTGGTGTTGAACCACTCAATGCGTCTGATGCTTATGAGTCTCTTCAAACTGGAACAATTCAACCTCCAAAATCAACAACTACTATCGCTGATGGACTACGAACTTCGTTGGGAGATATCACCTATCCAATTCTGAAGAAACATATCAAAGAAATTCGATTAGTTAAGGAAGAGTCAATCGTCTCAGCAATGAAACTGATAATGGAAACCTTAAAAATAGTGATAGAACCTTCAGCAGCTGTAACTATTGGAGCAATATTAGAAGATGCGAAATTTGTCAATGAGAAAAAGGTTGGTATTATAATATGTGGTGGAAATGTAGATTTGACCAAACTTCCATTTTAAATTGTTAAATATTTCAAAATTAATCTTCAGTTAAATAACAATTTACAATGTTTATACTCCAAAAATTCAATATATTACTAAAAACGGTAGTTTTTCCGTATTTTTGAATACCTTTGAAGAAAAATTATATGCACGAAGTAAGAATATGAGAGATACTGTACAAAAAGTTGGACTAATTGCACTTTCTTTATTTGTTTGTTGTATACTTTTTTCGTGTACGGGAATGACATTGCCAAAACAGCTCAATTGTCCACCACCTCCTGTCTATCCGTGTAATCCACAATTGAATACTTCCTCTCCATTTGACACCTCAAGTGCAAAAAATCCTTCAAAGGATTATTATAGAACTATTCGAAAAGTATCTAATATTTCAAGTACAAATGCATGGCAATTTGTTCCATTTTCAAAAGATAAAGGAATTCTCACTCACAGTGATGGTCCTTCATTTGAATTTGTCAATCATCAAATATCAGAAGTTATTTTTGATTTGACTGATGAAGTGAAACAAATTAATTTGTTTGACAATCATGATATAATCTATGGCACTGCTTCTGGAAATTATAAAGAACTGATAGTTGCAGTAGTCGATCAAGCAAATCATTCTCGAGATGTGTCTTTGTATACTGCCAGTGTTGATGCTACTAACTCAATTAATATAGGTAAAGAAATAGTTGGTCTGACTCCTTTTCAACGATGGATTGCTCATCCTGCAGTTTCACCTGATGGAAGAATTGTCGTTTTTGCTGCAGAATCACCTAACGGAATCAAAGGTACAGACTTATATTATATCAGCAAAAAAAGTGATGGAACATGGACTGCTCCCAAAAACTGTGGAGATATCATCAATTCGAATTGTGATGACGTATCTCCATCTTTTTCAAAAGATGGCAAAGAATTACTGTTTTCCTCTTTTGGTCACGCTGGTTATGGTGGGTACGATATTTATTCTTCTTCAGTATCTTCATTTCGTCAAAATGATGGGACAGATGCATTAGAATTTGGTAAACCTATCAATGTTGGTGCTCCAATTAATACCGCTCGAGATGAACTTTTCCCAACGACACCGTCAACCTCATTTGAAACGCTTTATTACAGCACCAATCAAGAAAATCAGAAAGTTTTCAAATTGTTTGTTTGTTACCAAAAGAGTTTTCGTCCAAGTACTATAGCAACATTAGATCCAAAAAGAATCAATCCTTCACGAAGCGATGAAAAAGAACGTACTCGTGATTCTATACGACGTGCAAAAGAAGAAGAGGAAAAGCGAATTGTTGAAAATCTTGATACTACTACTACAGTCAAAATAGATGGTGTTGTCATCAATGAAAAAACAAAACAACCCATTGAAAACGCAGATATTACCGTTACAGATAAACAAAAAGTTGTCGTAGCTGAAACTAAAAGTGACAAAGAAGGGAATTACACAGTTACTGTTCCTATAAACAAAGACTTAGAAGTAAAAGCTGAAGCAGAGGGTGTATTTTACGATGTTCAAACTATCAATATTACCGATACTACAAAAGTTCCATTTATCTCACTAGATGTACCAATTCAATTAGTATTGAGAATTAACTTTCCTTATGATAAATGGGAAAATCCTTATGAATTTGTCTTAGATGCTGATGGTAATGAAACTACTATTCCATGGCAAAAGGCTATAGAACAAATTGGTGAAAATTTGATTAAATATTCTGCGGAATTTGAATCGGTTACTATCATTGGTCATACTGATGATATTGCTTCTGATTCATACAACATCAACTTAGGGAAAAAACGTGCTACCTTTGTAAAGGACAGATTAACGGAATATTTCCAACAAAAAGGTGTTCAACCTATAAAAATTATTGTAAAGTCTGAAGGGAAACGACAATTACTTCCAGCACGTGAGAATGAAGATATAGATACACGCAGAAAACGCTTACGTAGGGTTGAGTTTGTTAAAAACACCAAACAACAAAAGTGGAAAATAGTACCACCAAAGAATTAACTTGGGAAGAACTTCAAATTGAAGAATTGGAACGAATTGAACAGCAGATTCGAAAATCGGTTCACCAATTTGAACATTCTTTAAAGGAATATGAACATTCCTTTAAAAAAAACATACCTACAATACCGAAAAAATCAGTTCAGTATATCCAACTATATATAAAACGATTATGGGTAGAGTACTTTCACAAAGTAGGAAAAATTGAAGTAGCAAAGAATACAATCTTAGCTTTAGTTGAAGCTTCTGATGAAATCCAATCTCCGTATCTTATTGCATTAGTTCACACGACTGCAGCATCACTTTCAATGATAGAGAGCAATTATATTGTAGCAATAAATCACTATAATTCTGCATATCATTTGTTTCAAAAATTGGGTAAATACGATAAAATGTTACTCATTCTTTCACAAAAAGCACTTATTGAAAATTTTCTTGGCAATTATAATACTTCATTAGAAATTCTTATCGAAAGCATTCAATTTGCTAAAGAACATTCCATTGAACAATCAATTGGTTATGTATATAAGACTTTAGGAATTGTCTATGCAAATTTGGATAGCTTTGAACATGCCCTTACTTGGCAAATTGAGGCAAAAAATCAATTCGAGTTAGAGCAGAATACTGTTGGGTTAGCGTCTGTATTAGGTGAATTAGGGAACATTTATTCATTTACCAAAGAATATACAGTTGCTTTGGAATATTATAATCAAGCATTTGAACTTGCCAGTTCTATTGGTGATTCATTAACTGAATTAACCATTCTTACAAATATCGGTTCTACGTATAGGGACATTAATGAAATAGATAAATCTTTTTCCTATGCGTATCAAAACTTGGATCTATGCAAACGAAAAGAAAACAAACGTTTAGAAAGTTATGCATTACAATTGATTGGGTCATTGTACTTGCTTCAGAAAGAGTTTGATCACGCTCGAGAATTTTTTACTCGTTCCTATCTACTTCGTAAGGATTTGGGATACAAACGAGGAGAGATTCTTTCATTACTAGAATTAGCAACAACATTACGTTTGATGGGTGACCATCAAGAAGCTATTCGATTACTTTTTCAATCTTTACAAATTGCTGAATTTATTGAAACCAAACGGATCAAAGCAGATATTCACATTGAATTGATGTATTGTTTTCAAGAATTGAATTTATGGAAAGACGCACATCACCATTTGTTACAACATACGCTCTTAACAGAAGAAGTATATAATGAACGTGTAGCATCTACTATTGCAAAAGAAAGAATTGTATACGAAGTAGAAAGCAATAAAAAAGAAACTACATTACTAAAACAAAAAAACGAAGAATTAGAACTTGCATACACTCAGTTAAATGCAACTAATTTGTTATTGGCACAAAAACAAAAGGAAATTGAAGGGCAATTACAGTTTTCAAAAAAACAAAATGAACGCTTAGAATTATTATCAAATGAAAAAGATGAAATATTAGCTATTGCAGCTCATGATCTAAAAAATCCATTGTCCATCATAACATTATCTTCATCTAAAGTTGGGAAATTCTTTGAAAGAATGAGTAATGAACAAATTCTTACTGAAATGAATACGATCCAGTCTACTTCAAAAAGAATGAGTGAGATTCTTAAAAATCTCTTAGAATTACATAGTTTAGAATCCGGAAAGTACTTTAGAAGATTAGATACTGTGAAAATGATAGATTTGCTCAATGAAATAGTTCAAGAAAACCTAAGCTATGCAAAATCAAAAGAAATTTCAATAATAGTTGAACCCTCAATTGCTTTACAAGATTTTTTTGTTTCCATTGATAAATTTGCTTTCAAATCAATTATTGAGAACTTACTAACAAATGCTATTAAATTTTCTCAAAGTCAAAGTAAAGTATTCCTTCGTTTTAAGATTGAACCAGCAAACTCCTTTCAAAAATTTACTTCACAATATTTTGTTTTAGAGATTCAAGATCAAGGTCCGGGTTTTAAAAAAGAAGAATTATCTAAACTTTTTCTGAAGTTTGCAAAACATTCTGCAAAGCCTACAGGTGGAGAACATTCAACTGGTTTAGGACTTGCCATAGTGAAAAAATATATAGAAAAAATGGGTGCTTCGATTGTTTGCAGATCTTTTGAAGGAAGAGGTGCAACGTTTTTTTTACGGTTTCCTCAAAATCTGTAGTTGTTAAAAGAAAAAAACAACATTTCACTTCGTTATTCGACCTATTTTCTTTTGATACAACTCTCCCTTTTTTTATCAAATGAGAACCAATTACATGCCCTTTGTTCGAGAAGATATAAAAAAAATTCAATCAGAATCTTCTACTTCATTGAAAGATGACCATCAAGAATTCATTCGATTTGACCAAAATGAGAACCCATTTGATGAAGTATTCACCTACAATCGATATCCAGAAAAATTTCAAAAAATATTTCGTTCGACTTTCTGCACTTATTACAATGTCTTACCCCAACAAATTGTATTAAATAGAAGTGTATCAGAACATCTTCTCCGTATTTTTTTGATGACTTGTACCAATAATGGTACTGACAACATACTCTTTGTAGGTGCTACTCCAAGAGAATACATAACAATGGCAGAACTTGCCAATATCAACTACTCCAGTGGAATGGAAGTTAATCCTTTTACGGTAAATAAAGTTACTATTTCTTCAGAGAATTCTTTAAAAGAATCCAAAGTTATCGTTCTTAGTTCACCGAACCATCTGACAGGACATGCACTTCGAACCGATGAGATAAAAGATATTTGCATCAGTCATTCTACCTCACTTGTTGTAATTGATGAATCATTATTTGAATATACTGATGCTATTTCCGCTGTTACACTTTTAGATGAAGTTGAAAATTTAGTTGTTTTACGTAGTTTTTCGCATTTTTGGGGAATGGCTGGAGTTGGTATTTCTTTAGCAATTACAAATGAACAATTTGCATCAGTATTACAAAATGTTACTTCACCATTTGTGGTTGATACACAATCATTGTCGTACATTCAATATATTGCTGAAACATTCCGAAAATCCAGAACAGTTTTTCACACAAAAACTGCAGTCATTACAGAACGTGAACGATTAGAAGCGTTTTTACAGTCTTCTCCATTAGTCAAAAAAGTCTTTCCATCCGATGCGAACTTTCTTTTAGTTTCCTTTACAAAAGATTCATTTGAATTATATAAATCCCTTTTAGAAAAACAAATATTAGTGCATTTTTGCAACGGTCAAGAATTTGTTGATCAAAATTGCTTAAGAATCACCGTGGGAACTCCCGTAGACAATACTGTTTTAATTGATGTATTACAATCATTAGAGTAAAAAAAATGAACGCAAAACCTATACTGTTTTTAGATCGTGATGGAACTATATTAGTTGAAAATGAAGGAGATTGCAAAATCAAAACCTTAGATCGTTTTCATTTTATGCCAAATGTCATTGATGCATTGTTAACAATCAACAAATTAGATCGGTATTATTTTGTTTTAGTGACTAATCAAGATGGATTAGGTAGAGACTATTATCCATTGGAGTTTTTCCAACCATTCCAGGATTTAATGTTATCAATTTTAGCTTCACAAGGTATACATTTTTATGGGGTACATGTTGATGGTACTGAAAAAATTGAAAATAGTCCAACGAGAAAACCTAACACTGGTATGCTAACAGAATATCTTAATACTCCTGACAAATTTGATCTAAAAAATTCGATTGTTATAGGTGATAGAAGAACAGATATCAAATTAGCAAAGAACTTGGGATGTTCTTCCATTTTAATCGAAAATGAACTGAATAAAGAATATAATTCTACTATAACCATTGATGAAGAACAAACTATTATTTTTCGTTCTGAATCTTGGAATGTTATACAAGAATTTATTCTGAAACGTCAACTATAATATAACTATACTTTCAGAATGAAAAATATTATCCTTTTTGATGTCTCACCAAATAGTTCTTTGCACTTGCAAGAAACTATGGCATCTATGGGTAATCCTTTACGAATAGAACACAATATCCGTGAATTTTTTTTGGCTGATGGTATTATAATTTATGGTCAGGGAAGTTTCAAGTCTTGTGTAGAACAATTACAATTTATTGGAATTGATGGACTCATAAAACAGTTTGAAATGCCAATTTTAGGGATATCCATAGGAATGCAACTTATGGGTACTTACTGTACTGAAGATGCACAAGCAACCATTTCTACAGAAGGTTTGTCAATTGTTCCAATCAAATCAACCGTATTTCAACATACCAAACCTTATGAACATATTGGATTGAGTGCAATAGGCTCTCTTCGTGGAAAATTACTTGCTGGTATAGATGAAGGTTCTGAATTGTATTTTCATCATCGTACTAAAATGTTACCTTCTAAAAATTATGCAACCTCTTTGTGTGAAACAGGTGAAAAGTTTTCTTCTTCAATTGAAAAAGACAATTTTTTTGGGTGTGAATTTTTACCTGAAAGAAGTGATGAATTGGGAAGAATCGTTCTGCAAAATTATATAAACTTACTGTAATAATTTAAAAGTTTTACCTTTCACATTCGCTGTTTTAAGTGTTAATTGTACATTGTCATTCTTCAAATAAACCATTCCTACGTTTTCAGCAAACTTACTAACTTCCTTTTTGTTACGAAATTCCCACATTGAATGAGTTCCTGATTCGAAGTCTATAAAGGTGAATGCAGATCTATACGATAGAAGATGTTCTATCTGATCTTCCGAGAGAGAAATTGAGTATTTCTCAGCAATAAATTTCGAAAATTTAATAGAACCATCACAAGGATGTTGAATTTGAAACATTAGTACTGGATTTTTCATAGCTGTTATCACAAATCCATTATCCACAGTTTGTAGATACTCCTGTTTGTATAAAAATGAATCTCGTTTGAACCATTCTTGTTTGGTAGTAACAAAATGAAACCCCTTAATGGTATCTACAGACACAATAGTAAATTTCAAAGTGGCTTTCTCAGTTGTATCACCAAGAAAATACTCCCAATTGTCTCCCACATTAAGCGGATAATACCGTTGATGATTGTTTTCGTTGAAAGCAAATACAGATGAAAAAAGAAGTAAAAAAGAAAGAATATTAAATACGATAAGTTTCATAGATTAAGATTGGAGTCGAATATAATAGATATAATCCGTTGAAGGAATTTCCAGAGAATTTGATTTGAATAATAGTGACAACTGACCTCTATGATATGCACTATGGTGAGTAATATGTTGTAAAATTTCTATTACCTTTGTAGTAAACAACGTTCCTTTAGTATTTTGGTAATCAATGGTTTCTTCCAAGCTTTGCTCATTACTAGAGCTAAGAAATTCTCCAAACAGTGTCCTATTTTCTGATAGAATGAGCTGTATTCCATCAAACTTCAAGGTACTCCAAGGTTCTAAGCTATTTTGTGTATTTGTCAGACGACTAATCCAGATTCGCTGTGCAACAACTATATGTGACAATAGTTTTATTATTTCTTGAGGTAGTTGGTCTACAGTAAAATCAGCTTTTTCAATTGCATCAATATAGCATTGGATAGCCCAAAATTCATACTGATAGTTTTTAACTAACCATTCCATTATTGTAGTAACAGCACTAATTCTTCATCAAGTTTACGAAGTTCAATCAAAAACTGTGTAGCATCTACACCAAATAATAACTCTTTAAATTCATTTGAAAAGAGTGTTTCTTTACTTTTATCTAATTGAAAACTACAAAATAATGATTGAACAGCATCTTCATATTCAGAAAGAATTGTGAGAACTTTTCCTAACAAGTAGTAAGCTTCTACATTCGATGGGTCAATTGCAATGACATGATGCAACGCCAGTTTTGTAGAGACAAAGTCATCTGTTTCGTAACAAGCAATCGCATAATCTAACCAACATTCAGAGTCGTTTGCATTATATCGTAAGGCATTTTTGTACGATTCTAATGATTTGGATAGATTTTTTAAATTATAATGAACTGAAGCTTTTGCATACCAATATTCAGAACATTTCGGAAACAACAAAATCGAAATTTCATAATCAGAAAGTGCTTTCTCAAATTGTTCTAATGCATCGTAGCAAGTTGCTCTTCCAAAATACGACTCATGATGTTTTGGATTTTGTTCGATTGCCTTAGTATACCAATCAATTGCTTCTAAAAAGTCTCCACGAGTCTCTAAAGTCGATGCCAAATTATGATACAAAGAAAAATCTGTTGCATCTAAGGTAATTGCTTGCTTATAGTATTCTATTGCTTTACACAATCTACCTAATTGAGAATAAGAATTACCCAAATTAACGTATGCTGAAGTCAAAGATGGATCTAAAGAAACTGAATTTTCAAATGCTTCTATTGAACGGTAATATTGTTGTTTATGTAAATATACTACTCCAATATTATACCATACATTATAATCAAATGGGTCTAAATCTAAACAAAATTGATACGAGAATAAAGCTTTTTTAAATTCTCGAATACTATCATAACAATACCCCAATTCATAATGGGCATCACGGCGATAGGAGATGGAATTTGTTAATTTTTCTAATATGGTAATTGCTTCGGTAAAGCGTTTATTACGGGTGAAAATCAATGCCATTGTCATTAAGGCATCTTCATTTGTTGGATATCTATCTAAAACTTCAACCAATGTATCAATAGCAATTGAAATATTGCCACATTTATCGTGTATAACTGCCTTATTAATTGAAACATCAATGTCATTTGGACTTAAAGACAATGCTTTTTCAATAGACAACAAAGCATCTTTATGATTACCCAAACTGGATTGAACTAACGAAAGTTTGTGCCATGCATCAACATTATAAGGTGCAATTCCTACCCAATACTTTGCGATTTTTAATGCTTCTGAAAAACTCTGTTGTACAAAACAATCTGCAACAAATCGTTCTAACTGTTCTGAACTTGGAACTGTTGATACATTTTGATTTGCCAAATCATTGAGAAAATTGCGTAATTGTTCTCGAAATTTCTCGGTATTGGTCAGATCATCAGTTGGTAAATCGTCTTCAAAGTCAAAATGGTTCATACAGTGTTGATTTGTGGGAAATTGCTTCAATTCTGATACAATCAGTATGTTTTGTTAAGATATTTTGCTATAAGTAGCATTCGAATTTCTTTAACAACTGAATAGGAAAACCCTTTTCGAAGTAAATATTGAAGCTCTTTTTCTATGAGTTCTTTCGTATATTCACTCTTTTTACGAAAACGTTTTTCTACTACCTTTAGTGCCAATTCAGTAATATTTTCTTTCGGATAATACTCATCTAAAATATTTTCAATTATTATACTAGGAATGCCTTTTGTTTGCAATGTAACGCGAAGTACTTTTTTACTCATTGGTTTTTTTTCCAATGATGCTTTGACAAAATTTATTGCATATTCTTCATCATTGAGATATGAAAAAGAAGTAAGAAAATCTATTGCTTCTTGTATACTTTGGTTTTCAAATCCTTTTTTGCTTAATGATTCTCGTACTTGTTTTTCAGTTCGAGGTTTGTAGGTAGCAAATTGTAATGCAATCGAACGTATTACCATTGATTCGACAGTTTTTCTGAACGAGTTGATAATTTCTTCGGAGAAATTTGTTTGTTTTGTTATTTGGTGTTGTAATACAGCATCATAAGGGTACAAACCAAAATATTCACCATCTGTACTGATAAAATACACATACCCTTTTTTGTTTTTTGAAACGTGAATTTCTGCGATTTCTATCCCAACTTCTGGGTAGATAATAGGCTTCATAGCCATAAATTACAGTTGAAATTCCTCAAAATCAAAATCCATTGTCGGAAGAGGAATATACTCTGAATATTTTCGTAACACCTGTAATGTTGCCCTCATATCCTTGGGCATATCAGATGTATAGGTAACTATTTCATTGGTTTTTGGATGAGTAAAACTTATCGACCATGCGTGAAGTGGGGTTCTAGTAAGAATTGGAATTTCGTCAGTATTCTTTTGTACTTTATAGTTCTTTTTGACTGATGATACATAAAAGGCTGTTACTTCATTATAGTCTTTATCGACTAACAAGGGATGGCCAATTGCAGATAAATGAACGCGAATTTGGTGTTGACGACCTGTTTTTAATCGACATTCTACAAAAGATGCTGTACGGAATTTCTCCAAACATCGAACAATCGTCAAAGCATCTTTTCCGCGAGCAGTCGGCATCATCAATCCTAATTTTTTAGGATTTTGAGCCATTGGAATATCAATATCTATAACATCATGATTGAAAATACCTCCAACAATTCCGTAATAGAGCTTATCAACCGTATGGTCTTCAAATTGTTGATTTAAGTTTCTGTGTGATTCTGCATCTTTGGCAAATACGATCACACCACTGGTTTCTTTGTCTAATCGATGAACAACAAAAATTTCACCATATTTATCGACTAACATTGTCCGTAAATTTGGTAAATGCGGTGAAAATCTATCAGGAAGAGTTAAAAGATTTGCTGGTTTATTAACTACAACAATTGCATCATCTTCAAAAAGAATATCAAAAGTTTTTACAGACGTAGGTACTACTGGAGTAGCTTTAGGTGTGGGTGTAGGTGTTTTTTTTCTTCGTAGCATTTAGATGTCTATAATATTATTTCCTATGCGAATTTGATATCCTTTTCCGATTTTATTTACAGAAAAAACAGAATCCTTTCCTTCTTTTCGCAATTGTCTTCGACGTAACTCTTCTTCTCTTTTTACTCGGTCTTTTTTCCATTTTTCCACCAACTTTCTCGCACCATTTTCAATGTCTTTTTTCTTAGGGAAAAATGCTTCCATATATTTGAAAGCTAAAGGAAATCCCATTCCAAACATTACATAATATGACCAATCCCAACCAGTGAATCCATTGATAATTGCTACATCAAGAATGAACAACAAAGCATTGACTATACCATATGTTTGAGCAAAGCCTCTAAAACTATCCTTTTTCTCATCGAGATATATTTCTTTTGCCTGTTCATATTCAGATACGGAGGCATACTCTTCCAATGCTAACTCTATCTGCTCAATGGAAATTCCTAATTCAGCAGCAGTCATTACAATTTCTTCATAGGTATATTGACCACCTTCTTTCAATGGCAATTTATTCATAGCCAAACGCAAAATATCTTGCATTTGTTCATGCGAAAATTTCATCGAATGATCTGACATAATTATATGACCTATGTACAAGGAAGAATAGTATTGAAGTACGTTTTTTCTGTCATTCTATTGCTAATAAGTACGGTTTCTATCTTTTTCCTTTTGCGATTTCGTAGAGACGCCCTATATGGGTGTCTCAATTTTGTGGATAAATTTCTTTGACCACGAAGTGGTCACATATATTTATAGAAAAACAAACCAATAAAACATCACTGCTCCCCTTCAAGGGGAGCTGGCCGAAGGACTGAGGGGTTGTATTCAGATACCACCCCGCCATTTCATGGCACCCCTCCTAATTCAGGAGGGGAGTTTTAGTATTGCTCCCCTTCAAGGGGAGTTTTAGTATTGCTCCCCTTCAAGGGGAGCTGTCCGAAGGACTGAGGGGTTTATTCAGATTCAACCCACCATTTTATGGCAACCAAGTCACAATAATAAAACTGGTTCTTTTAAATATTCAGGAAGTAAGCAAAAGGAAGAACGGATTTGTTCAAATTCTTTTGCCAAGTTTTGTGGGTTTGTTTTGGCAGTAGTTTGTAATTGGTAGGAGCAGTCACGCAATTGTTGTTGTCGTTGTGATTGGAGTGTTTGTCTATCAATGGTTAATTTTTTTTGTATTGAAACAGGATGAAATTCTTCGAAAAAATGTTTCATCAATGAGGATGAAATCATTGCTCCCGCATTTTCTTTGGCTGTGAGTGTGTACCCAGCAATATGGGGAGTAGCCAATTGTGAAGACAAAACAGATATTGAGTTGACATTCGGTTCATTATCCCAAACATCAAGATACAATTCGAATTGTTCACTGTTATTTGCACGAACGAAGTCGTTTTCGTTTACTACACCACCTCGGCAAGAATGAATTATCGTCGTACCATTTTTGATGACGGAACGATGATGAGCATGAAGTAGGTTTTTGGTTGGATGAATATGGCTATGAAGCGGTACATGCAACGAAATAATATCTGAATTGCGAATCAATTCATCAAATTCTGCATAGGGATACTTCGATTGTGCAATAATTTCATCACGTTTGAAGGGATCATTGACGACCACTTCAAATCCCAAATCGGTGGCATATTGTGCTAATCGAGAGCCAATTTCACCATAACCTACTATACCAAGTATACCAGATCTTCGTCCAGAAAATTCCAAGCAGTTGAGTACATATTCACATACAGCAATGGCATTCGAACCTTTTGCAGACCTGACAGTTATACGGTTAGTCATACAGTACGATTCATCAATATGATCATCACCAGAAGTAGCAGTTCCTACAAAATGAATATAGGTGCCTTCTAACAACAGATAATCAACCTTCGTTACAGAACGGATGAGCAGGCCGTACGCAATAGTGGAACGGAGTAATTCTTGGGTAATTTCAGAGTGGTGAACTCGAAGAATATTCAATTCCGAATTTGATTGAACATACTGAGGAAGAATAATCTCATTATCGACTACTATGGTTCGCATTTCGACTATTTCTCAAAAGGAGGACGTTGTTTTCTATCGCCAAATTTAGTGGTTCTTGGGGATTTTGAAAATTCCTTCTTTTTAAAAGGTCGATCTGAGTCAAATTTTTTGAATGGTCTTCTTTCATTGCTTCGTGAAGACTCAGCATAGGCTGTTTTTCTGTCAAATCGTTTGATGGGTTCAATCGTAGTAGAACCTTCAAAGACCAACACAAAATTTGCTTTCACTTTTTCTTCAGAGAATTTTTTGTGCAATTCGGCAAAGGTTCCTCTGTGAAAGGTTTCATAAGGAAGTGTCAAATTCATTCCGACAAATGCACGTCTATTTGGTGCTATTTTTGCACCAGCTTCTAATACTTGTACTAAACGATAGGGAGTTTCCAAAAGCACAACTGTACGTGGTTCTTGCAACAACTCTTCCAATTCTTGTCTACGGATTTTAGGTTCACGAGAAACAAAACCTGCAAACAAAAACTGATGCAACGAAAATCCACTGACGACCAAAGCACTCATTACACTTGTTGGACCAGGAACTGCAGAGATGGTAATGTCATTTTCGATACAATAGCGAACTAATAACGAACCTGGGTCAGCGAGCAGTGGGGTTCCCTGATCGGAAACAAGAGCGACATTTTTTCCTGATTTGAGTTTGTCGATAACTGTAAAAGTTTCCGTTTCTTCGTTATGTTCGTTAAGTTCAATAAGAGGTTTTGAACTATTGACTTCTCGTAAAAATTTTGCACCAACCTTCAATTCTTCGCACACCACCAAATCAACACTTGAAAGTGTTTTAGACGCACGCATACTAATATCGTCCTTATTGCCAATATGCATAGAAACAATATGCAAGGTTCCGTAACTATTTTTTGGTTGATCGCTCATACACTGAAGTAATAGATGTAAAATAAAAACAGTGTCACATTTACAAATGCAAATACGACACTGTTATAAAATAATTGAAGAGATTTATACAGTTTCTAATGCCTGGTTGATATCCCAAATGAGATCTTCATAGTGTTCGATACCAACAGAAAGACGTATCATTTTGCTAGTTATGGACATTGCTTCACGTTCTTCGACTGCAACTCCAGAGTGAGTCATAGAAGCTGGGTGTTGTGCTAAGGATTCCGTTCCACCCAAAGATACTGCTAATTTAATAAGTTTCAATGAATTAAGGAATTGATAACTTTCAGCCTCACCTCCAGCGATATCAAAAGACACCATTGCACCAGCACATTTGTACTGACGTTTGTAAACTTCGTATTGTGGATGGTTTTCATCTATCATTCCTAAATAATATATTTTTTCGACTTTAGGATGACTTTGTAAAAACTTCACGATTTGCAAAGAATTTCGAGCTTGAGCTTCCATACGGATTTTCAATGTTTCCAAGCTTCTCATAAGCAACCAACCAGTTTTTGGACCTGCCATGGTTCCCATAGCAGAGCGAAGTTTTTTCACTCGAGCCATCTTATCTTCATTACCAAGTACAGCACCGGCAATGACGTCTGAATGACCACCAATGTATTTCGTTGCAGAGTAAATAACAAAATCAGCTCCATGTTCCAATGGATGTGACCATAGTGGTCCCATATAGGTATTGTCAACTGCAACAACAACCTGAAAATCAGGAGTTGACAGCATGTCTGCTGCTTTTTTGGCTTCTTGAATATCGATAATTGAGCACGTTGGGTTAGCAGGAGTTTCCACATAAATCATTGCAGGTCTTCCGAGATTACACTCACGAGCTATTCTGACAATATCTTCTGCAGAGTGAGTGTTGTTAAAAGCTACTACATTTATATTGAATTTTGAGAGAAACTTTTTGATAAATACATCAGTTCCACCGTACAAAGGGCTTGAGTAGACAATCAAATCACCCGGTTGCAAATATTCTAAGAGCAAGGTTGCAATTGCAGACATTCCACTTTCAAACAACGCACAAGATTCTGCTTTGTCCCACAATTTTAGGCGTTGTTCGATAATTTCTAAATCAGGGTTGTTGAAGCGACTATACGATAGTGGGGCAGATTCGTTCGGTCCCAATACTTTACGACCTGACATATAATCGAAAGAAGCTTTACCTTCTTCCGCATTTTTAAACACAAAGGTTGATGTTTGAAAAATAGGACATTTTACTGCACCCTCAGACCATTCCGGATTGTATCCGTAGGTCATCATTAAACTTTCGGGGTGAAAATCATTATCGTCTAAAGTATACATAGTGGTTCTTCAACAGGTTGGAAAATGGAGGAATATCTACAAAAATACAAATCCTTCACCCCATTACCAAAAAGTAATAAAAGCTTTCTAATGAAAAGTGTTTCTATTACTTACTTCTTATTGAAGAAAATGCTTTTGTGAAAAGAGGATCTTTGCCGAATTTTTCTTTTACTTCTCGAAGTGCTACTTCAAATTCTTTGACTGCTCCCATAAATTCTGACAATCCCGTTAAAGATGCTTCTTGTGGTGTAACCGTCGATTTGAAATCAAATTGTTTGAATAATTTTTCTACTTTTTCTGAATTCTTTGTGAGAAATTGTTTGTATTCTTTGAGAACTTTTGTTGCAACGTTAGCAGACGTTGCTTTTTGCAGTCTAGTTACATAAGAACGTAGTAATTTTGTGTTTTCAAGATTAAATTCTCGGAGTACTTTCTGACCTTCCGTTAAAGAATCTAAATCAACTTTAGAGGTCATCAATGTTTTTATTAGTTTTTCTCGAACAGTACTTGATTGAGAAAAATGATCGAACATTGACGTAAAGAGGATGTTTATTTCAGTAGAATCTTTGTATTGTTTTTGCAGATTTTGAGCAAGAGTAAAAAACTCGTCTGAGAGAGAATTTGTTCGCACCATTGAATAATACAACAATGTATCTCCATCAGGGGAAGGTTGAATTTTCGGATGCATTTCAAAAAGTATGTTTACTTTTTCTTGTACTACCCGTAAGGAGTCAATTTGATCACGAACAAAAGGTATTCGAGTTTTCAATTGTTCAGGAGTTGACACTTTGAGCATTTCAATCAGCTCGACCATAGTTTCATTGATGTAGACTGTTTGAACAAGTGCCACATTCCGAATTTTCATTTGATCGTCGGGCAATTTTGGTTGAGCAAAGGACATGGAAGTCAAACAATAAAGGAACACAACACAAAGTGAAAAGAATTGTACTAACATAGACTATGTAGAAATTTTTGAGACATGTTTTAAGGCTTCACGAACACTCAATGGTTTTAGTTTTACACGTTCGATAAATTCTTTTACTTCTTGTGGGTTACGTTTTGCTCGTTCTCGCAATGCCCATCCAATGGCTTTCTGATGAAAAAACTCATTTGAGTCTTTGTGTTTTTGTAACACAAAATACAAAAATTCCGTATCAGTGTTTTCTCTGTAGGTCAACTGATGTAAGATTGCAGCACGATTTAACCACATATTTTGATGATTCGCCCAATGATTAAGTGTTGCTTGCGATGCTTCTCTATTTTTCAATACAAATGAACCAATACTATTGGAAGCAAGAATATCTACCGTATCCCACCATGACTTTTGGGTTAGAAAGGACTCACAATGTTGGAGAAAATCTGAGGAAAACTTAAGTTTATACTTTTTGAGAATCGTCAAACCAACATATTGAAATTCTCGTTCGTCTTGTTGCCACAGTTCGTGAACAAGCTCCAAAATAGTATCGCCACCTTGCGTTTGCAAGGTAGCGATAGCTTGTTTTGTGATGTCTTCTCGAATAGGCGTAGGAATACCAAAAAAAGGAAATTTGTTTTTCATATACCGTGCCATTCCATCAGCTTTGATGGGGTCAGCAAACGATTTCAGTATGGTGGCTATTTCATTCAGAATCATCGATCTTCACTTCATAGAGTGCAAATATAGCACCTGCTGGGTCTTGCAAAACAGCAAACATTGACCCACCCATTAGTCTCGGACCGTCGACTACCGTTCCACCAGCATCTATACATTTGTTTGCTGTTTCTGCAACAGATTCTACGGCTATATAATTCAACCATTGAGATGGAATATTTGCATTCGAACCACGTTTGTAGCAAATGCCTGAAATAACATCATCTGAATATGGTGGATGAACGTTGAAATCTCCATCAAATTCAGTTGTTTTCCAACCCAAAACTTGTGTATAAAAATCTCGAATTTCTACTGCATCTGGCACAGTTAAGTCAGTCCAAACAACAGTGCCTATTTTACTTTTTTTCATTTTACTCTAAGAATTTTTTCAAAGTGTTTTCCAAAGAACCACCTCGTAATTCACTGCTTGTAGCAACGATAGTTCCTTTGTCATCAACTAAAACAACTGACGGTATTCCAGCTACTTCGAAGGTTTGCCCCAATTTGCTTTCGAAACCATCTTGCACAAACCCATGATTCCAAGGCATTGGATATTTACCTTTTTTACGGTGTTCTATCACTTTATCAGGACTACCATCATAAGATAAACTAAGAATTGTAAATCCTTTTTTGCCTTTGAATTTTTCGTACGCTTGATGAAGATTGCCCATTTCCGCCATACACGGTCCACACCAAGTAGCCCAAAAATCAATGAGATAATATTTACCTTTGAGTGATTCGTTTGAAATTTTTTGACTTGAATTATCAATAGAGGCAATTTCAAAATCAGGAACTGGTTTTCCAATTTCAATACGTTTGTCTGGATTGTGTTGGAAAGTTAATTGTTTCAAATATTGATATCCTTTTAAATCGCCCATCGCTTTTTCATAAACATCGCGATGTATTTTGGAGCCAGAACTTTTAGTTTCTGAAAGTAATCTTGAGTAAATTTCGGATTTCATATCTAAACTAACATCTTCTTTACAGAATTTGACTACTTCTTGAAACTTCTTTTCAACATCTTTACCATATACTATTTCTAAAACAGGTGAAAGCACATCACCGGTTGTTGTCCATAGTGGGTTTGAATAAGAAACTTTTTTGAAGAAGTTTTCCGCTACTTTTGTATCGAAGTTAGCTTTTTCTTTTGGATCACTTTCGTAAAAAATTTTAGATTGAATGTAATACGCATCAAAAAGTAATTGTATGGAAGGATCTTGGTTTTTTGCTTTATATGAGAACAACAAATTATTCCATTTGCTTATATCGAAGGTAAATCCTTCTTGTGTTTTGTTTTTCTCCATGTACCCTAACATTCTCCCGTAATACTCACGTTCAATTTTGGAAAACGCTTGTTTGAGTTCGATTTTAGTTCTCATTGGTTCGCTAATGACACGAGCGTAGTATTCCTCGGCAGGTTTCATCAGTTTTGATGGATCAAAAACAATGGTAACTTTTCCATTTACAACAGGAATTATACTATAATAATCACCAGCTTTGTCTTCACTTAATTCACCCATAGTTCCATGAGAAGTACGAATAGAAGGTTGTCCTTGATAATCGAAACTATACATCATTTGGTATTTAAGCGATTTTGCAGAAGTCTCAACTTCATAACTATAGGTACCATCAGTTTTTTTCAACATTGGTTTGGATTTTTCAAAGTCTAAACCATCAACATCATTGATAAGGCGAACACCATCTGCTGGCAATTCCAATGCTTGAAGTTTTATCTCTACTTCAATTACCTTTTCTTCATTTGCTGGAAGAACAAATGTATATGGTGAATGGAATGGTGCACCAGTTAACAAGTAAATGGTGTTTCCTTTGCCATCGAAAATCAATTCAAACTTCCCATTATTAATGGGTGTTGATTCATTGTAGGTTGCATTTTCACCTTTGGTAAAGGCAACAATTCCATTTTGAACAGGTTTCGAATCAGCACCAAGAACAGTCCCTTTGATGGTAACTTGGCTCATTAATGCCGAAGTACTTACAAGGAAAACAAACAAAAACATGATTCTTTTCATAGTGTATCTATTAAGTAAATTGTAAAATTGCTAAGTATTTACGATATGTTATTGAATTTTTTTGCAAACAAATTCACTGCCTTGGAGTAATTTCAATCTATCGACTACCCCTTTTTTGTTTTCCAAAAATTCAATATCTGCTTGTGTTACTTTCAAAAAGAATTTCCACGTGCTATGAGCATACAATTGGAATTTGTCTTGCCCTGTAGCTTGAAGGAATAATCCACCATTTTCTTTCGTAACTGTCAAATTCATTGATTCATCTAATTTGTAAACACCAACATATTTAGACAGTATTGAATCTGCTAATGATATAAACGGACGAAGTTCTTGAACAATTTTCGTTGTATCTAAAAAATACTGCCCTAAATCTGCAAGTACAATTCCTGTATTGTTAGTCAAAAGAACTAATCCAACAGAATTTAGGGTGTCTAATCCAATAAATGAAGAAAATCCTCCTGTTTGACCTGAATGCATTAACACTGTTTTTGGTAAGCGTTTTCGTTTGTACCATCCCAACCCAATATCCATACTTTCAGATTCTTCCAAAGTTGTCACAGAAGTTGAAGCTATCAAATTCCGAATAAAAGGGTTTTTCGATGTAAGACAATTTTGCATAAATGTTGCCATATCGACAATTGTTGATTTAATTCCTCCTGCACCTGCAAAAGAAGGTAAGTCCCAAAATTGCATTTCTTGATTGTACGCAAATCCTTTGATTCGACGACCAAATAATTTTTGCGGAACTGTGACAAAGGTTTCCTTCATCCCAAATGGTTTAAATATTCGTTCTGTCCATAACTTTTCCAACGGTGCTTTTAACTTGTTTTCTAAAATAGTACCCAACAATGCTACACCCAAATTAGAATATTGACTTTTCAATCCAGGTTTGTACAACAAAGAAGCTGTATCTAAATATTGATACAATTGCTCTACTGTATAATCCGCATACGGATTCATTGGATTTTTGGGGTTGAAATTCCCTGGCATTCTCACTAAACCAGAGGTATGATTGGACAATTGTAGTAAGGTGAAATTTTGGTTCGAAAAGGTTGGTGCTTTTTTTCCAGCAGGGAAGTACTTGACAGCTTCATCTTGCAAAGAAAGTTCCTTATTCGTAACGGCAGTTTGTAACAATAATGAAGTAAATACTTTAGAAATTGATCCGATTTCAAAAAACTGTTGCTTAAGTATTTCTAAATTAGTTGTATCTCCAATAGCGAAATAATCGATAGAATTTCCATTTATCACTGCTCCAAGAACTACCCCTTTTTTGACATTAGAATGACGAATTTCTAAAATCGAACGGATTGTTTCGTCAATATTCGCTTTATATTGAGCGAACAAAACTGTTGGAAATAGTGAAATAAAAAAGAGTACTCGAAGTAAAAACTGCCACATATAAATCCTTGCTCATTTGAGACATTTAGCTCACAGATATACTGTGAAAGATTGTATTGATAAAAACTAAAATAAGAAATATATATTGAAATACATACAACAAAATTTGAGTATATAACTATATAAATAATAATTTCTATTATATAGTACACAATTTGGAATTTTTGGGAAAAAGCAGTATATTTGTAGTCTTTTCCAAAATCGTCGCAAAATTTTGTAACACTATTATTTGTTCTTTGTAATCAAGACTTTTTTCAGCGACGAGAAAAAAAACATTGATTAGAGAGAAATTGGAGCAATACAGAATGTCTGTTGAAACAACTGATACTCTTTCCGAAAATGTCATTACTGTTGATTTTGAAACAGCAGTAGAAGGCACTCGTTCTCGTCATTTGACAGAATCAGAGCGTCGTACAGCAATCACTTCAGCATTTGAAGAAGATTTTAATGACATTATCGATGATTCTACATTTTTATCTATGTACGAAAAAACCATTACTAACATCAAACAAGATGAATTGGTAAATGGTAGGGTAGTCCTCATGACGAAAGAAGAAATTTTCGTTGATATAGGATTCAAATCATTAGGGGTGATACCTCGTGCAGAATTTATTACTGCGGATACATTGGTCATAGGTGATATGGTTGATGTATTCGTTGAAACTATTGAAGATGCGTCTGGCAAATTAGTACTTTCTCGCCGTAGAGCAGACTTCATGAAAACTTGGGAAGATATCCTGAAACTTCACTCCGAACAAAAAGTTATCCCAGTAAAAATTCTTCGTAGAATCAAGGGTGGAATGGTTGTTGATTTACTTGGTATTGAAGCGTTCTTACCAGGTTCTCAAATTGATGTTCGTCCAGTTCGTGATTTCGATTTTTGGGTTAATAGAGTTATAGATGTTCGTGTAGTGAAAGTAAATCACCCGAACGAAAATGTGGTTGTATCACACAAAGTACTTCTTGAAGAACAATTATCAGAACAACGTGGAGTTATTCTTGAGAAATTAGAAAAAGGACTTATCCTTGAAGGAACTGTAAAGGCAATTTCTGATTTCGGTGTCTTCGTTGATCTTGGTGGTGTTGACGGTTTGGTTCACATTACAGATCTTTCATGGGGTCGTGTTACACATCCATCGGAAGTAGTTGAACTTGATCAAGTTGTGAAAATTGTTGTACTTGATTTCGATACTGACAAACGTCGTATCTCTTTGGGTATGAAACAACTTACTTCTCATCCTTGGGATACTATCGGTGAGAAATACGAAAACGGAACAACTGTTCGCGGTAAGGTTGTTAGCCTTACTGATTACGGTGCATTTATCGAAATCGAAAAAGGTATCGAAGGTCTTATCCACATCTCCGAGATGTCTTGGACTCAACATATAAAACACCCATCTCAAATGGTTTCTATGGGTCAATCAATCGAAGCGAAAGTATTGAATATCGATAAAGATACAAAAAAACTTGCTTTAGGTATGAAACAATTGGAACCAGATCCTTGGCAAGATTTATTAGCAAAATTCCCTGTTGATTCAGTTCACAAAGGAATTGTTCGTAATCTTACTAACTTTGGTGTGTTCGTTGAATTAGAACCAGGTGTTGATGGATTGGTACACATTAGTGACTTATCGTGGACGAAGAAAATCCGTCATCCGGGCGAATTTGTGAAAAAAGGTGAAGAACTTGATGTTATCGTATTGAATATCGATGCAGATAACAGAAGAATCGCTTTGGGTCACAAACAAATTATTGACAACCCTTGGGAAGTCTTTGCAGAGAAATACAAAGTTGGTGCTGAAACTGAAGGTCGTATTGAACGTATCATCGAAAAAGGTGTTATCGTTGAATTACCTGACGGTGTAGACGGTTTTGTTCCAGTCTCTCAATTATCATTTGCTCCAGTACGCGTTATTGCAGATTTCTTCCAAGTTGGTGAGTCATTACCATTGAAAGTTGTTGAATTTGACCGTGAAGCAAAGAAAATTGTTCTTTCTCCAGTAGAATATCTTCGTGGAAGAGATCAAGAAGATTTGGATAAATATAATGCACAACACCCAGTTCCAAATGCAGAGAAATACTCAACAGCAGATGTTCCTGCTATTGACAAATCTGAATTAGAAGCTGCAGCTGAAGCTGTTGGTTTTGGTGTCATTGCTCCTAAATTGGAAGATCTAACTCCTGAAGAAATCGCAGCTGCCGCAGCTGCTGCTGACGAAGAAAACGCATAATATATTTCTTCATATTATACTAAAAAGCCCATCAATCGATGGGCTTTTTTATTTAAATACTTTCTTTAACAGATTAAATTTTTCGAAACTACTTTCTGTTCCATTTCGCAATCGCGCGATGTTTGATCGATGTGTGATGAACACCACTATTGACAAAATACAACAGGTAGTGAGAAGTATGATAAATTCCCGTTGTTCCCATGGGTTCAGCCAATAACGAGTAGTTACTATAATTGGTAAAAGAACAGCAGCTGACATTGAAGAAACGGAAATTATCCCAGTGGAAAGAAAAACTATAACAAAGCCTAAAAAGGCGAGTGAAATATCAATTGGTGAAACACCTAAAAGCATTCCAAGAATGGTATTGATGCCCTTACCACCTTTAAATTTTACGAAAGGTGAGAAAATATGACCCAACACCGCCATCACACCAATTGCAAGACGTGTACCTATCGTTGACTCAAGTAACAATGGTCCTGTTGAATAGAACGATAGAACAAAAACAGGTAGGAAACCTTTGATTATGTCTAAAAGTTGTACTGCAAGACCTGCTTTCCATCCCAATATTCTATAAACATTCGTGGACCCAATATTTTTACTTCCATGCTCACGAATATCTGTCTTGTAGAATATTTTCGAAATTAGTAGTCCAAAAGGAATTGACCCACACAGAAAACTGATGAAAAGAAAGAAAATAATTTCCATTATTGATACTGCTCTCTTCTAAAACTGCGTAATTTAAGAAGCGTGAGAAAGACGTTTATCTAATAATTCATAACACATATTTCTATCTTCAGAAAGTTGCGAGAGGAATAAATCCAAGGTTGGAAATTTTTGCTCTTCACGAAGAAAGTTATGAAAGGTAATAGAGATTTTATGATCGTAAATGTAATGATTAAAATCAAAGAAATGAACTTCTAAAATTGGCTTGTCTGTCTCAACAAATGTAGGTCTCACTCCAATATTCGCCATTCCATAATACCGAGTACCATTAATCTCAGATGAAACAAAGTATACGCCATTTTTAGGCAACAATTTGTTTTCGTCCAATGGAACAACATTTGCAGTAGGGATTCCTAACGTTCTACCTCTACCGTCACCAGAAACAACATTACCCAATAAAGAATATTCATAACCAAGCATTGAAAGTGCTGTATTCAAATCACCTGATAACAACGCTGTTCTAATTTTTGTAGAACTGATTTTTTCGCCTTCCATATCAAAGGCTGGAATTTTTTCGATTGCAAATTTATATTCTTGGGATAACTTGGTAAGTAATTCCTCATTACCAGTTCTATCTTTACCAAAAGCGTGATCGTGTCCAATCAACAATGTATGAATACCTACTTTTTCATAGAGGTATTTAACAAATTCTTCTGGATTAGTATTAGAAAATTCCTTTGTAAAATTTACAACTGCTGTATCAGAAATCTTCATTTTATAGAACAGATTTAATCGTTCGTAGATTGTCGTAAGAAGTTGAATTTCAGGTTTATCTGGATTCTTAAGTACAATTTGAGGATGAGGATCAAAAGTGATTATAAGACTTCTGGCAAATTCTAGAGAACTTGCAATCTCATTAAGTCTGTTCAAAATTACTGCATGTCCTTTATGGACACCATCAAATGTTCCAATGGAAAGCACTGTATTTGGATTAAATCCAACAGCATCTAAATTCGAATGTATGTACATAAGTATCCTCTATAGAATAAATGAGTGTTCAACCTTATAAAAAAACCATCGACAAATTTAAAAATTCATCGATGGTTGTATTTGTCAACCTATTTTCTTGCTTGGTCTTTCGGTGGCACTTTTGGAGTTATACCTTTATCCAAAAACCCAACGAATTCTTCTTCACTTCTTGTGTATGATATAGTAGCTATAGTTTTATCATCTGGTGTTACAATCACATACAATGGAAGTGCAACATCTTTGAATCTATCTAATTGCATTCTCTTATTAGATACATACGGCTCTTGAGGTCTGTCGGTATATAATTGAACTTTCACAAATTGATCAAGTCGTTCACGAACAGATTGTTTGATGAACATATTTTTTTCCATCCATCGACAGTTTGTACAAGTAAAGCCAGTAAAGTCTATGAAGATTGGTTTTTTTGTTTTTTTCGATTCTGCTAATGCGGCTTTGTAATCAGAGTGCCAGTTATCATGAGCGACATAGTCTTTCGCTTCGACCTTTTTATGGGTCACAACTTCCTTACTGTTTACCGCCATATTAGTAGATGTACCATTCATCAACTCACGGTAATTATCAGGAGGTAAGAATGCATCCAATTCACCAAGTGGTTTTCCAAATAGTCCAGAAAGGAAGTAGAATGTACACGTCATAAAGACGATAACAAACACTGCTCGTAATGCACCCACTTTTTCGAGTGCAGTATCAAGTGGCATTCTAAAGAAACCAAGTAAATAGATCGCACTCAGTAAACAACATCCTATCCATACCGAAAGGAATAACTCACGTGATAAGATTCCCCAACCCCATACCAAATCAACATTTGAAACGAATTTCAATGCTGCTGCTATTTCTAAAAATCCCATTACAACTTTGAGGTTGTTCATCCAACCACCAGCTTTTGGTAATGAACTTAATGAACGTGGGAATAAAGAAAGTAAAAAGAATGGAATTGCAAATGTTCCTGAAAAGGCTAACATACCGATAATTGGATAAAACCACTCTCCGTCGGATGCGGATATGAGAGCAGTTCCAACAAAAGGAACCGTACAAGTAAATGAGGTCAAAGAAAATGTCAATCCCATCAAAATAACGGAAAATATTCCATTTTTACGGGATGCCATATTCAATTTATTTAAAATTTTGGTTGGTATTTGAATCTCAAATGCACCAAACAAGTTAAAGGCAAAAATAAAAAAGATACCAGCAATAAAGATATTTACCCAAGGATTTGTAGCAAAGTCTCCAACTCCTGTTGGACCTAAGACTGCAGCTAATATCACTCCTAAGATAGTAAAGGTAGACATAATACCTAAACCATATGCAATTGAATCAACCAATCCTTTGGTTTTCTTTTCAGCACGTTTTGTGAAGAAAGAAACCGTAATTGGAATCATAGGAAACACGCAAGGTGTCAACAACGAAGTTGCACCAGCTACGATAGCTATCCACAAGAATCCTAAAATACCATCTTTTCTATTTGCATTTCCTTTTCCACCAGGATTATCTACTGATTCTTTTTTTCCTGCATCATTTACAGCAAGTGCTTTACCATCAGTTCCGTTCGTAGAACTGCTTGCAACACCAGCTTTAACTGTATCATTAGAAGTCGAACCACTTTCTACAACATCCGATTTCTCTTCAGTTGTGTCTTCAGCAATAGTTGATTGTGTTTTGGAAGTATCTTCGATAACATTTAAAATAACAGTGAATTCTGCATCATCAGAAATACAAGTACCTTCAACCGTACAAGTAGCAAATGATATTTTAACTTTACTATCAAATTTACCTACCTTAGTTTTTGTTGGAACAGTAATTGGATAAGTAAATGTAACTGGTTTTAAATGTTTTTGTGCATCACCTTCCAAATCTACATCATATTCAACTTTTGCTTTTGGAGATTCAATAAGTTTATTACCTTTGAATTCTTTTGGTGAAAGTAAAGAAAAGATAGTTTGATAACCTACATTTGGTAAGGCACCTGAAATGTAATATCCTTTGTTAGGAACCATTTTGACTTTTACAAGTGCTTTTTTACCAGCAATAACATCTACTTGATTGGTTAATAGAGTTACTTTTGCTTTTGCAAATTTAAAAGGTATATCTTTCTGAGCATTTGCAATAGAAAAGCAAAAACTTAGTAACAGTACTGCTAAGATTATTGGATGGAACTTCTTCATTTTATTACCCCCCTAAGTAGAAAGGATATACTTGATTTATAAGTTATGAACAGGAAATGTTGATACATTCTCTTTACAAATATAATAACGTTTATATAAGAACTTTTGTTTCAATATAGGAATTATTGCTTTAAAAATTCTTAATATTGTGTCTTTGATAGTAAAAATACAAAAAATATTCAACATATCCATACGGAAAGGTGAGATTTCCTTATAATTTGCCTAATTTTTGTAAATGACTAACGATACCGTAAGTCAAATGAAAAAGGAATGTCAGTATTTTGAATTGTGGGTTGGTTGTTTTCTATACCTGTAACAGTGGTTGTTAGCGTAGCATTTACTTTTTCTATTCGCTTTTTGGGTTGCTTTCCTAACCTTCTCACTTCAGAAACTAAGAGGATATTTTCACCACTTTTTTCTATTTCCGTTTTTTGTACCTCCAATTGTGCTTCTCTCGGAAAAGTAAGCTCAAAAGATTCTATTTTTTGCTTGTTTTTTGAAGGAATCACCTTGAAAATTACCACAAACATCGAATATTCTTTCGCAGTAAATTGTGTGTGAATTTGTTGAAGTGCTCCAAACGAAAAATTGCCCAAATTTCTTTGCGCAATAACTGTAAGTGGAAGTGAGAGAATGAAAACTACAAAAGTATGGAAAAACCAATTCATCTTACTTTACCACTAATTCATATTTGATAGGAATTTCGTCTTTAACGCACTGGCCAGTAGTTGAATTACATGTTTGTAATCCCAATGTTACTTCGATAGGATATTTCCCTTTTTTTAACTTTTTCTTTAAGTGAATAACTTGTGAAAAAGTAACAGATTTATAGTGCTTATATGCTTCGTCATCATAGGCTTCGTCATAGGATTCTGTGGGTAGAGGATTTTCAGAAGTTGGGTCCAAATGATCAGCAACTGTCATATCCAATAGCATCATTGTCGCTGGAACTCCATTCCGTTCTTTCACGCTGTAGATATACCATTCAGTAAATGGTTCAACTTCAATTTCAAGTGTGATTTTTTCTCCTGATTTTGCACTAATACTTGGTTTTGTAACCCTATATTTTGCTTTCACTCTGTTCATATCAGTCCAGTCTTGAGCAAAACTATTGACTGGTAAAACAGCTGAGAGAATGGCAAGAGTGATTATCGAAAAAATGAGAAAATGAGAATATATTTTTAGCATAAAATTACCTTTTTTTAGACGATGATTTTTTTGGTTTTGGCTTGAACATTACCGTAAATGTTTGAGTATAATCGTTCGGAGTAGTACAAGATGCATCTGCACATAACTGATAGAGAATTGAGATTTTACCCGTTATTGAATCGGTTTCTGGAATAGAATTAAGTGTTATAGGAATAATAAATTCTGCTTTTTCTTTAAACTTTTCAACATCCATTTTATATTCTGGATCAAAATGTTTTTTTGATTTACCCGATTTTATAGTTCCTTTAACAGTAAACAACTCATTTGGAGTTACTGTTATTTCCGTTGCTTGAGGTCCAAAACCATCTTCATCAACAACTGGAGTTAGTCCATAGATTCCCCAATGTGAAGAAAACTTTCCATGTAACTGAAGAGTAAATGTTTTGGTATTTTTAGGTAAATATATGACTGAATCTTTTAAAGCAAAAGTTGCTACACCCTTTGTTTTTGGTGCTTCACCATCTTTTCCGGCGAAAAGTTGCAACTGAGAACCAATAACAAAACTTAGTACAACTACGACAGTATAGAAAAAAGAATCTATAATTTTCATTGAGCCACATTCCAAAAGAAAAACTACCTATTGAAATGGTAACGTTCAAGAAGTGTAATAATTTTTTGTGCAGTTTCCAATGGATTTTCATTCAGCAATTTGCCTTCTAATCTATCTCTTTCACCAAGAAGTAAACTTTCTGTTAATGTATTAATTTCATTAGAAAAGGAAACAGTTTGAAGATTTCGTAGTATTGCCAAAGCATCTTTGCCATATTCCGTACCAAACAGGTGCAAAACTGCAAAACCAACTAATCGTCTGGCACACACTCGTACTTTCCCCATATTCCCAGATATTTGGGCAGATTGGATGTGTTGCAACTCTTGAGAATACTCAGTTCCAAATCTATTATTATTTATTATATTTTCCATCTTTATAATCAGTATTAGATATAGTAACAAACACTTTTTTGACCAAAAATACGTTCTTTAGTCGATATACTATTTACCATATTTAAACGAATAAGTAATGAAAGATTTTCTGAATGAAGTGTATTATAACTTCAATGACCCAGCAATTGCTTCCAAACAACGAGCAGTAATTGACACCGTACAAGCTCAATTTGGAAAAGAATACCCTAATATAATCAATGGCGAGAAGATTTTCACACAAAATAAAACAACATCACTAAATCCTTCAAATACAGACCAAATTGTTGGTGTGTTTCAAAAATCTGGTAAAGATGATGCGGAAAAGGCTATGCAATCTGCATTGACAGCGTTTGAAACATGGAAAAAAGTACCTCCTACTGAACGAGCTGACTATCTATTCAAAGCAGCAGATGTCATGAGAAGACGTAGATTAGAAATCAATGCTTGGATGATATCAGAGGTCGGAAAAAACTATTTAGAAGCAGATGCTGATACTTGTGAGGCGATTGACTTTTTGGATTTTTATGGTCGTGAAATGCTTCGTTATGCAGCTCCACAACCAATTATACCTGATCCTGCAGGTGAAAAAAATGAAATGATTTACATTCCACTCGGTGTTGGTGTTGTTATTCCACCTTGGAATTTCCCATTTGCTATATTGGCTGGAATGACCGCAGCAGCGTTTGTAGCTGGAAATACCGTTGTTCTTAAACCATCTTCTGATTCCCCAATGATGGGTTGGTTATTTATGGAGATTTTGGAAGAAGTTGGATTACCTAAAGGAGTTGTAAACTTTTTAGTTGCCTCTGGTGCAGAAGCAGGAGATTATTTGGTAACACATCCTAAAACACGTTTTGTTTCATTTACTGGTTCAATGGAAGTTGGTCTTCGTATCAATGAATTAGCTGCAAAAACAGTTCCTGGTCAAATTTGGATTAAAAGAATTGTAGCTGAAATGGGAGGAAAAGATTCCATGGTCATTGATAGTGATTGTAATTTAGATACAGCTGCTCAAGCAGTTGTGGCAGCAGCGTATGGTTTCCAAGGACAAAAATGTTCTGCATGTTCTCGTGCTATTGTAGTTGCATCTGTGTATGACGAATTTATCAACAAAGTAAAAGCAATTGTTGACACAATTGAAGTTGGAAATGCTGCTGATGACAAACGCATGGGACCTGTTGTTTCAAAAAAAGCTATGAGTTCAATTCTCGAATATATCGAAATTGGCAAAACCGAAGGTAGACTTATTGCTGGTGGAGAAGCTGTTGAAGGAATGAATGGTTATTATATCAAACCTACTGTAATAGCTGACATTGACCCAATGGCAAGAATTTCTCAAGAAGAAATTTTTGGTCCAGTTTTGGCAATTATCAAAGCTGATGATTTTAATCACGGTTTAGCAATTGCTAATAATACCATTTATGGACTAACTGGTGCAGTTTTCACGAATGATAAGGCAAAACTTCAAAAAACTCGTGAAGAGTTTATGGTTGGTAACCTATATCTTAATAGAAAGTGTACTGGTGCTTTGGTCGGTGTGAATCCATTTGGTGGATTCAATATGTCTGGTACTGACTCAAAAGCAGGTGGAAGAGATTATCTTTTACTCTTTTTACAAGCTAAATCTATCAGCGAAAAATCTCTTTCGTAATTTCATAATATCAAAAAGCACAGAAAAAATTCTTTTCTGTGCTTTTTTTTGTTTACATTGTATACAATTCTTTTAAATTTATATCTTAGAATCAATCATGGACGATCAACAACAAGGACAACAAATCAATATTCAACTCGATGAACAAATCGCAGAAGGAATTTATTCCAATTTAGCTATCATCTCTCACTCACCAGCTGAGTTTGTCATTGACTTTACTCGTTTACTTCCAGGAACAGCCAATGCACGCGTTCATTCGAGAATCATTATGACACCTCAACATGCAAAATCACTCTTATTTGCATTACAAGGGAACATACAAAAATTTGAAGAACAATACGGCGAAATAACCTCTGAAGCGGTCAATCCAATGGGGTTTAACGGTGGAAATAATGTTATAAACTAATCAGATTATTTTAGGAGATAAGGTATGTACGCAGGAAATATCACAATCGTTCTTCATACTCATTTGCCGTATGTTTTGCATCATGGCGATTGGCCTCATGGTACAGATTGGATACTTGAAGCAGTCGCAGAATGCTACATACCTCTCCTCAATGTTTGTAATGAATTACTCAAAGAGGGCATCTATCCGAAATTAACCTTTGATATTTCACCAGTATTGTGTGAACAATTAGCACACAAAGAATTCCCAGAACTATTTCGAAAATACTGCCAAGAAAAAGTCAATGCAGCTATGCGAGATGAAGCTCTATTCATAAAATCTCGAGAATCTGCTCACCAAATTTATTTAGCAAAGTATTGGCAGAAAGTATATTCCGATAGATTGTATGAATTCGAAAGGATGTACAATTCTTCTATTTTAGGAGAAATGAAACGACTTCAAGATATTGGTGCAATTGAAGTAATGACATGTGGTGCTACCCATGGATACTTTCCTTTACTTGCAGATGATGCGAGTATAGAATTGCAGATACAAGTTGCTGTAGAAAATTATAAAAAACATTTTGGACGAGCTCCTCGTGGAATTTGGTTGCCTGAGTGTGCTTATAGACCAACATACGAATGGCGTACTTTTATTGCAGTCGATCATTATAGTACAAAGCACCTTCGACCTGGAGTAGAACGGCTTTTAGCAAAATACAACCTCACTCATTTTATAACCGATGACCATATGCTCAAAGATGGACAATGTATCGGGTTAAAAGATGTTGATGCAAGTGGTACACCGTTTGTAAGAGATTGGATTTTTAATCGTTCACCTCTATCCATTTATAATGTTAGTTCAGACAAAGAAATTCAATACGGCACTTCCATAGCCTTTACTCGACATCGCGAATTAGCAATGCAAGTGTGGTCAGGTGATTCTGGATACCCAGGAGACCCACATTATTTGGATTTTCACAAAAAGCATCATAACTCAGCCTTACGATACTGGAGAGTTACTGACAACAAAGCAGATATGATGTACAAATTGCTCTATATTCCCGATGCGATAGAGAAAAAAGTTTCACTTCATGCTCTTCATTTGACGAAATGTATAGAAGAAACAATGCTATGGAATTATAAACAAACTCGTGAATTTGGAACGATTTGTTTACCATTTGATACTGAATTATTTGGACATTGGTGGTTTGAAGGACCTAAATTTATCAAACAATTATTGCGTGGATTATATCAATCACCATACTTAAATACTGTCACAACATCTGAACAAATTGAAGCTGTCAAACCACGATATGTCGTTGCTCTTACCGAAGGTGGTTGGGGGAAGGATGGTAATCATGAGAATTGGACAAATGGTGCCACTGTTTGGACTTGGGAACTCATCTACAAGGCTGAACTACGATTTAAAACAATCATGGAACAACTTGAACTCGAAAAAATTAAACCAACACTTCGCAGAGTTCTCACTCAAGCATTACGAGAATTGATGTTATTGCAGTCATCAGATTGGCAATTTCTCATCTCTACAGTTTCTGCGAAAGATTATGCAGAACAACGTTTAACTTTCCACAATTCAGATTTTCATCGATTGTGTGATATTGCTGAACAATTTATAAAATCGAAAAAAATCAAAAAGACAGATACTTTTTATGTGGAAGAAACTGAAATCCGCAATGCAATATTCCCTGAATTACAATTAGAATGGTGGAATTCGAAGATATACCCACTTCAGAACAAATCAGAAACTATCGAAACAGAATTACCCTCGTCTCAGGAATAGTCTGTTTTTGTTTATTTCTTTTTATTTCGTACTTTTTTGCACCGTTAGGGTTTTCACCAACGGATGAAGGATATATTCTCTCAATGAGCAATAAAATCATTTATGGTGAAAATCCCCATAAAGATTTTATTACTATTCGTCCTGTTGCCTCATCAGTTTTAGCATTATACTCATTCCTTCCCATTTTTGAAACCGTACAACTACTAATTACAAGAATAATATGCACACTAGAATTAGTGTCTATTGTTTGGATGTGGATCCAGATAGTTTTACGCTTTAGACCTTCTAAGATTTCAACATTATTTATAGTTACAGCAACTATAATTGCGACAACAGTATCGATTCATGACTTTCCTTTAATGGCATGGCATACAATTGATGGTATATTCTTTTGTTCATTAGCATTTTTATTTCGAACAAAACAATTCCAAAACCCATCAAATCATTCGTTGTTTTTTTCTTATGTCTTCTTTGGAATTGCAGTATTATGTAAACAAAGTTTTGCTCCAATGGTATTCGCATCATTGATAGTTTTGCAAGATTACAAACGTATAATTCCTTATATTGGGATTCTATTTTTCCCATTCATCTATGTTTTATGGATTGCTTCGAATGGTGGGATGATAGACCTTTTTTATCAATTAACAGCACAATCGAAGATATTAGGTGTAGGATTTAAGCGATATATACTTGACTTTTGGTGGATAGGTGGTGTTTTTCTTGGTGTCTGTCTAGGGTATTTACAAAACATACTTTTGGAACCCAAACGAAAGGTTATAAACCTCATAACATTATTGGCAATAGTATTACTTTTCTTCTTAGATTTGACGTTAGGAAATAACCTATCTAAAAGTTCTGTTTTGCTTTTTGGAGTGTTGATACCATTCACAATAAGAGCATTTTTAGAAAAGAAAGATACCACAATTTTGTTAACATTGTTTACAGTTTTAGCTTGGTCATCAGCATTATCCATTGGGTATTCATTTCCTTCTTTGATTAGTGCGGGGATGATTCTTGTATTCTTCTTAGAACTACAAATAGAGGTTTTTCAGAATTGGAAGTCATCGATACTATGTATTCTATGTGTCATCAGTTTTCTCACAGCTTTTGTATACGTAAGAACAAACAAGATTTATAGAGAGCAACCTGCTACAAATTTGACCTATCCACTTGGTGAGGTAATGCATAATGGCAATGGAATTTATACTAATGAACGGACATTTTCATTTATGAAAGATGTTCAGTCAATACGAAATTCTTATAATCGAGCAATTGTTCTATTTGCACCAGATATGGCTGGTTTGTATTCTTCAATACAGCATCGTCATCCAACAATTTCGACTTGGTCAAGAAATTTAGAATTACCTTCCAAAACTCATTATGATCAGTTTTTTCTAAACTTACAATACCTTTCAAATAATGATAGTTACTTTGCAATTTCGAAATATAAAGTTGATTCATTGGCTTACAAATTAACTCTTTTGAACCCTGCAACATCAGATTCCCCAGTTGTTCGATTTGCAAAAAATGAACTTCGTCTTGTGGATTCGACAAGATTCTTTTATATTTACACAAAATAATCGTTTCTACCTACAGAACCTTATGCGTCAATACCTCTTTCCTATCATAGCATTTACCGTAGTTTCAGTGCTATTTGTCGTCGTTGAAGTTTCCAGACCCAAAGAAGTTAATTGGACAGAAAGTTACGCATTGGATGATAAAAATCCTTTTGGTGGATATCTTCTTTTTGAACGTTTGCAAGATTTTAATGGTAATAAACCCATTTATACTTCCAATAAATCTATCTTTGAAGAATTAGAAAATCTTGAAGGTAACTATACTATTTCTCGAAAAAAGAATCAAATCCCTCAATCAAGTGATAACGATGAAAATTTATATTTTGACCCCTATTATGATAGTGTAGAAGACACAACGAAAAAATCTATAGACTCACAACAAGTGAATATCGATTCAACTGATTCGCCCAAAAAAGTAATAGTACAACCATTGTTGTATGTTGACACAACTCTTACTAATCGATGTGTGAAATGTACGACCTATTTTTTTGTTAATGGTTCAGTTACACCTGATAGATATGAAACAGAAATGTTGAAAAAGTTTGTAGCTGAGGGAAATTTCGTCGTAATTGCAGCAAATAGTTTTGGTAAAGCTTTTTATGACTCTTTAGGAATTTATACGCGTGACTTTTATCAAAATCCTTTTTTACTTGATTCAACCAACCCTAAATCATCCATCAGTTTTTATCCTCGATATTCTACCAATTCTTCAACCACATTTAAAATTACTGAAAAAAGAATTCAGTTTGATCGATATATACTAAGCAAAGACTCTCTTTTCACAAGAATAATTGCATCAAAATCTGACACATTGCCTATAGGTATGAAAATCAATTATGGTAGAGGGCAATTTCTTCTTTTTTCAACACCAACGCTCTTTACTAACTACGGTATAATAAAACCTGAAACAACACCATTAGTTTCAGCTTTACTTTCGACACTTCCAAATAATACCATTTTATGGAGTAATTATTACAAGTTCAATGGAACGAATGTCAGTCATTCTATTTTGAGATTTATCCTTTCTCAAGAAGCACTACGATGGGCTTACTATATGTTTTTACTTGTATCATTGATTTACATAGTTTTTGCAATGAAACGAACCCAAAGAGCAATTCCTATAGTAAAACCAGTGTCTAATGATACCGTTGACTTTGTAAATACAATCGGAACATTGTTCTTTCAAAGTAAAGAACATCGAATGATAGCATTGAAGAAAATCCAGTATTTTTTCGATTTTCTTCGTACTACCTATTATTTGAACACCAACAATTTCGACAAAGCATTTTTTGAAAAAGCGTCATTGAAATTACAACTTCCACTTGAGGATACTATTTCCTTGTTCTCTAAAATCAATGGAGTTTTAGAATCTGATACTATTGATGAAGTAGAAATGAAAGGCTTAGTTCTCACTATAGATAAACTCATTGCAGATGGTCAGGGCAGAAAAAAAGCAACAGTATAACCGTTGCCTTTCATTAAGTATTTGTGATATACTATTATTTCACAATTTGGATTGGTTGTGATTGAACACCTTTTTTGTTTTTAACGACTACGTAATACTGACCAGATGGAACACCCGCAACATTAAAATCACAATGTTGCAATTGCAATTTATCAGCATTTTTATATACTACTGTTTCTCCAAGTGTGTTCACCAAAAATACTTCATTTGATTCTTCGGCATTATCTGTACTTACTACAAAGTTAACATTGGTTACTGAAGGAAATACTTTCAAGGAAGTAGATATATTCTGTTCAGCAACACTAACGATAAGTCGTTGCATTGCAGCAAAAATATTCAATTTACCCCAACCCCATGTAGGATTTGGAACAGTACCAGTAAAGTCATCTTTATCTGCAGTTTTGATGAGTAAAGCTCTCACATCTTCAACGGTAAGATTTGGATTTTGTTCGTATAATAACGCAACAGCACCACATACGACTGGCGAAGACATTGAAGTTCCAGAGGATACCACAAATGTTGTATCTTGAGCTTGATCTACTGCTTCAAATTGAGCAAACTGACTCCGAGCCGAAACAATATTATGACCAGGTGCTGTAATATCAGGTTTAACTCTTCCATCAGCAGCTGGTCCATTTGAAGAAAATGGAGCTATCGAACCTTCAGGAGCATTAATTCCACCATAGGAAACACTATTTCCAAATCTATTTATAAAACGTAAGGTGTTTGAATAAGCACCAACAGCGATACATTTATTAGCAAGAGTCGGGAAAGTGCCAATATTCATTAACAAATCTGGTTCTTTGAGTCCTGTTACATTTAAAAGTCCACGACTGAGAGGATTATCAATATATCCTCCATCTCCATCATTTTTCCATAAATGTGCATCTTCACTACCTTCCAAACCAAGCAGAAAAATGTCAAAATTGTTATAATCTAATATGGTTAGATTTTGATAATTATCTTTTAGAACAATAGAAATTTCGACTGCATTTTGACGTTGTATTGCACTAAGTTCCAAAGAACAATCTACTTGACTTCTACTATTCAATTTGAAAGTTCTTTTGATGTTTTGGACTTTTAATAGTTCAGATAGGGAGATTTTTGGTTGAATAGTGTAAAGTTCTTGATTTAATTTAATCTCTGTTAATGGAATATTGAATAACATTTCAATAAATGAAAGTTCATTAGTTATTGAAATTGGAGAGATATTTATTAAACAAGTTGCCGTATCTTTAATGGGTATTCTTAACGAAAAACTCGCCATAGATTCATTAAACTGATTAAATCCTAAAGCTGAAAGATACAAATGTGAAGGGTTTGAAGCAGGTAAATTTCCACCCCAATGCAAATATTCACTTCCTTCATTTCCAGCTGCAACTACACATACAGATTGTGGATTTCTGGCAAGTAATTCATCTAAAGCTTCAGAAGCAATATCTGAGGCATCTCGAATTCCTTTATGCATACCTAAGGACATATTGTAGACTAATGGTTTTTTTTCAATTTTAGCGATTTCCTCAATAAACTGCATTGATACAAGAATTTCTGAAGAAAGTGAGGAATATTGATCATCCTCGACAACATGATTCAACGATCTTACTGCTATAATTTCTGCATCTGGTGCAATTCCTGATAGTCCCGCAACTGTAGCGGCAACATGTGTCCCATGACCAACAACATCTTTTGTTGACAAAGCAATTCCTGAAGTACCATTGATTGTTGCTTGTATTTCCTCACGTGTAAAAGACATTCCATACGGCAAACCAAATGGAGGGTTGTTATCTAATTGTGTATCATATATAGCAATGATTCTACTCGTAGTAGGATCATCTTTTTTAAAAAATTCTTTATGAAAAAAATCTATACCTGTATCAATAATTCCAACTAAAACCCCCTTACCTGTAAATGCTCTTGGTAAAGGTGATGCTCCATTGTGAACTTTGTCTGCTCCAATATGTTGTTTTGCTTTGGTATTTGATATAGAAACCACTTTTGCTGATTCCATTTGAAATACTTCTGGCATTTCGTGCAGAATATCTACCAATGAATAGGGAATTCTTGCACTTACTATAGAGGGTCCATACGTTCCTAAGACTATTCCATTATGGTAAAGAATTTTATCTTTTACAGAAGAGGTAGAAGATGTTTTAATAAACACATCAACAACATTTGGATTGAAAGTTATTGATTTTGAAAGTTGAATTTCAATGTTTTTAGTTTGCCGTGAAAGTGACAACATTCGCAAATCTGCATCTAATTTATCGAGACTTGCAAAGGCTGAAAATTGACTAAATGCTAGTAAAACAATGACTACAATTCGATTTTTCATCTTTCTATTTCTCCTTATAATTAGATCAAAATTATTTCACAATTTGCATTGGTTGAGATTGAACACCTTTTTTGTTTTTAACGACTACGTAATACTGACCAGATGGAACACCCGCAACATTAAAATCACAATGTTGTAATTGCAGTTTATCAGCATTTTTATATGCTACTGTTTCTCCTAAAGTATTCACCAAAAACACTTCATTTGATTCTTCGGCATTTTCAGTACTTACTACAAAGTTATTATTAGTTACCGAAGGAAATACTTTCAAGGAAGAAGAAATATTCTGTTCAGCAACACTAACGATAAGTCGTTGCATTGCCGCAAAAATATTCAGCTTACCCCAACCCCAAGTAGGGTTAGGAACGACTCCAGTATATTGATCTTTGTCAGCTGTTTTGATGAGTAAAGCTCTCACATCTTCAACAGTAAGATTTGGATTTTGTTCGTATAATAACGCAATTGCACCACAAACTACTGGTGAAGACATTGAAGTTCCAGAATTTGCAATGTAATCAGCATCAGGCATTAGATTATCTAGATCAGGATCAGAATATCTACTTTTTGCAGATGCTATGTTATGACCAGGAGCGATGATATCTGGTTTGACTCTTCCATCAGTTGAAGGACCTCTTGAAGAAAAGGGAGCAATTTGACCTTCAGGTACTTCCATTCCTCCAACTGAAGCAATTGCACCAGAATTGTTTGTAAACAAAAGCATATTCGAATAAGCTCCAACGGTAATTACATTTTTTGATAACGTAGGAAATGTACCAATATTCATTATATAATCTGCCTCAATCAAACCATTCTGTTGCGGTAATCCTTTTTGTGAAGGATTAGCTATGAACCCACCATATCCATCATTTTTAAACAAATGTGTTTTGACTGTACCAGTAATCCCAAATTTGAATACATCAAAATTCATATACGATGCTGATGAAGCATTAATAACATTATCCAAGATTTCAAAAGTAACCTCCACAGCATGTTCATGAACAGTAGCTGTTAACAAATAGGAACAATCAATTGTATTTCTATTCGGCAATCTAAATGAACGAAATTCTATTTCATTCTCCATGAGATCTGTTAGTTTTATTCTTTCTGTAACAGGATATGTTTGTTTATTCATTATAAAACTTCCAATAGGTGCAAATCCAATAATTTGATAAAAGTTCAACTCATTTTGAATTGAAATTGGATTCAGTTCAAAACTACACGTAGCTGTATCTTCTATTGGAATTCGTAAGGTAAAAGAGGATTTTGATATATTATTTTGGCTAAATCCAAAAGAGTGAAGATAAACCTTAGAATCACCATTTTGAATCAAATCTCCACCCCAATGTAACATTGCATCTCCGTCATTTGCTGCAGCTACAACACAAATTGTTAGTGGGTTTTGTGCTAAGAGTTCATCTAAAGCTTGAGAAGCTATATCAGAACCATCTCGTATGCCTTGTGTTATTCCTAATGACATATTGTAGACTAATGGTTTTTTCTCTAATTTTGCAATCTCAGCTGCAAATCTCATTGAAACCAAAATTTCCGATGACAAAGTACTATATACATTGTTATTATTATATCTATTCAATGTTTTTACAACGACTATTTCTGCATCAGGAGCCATTCCTGTTAAACCTGCAGCAGTTGAAGCGACGTGTGTACCGTGACCATTCACGTCTTTAGTCTCTAAAGCAACTGTACTAGTTCCGTCAATAGTAGCCTGTATTTCATCTTTGGTAAAATACTTCCCATAAGGCAAATTAAATGGTGGTGTTCCAGTATTTAAACCTGTATCATAAATTCCTATAATTCTTGATTTCGTCGGATCATCTTTTTTGAAAAAATCTTTGTGAAAAAAGTCAATTCCAGTATCTAAGATTCCTACTAACACACCCTTACCAGTAAATGCACGTGGTAGTGGATTCTGACCATTGTGCACTTTATCAACACCAACATGTTGTTTAGCTTTGGTGTTTTTGAGAGAAACTACCTTTGCAGCTTCCATCTTTAGAACCTCTGGCATTTCATGCAACACTTCAACTACATTGTGTGGAATTCGCGCTGAAATAATCGATGTTCCATACGTACCAAGTATAACCCCTTTGTTTGCAAGAATTACATCATTGACTGATGAAATAGAAGAAGTTTTTATAAATACATCAACGACATTGGTATTAAAACGTACCGATTCTGAAAGTGATATTTCACTATTTTTTGAATGAAGTGACAATCGTAACAATCTCAAATCAGCGTCTAATTTATCATATCCTGCGAAAAGGTTACATTGGCAGACGACAAATAATGATAAGACAAACAGAATTTTTTTCATAATAAACTCAAAGGTATATATCTTTTATTTTAATGGTGTTTCAACGATAATTTCTACGGTTCTGCTATACATTCTGCCTTCAGGAGTATTGTTGTCAAAAAGCAAGACTTCTTCTCCAAGGCCATTTGTTATAACATTTTGCACATTCAAAACTTTTTTAGCCTCATTTGCCCGGTCAATTGAAAGCTTCTTATTTAAAACATCATCGCCAATTTTATCAGTATAGCCTGTGATTGTAATTGTAGAATTGTTTTTGATATTTGATTTAATGATTGTTGCAATGGCATTGTTATAATCTCCTAAAGAAGAACTATTGAAATCAAACAATAACAATTTATAAATATCAATTTCTTTATCGTTTCTGTTGTTATCACGTTTATTCTTTAATGTTGTAACTGTTACATTCAAAGAGGTTTTTGCAGATGTAGTTTTATCGGAAATTGTTGATGCTTGTAACTCAAAGGGTATTGTATTCAAAAGAGAATTTACCACATTTTGAGAACGTGCAATATTATAATCATAGGAAGTTGCAGATGTCAAATTTGCGATTTGTTTTCCTCCTGTTGAAAATACCACTTCCTTTAATGATTCCGACGTTTTAACTGTTGGCTTTAAACGAATCACTTCAGGCGTAACTTTTCTGTAGGCATCTTTAGAAATAACTACAGATAAAATATCTGCAGATGATGAGGATATCTCAACACGTCTATTTTCTTCGATTCCATCTTGTAAGGTTATATTCGATGGTTTAGCTGGAAGATTTTTCGATTCAACCTTAATCTGATTTTGACTAATTCCCCAATTTGTAACGAAATAATCTTTTACTGCATTTGCTCGTTGCATTGAAAGGGTACTATTTCCTTCTTCGACACCTGAATTAGAATTACATCCAGTTAAAGTAATAGTAGCAGAAGGATTTTTTTTCAAACGAGAGCCTATAATATTAAGTATGTCATAATATACATCGATTGTTGATTGCTCCTTGAGTGAGATTGCATACCCTTTTGTTTGATTTGAAGTTAGCTTCTTATATTTCGTTTGAATTTCAGAAGAACCTTCGATAAAGAATATATTTGGTAACAATGGATGAATTACTTTTGATTCGAATTCTTCTATTTGGACTTCTTGAATTTGTTGTTCTTGACCTTTGTCATTTAATCCGACAGCAATTAAGGAAGCAGTTAGTGTCGTATTATTACTATTAGGAGTCGTTTGTTTTTTTGGCAAACGCAATTCATATGTTTCTTTAACTGTTTCAGTTTCAACTATATTTGTCGGAGTTTCATCCACTTTTTTTGAACTGCTCGATGACTTTAACACAATAGTTTGAACTTCATTGTTCGTTTGAACAGAAATGGTGTCACGAACGACAATGGTGTTTTTCAGAGTTGGTTTTGAAGTTGTAAATTCATATTTTAAAGCAATTCCAGCACGTAAACCATTTGCATTCCAGTTCATCCCAGATGCAACAGAAGAAAGTCCAATTTGGTAAAACAGTTCAGGCGAAATCAATAATGATTTAGATTTGTTTAAAGGGAATTCATACCCCATTCCTAATAACAAACCCATATAGGTTCCACTTGCTTGAGGAATTTCTCCTGAAAACACATTTCTTACTCGTTGACGAGAATCATTTCCATTACTATCCAAAAATGTTGCTCCGTTTGCAGGTGTTGTGATTCGTTCTTCTTGTGCAAAGGTTGATGAATTGACCATTCCAAATCTAAGTCCTGTTGAAAAATATAATTTTTTCACAGGATTCCAAATGACAAGCCCATCAATTCCAATATTAGAAAGTGAACTTTCTACTGAGTGAGTGAACGTACCTCTTCGAGCAACTCCATCCACTATAATTGTTGTACCTTCATCAACTTTTAATGTTGCACCTATTGATTGTAATCCAACTCTTGCACCAAGTAAAAATTTGTTGGAAACAGGAACTTCCAATAGGCCGCCAATAGTATAACCAGAACCGGATCCAGATTCAAATCTGGGACAACAGTTAGGAATACCTGGTAAATTTGTAAAATCTGCAGAATGAATTGAAAGAAGATAATGCCCAAAAATTCCAATTTTTGTATTTGGAGCCTCTTGAGAATACATTATTTTTGTTGATAGTGATGCAATCAATATCACAAACAAAAACTGAATTGAACGATTGAAGAAAGTACAATGTTTCATAGTGTGTTTCTTTATCTATTGTGAAACAAAACAAATTTACGTAACTATTGTTACTAATATAGGAAAATTATCGAAAAAAATATGAAAAATATTCAATTAATTACTATTTCTATTTGTAAAATTAAGAAATTATTGTTCGTAAAGTCATTTTAAAGTAGTATTTATAGTTTTACAATTCATGCTTTTTGCAACATTAACCTAATTTGTCTTCTAAAAAAGTCGTACTTTTGTACAATTCTTACACTAAACAAAGGATTTTTGTATGCAAATTCCTCCTCTTATTCCTATTGAAACTTTTTTTAGGAATCCTGCTGTTTCGCAATATAGTATTTCTCCCGACGGTAAAAATTTTGCTTTTTTAAGCAACAAGAACTCAAGATTGAATATTGTATTATTCAACAAAGAACAAGCTACTGAAGAATTTATCACTGATGTGTCAGAACGTGACATTTCACACTATCTTTGGGTAAGTTCTGATGTCATTGTGTTTTTTTATGATACCGGTGGCGATGAAAATTTTAAAGCTTTTGCTTGTAACATTCATACAAGAAAAACTACCACTCTTACACCTTTCGATGACGTTGTAACTTCCTTAGTTTCTCGGCTATACAATGATCCTAAACATATATTGTTGGCAATGAACAAGGAAAATCCACAAATTTTTGATGTCTATAAATGTAATGTTGAGACAGGCGAATTGACCATGATTGCCAAAAACCCTGGAAATGTAATGGCGTGGATGTGTACTGATGATGGAACAATTCGATGTGTTTATCTTCAAATCAATCCAGAATTAGAGGCAATTGGACTTTGGAATTCGGTAGATAACACTTATTCTATCATTGTAGAAGTACCGTTTCCACATTCTGTTGATGTTTCAGGTATTTCTAAAGACGGCAAAATTCTTTACCTCTCAACTAATTTATTTTCTGATTTATCTCAACTTTTTGAATACTCTATAGAGACAAATACATTTACTCCTTTTTTTCAACATCCTACAAGAGATGTTTCAAGATTAATCTCTTCAGATAGAACAAAACTTCCAATTTTCACCTATGTCTATGATAGCAAAAGAACTATTTACTATTTTGATGAAAAACTCAAAGCAATTCATCAAACTGTCGCAGAACAGATAGGCAGAAGTTTCGAAGAAGTAATGATTTTGGATTTGGATTATGCAGAAGAAAATTTTGTGTTTGTTGTTAATAATGACCGACTACGTGGTGAATACTACTCTTACGAATCTAAAACAAATTCGTTAGCATTATTCGGATGTGCCACTCCTTGGTTAGAAGAAGAGCAATTAGCACCTATGAATGAAATCAGCTATACTGCTCGAGATGGCAGAACAATATATGCGTATTTGACCTTGCCAAATGGAGTAGAACCAAAAAATTTACCTTTAGTGATGAATCCACACGGAGGTCCATGGGTTCAAGATGTTTGGGGCTATAATCCGGAAGCACAATTTTTGGCAAATCGAGGTTTTGCTGTTATTCAACCAAATTATCGTGGTTCGTTAGGATATGGACTTTCTCATTACACCTCAGCCTTCAAACAATGGGGGAAAACTATGCAAGACGATTTGACCGATTGTGTTCATCACCTTATCAACGTTGGTATTGCAGACCCAAAACGCGTCAGCATTTACGGTGCTTCTTATGGTGGATATGCTACCTTAGCAGGTATAACATTCACTCCAGATTTGTATGCTTGTGCAATTGATTATGTAGGTGTTTCTAACTTATTTACCTTTTTTGAATCGTTCCCTGAATATTGGAAACCTTTTATGGGGAAAATGCATAAAATGATTGGAAATCCTGATGAAGACAAAGATATGATGTTTTCATCCTCACCAGTCAATTTTGTTGACAAGATTGTTACTCCACTTTTTGTTGCTCAAGGGTCGAACGATCCTCGTGTAAAAAAAGCAGAATCCGACCAAATTGTCGAAGCTTTGAAAAAACGTGGAATAGACATTGAATACATGGTCAAAGACAATGAAGGGCATGGTTTCCGTAACGAAGAAAACAAAATGGAGTTCTATCACGCAATGGAACGCTTTCTTTTGGAACACATTCCGAATAGTTATCGGAACTAATTTTTCATAATAACACTGCTTCTTTTCCAAAATTTTCGTAAATTGCAATGAAAGGAACATATATTTATGAAATTTAGTATTGAACAAGACGACGATATAGCAATTTTTACGCTCAAATCTTCATCCTTAGATGCAACCATCTCAGGCGATTTGAAATCGGAATTTTTAATTCTATGTCAACCCAATCTTGTCGCTTTGGTTATTGATTTGTCCTATGTAGAATTTATGGATTCGGCTGGGATTAGCTCACTTCTCATTGCAGAACGTCAAATGGCTGAGCATGAAGCTCCTGTGGTGATTGTTGGTGCCAATGAGAATATACAAACTACTTTGCGTATCTCTCAGTTAGACCGTATTTTCGAGATAGTACCCACGACCGACGAAGCACTCCAGCTTCTTCGCTCACCCGCTAACGACTAACAAAAAAGCCACTTTTCAGTGGCTTTTTTATTTTATTCTTTCACATATTTCAGTACTTCCAGCTTTCCATCATTGTAGTATATTTTCAAGAAATACATTCCATTGGAAAGGTCATTTATAGGGATTTCTGTTGAATATTCAGTTGCCGCTCTTACAACTGTTCCTGTAACATTGAATATTTCTATTTTCGATATTTCCTTACTATCATTACTCAAGCGTATGCTCTTATTCCCAGGATTCGGATAAATGACTATCGGTTTTTTTATGGATTCAGCGATAGAGGTTGTAGGGTCATCTGTCATTTTGAGTATATAATTTGGACCTAATATCCAAATATTACCATATTTATCTGCTAACATTCTTTTTATTTCCAAAT